>ENA-OWPI01000092-OWPI01000092.1-marine-metagenome-genome-assembly--contig:-NODE-92-length-126800-cov-11.675994_pt1 | contig 126800 bp, 76 predicted proteins | sample MGYA00238138_ERZ651775 | MGnify/ENA primary metagenome ERZ651775 (study PRJEB26906, sample SAMN06265043) | marine metagenome | isolation source: Helgoland LTER site | place: Germany:Helgoland, sampling... | reverse complement strand
GGCGGCGACGGAGGAGACGGCGGCGGCAGTGGCGGCGGACTCGGCGGCGGACTCGGCGGCGGCGGCGATGGAGGCGAGGGAGGAGGCAAAGGCGGCGGACTCGGCGGCGGCGGCGACGGTGGAGACGGCGGCGGCAGTGGCGGTGGACTCGGCGGCGGAGACGGCTCTTGCGCGTTTGCCAACAAGAAGAATCCTTTTCCTCCTTTAAAAGAGGATTCAGACGATCTTCTTTCGCTCGTGCTGCTGCTGTAAAACTCGTTCCTTCCTCCTAAAAGCATACACACGAGCATCAAAACGATTTTCATCGCCAAATTTCTTCTTTGACTCGTTTTTGTCGACGTGCTTTTCCTCTGATTCTTCTTTACGCTCGTTTTTGTCGTCAAAGACTGACGATGATGATGATCGCGAGACGGACGACGATTCAGCGAAAGAAGAAAAGAGTCGTTTTGATCCGTCGTCGTCGTCATCTTTCTTTACCCTTTCTTACGTAGTTGTATCGCTTTTAAAGTCGTTCCAAACGGTCGCAAACACGCGGAGAGGAATGAGTAGGTGCGTATATCCTCTCTTTGACTCGCGCAAAGAGTCTTCTTTAACGTCTTCTTGGAGAAAGATTAGTACGTTAGAAATTTGATCTCTCTCTCTTGGATTTGAACCGCCGCGTTGGACTGTTTTTGGGTGGTCCTCAGTCGTCTTACGTTTCTCTTCCCCTTTTTTTTTTCTTACTAAGAAAGAGAGAGAGAGAGAGGACGAGAACACACCGAGCTCACAACAACAACAACAACAACAACAACAGTGCTCGGACAATTTACAGATCGAGAGAGAGAGACAAAAGTGTGTGTGTGTGCACGCGTGTGTGTGTAAACACGCCCTGCGTTTGGATGATGATTTTTTTGAAGAGAGAGGTTCGAGAGAGTAGTCTCTTCTTCGTCGTCTCTGAAAAAATCGATCCGTTGAAGGTTCTTCTTTCTTCTCTTTTCTTTCTTTCGTCTGTCCCTCAATTGGGGTGGCGAATTTTTTTTGCAAGTTTTGGAGAAGAGAGGAATTTGCATTTTTTTCACAAAAAATTGTAAGAAAGACACAGAGAAGAGAGAAGAGCAGAAGAGAGACTTTTTGATGAAAAGAGAGAGAACGGAAGAAGAGAAGAAGAGAGAGTTCGTTAGACTGATTTGTGTCTCTCTCTTTTCTTTTAAAGAAGAGTGTAGATATACTACTAATAATAAATAATGTCGTGGCGCTCGCACGGCACTTCCACCAACGACTCGTTAATCGACGCTTTAGAAAAGAACAACTTAATCGCGAGTCGAGATGTCGTCGGGAAAGCCATGCGGAAAGTGGACAGGAAGTGGTACGCAGAGTCCGCAGATGCGAACGAAGCGTATCGGGACCATCCGCTTCAGATTGGGTCGAACGCGACGATTAGCGCGCCGCACATGCACGCGATGTGTTTGGAACTCTCGAAAGAGTATGTAGTAGTAAATGATGATGATGATGATGCGAGTGGTGGGTATGGTAATGGGAGGGTGTTGGACGTTGGGTCTGGATCCGGATACTTGGTCGCGTGTTTTGCCGAGATGATGGTGCAACAAAATGTCTCATCATCATCATCATCATCAAAAGTCGTCGGTATCGAACACATCCAGTCGTTGGTGGATCAATCGATCGAGAATTTAAAACAAGACGATAAGGAAGAGATGGTACAGAGTGGATTGATAACGATTACCAAGGGAGACGGAAGACTTGGCTACGAAGCGTTCGCACCTTACGCGTTGATACACGTCGGCGCGGCCGCACCGGAAGTCCCAGAGGCGTTGCTTTCGCAGTTAGCTGCGCCGGGGAGGTTGATTATACCGGTTGGGAAAGAAGACGAGAGTCAATCGTTGATGGTGATTGATAAGAACGAGAAAGGAGAACTTAAATACAAAGACGAAATGGGGGTTGTCTACGTGCCGTTAACGGATGAGAAGCACCAGTTGGAAAGGTGATGAGGTTGGAGGTTGAAATAGAGAGAGAGAAATAGAGAGAAGATAAATAGTAGATGTAAAAATAAGAATGTACACATACACTTGTTGGTAATCTTCTTTTATGAAATATATGTATTTAATATAATAATATGTGACGATGACGTTGAAGATTTTTAGAAGCCGAACAGAGTGCTCAAGTTGACCCATCTGTACGCGCTCAAATTCAACACTTCCTCGACTTCGTCCTTCGCCAAATCCAAAGCCGTTCTCATTTCCTTCGTGATGTTCTTTTCGCAAGTGCCACGAATAGTTTGGTCTTTAATTCTACCCAACGCGTCTTTTCTGCTCAACAAACGTTTGAAATGGACGAGCTGCGTGTACAACTCTCTCTCTTCGAACGATTTTTTCATGACGCCAGAGCAAATGGTATTCAACGGTTTCGTGCCGACTTCGACGTCTCCCACCGCTTTCAACGTGATGTCTCTGGTTTCGCACGGGTACAATTCATCGTCGGAACGCAACTTTTGTGCGTAATACTTTTGGATCGTTTTGCGAACTTGTAAGGTGACTTGATTCGTAAAAGCAGCGGCGGAAAGCGGTTGAATTGTTGTTGTTGCCGAAGCGTCCGTTTTACTCTTTTGCGTCGTCGCGGCATCCGGCGTCGTCGCGGCCGTTCCAGATCCCGGCGTTTTCGGTTGCGGTGTTTTCACAGAAGTGGTGGTGGCATTTTCTTTATCCTCAGTGGCACTGACGACACCTCTAGCACTCGGCGGTTTCAACGCGTCAGCGCAGGAAATTTTACCGAGAAGAATGTCTCGGACGCCCGGAAACGTAAACTCCGTCTTGCCGTCGCTCGCAAACAACTTCAACGGTTCGCACTTTTCATACATCGCGTCGTCATCTAACGAGCACGCCGCGTATCGGTTCGCGTTCATGTCGTCATCGTCGGCTCCGACATTTCTCGCGGCAAATTTGGAAGCGTCCAAGCCTAAACAATCCGCCAATCGCGCGGCATCCGTACCTTCGATTGGAGCGCACAAACGAGAAATAACCGGGTGCAACTGTTGCGTCAAGTAGTAGTGCAAATCGACTCTCAAGTTTGGATTCTCTTGCAATTCTTCCGGGTGAAACGCGCGCTCGGCTAATCCTTTGCCTCCAGACTTTGACGACGCGTGTCCATTAGCAATGGCGTCGTTCGTCATGTCCTTCTCGTCTTCTGGTTTCACCTCGCAACAGATGATGTACGGCACGGTCTCGCCCGCGTTGACGCCGTCTTGTTTACCTTGCTCGATGCGACGCAAGGCAACCTTAACGTGCGGCTGCGAATTCGCGTCCGGGTAATCTCTCGGTGATTTTGTCAATTGTTTCGTCACGATGTAAGATTCTAAGTTGACTTGGTTGTTCACCATTTTCGTTCTCGCCTCTCTCAACGCGTCGTGGATTTTCTCTACCGTGTCTTCAACCGCGCGTTTCTTAAAAATTTCATCTAAGCACGTATCCCCGACATCTTTCGCGAGCTTACACCAATCTCTACGAACGGTATCTAAGCCTTTCTTCTCAACGCGCTCCACGTATATCGTTTTGCCCTCGTGCATGGATGGTTCAACGACAACTGCGGCGTATTTTTTCTTCTTCAACAAAAGCATCGAGCGATAACATCCATCCATTTCAATCTCGAGAAGTTTGTAGCGTTTGTTAACTTCTCGTTTGACCTCTTGCCCAACTTTGTGCACTTCTGCCAAGTTATCTTTGTTCGTGTTGATCATGATAGAATCAGTATCGCCATAGATGACATCGTAGGATAAGTTTTGCGCCAAATCTACGGTGGATTGTAAAATTTCACGACCTTGACCGGTGATCAACTCGGCGAGCGGTTTGGCGTAAAAGCGAGACGCGCTGAAACCCAAACAACCGTACATACTGTTCGCGGTAAGTTTCAAAGCCAGCTGCCGAATATCTAATTGCGCTTTTATGACATCATTCGTTTCTTTTTTCAAGAGTTCTTTTACCGCTCTTCTGTGTTGAACCAACTTGCAAATGACTTGCGGAAGAACGGCGGCGTTTTCTCCGCCCGGTTTTCCGAGAACCGGCGGAGGAAGCTCTGGGGCTAAACCGGCCATGTCTTTACCTCTCTTGACAGTCGTAAAACAAATATCGTACTCTTGGATGATAGACGGATACAACGAGTTGAAATCCAACATCAAGACGTACTTATCGTACAAACCTTTCTTCGGTTCAAGAACTAAACCACCAGAGTATTGCGGACCTTTTTTATCGTCCACATCTTTATCGCCATTGCCATTCTTCGCCTCGGCAGCTTGAACGCGTCTCTTTTCCTTGGCCGACAAACGATCCGGAACCATGTATTTACGCTTGTGGAACTCATGCAAAAACAAGAACTCGACGCGTTGGGCGCGCGTGTGTCCTAACGTCTTCGACCACGTGTTTCCGGCAATGTTCGACAACTGTCTCGTCAACGGCAGCGCTTGCAAGTGCAACATCAACCATAACGAATAAAACGCATCCGTTTGCGAGTTCTTGGTCAACTGCCACAACGTTTGCGTAGAGTTGAACTGTAATGGAACGTCTTGATGCGGAATTTCAGCTCTATTTTCGTCGAATTGCGTTTTCATCAAATTGGTCAAAGTGTATGAAACTTCCTTCAACAAATCGCGTGCCGAGAGGTACGTGTCCGCTAACAAGCGTCCGGACATGCACGAGAGCGCACCAATGCTCGCGCCACCGCCAAAAGAGCCTTGGTTCCCACCGGATAAATTTGGAAATCTCGTGCGTTTTAATCGACCGATTCTGGACCAGTGCGCGACTTTGTTTTCTCTCAACCTGTTCAACAACACGTCCACATCGAAACCGGCGACGTTGTGTCCGCAAATAACATCAGCATCGATTTGCGATAGTCGAGCCAGCAGAATGGACAACAACCCTCGCTCGTCTGCTTGCGCGGAAAGGACGATCGACTTTGTACGTTTGGCGACATTGTTCGTCTTGTTTTCGTTCGCAACGTGTTGCTCCCAGCCCGACGGCCAGTTACCGCCAGAGAGTTTGCGCACCAGCGAAAAGTGTCTCGCTTTCTTTTCCCATTCGCACGGCATATCTGTCACTTTCGCGCGGCAATCCGTACCGACATCCACTCGCACGTCTTGCAAATACACGACGGACGCGGAGCAAATCTCGTTTGCGTTCGTTTTATGATTGACGACCGTTTGCAATTTCAACGCGGCGACAATCACCGTCGGCGGATCGCGCTGCTGGCCGCCGAGGCCGAGCGCCTCGATAGCCTCCACCGTCGGGTTTCGGACAGACTTATGTCCGTTCTGCAAATTAACTTCAAGCTTACACCATGACTTCATGGCTTCTTTGTCCTTCAAAGTTGCTTGCGGAACAATCTCGGCGTTGTGTAAAGCCAACCAAGAGGGACCCATGATTTTCGATTTCACAAGCAGGTGTTCCAACGCGTTCGTTTGCGTGCCCAAGGCGCCGCAGAAAGTCTCGCCTTTGATATCCGACGGTAACGCGGAGTTCAAGTACGAATACTTCAGCTTGATCACATACTGACCGCCGCTTGGAATATCGTTTCTTTCGAAGCAATACTTACGATAGACTGGTTTCATCGTGTACTGATCGACGCCTCTTTCGCTCATGATTTTCTTCAATTCGTCCTTGACTGGTTTCGTTTTCACTTGCAACCATTTCAAGAGAGCGACTTTGTCGGCTTTGGACGCATCTTTCGCGTTCGCTTTCTCCTCCAGCGTCTTGAGCTCGTTGCTTTCGTCCAACGATTGCGGCGTAAACTCAAGTCTAGGGACGACAAAGACGCATCTTTGCATGTTATTAACGACGGCGCAAGACGAGACGGTGCCCAAAGAAGGATCCAAGACGTTCGTTTGCGGGTCTCTGCGCGTTGGCACTTTACCAAACAAGAAGACGGTACCTGGGGAACCAATATCTTCTTGCGCGTCCAAAAAGTAAAACGGCAACGTTTTATCAAAATCGTCCACGGGAAGCCCAGAATCGGGTTTCCATTCAGCGGCGAGCTTTTCGCGCAAGGCTAGCTCGGCGTCTTCTTCATCATCTTCGGAGTCGTAATCTCCGTAAGCAATCGCGGCACCAGCGCCTTTATTTTCCGTTGGAAGCGCCTGCTTCGCCGTCGTCATTTTCTTCACATCAACGTCTTCAACCTCTTTGTCGTCATTATCGTCGTCCATGTTAACATCTGGCGGCGCGACCGTCCCGTCGACGACGACGTCGTCGTCGTCGTCCGCAACCGCAGCGGGAGCACCCATATCATCGTCGTGATCATCCATCGGCTTCACGGCATCATCATCCTCGTCATTCAAAGGTGGTTCGTCCGGAAACGCGACGCCCTTCTTCTTTGCAAACGCCGCTTTTTTCTTTGCTTTCGCGTCCATCTCTTCGACCGCAATCTTGGCTTTTTTCGCTTTCTTCTTTTTGGATTTCTTTAACGCCGGCTTCACTCCGGCGTCTCCAAACATGTCATCGTCGGCTTGATCAACGCCGGCTAAAATATCCTCCAAAAGTGCATCTGCGTCTGCCGCTTCCGCTTCCTTCTGCTCCAACTCTGCTTTTCGCTTCTTCATATCCATTTTTAACCCGGCTAAACCAACGCCTTTGCTCGCTTTCAACTTTTCCTTCTCCAACTGTTTGCGCTTCTTCTCCTTCGCGAGCTCCTTCTTTGACTTTGTATTCCCATTCGCTGCTCCTCCATCCTCGTCTTCCGCGTCCATGCTAGCATTGGCATTATTCCTACCGTCCTCGTCGTCGCCCTCGTCGTCTCTGTACGCCGGATTCTCTCGCGTCCAATCTTCCTCCTCCCCCATATCGACGTACTCGTCGTTCTCTTCCGCGCCGACCACAAAGTTTGCGTTTTCCTTCCGTCGCTTCGCGACGAGTTTCGCGTACTCTTCCTCCGTGACCTGATAAATAAATATGATGATGATCGTGACCACGACGACGGCCGAGACAAAAGAGGTGAGCGTTTCGTAGAAGCAAAAAGAATACTAAATCGAGTCGTTTCGAGTATTGATCGAGTTTTGCGAGCGCAAAGAAGAAGAAGAAGAAGATGATGATGAAAAGTTTGAAATCCATTTTTTCTTCTTGTTCTTCCCTCAGTGTGAGCACACAAAAAAACAAACGCGAACGTGTCAAAAGTGAACACTTTCTTCGCTTCTGAAATGCTGCTTCTTTGCTCTGAATTTTTTTGAATTCAAACGAAGAACCCCCAAGACTTTGCTCTTTGCTCTGCTTTTTATCAAGAACAAGCGACGAGAGAAGAAAAAACAAAAACGAAGAAACCTCCTACCTCATCGTACACGTTCGCGACGTCTTCGTCGCCGTCGATGTCGTCCAACCGCTTCTTCCCTTTCGTTTCTTTCAGCTGTTTCAGCTGTTCCAACTTTTGTTTCGCCTGATCGGTTTTGGACGCGTTTCGACGCGACGGACGCGACGACATCTTTTTTTCTCTCTTTCGATTCGATTCGCACTTCCACAAAGGGCAAAAAAACGATCGATCGATGAGAGCGCTCTTTGATGTCTCTTTCTCTCTTCAACAACAAAGAAGGAGAGAGAGAAAGATGTAAGAAGCGTTTATAATAAACGCAGGGCCGTTATTAAAACTTTTGCGCAACAACAACAGAAGAAACAACAGAAACAGCGTCGCGCGCTTTGTTTGAAGTGCAACACACACCACTCGAGGTATTTCTTTTGAAGAAGAGGAATGAAATTTCAAAAATTTGAACCAAAAAATTGTCTCAAAATGGAGTTGAATTCAATACTCGAGTGGAAGGGAAAACGAGTACTAAACTACTGTATGAAACTATTAGTATTACATTAAGACTCTCTACGTTTTGTTACTATTCGTCGGAGGAGAAAGCGTTGTCCAACTTTTGGGCGACGAGTTCGAACCACGCTTGGTCGACTTTGGTGAAACCTCTCTGTCGATCGGCGGATAAGACGAGGAGTCTTGCATCGCCGACGGCGACGCAACAAATCGCTTGGCTATTTTGAGGTAAACCGAAACCCTTCTTTTTATTATTGTTATTTTTCGTCGTCTTTGCCGTCGTCGCGGTATTATTGTTACTCTTTATCAACGATATCATCTCTTGGTCGTCTTGGATGAACTCGAATCTCCCGGGGAACAAGTTCGCGTTGGCCATGTAGTTTTGCTTGCCCGAAGTCAGCACTTCTTTGCACACGGATCCAATTTGACGCGTTTCGTTTTCGAACAACGCGTTTGGATCTTTCGCGCAACACGCGCCGTCGTAAAATACCACTTTACCGCCGCTCATTTCTCCATCCTTTTCGTCGTCGAGTTCGACGACGGTCACGCTCGCGCACTTACTCGCCTCTCGCAACGTCTTCCCGGACCATCGCAACTCTTCTTTACATCGTTCACTTAAGCTAGAATCTACGTAATTCACATCATACCCATCCATAATCACCGTCTCTGGTATTCTCGGCGCGATAGACACCAACGTCAAACCGGTTAAAATCAACGTCGCGCTCATAACGACGTCTATAACGTCCGCTCTCGATTGCGAGCTCGCCGCGTTTAACGTCGGCGCGACGTTCGAGAACACTCTGTTTATCAGTAACAAAGTTAAAGAAGAGGAGCCGAAGTATAAGGGTAATCTCCGCGCGAGCGCGTCGTTCTTGGTGAAGAAATCATCATCGTCTGATGATGCGTCTTCTTCTTCTTCTTCTTTTCGTTTTGGTGATGTTGATGTTGTTGATGACGCCTCAGTCGTCAATCTTCTTTGCAAAAGTTTTTGCCGCTTTTTTAGCAACGGCGTTACTTTTAGCGCAGACGGCGAAGTAGAGAGTCGTCGTCGACGCCTCGTGAGCGCAGGTGTTGCTTCCACACACGGAGTTCTTGTCGTCGCAAACATATGCACAAAGTAAACGAATACGAAGAGCGTGTATAAAATGTGTCGTTTTAGAACTCTTTCCTTACATTTTTGTGCACGAGCAAATTACTCGCCATAAACGCACAACTTCCCTTTACTCATTATTAAATACCGCATGGTCCAGTGTTCCAATAAAATGTGTTGCCTCGTTTTAGAAGAACTCTTATATTACATTTTCGTGAAGAGTTTACTACTACTCGCCATAAACGCACAACTTCCCTTTACTCATTAAATACCGCATGGTCCAGTGTTCGAACGGCATGTTATGCGCCGGTCGAACTTCTAATTTCCGGGCGAAATACTTCCCACCTCGGTTATTCCCACTAAATCCGTACACGTCTATTCGCTCGCACAAGCGACTGGCTAATAAGTTCAATGGTCTCGCCCAACCACCAGTCGGGTGCATTTTACTCGGCGTGCCGGAGAGTTGGTAGAGTTCTCTTCGTAAACGCGCGATGGGATGCGCGCCGCCCATGCGTAAAAATACTTTCCTTCCTTCTACTTTTAAAGATTTTGGGACTAAATCGATGTTTTTGAGAAGCATGTACGCGAGTTCTGGTTTGCTGTCGCCTTTGCCTTGCGCTTTACCGGCGCCGCCACCACCGCCCGCGTAGTTTGACTTCACAATTGTAAACGTCGTTTTCGTTCCGATGGCTTTTGCGAATCCTTTCATCGGCGTGTTGTGTCTAAAAACCGTGTCGTGCATGTCGATTTCCGCACCTCGGTTGCCTTTCAGCAAGTTATCGCTATTAGCGACGATCGCGCATGATCCCAGCGCGCCTTCCGTAATTGACGGTAAATTTTCCGCCAACTTTAAAAACTTCTTCGTGTCTTCTTCGCTGTTGACGTTGAATTTCAAACGTCGCATGATTCCTCGTCCACCCGCCGTGGTTGGATTCGCGCACTTTTCCGTCACGTACACGCAGCTAATGTTGACGTACTTGGACTCATCTCCACCCGGCCCGACCGCCGGCGGTAACTCGTCGCCGTCGCCGGCCAATCTATCCAACTTGCGTTCGATTAATCCTTTGTTTTTCCCCGGCGCGCCGTTCCGCACGCCTTTCTTCGTCGGTTGCCCCGGACACACGTTCTGTGGTACGTTCGTAAATAATTGCTTAGTCTCTTGTTGTTGTTGTTCTCCTCCTCTGAGAGCAACTCGAGAGTCTCGATTAAACTTTCCCCGCTCGTTCAAAGAAGTATCAAACTCCACAAAGTCGTCATCCGATTTTTCTTTCCTCTTTCTCTCACCATTTTCATCATTTTCATCATCATCACTAAAACCGCTCCTTCCTTCCTCGTATGTCGGTTCCGGCACTGGACCGTCCCAAACTTCGTTATTCACTCGTTGTCCTTCGTCGTCCAAATCACCACCACCCCCAAAAGTAGAAACATTAATAAACGAACGCATCGACGCGAAGAGCACGAACAAAACACACACCGAGACGCAGACAAAGATGTGTCTCGCGAGTTGTTGCCGTCTGCTTGCTGTTGAAGAGGAGGAGACCACCCCCGGAAGCGTCGCCGTCAAAGTATTACTCGTCGTCGTTCCTTTCTCCATCATCGTGTTTTATATATCCTCCGCGCAGGTCGTTTAGGTCGTTTAGTCGTTTAGTAGGAGACTGTGTGTGTCAGTCACACTTAAAATTTCTCGTGTCAAAGATTTAAGTTGTTTTTAATGAAAAAAAAATGAACAAAATTTTGCAAAATGTCTTCTTCAAAAATAATAAAAAGAAAGAAGAGAGAAAAAAATGCATTGATGAGTTGGATGAGATGCACAGAAGAAGACTACTACTAATGTTTCGAACAACAACAACGCGATGACGATGAGAGACGCTCAAACTCCGCTGTTCGTGGAGTCGGAGTTATTGAGCAAGAAAAAAAAGGCTTCAAAGAAAAAGAAGACAAAGTTTTCAACTTTGAATGTATTCGCGTTCGCGCTCTTTTGTTGTTCGATTTTGAATCTGTTTTTCGCTCTGAAACAAAACAATCCTAACAACAACAACAACAACAACAACGAAGGTTTGGGCAAATCTTCTTCTCATCGAAGAAGAAGTCGTTGGCAGTTCCGGAGGGAAGGGGAGAATTTTGTTATTTCTTCTGCTTCGTCGTCGTCGTTTACATCGTGCGTGAAGCTTTCAGGAAAAGCGTACGAGGAATGCGTGGAGCGAAAAGAGGAGGAGAAAGAGAAACAAAAACAGATTCAACGCGAAAAGGCGAAGAAAATGAAAGAGGCGACGACGAGAAATTATTACGAACAGAGACGGAAACAGAAGCAGGAGAAGGTCAAGGAGAGAGACGAGGAGAAGGAGCGGTTGCCGGCGAAAGGTGGCAGGTCAGGAACGACGAAAACGCGAGCTTTGGACGATGCCGCGGAGGATGTAATCGACGCGGACGCGATGCAAACTATTCGCGAGGCTACGATTTTAGAGAAACCTTTGGGAAGATTAGAGGAAGGAAGCGGAGGGAGATTTGCGTTTCCCGAGGAAGAGAGTAGTACGAGTGCGCATACGGCCGACGTCCCGGCGTTACAGCCGTGCGCGGGGAGGAGCGCGAGAGGAGTTCACAATGGAGGAGCAGAAACGACTTGGAAGGAAGCGCCGGAACGATTTGAAAGGCAAAACGTGCAAACGAGAAAGAAGGAGTTTGGGAAATTGAGCAAGAAGAAAGTGGTAATGGGGACCTCGTCGATAAAATACCACGATAAAGCGTCGCTAGTTTTATTGCCGTCTGGACAGGTTGTGGCTTTTTGGCAGTCCGGGAAAACGTTGGAAGGGGAACGCGGGCAACACGTGCGAATGGCGACGTCCGAGGATGAAGGCGTAACGTTCAGTAACTCGTGGCCGTTGTTTTCAAAATACAACGACGAAGATGGAGGAGAGGAGGGAGGAGTAGACGACGAAGAATTAACCGCGCAGTGGACGCCAGTGCCGCACGTCGATAAGGATGGAAACTTGTTACTGTTTTACGCCGAATCCGACGGCGGGTGCGAATATCGCGATCGAGGTAGAATTCGGTACGTCCCGGGAGGGTCGATTAAAGTCATCAAATTGAATCTCGCGGGCGATGCCGAAGGACGCGTAGATAGAAATTCACCGTGGACGGAGCCAGCGATGGTGTATTCCATTTACGAGGAGAACTTCGTGCCAAAACTAATCGCCAATCCAGCGGTGGCGCTGGAGAATGCTGAAGATGAGAACACCTTGATTCTTCCGTTTTGGAGAGATAACTCGGTTTTACAATCGAAGCGCGAACTATTTACCTCTTCGAGAAAAGCACAATGTCGCGTGAAACAAAACGGAGAGGCGGACACGCCGGCAACGAGAACCATTCGGCCGAAAACAACGTCCGCGGGTGTTTTAGTATCCAAAGATGGAGGCGCGAGTTGGCGGGCGCGAGGTAAAGTTGAAGAAGTACCCGTCGAAGACGACGACGATGAGGAAGATGGTGGTAGCAGCGAAAACTGGTCGGTCGGTGCGAAGACGACGACGTTGACTGTGCCGAGCGTTTTCGAGAGTAGTGGTTCGGGCAAAAGAGACTCGAAGTTGATCATGTATTTGCGCTCGCAATCCGGCGGCGTTTACGTCACAGAATCTGAAAACTCGTCGTACAACCGATGGTCCGAGGCGAAGAAGATTAGCGATTTGAGGCGCGAACCTGGAGCGAAAAGTTTCGCACAAAGTTGGAGAATAGAAGGGGAAGGAGAACGCCACCGAAACGTGCATATAGTCGCGTTCAACGACCACAAGAAGGATGAAATAATATTTGATAGCACTAGCGATAGCAGCAATAATAAAGAAGGAGGCGAGGAAGAAGAAGAAGAGGAAGAAGAAGAGCGAGGTGATGGTCACCCAGAAAACTCCCATCGAGACGTATTAAAAGAGATGATGGATGGTTCAGAGACAGCGATGACGACGCGCAAACGAAGAGTGAAACTACCTGACAAAGTCCGAACGCAACTCACGCTCGCCATCTCCGAAGATGCCGGAGCGGATGCATTCGATGCGAGCTGGACGAGAATGAAAGGCTCGGTAGCCGGTGTTGTCGGGAGCGGGATAGCGCCAGGATTGATGTTTCATAACCCGTGGGTTTTGCGTGTTGGGTGTAAAGTTCTCGTCGCGTATTCGAAAATGTACGTCGCGAAGTTCGGTCAAGGCAAAAATAAAGAAGAGACGCATTATTCAGTTCGAGTGTCGCACGTTGAATTTACCGTGAACGAAGAAAACGTGTGCAGCTCGAACATGCGTCAGTACGCTTGCGGAAACGACACCGGGATAACGGATGAGGAATCCGAGGACGAAGAAGTAGCCAACGCAAGAGGAGAGGAAGGCGAAGAAGAAGGTTCGGACGAAGACGAGCGAGAACACCAAAGAAGAGCGGCGAGCAAATCAAAGGAACGAGATTCCTTGAAATCATTACAGCTCACTCGAAACATCGAAAGAAGGCGTAGAGAACATCATCACTAGTACGGTAGGTGTATAGAAGTGTATAGAAGCTTTTTTAGTCGGAGTATCTTTACTCGCCGCTTAGTGCCCATGTTGCGCGCGCAAAAACTATCTTGCGAATGCACCCTCTGTATTAATTAAAACGCCGTTTTCTTCCTCATCCTCTTCGCCTTCCTCGTCGTCTTCATTACTATCGGTATTGCTATCATATCTATTATTTCTATCACTCGCGGATGCAATCATTCCGCCAACGAAGAAAACGACGCCGGCCACCGCGAAACACAACGTAAACACCTTCATGACCCAACGCCAATTTTCGTTCGATTTTACGAGCAAGTATCCGAACAACGGAGGCGATGGCACGTCACCAAAGACGTGCACGGCAACTGTGCACAATGCACACGCCAGCGGACGACTATCAGTTGGAACAGACCGCAACACTACTGCGTTTATCGGCGCTTGGAGCATGAACGCGAACGATTCTCCTACCGCGAGGAAGAAGAGAAACGCATAAAAGTTCGTCGAGGAGAAGGAAATCACAACGAATATGAACGCAAAGAAGGAGCAGAACGCGCTGAAATAGAGATTATCCGCAACCGAAGGATCCACAGACAACGGCGATGGTGAATTCCGTGCTCTTCTTTCTCTTCCATCTCTCCTCCAGGAGAGATGGAAAGGAAGAGAGGATTGATTTTGAAAGCACTCTTTCCGTTTTTGCGCGAAATAGTCGACGCCGATACCGCCGAGTAACGTACCAAACACGCCGCAAAAAACCGTCACCATCCCTAATGCCGTATCCGCGTTCGAGCGAGTGTGCAATTCGTATTCAAACAACGCAAACCCTGCTTTTGGTCCCCACGCGCTAAACACGCCCAGAACGAGTGAATACCACGAAAACCCACTCAACGTGAGTAAAAAAGTTGGAATCCTGAGCAACTTTAAAGAATCATACACGAACACTTCGACGACGTTTTTCTTTTGCCGCTGATTTTGACCATGCTGCTGCTCCGCACTCGTCTTACTCGCTTTCCTTCTCAAATCAATCGGCTCGCTCGTCGCGCAAAATGCAAACAACGGCACGAGCAAAAGCGCGTTACCAAAAAATGCAAAACGCCATCCAAAATACGTCCCGACGATGCCGCCGTACACGATACCTAACGCCACACCAAACGGCACGCACAAGTATAAATAACTCAACCATCTCGTTGTCATCCCTTTTGGAGCGTGGTCGTCGATAAAAGGTGCCGCTAGAGCTACAAAACTTGCCTCGCCAACGCCAACGATGATTCGCATGAGCAACAAGAACTGAAAATTTGGACTCAACGCGCACCCCAAATCCCCGACTGCGCACGCGCCCAACCCGATAGCGATCAACGTAAACGCGTTCACACTTCTCGACAACTCTGAAAATATTGGCGCACCAACGAGTAAACCAATCACAAACACCGATTGTAACACGCCATACTCGGCGTAATCGACGTTAAATTCGCCTTGTAATCCGTACCCTTTCTCGTCTTTGCTCGCGTCGTCCTCGTCGCTTCCTCCCGGCGGTTGCCCGCTTACCGCCGCGGACGAAACCACGCCTCGATCTAAATACAACGCAATCGCAACTAAGCAAAATAAATACAGCAATCGTTTCGGAGAGAACCATTTCGGCAGTCTCTCACCTCTGGTATTCTCGTCGTCTCTCTCGTCGGCAGAAGGAGGAGGAGGCTGGTCTTCTTCGACGTAATCTCCACCACCTTCAAAACCACCAATGAGTGGCCTCCTGTCGTCATCCTCGTCGTCACCGATGCGAACACCCTCATCCTCTTCGTTCATCCTCTCCCGAAAGTTCTCTCTTGAAAGTAGAAGTGTGCGCTCTGAAACTACAAACAACCAATCTCAATCTCTACTTTTTCTCTTCTTCTTCTTCGTTCTCGTACCCAGGTATTGTCAAGTCCGGTTTGTAAAGATTGTGCACCACGGACGCTCCAGCGAGCGCGGACACGAGCGCCACGCCGAACGCTTTCAGTGGGGGCATGTATCGACTTTTATGGTGCTCTTTGTTGTGAGTCGTTTGTTGTTCTCAGATACTTCTCAAAAGTTGTTGTTGTTGTTGTTGTTGTGTGTGTTATTAGTAGTATTATACTAATGGAGAAATCTCTTCAGAAATCCAAAATCTGTGTATTCCTTCAAAAACAGATATGACGGGACCTCCTCCTCCTCCTCTTTCTCCTCCTCCTCGCAAAAGGTGCGTCGATGACGATAACGGTCCTCCTCCCGCCGAAGAAAAGTTCTTAACCATGCGTTCTCGCCTCCTCCATCCGAAATCATTCGTCGACAAAGTCGTCGTGACGACGGAAGGGGAGACGAGTTCGTTAAAGGTAGCGCGAACAACAACAACATTAAAAACAACATTAAAAACAACATCAACAGCAGAGACACACGTGACGCACAACTTGGAGTTTACCCGAGACGGGTCTCGATTGCTCTCGACGACGGCAGGGGACGATGTTTTGAGAGTATACGAAGTCCCCGCGAAAATGATTATGATGTCTTCTGATGGTGATGAAGATGGTGAGCTGTTGAAGTGCGCGTTGAAAATGAAACTGCCAAAGTCGCACTACGACGCGTGTTGGTATCCCGCGGCGCAGGGGAATGTTCGGGAAACACTGTTGACGCTGTGCGCGGCGAAAGATTCCGGGGTGAAGTTATTCAACGTTTCCCCTTCGTCCGATGATGATGACGATGGTGTTAGTATACTTTCGTCGTCGTCGAGAGAAAAATGTTCGTATTCGATCAAAAACAGAAACGACGAGCTCGTGCCCTCGATATCTTGCGCGTTTACTGGTAACGGTGGGAAAGTGTTGGGCGGGAGACGAGAGGAGAAAGGGGTGTGCGTTTGGGACACGAGCAGACCTGGTCACGAGTGCCAAGTCGTCGGGTTTGACACGCAATCGAAACTGACGAGTTGTTTTGCCACCGGGAACGAATACAACGGGTTTATCGAGAATAGCGAAGGAAACATATTTGCCGCCGGTTCGTATGAGAACGGGAACAGTATTTGTGTGTACGATTTACGAGATGGGTTTAACGGGAGCGATTGTTGCGTGTTGTCGATTACAAATCCTCACAAAAACGAAAAGACGGGGAAAATGGGAGGCGGCGTGACGAGATTGAAATTCAGCGCGGATGGGAGAGCGTTATTTTCGAGCGCTCGGAAATCAAACTCGATTTTGTGTTGGGATTTACGAGCAAACGTGAACGGGTCGATGTTTACGAACATTCAAAGACCGAACGTTCGGTCCAATGCGAAAACGAAATTCGACATCGAGCCGTGCGGGAAACACCTGGTATCTGGTGGTGACGACGGTATATTGCGTTGTTTTGATTTAGACCAGAACGGGAAAGAGGTTTTCGCGTGGAAAGCGCCGCCGAAGGATGCCGCGGTTTTAATCGCCGCGTTTACGTTTCATCCGTTAGCGAGTTCGGTGAAAGAATTCATAGCCGGAAAGGAAGGAGAAAGTAAGTTTACTGATATTTACGATGACGAAAATCGAATCATGAACGACGTCGCGCTCGGTGCCAGCGCGTGCGGCGAACGTTTGTTCCACCCATCCACAGGGAGAAGATTCATAAATAATAATACTATTAACAGTACGAGCGATAGCGATAGCAGCGGCGATAGTAGTAGTAGTGATAGTAGTAGTAGTAGTAGTAGTAGTAGTAGTAGTACAAGCGAGACGACGAATAGGACCCCGCCGCCGCCGCCGACGACGACGACGAGAAAAGAACAAGCGACAAACGCGAGTCATCGAAACAATGTCATCTCTATTTGGGGATACGCCAGGGAAGCGTGTTGTTATTAGATTCGTTATTTATTGAAACGACGTGATGTTGAAAGTATGCGCGTTGCCTTATTTTATTCTTTTCTTTCGGATTTTTAGGTAACACCACAAACACCAAATCTTCTTCAGAAACACATGAAACGATGATAAACGCGGCATCTTTCCACCCTTTCTTTTTCAAAGTGAAAGCAAACGTCCAATCCTCGCCTTTATTCGCGAAAACTCTGATTTATTTCTCTTTGTTTTTCGCGTTACCCTTAAACGTTCTTTTAAAACTGGACGAGAAAACGTTGTTTTGTCCGTTCGATGTGTTCACTCGATTTCAGTGGTACAGAACGTTTAGTTCACTTTTATACGTGAACTCAGGTTTCATTGGCGCCTTGTTTAACGCGTACATCAGCTATCGATTTATATCGGATTTCGAACGCAGTTTAGGTTCGTTTCGATGCTTTTGGCAAATACTGTTCACTCTGGTGTGCATAAACTGTTGGACGTTCGTGTTTTCAGTCGTTTTCGCGCCGTTCTCAGGCGGGAAAGGACACTTACTCTCACCGTTGAACATTTCTGGACCGGGCGTTTTATCTGCCACGTACGCAATGTGCGTGGGGAATATTGCGAGGAACAGCAGTACGAATAGTCCAGACGCACAAACGACGATATTCGGGGGACTCGCTCGAGTGCCGAACAGTTGGCTGCCGTTTGTGTTTTTATTCTTTTGGTATGTGCTCGGGAACAACCTCGTCGAAGGCGCGAGCGCGACGTTCGTGGCGTTGAGATATTTGCCGAGAATGTGTGGGCCGAATGGTGTGCCGACTGCAGTGCAAGCGAAGAGGTTTGAATCAACGACGAGGTTTGGACGGTACGCGTTGGAAACGCACGGATACGTCGACATCGACGGGTTACAACGCGGGTTTAGTTTACCAGTCGTCGTCGGTAGCGGCGGGGGTGGATTTGACTCTAATAATAACAACACTAGTAGTAGAATCAGTCATCCAGAGCGAGCTTCATCGTCGTTTTCAGGAACATCGCAAAAAGTAGGAAGTAGTAGTACGAGCAACGGTAGTAATAATAGTAGTAGTAGTACGAATACGAGCGGCGTGCCGGCGCCTCGCGAAAACGTCCACGTCGTGCGAATGCGCGAAGAGCGCGAGCGCAAACAACAACAACAACAACAACAACGCGCTTCGGAGAACAAACGGTCAGAAGACGAGAAAAAGAAGGCAGAAGTATTGAAAACAAAGCCAGAAACGAGAGAGGAGCGCGCACGCGTCGTCGCCGAGGCTCTCGAAAAGCGTCTTCTCCTCGAGAAAGAAGAAAAAGAAAAGAATAAAGACGAAACGAACAACGCGAAAGAAGAACACAAAGAAGAAGAAGCGACGACGCCAACACCGCAACAAGAACAACAAAAGAAGAAGAAATCAAAGCTCCGGTCGCCGTTCCGAAGCAGAGAGAAGAAGAAGTAAGTTATGTCATATAATACGAGTTAGTAATACTTTCTAGATGTGAAAAGTTTGTTTTTCCGAGAAAAAGGAAAAAATATCTCTTTCCCTCCATATAAAAACAAGCATCTTTCTCTCTCTGCATCACACATCATCGAGGAGCGACTTTATCTCTCTTTCACGAAAAAGAAGTTAAAGAAGTTAAAGAAGATTCAAAGGAGTTTATTGATGTTAGACGCGCGAGTGAAACTGCGTCAAAAAGCGCAGCTCGCCGAGTTATGTTCGCGTTGGGTCGGTACGAAATGTATTACCTTTTTTCTTTTTTCCCTTCGTCGCGTGTGAAAAGTCAACGCGTTTTAGATATACATTTTTTATGATGAGATGCGCGCGCTTTGTGCGCTTTTGTTCTGCGATGTAACAAAAGACTCACAATTATTACACACACACTCTCACCATCTTTAAAACAGACATGCGACAGATCATGAAAGAGTTAGTCGTGACCATCGACGAAGATCTAGACGTAAGGCGCATTAATATTATTCTTTTTTTTTCCTTTTTTTTCCCTTCTTCTTGTCTCGTCGTTCCTGACTTTAGATATTTCTTCTCAATGCCACGTGGCATTATTTATTTAAAAACAACGACTTTTCGTCCGCGTAAAAATAAAAACAGCCGCAAGAACGGAACATGCTCTCCGTCGCCTCGAAAAACGAAACGACCAGAAGACGACAACAGTGGGTGTGCGTGCAAACGAATATTGGGCAAATCAAGAGGGAAAATATGGGGGAGGATTTTTTGAACATCGCGCGGGAGTATCAAGAGAAAATCGAGGACGAATTGAAAGAGATTTGTAAAGAGACGATCGATTTGGTGGAAGGCGTGTTATTGCCGAGGTTGTTGGGTGGGACGGAACATTACGAACAACAACATCAAGAAGAGCAAAAACAAGGAGAACAAGGAGAACAAGGAGAACAAGGAGAACAAGGAGAACAAGAAGCACAACAACAACAACAACATCACGAGTCGCCAAAAACAGTCACAGCGTTACTCTCGGAAGCTTCAAAGGAACACTCGCCTCGATATAAATCAGACCAGAAAATTTTCTACTTGAAAATGATTGGAGATTATTATCGGTATCTAGCAGAGATTCAAAGAGGCGAGGCGAGGATTCCTCACGCGATGCGTTCGCAAGACGCGTACGAGAAGGCTTTGGAAATCGCTCGCGACCCGAAAGCCGGAGTGGCGACGACGCACCCGGTTCGTCTCGGCCTTTCTCTAAACTACTCCGTCTTTCACCACGAGATTCGCGAAGATACGAAATCGGCGTTGGAAATCGCGCAAACTGCGTTGGACGAAGGATTGGAGGATTTAGACGCCCTGACCGATAATGCGAGAGCGTACAAAGACGCCGCGTTGATTTTGAAGTTGATCAAAGATAACATTTCGATGTGGCAATCGTACACATCGTCCTCGGAGTCCTCTGGTGGTGGTAATAAAGAAGAAGAAAACAAGAAAGAGAAAGATGCGGGATTGGACGCAGCTCAGGAGCAGCTCTCGAAGACGCGCATCGAAGAGGATGACAAAGAAGACGCAGCAGTCACGAACAAAGAAAATAACAAGGAATAGAGGAAAAGAAAATCAGTGAAACGCAGCAGCACTACTAAAAACATACGCGCATACTGTACAAATATTCATTCCCCTTTCTCCCTTTCTCTCTCCTTTTCTATTGTTATAAACTTCTCAACCCGTCTAACATCTTCTTTAAACTTTCGTTGCCAATTTCTCTCATCCTCTCCACGTTCGCTTTCGGTATACTCTTCACGTCCGGATGCGACCGAACCGCTTCGGTCACGTCCTTCTCTCGCAATATGTGCAACAAAGGATACGGTGACTTATTCGTAAACGCTCCGGGATCTCCCAATTTCTCGCCGGCGAACACAAAGTCCGGATGAAACGCGACCACTTGCACTTTCCCTCTCAAATCGAGCTGGTCGAGAACCGACTCGCCTCTATAGTCGCCGTTTTGCAACGCCGCGTCGTCGATAACGTTCGCGAAATCGAGAAAGGAATCAAAGTCGTTCACGAACTCGCACGTCGGAGAGATGACGAACAACACCGTCTTCGTTATCCCTTCCTCGTCCGAATCGTATTCAATCTCTTTTAACTCTCTCATGAAATCTTCCAAAACGTCTTCTATCTGTTCCCGCTCGGAGACGACTATTTTTATGCCCGTCTGTTTCTTCTTCTTCTTCTTCTTCGCCTCTAAAACTTCTTCTTCTTCTCCTCCTCCTTCTCCTCCTCGAACGTTTTTGGCGAACGGGCAGACGTTTTTCTCGATGATAAACTGGTCCAGCCATTTCAGCGTCGCTTTTTCGATCGATTTTAAAGAAGGCTTTTGAGGACGATGATGATGATGATGTCGTTGTTCTCGTTGTCGTCGTTGTTGTTCTTCTTCTCCTCCTGACGAGGACGGCGAAATCGCAAAGTACCTCCGAGACCGCCTCAAAGAAGAAGAACAGAAAGAAGAAGTGCTGCTACTGCTGCTCGTAATAATAGAAGAAGACAAAGACCACCGTCCAAAAGCTCTTTGCGCGCAGTACCGGTACAACATGGAGCGTCTTCTCTTCTTTTGAAGCACGTGGACGACTCAACCTTTTTCCCCTAAAAATAAAGAAGAACGAAAGCTCCACTGTATTCGCGCGCGTAATACTCTACTGATAACATAATCGCTCAAAATACTGTGATGCTCTCAAAGCCGACGGTGGTGGTTGCGAGGCGCTTTTTTTCATCGTCATCTGTGGTCTTTTCGCGGCGGCAAACTTTAACGCGCAGAGCATCAAAACCTGCTGCTTCGTGTACCAACTTTAGTAGGTATTCCCCAAAGACAACGAGAACTTTGAGAACGATGACGACGTCTGCGACGAATGGCGATGTGAACGACGAAGATGTTTTGACGCAATACATCATCCTGAGAAGAGACTTGTGGCGAGAAAAAGCGTGGCCGTTGGGGTCGATCGCCGCGCAAGTCGCGCACGCCTCCGTGGCGGCTTTGGAGACGTTCAAAACGAACGAAGATTCAATTAAGTACGTTGCAAAGGAGAAGTTATCGTCCATGACGAAAGTGGTTTTAGAGGTGAAAGGAGAAGCACAATTAATGACATTAAGCGAAAAGTTAACGGAGAACAACATCGACTATTACGCGTGGCGAGAACAACCGGAAGATTACGTGACGTGCGTGGCGCTGAGGCCGTATAGGAAAGAGGAGGTGCGAGAGCTTTTGAAGAAGTGTAATCTGGCGAGCGACGTACGAGGAGGATGAAGACGAGGGGATGCGTTATCGTTAGTTTTAGTAGAATAGAATTTCATTAGTATCGTCAACAGTATTATATAATAACTACCATAAACTGGAAAAGCTCGTGTACGCCGGTTTGGAAGAGGAAGTCTCTTTTGATTTGCGCTCTTGCGCGTACGCTTCGACTTCGTTCATTTTCGCTCCAGAGCCAAAGTTAAACGTGCGTTGCGTTTGTAACGCGGCTTTGTTTACTATCCGAGTCGTGATTCTTCGAAATCTTCCAGGGTACCATTCTCCGGCGTCTCGTAAGTTTGCAATAGCCACGTCTTGCCAGTGCTCGACCATACTCATTTGTTCCCCGCACGTGGCCAACATGCCGCGGAGTAAAAACACCCCTCGGATGGCAAAGAAGCCTTCGCGAGTGTTTTGCGTGATTTTATTCTTCGTGAACGGCGAATTTTCTAAATCCAGCATGTTCATTTCGGCTAACGCGGACGGTCTGGTGTCAAAGTACGCGTAGGATAACGCGACTAACGCTTCGTTGGTTGGTTTCTCCACGAGTACGGAACCGTGGGCGCGAACTTCCGAAGCGATGCCGTTGTAATCTTCCGTGGACATTCTCAACGCCAATCTACACATGTGCAAACGCTCCTTATCATCAACTCGTTTTGTTTGTCCCCAATCGAGAATGCACAACTTCCCATCGCCTCTCAAAATAAAATTCCCCGGGTGCGGATCGGAATGAAAATGACCACACGTGAGCATCATCTCCCCCCACGCTCGGAAAATGGAAAAGAAGACACCGTTCCAACCGTCGCCGCCGTAATACGAGTGCGTTCTAGAAACTTGTTGCGGACACCGCGGACGTTTCCCGTTTTGCCGCGCTCGATTGAAAATAGTCAACAATTTTGCGCCTCGAACGCGTCGCATGACTAAAACTTTTCTCGTCGACGCGACGACGCGAGGCGCGCACACCTTGTCACAAATCTCCGGCGTCTGCTCGAACAACTTACCGAAATAATCAATCTTCTCGTGCTCTATTTTGAAATTAAATTCTTCGTCGATGACGTCCAAATACGCCTCAAAAATCGTCGGTAAATCCATGCCGTTATCCAAACGTAATTTTTTCATCGTTCGCGCCGTTCGTAAAAGCGCTTTCAAATCGGCAATGACATTCTCGTAATTCGCCGTTTGTACTTTCACCGCGACTTCTCTTCCGTCTAATAAGCGTCCAAAGTGCACCTGCGCGATCGAAGCCGTCGCGCACGCGTTTCTCGAAAGTTCGGAGAAGTGACTGCCCAGCGGCCCTCCCAACTCAGTTTCTAAAATTTTCCGGACTATATAAAACGGCGTCGGCGGATTATCGTCCATCGTTTTCGAAAATTTCTCCACGTACGGTCTCGGCATCATTTGCGACGCCGTGCCGGCAATTTGGCCAACCTTTCTATAAAATCCTCCAAAATCGGCGATGATTTCTGTCATTTGTTCCGCGCCCCACTCGTGTTGTTGGTCCCAACTCAAAGCTCTTTTGCCCGGTTTGTCCGCGTAGAGAAGTTTGTGCTTTTGCTTGAGTAAAATATACGACGTCATCACCGGCGCAACGCGCAAAGAATACTCAATCGACCGTTTCTTCCTCGGAGCGACGAGTTTAAGAACCAGTCGCACGGCTAAAACCTGCGCGTGCGTAACAGCGAGATCCACGCACATTGGCTTCAACGACTTGTGCGCGTTGGCGACGACGTGTGATATCGATTTCAAACTCGGCAAGAACGGAACCCCCGATCCTCCTCCTCTTTTGCTACTAATACTACCATTGCTACTCGTGCCTTTTCCAGCTCCGGCGGCTGCTTTTCTCTTTCGCTGCCCCGCTTTTTTCAACGAAGAAGGAGACATCTTCTTCTTAATTCTCTTCCCTGCTCCCGTGAGCGCTTGCTGAATATCCTCCGCGTCTCTCATTTTCACCATCGCTAACGCGAAAACCATCACCCGCGCGCCTTCGTACGCGTATCTACCCATCCAACACCTCGCAAACGCGCACGCAATCGCGTGCACGGAAACCTTCCCGCACTGTCGAAAAAACACGAATACCATCTTCGCCGGTGATAACCGTAAAAATTTGCCCGTCTCTCGCGCCACGTGGTCGATCGTTTGCACCAGGAAAGAAAGCATCCGGTCGCCTTCGTTCCCGCGATACATCGCCATGGCTTCTTTCAACTTCTCTCTGCGAAACCGACTGAACGCGAGGATGCGTTTGTGCGGAGAATGTAATTTTCGTTTCTTCGCGTTCCCTCCCCCGGCTTGTAGCGAAACCACCTGCGAAGACGTCGCAGTTTGAGAGGAGGAGGAGGAGGAGGAAGCAGCGGTTGTTCTCGTTGGTGTTGTTCCAACACCATCACCATCACCATTCGCGGAAGACGAAGACGAAGATAAAGATAAAGAAGGAATCAAAACGGGCACGAAATCACCCCCATCATTACCACTCCCATCGACGGGGGAGGATAACGGCATCTGAGGAGAAGGAAACGGTGGTGGTGGAGGAGAAGATGCGCTGTTGTTGTTGTTCTTGTTCTTGGTGTTGTTGTTTTCGCTCAAATCAAAACACAGACGAGACTTTGGGTGATGCTTCTTCGCAAAATCATCATCGCTTCTTCTTCTTCTTCTTCTTTCCTTTTCTAAAGCGACGACGCGTTCGGAGAAAAACGCGCGACGACGGTTCTTCTCGCTTTCGTTCTTCTCCTTCTCGTTCTTTTCGTTCGTCGTCGTTCCAAAACGCCTCATCTTTTGCGCGAATACAACCAACTTTTATTATTTTACGAGCGAGTGTTTGCTAAAAACAAAAAATAAAGTTTTTGAATTCGAAAGAGATGATTCCTCGCGTTGAAAAAGACACTTGAGAAAAAGTCAAAATCTTCTTCTCCATTTTCTCGTCTCTCCATTGTACAATCTTTCTCTTTCGAAAAGCGTTTGGAGAAGAAGCCGCTGCTCTCTTCTCGCTCGCTTTTGTCCGTCTCTCTTTACGGCGTATTTTGAGCACAGAAGAAGAGAGAGCGAGAGTGGGTTCTTTTTTTGACAGAAACGAGATTATTCACCTACCTTTTGGGATGAAGGACGACGACAAAGAAGAAGAGATTTTTCTCTCATCTGTTTGAAGAAGATGAGTGAACGAGGAAAAGGAAAAGGACTGGCGACGTTTGCACTCTCCTCTTCTTCTTCTTCTTCTTCTTCTCCTGAATCTTCTCTTCTCGACCACCACCTTTTGGGAGATGAAAGGGAAGAAGAAAGGCTGGAACGACGGCGGTATGACTACCAGTATTATTCAGGTGATGATGATGGTGATGAGGATGCGCTCTTATCAGACTTTGACGAACTCGAATACGACGACAAAACCATTTTCGACATCGAAGGAGAAGAAGAGGAAGAAGAAAAAGAAGAAGAAGAAGAAGAAGAGCGCGACGTTGCGAGGACGACTTTCGACAGAAACGCGTTGGTATGGCTACGTCCTGATGTTATCGATGGGAACGACAAAAGTACCGGCGCGAGGAACAAGAGCGGACGTGTTGAAGAAAAAGAAAACGAGTTGCTCGCGTGGGATGCCGTGCGTGAGGACGAGAACAGATTTACGCTTTTGATGCCTTCGTCGTTGTATTCTGCGAGCGCGCGGCGTTCCGCGGTGGATTTCGACTTCCTGTACGAGCGCGCGTTCATCGGCGCGAAAGATTTTAATTTTAACAGCGGCAAGCATGGAAACGCCACGAAATGCATTTGCGCAGACGAGTCGAATTTAGTGACGATGTGTATCCGCGCCGTCATGGGAGACGTGTCTTCGAGACGCTTACTGAGAGCTATATCGTTGGATTCTCTCGACGACAGCGGAAGCCTTTCCGTGCGTTTTCGCGGGGCGAGCGTTGGAGCGACCAAAAACGTACTGTCGCAGTTTTACGAAACGTCTCGTCTGCAAAACCGCGCGCGTGCGTTTGCGACAAAACAAATGGAAAACGAGAGCGGCGATTCGACTGCAAATGCATTTCAAAAGTGCGTTTTGAAAATACTCCAGGCTATAGATGCGTCATTGAGCGCGTTCGCGGAAGCGTGCATTCAACGCAGAGCCGACGAGGGGGAAGAATACGAGAATGAAGATGAACACGAACGAAATGCAAATCGAAACGATGCATCAACGACGCTTCTCGAGTTTGCATTCCACACGCGGGATATACGGAAACAGATTGCCTCGTTGGCGGCTTTGGTCGACAAGGTACAAAAACGGTGGCGCGCGATGAAGCACCGCAAGTCTCGCGCTCTTTTGTTGCCATCGGTATCGCCTCATCGGTATCGTCAAAATGGTAATAAAAGTACTGCTTCTCACTATTCCTACGGCAGCGTAGCTCTAGATGTGCTCTCTCGGGAGATTCAAGATTTACACTACAACGACTACGTAGACATCGAGCTCGAGCAAAGGAGCGTACTGAAGCTCTTTGAAATTTTATTCATTTCCACGGCAAAACCTGTGCTAGTTGAAGGCATCGTCAACGCGTGCTTTTCGTCGAATAATTCTTCGTTATCTAATGACGGTGAATGCTTAAAGAAGGCGTGCGATGTGTTGCTTCAGAATAAATCCGATGCGATTCGAAAACTGAGAAGCATAAAAAATTCCACGCGGGATATTCACCGAGAGCAGAAGCTTGCTCAATTTAGTGCGGGCATGCGCGCGTGTAAATTGCTGCTCTTCTCATCGACGTCCAATATGGCGAATATCGATTCAGATGCAACTTCTATCGTTCACTTCTTCACCAAAGAAATGGGTGTCGCTCGAGAAGAAATCTTTCGAGAAGTTTCTCGAACGTTGGATGAAGCTATTGATACGACGGATACTCTTCGCACGCAAGAAAAAGACTCAATCGAATTTGAACACAGAGAACGCGTGCGCGTACAACGGGAGATATTTGAGGCGCGCGTGCGCAAACACGAGCTCGAGCGAGAAGAAATTCGTCAGAAAGCCAAGGCCAAGAAGAAAGAATTAGGGGATGCCAGACGCTTGGAAATGTTTGAACGCGCAGAGAGGAAAAAAGAGGCAAAAGTGAACGAGTTGACTGAAGATTTAGAAAGATTAGGGACGTTTAGCGGAAGTGCTGTGAAAAAGCGTGTGCGACTGTTGGAAAGTCAAATGAATCGAACCGGGGAAGAGGACACGACAACGGACCCAAATGCAGATACAACTGGGGATGTTTTCCTCGACGTTGTTGTCGCGGTTGAAGAAAATCACGAAGCAGCAGCAGCAGCAGAAGAAGAAGACTCGAAAGACGCGGAGAAGTTGGCAGAGAAGACCATCTTGGCTGCCGACGACACGATGGAAACGGATCTGCCACCGCGTGCTTCATCGGTGACTTATTCATCCCTTCCCTCACGCGTCGTCATGTGTAAACGATCGCTCGTGGACGTCACCGCGAGTAACCTTTGGGCGTTTCTCGATTTTCTTCACGAAAAAGTTTCTAGAGTGCACGTTTCGTATCTTCTCAAAGATCATGAAGTTGCGAGTCACGCGAAATATATCGCCGAAATCATCTTCGGCTTGAGTGGCGATGTCATAGAAACGCTGTGCGAGAGGAGAGATGATGATTCGTATGATGATGCTTTCGTCTCTTCTTCTTTTGAAATCACCTACTTCACGAACGATGAGTTGCGAGATGCGTTAGAACGCGCAAATATTTCTTCGAATGTCGTTAAAGATCGATTTAGAATCGTCTACTCGAACGAGAGCACGTCGTCAAGGAATACGAAATCTATCAAGTGTCTGTCGTACGCGCTTCCGGAACAACTGAAGCGTTCGAATCTGTTTGGTATCGACTTTGAAGAAAAAATTGAAGCGGTTTCGGAGTTTGTTTTGAGATTGAAATCCATTCGCGCGATGCTCCAAAATTTACGAAAAATTTCGAACGATCTCGACCGCGCCACGTACGTTCACGATAACGCACGGAAATTAGACCACGCTTCGAAGGAAGCGACCGTTTTGAGAAGACGATTACGAAGTTTCCAAGAGCAGTTGTTTGAGTTGGAGCGGTTCGCGACGCATCTTGAAAGATCGTGCGGAGAAAATATCCGGCACGCGACGGACGTATTGATTTCGTCAATGAACGCGTTGTCCACTGAAATCGATGCAAACGATGCAAAGGCAATGCTTGCAAAGTGGTTAAATGCGTGTGTGGCGGCTTCGTTCTCGTCGAAGGATTTTGCCAGGGCGAGAAAGGTCATAGAACAGGGTTTTCGAAATATTCATTTGTTTGCTCAGCAAACGTTCAACGCGTATAACGATGCAGATCCGAATGCGCTTTTACTTAACGCGGTGTTTATCAGCACGACAAACGGTTTGCGAGGTGAGTTCATCGGGAGTGTCGTCCGGGTATTTCCGTTTTAGTTATTACTTAGTTTAGTTAGAGCTCTTTTCGTGAAAATGTATTATTACACAAGGCGTTTAGCTTTAAAATCACACGTAGCTCTCGTGCTTGACAATATCCTTATCTCGTCCACTTTGGTGTCTCATGTCGCCATATCCGTGCTCCATTAAGCTCGCTAAGTCCTCCCCACTTAACTTTGTCAACTTATCCAACAAATCCTGCGTCGAAATCTCCACCTCTAAATCGTCGTCCTCGAGAAGTTCGCTGAGAAATGGAATGGCTTCGGGAAGCAAGACTAAGTATTCTTCTTGGGTATTCTCGATAATTTTAGCGAGCGTGGCAATAACGAGAAGCTTTGCTCTGGAATGTTCGTAATTTCTGGAAACATTCAGGATGTTTCGGTGTAACGTTTTCCACAACGCTTCGTCGGGCGCAGCGGCGAAAAGAGCGGCACAACAGCCGACACACTCGGCGCCGAGATTGAATTTTACTCCGACGGAGTCGTTTTCATTCAAGTCCTTTGCTCCATCGTCACCTTCGTCCAGTAGTTCATCCAGGGTGCTCATTGCGTATTCTCGACTCTTCTTTGGCGGTTCTTTAGACAAGTGCTTCGCAACTAAAGGCGCAAACTGGTTAAATCGTTCTTGCGTGAGAAAATTGACCGAATCGTATGCGAAACACCGACGCAAAGCGGCGAGCGCGAACGCCTTCATGCGCCACTCGTCCATCACATCGTCGTTGTTTTTGTTGCTCTTCTCATCATCCGTCTTCTTTTTCTTCTTTTTCTTGTTCGATTCTAACATATCCAAGGCTTCGTCGTCTAAGCATGCCGCTGTCAAGTCCAGAACGTGTCTGTAAAACGGCACAAAAACAGCTCTCAACTGGTCCGCCAAAGCACTCGTCAATCGAAACAACGCCGATAATCGCCATCTCGCGGCATCTTTCTCTCCAGCTCTCGCTTTAGCCCACTCCACGCATTTCGCGTAAAACGGCGTGAACTCTTTCTCGGTACATTTTACTGCTAAATTCGCCACCGCGTTCACGGCTAACGTTTCTACTTCTTCCATCTCCGAAACGCTCGCGTCGTCTTCCTCCGCGAACTGTCGTCGTACGTCCATGGCTTCCAAAGCAATCGAAAACAGCGAAGCTCTGTGCGCAGACGTAGCATCCTTACGATCGGCTACCTTGTTTGAAACTTCCAAAAATGCCAGTCTCGAACGCAATGCCTCGTTTGCCGTGCGTGCGGATTCGCTCTCACGAATGAACGTTACCCAACACTCTTCCAGAGGAGGCATGAGCACACGGCATTCGAACGAGGTCGCTAAGCGTTCCGAGCGTAATTCGGCAGCAGCTTCTTTGGCGGCTATGAGAGATGTAAGATTTGTTTTTACGCTATCTCTGCTCTTCTTTTTCTTCTTTTTACCAGACACACCTTCGTCGTCTCTGTCCTCTTCCTCCTCTTCATCGTCTGTCTCTGTCTTTGCGCACAACGCCGGATGCGTCGCGACGGTCAAAATGTCCAAGAGGTATGGACTCATAAACTTCGCTAGCTGGTCTTCACAAAACGCGTCGATCGCGGAAAGCGTTGCTGATAAAACAACCAAAGCGTTCTCTGGTGTTTCGCCATTTCTCGCGGCAGCGCTTTTAGAGCATATTTGAGTGGCCAGTTTGGCGATTCGAGTCATTGCCGGCGCGGCGAGCGCCAACGCGCCGATGAACTTCGGCCCTGTGGCTCGAGCAATTTGCGCGAGACACAAAGAGGCTGAACCGAGCACGTTCGACGTGGTCGAATTAATAGCTTTCAGCGCATTTTCCTCTTCCGTGTCTTTTGCAAAACAACATTTTTCTGCAACCTGTTTCGCGGCGTTCACCAACGCATTCGCGTAATGCGTGGCGTCTTCATCGCGACCAAACCGCATGGCTGCGGCTTCAAGCGCGACAAGAGCCGCTTGACGAGCGTTTGGAGTACCATCTCTGACGGCAAGAGTTGCGAGTTCGTCGATGAGTTTCAAACCTGCAATCTTAATGCTCTCGTTGGATTCTTTCTGTTGCTTCTTGACGGAAATCGTCAAATCCCTCAGCGCGTTCTCGTTGTTTTGCAAACGATCCGTGAGGAGATTCAACGCCGCTTTACGCACCGAGGTTTCTTCACAAGATAGCAATGGCGTCAACGTTTCAAGAAACTTGCCTGGGTGCAAAACGGCATCCAACGCAGAGAATAAATCTCTACCCGCTTTAGAGGCGGAAGGACCACTCGCGCATGACGCCTTCGTATCTAGCAACGTCAACGCTCTCTCAGCTAACGAGGAAAACGCGGTTTGTAACACGTTCGAGTTTGCCACAGAATGTGCGCTATATTTCTTCTGCGCGAGAAGAAAAGATCGAGTTGATATGAATCGCGACGCGGCGTTCGCGACGACGACGACACCTCTACTCGCTTCCGAGCCTCTCGAGGCAGCAATCTGTTGTGTTGTAAAAAGAAAGGCAAAGAAGTACACGTGAGCGTCTTGAAAAGAGGAAGAGGAACAAAAGAAGAAAGAGAGGTTTTCTATCGTCGTCGTAGACAGTACATTTCTCAGAAGGAAAGCAGCAGATCGTTTGAAGTTCTCATCACGAAAAATCAGAATCCTGACACATATACGAATTCTTCACCGAAACATACGCAACGAACGAACGAGTTTAAAAAGTCACGCGCGAAAAACGAGAAAGAAGGAGAAAAAAGTCGTACCTTCATTGCATCTACCAGCGTTACGACCGCGTTGACTGGTTTCTCGTGACCTAGCAAAGTCATAACCAAAGATTTGACCCACGTGTTCGACTTTGTTTTGTTGTTGTTTTCTTCGTCTTCGAGCTCGTCGTCCTCGTCGTCAACATCATCATCAACATCCGCGTTGTTATCGTCGAGGTCCATCAAATCTAAATTCCCACCCGTCTTCTTCTTCGCATCATTTTGATACAGCATCGCGTACATCTTCTTTTTGTGCGCTTCGGCGGACTTTTCCAAACTGTTTCTATTCTCAAGTACTTGTAAAATCAACTCAGACAAACCTTTCGAGCCTTCAGGACAGGCGCGAATGAGCGCGGCACACAATGGCGCGCGTCTTCGTTCCGGCGCTCTCGTCGACGCCTCTACGATTGTCCAAATGACTTCCTTCACGTCAGCTTTACCTGAGGAAAGCCACACGGGTACGACAGATTTCAAAGCATTTTCTAAAGCTCTCTGTAACGTAACGTCGTCGTTTTCGCCGGCAATTCTCGAGAGCGTCGTGGCAACGTCCACAACTTTCTTCACAACCATTTCTGGCTTGATCTTTGCCATCTCCGAGAGAAGCTCTAGAGCTGCCGCGCGAGAACTCCCTTCAGAAGCTTTAGACGCAGAAACACAAATGAGATCGATGTCCCAACTATTGACGGTCTGACCACAAAGCTCAGCTAACTTTGTTAAAGTTTGCAAACTTAACGTCAACGCGTACGAACGCTCAGCGATTTGTTCGTTGAGCTTTTTCGTTTCGGAATCATTCTTGTTGTTATCGTCGTCATCACTTTCGCTCATTCTTTCATCGCCATCGCTATTATCATCGCTCGACGACGACGATGAATTATCTTCCGCGCCGTAGAAGCGTTTCTTTTTCTTTTTGGAATTGTTTGCCGCGTTTTGTTCTTTGAGAGCTTGGCGACGAGCGTCTTCCTCGACGTCGATTTCGTTTTGCGCAAAGAGGGCTCTGCAGAGATTTTGGCAAGGGTGAATCAACGCATCGCGATTGACTGCTGTATCGGAACGCCAAGAAAACACTTCCATAGCCGCGACCGCGTTCGCTAACGAATCACCTTTCGTGAGACCAACGACGATATCCTTATCTCCAAATTTACACGCTCCGGAAATGGCGACTACGGCATCTTTGCAATCCAAGGGGACCGACGCGATTGCAGCTCTCGCAGCGCCACGCGCGGTCTTATCGCCGTCGCTTTTATTCGCGTGGAACAAAACGTCCAAAACCTTTGCGCGCGAAGTTGGTGGTATTTTCATGAGCGGATAGCTCCCGCTCGCTATTTGCTCAAAACAGGCGATGCGCACGGAAACCGAAATTTGAGACTTCATGGCGTTCAAAAACGAGTCGAAAGCAAACTTACCGGACGTCACTTCCGCCGAAGAAGCGAGCTTTTCTCCAACGAAACATCGAACTGCTTCGATAGCAAACGCGGCAATTTCAAGTTGATCGGGTGCAGTCTCGTCGGCATCAAAAGAAGTGGCGCGTTCAAGCGCTCGAGCAATTTCAACCGCCTTTACTTGGTCGTCCCCAACGCCTCTTAGAATGAACAAAAGAACTCGGGCGGCGTGCGGATTCATCAGACAAAACGTAGACGACTGCGCGTTAGTAGATCTATCACCTTCTCCTCTTCTAAAAAGGTCGTCTACTTTCACCGCCGTTATTGGCTTCAACAAGCGTTTCGTATCTTCAACTGAAACTTGTACGCTTCGCATCGCCGTCCTCACAGCGCTCGCTCCATCGATGGTGATTTGCGCTCTGGCTTTCGCAGCGGCAGCAAAAGGCGCAAATTCACTCGTCGTTGGTGCGCAGTATAGCGCGTCTGCTGCAGCCCGACGAATAGACGACACCGAGCTTGCACAAGCGACTAAGAGCGCTGTTACGATTTCGTCGGAATCCTTCACGTCCTCGATTTCGGATTGAATCATCTCTAAAGCGACAATCTTACCTCGCGTGCTCGATGCGAAAGTTTGTTCGTTCGTACCGTCCTCCGCGATTATTCTGGAGGCGAGGAACCTCGCTGAATCAACGCCTCGTCGGCTTGACGCATCTAAACACTTGCGCAACAAATCTTGCACTATCGTTTCGAAGGATTCGTTTGTTTGTTCACTTTCGCTCCCGGCGAGCATATCAAACGACTCAATCAAAATAGTTTCAGCGACGTTACTTTTTGCATCTCTCTTTGTGATTTTGGAGAACAAATCTTTCGCAATGTCTCTAGAGACTGGTGAAATCCAAGGCAGAGCACTAGATGCTTCGCTGAGAGAGAGCCAACACTCGATTGGAATTTTACCATCCTTGAGTCTTTCGTCGTGATGGGACCGAAACTTACCACCAAATCCGAGACATCCTTGTTCCCAGTCGTCTTTCAATACCGTCCAGATGCTCTTGCGTATGATATCTTCCATTGGAGACGAATTACACTCTGCCAAGGCGGCTTTCAGCGATAAAAGAAGCGTCAGCTTCCCGGCGCCGTCCGCGTCGCGGTACGATTCGCGAACCCACAATTCGATATCAAACTCTCCTATCGCGGGTGGTTTCTTTGCGGCTTGATTGAATCCGTAACCAATAGCGTGCACGACACTCGCTGCTATTCTCGCATCGCCTTCGTGTCGCACATCCTTCTTAGATCCGCTACTCTTGCTGTCTTCCGCGGAGGAGAAGGCTTGCTCGATAGCTCTCTTCTCGTCCGTAAAACCAAGTAAAATCGGGTGCTTACACCTGGAGGCGTCTTTTACGACAGATCGAGCGACCGCGCGGGAGTGCGACGCAGAAACTGCGCCGTAACATGCCAAAGCGGCGGCTTTATCGCGCAATGTTCTTAACTCGTCGTCGTCGTCGTCGTCTATTCTGTCGCCTGACATTTGCCTCAAAAGTGTCGCGTATGCCTTCTTACATACTCTGCGTTCAATGTCCGCGACTTTATTGGCATCTCGCTCGTTCGATCTCGAGCTCAACTCTCTCGCAGTTTCTAATCGATGCGAGATAGCTTCGAAAAGCGACGTTCGGTTTTTCGTCAGCATGCTCAAAGACGGAGTGCCGAGTGCCAACGCGGCGACAGTTGGATCGTCATCGGAGCATCGACGGCACAGCGCGTCGGCTAGGAAACCGCCCTTCTCCAGACCTGGTGGCGGAAGAAGAGTGTTGTCTTTGTCTTTTGCCTTCTTTTCGATGAACTCGACGTGAAGGTCAATCAGACGTTGCGTCGCGTTCTCTCGAATCGACGCAGTGGGATGATCTAACGCAGCCGCCAACGATCGATTGCCGAGCTTCTTGTTCTCAATAGGCCCCGAGGCCGAACCAGCTAAAGCCTCGCGGAGGAAAGATGCGGATTCAAAATCGAGTCGTAACTGTTCTTCTTCCTCTTTCAACTTTTCCTCTTCTTTTTTCCTCGTCTCTTCGTCAATCATCATTCGATCTTCCTCGGCGTTCGTTTTGTCATCGTCTTCATCGTCGTCTTCATCGTCTTCCTCCTCTTCGTCGCTCTCCTCCGAACTACTGCTACCGTTATTTACTTTCTTCTTCTTCTTCTCCTTTCCATCGATTTCTTGTTTTTCTTGCAATCGTCGTCGTCGCTCGTCGTGCGCTCTTTTTTCTTTCCTGCGTTCCAAACCTCTCAAAAACGAATCCACCGCTTCCGCGGTGCTCTTCGGAAACCTCTGATCCGCCGCACGCAACGCTCTTTCGATGCTCTTTCTTTTCACTTCGTCCGATTTATCGCTCCTCGCTAAACTACAAACTAACTTTTTCGCTCTCGGTTCCGTCAGTTCAATCTTCTCCAAGGCTTCCATGAGAGTCTTTTCGTAATTTTCGTGCGTCCCGCAAAACTTTCCGAGCGCTTCCAACAACGGATTCACCAAACAATCGCTCGCGGTTCCATACTTATCACATATTTCCGCGACGTGAGAACTCGCGTTGTCGATTTTTACGAAATGCTTAAACGTCCGGTCCGGTATAGTCTCGATTTTTTGACTCGAACACAACACCAGTAACGTTTGCATAGCCTCTCGAACGAGCGGCGCTCGAGCACCTTTCGAAACGCCTTCTAAAAGCGCCACCGAAAATGCCTCCGTGAACGTCGTCTTCGCGCATAACGCCGCGATGAGCATCAAACACCCCGCGTAGTGTTCAGACGAGGCTTTTTGATGCAATCCAGGCTCTAAATACGTCAAAAATCTTTGCAAATGCGCGCTTTCAATGCGTTTCATCCAATCGAGACTTTCAATCATTAAAACGACGTAAAACGAATGACTCACCGAACTCGCGGAAGTCGTACCGTTCGTCGCGTTAAAATCGTTATTACTTTGGCCGTTGCAGCATTCCACCGCGCTATCGCAAATGTAGGTTAAAAACGCCTTGTCTTTCGCCACTCGTTTCGCCAAGTACTCTCTCGGCACCTTGGCGCCGCTTTCCTTCACCCCTCGCATCCACTCGAACTTCTTCGCGTTTTCGAAATTGCACGTTTGCACCACCTTCACGAACTGATTGGTTCCGTGATACGGCAACAAAGACGCGATGACGTCGTCCACGTTATACACGTTAACTTTAAACCTCCGTATGAGATATTCAAAAATATGCGCGCCGTCCGCCGCTTCTTCTCTCAACGTCTCGTCCTTCGCCGTCGCTTCGTCCTCGTCGCCGCCAAAAATCTTCCCGCACGTGGACGCGAACAGCCTCAGAAACTGCCTGATGATTTTATTCAGCTTCTCGTTCTCTTTCGCGTCCAGTTTTTCTCGATGATTTTGCTTTTGATACCCTTCCAACGCTTCACCTTCTGCGTCATCTCCAAACATCCCAACGCCGTTCGTGTTCGCGGTATAAAACAGTTTACTCCCGAACGCGTCGAACCGTCCATCTCTTCTCCTCACGTTCTCGAACGCTTTTTGCGCTCTCTCTTGAATCTCTTCCAATCGAACGTCCGCCGCATCTCTCGCCGTGTGAAGTATCGACGCTTTGCCTCCTTTCAGAGCTCTGGTATTTTCTCGCGGGAACGCAGACGCGAGCTTCGAGAGTTGTTCCGACAACGCCGACCGAGTATTGTTCTGTTGTTGTTTCCGTGGTGGTGCCATCTTCTTCTGCGTCGTCGTGAGGTGAGATATTCAAAGCGCAGCGCGAAAAGCGCCGTCAAAACAGAATGAATGAAGAAGAAAACACCATCTGGGGGTGTTGTTTGTTGTTGTTTGTTGTTAAAAACGCTCGCCTTTTCTCTCGATCGATTTTTTTCTCTTTTCTTTTCCTTGCCTTTTTGATGACTGTTTGACTCAAGCTTTTTTTCTTCTTTGTTTGAAAGACTTCTTCACTCTTTTCTCTCTTTTCTCTCTCTCTCTCTCTCTCTCTCTCTCTTTCTCTCTTGTAGTTTATTACACAACAACACTATTATAATAAAATGGAGTGGTATCGAACAAAGTTTATCAAAACCGGGTCGTTTGGACCGGTGAAACACGCGATGGTACGTTCTCGTTCTCGTTCTTGTTCTTGTTTTGCGCGTTGTTTTTCTCTCGTCTCATCGTTATCTCGTGTGTCATCACATCTTCTTCCCCTAAAAACACTTGAAGAAGAAGGTTTTTGAAAGAGTATACTACCACGCGACGCTCCTCGTCGTGACGATTCAAGTTTGGACGACGACGACGACGACGATTGTGATTTCGATGATCTCCTTTGTCTTCTTCTTTTCTTTTTTACGACGATGTGCGTTTGAAACTGACACATGTAATAACAACACACGAACAACAACAACAACAACAACAACAACAACAACAACAACAGATTGGAACGTTCGTGGTCGCCTTCGGGTTAGAACATTACATGCACCATAAGTATCACTCGCATCACGACGAGCATCATCACGACGAAACACACGGAGGAGGAAAAGGAGAAGGAGTTAACGAAAACAAAACCCACCAATCGCACTCGCCGAAGGAGTTTTCCGCGGAAACTGCCTCGTTAGATGAAATCACGAAAGAAATGACCAGACTGAGAGAAAGAGTTGGCGAGTTGCGAAAGGAAGGGAAGCACGTTTAATATCACATCATACTAATATCACAAAGTACAGTAAAAGATCTCGTTACAACAAAGGATGATGATATTAGCTTCGAGTTTCTTCAACTTTCAAATCGCCCATGCCTAAGGTGGAGAGACTGTTCAGTCTTCTCACGACGGGAGGGCCGTTTTCGCTCGCCACGTTCTCGCCTCGGGAATATTTACTGACCGGCGTTTGGGAACCAGAGTCTTCGCCGAGAGAGCTCGTTTTTGTGATTCGTCCGTCCGCGGATCGAACCATTGCGACTTGGGTGTTCTCTATGCCGGCGGCATGCGCGTTGACACCAATATCCATCGCGTCCCCAGTCGCCGGTTTCGAGCGTTTCCGATTGGCCTTGGCGCCGTTGTTGTTAGTGTTGTTAGTGTTCCCGTGCGCTTCAATGACTCGTCGCCGTAAAGACGTCGTCGTCGTCGTCGTTGGTGTCCCCGTTCCGTTCGTATTCGTTCCGTTCCTATTTTCCGCGTCTGCTACTGCTTGCACAGCTGCTTGTACAGCTGCTGGAGCTGTCGTCGTCGTTCCTTTTTCTCCCATTCTTCTTTCGTCTTCGAGCATTTTTATCAACTCGCGTTCTTTCGCTTTCTTGTTCTTGTTGATTTGCTGATTTTCCTCGTCGTCGTCGTCCTCGTCCTCGTCCTCGTCTTCATCGTCGCTATGCTTTCCTCTTTTACCGTGCGTTTGCGTGCGCCCATTTGTTGTCGTCGGCGTTTCGCCGTGTTCTAACCCGCTCGGAGAGTCTTTCCCTTCCTCTTCCTCTTTCGGCGCCACTTTCTTAAACGTCCCGACGTCCATCATCTCCGTGGTCCAATATCCGACTCGTTCGGTCGGATTCGGATTCCCCCACACTCTGTCGTTCGCCGTCCACGACTCGCCTAAAAACTCGCGACATTTCGCCAGGCACATCGCCGCCGTCGGTCGAGCTCTCGGATCTTCCTCGCAGCACGCGTTGCCCAAACCGGTGACGAAATCAACCTCGTGCGGATGCGATTTCCGTCTCCTTTTTTTCACCTGATCGATGAGCTGAAAGCACATGACCCCGTATCCGTACACGTCCGAAGAAAATGCGTACGTGTGATCTTTCTCCGAGTCGTGTTTTTCCACCTCTGGCGCTCGATATTTCGGTGGACCGATTTTCGGCGTCGTCTTCGGGTTCACGTCTCGCCGGTCGTTGGCGTATTGCGGTAGGATGCGCGCCAGACCAAAATCCGTCAGTTTCGCGGTTTCAAAGTCCTGTTGTTTTTGGTGATTGATGAGTTTTGGGTAGTGGAACGTAGTTAGTACGAGGACGATGACGAAAGAGGTGGTGAGTACACAAAATAAGCAGCCACAGAGTAAAACATTTTTGTCTCTTTTCTCTCTCTTTTGGTACTCGTTGTTCGGAGCAGCCAAAAGAGAGAAATAATAATTGTGGACTCAAAGAAGACGAAGCTTTAACGGCGGCGGAAAAGGAAAAGGCTAATAATGCTCTTTCGAGAAGAAGAATAACGAGAATCGTACCGCTGAAATCAACACGTTCCTCGCTTTCACGTCCCTGTGAATGTGTCCTTGCGCGTGCATCCTCACCAGCGCTCTCGCCACGTCTTGTAAAACTCGTACCACGTTAACCTGATTGACGACGCGTTTATTCCTCAAAGAGTTCGGGACGAATTCCATGACCATGTGCAGCATCCCTTCCTCGATGAACGCGCCGTAAATAGGAACCACGTTCGGGTGCGTCATGCGCGAGAGGTAAAATATGTCTCGTTTCAAACCGGCGACTCGGTCGGGTTTTAAATTCTGAATCACTTTCACCGCCACTGCGGTCCCCAACAAGTGCGCTCGGTAGACTTTCCCGAAAGAACCGTCGCCGATTTTTTCCCAAAGCGACCGAGGGGTTAACTCGTCCGGGTCGAACCACGGGCCCGAGTCCACGTCGTTCCTGTTGGTCGTCGAGCGGTCCGTCGTCTGGTTTTCGCGGTGGTGGTCGCCAGGCTCGTTCATTCTTTTCTCTTCTTTTCTTTTCTTTTTGCGTTCGTTAGTAATTCTGGTGTTCTTTCTGTGTTTTGGTAACGAACAAACAAACAAACAAACTTGTTTGCAAGAGGTGAAAAATAATCTCGTCTTTTTGGCAACGAAAGAGAACGAGCAAGGAAGCAAGGGCAGAGGGACAAAACCCCAGAAGAACAAAAAATTTCAAAGAGCCAAATCTTCCTTATATAGTCTTTAAGAGAAAACGACGTTAAAAACTCTTGCTAATAAATTATTTTTAAACCAGTAAACCACGTTACGAGCGCGCGCTTTGGATTTGTTGTTGTTGTTGTTGTTACTGTTTAATATCAGATCGCGTTTCCACGGTTTCCGACGTGTACGTAATCATGGATCATCCATAAGAAGTAATCCATAAAGAGGAAGAAATTAAAAAGAGCTCAAGTCGTTCCATTAATACGAGAATAGAATCATAGAGAAACAGAAACACGAGGAGAGAGAAAAGAGAGAGAGAGGTGATCTTGAGGTGATCGCCGTGCAATTGTAATACGCACATGTGGGAGCCATCGTCGAATCAGCAGCCACAGGAAGAACAACAGATTGTAAATGTGTCGAAAAAAAAATGCGTCTCGTGCGCGACAGAGAAAACCTGCCGGTGGCGACGGTCGAAATTACTCTCGCGAGCGACGCTGTGCGATAAATGTTACCGGAACGAAGCGTTAGCGCTGACCAGTCGCCAATGCTACGTGTGCGAATCGAAACAAACGACCGGGCAGTGGTTTAAATCGAAAGTTGACTTGAGTTTTGATTTATGCAGGAACTGTTGGGTGAAAGAACACGCGCTGCTGGCGAATAAAGTTTGTATTAACTGCAAAAGTAAGCGAACGAGTATGCAATGGTTGAAAAGTAAAATCTTGGAAGGCGCGGATTTGTGTAACAACTGCTATCAGAAGGAAGTGTATCAGTTGAGCAAGTTCAATGCGAACGGGTCGACGACGAGCGTGGAAGAGTTGGTCAAACCTCTGATGAAAAGAGCAATACCGACAGAGATTGAAGAGAAGGAGAAGGAGGAAGACGAAGACGAAGACGAAGACGAAGACGAATAAAGTTGTACATATATATAAAAAATGAGCTCAAGCTGACAAGCGCCAGCAGACTTTGGACAAAGCGCATCGAGCGGTCAGCAGCGTGTGAAAAACATGGTAAAACACACAGACACACACACGCACACATAAGAGGAAAAGATAGTATTCATATTTAAATGGGTTGAGTTTTGCTTTTCGTTATTAAATCATAAATGCTATATTTAATATTATTACACTTGCGGTCTCGTTTGAACGATGTAAACTTTACCATCCTTGACGCAACCTTCGATATCTTGCGCGCACCCTAATGCCTTTTCGATTGCTATACCAGCCTCCGTGATTTTACTCATGATTTGATCCGCAGTACCTCGGTCGTTCCAGACCATTTCGTCTTTTGAATAGTCCACGTGCGTGACGGTTTCAACTTCGGTCGTGACTGATTCGTACAAGCCAGCGCCAGCGTAACCTTCTAAATCTTCGCCGTTTGAATCGGATCGAAAAATTAAGGTTCCTTTTGGAACGCTCAATGCGACATTTTTAGACGGGAAACCGGTAATCACTGGAGGCGAGTTTGCGCGCTTGTCCGCTTTGAAACTCAACGCTCTTCCCGGGTAGTTACCGACTAAAGTTTCGCCTAAACCTTTAACGATCTCGGCGTATAATTCATTCTCGTCGTTGTTCGCCGGCGAGGTCGTGTGCACGACAAACGCGTAGTCGGCATCAATTACCGGTTGAACCAAAACAGCCATTTGCAAATTCTTGTGCGTCAAGCCGCGATTACGCACGGAAACGTATGCTCTCTCGTTCCATTTGCTCGCCCAAACGGAGACTAGAGCCTTCCAGGCTTTGTCCCATTGTTCGTCGGTTTCCGGCGGTATCATTTCACCTGCTTTCATCACGCGAGAGAGTTCCTCGCGGGCATCTATTGGGGGGGTTAAACTTTTCACGCATGATCGCACGCGGTTCAAAGTGTCTTCCAAACTATCGCCAGAACTATCGTCAATTTGATCGATGAGTCTTACGAACTGCGCTTTTTTATCTTTATTTATCGGATCCTCCAAAACGTGATCGAACGTGCCGAATGGTATGGCAATCGATCGCGGCAAATTGATCCAAGATGGAAGGTCGGAACTTTCTAGACTTTCGCGCAACGTTCGCGTGTTTCGCGATTTCGCACCAACGACGTGCTCTCTGAAGTCATCTAAGCTCACACCAAACTCACCACAAAACGGTTTCTTTTCCAAATCGATCTTAGCTTTCGATGTTGATGATACCGACGATGTCGCACCAACACCAAACCACGCTTGCGTGCTCGGATCTTCTTCCAGCTTCATCTTCGTCGCCTTGGCAATCTCCGCTTCCGAGGCGTGTTCAATCTTAACGGAGGAGTCTGATCCGATGGATTTTGTTGACGCGAACTCGTTCACAAACTCGCACAAAGAATCTAGGACGGACAAGTCGTGGCAGGTAGCGAACAAAACACCCGAGTTTCGCGCGCGAACGGCCGAGTGGGACAAGACGTCTACGGAACTTGGCGTGAGTAAAGCAACCGCACCTAAAGGAATTTCTTCGTCGCCTCCAACTTTATCGCAGACTAAAATGGTCGGTTCGCGGAAGCTTTCATTCATGATTTCACGCAGCGTAGGGTAAAATTCAACTCGACCGCAGACCTTCTCTTCTTTTGGCGAGATTATACTCCACGCACCCAAGTTTGCTTCTTGTCGTAACATCTTGTCCAATCTAGTCAACGCTAAAGATAAACCAAACGCCGGTCCACCTCGAATAACTTCTTCGCTAAAGTGCGTTATGGTCCATTGCTCGCATTTACACGCGTCGCCAATACTTTCCGCGGTGAGCTGCATAGATGAGTTGATGGAATCCCCGTACGCAGCGACGGCCATTCGCGCGCGATCCACCGTGGCTTTGGCGCGCAACGCCCAAAAGTACTTTGTCTTTTCATCTCCACTCGATTCGTGTCGAGAACTGATCACGCGGCGCATTTCGACCAAACTTAAAGCTAAATCTTCGCAAGACGTCGGTAATGATAAACATAAATCTTCCAACGCTAACGCGGAGAATTCTAAGGCTTCACCAATATCTTTCGGCAACTCCGCTCTTTGCACCGCTCTCGAAGATACCCCGCCCAACGCCAAGTCCAAGTATAACAACTCCCTAACTTTCTCGTGATCGTGATTGTGCGTGCCCTGCTTCAACCCAGCGTTACGAACTTCGTGACGCGCTTGAATAGTCGCCTCTAAAAGGGCTATTTCGTTACCAACTTTGTCGGTGAATTGTCTGCAATACTGCAGAGCTTGCGACAAGCCGAGATAATTTCTTTGGCTACAGCACACCTCGATGGAAAGCTTCAAATCTGCCCCAGAATGCACTGCTTTTAAGATAATCAAGTAGTTCTCGAAATCTCTGATGAGGTCCTGCGCGATGTGAGGTCTCGGCGTAGGTTCTGCTTTAATTGGTCGTTCGTATGATTCCATAATTTGACGCGTAACGCCGCCTTGGGTGAGCGTCTTCCAGTAGGCGTTCAAGTCGCTGTTACCGCGCAAAAACGCGAGATAGGCTTCGCAAATGACAATATCGTCAGGGGACGTGTTGTTGTGTAATTTTTGATGCCACTCTTCGAGAAAGACTCCGGAGACTTCTTTGATGTCGTTTCTGTGCATAATGTTCAAAATTTCATCGCGCACGGCTTGTCCGGTACCCGCGTCTCCGCCGCGTCCGACGGTTTCGAGGCACATGCGCGCAATATCTCTCAATTCTGGTCGCTCACAAAACAATTCCGCTAACTTATACGTCAGCTTTTGCTGAGAAGAGGACAATTCTCTCGGTTTCACGTTATAATTTCTTTGCCAAGTCAATTGTCGCAACTGCGAAAATCGAAGCCAGACGAAAACTTTCGCTATGCGAACGAGCGCTTTCGACGGATCGATTTCTTCCGCGCCAATCTTCTCGTGCAACAACTGATACGCGAGATTATATCGATGCATTAAACTCCACCAGTTCCCCCCGGCTTCGGCGCGGATAATTTGCGTCGTTAACTCATCCGTGGGCTTCGCGTTTCGTCCTCCCGCGCCTTGTAACAACGCGTTGAAATTTTGGTTCCCGTTTGTGGTGTCTTTGAACCAGTTTCCGAATTCATCCCGCAATACGAAGTGCACGCCCATCAACTCACTCTCGGTAGCTGAATCGCTATCCGGGAGGTAAATGGACAAGTTCTGCATTTGGCGACACTCTTGTTCAATCGGTTGCGTTTGTTGTTCGCCGGCGATAGCGCTAGAGGAGCTCGGAGAAGAAGCGCTCTTCGCTGAACTTTGGACAGCTTTCGTGGTGACCAAGTCCACCAAGCATCCTTCGCCGGCGTCTTTTAACTGCGTCTCCGCGGACATGTGACTGACAACGTTCGTTTTTTCCGGCATCGTCGATTCGGGCGGTAAAATCCACTGCCCCGGTTCGTCTCTAGCAACGCCCCAGTGCAAAGTTAACGGTTCCGGATAGTCCGTCACGAACTTGACTCTTCGATTTGTTTTTCGGCTTCTCTCACCGGACATTGCGGCCGAGTCTGTCTCCGAGCGTTCAAAAACCTGAACGAGCAATTCGTACCCTTCACCGATTGGGTACAACTTACTCGAACACACCAAATTTTTCTCATCCGAAACGGATTGTTCGTCCGATTGTCGTCGCCAGCGTCGCATGAAGGACTTCGCCGCCCCGGAGGAGGTCGTAGAAGAGTCTTCGCTCTTTTCAACCGACGCGTCTTCGTCGCTGGACGCGTTGCTGCTTTTAGGAATCAAATCGTAAATAAAAGATGAATCGAAAGCTCTTCTGACTGGATCGATGTTTTGATGATGCTGTTCAACGACAACAACTGGTTGCGGCTCGGCGACGAGTGTTGGCTGTTCATCTTTTTCTTCTTCTTGATTTACCTCCTCTTGAACTTTCTCTTCGAATTCATATTCAACAACTGGAGAAGACGCTTCGGCGGTAATATTCGTCGCAGCAACCTCTTCCTCTTCCTCTCGAACAGATTCTTCAGTAAATGCATCCGTTTCGTCGAACGAATCAAACGACCCGGATCCAAAAGCAAACTCTTGATCGCCAATCGGACGCGCCGTCGAGTTTGCAATTCTCGCGTTCACGATGTCCGCCGGCCTCACGAACTGTTGCTGTTGTTGCTGTTGTTGCTGTTGTTGCTGTTGTTGTTGTTGTTGCTGTTGTTGCTGCTGCTGTTGCTGCTGTTGCTGCTGCTGTTGCTGCTGCTGCGACACCCCCATCGCCGCCGCTCGGCGCATCATCTCCTCCCTCTCTCTTTTATACTCCTCCACCTCCCTCGGTAACTTCATCGGCGCGTCGTCTTCCCCGTTATTCACCGTCATCACGTTAAACTTCCTTCGTATTTCATTCAAAGGCGTCCCTTCTACCAATTCGACTCTCAAATCGTCCAACGCTCGAGCGAACTCCGCCGCTTGCCACTCCGCCGGCATGCCTTCTGGTTTCCCGGCTTCTTCCCATCGAACGTACGCGCGAATTTGAACCAACTCCAGCGGCACATCGATTAAATCCAACGGCGAATCTGTCGCGGAAGAATACTTCCCGTACGACGCCGATGATGACGACGAGGATCTTTGTGTTTGCTGTTGCTGTTGTTGCTGTTGTTGTTGAGAAGAAGAAGAAGAAGAAGAAGAAGACGACGACGCGTCCTCGTTTATAACTCTCGTTCGATGATGATGATGATGATTTCGTTGACATCTTTTCCCGCCGACGAAAACAAAGTTCTTCTTCCTCCCTGAACAACTGGAACTGCGCGACGTCATTAATAACGACTGCATCTGCATCATCTCGCGACTCCTCCTCAAAACGAATATATTCTTCTCAAAGCTTTCCTTCGCCTTCTCTTTTGGTGGTTCGTCTGATTCGAAAGCGTTAATGTTGTTCTCTGTGTGATCGCTTTAGTGTGAAAAGCTTTTTCGATCGAAAAGAGACAAAAATATCTTTTTGAAAAAAAAGAGAATTGTTGGACGACTGGAAAATTTCGAGCGAGAGATTTTTTTGTTTGTTTGTGTGTTTGTTTGTTTGTTGAAAAAGATGTTTGTTTGATGGAAAAAGTGTCTCCTGTCGAGTCTAATAAAAACCTTATTAAAGAGTTCGTTATTTCATCAAAAGGTGTGCGCACTTTACACACACACTGATATAAAAGCATTAAAAGCAAAACAGAACGCGAGACGAATTCTATAATAACTATATATATATAACCAAGAAGAAATGGAGGATACAGAGAAGAGAGAACTTCCTTCGTACTCGCGAGCGGAAGTTTCGAAACATAACTCGCACGAATCGAATTGGATCGTCGTGGACGATTTCGTCTACGACGTGACAAAATTCGCAAAGTTTCATCCGGGCGGGAAACAGTTCATCGATCGCGTCGCCGGCTCGGATTCCACGAACGCGTTTTATAAGTATCACCGACGGGATGTCTTAGAGACCGTGGCGAAGAAGTTTCGAATCGGATGCATCAGAGAAGAAGAAAGAAGGAAAGGGAAAGAGAGAACTTTGGAGAAGAAAAAAGGCGACTTGGAGTTGGTGCCGTACGCGGAGCCGGCGGCGTTCGCGCCGTCGGTCTCGGGCAAACCCACGAGTTTGTATTACAACGAAACGCACGTGAAGTTTCGGAAAGCGTGCAGGTTGTTTTTTGATACGCACGTCGCGCCTACGTGCGTCAAAGCGGACGAGAATGGTGAACATCCGACGAAAGAAGTGTACGAGTTGCTCGGTAAAAACGGTTTGCTCGTCGCGCGGATGCCGAAAGGACCGTGGATGCGCGACGTCGTTGAAAACTGCGGCGTAGAGTTGTTAGGCGGAGTACACGTGAACGAGTTCGATTCGTTTCACGAGCTGATTGCGCACGAAGAGACGTGCCGGTTAGGCGTGCCTGGGTACGTCGATGGCTTAGGCGCTGGACTCGTCATCGGCCTTCCGCCGGTGTTGCAGTTTGGGAGACCGGACGTCGCCAGGACAGTCGGGAGGGAGGTTTTGTTAGGAAAGAAGAGGATATGCTTGGCGATTTCGGAACCGGCGGCTGGCTCTGACGTCGCCGGTTTACAAACCATCGCGACGAAAGATCCGTCGACTGGGGATTATATCGTCAACGGCGTCAAGAAGTGGATCACGAACGGACAATTTTCTGATTATTTCACCACCGCGGTGAAAATGCAAGACGGGACGTTTTCGTTGTTGCTCATAGATCGAGCGTGGGGCGGCGTGGACACGAAACCGATTAAAACGTCGTATTCACCGTCAGCGGGGACTGCATACGTGACGTACGAAAACGTTCGCGTGCCCAAGGAATATTTACTCGGGAAAGAAGGGAAAGGTTTCATGTACGTCATGTTCAATTTCAATCACGAGAGATGGTATATCGTCGCCGGCACAAACGCCGCGAATAGATTGGTTTTAGCCGAGTGTTTCAAATGGGCCAACCAACGCATCGTGTTCGGGAAGAAGTTGATCGAACAGCCGGTGATTCGAGGGAAATTGGCCATCATGGCCGCGCAGATTGAAGCAGTGCAGGCGTGGACGGAACAAATCACGCACCAAATGAACGTCTTGTCGCACGAAGAACAATCCGTAGTGTTGGCGGGTCCCATAGCGCTTCTGAAATTCTTTTGCACGCGCGTGGCGAATTTGGTCTCGGACGAGGCGTGCCAAATCTTTGGCGGACGCGCGATTACGAGAACTGGGATGGGACGCATCATCGAAGCGTTTCAGAAATCCAATAAGTTCGCGGCTATTCTAGGTGGCTCGGAGGAGATTATGGCTGATTTAGGTATAAGGCAAGCCATGAAACACATGCCGAACGCGCGATTGTAATAAATAAATATTAACTTCTCTCTTCTAAGTTTCTAATTGTTTCTCGTTTTTGAACAAATCAGCGCGGACCTCGCGCGACGACTTTGTTTTGCTCGACTACAAACAGCTCCTCTTCTTCCTCGCCCTCCATTTTAATCGCAGAGCGAGACGAAATGTTGCTTCTCGTTTCGTCGTCGTCGTCGTTCTCAATCGGAGCTAACACTGTAGACACTCGTTCTCCTTCGACTCTATCCGGGTACTCGACGACGTAGTGTAACCCGCGACTTTCTTTCCTCTTCAAAGCCGATCGTAAAACTAAAGTGCCAACCGCTAATAAATTCTTCGCCTCAACTAGAGCTAAAGTAACCGTACCGTCGTCGTTGCCACTATTCAGCAACGCCGCTTCTTCCTCTTCATCGTCAATCAAACGTTGCAACGCTTTGAATTTGACCAAAGTTTCGCGCATGTCCTCCGTTCGTCGAACGATGCCGCACGCGCGCCACATGGAGAGTTGCACTTCTTTTCTCAAACTTTGCGCAAACGCGTCGCCAGATAAGAAGTCCTTCTTGACCATTTGACCGCGACGTTTGTTCGATTTCGTTTTGCGCGAGGAATTGAAAACATCGTAGTTGCATTTCAAATAGTCGTCCTCGTCCACAATATCCTCGAATTCATCTTCCAACAACTGCTTCAAACTTTCTTTTGATTTTCGCGTGGCAGTTTTAACCGCGCGTCGCGCAAATACGACGCCTTCGAGAAGCGAGTTCGAAGCTAAGCGGTTGGCACCGTGCACGCCCGTGCACGCGACTTCGCCACACGCGAACAAGCCCGAAAGACTCGTCTCGCCGTCTATGTTCGTCTTGACGCCGCCGCAGAGGTAATGTGCGGCTGGTCTCACTGGAATTCTTTGTTTCGTCATGTCCAAGTTGCGTTTTTTCAATTCTTTATAAATGCCGGGAAAATTTTTTGCGACGTCCTCGGCGTCTTTTTTCGTGATGTCGAGATAGACGCACGGCGAGTTATTTTTGCGCATCTCCGCGTGAATAGCTCGCGCGACGACATCTCTGGGCGCGAGTTCGTTTCGAATGTCGTAGTTCGGCATGAACCTCTCGCCGCGTTCGAAGTGCGTCCATAACTCGCCGCCGTGACCGCGAACGGCTTCCGTGATCAAAAATGCGTTTTCATTCTCGTCGAGTTTCTTCGCCGGCGATTTCGAGCTGTCGTTATCGGCGTACAAAGCGGTCGGGTGAAACTGCACAAACTCAAGATTTTCACACACGACGTTCGCGCGAGCAGCCATGCCGATACCGTCGCCGGTACACACGACCGGATTCGTCGTGGAAGGGAAGAGTTGACCGGCACCTCCGCACGCCAAGAGGGTAGTGGAGGCGTAAAAGCGCACAATTTTTGATGCTTCTTCTTGATGTGAGTCGTCGTCGTTTTTGCCGCCGCTCGAAACGGCAACGGCGCCAACGCATCGTCTCTCCGTGTTAGAGGAGGAGGAGGAAGAAGTCATCAAATCTACGCAAGCGTGATGTTCGTAAAACGTCACGTTTGGATGCTTTCTCGTCGCTTCCACCAACGCTCTCTCAACCTCTTTCCCCGTCATATCGTCGCAGTGCACAATCCTCGGTTTCCCGTGTCCTCCTTCGCGGCACAAGTGTAACCCTTGATACGCTCCCGTTTGAATATTTTGTTCTTCTTCTTTTTCTTTTTCTTTATTCTTCTCCTCCAGCTCCTCCGCCTTGGTAAACCTCGTCCCAATCTCCACCAACTTTTCAATCGCAGACTTCCCGTCCGCGCACAACGCTCTCACCGCTTTCTCGTCGCACAAATAATCCCCAGCCACGACGGTATCGTTCACGTGTTCATCGATCGTATCTAAATGCGAAATAACCGCGCTAATCCCGCCTTGCGCGTACGCCGTCGACGCTTCGTGCGCGACGGATTTCGTCACCACGGCGACTTTCCCGTGCTCCGCCGCTTCCAACGCGTACGATAACCCGGCGATGCCAGAGCCAATCACCTGTCACATAATGAGGAGTTTCGAGAGAAACAGAGAGAGAAGATTTGTGAGTTATGAAAGAGTGACGATGCAAAAAGAAATGAACACTCAGTCGTCGTCTCTTTCGTCTTCTTCTTCTCCTTCGCGGAAGAATCAGATCAGAGAGGAAAAAACGCTTTAGTGAGACGATAACGCAGAGAAGACGAAGATTTGCTACGCGAAGACAGGTACGCGTTTACTCCTCGACGACGACGGGTAAAGAAGAACGGACGGTGTCGTCATCTGCTTAAAGTTCTTCTTCGTTTCGTCGTCGTCGTCGTACACCTCTCTTCTAAAAGACGCGTAGTAAATACTCCGCTTACTATAAAACGTACCAAGAAATCCGTCTCGACGATCGTCGCCGCCGATCTGTTGTCGTCCTCGCGGTCTTTGGACGTCATCGTCCTCTTTCGAGTCTTCTTCGTGATCTTTTCTGTCTCGCCGTTGTCGTCGCTCTCGTCCATCGACCTGGGTTCGAGCACGCACGGTTCAAGAATCGCTCTCAAAGGCTCGCGCCCTTTTTTACGACGACGAGGACTTCTGTTCGTACTTTCGGGAGACGAAGACGACGACGACGAAGACGACGAACACGAGGCGATTACGCTTCTTCCCAAACGGGATGAAGAATGCTTCGTCGCAATCGAAGCTTTTTTCTTTCGAGAAGACAAAGAGGAAGAACTCGAGCACGCCGACGAGTGAGAGGACAACACGCGAAGCGCATTTATTGCTGCCATCGCCGTGATTCTCACACTCTGCGTGATGCTCTATAAACTCTCTCTGCTGCTACTAATAATAATACACTAACGTGTTGCTAAGAAGCGAGAGAGAGCTTAGTGACGGGAATTCTGTCAAAACTCTCTCTTCTCTCTTTGTGTTTTATAAGAGAGCAAGTCAATAAGAGAGAGAGCTCCTTCTCTGCCCAAAAAAGTTCGACTAATCTTTCTCTTCTGTCTGTTTAGTGTGCTCTCAGAAATTAATCATAGCAGAAGCTCCTCGTTTTGGACAAAAAAAGCGTTACGAGAAAAAGTCTCTCGTTAAGAATAAAGTCTCCAATCAAAATCTCTCTCTTTCGGGTTTCGTGTGTGCGCGAGGATGAGGAGGAACACTACTTCTGCGATTTCGTCGTCTTTGCGTAATAAAGCGCCTCTTCTTTTTCCTCGCTTTGACAGGTGGGGGTTATTGAGTGGAGGAAAAACGAGTTTTGTCGTTGCCTCGTCGTCGTTGAAATCATCATCGTTCGCGAATTATTATTCTCATCATCATCATCATCATCATCATCATCATCGTCGGTCTGTTGTTGTTGCGAAGAAGAGATTTACGACGACGACGACGACAACGAGAAGAGGAGGCTTTGATGAACAGTGGTTACGAGAAAGGTGGACGGTGGCATACGCGGTGGCCGTTCGAGACGCTTTTCAGGCGAAGACGTCTAAATGCGAAGAGGAGCCGGCGCTGAGAGCGGTTTTGGAAGTGAAAGAGGCGTTGGAAAAAGAAACGAAGAAAGAAGAGATGAAGTTTAAAGCGATTACGTTTGCGCTGTCGTCTCTCGCCAGTCGAGAGATGTTGATGGCGGAACTGAATATCGCGCAGAACGAGGACGAAGTGACGAGAGTGTTGAACTTGGCGAAGAGACTGGCGGATGCGGGAGCGTCGTCTGCGCACTTCGCGAGGGCGTTGGCGTTTGAGGTGTTGAAAGCGAACGTTCCGGCGCGAGCGGTGGAAAAATCATTAATCGGAGAGAAGTTGATGCGGCCGGAGGTACGGAGGTACGAGAACGATATTTTGTGGTCGATTACGGTTCCGAGCGAAAAGATAGTCTTGAGCAGGGAAGAGATTCGGAACGAAATGCATCGGAAAGGTTACGTAGTTATCGACGGCGTGCTCGGCGAGAAAAACTCAAAGATTTGCGAAGAAGCGGCGATGAAATTTTACGAAAGCGATCCGGGAACAAGAAAATTCAAATCGGGAGAGCTCGCGTATGAGGAGAAAAACGACGCAACGACGCAAAAGAAAGAAGGAAAGTATCGCGACGACGAAATCGCTTGGTTGACTGGAGACGAACGCCCGGTAGCTTTGGGCGCGCTCAGTCAATTTCTTCGCGACACGCTCGGTGACATTCTCTGCAACGTCTTCAACGAAAAGAAGGATGGAAGTAATAAACATCTTCTTCTCTCTCCGACAGATTACCATTCAAATGTCATGCTCTCCGTCTATTCGTCCAATCGTGGCGGTTTCGTGAAGCATTTAGATCACGACGACGCGAGCGACCCTCGTAAAATTAGCGCGGTGTACTATCTCAACTCTCAATGGAACGAAAACGAAAATCACGGCGCTTTACTCTTGTACCCGGAAGGAGGAGAGGATTCGACCCCCGTTCGCGTGAACCCGATTCGAGACCGGTTAGTGCTCTTTTGGTCCGATACGATGTACCACGCGGTTGAACCGAGCGAGAGAAGAAAACGCTTCGCTTGTTCCTTTTGGTACTTGTAGCGTATAGTCGTTTCGTCGCATAGAGTCGTCGTGTATAGTCGTAGAATGTAGAAAGGAGTCTCTTCGTCGCATAGAGTCGTAGAAAGTAGAAAGGAGTCTCTAGAAATAGCAAAAGCGCACGCGGCGCTTCTTCAAAGCGAGTCATAAATATCGTCTCCATTCCTCGTATTCGTCGTATTATTTTCTTTCTTTCTTTCTTTCTTTGTTGTGTTTTCTTTCTTTCTTTGTTGTGTGAAAAACCTCACACAAAGCCGCCGCTCTCGAGAACGAAAAATGCGCGCGACTTCTTTGCTCTCGCTGCTCAGACGAGGACGAGGAACGACAGGGGGACGACCGTTAGTACCGTTTTTAATAAAACGTGCGAATAACGCTGCCTTCTTCTTTCGTGGTGATGATGATACTACCGATAAAGTGAACGCGAGGAAGACGATCGATTTTCGATCCAATTTCTCCTCCTCGAGCGGGATGCGTTTTGCGGCGAAGAATGACAACGAGAACGACGACGAGAATCCTATGAATACTCCTAAGAATACTACCGCCATCAAAGAAAACGCAGCCGACGAGGAAGCTTTACCGTCGCCTTTACAGCGCGCACCGATGAAGAAGAACCAGTTAAACAAGCAAACGTCTTCTTCTTCTTCTGTTTTATCGGATCAACTCGGGAATCTGAAACTCCACCCATCGGTGACTCGAGAAGGGAAAGAAAAATCCGAGGAAATATTCTACGCTTTGAAGAAGAACGCGAAAGGGTCGACGAAAAGGTTCCAAGCGTTTCTGAAAATTTTAAGAGGCGGGATAACCGTGGAAGAGGCGTTGATTCAGTGCAAACTGTCGCCGAAGAAGAAAGTGGCGAACGAGTTGTACCAGATTATTAATTCGGCAAAGTTTAACGCGATAGTCGGTCTCGGGAGAGAACCGGAGGACGGGTACGTGGACGCGAATTGCGTGATTTCGAAAGCGACGGCGACGAAAGGACAGTATTTGAAAAGGATGTACGTGAAAGCGAAAGGGCAGGCTGGGACTATGCACCGAGCGAGAACACATATTCGAGTGGAAGTGAAAGAACAGGAGGCGGGGAAGAGGATGCGGGTGTTTGACCCAAACGACGAGGAAAGGGCGAAGGTTGGACAGGAAGGGAAGAACGCGCCGCCGTTTGAACCGCCGTGGATCACGCGGAGGAAATTGGGCGAGAAGCGGTACAGGATGGCAAAAGAAGGCGGGATCCTTTAGCATTTAGTAGTAGTTGTAGTAGTAGTAATAGTAGTAGTACAGGTACCGGTAGTAGTAGTTATACACAACGCTTTAAGAGCCTATTATAACTTTAGTTTCGTTTGTTCTACGTCGAAGAAGAACTCTCGTCTATTTACTCAGCAGCGCCGCTTTCCTGGCTTTCATAAACGAACTCCCTCCGTTCAACTCTCTCAGAATAACCGTCGCTCTTTTCTCCGCCACCTCCTCGATCGCGCTCTCGTGCGCAATCATCTCCAAGTTCTCCTTGACCGATTTAAACGCCTTCCCGGTATCCATCCCCATCATCGACATCTGCCTCATCTGTTGCGTGTCGTTCAACGTGTTGTTCCCTAGAACTAAACCGAACACCCCACCGAGGCCGAAAAAATTCAAAAAGTACCACGACAAAGACGACACGTACGTCACGTCTAAACTCTGCAAATCTATCCCGCGTTGTAACATCGATCGAAACCTTTGCGTCAACGGAAACGGCACTTTCCCGACCACGAACCCAGTGAAGAAGAAATTCACCCACGCCATGGTGAGCATGTTCGGAACGATCATGTTCAAATTCTTCGTCAACATTTCGCTCAACATCGACGGATCCGAGAGCATTTGTTGCTGCACGTTGCTCTTCTTGCTCTCTTGACTGAACACGCCGACGGTTTCGTTGCAGAAATACTCTCTCCGTTTCTCGAATCCTTTCTCGCTTAAATACCCACAGTTTTGCGCAATCCTCGTCGCTCTCACGACCGCTTGCGCTTCTTTTAACCCGTCGTGGTCGATTTTCTTCCCCGACGATGATCCTTGCCCGAAGATTTTCGAAACGTTGTGCCGAATGACCCCGACGAAGAACATCGCGATCGTGATGGGAAGCAACACGTACAGTCGGATTTGCGGGTCCAAATGGAGCAACGCGTCGTGTGATGTTAACGCTCCCGTTGCTCCTGCTCCTGGTACTCCTCCTGATAAAGATGACGACGACATTGCTCTCGAACTCTCTCCGTAGTAATACTCGTTCGTGTGTATCTAACTCATGAGGAAAAATGGAAGTCACGTCTCTCGTTTTTCCCCAGACTTTTCTCAAGTGAAGAAGACGAGGATAATAACGAGATGATATCGATTTTGCACGACGACTTTGTTGTTGCAAAAAGAAGACACAGAAGAATATTTGCCGCTTTCCTCGCTCGTTTTTAGTAAAGCTTCTTCGTCCTCGTCGTCGTCATCGGTATCAACAACAACAACGACGACGACAACACATTCTTGAACGAAATGATGAAGAACGACGAGAAAGACGAGAGGAAAAACTTCTTCCTCTCCGAAAACTTCTCCGCGTTGGACGCGCTGAATTCAGATGATACGCACGATGATGCTGACGATGATTACGAGTACCCAATTTTTGATCACATCGGCAAGTGTCGCTTCATGTTACCGCGCACGCATCCGGATTTTTTGGATTCAGAGATGAAAAATCAACTCCCGAGGCAAAGCGAGGAAAGCAAACGAAAACAGGAAGCGTTGAAAGCGCGAGCGATGCGACTGAGAGACGCGGAGAAAAAATTCGCGCAGAGAGAGCACGCGGTTGAAGTCATCGCCAGTCGGTTTAAAGGAGGAGGACCGTTGTCCTTGCTTTACCGAGCGTTACACGAAAAGAAGCGGGTGAAAATAGTGACCAGGAACGAGCGAGGCGTGAGAGGGTGCATGGAGTGTAACATATCGGCGTTCGATAAGTACTTTAATTTTGTGGCGCACGATATCGAGGAGAGGTATTCGGTGCGGGTGAGGAAGGAGAAGGAATACGTAAACGGTAAAGGGGAGACGAAAACGAGGAGGAGAAGAGTCATCGAACAGAGAGAGAGGAAAGTGAGTCAGATGTTTTTGCGAGGAGAGAGCGTGGTGCTCGTCGCGCTGGCGGAAGACGAAGAATACAAAGAAGAGGAAGAAGAAGATATAGACGCCGAAGACGATGAAGGAATAGCCGATGGCGAGGAGGAAGACGTAGCCTTGGGATAGAAATAGTTCTCGTCATTGTAACACTACAACCTAGGATTAAACACAATAGATAGCGCTAAGAAAGAATAAAATTCACTTCAAATGTTCGCTCACACGTTACTATCGTTACTTTTCCCACCCCCCATTCTCGTTTTCGTGAAATACTTCATGGAACTCCGTCGTTCTGCATACTTATACTTTCGCGTACTCGAATGACTATTCGTGTCACTGCCACCGTCGTCAGCCTCCTCCTCTTCATTCTTTCTCTGCTCTTCCTCTTCGCGCTCGGATTTATCCAACGCGTTTGCTATTTTATCGTACTCCGAGGGTTTGTATTTGGACACGCACACGAGAACGTACGTCGTGACGTGCGCGTAAGTTTTCACAAACTGCGTGAAGGTATACAAGCTCGGCGACGTGAGCGATTGTCTCCCCGACTTCGCTTCTTCTTCGTCCAACGCTCTCTCGAGCACATCCGAACGTAACTTAGCTCTCACGGCGCCATCGGTCATCGCGTTGAACAAAACCTCGCACTCTTCGCTGTTGTGATTTTCAATCAGCGCCGTTTCGCTCATCGACGTGAGCGCTACGTTTAGTTGTTTCTGAACATCATCGATTAAATGTCGGTACTTTCGTACCAACTCCGTCGCCGCCGATCCAGATTCCAACGGAAATAACATCGCAATCATCGCGTTGTATAACCGACTCAACCCCTGCGCTAACACCCGGTATTCTTGCCCGTTGAAGGTTTTCCCGATTTCTACTTCAGCGGCCGATATCAACCCTCCCACGCGACTCAATCGACTCATCGCGGATTGCTGCTTTTGACTGAGCGAGTCCTTCTCCAAGCGTTCGAATAACGCGTCGTCGATGCCGTCTCCGTCGTCGTCCGTATGCATGCTACCCTCGAACGAAAAATTCAAATAGACGTCAACGATGATACCCAACACGTCTCTAATTTCCTTCGCGGCTTCCGCCGCGTCCATCCTCGCTGCATCCGCGGCGTAAATCGGCGTCACCGTCCTCGCCACCGCTAAAGCAATAACCACCGCCATCACTACCGACAATACCCGCTCCAACGCGTTAATCACCGGTTCCTCCTTATAAAACCCTCCAACCCCGCACACGACAAACGTCAACTCGCACACGACGAACATGTACTCGTACTTCGCGCCAAACTTTTTCTTATAACATCTGCATACTAAGCTCACCAATGCGACGCTCGACGCGAGTATCGCACCAGATGCAACTTCACACAAATTAGTATCTTTTTTCCGAATTTCGTGCACCGAGACAATCATCGGCACCACGAGCGCGCCGCCGAGAACTGTACCCAGAATCCTTAAATAACTCTTTCGCATCATGCTTCCAATGTTCGAATCTATGAGAAAAAGGAGAGAGATATTCACCCACAAGGTGAACCCTTTATACCCGTCGTCCGAGTGGCCGGCGAAGGCGTGCATGATTGTCCCGAATAATAGCGCCACCGTCGCTTGCAGAGGTGGGCCGCGCGCGTGCGCTTTCGTGATCGAAAGGATTGAAAGAAATGGATGATTCATTTTCTTCCACGGCGGGTTCATCATCTAACTAACTCACGGGGGTCTTCAATTCAAAGCAAGAGTCGTGGTACTCACAGAGTGGTAGAGTAGTGCTCTCGTCACAGCAGACAAGAAAACCCCACAAAATATGATTTCACGCGCTCAAAATGTTTTCGGAGGTACGTTCGTTTTCACTCTTTCTCTGTGAGTGTACGTGTAAGTGCGCAAGTTGTAAATGCAATGTGCGCTTTAAAAATGGCGTTATTCCATGGGGGGAAAATTCCTTCAAAAAACGACACGTAAAATACCTCACATAGGTGTTACTCTGTGAGAAGAAGAGATTTATCAGAGCGATGAGATTCGCGCACGGGTGGCCGATCGAGAGAGACTCTCCTTTACTCTCTTTTTCCTCTTCTTTGTGTTCTTCTTCTTCTGCTTCTGAAGACGACCCCGAGGACGAACACGAACGACGACTTTTAGTAGATGATGATGAAACCAACGAGAAGCGTCGACGAAAAGCAACGACAACGACGACAACAACAACATCGGAAGAGGAAGAAGAGCAAAGGAGAAGACGACAAAAAGCGAGAAAAGAAAAGAGGGAGAGTAAAAAGAAGAATATATACATCGTGTCGACATCTCTGGACCAAACCTCGCGGATGCTCGCGATCGTGACCTCGATCGGAGGCATCGAGTTGTGGGATTCCGGGCAAAATAGGACGTTGCTTTGCGCGAAGATGAAATCTTCTTCTTCTGCTGCTGCTTCGGAGTACGTGTGCGCGGAGTGGAAACCGAATTATTACGAAAGAGAGAACGGCGTAAAGGACGACGACGACGACGACGACGAGTCGATGTCGGCGTCGCACAAAGAGAGGACTTTGCTCGTGTTGACGCGAGCTGGGAACGTGCTGGTGTTTTTGGTCAGCGTAGGGAACGTGGAGGAGTTCGGTAGGAGTAGCGAGAATAATACTAGTAATAACAATTCAAACAACGCAGGAGGAGGAGGAGGAGGAGGAGGCGGTTCGGAACAGAGATGCGGCACGATGCGGTCGGCGAGTTGCGTGTTGAAGAGGGCGATTAAGGTTAAAGTTGTTTCCAATCCTTCTTCGTCGTCGCCTTCGCACGATAGTAATAATAATAATTTAGCGCCGGAAGAAGAAGGTTTGGAGACATCATCCGCATCCGCATCGTCTGTTGCGACGACTTTTGCGTGCGCGAAAGATGGCCAAGGCGTTTTCTTCGGAACGAGTCGAGGCGGATTGGCGTACGCGGACGTTTTTCCGAAAGGCAAACTTTACGCGACGACGCATTCTTCCGATTTGGTTTTGAAAGAAATATTGGTAGCGAACGATGTCTGCGCCGCGCTCGCGCCGAAACATCATCGGAGAAGGACGAGCAGAATGAGTTACAGTCACGGTTTGGGTCATACTTCAGGCGACGAAGAGTACGAAGATGAGGACGACGAAAAACGAGCGGATTTCGAATTCGACGATAGATATTCCGACGAAGACGAAGAGGAATACATTCGAAGTATAAGTCCGAGAGAAGCAAGAAAAATAGCAACGGTAAATACCGAAGAAGAAGAAGAGGAAGAAGAAGAAAAAGAAGAGCGGCAACGCGATGCCGTGGTAAGTATACGAACGACTGCGGCGTATCGCGAGGAAACTTCGTGCGTGGTGGCGCTCGCGAGCGGGCGATGCGCAGTTGTCGCGTTTTCGCGAGAGGAAGAAAAAGAAACCACCACGGAAGTAATCTCGTGGTTAGGAGACGGAAATTGTTCCGCAATTGCCGCGCATAGCACAGATAACGTTCAAAGAATAGCCGTAGGAACTGGCACAGGGGACGTGGATATTTTTTCGATAGTCACGTCACTCGCGGCTGCCTCAGCGAGGAGAAAGAAAAAAATTCGATTCGAGCGAAGGTTTAGGCATAGTAAAGAAGAAGAACGAGGGGATAGCGCCGTCTGCTCATTAGTTTGGACGAAATCTGGAGACGCGTTGGCGGTTGCGAATAGTGGCAAAGGCATGCCCTTGAGCGTGTGGTCTCGGGTAGGTACGAAATTGTATGCGCACGAATCGTCGTCATTGCTGGAGGAAGACGCTTCCACGAAATTCAACGCTAGATGTTTGTGTTGGAACGGTAACGCCTCGAGCTTCTACTCGGAGTTTTCTCTCTTCGACGTCGCGACTGTTACATCGTCATCATCATCTTCTTCTTTGAAAAGGAGTACGTTTCGGGAAATCTCGTTCGTCATTTCGCCACCGGATGCAAACGTGAGAGTACACCCTCGCAACAGTCGCATGTCGCGACAAAGATACACGTCTTTATCGAGAGAAGAACAGTTAGCGGCTTCGACGAAACCAACATCCGGCGTTCTTCTCGGCGCCGATCGCATCGTTTTCGTGGAAGACGATGACTCGGACGACTCGGATAAAGATGACGAGACGACCGCTGCGACACATTACGGAGAAGACGACGAGAGCGACGACGAATACGGCACCTCGACTCGCGACGGCGAACTTGTCGACGAGAATCAATACGATTCCAAAGCTGATCTTTTTGATAACTTTTCTTCGTCTTCGTCATCTTTAGATGTTATCGAAAAGCGCCGATTCAATGATGGCACGAATGGTATCACCGATGTCGCAAACAAGGCCGTGCTCTCTCCGTCTTCGAGACATCTTCAAAATAAACTCAAGAAACAAAAGCGACGAGAATATCGCGAAAAACTCAAGCGCAGGAAAGAGAAGCGAGAACGCGACGCTCGAATCTCTTCGAAGCCTCCGAAACCGCTTCGTTGTCGACACGAGCTACTTCCATCGGAATATATCGCGACGAGGTTTCCGGCTCGCAAAATCGCCATTTCGCCGGATGGATTAGACATTGCCGTCGCTGGATCGAGAGGATTCGTGACGTATTCGCTGACGAGGAAAAAATGGCGCATGTTTCGCGACGTCTCGAAAGAGAAAAGAATTCGCGTCACAAAAATGGCTTGGCTTACGCTGAGAGGAGATGCGTCCGGGGAGAACAAAGAAAATGAAGGCGTCGCGTTCAATGCGTTAGCTGTCGCGTGTTCTCGAACGGACGATCCGACAAAGCATGAACTGCGCGTATACGCGGCGGCGACGCAACCACTGGACGAGCAGTGTGAAATCGTAAAACCGCATTCACTCGGGGCTATTGCTCCGGTGGCGTTGGACGCGTGCGGCTCGCACGTCTTAGTCATATCACCACCGTGTGAGATTGCTTTGTTTGAAGTCCGTGTGAACGGTTTTGGAGGCGTGAACAGCAGTGAGATGACTTCAATCGGCGGGAGTTTCGTCTCTTCTCTTTTCGGCGGGTCGTTCTCGACGAGCGCGAAGAATACCGCAGCAGCTGCTATTAAAGCCGAACTTCGCGTCGCGAGAGACGTTTCCGGTCGACGCAGGGTTGCTAGTGGAGATGAATCGTTAGCCTCACCAATTGCCGCTGCTTTGTGGGTATCGAATCACGCCTACGAAAGTCCGAGAGCGATGCCGGCGCCTTCCATGTGCGCTTTGTTGCGACCGTGCGGGACCTTGAGCGTGTTGAAACTCTCCGGCCAAAACGCCGGGAAAGAAGTCAAAATTAAAACAAGTTCTTCCCAAAACAACGACAACAGCAACAAAGTCAGTACTAACATAACCGAGCGTTTCTGGTTAGCCGCGCGCTCGACGGATTTCACGGGGAACGGCGTTTTGCCCGAAGTCGACAACGCGTGGTGGACGTTTGGCGAGAACGGATTGGAGGCGAGACACGAAGATTGGGACGATTTATTTATGACCGTTCAAGAAGAAAACGACGACGATGACGAACACGATGATGATGATAATGACGGCTTCGATGCGCACGAATTCGACGAAGAGTATTCCGATTCGTTCCCGATATCTATAAACTTGGAACAGTTTCGAGCGATTTGTGCTACCAGACGTCTCCATCACGAACGTAGTTTTGGCGCCAGTGGCGGCAGGATAGACGTCAGCTCGGTTCAAAAATCCATATTACCGTTATTATTGAAGAAATCTCTCGCGAGGAGAGACGTTGGTGCGGCGAGAATATTAGCCAAGGAAGCGAGAAAACGTTCGAGACGATTGTTTTCGTACGCTTTGGAATGGTTGATTCACGACGCTCTCGAGCAAATACAAGGTGATGATTTCGACAACGAAGACGAAGACGAGGGCAACGAAGTCAGCGATGATGGCAACGATGAGGTATATTATAAATCTGTTAGCTATGACATTACCAAAAGAGAACTTCTCAAGCGATCGTTAAATCTCGCTCGCGAGTTTGAGGAGTTCCCAGACGTCGTCGTTTCTGTCGCGCGCAAAACCGATCAAGACATCTGGCCAAAACTGTTCAAATCGTGCGGCGTAAAAGCGTCTACTTTACTGAAAGCTGCCATCGACAGAGGTCGGTTACGCGTCGCTAGTCGCGGCTTAGTCGTCAGTTGCTACATGGACGGCGAAGAGAGTGGACGCGAATTAGCGTACGATATTTTAGACGCCGCGTTCGTCTTGAAAGACTTCGCGTTGATTGGAGAAGTCGTTCGGTTTTTATCGATTGGTTTTGATATGCTGGACAAAATCGATGCTACTAACGATGATGATGACGAGTTCGAGGAGGAGGAAAGAGGTGGTGGCTTCTTTTCCATGCTATTCGGAGGTGGTGGTGGTCAAAATGAAGATGGTACGAACAACGCCAACGGACTCACGCGAAGAGAAAAGAAGGAAGAGATTGAAATGCTAAGGAGAGAGCGGCTGATTTTAGAAAAAGCGTTGGAGCACAAACTCGATGAGATTGTTTTTGACGTCGACGCGCGTTCGTTGGGGGCATTTTACCGTCGCGTACCGAAAGAAGCGTTTGACGTGTACGACTATTTCGTGCGAGAGGCGGACGGCAAGTGTTCCTTTAACGTCGACGACGACGAGTATAACCAAGATTTTGACGATAAAACAAGCGTTTTATCTTCTCCACCAACGTCGCCGACGTACAGCGAAAGCAGCAGGAAGAGTCCCAGAGGGACAAGGAGGAGAAAGAAGAAAGAAGTGAAAACGAAAGCGCTCGGGTTCAGCGGCGCTTTGAAAAGAGCCGTGGACACTGCTTTATCCCAGAGACGATTGGGAGGAGGAGGAGGATCAATGTCGACGGGATCATCGTCTTCTCTTTTTGATAACAGAGATAACGACGACGATAACGACGAACGCTACGCGTTAGAGGTTGTCAAACGCTCGAAAAATCTCGAGTGGACGCTCGTCCTCGCCACTTTAGCCAGGGACAAGAAAACGCTTCTGGAACTCATCGACTTGAAAACATCCGACGTCATGTACAACGCCTGGAGGCAAGCCGTGGAATCTTGCATAGAAGACGACGCGGACAAAAACAACAATACCTCCGGTGGTAAACACTACTTTCGACGAGAGGACCAAAGAGAGGAAGACTCCTCTTCTTCCGAAGACGAAGACGGCGTCGGAAGCGAGAACGAAGAAGCGCGAAAGCACTCTTTAAAGTCTTACAAAAGAGCTTTCTTCGCGCAATTACTCGCGGACGTGCACACCGAGTCCATGAGGGAGCAGAAAAAGAAACGCGGGTCGCAGTTAAACATCGTCATTCCAGACGCGCCCGAGTTCTAATTTACTACCACGGATTTGTTCCTTTTTTAGTATGTCTCTATGTACCACCACCAAGCACCAACAAAAGCAAAATTTTCTTCTTTCAACAAAAAACTGCCTTTTTTTCATTTCTTTTCGTAATTCATTTTTTTCACAAAGCCGCGTCTCTCTCTGCTTTGCACTTGCACACGTCAAAAAGTACGCGCGCGAATCGCTCTTTCTAGATATCTCAGAGAGAGAGAGCACGCTGCTAAAAGAACAGCGAATACGGAGAGTTTTTCTTTATCACTGTCTCTCTTTTTGTGAGTAACGTGTGCTGCCCTCGACGAGAAGTACTCATATAATACTCTTTCTCGTTTCTCTGTTGTTCTCGTGCGACATCATTCGATTTGGGCCGCGTGTTCTGTGATTTGCGATTTCCAATCTCATCGCGAGCAGAGGAGAGAGTCTCTAGATAGAAACAAACGATACTCTCAAAATGACAAAAAGGGGAAAAACCTCTCGCGGCGGTCGTTCTCGAACGACGACGACACTAAATAGTCGCGAAAATGAGAGTCGTCACAAAGGTTCGTCTTCTCTCGTAAAAGCCGTCGGTGGAATTCTCGCGTTGCACTCATTCTCGTCGTCGGTTTTTGTGAGCGCGTTCGACTTTAAATCGGAAAAGAACCAAGCGTCGTACGAGATGGAGGAAGAGAAGTTCGGCCCGTACGCGTTTCCGAACCATCACAAGATTCCGAACGAACGCGGGCCGTTCGGGGAATCCTCGAGTTTTAAAGAAGCCGTGCAAGCGTGCTTGGAGGAATCTCCAGTGCACGGGTTGTGTTACGACCAAAAATACGGCGCGATGAAAGATTGGGACGTCTCGGAAATAACCGATTTTAGTTGGGCCTTCAGCGGGTACACGCACGTGATCGAGAACAACGGGGAACCGACTGGACGAGCGAACTTTAACGCGGATATTTCCAACTGGAGACCGACGAAGGCGAAAAGAATGGATCACATGTTTTATTACGCCGTCGATTTCAACCAAGACATCTCCAAGTGGGGGTGGCGAGGCGGGATGGCGCACAAGCAACCACAACCCGGGATGTTTCAAGGCGCTATTGAGTTTCAAAGACGGTTTAACTGTCCGGACGCGATCGAAGGGCCGGTGCATCAGTGCCGAGAAAACGAAGGGTGGAAGCCGCAGGAGAGCTACATGAGGAAGGATGGTGGTTTGAGCGGCGATTTTCGCAAGTCGTCGGAGGGCGGCGACGGGGGCCTTTCTAAGCCGCGCCCGTTGTCCGGCGAGTTGGGCCACACCGAAATCTCGGACGAAGACGTGGAAGCGTTTTTGAAAGCCGAGGACAAAGGTATTCCGCTGTCCGAAATCTTGAAGATAAAGAAGTCTTTCGGAGGATCGTCCTCCTCAGGTAAGAGTTCTTCCTCGTCTCGAGAACAAGAAGAACTCGACGAAGAGAACGACGACGAGTTGAATCAAGAAATTGAAAGCTTGAAGTCCAAGGCGAAGAAGTACGTCACGTCTTCGAAATCGTTCGATCCGTCGTACGAGCCGCGGTACGAAACACCGAGCAAGTACAACCAAAACAAAGTGACCTCGAACAGTTTCAGTTCGTACGCGTCTTCGTTGGACGGCGTTGGTCTCGGTGAATCCGAGGGGACGACGCGCAAAGGCAGCGAGGATGTGGAAACGGTGAAAAACTCCAAATTCGAAGCGGAGAAGATGTTGTTGATGAAACAGTTATCCGATCTCGAGAACAAGAACAAGGATTTGGAGAGCAAGACCAAGGGCAGCAGTTCGTCTTCCGACGACGACGGAGAGGAAGAAGAAGATGTCTTGAAGACAGTCTTGGACAAGAAGCGCGCCGCTTCGTCCTCTTCATCTTCTCCTTCCTCGTCCTCCTCGTCCTCGAATGCGGACGAAAAGAAGAGTGGTGATAGCTCGGAGTTTGAATTGCTCAAAGCCATGAAGGCGAAACTTGATAGCGAAGTTCAAACGTTGAAATCTGAAATCTTTGACGTCAAAGACAGTCAACAAGACGAGGACAACTCTCTCAATGAAGACGGTCACAAGTATTTGGAGGAAGACAAAATTCGCAACGCCATCGGTAAGTGTTTGCAAGAAGCCGCCGTGGACGGCAAATGCACCAAGTATGGCGAAGAGTCCGGTTACGGCGAGATGCCGGATTGGGATGTTTCGCACATCACAAACATGGAAAAGCTCTTCTACAAGAAGTGGCACTTCAACGCTGATCTCTCGAAATGGGATACTTCGCACGTCACGAACATGAAGAAAATGTTCTACTACGCGTTTGAGTTTTCTCAAGACTTGTCCGATTGGCAAGGTGAAGCGGCGGAGAACGAGCAAGACAACATGTTTAACGGCGCCTCGAGATTCCAAGCGAACTTTGTTTGCAAAGACAAAGAGACTGGGCCGGTGAAAACGTGCATCTCGCTCGCCGCGAGCAAAGGTGAAGTCGAAAAGAAGGAAGAGGATACCACCAAGGAAGAACCCGAACAAGACGAGGAAGAAGAAAAAGAAGACAAGGTACCGGTGAAAACGTTGGTGTCCGAGGACGAGGAGGAAGAAGCTGCCGAAGAAGCGGAAGCGGAGATGCACAAGCACGACTTGGTGAAGCTCACCGACAAAACTTTGCACTCTGCCATCTCCAAGTGTTTGAAAGAGGATCCAGTCACTGGCAATTGCGACAAGTTCGCCGCGAGCTCTGGCTACGGCGTCATGTCGCACTGGGACACTTCTGAGGTCACGGACATGAAGAAGGCTTTTTACAAGCGCGAAGACTTTGACGGCGATATTTCTCAGTGGGATACCGGATCGGTTACGAACATGATGTACATGTTCTTCGGTGCGAAAAACTTTGACCATTTCATCGGCTCTTGGGATGTTTCCAACGTTGCGGACATGTCTTACATGTTTTATGATGCCAAAAGCTATAACAAAAACATGGATAAGTGGGACGTCGGGAAAGTCGTTTCAATGCAAAAGATGTTCTTCAACGCGAAAAGCTTCGATAAGCCGATTCACTTGACGTGGCAAGGTACCGCGGCGTCGACCAAGCAATTACACTTGCTCAAAGACGCCAAGGCGTTCAACGAGAAGTATTCCTGCGAAGATGAAACGGACGGTCCGTTGACTTCGTGCTCTGAGATTGGCGCCGCCGCCGGGAAGAAGACGGGATCTTCCAAGAAGGTTTCTAAGGAAGAAGAAACTTCCGCCCCGCACGCGGACAAGAACGTGGAAACGAAGGAGTACGACATTCAAGCGTTTGGCAAGTCCATGACGGCGAAATTGGAGTACGACGACGAGACTGGACAAGTGAAGGGTTGGATCATCGATGAAAACGCGGGCAAAGAAGCCATGCTCGGACAGCGCAAGCGAGGCACTTGGAGATTTTTCAAAGCCGCCGACCTTGGCATGGCTGCCTCGGGAGCCGAAAGCAACTTTAGAAGTTCGATCGTCTACCCATTGGCCGGTGCCTTTATCGTTTTTGCGGCCGTAGCTGCCTACCGCAAACAACAACAACGACAAGAAAAGTTGTTGGTAGCTGAAACGAAAGAAGACGATTTGGAGTCGCAAGGCGTCGCGAGTTCGGCGCGAAGAGGATCCAAGTACGGAACCTTGGCGTAAAAGAGAAAACTTTAACAAGATCAAATGACTATATAAACGACCATTTTCTTTGTAATTCTTAATTAACATTATTAAAACGAATATATTCGAACATATATACGTGCTCTTCCTACGCTCTTTTTCGTAATAGAGCTTTAATCCGTCGACTTACATGCCGATACCAGACTCGTGGACTCGATGACGATTTCTTCGATCATTCCCCTCCTATTCCCATACCGATGGACTCGGTGACGATTTGTTTAATCATCTCCTTCTTCTCCTTCATGGGACAATTAAATCTCTCCTCCAACTCTTTACGAATCTTCTTGATGGATATCTCGTCCAAGTCTGCGCTTTGCAACATCGCGACGATAGCTTCTCTGATTTGCTGCTCCGTCGGTTGCGGATTCCCTACGACACTAGCGCTGACGTTGTTGTCCGTCGAAGGTATCGCTGCTGAAGGCGTAGGTTCCCTCTTCTCTGGCTCAGCTGCTACTGCTACTACTTCCTCCTCGCGTTTCTTCTCTGGCTCAGCTGGCTCTTCCGACGGCGCTTTCCTCGCCTTCTTCGCCGGCATCTTCTCTTCCTCCTCCTCTTCTTCTTCTTCTTCTTCTTCCTCCTCCTCTTCTTCTTCCTCCTCCTCTTCTTCTTCTTCTTCTTCCTCTTCTTCCTCCTCTTCCTCTTCTTCCTCGTCGTCGCGCTCAACCTTCTCGCCGGTCAACTTTTCAATCTTTTGCAACGCCGCTTCCAACTTCTTCTTCAAATCCGCGTTTTGTTTCTTCAACTTGGCGACTTCGTTCGAGACTGCTTTCGCTGGCTTGGCGGCTTTAGTCGCCGCTTTCTTCTTCTTCGCCTCCGTTTTCTTTCTCTTCTTCGTCGCCTTCGCGGCAACCTTCGCCTTCTTCTTCTCCTTCAACTCCACTTTACTCTGTCTCCCTTCCGTCGCCGCCGGTTTCTCCAAAAACTTCAAGATTCGTTCGATTTGCGCCTCCTTGGAGCCTTCCGCGCCGCTCCCTCTCGGCAAATCGAACATGTCCATGATTTGAAATCGCGGCTTTTGGAAGATTTTCTCCAACGCGACGACTTTCTTCTCTCGGTCTTTCACTTCGTCCTCGTAGACGAAACCGGAAAAGTCCAGAATATCTCGTTTCCGCGAGATTTCTTTCCCTGGCGTCTTGTACAAGAGCCGGTGGACGAGAACGAGGAGCTCGTCGTCTCTGTTTTCGCGAAAAGAAAGAGGAAGAGAAAGAGAAACAAAGAAAAAGAGGTCAGTTTAAAGTTAAAATTATCTTCCGTTGTTGTTATTTTCGCACGTACCGCTTCATCTTGTCCATCGCGAACTTCACGTTTTCAATCTCCCTCAATTTCACTCCTTTCCCGACCTGCTCTTTCTTCCTCTCCTCTCCTTTTTTCGTTGGGGATTGCAACACCGTCGCGGATAAAAACTCCGTCTTCTTCCTCTCGCGTTTCCCGGTTTTCAGTTCCGGTTCCTTGGCGGAGTTGTGCGAGGCTAACTCTTTCGCGATCGACTTCTTCGTCGTCGTCGTTGTGGTGGTGGTCGTCGAAGATGGTTTCGTCGGTTCCGGAATTAGTGTTGGAGCGATTGGTGGTGCGGTAGGTTTTTCCTCCTCCTTCTCTGCTCTCACTTCTGGTTCTCGTCGTTGCTCCGGCAACTTTTCAGCGGCAGCATCATCGGGCGCAGAAACCGTATTATGAGTGGCTTCGGTATTCTCCTCCATCGTGTGCTCTCTTCTTTATTATATGTGTGTACCTCGTAGTGCGTGTGTTTGAAAAACTTGTTTTCCAAAAGTGTCGAGTGTTTCGAATTTCTTTTAGGGTTTGAAAAATTTTGAAAAGACCAGCCCTTTACTTTTTCTTCTGAAATTCTTCATTTCGGTCTCTTCGGGTGTTGTTTGTGTTTTTGATGAAAAATGATGAAACCATCATCATCATCGAAGACGTTCAGAGTCGCTTTTAGCGCATCATCCCTCGCCGCCGCCGCTGGTGGTGGTGCTGCCGGAGCGAATTCAAACGGTGGTGGTGGTGGTAGTAATGGTGGTGGTTTTTTCCGGCAGATGAAAGAAATGTACGACGCGTACGCGAACCAATCGAAACAACTCGAGGAGATTCGTCGAGCGACGAACGTGTTGGAAAAACGGAGAGACGAGTTTGCTCGTTTGAAAGTGGAAAACGAGAAAAAGAGGGAACAATCGGTGGAGCTTTTGAAAGAAACCGTGGAGGGTTTACGGGTGCAATTCGAAACCTTGGAGAAGGAGAAAAGAGAGGTTGGGAAGGTGGTGGATGCGATCGGGAAAGGCGCGGAGAAGAAATTGAGAGAGAAATTGGAGAAAGAGGAGCATGCATTGGAGCAACGCGTGGATGAGATGTTAGAGAAAGAAGGATTGTTTTTCGGAGGAGGAGAAGAGGAGGAGAAAAAGAAGAAACCTCCTCCTCGGTAGGAGATGGGGAGAGTACTCGTATGTGATGCGTAAACGCTCAGTATGCAGTAGTATTAGATTTGAAAATCTTAGCGAAGCGGATTCTCAACGGTTGAGAACGAGAGGCGAACGCGGGTTTTCATCGTCGTCGGCGTCGGCGAGAGTTCTTGGTTTCTTCGACGCGTGGAATGAGTGATCGTCTTCTCTGTCGTCTTCATTATCTTGCGACTCGAAATGATGATTGAGCGGTTGCAAGACTCTTCGAGCTCCGCCGGATTTCAAGAGCAGCGATGTATTTGTAGTAGTTGTTGTGGCTTTCACAGGAGTTGGCGTTGATGCTGTTGTAGTTGTATGTGTAGTAGTTGTAGCAGTAGCCACCATGGCGTTGTCGCTTTTGTTGTTGCTGTCTTTCATCTCTTCGAGTTTCCGAGTGAGATCTTTCACTTTGAGCTGCAACGCGGCGGCGGCTTTGAATTCGCTCGCGGCAGCCGCTTTGGATGCGGCAACTTTCATTTCGCACGTTGACGTGACCAGACGTTCTTTCTCTTCGAACGAGCGTTCTAACTCCGCGCGTTTAGCATCGAACGAAGCCTCTAAATTTGCCCGCTCCTTTGTGACGCGTTCCGTTTCCTCTTCTAAAGCTTTCAATTCGAGCGCGAGTTTCTCCTTGGCTACATTTTCCGCCGTTTGGACGCGTTCGTCCGTAGTCTCTCGCAACGTTTGCATCTCTAATTCCATCCTCTTCAAAGTATCAAACATGGTCTCTTTCTCCGCTTTCACAGCTTCTATCGCTAACGTTGTCTCTTCGTCCAATTTTACCTTCATCGCCGCAATCTCATCCGCCGATGCCTTTCTCGCTTTCGCAATCTCCTCCTCCATGGATTTTTGCATTTGAATCTTCTCTTGCATCATCTCCTCTTTCTGACGACCAAATTCCATCTCAGACGCTTTTAACTTATTCTCCGTCTCTGAAGCGAGGTCGTTTTGCTTCCCTAAAGCGTTCTGTAAACTGCTCTCGGAGTCTCTCAAAGCCGATTTCGATTTCTCCGCTTCCGCTTCCAAGACTTGCAACTTCTCTTTGAACGCGTCCAGCTCCTTGCCCTTCTCCAACATCTGGTCTTGCATTGTTTGGCTCGCTTCTCTTAACGCTTGACACTCCGTTTCCATCTCGTCTCTCTTCTTCGTCTCCTCCTCTAATCGTGCAAACATCTCCTCCATGACTTGTTTGTTTTCCGCAAACGTAGATTCCACTCGGACTTTTTCCTTTACCGCGTCGTCGGTGATTTTCTGCGATTCGATATACGCGCGCTCGGCTTCGCTTTTCGCATTCTCGGCTCGAAATTGGTTTGCTTCTGCGTCTACCGCACGAAGTTCCGCGAGTTCGACTTTGCTTTCAACCTCTCGCAAGTTTTCCAAGAGGGCGATTTTCTCCTTCTCGAACCAGAGCTTCTGCTCCAACGCGGTCGAAGCGAGTTCGCTTTGTTCTACATTAACTGCGCGCATGCAATTTAATTCTTCCATCATTCTCGCGTATTCTCCTTTGGTATTTGATGAAGATGCTTCGGCTTCGGCTCTTTCTAATCCCTCGGTAACTCGCGCGAGTTCCATGCGCAATTTGACAACTTCCGGAGGGACGCTGACAATTTTGCGCAACTCCAATAACTCGCGGTCGACGTCGTCTTTGTCTATTCCGTGTTTTTTCAACGACGCTTCGCGAAGCTTTAGAACCATCTGCGTAGAGCTGATGTTTTGTTCTAAACGTTCGACGAGTTCGTTGAGATCATTTACTTTCGATTCGAGGTGCGCTTGTTTGGCGACGGCATCTCGTTGCCACACCAGATTCGCACGATTCGTCTCCAAAATATTCTTTTCCAAAGCCGACGCGCGTTTCATGCCATTTAAGACCAGTTCGGCAATTTTTGAAGAGGCTGTGCTAGTGCTGTTCTCGCCCCCTTCTTCCATGCGCGCGTCTTCGCCCAACGCCGCTGCTAAAAATGCCGATGAAGATGACGTTTTCGTCGTCGTCGTCGTTGCTACTATTTCATCAATCATCGCCCTCAATCGCGTCACTTCCGCGTCCATAGCGGTCGCATTGTTGTTCGTATTATTGTTATTACTATTAGCTTTACTTTTGTAGGGCGTATTCCCAAAGTTCATGTGATTGTGAAACGCGCGTTCGTTTACTTGCGCTCTCACTTTGACCAACTTTGCTCTATTCGCAAACTTCAACGTCGACGCCGTCTCGTCCGCGTTAATTAACGCCGGCGATACGCACGCAATCACCGCACATTTCGCGTTCCCGCCCAAGGCGTCTTTTAACAACCACGTCAACTTGGAATCTCGAAACGCCACGTGCCTATCTCTCCCGTTGGCCACATCTACGAGTGATTTTATCACGTTCCCAAGCGCAGATAACGACTTATTAATCGCAGACGCTTCTTTTAATCTCGCCCCAGTCGCCTCGGTTGCTTTTTGTCTCTCCGAACCAGCTAAATCGACTAAGTGTAACGTCCGTTTTTTCTCCTTGGTCGTGCGCCCTCTGGTCGTCGAAGTTAGCGTCACCGAAAACACCGAGTGCGAACGAGACGAGTTTCTATTCATCTCCGTTTCGCCAACTCTTCGCCTCGCCGAGCCTCTCAAAAACGCCTCGTACGTCTCTTCCGCGGAATTCACCTTAACTTTCGTCAAATTCTCCACGAACGTACCTTTCTTTGGATCTTCGCGTATCGCCAACTCCCCTCCGCTAAACGACCCAAACGACGGAATCGATCCGGTATTATTCCCGCTATCCTCCACCATCATCCCGTCCATCGCGATACAATCCCCATTACCATCAGCACTACTCAACAAATCTGTCAGCTGCTCGTTATAAATCTCCAAATACGCGCACGTCACTTCGTGCGTCACGTCTTCATCATCGCTCGCGGTATTTTTCGTAAACTCGAATATCCTTCGCAACGCTCGCGGGATCAATCCAACGTCGTTACTCTTATTATTTTCCGCGTCATCCTCTCCCTCGTTTTCGATCGCATCTCCAAACCCTTGCATGGTGTACGTCTTCCCCGCCCCTGTTTGCCCGTACGCAATCACGCACCCGTGAAAACCTTCCAAAAATTTCTCCACCACCGATTCGCCAATGGTTGAAAAAATCGCCCTTTGCGAGGACTGTTCGTTGCGCACGAAATCAAATTTAAACGTCCCTTGCGCGTTGTTCGTTTTCCCTTTTAATTCGATCACGTTCGATATCTCGTCCGCAAACACGCACTTCGTCGTTTGATTGTTAGAATTGTTCTCGCGATGGTCGAACGGCCGGACGCGGACGAGGACTTTGATGTTGTCCGTCGTGTTTTCCTTCATCTTGTTCTTTGTTTTTCCCCTTCGCTCTCGTGTGAAAGATTATGATGATGATTTTTAAAGAGAGAGAGAGAGAGAGCGTGGTGGTGGTGGTGGTGGTTAATGCGAGTCTTCAACACTCTCCTCCAAGTCGTAGTTATGAAATTGTTGTCGTCCTCAAAGTCGCGCGTTTTTGCGCGCGTGCGTGTGTGTTGTGTATATCTACCGATGAGAGTAGAAATTTATGAAGAAAGGGGACTTTAAATTTTTCAACTGTGTTTTAACAAAATCAGTTTCGACTGGGGGAGGTACACGAAAATACGCGAAAGCGCACTCTTTATCTCTCTCTACGACTATATAAATACTACAACGACAACAACGCTTTAGCGGCGAAAAGTAGATTGGCGATTGCGCACAGGCGCGCGGTGTCGGTAAACCGCTTCGTTTGCTTCTCGGACGGTATACATTCCTCCGTTTTGTTGAAAAGCTTCTCTGTATTTTTTTTCTCGTCCCCGTCTTTGTTCTTCTTGTCTTTTTTGTCGCCGGAAGAAGAACTCGTCGAATCGGATGGCGGTGGAGCTCGATATCCGCCATCCTTGTATATGGCGTAGAGCGCCCACGCAAAAACTAAAGGTGTCGCCGCGTCGCCTCGGTAGAAAGAAGAGTACGCGCCAACGCTCGTCGCGAGAACCGCGGTTCCGATAGCAGAGACGACTTGCGCGCTCGCCGACCCGATTTTGGCCAACACCGTGTTCGCGTTGATTCCGCACGCGCACAAAATCCACGCAAAGTGCGTTCGGATCGGGACCGAAACAAACCCGCTCTCTGCGAGCGCAAACCTTCCGTTCACCTCAAACACTCTCTCCTTCGAAGACCACAACGCTAAAGCTTCGACCCCTAACACGAAGGCGTTAATCCAATGCCTCCTCGGTTTCTCCGTCCACTCTCGAAAAGTAAAGCACCAAACGGATTGCAAAACGTTCGCCAACGCGAAATATCCAGTCGCATTCGCCGCGAACTGTTCGTCCTTCGTGTTGGTAAAAAACATCGACCTCACCGCGAAGACGAATTCGCTTGTGAAAATAAACCCCCAGATGGCAAACGCGTACCCGGCCGGAGTGAACAACGACCGATATTTCGACGTTCGTCGAATAGTATTCTTTTTAGTCGCAAAAGCGTCGTTCTTCTTTTCATCATCGACATCAGCATCGGCATCCTCCTTGTTTTTCTTCTTCTCTTCTTCCTGAGCTTCTTTCATCTCTTTCGCCATTTGGTCGTCTATCCTCCCCGGAATGGACACGCACAGAACGTTGAGCACGTAGGATGTGAAATTCACCACTCGCCAAACCGCTAAAGTTTTCCCAAAGAAAACGAATGTTTTGGGTGGTTGTTGTTGTCGTCGTCGAAACCCTCTTCCTTCCCTCTTAAAAGACAAGTACGGGTCGATGACTCGTTTCGTGACCTGGTACACTCCTAAACATCCCGCAGCGATGAGCGAGACCAAAGCGTCCGCCAACGGTAGTTTCATACGAAGAGATGGATATCTTTCTCGTTTTTGTCACGAATTTTTGTTGGTTTTTTTACCAAGGCGTTTGAAAAAATTCGGTCAATTAATACTACTCAAAAAAAATCTGACTCATCACTTGAGAAGGGATCGGTTACGATTTCCCTCAGAGAAAACTCCAAAGAGTGAAAGTTCTTTTCAGACAGTTCTTTGAAGCGCGCACTTCGCGTAAAAAAGAAGCAGAAAGAGATACCATGTTTGCCTCCTCTTCCTCCTCTGTCTTTGTCCAGTCGTGTCGTTCGTCTTCCGCGAGGAACAACAACAGAACAAAAAGTAACGCGAAATTGCGATCGAATTCTTCTCTGTCGTCGTCACCTTCAACAACGAAGAAGTCGTTATGCAAAAGGGCTGCGACAGTCGTCACTCACGCCTCGTCCGAGTCAAAAGTGAGCTCGAAACACCTCCCGGGGAAAATTATTCTCCAAGGGGAAAACAATTTGGAAGTCACGCCGGCGATTCGCGCGTACGTGGAAGAAAAGTTGGCCAAAGCAGTAGCCAACGCCGATCCGAGGGATGTGCGGGAAATCGATTGCAGAGTGGCGTCGAGAGGCGGCGCGGATCACGCGACGAAAGGGGCGCACGTGTGCACGACGAAAGCGACGGTGTTAACCAGAGCCGGGCAGATTGAAGTCGTCGAGGAGCACGAGGATTTATACGCGAGCATTGATAAAGTCGCGGACGGTTTGAAGAGACAGTTGAGAAAGTTTACCGAAAAGCGCGAAGGGAACGCGAGAGGGAAGAAAGAGGAAATATTGATGGCGGCGGGGTCGCAAGACGACGACGAGGACGAGGTACCGCCGGCGGCTTGATCGAACACTTGCTAATACTAATAAAGGGTGTAGTACATAATAAAGCGTTTTTAATACTACCGTAATATAATACAAACGCGCGTTGATTTGATTTTAACAACTATATGCGCTGCCATTCTCTGCCAAAATAACTCTCACTTGACCACGTCGCTGATTTTCGGAAACGCGTCTGTTTTACTCAAAACAACCACCCGATTCTTGTGCGAGACGTACCCTTTGACGAATTTGCGGTGGATGAGTTCGGAAACACCGCACTCGATTTCATCTAAATCGTATTCCGTGTTGTTATTGTTATTGTTATTGTTATTATTATTATGTCCGTGTTGATTTTTCATCGCCGCGGCTATTTTGCACGCCCTTGAAAGCATCTCCAACTTCACCTGGTTCGCTTTCTCGGGCTCGAATTCTTTCTGAATTTCGCTCGCTTTCTTGAACAGCGTTCGTAAGCAATAAAGGCGTAGCTTTTCAAACATCAAATACGTGCCCTCCCTCACGAATCTCGCTTTCCTTCTCTCCAACGCTTGTTCCAACACCCCCAACTTCCCCATCTTTACCGCCTCGCACACCTCCTCGTACGGTTTCAAAGCGTCTTTATATTTCACGAACAACTTTTTACTCGGCACGAAACCTAAACTCAGCATCACGGGAACTAAATACTTCAAACACGCGGTTTTATTCTTCGAAGAGCCTCTCGGACACCTCTCGAACGCGTACTTCAAATGTTCGCTCGCGCCTTCGTAATCGTCGTCAAACACCGCCAATCTTCCCACGTAAAAATGATACGTCACTTTTTCTGAGCTCGGAAACGACTCTTCGAACGGTAGAAACGTCGGCAGATTCACCGCGTTGATTAAATTCTTACATAAATGCAACGCGTTCAGCTCGAAATAAATCTTGAACAGTTCGTTGACGATTTTCAACTGCGCCAACTTCTTCTCCCGCGTCGACGTTTGAGACGAACATCGATAGGCTTGCATGAGTTGCGCCCCGCACGTTTCCAACCTCGTCGCTTTTTTCCCAACTTTTCTCGAGTGATTGTCCGCTTTTTCCGCGCACAATCGAGAATCTCTCGTCATTCGCTTCATCGCTTTTATCGTCCAAATCACATCTTCCGGTTCTTCTCTCGCTTTGAAATCTTTGATAAAAACCGCCATCGCTTCGTTGTGATAATCGTAACACTTCTCGAACGAGCTCTGTTTTAACTCCAGCGACGATAACACCAGTTTCTCCCACACATCGTCGAACGGTTTCGGCAGTTGATTTTGGTACCGTCGCGTGCACTGTTTCACTTCGTTTTCGTTCAACGACAAAGAAGTCGTCGTCGTTGGTTTTCCATTGAAGCAATCTTTCAAAATACAATCCACGCTGGCCAGTCTCGCCAACGCCTCGCCGTCGCGCGCGTGTATCGCGGCGATGAACTTTTCAACGTGCGCGTCCAACGCGTTGCGAGTGTTCTTCATCGTATTGTGCGCAGAACAACTCGAGGAAGAAAGAGTTGCACAGAGTGACGAATTTTTCCAAAATCTCTCGAGATTTTTGTCCTTTTGCCGCCCTAGAGTCTCGCCAGAAAAACACACAAAAAAGAATAAATACTACGCGATGTTTACTTCCATGGCGACGACGAGTTGTTCTCTCAACGGACGACTTTTAGGTGAGGACGATGATATCTTTCTTTTCTCTTCTTTTTTACCCCGCTTTTCGAAAGCGATGTCTTTTCGGTTCTTCTTCGTTTACACGTCGTTTCAAAAGGATCCGATGAACTTTATCATCAGAGAGCCGTCGAAGGTGTTTTGGAGTCCACACTAAACTACAAATCTTTCTTTCTCTCTTTCTTAACGCGATACCTCTTCTCTCTTCTTTTTGAAAAACAGGATTACAAACGAAAGTCTCCAAATCCTCCTCTTCTAAAGTTTCGCGCGTAGGCTCGCGCGCGCACGCGGTGGTCGCATCCTCGAAGAAGGACGGTTCGATGATGATGGGAAAAACGTGTTCGAAAACAACACCTTCGAATTTATTGGTAAAAAGAGGCGAGCGACAGAAAGCGCGGAACACGCCGGCGGGGAAAGAAACGAACGCGCCGTTGGGAGTGTTCGTCTTAGAGTACGACGCGTCCAACGAGGACATCGAAAAGACGAGAAACTGGAAACCGATCATTAAGATTGCGGTTTCCGGAGCGGCTGGGATGATTTCGAACCATCTGTTGTTCAAAATCGCCTCCGGCGAAGTGTTCGGCCCGGACCAACCGGTGGCGTTGCGATTGCTCGGTTCCGAGAGATCTCAAGTGGCATTGGAAGGCGTGGCGATGGAATTGGAGGATTGCTTGTTTCCGTTGCTGAGAGAAGTGGATCTTGGCATCGATGCGAAGAAAGTGTTTGAAGATGCGGATTGGGCGTTGTTGATTGGCGCGAAACCGAGAGGTCCCGGGATGGAGAGAGGCGATTTGCTGGAGATGAACGGCGGCCTTTTCGCCGAACAAGGTAAGGCGTTGAATGAAGTTGCGAAGAAAACGTGTAAGGTGATGGTGGTTGGTAACCCGTGCAACACGAACGCGCTGATTTGCATGGCGAACGCGCCGAATTTAGATAGGAGAAATTTCCACGCTTTGACCAGATTGGACGAGAACAGAGCCAAGTGTCAATTGGCGTTGAAAGCGGGCGTGTTTTACGAAACCGTCTCGAACGTGACGATTTGGGGCAACCACTCCACGACGCAAGTTCCGGACTTTGTGAACGCTAAAATCGGCGGCGAAAGGTGCACGGACGTGATCGACGATCAAACGTGGTTGGAGAACGATTTCACGCCGGCGATTCAAACGAGAGGTGGATTGTTGATCAAGAAATGGGGTCGATCTTCCGCGGCGTCGACGGCGGTGAGCATCGCAGACGCGATGAAAGCTTTGGTAACGCCGACGAAAGAAGGCGATTGGTTTTCATCCGCGGTTATTACCGACGGTAACCCGTACGGCATCGAAGAAGGATTAGTCTTCTCCATGCCGTGTAGAAGTAAAGGTGACGGGTCCTACGAAATCGTCGAAGGGTTGAAAATTAACGATTGGTTAAGAGAGAGAATCAAGAAGTCCGAGGAAGAGTTGAGCAACGAGAGAATGTGCGTGTCGCACTTGATGGGCGTTGAAGGTGCGTCGTGCGTGATCTTGGAAGATACGCTCTTGCCGGGTGAAATGTAAACAGAGATGACGAGGAAAATCTACTTTAGAACAAAAATAAACCGAGAGGAAGCGCACGACCGCCCGTTGTTGTTCCAGAAGCGCGGAAGCGCTGTCATTCATAATAGACCCTATACAATTACTTTAGCGAATAGTTAGGTACGGAACAACATCGCACTGAGGTGGTAACGACGATTCTTGGGATGGTCAAATTAATTTTTCAATGATATTAAATACTGATTTTATATAATGAATGCGTTTAATATCTCGCGCACTCGCTCGATCGCGTTTACGTCCAACGCTTCCCTTCCACCTCGGGCTTTCTCGCGACAAACACGCCCCACGCAAAGACACCTTTTTCGTTTTGAATTGCCGCTCTTTCCGTTAAGCTTCCGTGCCAGTTGTCCAAATACTGATCGGTGATGCCTTTCGATTTCATCTCTTCTCTATTATCGTCGATTTGTTTAACCATGTCTCGGAAATATCTCTCCAAATGGTTGCTTCCGTCCCACCAGTTGACGTACGTGAAGCCGCTATCTTTCACGTCTTGAATGTATTGACTCGGGCGACCCATAAACGTCGTCGCGTTTCGGTCCGTGAATGCTTTCAGTGCCTTCTCGTCCGCTCCATCCGCGCCGCAAATGTCCGAGAAAACAAACGCCCCGCCTGGTTTCAAGCATCTATACAAATCTTTAAATAACGCCAACTTATCGCCGGCGTGGCATAAAACTTCGCACGACCAAATCGCGTCAAACTTACCGGTCCACTCTTCCGGTAACGGGTCGTTGATGTTCCCAACGACCGCATCGACTAAATGATCCAACTTCAACTCCTTCGCTTTGGCCAAGTTCATGGCGTTTTGCCCGGGACCGATGTTTATCCCAGTCACTTTGCACCCAAACTTTTTCGCCATGGCGTGCGACCCGCCGCCGTGCCCCGACCCAACATCTAAAACGTGCATATCCTTCGTGATTTCTTTCGCCATGTCCAATTGCGTCATCATCCATTCGGTCGTTCTGTTCGCGGACTCTTTCACCCCGTCCGTGGGGTCTCGATAAATACCAAAGTGAATATCGTTTCCGCCGCCGCCCATCACGTACGTATAAAAAATACGCGTCTGCTCTTCGTCGTATTGCTCGAGCACTTTCGACGCGACTTCTTCCTTCGTGAATTGTTTGTCCACAAAATCAGCCTGTTATTAAATCGTAAGAACATGATGTGGTGAGTATTTTGCCGATTGAAAAAAATGTTCCTCTCTCATTTTAGTGTTCTTTCCTCTTTGGTCTTTCCCTTTCTTGTTAGAGAAAAAGCAATCGAAACAAACAACCCGCGAAACAACGAACGCGCTTCCCGAGTTGAGAGAGAGAGAGAGAGAGAGAGAGAAAGAGATTTATTAAACGAAGAAGAGAAACGGAGCGCGATTTAGCACTCTCTCGTCGAAAAAAAGAAGAGCGATGCGTCGTCTCGTTTCCACCTCTTCTTCTTAAACGTCTTCGTCGTTATCCCCATCGTCAGAGAGGCGTGTCGCTTCGGAAAACAAAAATCAATCGATCCAATCGTATCTCTTCTCCCGAAGAAGAAGAAGAAGAAAAAGAAAGAGGGAAAAAGAATTTGCGAAAAAACGAAAGAGAGACGAATAAAGACCCTCCTCACCATGTTGATGCGTGTGTGTGTGTGTTGTTTTTATTACTTTGCCCGCGCTTAAATGTGCGATTGCAAAAAATGTGTGTGGATGAGATGTGTTGTTTTTTTTACGACAAAGTTTTATCCAAAAAGTGGGTCGACCCTTCAAGAAAAAAGTTAATTCTAACGAAAACTTCAAAAAAAAACATCAAACAACCAACAACCGTTGCAGATAGACGCACACAAATCATCATCATCATCAGTCGATGTACATGGATATGCTGCGCTTAATATGAACGAGGAAGAGATCGAGCAACTGGCGCGAGAGAACTTCTCGAGAAGGATACGAGCGATCGCGATGGAATCTCTTTTATTGGAAAAAACGAAGGTGGAGAAGAAGAAGACGAAGAAGGAAGGAAAGGAGGACGACGATTGGAAGAGTTTGAGAAAAAATGCAGATGATGATGATGATGATGATGACTTTAAAGATGACGAAAAAACGAATAATGCGTTCATGAACGCGAGGAAAGAGATGGCGAGAGGGTTAGGGATATCCGCGAGAGCGTTTCAGAGCGCGGCGGAGATGTTAAGTCAGGAGGACAGAGCAGTGAACGCAGCACCATCACAAAAAGAAGAAGAGACTAAAAATGTAGAGGAAAACGACGCCCCAGAAGTCGACGACGACGAGCGGCGAAAGAGGATGGCGATGATGGAGGAGATTGCCAAACGCGTGTGCATGGAAAACGAGAAGAAGGTGAGAGCGCGAGAAAGGCTGGCGGTGGTGGATACCATTTTGGAGGTTTTGAAAGACGCGGAGGGCGGGAGGTGACGGTATTCTTTTTACGCGTTCCTTTGGGCGAGCGCGTCCGCCGGCATCGTCGGAAAACTTAAAAGCAAGCGCGCGCGCGCTTTTTTATCGCTGTATTATTATTACTAATTGAATAAAGGCTACGAACTACGTTTCTATTCCTCCTCTTCCTCCTCCTCCTCCTCCTCCTCCTCCTCCTCCTTCCCGAACAATCGAAATCCAATCGGGTGTCTAAACTCGCCGCTCCCGAAACATCTCGCGCACCACATAACGCCGCTCCCTCTGCAGTGTCCGCACCAACTCGGAAACCACGATTTCAAATCCTCCTGTTCGCTCATTTCTAATCGCTCGTTTTCGTTTACCCACCCGAACCCAAAGCATTGCGTGCACGCGACTTTCGCTTCTCCCTCGCACACTTCGCACATTTTTTTCTTCTTTCTCTCCTTCTTTTCTTCCCCCAACTGATGTGTATACTTTTCGAATCTCGATTTCCGTTCCGTCCAACTCTCCACTCGCTGCGGCGTCACAAACGTCGTCGTCTTCTTTTCCTCCTCCTTTTCTCCGTCTTCTCTCTTCTTCTCGTTTTTCATCAAAAGAGTATCGTCATCGACAGAATCATCAAAACTCGCTGCTCGGGTGGTAACTGTTTTCGTTTTCCTTTGCTCCTCGAAATCATCATCATCATCATCATCAAATCTCCTTAAAGATAAAGACTTCCTCTTCGATATCGAGGACCTCGGCAAAAAAGAAAAAGAAGCAGCGGACGTCGTCGTTCGTCTTCTTCTCGACGACCTTAAAATTCCTTCTTCTTCTTCTCGAGCAATGATGGCCGAACGATGATGATGATGATGCGCGTTATTCAAAGAAAAAAGACGCATAAAATTTTGAGGGAGGAAAGTCAAAAAATATTCCTATTTTTACTTTCAACTCTGTGTTTGAAACGCGCCGAATACTTGTGACCTTTATCGCGCATCAATCGCGCTGATTAAACTTCGCTCGGAGTTTAAAAAAGACAATTTCTGGTCGCGGACGAAATTACAGCCCGATCGAAAAACCGATAAATACTAGGCTTCTCGATTCATTTGCAAGACAAATTAGGTGGTGCTTTGTATGTGATTTGGTCAAAAAAATATCTCCCTGAAAAAGCGCTTTGATCTCCCAAAAAAGGCATAAAAAGGTCACAAAATTAGATACATTTTTTAAACGAATATGCTTCGACAACAACGGGCTGCTAAAGAAGCGGCGAGACGAGTTCTCGGAAGCGGCGCGTTCGAGTCTTCGTCGTGTTCTTTTTCTTCTTCTTCTTCTTCTCATTTTGGGAGAGTTTTATTCGCGGCGAAGGAGTTCACTTCTTCTTCTTCTTCATCATTAGCATCAACATCATCGACGAAAGCATCCGTTTGTTGTTCGAAACGGCGCGGGAGAAGTTTTAGCAGTCGTTTTAGTAGTAGTCGAAGAAGAGAATATTCAAACAACCTACCAACGAAAGAGAAACAACAACAAGAAGAAGAGAAAGAACAAAATCACGTGGTAAAATTCCAGGAGAAATGGGAAGAGCTGATGAACCAACACCCAAGCGTTGCTTTGAATCCGTGCAACTCGGAATTACACCCGGCGGTGGTGGTCGGCGCGGCGAAAGTCGACGAGACGAAACCGAAAAGGTCGTTGCAAGAAGCGTACGACCCATTCGCGTCTTGTTTCGTCTGCTCGAAAAATGGACAATTGAAGTTGGAAACGAGACGCACGAGCGATAGGAAGATTTTACGGAGCGAGTTGGCGAGAGGATTGCCGGAAACGTACGAGGAGTTACCGGGGATCATCGCGCCCGGGATGATCACGTCGGTGATGGCGTGCAGTGGAAGTTGGCACGGGTCCATCGCGTTGATGGATAAAGCGGTGTTAGCGAGGCCGCCTTTGATGATGCTGGAAAAAATTATCGATTTTACCGCCACCGACGTGTTGGCGCCGAACGAAAAGTGTTCGGTGCACTCGGAAATCGTCAGTTTAGACGAGCCGAATTTCGCGACGGTGAAGATGGAAATGACCATTGGTGGTCACGAAAAAGACGACGAGGAGAGTAACAGTACTAGCGGTAACAAGAGCAGGAGTAACTACACTTCCAAAAAAACCGTCTGCGCTCGAGCGATTATGCGCTTCAAGAAAATCGGCGCCGTGAGAAGCATCTCGTGAACAACAACAAACAACAGCGTTCCGTGAGAGAGAATAAAGTACGCTCGAAAAAGAATCGCTTATTATTTAACGCTTAATAAAAAACACTGCATTGCACAGAAGATAAAACGCATTTATTACACAGAGATGATCAAAGCGCTTCGTCCACCTCTTGCTATTTTATGCACTACTTTGCCAAAATCGTCCTGTGAGAAAAAATTTCCCATCAAAACAGCAGCCCCACAAGAAAAGGGTAAGCGCCGTCAAAGAAAAATCAATCGATAAACACACGTCTGTACTAATACCAATCTCTTCTTCTCTTAGGAAGATATATATTTATATACAGAGAGAGACAGAGTCGCGCTCGTTTGCACGGAAGGGAGCGTCGTAATAAGAGAGTGAAAGAAGCTCTTCTTTCTCTTTCGTTCGTCGTCTCGGGTTTTAGGATTGGATTGCACACGGGGAATCATCGGAATTGGAAAGCCCAAATTTAACACAATTCGCGCAAGTTTTACTCGTATTATATAAAGTTTAGGAGCAGAGATGATGCGTGGAACGATGACAACAACAACGCCTTCGGTGTCTTCTTTAAAACCCTCGCTTTCGAGCCGATCTTCGTTCGCGAGAGGCGCTCAAAACGCGAAACAGCTTCGTGATGGTGGCGTCGTGGGGAGGAATGTGATGGCGAAAAACAGGAGCAAAGGTCGTCGATTGGTGGTGAGATCCGAGGTGGAGTCGCACGAGACGATGAAGCGAGAAAATTCGGACGCGCTCGGGGAGATTTTGAGGAAAAGCTCGACGTTGAAGAAAGTGATGGCGGCGAATAGAGGGGAGATTGCGGTGAGAGTCTTTCGAGCGGGGACGGAGCTCGGGATGCGAACGACGGCGATTTTTAGCGAAGCCGACAGGTTAGCTGCGCATCGATATAAAGCGGACGAGTCGTATTTGGTTGGTGAAGGGAAGGAACCAGTCGCGGCCTACTTAGATTACGAGTCAATCATTGACGTCGCGAAGGAGAACGGCGTAGACGCTATTCACCCGGGCTACGGGTTGTTGAGTGAAAACGAAAATTTTGCGAGACGTTGCGAGGAGGAAGGGATCGCTTTTGTCGGTCCGAGAGCGGAAACGCTAGGACAAATGGGTGATAAAGTCGTGTGCAAAGCGCAAGCGAAAGCGTGCGGGTTACCGTTGGTTCCAGGTACTGAGTACGCCACGGACGACGTGGAAACCGCGGTTGAATTCGCGAAAGAGTTTGGAATGCCTTTGATGCTGAAAGCTGCCATGGGAGGCGGTGGTCGCGGTATGCGAGTCGTGAAACAGCAATCGGAGGTGGCGCAAGCGTTCGCGAGAGCGTCATCGGAAGCGAAAACCGCGTTTGGCGATGGACGCATGTTCATCGAAAGGTACGTCGAGGCGCCGAGACACATCGAAGTTCAAATTATGGCTGACGGCGTCGGGAACGTCATTCACTTGGGCGAACGCGATTGCTCCGTCCAAAGAAGACACCAAAAAGTCGTTGAAATGGCACCGGCACCGTGCTTGGACGAGGAATTACGAAAGCGATTACACGACGATGCGGTGAAATTGGCGAAACACGTCAACTATCGCAACGCTGGGACGGTCGAGTTCATGGTGGACAACCAAAATAGACATTACTTTTTGGAAGTGAACCCAAGAGTCCAAGTCGAACACACGGTGACTGAGGAAGTCACCGGAGTGGATATTGTCCAAACACAAATCTTAATCGCGGGTGGAAAAACCTTACCTGAACTCGGGTTCAAGTCGCAAGACGACGTACAAATTCGCGGGTTCGCCATGCAGTGCAGAATCACCACGGAAGATCCGGCGATGGGATTCTCTCCTGATTTCGGTAGAATCGAAGTGTATCGTCCACCTGGTGGCTTAGGTGTCCGCATCGACGGCGAAGTTGTCGTAGGCTCGAGAATTTCTCCGTTTTACGATTCGTTGCTCGTGAAGTTGACGTGCACGTCGCAATCTTTCGAAGGCGCTGTGCAAAAAATGTACAGGTCCTTGGCTGAATTTCGCATTCGTGGCGTAAAAACGAACGTGCCCTTCTTACAAAACGTGTTCCAATCGAAAGCTTTTTTGAGCGGGAAGGTCACCACGAACTTTATCGACGAGACGCCTGAATTGTTCGATATGATTTCCAACGTGGACGATACGCAAAAGTTGCTCTCGTATTTAGGAGAAATCGCGGTCAACGGGGCAAAACACCCCGGCGCAGTTGGTCCGCCGCCGATTGGTGCCGAACCGAGCCCGCCAAAGCCGTCGAAGAAAACAGCCGAACTCGCCAGTCAACAATCGTTCAAGAAAATTATCGACGAACAAGGACCGGCGGCGTTTGCGAAAGCGGTTCGCGATCACAAAGGGTTGCTCATCATGGACACGACTTGGAGAGATGCGCACCAAAGTTTGCTCGCTACGAGAGTCAGAACAAGAGATTTGTACCAATGCGCGGACGCCACGGCGTCAGCGTTGGATGGTGCGTACTCTTTAGAAATGTGGGGTGGCGCTACATTTGACGTATCGCTTCGCTTTTTGCGCGACTGCCCGTGGAGACGATTGGAGCTTTTAAGAGAAAAGGTACCAAACATTCCGTTCCAAATGTTATTGAGAGGTGCGAATGCGGTCGGTTATACCTCCTACGCTGACAACGTCGTCCAGGAATTTACCACCGAGGCTAGAAAATCCGGTATCGATATCTTTCGCGTGTTTGATTCGTTGAACTACGTGGATAACTTGAAATTCGGCATCGATTGCGTGCGAAACGCCGATGGGGTCGTCGAAGGTACCATTTGCTACTCTGGTGATGTTTCTGATCCGTCGAAAAAGAAGTACACGTTGGATTATTACGTCGATTTGACCGAACAACTCGTCAATCACGGGATTGACATTTTGGCAATTAAAGACATGGCGGGTTTGTTAAAGCCACGCGCGGCGACCATGTTGGTCTCCGCCTTGAGAGCAAAGTTCCCAGCCTTACCGATTCACGTTCACACGCACGATACCGCATCCACTGGCGTCGCGTCCATGCTTGCCGCGGCAGAGGCTGGAGCAGACGTCGTCGACGTGTGCACGGACGCCATGGCTGGCTTAACTTCGCAGCCGGCCATCGGCGCCGTTTTGAACTCCATTAAAGGCTCGGAAACTTTAGATAATCCAATGAACTTGAAAGAAATCTTGAAACTCAACACGTACTGGGAACAAGCGAGAGCGTTGTATTCCCCGTACGAATCTGGCATCAAAGCAGGGTCGGCGGACGTGTACATTCACGAAATGCCCGGCGGGCAATACACCAACTTGAAATTCCAAGCGTTTGCGAATGGTTTAGGCGAAGAGTGGGACAACATCAAGGAATCCTACGCGACTGCGAACCAATGTTTAGGCGACATCGTCAAAGTGACGCCGTCCTCGAAAGTCGTCGGCGACATGGCACAGTTTCTCGTCGCGAACAAAATCCCGGACGAGAAAACCTTGCTCGAACAAGCCGAGTCGTTGTCTTTTCCAACCTCCGTCGTCGAGTACTTCCAAGGCTACTTGGGCCAACCGGTTGGTGGTTTCCCCGAACCGTTGCGCGCAAAAGTCTTGAGAGGCAAGGGTATCATCGAAGGTCGTCCCGGATGCACGTTACCGCCGGTTGATTTCAAACAATTACGCGCCGAGTTGCAAGAAAAGCACCGCGGCCGACGCGACGTCTCCCACAAAGACGCCTTATCTTCCGCAATGTACCCGAAAGTCTTCGACGAATACGTCATCTCTCGCGACATCATGGGTCCGGTTTCCTTGCTTCCAACTAAAGCCTTCTTAAAAGGTTTGGAAATTGACGAAGAGATTGAAGTCAAAGCTCGCCGCGGTTCCTCGGCGTCCATCAAGCTCAAAGCCGTCGGCGAACTCCTCCCGAACGGCAAACGCGAAGTCTTCTTCGAAGTCAACGGTATCCCGCGCGTAGTAGACATCCTTGACTTGAAAGTCTTAGAGAATGAAAACAAAAAAGGCGGCATGTCTGCCGTGCGCGAACGCGCCGACCCGATGGATTTAGGCTCCGTCGGCGCCCCGATGGCGGGCGAAGTCGTCGACATTTTGGTCAAAGACGGCGCCGAAATCAAAGCCGGAGAAGCTTTAGTCGTCATTTCTGCGATGAAGATGGAAACGACCGTCTCTGCGCCGTGCAATGGGAAGTTGAAGCACATCGCGGTTGGAAAAGGCGATTCGTGCACCGCCGGCGATTTGCTTTGCGCCATCGAACCGTAGAAGTAGCAGCGCAGAGAATACGAAGAAGAAAGCATCTTCAACACATAACGTCATCGCCCGCCGTAAAAAGAGAGAAAGAAAGAAACGTCCAAAGTCTCGCTTTTAAACATCAACTCATACACACTATTTAATAATAAATACTACTAATACTCATGAAACGAACTCCTCCGTAAAACAACACTCTCTGTGTAGTAAGAATCGGTTTTTAAAGAGTGAATTCAACACAAAATATTTCCCTTTATATCGATGCATGCGCTCCCGACTCGCTCGATACCTTTCTTCGACGAGCACTGGTAGCATTCTTTCATCATCGCATCAACGAAAAGAGAACAAAATCTTTTCGTCGTCCTCCGCGTTCTTCCTCTCGACAAATACGACGAGGACGAGAGGAGGAGGAGAAGAATCGAAGATGGCGCACAAGAAGCGAAGAAAAGCGCCGCCAGATGAAAATGGAAAACCGACGACGGCGGATATCTACGCCGCGTGCGTGGAAATCCGAAACCCGAACGGTAAACAACCGTCAAAGTTTAGTCACGTAGATATTACCCCGTATTCGGACATTCGAATTGAATCGAACGTTCCTTCCTCGGAACATAAACCTCGATGGACGAAAGAGACGAAACCGAAAGGTTTCGAGTACTTGAAACAGTTATTCGAGGACAGAGGCGAAGGCGTGAGGGAGGAGAAAGTGAAACGAAGTTTTTGGGTAGCACCGATGGTGGACGCGTCCGATCACGCGTTTCGAATTCTTTGCAAGCGATACGGCGCTGATGGTAGCTACACGCCGATGATTCACTCGAAGATATTCATGGAGTCGGCGACGTTTCGGAAAGAATATTTCAGCACGCACGCGACGGAGGAGTGCAGACCTTTGTTGGCGCAGTTTTGCGCGAACGATCCAACCACCTTGTTAAAAGCCGCGAGAGTTATACAACCGTTCTGCGACGGCGTGGATATTAACTTTGGGTGTCCGCAGAGAATTGCAAAGAGAGGAAATTACGGCGCGTTTTTAATGGACGATTGGCCGCTGGTGGAGAAGTTGATTAAAGAGTTGGACGAAAATTTAGACGTGCCGGTGACGGCAAAGATACGGGTGTACGATGATTTAGAGAAGAGCGTAGAGTACGCGAAAATGGTTGAAAAGGCTGGAGCGCAGATTATTGCCGTGCATGGCAGAACGAGAGAGCAGAAGAGGTTGGCGGAGTATAAGTGTAATTGGTGAGTTGTTGTTTTTCTCGGGTTTTTTTCTTTCGCGCTCGTAAGCGTTGATTTTATTATGTTTGCATCGACTCGCAATATACGACTACCATATGTTCTGGTGATGATAATATCCCAATACCAAGATCTGTTCTGAAGTCCAGTGATAGACACAACTACATGCACCACTATCTGAAGAACATGCGTATGTGTATTATTTTTTTACTCAACTCCTACCTTCAAAAATGCTGACCATCACCTCGCTCGCGCTCAAACAGGGACTTCATCAAAGCTATTAAAGAGGCAGTATCAGTTCCGGTATTAGCCAACGGCGGCGTTCGAAACTACCAAGAGTTGCAAGAGTGTCTCGAGTACACGGGCGTGGACGGATACCTCTCCGCGGAGCCGCTTCTCGGCAATCCGACGTTATTTTCCAACCCACCGTTCGCTCCGAATCCGTCCGAGGGCCAACCGCCCTACCCGCTCGAAAACGACCATTCTTTTCAAGTATTTTTAGAATACATAGACATTTGTCGTAAGCATCCAACCGCGCCAAAGATTGTTTTTGGTCACTTACACGGAATCGTCGGTCACTGGATGCACGAGTTTCACGATTTACGCGACGACTTGAACGAAAACAGACGCAAGTACGCCGACTTAGACGCGTTAGCCGAGTGGGTAGAAAGATTACGAGCACGCGCGAAAGAAATACGTGAGAAGGAAGGTCGAAATTACCCTATACGTAAGATGAGTCAAAAGCAAGTCGATAGGCAAAAGAAGCGCGAAATCGCAGAGGCTATCGCCGCGCAAGAAGAAGAGGAGAAGATGTTAAAAGGTACGTGTTTAGAGTAGTCTTTATTTTTTCTCCCACCATCAAAAATGGCGCGTGACGATCAAATCAGATAGGGACATCCGAATTTAAACTGTGGAAACCATCTGGAAGCTTCTAATGGAGACATTAGTGCTCACACCGATGCCATTGCGCGTGCGCTGCGCAAAATTTATTTTGCGAATCGAAGATTTTCAAAACATCTCACCATCTTTCTCTCATCTCATCAAAACAGATATCGACGAAAAGGACAAAGAGCGCGAAAAGGACGCAAAACTTGCCGCCGAATGAAATGATGTAAATATAGTAAACTAGCGCGATAGCCCCGATGTAAAAAACATGTAGTATTAAAATACGCACAAAAAATGACCTCCGCCTCCGAGAAAAAGAGCGAAGAACGAGAGAAAACAACAGCTAAGACGACAGAAATCCAAGAAGACGAAGACGACGAGGAGAACCAACTCAACGCGACGCATAGGGAGTTGCGCGAAGCTGAGAATTCAATTCACCGAGCGGTGATCGACGCGGCGAGACGGACTGATCGGTTGGAAAGAATAGAAAGAAAAAGTGCAAGACTTCGGGGCAGCGCGGAGCGCTTTCGAGAAAACACGCGATTGTTAAGACAAGGAGTGCTCGAAAGACGACGTTGGCACTTGTTTTGGGCGTTTTTGCTGTGTTTTACCGCGACTTTGATCTTTATCGCTCTTATTTCTTGGATCATTGTCGCTTACACCGGTGCGTGAGATATAGAGCGAGAGATACGAAATAAACGAGGTTGTTATAAGTTTCTTCGGAAAGAGAAGAAGAAGGAGAAAAAGAAGAAAAATGGAACGGGACGAAGCGACGCAAACGACAGAAGATGACGGACGAGCGATACCGTTGAGTCAACGCGTGTACAGGTACGTGTTCGTTCGTGATAACTATCCGACGTGGATCGAAACGTCCAACGGATGGCTCCGCGGATGGTGGTTCATACTTCTATCCTTCGCCTTCTTCTGTCTCTTTTGGATGTTGCTCGGGTGGTTGTATTGGGGAGAAGACAGAGACTGAAGACAGAGACTGAGGTGTGCCGATTCCTCGCGCGTTTTGCAAAATCCTCATAAAGTTTCCATAGCACTTTCTCAAAATTGAATGGGGAAACAAACCCAGGGAATAACTTCCAAACCGTCGGAGTCGTCGTGCGAAGACGCCAGAGTAGCCGCTTTGCGTTGTGCGTTTTCTGTTGAAGTTCCTTTTCTCTCTTTTTTCTCTCTCTCTCTCCCTCTTTCTCTGTATCGCGAGTAGTAGTATTGTTTAGCGGGCAGTCACTTCTACCAAAATTGGAAACCGTTTAACTAACTCATTCTGAACAACAAACAACAGGTTCAACGAAATACCCGAACGAACGCATCGTCTGCAAAGAACTCTACGAGACGTATAAAGAGTGCAGAAAGAAAGAGCAAGAGGAAATCGTCAAGGAAAGGAAGAGGAACAAAGTGTCTATTCTGTGAAAGGCATCACAACTTCCCTTGGTTTAGGTGATTAGGATTTGAAGATGACGGCGACGAAGCTCTTGGCGCTGAGACGAGCGACGACGAGTTGTTACGCGACATCATCGTCGGTTATCTTTTATCGCAGGAAATGCGATGACGGCGCGATGCCGCGAAAGAGATTTGTATGCGCGTCTTCGAGCAGCTCAAATGAGTCTTCTTCCTCCTCGGAAGAAGCGCCACGCGCGAACGGCGGGGACAGAGCGTACACGCCAAAGAAAGTATGGGGACCTCCTTTGGAGGTATCGAAAACGCTCAACCGAAGGCCGACGGTTCTCGAATGGCGAGGGCCGAATTTTCCGCAAGATCAAAGCGATGGATTAGTTTTCTTGGTGGATAAACCGCAAGAGTGGACTTCGTTCGACGTGTGCGCGAAAATCAAATCTATGAGTAAGAAAATGGGGGTGAAGAAGATTGGACACTGCGGTACATTGGATCCGATGGCGACTGGGTTGTTGATTGTTGTCATCGGTAGAGCAACAAAGTTGGCGGATGAGTACCAAGCGAAGGTGAAGACGTATACTGGGACGATTAAGTTAGGCGAGAAGACGGCATCGGGTGATGCGGATAACGAAGTCATAGAAACGAAACCGTTTGGCGAGGACATTGTGAACGAGGCGTCGATGGAGGCTGCAAGGGCGAGTTTGATCGGCGACATCGAGCAGATTCCACCGATGTTCTCTGCCGTGCACGTTGATGGTAAACGACTCTACGAATCCGCGAGAGAAGGCAAAACGGTGGAAAGGAAACCGCGACCGGTTCACGTGGGAGCGTTTTCTATAAAAAGACGAGAGACTGAAAACGAAACGCATTTGATCGATTTCGAAGTCACGTGTTCAAAAGGCACGTACGTTCGAACGTTAGCGGAAGACTTTTGCGAAAAAATGGGTACCGTTGGTCATTTAGTTAAACTGCGCAGAGAGAAAATAGGCGATTTTGACGTGAAGGATGCGTTCGAACTTCCCGCCTTGCTCGATGAGATATCAATCACAGTTTCGGAACACCAAAATCAAAAAAATAGCTACCAGTAGTTAATAATTTACAACTTTAAATGATCAACGCTTGCCCGATCTTCTTCTCGCGCACTAATCGCGCGGGATTGTGTATCACGACAATGCTCACGTCTCCACCATCTCCTATACCGAACACTCGCCAAATTTGATACCTATCTGCAACTTCTGGTTTCACCGCGAAATCCCATTCCCACGGTGAAATCTCAAACGCGTTTTTATCTCGAAATCGAGTCGCTTTGACTTCAATGAACGTTTTCGCGTGTGAATCGCCATCGGTCAGCATTATATCATAAAACGAGTTGGATTCCTCTATCTCGTTCATCCATTTCACGGATACGTTCGTGCCTCGATATTTCTGAATCAAAACGTTGAAGACGACGCGTTCGCCGAGTCGCCCACACTTTTCCCAGTCGACGCCATCGACCTTGTTCATGTTCGGAATGACATCTCTATACGTTAAATATTCTACATCACTTCCGTGATTTAACGCATCGGACTTGCTTGTTGAATTCATGCGACCTTCCCACCGCTCATGCGTAACCACGTTGGCGTTGGCGCCGACTTTCTTTTCACCAGTACCGTTCACCCTTCTCGATTTTTCGAGCTCTAACTGGAACTCTCGTTCGCACTGCAGTGCTCTTCTTTTTGCTTCTTCTTCTTCTTCTTCTTCTTCTTCTTCTTCTTCTTCTTCCCCTGTCTTTTCCTCTTCCTCTTCTTCCGCCCTGGGTAACGCGAACTTCTTCGCGCGATATTTCGCCCCGCCTAAATGTAACATCGCGTACTCCGCCGCCGCCGTCTCGACCATCGCACTCCCACCATTCTTCGTTTCCATCGTTTTTCTCACCCGCTCTAAAACCTCCCGAAACTGCGGCGCGTATTCTTTCTTCTCTAACCCTTCCTCGACTTCTCGCACGAACCTCTCGCACTCCGCCTTCGTCGGCTTCGTCAGCTCCGGCACGTACGGTAACCCCGAACTCTCCTCCACTCTTCGACGTTTTTCCGCGTGTTTCTTCTTCTCTCGCACACGCTGTTCTCGCCATTTCAACAGCGACATTTCTTCTTCTAACACGTCTCGCTTTAACTTTTGCACGTTTTCTTCGCGTTCTCGCACAAACTGCTCCAGGAAGCAAAACCGTTGTTTTTGTTCCTCTCGCTGTTTTTGCTCGCCATCATCAAAAATCTTCTTCTGTCTCTTTTTCCCCGGGGCATCTTCGTTTTTATTAGTAAACTTCGCCTCAAACACTTCTTTCAGAGCCGTTCGTATCATCGCGTCGTCGTCGACCTTCTCTTTCCCGCCGCCCTCGTGCTCTTCTTGAAGTGCACTTCTCCACAATTTGAGAATCTCATTCTTGTTGCTCTTCAACAAAGAAGAAGAATCCGAAGAAGAAGAAGAAGAAGAGGAAAGAAGAAGAGATGCAAAAAAGTCGTCGGTGTTTTCAATCTTAGACTCGAAGTACGCTTTCGCCAACGCCAGGCGAATTTCTTCTTTCTCTCGTCGCGCCTTCTCCTCCATCGTATACGGATGGTGTTCGTTTTGCAGCGTTGAACAACATTTCCCCTAAAGGAGAAAAAAAATGCTAAAACCCTAAACAATTTTTTTAGGTGAATTTTTCAAATTTCTCAACGAAAAAACATCACTCTTTTGGGGAACAAATCAGAGCGCTCATCATCATGTCGGATGGTGGTGGCGATGCTCTCGCTCAACAACAACAGCAACAGCAACAGCAACAATTAATCCAACTCCTGACCGCGTGCGTGTCTCCGGACGAACGCACGAGAAAAGATGCGGAAAGGATGGTGCAATCCTCCGGGGCGGTTTTTGGGTTCGGGGATTTACTCTGCCGAACGGCGTTTGGATTGGATGATGTTGTTGATGGACATCATCATCTCAACATTCCAATGGATATTCGACAACTCGCGGCGCTTTTATTAAAGAAATACGTCAGAGAACGATGGCAAGTCGGGGAACATTTTTTTATCGAAGGCGAGCCGATGACTTCGGTGGAAGAAAAGATGGCAATTCGTGGGAAGATATGCGCGGGTTTACGAATGAAAGATTCAAAAATGAGAACTGCGTGCGCGCTGGTCATCGCGCAGATTGCCACGCACGATTGGCCGGAAGAGTGGGAAGGTTTGCTTGGGGAATTATTAGTTCCCATACGAGAGAAGAGAGACGTGGACCACGTAAACGGCGCTTTGAGGTGCATGTCGATGCTTTGCGGGGATTTAGAGGAACGGCAGTTACCGAAACTGGTCCCGGAGTTGTTTCCGGATTTGTTCGGGTTGTTACAAGCCTCGGACGATGGTTTAAACGGAATCGACAAGGATCAGATGACCATGGTGAAGTGTCGAGCGTTAGACGTAACGAGGGGATGTTATTCGAATCTTGGGATGATTGGGGACGATCAAATTCGGTTTCAGATCAAAGAGGCGGCGAAGCCGTTTCTGGAGAGCAATTTTGTCGCCTACGGGAACATTTTTGAGTTTCGCTCGGACGTGTTTGAGACCGCGGGTGGGTGCACGTTGACACTGTCCGCGTTGAAAGCGATGCAAGCGACGGTTCAGTATTTCGGGAAGGAGATTACTGGTGGGCAAGTGGTTTCCGAGCAAACGTTCGGAGGGTGCGTGGAGCGATTTTTCCACGTCTTTGAAAAAGCCGCGAATAGGTACGTGCAATGCAGAGGCGTGGAGGTGGACGCGTTGGACGATTGCGAGGATGATATGGGGGATAAAGTTTCCAACGCCGCTGTCGTGACTCAGTGCATGGAACTCGCGATGACGATGATTGAAAGCACGAAGATTGCGAAGAGTTGTATTCAACCGAGACTGAAGAGTTTGGTATCTATCGCGGTGGCGACATCGTTAACCACGGACGACCAGTTAGAGACGTGGGAAGACGACGTGAACCAATTCGTCGCGGACGAAGAGGACGATTACCAATCCGTGAGAGCGACGAGTGGGATATTTTTAGCTACTGCGTGTGCCAAGTTCTCGAAAATCTTTTACGTCGTTTTTGCGGAAGTCGTCGCCGAACTTTTCTCGCAGTCCTTTGAGGAGCAAAATAACAACGACGAAAACTGGTGGCGACGCAGAGAGGCGGCTTTGTTAGCCGTTGGAAGCGTCTCGGATGAATTAGTAGAGCAAGATAAAGAGGCCAGAGGAAAAAATATGAGTCCCGCGTTCGATTGTAACGCTTTTTTGAATGAGATTATCCGGAGCGAATTCACGGCAACCCCTACGTCCTCCAATCCGTTTTTGAAAGGGCGCGCGTTGTGGACAGCCAGTCGTTTAGCCGCCGCGGCGTCGGCGGAAGGTGCGAATGCGATTTTAGACGCGAGCGTGAACGCTCTGAACGATCAAAGCGCGCAGTTTCCGGTAAAAATAGGGGCATGTCGCTCACTCATCGCTTTCGTACCGATGGCGATCAAATCCACGCAAAAGAGCAAGAAGGATGAAAAAGAAGTAGGAGAACAACATCAAATCAGCGCGGAGGATCAAGTTAAAGTCCAAAAACTACTCTCGCGATTAGGTGATGTGTACCAAGGTCTCGGCCACCTCTTAACTGACGCGACCGAGGAAGCGTTAGTGCTCATTCTGGAAGCTTTATTGATTGTCGTCAACTGCGACGGCGACGCGGCGTTGCAATGGCTTTCGCTGTTAGCGCCAGCTATCATGAGAATTTGGGCAGAGAACGTTCGGGACCCGTTTTTAGGTGCAACCGCGAGAGATGTCATACAAGCTTTGGCGAATCAACCGAAATGTAACGCGGAATTGACGCAGTTACTCGTTCCCGAGTTGGCGAGAGTGTTTCGAACGCCGGAGGAACAACCGGAAATGTTGGTCGAAGCGTCGTTGGACATTTTGGCGTGTTTGTTGAAAGCGTGCGTGGACGAAAACGTCGCCAGGGGTGCGTTTGTGGCCACTTTTGAAAACGTTGCGACGCTCGCGAAAACATCGGACGACGTCGGCATCGTCCAAAACGCTTTAGACGCGATGAAAGCCTTTCTGAGAGCGGCGAAAGGCGAAGCGATTTTATCGTGGGGTGGGTCAGATCCCTCGTCAGTTTCTCGAGCTTATTTAGACGCGTGCGCGACTTCGTTACAGCCGCACTGCGAAGAAGGCGCGGCTTTGTTTGTCGCGCCTCTTTTAGGTCAAATGATTCGCCGATTACCGTCCATCATTGGTCCGATGATTCCAGAAATGTGCGACGCGGTGTGCGCTCGATTACAGACCGCCACTCGTCCAATGTTGATTGCTTCGTTATTGTGTATTTTCGCTCGCTTAGCGCATGTGGACGCGAACGCGTTGGTTACTTTACTCGCCTCGCGCGAAATTCAACCGTCTCCGGAAAACGAAAACAGCAAAACGCAACTTGAGTTTGTCCTTAAAAAATGGTGCGAAGGCCAACCGGACGTCCACGGTCGATTCGACGTGAAACTGACTTCGACCGCGCTCGGGCTCATCTTAGCCACGCAACATCCGACGTTAATCGACGGCTCCATCGTTCTCAAGGGTAGACCAATAGAAGTTGAGTTACCCCCGGGAACAATCCGAACGCGATCTCGAGCGAAGCAAACCGGTCCCGAACAGTTCACGCAAGTCTCCGCGCCTTCGAAAATCATCAGTCTCCTCGCGGATTCCTTGGCCGAAGCGAAAGAGTTGGAAGCGGATGAGTGGGAAGAAGACGACGGCGGTGGTGGCTTAAACGGCGAAGAATTCGACGACGACGACGAAAACGACGACGAAGACGACGACGACGAGCCCACCGGCTGGTCCGGCGACATCTTTGAAAAAATCATGCTCAAAGGTTTGCTCGACGGCGACTTTTTCGACGACGAAGAAGCCGACGACAAAGACGACCCGATCGACGACATCGAACTCGTCCCTTTCTTAGAGGAAGGATTTAAAAGGTTACAAAGTACCACCGGTGGACTTCTCGATGCCGTCGCGAACGATCTGACCGAAAGCCAGAGAGTGACTTTAACCAAAGTCTTTTCGTCGTCGTCGCGATAACCTACATATTACTACTATATACCATTGAGTATTTTAGAGAGAAACAACGCTTTGTCACTCCACACAAAAACACGCTTTCCCGCACACAGTACTTCACTCCATGCGCCGAAGAACTCCTCTCCTTGTCGCCTTCACCGGCGGCGGCAAGAGAGAGGAAACGTCGTTCTCCGTCGTCGCGTGTTACGTCTTCGATGCTCTCAGAAGAGAAGGAGGAGGAAGGAGCTCGTCGTCGTCATCTTTTGTTCTTCCGCGCTGTCTTTCTGGAGGAGAAAATCATCAACGCTGCTTTTCTTCCGGAACAACAAAAGATGATGGCATTGATGTTAATTATTGCACCGTTTTGATTCATCCGAGAGATACGTCCTCGTCGTCGGTATCATCGTTGTCGCGACGACGACGGCGATTTGGAGGCGGACGGGAGAATAGATTTATGAACGAAGATTTTCAACAACACAACCGTGGATTTGCAGCCGCCGGAGGAGCGTCTTCATCTTCCGCGGAGGCATCATCAACGGTCGATGGGAAACAAACGACGACGAGTAGGAACGAATCGACGTTGGCTGCCTCAGCTTCTGGACAACAAAAAAATCCTTCCTCTTCTTCTTCTTCTTCGACAACGATAGCGGAGGAGGCGAAACCGAAAGTCGACGTCAACGCGCTCAAACGCGCGAGATTTGAAATCGAGATGATGCGACGGGAACAACACATACATTTCGCAAAGAGAACGTACCAAGCGGTCGCGAACGTGACGAAATATGTGATCAGTTGGGGGCCGTATTCGGTGCAGTTGCTGAGGCAGTCGCCGAGCGAGTGGAAGGTGACTTTGAGTTCCGGGTGGAAGCACGCGAAGCACGAGTTCGCGCACTATTGGTCCGGCGCGAAACTGTTGTGGGTGGAAGTGAAAATTGCCAGTAGGCTCGGTTTTAAACTCATGGGTGGGCAGACGTTAACGAGACGCGAGCGAAGACAGTTAACGAGGACGACCGCGGACGTGTTTCGGTTGGTGCCGTTCGCGGTGTTCGTGTTGGTGCCGTTTATGGAAATATTTTTACCCGTCGCGCTGAAGCTATTTCCAAACATGCTACCGAGTACGTTTAGGGACGAGTTAAAACACGAGGAGGAGCTGAAGCGGAAACTGAAAGCGAAAATTGAGGTGGCGAAATTTTTACAGGATACGGTGAAAGTCATGGCGAAAGGGTTGAAACATAGCAGTTCGGGGGTGAAACGAGAGAAAGCGGACGCGCTGTACGAGTTTATGAACGCCGTGAGAAGCGGTAAAGCGGTGACGAATGAGCAGATCGTGCGGTTTGCCAAGTTGTTTAACGACGATTTTACCTTGGATAACATCAACCGGACGCAATTGGTGAACATGTGTAAATTTGTCGGCATATCGCCGTATGGGACGGATACGTTTTTACGGTTTCAGTTACGAAATAAGTTGAGAGAGATTAAACAAGACGATAGACTGATTCAATTAGAAGGCGTTGAAGGTTTATCGGACGAGGAGTTGAAATCAGCCGCGAGAACTCGAGGGATGCGATGGGAGGAAGATAGAAAAGAGTTGGAAAGGCAACTGAAGGACTGGCTGGAGTTATCGTTGCAAAATAATTTGCCGAGTTCTCTGTTGATTCTAAGTCGTGCGTTTTTAATCACGCACGCAAAGGAAGAGGACACACAAACGGCGACGTTGAAGGATATCACGGATACTTTGGCGAGTTTACCGGAAGAAGTGGTCACGCAGGTCTCCGTCGAGACGGCGATGGCGCACGAGTCCAGCAGCGAGGAGTACAAGAAAAAGTTGGAGTATTTGATGCGAGAAGAAGAGACGATCAAACAAGAAGCCAAAGATACGGAAGCGAGAGAAAAACGATTGAAAGCGGAAGCGTACATGAAGGAGAAGATGCGCTTGTACTTGTCTGGACCGCAGTTTTCGGAACGGTTTTGGGCTAACGTGAGAGGTCGAGATGCGTTGCTCGAGTGGGAAGCGGAAGAGGCGAAGAGAGAGGCAAAAGCGGCGATGGACAAATATTTACAAGGCATGCAATATTCCGAAAGGTTCTGGGTGAATGCGAGAAAATCAACGACTTCGCACTTGCTTCAACAGCAGCTTCTCATGCAGCAGCAACAGCAACAGCAGCAAAGAGAAAAGGAAGTCATCGCGACGAAAGAAGCTTCTTCGGCGGACGTCGCCAAGATGGAAATGGTGTCAGAAGACGCGACGAAACCTTCGGAGTCGTTATCGCCCAAGCGTGTCGTTGATGAAGGCTTAGACGCCATAAAAAGTGCAGAAGAAGATGCGATATCTACGACAGCAAAGATGGAGAAAATGCTCGTCTCCGGCGCGCCGGACGCTCAGAGAGTCGTTTCGCGAACCTCGCTCTCCTCCGCTGAACTCGAAGAACAGGATAAACAAGTCGCGGACGCGATGCAGAAGACCAAACGCTCCGAGGTGGATTCTTGTACAGACGAAGAAACAGACTTTGAAATGCAAACTCGAAAGTCCAGACGTCGCGCGCAACTCTCTCGGTTGTTGGCTATGGTTTTAGATACCTCCGGCGTGAGCGACGAAAGACGCATGCTCACGGAATTAGTCGAGCAAAAGTTAGACGCTTACACCGAACGAAAGGACGAGCTGGTGGAGTTGCGAGCGATGCGCGCGGGTGACGGTGGAAGTGCCGATCCGTTTTACGACGAAGATCCGTTCGCGCCATCGCCGATAGAGTTGAAAAAGATGCGCGAGGAAGAGCAAGATGCGAGTCTCCACTCCAAAGAGGAAGCTTCCTTGACGGATAAAATCGCCGACGACGTCTCCGCCCGCGTCGACGAAATGCTCCGAAAAGTCGAAAGCGAACTCTCCGCGGCGGAAACCGCCATCGGCGAAAAATTCAAACTCCTCGACGCCGACAACGACGGCATCATAAGTCTCGAAGAACTCCTAAACGTCACCAACGTGTGCAAAACCACCGAAGTCGGCGAAGACGCGGAGAGTGAACTGAGAGAGCTCTTAAAAGACTTATCCGACGAGGAAGGATTCGTTCGCGTGGAAGATTTGAAACGCCTCTCCTTGGAGATGTTGAGAGCGGAAGCCGCCGAAGAAGAAGAAATGGGAGAAGACGGCGGAGGAGGGGGGGAAGACTCGATGGTGAAATCTACCAGTAAAATGTAGTCGTCTCTTAATAATAGCAACGCATCGTAGTCCTTTCTCTCTTCTTGAGAATAAACGAATATCTAATACTAAAGAACCACCATCTGAGAGGAATATTTCTTCTACGCGTATAAATACACAAAAGGGGATCGTTCAGAACAAACAAACGTAAACTCTTTCTCCACAAATTCGTCGTAAACGTATTACACATCGAAAAGAAAATGCCGTTAAACCTTGGCGATACTGTCCCAGACTTCTCCTGCGACTCCTCCGTCGGTCAAATCCACTATTACGATCACGTCGGCGACGAACATTGGTCCATCTTATGTTCGCACCCGAGTGATTTCACCCCGGTGTGTTCCACGGAACTCGGGACGTTGGCGAAACTTTTACCGCAATTCGAACGAAGAAACTGCAAAGTTTTAGCGTTATCTTGCGACAACGCGGAGTCGCACCGCAAATGGATCAAAGATATCGACGCGAGCGGGTATTGCGGGAAAACCACGTCCACTGTTTCGTACCCAATCTTAGCGGATGAAGAGAGAGCGTTGGCGGTGAAATTTGGCATGTTGGACCCGGAGGAAAAAGACGAGAAAGGGCAACCGTTGACGTGTCGCGCGGTGTTTATCGTGGACGATCATAAGAAGTTACGCGCGACGATTTTATACCCGGCGACGACGGGGAGAAACTTTTACGAGATTTTACGAGTGGTGGACTCGTTACAGTTGACGGACGAGTATCCCGTGGCGACGCCGGCGAATTGGGAGAGAGGCGAGAAAGTGTGCGTGACGCCGTCCACGCCGGACGAGGTCGCGCAGGTAGTTTTAGGGGACTTTTCAGTCGTGAAAGTACCGAGTGGGAAGAAATATTTGAGACTGTCGAAAGATCCGGGGTATAAAACGCCGAAAGTTCTGAAGAGAGGGATGGTGGAGACGATTTTAGGGACCGAGTATGGCGCCAAGTTGTTGCCGACGCTCGGGCGATTGGTCGTCGCGTTCGCGCTGGGCGGCTTTTCTTCCTCGTTCGCTTCTTCAAAGAAAAAAGAGAAACCTGTTCACACTACTCCTCAAACGAGTGGGTGGAAGAAGAGATGATTAAGAAGCGATGGTGGTCACATCGTGGGCGTGCTTATTTACGTGCCATATTTATTATCGTACTAGTTGTAAAAAAAGAGAGGATCCAAAAGGTGTCGTCTTGTGTGTATATGAAGTGTGTATTTTATGAATGTCTTTCACGCGTTTCGTTTATTTCATATTTTGAATCCATCGTTTTGTTGATGATTTACGCGGCGAGCATGTTCACGTGGTGCCCCCACGCCAAACCCGTCGCTAAAAGACCAAACACCAAAAACGGTTGCGCCGCGGCTTGGTACTTCACGTCGTTTTTAATCGGATCCGGCAAGAAGAACTTGAACTGCGCGAAGATTTGCGGCGCGATCAAGCAAAACAAAACGTTGGAATAAAAATCTTCGCCAATGCCTCTCAAATAAAAAGCGACGAACAATTGCGTCGCGTCGATGGTTCCAACCGTAATCCACTTCGCTTTTTCAACCCCAAATGCGACGGGTAAACTTTGCAAACCTAACGCTCGATCGCCTTCGATGGATTTGAAATCGTTCACGATGGCGATGCCCAAACCGGCGATGGAATACAACACCGTCAACACCATCACGTCCGGCGTCAACTGACCAAACGTAGCCATACCGGCCCACCACGGCAACGCGATGTACGAACTTCCGAGCGCGTAGCATCCTTTCCAACCTTCTGCTTTCAGCTTCAACGGCGGCGCGGAATAAATATACGACACCCAACTCCCAAACACTGTCAACAAGAAAATCACCGGGAAATCGTGTTCGCACCACTGATCCAGCTGCCACCCGCACGCCAAACCACCGAGCAATAAAACCGCAATTTGTGCTTTCACGGCGGTTTCACTGATCGCACCACTCGGAATCGGCCTGTACGGTTCGTTAATCGCGTCGATTTCTCGGTCGTACCAATCGTTGATGGTTTGCGTGTACCCGGTTAAAAACGGCCCGGACATGGTCATGCACAACAACGCCTTCCCGATGTTGTCTAAATTCCACTCGTAATGCCCGCTCGCGGCGGCACCGCACATGACTCCCCAAATTAAAGGTACCCACGTCCCTGGTTTCGTCAACTGAATGTGAATTTTCCAAACCGGCACGTCCTCGGTACTCGCGCCTTTAAAGCCCAATATTTGTCTCACGTCGCCTCCTAATTTCGTCTCCGAGACGTTCGTTTCGGACGCTTTGATGTTCAAATCGTCCACTTTATCCCCCGCCGCCATGTTCGTGACGATGAGTCCTGAGTCATCTCTTCTTCTTCTCTTTTGCTCCATTTTTATAGACTTTGATGGCGACTTAAAACTCGTCTTCAAACTCGTTCCAGGGAAAGAAGAAGATCTCATCGATGATGATGATGATGATGATGATGATGACGATGAAAACAAAGACGAACTTCGTCGCGAAGCGTTCATCACCACCGCGTTCATCGCAGCAGCAGTCGTGGTGCACACAGAGAATAAAGACGCCATTTTATACCTATTATAAACTAATTTATTAAGCACCCAAAAAGCCCGTCGTTTGATGTGACAAGAAAAGGAGTACTATATATGAGGACACACGATAGAGAAGATTATCCAAAACACATGAGAGAAAGAAAGAATTGAGATCGACTATGAAACCCTAAATTAGAGCAAATTTGAGCACCCCCTCGATGCGTTCAAATTTCCTCGCTTTCACACAAAAACGACACAGAAAGAAGACGCGAAGAAGAAGAAAAATGAAGAGAGACTTTTACCACGCTCCTCTTTAAGATGAGTACGAAGAAGAAACCTTTGAGGAGGATGCGATGATGATGAAGAAAACACACACGCGATGTTCATAACGGTGGAAGAGCTGGACGCGCTCGCTCGAGAGCGACTGGCGACGCATCACGCGTTAGAAACGGCCAGATTTTCGCTCGCGTCGGAGGATGTTCGAAATGAAATCGTGCTTTCGTTGCATCATCGTTCAAAGTCTTCGTCGTTGTCGTTGTTGTCTTCTTCTTCTTTTAATGGTGGTGAAAATGATGATGTCGATGGAAAGAATGCTCGCGAAAACGACGAAGCGTTTAAGAGAAAAGATGCCTTGTCGAGGAAGACTTTGAAAATCGCCCTGTGCGATTCGTCGAGAATGATGCGAGAGTGGTTGAAAGCGAGGGAGGTGGATTTGTTCGAAGAACGGGTGAGATTAAACGCGGTTCGAGGATTGCCCGAGGAAGTTGACTTTGAAGACGGCGTTCTTTTCGACGAAGAAAAAGAAGTCAAAGAACACGAAGAAGAAGAGAAGGAAAGATGTTATTGGTTTCCGTTCGAAAAGTGTCGACGACTGATACGCGCGCGGAAAGTAACGATTATGAAGAGAGGTCAGTGTTTGGTTCGAGAGAGACTGGTGCCGTACGTTTGGTTCGCGGCGTACGAGGACTATTTAGAGGAAGATTTAGAACGCGCGTTTCGAGAGAAGCGGTTCGCGTTGGCAAATAACGCCTTCGATGTGGGTTTAAAAGACGTTTGCGACCGGTTGAAAGTGTGGAGACCGGACGTGGACGAGGACGACGGGGGCGAGGTTCACCCGTTGATGGCGCTCGCGACGAAACATTTACTGGAAAGGAACAAAATTTTAATGAAGAATGCGACCGCTGGGAATAAGAAGAATTTGAAATACGGTGGCACCGAGAACTGGGGAGTCGTCCGAAGGGACTCGAGAAGAAAGAAGCAAAGATTAGGTGGCGGCGGTGGGATAATGTTAGAATACGAAGACGAAAACGGGAAAATGAAAACGTACCACTCGAGAAAACCATCGAAAGAGTTGAAACGTTCGTTGAAAGTTATCAAAGAAGGCGCCACGGGAGCGCACGCGAAAGTGTTTCCGCCGTGCATGAGAGACGTCATGGACGAGTTGCACGTGAAAAAACATCTTCGACATTTCAAACGGTACGAGCTGAACTTGTTTTTAAAAGGTATCGGTTTACCTCTGGAAGAAATATTCAAAGTCTGGCGCTCCGCGGTGTTCCCTCACGGCGCCATGGGCAACTACCAAAACGAACACACGTATCAACTGAGACACGTTTTTGGTTTAGAAGGCCAAATGAAAGAAAAGTTCGAACACGATTGCGAAAAGTTGATTAAAACGTCTCAAATGGAACCGCACGCGGCGAAATGTCCATTCGCGATGCCTTTGAACCAGTATCGAGCGTTAAACGCGAACGACCATCGATGGAAGCGAGAGATTTCCATAGACGCGAACCGAGAGATTGAGATGAAAGTTTCCAGAGGCGATTATAAGTCGGCGTGCGAATCGTACTTTTCGCACAAACACAAAGGTGAAAAGATGTTCAACGCGAACGTTCGGTACCCGACGGATTTCTTCGACGCCGGGATGGAAATTGAAGATTGGTTTCGAGACGCGAAAGAGGAGAGATTAAAGCAGCTAAACGCTTCGAAAAAAGAGAACTTAGAGGATGAAAGTTTTCAAATCGAAAAGGAAAAGAACACGACGACACTTCTAGCAATAAAAGACGACCCCGATTTAATGATTGAATCTTCTTCCTCGGACGACGATTCGGATATCGACGACGGTGAAAACAATCCAAATCGATTCCGAGGCGAATTGATTGTTAGCGATAGCGACGATTAGCACGCGTACCTTGTAGGTACCTTGTAGGTAGTAGTTTAATCATGTATAATATACAGCGCAAAAGTAAGTAATATCGTCTCCTCGAGGGAATCAGTTGCTCTCCGTCAGCGCTCTTCTCCCGACTCTCACCAACGTCGAGACCAACAAAAAGCTCGCCGCGGAGAGAAACACCAACGCGAAAATCTCTTGGTCGATGACGGGCACTCCCAACTCTTGCGCCACTTGCTCCATGGGCCCTTCCGCGAGGAAATAATCCCCGATAAACGACGCCGTGATGCCAAGCATAGCCAAACGCCCGTTAAAAATTTCATACTTTTTATTCTCTCTCACTTGTTCTCTCCAGGCGGACTTCACGATACCGGCCATCGCGTCTACTCTGTTCTCGCCGTTCGGACGCGACATTCCGCTCATCGTCGACGTCGACGGTTTCCTCAACCCGCTCGTGACGGCGAGTAAAAAAACCCCGCTCAAAAACACCCACACCAATATAATGCTCTCCACGTACAACCCCGTCACCTCTAACACGTCTCGCGCCAAGTTCAAAGGGTTGACCACGTGGGTGACTAAACTCTTCTCCTCTCCGATGAGTTGCTCTATTGGACCTAACCCGTTCGTGGAAACGTCCAAATATGTCGTCGCGGCGAAACCGAGCATGGCGGACCGTCCCAAATTCAGTTCTGTTTTCGCTATAAAAGTTTGTTCATCTTCTTCTTTGTCTTCTTCTTCTTTTGCTGATGACATGACTTTTCTCGCCCGATTTCTGCTTCTGATGCCGACGACATTATCTAATCTCATCTTCCTTCTTTGTCTTCTCACCGACGAATTTTGCGAAGAAAAAAGAGACGACGACGACGAAGGTTGTACTCGCAAAGAAAACGCCACCATCGTCGTCGTCGTGAAAGCGTATCGAATACTGCTCTTCTCTTCTTCTTTTGATGATGATGATGATAAACGTCGCGCTTATAATAATGAAGCGTATTCTTTTGTGGTCGTTTTATTCCGAAAGAGAGACACTTTTTCTCTTTTCGTGGCTCTCCTTTGTTAAATTATATTTAGGGTTTTGTACAAACCCTAAACAGAATGGCGCTCTTTCCTTCTTCCTCTTTTGGAAAAACCGCGGCCTGCTCGACACACTCATTCATTACTACAATCGAGAGAGTAGTAACGCGATGAAGACGACGACGACGACGACGAGCGTAACATCGAGAGCATCACTTTTACCCTCATCATCATCATCGAACGAATAGAAGAGAGTTGTTGCGGAAATTAAAAGTAACTCTGCTCTTTGTTTTTGTTGTCGTGTTCATATCACATCTCTCTCGTTCGAATTTCCCCTCGCGAAGAACTCTCTAGAGGCTTCTCACGCGCGGAACAGTACCATTGAACAAGAAGAAGAGCTGTTCGTTTAATTCGCATTCACACGAATAAAGGAGGAAAGAGTAGTATGGGCGCGTCGAGTTCTCGCAGCTCTGTGCCTCGTTGGAACACGTTACACGAACGCGGTCGAGGAAAAGAAGAAGCAGACGCGAGAGGAAAAGAGACGGAAGAAAACGAAGACGTCGAGAAAGGCTTGTGTGGGTGCAAGAAAAAGAAAAAGACGAACGCGAAGTACGGAAGCAATCACACGAATACGATTCAATCAAAGGAGAAGACGAAGAAAAAGAAGGAAGAAAACTACGACGCGATTATAGGAGATGAGAACGACGAAGACCGGCGACGTCGGTCGCGATACGACGGACGGAGTTCGCAGTCGGTTTCGAGCGAAGACGAGGACGAAGTCGCGAAGCGATTGCAATACGAAAGCCTAAGCGCCAAGACGAAGAAAGGCACGCACGGGAGCAAAGAGAGTTCGGTGAAAAGCAGCGAGAAGAGCAGTAAGAAGCAACTGAGGAAGGAAAAAGAGCAGTTGGCGATGAATGCAAAGTTGTACGATCTGGAGAAGCAAGAAATTCTCGCGACGAGGAAAAAATTAGCCGACGAAGAAGAGTTGGAAAAAGGCAGAAGGATGTGGTTGTGTTCTGGAAGTCCGTGGGTTTCCAGAGTTGCGGTTTGCGTGTTACTCGTATTAGTGGTAGTTTTAGCGACTATTTTAGGCACCGAGTTGCATTATTACGAGAGAGGCTTGGCGTATTTCAGAGGCGAAGAGTACATTCCTCCGATGGCGTACGACGGCGGGAGGAGTAGGAGGAAGAAAAAGAACTCTCGAATCGACGACGAAGTGGAAGACGAAGACGATGTAGAGCTGGGCGAGGACGAAGAGGAAGAGGATGATTCGGAGTTTGACGAGAACTTTGATAAAGACGGCGGCGCTGGAGCGGCGCTTTCGGTAAACGAGCGCGAGATTAAGATGGCGAAGAAATTGATGCAAAAAGTGAGAAACTCCAAGACGCTTCCGAAAGATCGCAAACAAGTCGAATTGAGAGGATTGAACGAAACATTGACGAACTTACAGATTGAAAGAGTTGAGCTTCTGAACGAATTCGATGATAGCGATGACGCTAAGTCCTCCTCTTCTGTCGCTAAGGTTGGTTTAAGCGGCGAAATGGCGAAGAAGATTGCGAATAAGAACAGAATTCTGGAAAACAACGATCGAGACAAGACGGGCGCGTATTACAACGCGAACGCACCGTTTAGGTACCCTTGGGGAGGCACGTCGCCTGGTACGAGTCATTCAGATGAATCGAGTTCTTCGTCAAAGAAGGGAGGGCTCACCGAGGACGTTTCCGAGCAGGACATTCTTCGCGGACAACACTTTGACGCGGACTTGCGAGGTAACGCGATGTCGCGCGAGGAAGTCAAGTTGTCCGTCTCAGATTTCATCGCGCGTTTGAAAGAGAAAGAAGGCGTAAAAGGGTGGTCGAAGAACGTGAGAGATACGGTCGCCTCGGACGATTTTGCGCACAGAATCGCGCGATCGATGGTAAACGACGTCCGAGGCGTTTCGGACGACGAGGACATTTTGTGGTCGCACGCCGACGACGTTGCGTTGCCGGAAAATTCGGATATCACCGAGGACGACGTATTATCTCGTCTAGAGTTGGAAAAGAAACTCAACGCCGTCGAACAAAGTCTCGCAGAGGAGAAAGGTAAAGACGAGTGGCTCGCGAGAACTGCCGCGAAGAACTCCGTCGACAAGTTTCTCAACGAAGCCGATTTGAGAGGACGGATCGAGAGCGGCGAGGTCGATCCGGAAGTTCTCGAGAACTTGATCGAAGCCGTGCAGCAAAGCGAGAAGTCCAACATCGACACCGTGAACACTGTTGAGAACGACGTCATGAAGAAACTTCATCCGGCGAAGAAAGCAAAGAAGAAATCATCCGCGAACAAGAAAAATAGCGACGCTGACGACGTTCAAGAAGAAGGAGAGAAGCCGAAGGAATCGCATCCAATGTCTCTCGATGATTTATTCGATATTCCCACGGATGGTTTGGACACCGGCGACGACGACGACGACAACGAAACCGGAACGAAGAAGAGCAAGAAAAAAAGCATCATCAGTAGTAAGAATCGTAGCACTAGCAGCAGTAGCAGTAGTAGCAAAAAGAACGCGAAGAAGAGCAGCGGCGGCGACATGAAAAAAGCAAAGAAAGGAAAAGAGGAAGAAAAAGTAGACTCGCCTTCGCCGCCCGAGGACGGGAAGAAAGGTTTACTGGACGAAATCTGAACGAGTTTTAATAAAACGCCTTCGTATGATTCACGTGTCTTTATTATCTATGTGTGTGCGGTCTCTACAATAACAACAACATACTCTACAGGACTTTCGTATTATTAAATCTCGCGAGAAACATTTCTTTTCGCTGCGTGTATTATTAAATTATTCACTCGTGCGTCCTGTCGTCATCATCCCTTCTCTCCTCTCAACCCCCCCAAAAATCATTTCGTGTTGTTCATCGTTTACATGACAACGCACCCTTTCTTCCCTTCCTTTACCCCGTCCAACCTCTTCGACGATCCCCCTTTACCGAACAACTTCTTAATCCCCGCTTTCGATCCTTGCGCTAACCCCTCCGCGGTATCCCCGTCAGAATTCTTAATATCCGTTCTCACCCCGGCCGCTAACAACGCCTTCACCGAACTCGCCGCGTTTGCCATCACCGCAAAGTGCAACGCCGTCCAACCGTCCTCGTCTTGCGCGTTCAAATCGACATTTTTGGAAATCAAATAGTCCAAAACTTCCTTGTATCCGTGCACGGCGGCGGACATCGCCGGCGTGCCCCCGTCCGCCGCTTTCAAGTCGAGCATGGACGGACCGCGTTGCATGGCTTTGAGCACGTCCACGTGGCCGGCGCCGGCGGCAATCATCGCCGCTGTCTTTCCCGCGTTTTCTGTTTTAATAAAAGAAAGAAAGAGTTAAGAAAAAAATTATTAATACGTTTGTCGTTCAAAGTTTGTTGTTTTTTGGTTGAAATTTTCCTCTCGATTTTCCAAGAACAGAACACCAACAAGAACGAGAAGAACACACAAAAAGCGAATGAGGAAAAAGTCTCTCGTAATCGCGCGCCGCCGACGAGGCCTTCGCGTCTCAACGACCCTCACTCGCATTCGAGAGCGCGCATCTAAATGCGATCGTCTCGAAAATCTCCGTTTTTGTTGATTTTCTCCTTCGCAATAAATCACACGACAAAAGGAGACTCACGCGCACGTGAGATCGCGTAGAACAATTCGGTTACAAAAAAAAAGAGACATTTACGAGAGAATTTTCATCCCTGATGAAGTCTTACACTGCTCTAAAAACAAACGAAAGAAACATACCTCCGAGCGCAGGAACGTCCAACTCCGCCCCGTCGTCCATCAACTCCACCAAGCGTTTCACGTTCCCTTCCGAAGCCGCGACGTGGACGGCGTTTAAGCCGGTGAATTGATCGTGATCGTTGATTGTCATCGTATAAAATGTTGTTGTTTGATATTTATGACGCAAAAAGCTTCGTTTTGCCTTCATTTTTTCACCGATGCTGACGATGATAATGACGACAAATACGAATGCGAGCTCCTTTGTGACGAGGACGGAAACGACGTCTTCTTTGGCGTCGAGGAGGAGGAGGAGGACAGCACGAGGAGGGAGGAGGAACGACGACCAGCAGCAAAACTCTCCCAAATTTCTCGTTGCGAAAGCAGGGAGGAGTTTAAACACGGGGAACGACAGCATTTTCAGCGTCAGCGTCATCGGAAGAAAAGCGAGGAGTTTTGACGAAAACAAGAGGAGTAGTAGGAGCAGTTTTTATACCAACGCGAGAAGAGAGAGGATGAAAACGACGATAAGGGCGAACCCGGAAAACGACAGCATGGACGAGACGATGAAATCTCTGGACGATTTACTCCCACCACCGGAAAAACCAAAACGTGAATTTCCGGATTCGTTCTACGACGACGATCCGTCGTCTTCGAAACCTCCCGAAAGAAAAAGCTCCGGCGGAGTCTCGAAAGAAATGCGAGCGAAATTGCTCAACGAATCGGTCGGTTTAGGCGGCGTACCTGGGAAAGCAATGCCGTCGAATTTGTTCGCGAATATTATCTTAGTCGTCTTGGCGCTCGTCGCGGTGGCGTACGTCGGCGGGATCAGACCTTAATACGAGCTCGTTCTCGCGAAGTCGCTCCGGGAGAGTTTACGAGACGAAAAGAAGAGAAACTCTTCTTACGTTTTGGCCAAAAGCGAAACAGAGGAGTAACCAGTACGAGAGAGAGAGTTAAAGAGAACGTGTAACACTATTATTATTCACGCATCATATTTCGAACGCTTAGTACTCTCGTCTCGCTTATATCGCACATCTCGTCCAAAGCACCACTCGAAAATGCTTCAAAACGAAAGCGCTTTGACGACTTTAAAACAATGCTCAGTCTCAACGACAAAGACGAAGACCAAGAAGAAGGCCTCCCACTCAAACCCACACAGAACGATTTCGTAAACGAGGAGGAGGAGGAACGTATTCCTCGCGCCCGTTCGAAACGCGCGAGACGGGCGCCGAAAGCGGTGTACGATAACGACTTTGAAGCGCACGAGATTCAAAACGTACGCGTGGATTCGTTTTTACAACATTTTCATCGTCGTGTTTTTGTTCTCTTACATCTCGAGGAAAAGAGCGTTGAATTTTCGAGAAGAGGAGGACTTTTGTCGTTTACGTTTACGTCGTCCTCTCGCTGTTTTTGTCGTCCTTCTTCGTGTGATTGTCTCGTGATGTTGTTCTTGTTCTTAAGGATGATGATGATTTTGATTTTCAAACACGTGAAACAATGTGAATATTAACAAGTTTTTCTATTATTACGCACAACATGTTATAACAACAAACAGGCGATCAAAGCGTCCAAAGTCATCACGAACAGATGTCGAACGGACGGCTCGGACATTCCTTTAGCACCGATATTTTACCCCACGGAGGAGGAATTCGAGGACCCGATCGCGTATATTTGTTCGATTCAATCGAAAGCGGAAGCGTTTGGGATTTGTAAAATCGTGCCTCCGGATGGATACGCGCCGAATTTCAACCGCGCGTGCTGTTTCGGAGAAAAGAGTTTGGTCGAAACGAAACATCAAAACGTGAACAGGTTACAACAGGGCGAGAGTTTCCCGCCGGGGAAGACGTACGTCGGGTTAGAGAAATATAAGGAAATGGCGGATACGTTCGAGGAGAATTATAAAGAAGCGCACCCGGAGACGTTTAAAGATATCAAAGACGAGGACGATTTACTCAAACGAATAGAAGACGAGTATTGGAGAATTGTGGAGACCAATCCGAACGAGGCGAAAGCGGAGTGCGGGAGCTTGATTCAAACGAAAAATGTGAATAAAAAAGGCGAGGTTTTAGTAGAGTACGGCAGCGACGTGGACGCGAGACGGTTTCAGAGCGGGTTCGCGGCTGGGATTAGCGGTGATCCAGAGGATACGGAGAAACACCCGTGGGATATGTTTGAGTTGTCGAAGCATCCCGATAATTTGCTAAGGTTTGTGGATGACGATATTCCCGGTTTAACCACTCCGTGGGTGTATTGCGGGATGTTGTTCGCGACGTTTTGTTGGCACGTGGAAGATCATTACTTAGCCAGCGTGAATTACGCGCACAAAGGTTCGGCGAAAACCTGGTACGGGATTCCCGGAAGCGACGCGGAAAAGTTTGAAGCCATCGCGAAAACAGCCGTCCCTTCGCTGTTTAAAGAAAATCCGGACAAGTTACATCACATCACGATGTTAGTCCCTCCAGGGCAGTTGATTGAAAACAAAATTAAGATTGTCAAGTTGGTGCAAAAGCCCGGAGACTTCGTCGTGACGTTTCCGAGAGCCTATCACAGCGGCTTTTCTCACGGTTTTAACGTCGGCGAGGCGGTGAACTTTGCACCCGTGGATTGGATCGAGATGGGCCGAGTCGCGTGCAGAAACTACGTCAAAGGGAACGGGAAACGAAACGCGGTGTTCGCGCACGACCGCGTCGTCGTAACCGCGGCGAAAAGTTTGAAGAAAATATTTGAAACGACGAAATCGAGAGGCAAATGGATGGCGCACATGTCCAGAGTTTTACGAACGGATTTAGAGACGTTGGCGGACGAGTTGGAGAATTGGCAATCGATTTTGAATGGGAAACAGAGAGGCGACGGATTTATCAAAGGCGATCCGTTGCGCTTTTACAAGTGTCAAAACATCCCAGAAATGGATGGGCCGGAAGATTGTTGCGTCGTGTGTAAAGCGATGCCTTTTGCGGCGGTCGTGAGGTGCGAGTGCGAGTTTGGGAGATCGTTTGCGCGGTGTTTGCAACACTGGAATCGAGGGTGCGATTGCAAGCAAAGACACAGGATGGTGGAAATGCGCATGGAAGTGGATGAGCTGAGAGCGCTCGCGAAGAGCTTGGAGCTTTAAGTTTTGTTCTCTTCTTCTTCTTCTTCTTCTTCTTTTTCAGTCTTGATGTGTAGTAGAGGTATATAGAATTACAAATGATGATCTGGTGGTTTATTACTTGGATGTTTTAGAAGAAGAGACGTTTCAAATCTTTCCTTTATGGCTATAAAATAATTGACTTGTGCTTTTTTCTTCTTCGTTTAGTTATAACGGCAACTCCGTCGGCGGCAACTCTTCTGGGTTCGGTAACATGTATTCCGTCTTCGGGTTCCCGTCGTTATCGGAACCAACGTCAAATTCCCAATCGTTTCTCTTCCCGTTGATTCTTTCCGTATACACGGCGTCGTTGAACGTGTCCGCAATCTTTTGCACTTTCCCAATCGATTTTGCCTCTTCCGAGTTATCTTTAATCCAATCCGTCATAAATGCGGAATATTTAATCGTTTCGCGTCTGAACGTGTACGCGACGTGAATGAGCCCGTCGTGAATGCCGTCTTCTTGGATGGACGGATAGGAATACTCGCCGTCGCCGTCGTTGGTGTGTTTGTCTCTGTTCGGTTGCTCGTGATCGAAATCAACGTCGGGTTCCAAATCGCGAATGTGGTCCCACGATTTACCCCCATCCTCGGACAAAGCGATAGACAACGGGAACCTCCCTTCGTTGCAGTTATCAAACACAAGCACTAGGACATCTTTGCTCGAGTCTCTCAGCTTGATCATTTGAATCCCCGCGTTGTTGTTCGGAAACTTGGTCGGTTTCGCTTCCGTCCACGTCTTACCGTCGTTCGTCGATTTCGAGGCGTAAATAAAATCAGCCGTGCGCGATCGAAAGAAACTGAGCAAGTCGTTGTTATTCAACCTCACAATCGTCGGTTGCACCAAGTTCCCTCTCGTACCGGGCATCTCCACCAGCGGATGCCAACTCTCGCCGCCGTCTTTGGAGGTTTGCAACTCGGAATACTGCGTAGACGCGTCAAAAAATCCGCTCGGCGTGTAATACATCGGCAAAATCAAATCCCCATTCAACGCTCGAATCGCGCTATTCTTCGGGAACGCCCCGTTCTTATGGTCTACGACCACTGGTTTCGACCACGTCTCCCCGCCGTCGGTGGAAAACAACGACCTCATATCCGACGTCCCTTGTCCTTCATACGCGGCTTGACTCGAGTGCACGATCCTCACGTGCTTCGAATCCTCCTTATCGTTTGGATTATTATTCCTCATCAATACCGGGTTCTGCGCCGACCGGTGCTGCGCCTTGCTCACAAACTTCGCTTGGCTCCACTTCGTCTCCCCTTTCTTCAGTTTACTCACCGCGATGCCAACGTTATCCCCGCCTTCGCTCTTCCCGGAAAACCACGCCAGCAAAACGTCCCCGTTCGGTAACGCTAACAAACTCGACGCGTGCGAGGACGACTCCGGTGGCATTAAAATCGCCGACACTCGGTCCGAATTCGCTCGATTCTTTCTGATTTCGTTGTCCATGGGTACTTGTTTGTCCCAGTACCTCCCGAACGCGGAGATGGTTTTCATTCCTCCGAGCGACGACGCTCCGCTGCTTCCTCCTCCGGCTCCTGCTTTCCGATGATTCTTCTTTTTGTCCTCGTCTCGTTTCACCGCAAACTTTGCGAAATACGCGTTTATTTGGGCGTATTCTGATTCCGACGCGTTGTTGTTGTTTTCTTCTTCTTCTTCTTCTTCTTTAACTTCGTTCTTCTTCGTCCTCATCGTCGTCTTAAACTTCGCCGAGGATGACGATGTTTTTCCTTTCCCCAACCGCGCGGCTGATGATTCGATCGAATTCGATCCTCGAGTCCTCACGGGCCCGTCCGGTCCGAACACCGCCACGCAGAGAAACAAAGTCACCGAGAGCAAAAGGAAAAACGTGAGCGGGGATTTCCGGTCCTCTTTCGCCAATCGCGGGTTCATTTTAAGAGAGAAGGCAACAGCGTTTGTCGTGTGTATCTTCCCCGCAAAAGTGAAGATTTTTGACGGAAATGGGGCGCGGTTAAAGGGTTAGGTTTTAACACCCTAAACACGTTGCTTGTTCATTTTTAAAGTATTGTATTATTACGCTAAGAGGGCGTTCATAGTCTTCCGATCGTAAGCTTCTTCGTCGTCGTCATATAGATCGTTCCATTCCACATTGCTCGTCGTCATCGTTTTTGCGCTTTTGTTAATGACGGAACACCGATTGACAAAGTCGAGCAAAACGTCCGCCGTTTTTTCCGCGTGCGCGTCGTGGACGAGAAGCGCGTGACAACCGTCTTTGACCGCGACGACGTCGCATTCCGGGGCGAGACGTCGAACGGTTTCGACTGTTTTATGTGTTCTGACCAAAGTGTCTTTCATGCCGACGATGCATAAGAGAGGCAACGCTGACTTTTTTACCCCTCCCACCTGCGAAGAAGAAGAGCCCAAGCACTCTAAAATATCCATGCCTTCTCTCGAGTGCGCGTCTACGAGGAAAGAGAGGTACGATCGCGCTTGAACGCGCCTGGCGTGCGTCCAAAACGGTTTGAAGTTCTTCGCGCTCGCTTTGACGAAATACGACGCCAACAAAGACGAGACAAACCCGTTCAAAGAGAGTAAAACCATACAAATCCGGATCCAAAACGCGACGAACAGTTGGAACGAAGCGCTCCTTCGCAACGCTCCCACGACGCAATCGCTCACAAACTCTGACCTAAACAACCCGTAAAAAGCCGGCTCTAACGTCCCATTGACGATTCCAACCCCGTTCACGCTTCCTATTTCTTCGATCGCAAACTTCAATGCGACTTGTGCGCCTAAGCTGTAACTAATTAAAGTCACTCGTCGTCTGCGAGACCACGGCCTCTTTTTCCTCCTTGGGCCTCTTTCCTCCTCTAACGCTCCTTCTTTGAGTAATAAATTCGGATGCGTCCGGTAAAAGTGCTCTAAAACTTTCTTCATGTCCGACACGCACGTTTCCACCGTCAGTGGTTTCTCGTTCGAGCAATTCGACGATCGGCCGTGGCCTCGGTAATCGTATCGTATCGCGTAACAGTTGTGACTGCAACACCTTTCGATGAACTTTTCGAATTGGAAACCGTCGTTGCACACGCCGTCGACGAGGAACACGATGTTTGTGCCGTCGTCATCTCTATCGTTTTTACTTCTGAACTCGTCGTCTTTTTCGGCGTAAATGTATTCGCAGTAGATTTGGCCCCGGTCGCCGTTGTCCAAGGAGTGTCGTTCGACGGTCGCGAATGTGTGCATGGAAAGTCTGGAGGTTTTGGTGAAAAATGTGGCGAAAGGAGTAAATACGACGGGAGGATGGCGCGGTGCAAAATCGAATTCAACGGGATGATGATGATGCGGTAAAGAGAGTATTATTACTGTTTAAAGTACGTGTTATATATATATATATGATGCACAAGTAAGTCAAGTCGCGGGCGGCGTCGAGCGTTCTTTCTTTAAAAACGTTCTCTCTTTCTCTCTCTCTCTCTCTACTTTTTATCGAGCCACGCCAGCCGCGGTCTTCGCCTTGGACGCGAAGATCGCCTCTAACACGTCCTCGACAACCTTATCCGGCGTACTCGCGCCACTGGTAATGCCGACGGTCAACTTACCTTCCGGCAACCAGTTTTCAGTCTCTCGCATTTCGCCGTGCGAGGTTCTCCAGGAGATTTTGTTGTTTTCGGTATCGATTCTATCCGCGGTGTCTACCCAGAAGGAGGTGATGTTCGCATCTTCGGAGATTTCTTGCAAGTGCGAGGTGTTTGAACTGTTGAAACCACCGACAATCATCATGATGTCTGGCTTTTCGTCCACCAACTTGTAAATCGCGTCTTGTCTTTCTTGCGTCGCGTCGCAAATGGTATCCGTGACCAAATAGTGCTCGCCCAAATTTTGAACCCCGTGCTTCTCCATCATCGTTCTCTCGAACAATTTGCCGATCGCTTCAGTTTCTCCTTTCAACATGGTCGTTTGGTTCGCAACACCAACCGCATCCAAATCTTTTTCCGGATCGAACCCGTCCGAGTGCGCGTTTTTGAACTTTTCCATAAACTCCTCCTTGGTCGCCGTGCCGTTCAAAATGTAATCGCACACCCAACTCGCCTCTTTCATATCTTTCACCACCAAATACGTCTTGGCGAAACTCGCGGTAGCAACCGTCTCTTCGTGCGCGTATTTACCGTGAATGATACTCGTAAACTCCTTCCTCGCGTGCGTATCCACCGCGTTCCATACTTTGGAGACCCACGGACACGTCGTATCCACAATCGACACGCCTTTCTCCGCCAACAACTTCATCTCGTGAATAGACGCACCAAACGCCGGCAACACCACAACCTCACCGGATTGCACCGGCTCGAAGTTCTTCACCCCACCCTTCTCTTCGATAAAGTTCACGCCCATCTCGCTCAGACGCATATTCACCGTCGGGTTGTGAATAATCTCGTTCGTAATCCACATCTTCTCCGTCGGGTACTGTTTCCTCGCCTCGTAGCACATTTGCACGGCGCGTTCGACGCCCCAGCAAAAACCGTAGCTATCCGCCAGTTTCACCGTTACTTCTCCTTCCACGTGGACAAAGTTTTTCTCCTTCATTTGCGCCACCAACCCAGTCATCGAGTACCCGATGCCTTCATCTTCCATAGTTTTCTTCGCCTCTGGGTCGTTCAAGAATTTACGCGTGTACTGATCGGATTTCCCGAGCTGACGACGGTACTCGCGAGGATCGAACGCCCTTTCTGTGGTTTCTCCTCCCGAGGCCATCGCGCGAACCATCTTCTTCGAACTCTTTCCATTAGTATTCGTGCTGCGACGACTAAAAAACGCATCATCATTTTTGTTGTTCTTGTTGTTGTTCTTGGACGACGACGTCGTCGCAGTCGTCGGCATCATCATCATCATCCTCGTCGACATCATCATCATTATCCTCGTCGTCAAAGTGTTTTTTCCTCTAAACTCGAAGCTTTGTGCGTGTTTATGTAGAGTAAACGGGTCAAGATTAGTGAGCAAAATGAGCTGAATTTTTCCCTATATTTTATCTCTTCAGGATTCGATTAGTGTTTAGGGTTTTAGTAATCGCTTTTTCTCTAGTCAAGTCAAAATCTCTATGCTTCTTCCTATACGCCTTATTGGGCGCTTTCGCTAATAAACTGTAACGGGAGAATCTCCGCCTCCTGGACTTCGTGTTCCCCTCGTCTCGGCCTTTGCCAGGTGACCTGTTTGGACGCCGGGTGCCAGTAATATTTTTTCTTACTACTACTCTTCGCGTTCGCCGTTTGCGTCTTCTCTTCTTCCGTTCGGCTTTCTTTTTTGCCTTCTTTGTTGTTGTCGTTGTGTTTGTCGATACTACTCGCTGCGTTTGTTGTTGTTGTTGTTGTTAATTCCACCCACCCGCTTTCCGGCATGGTGTTTTGCGGCAGTAACGTCGCTTCGAGCGGGCATATGCGCAGATTTTTTTGCAAGCCTCCTTTGAGCTCTTTCGGCGTTTCCCACTGGCAGACTTTGGAGTCTTTGCGGCTGTTTTTAATAACAACGATACGGGAGAAGAGAGAGAGATGAGAAAATGAGATGTGAGTCAAACGTTTTTCGAGGACGACGACAAAACGGAGAGAGAGAGAGAGAGAGAGACAAAAAAACAAAACGAACGGGTGGCATCATCCACATCATCCTCGTCGTCATCGATATTCGCGCATATTCATTCCGTTTGGGAAAAACACACAAACACCAACGAACGCATCATACCTGAAAAAATACTTCTTGTTTGGATACTCCACGCAGCTACTCAGCGCGATCCCCCATCGATTATCTCCAACTTTAATCCTTTCCAAATCCACTTCGTCTAAAACTGTGCCTCCGAGCGAGACGGGCGGCATCGGCGGTGGCGGTATATTCTTCTTTCCCGATGGTGAATCTCGTTGTTTCCTCTTTTTCTGTTGTTGGTGTTGGTGTTGTTGTTGTTGTTCCCGCGCGATCACCGCGGCGCGCTCGGCCAGTTTTTCGAAATCAATTTCGAGAGAGACCGTTTCATCTGCAGGAGGAGGAGGAGGAGGAGGAATATCCTCCTCGTTTTCTCCCGGAGGAGGAGGAGGAATAGGAGGAAGAGGTTGGTCGCTCATTTTTACTCTGTCGATTTTTCCACAACATTGGTCTCTTCATTTCCTGCAAAACGTCTCAATTTTTTTTTTCCTCTCTGAATACTCCTCTCTCTCTCTCGCTCTTTGATCAAATGTCGAGACGAAAGAATAAACATCCGAAACGCGCGGTAAACGTAAAGACGGTGGTGGTTGCGAGTGCTGTGGAGGAGAGAGAAGAAGAAGAAGAAGAAGAAGAAGAAGAACCACCGGTGTTGTGTTTGAGGATTCCTGACGAGGATGAAGTCGTTTTTGAAATCTTCGAGCAAAAGGAGATACGAAAAGAAAAGACGACGACGACGAGAGGGAAGAGGAAGAGAGGGCACGAGTGCGATGTTTGCGAGAAGGTGTTTCGATCTCCATCCGATTTGACCAGACATATGCGTACGCACACGAACGAGAAACCGTATGAATGTGATGTGTGCGAGAAGCGTTTTAGTGATTCTGGTAATTTGAAGAAGCACATGCGTATTCACACGAACGAGAAACCGTACGAATGTGATGTTTGTGATAAAGCTTTTCGTGAATCTCATCATTTGAAAGCGCACATGCGTATTCACACGAACGAGAAACCGTATGAATGCGATGTGTGCGAGAGGTGTTTTAGTGAATCTGGTACTTTGACAAAGCACATGCGTATTCACACGAACGAGAAACCGTATGAATGCGATGTGTGCGAGAAGCGTTTTCGTCAATCTCAACATTTGAAAAGGCACAAGCGTACGCACACGAAAGAGAAACCGTTTGAATGCCACGCGTGCGAGAAGAGGTATCGTCACGCTACTGGTTTAAAGTACCACATGCGTACTCAACATTAGCCAATCATTTGTACTTCTAACTATAAACACATACACGTCGAGCATTCATCGCAGATACCGAACAACAACGCATACTCAAACGTATCGTCCACTCGTGCTCGATGTCTAAAAATTTGACCTTTTGTCAAGCAGAAAAAACCTCTCCATAATAAATAAACACTTTTGTCGTCGTCATGTTGTTGCGAAAAGTCGCCCGAGAGTTACGTCATTCCTCGAGGAACGGAAACAACGGATTAGTATTCTGCGCGTGTTCTTCTTCTTTCTCTTCTTTGTCTTCTTCTTCTTCGGACGATGACGACAACAAAGAAGAAGAAGGAGGAAAAGGCGGAGAAGGATCGGAAGACAAAGAAGAGAACGACACCTCCAAAGTGGAAATGCGACACGCTTCGCGAAAGAACTTGGTTTCAAAATCCTGGGAATACCGAAAAGGCGAACCCTGGGGGTGGTTATACGACGCAACCCCGAGGAAGGAAACCATCCATAATTTCCTTTCGCAAAAGAACTCAATCTTAAGCGACCGCGTGAAAACGAAGATGTATTTAGACCACAAAAAAGACCCGGTGAAATATTCTTCGGAAAATTTAGCGAAGGAGTACATGGTGAGAGAACAACGGATTATGGCGATTTTAGCGCTAAAGCGTCGCGAGGCGGAGTGGATTAAAAACGGGAAGGAGTTGGATTACGATTTGGAGGCGCGGTTCGAGGCGGTGTTCGGGACGTCGGAGAGAGGCGCCGGGGAGCGGCACTACGTGGACGTGCCGACGTATCCAAGTTTCGAGGTGTTGACGGGAGAAGAAGCGAACGAGAGGACGCCGGGGCTAAAAGTCGACCCGGAGAAGTTAGCCATGAGAGAGGAGAGGGAGTTGGTGAAAACGTTCAAGGAGAGGTTGGATTTTAACACGGGCGTAACCGGGGCGAGTTTGAAGAGAGAGAGTCGACGAAAACACGCCGCGAAGAGACCGAAGGGTGGGTTTGCTTTGTTAGTGACGCCGTTAGGGAAAAACGCGAAAGATCCGTACGTCGCACCGGTGGACGGGGAAGTGCGACCGTTAAACGACGACGAGGAGGTGTTTAAGAACCAAAGAACGATCAAACCGAGACGACGCATCGGTTAAAAAAACAAGTAGAAATAAATACCGGCAGGCAATAGTAGTTATGTTTGTAATTCGTAGCGTAAAAGTACCCACATAGGAATGAACTCGTATTTCATCCAACAATACTATTTCAGTATTCTTTTCTTCTGTGTGCTAATGCTGCTAGTGCCTAATCTAACGTTTCTAATTCAGCCTTGGAGACGTTCGCTTTCACCTCCGCCGCTTCGCGTTCTTTCTTCCACGCCTCCAACCGTTCTCTCCTCTCCCTTTCGCCGATCTCAACGATTTTCTGTCGCATCTCGTGCGTCACTTCTCTCGATTTCGGTAAATCTGGCGAGTCGTGGAATTGCGTTAAGTCGTAGCGAAGGAAATCGTAGAGAAGTTTCCCGCGTCGTTTATCGCCTAAAATGGTTTGTAACTCTTCCATCGTTTTATCGCCAATTTCTTGGATGTTGCGACAGTGGCGCATGACGTTGCGATAGTTACCGGACGTAACTCCTGGAAGTTTACGCAAAAAGTTGACCGCGGCTTGATTGATGCCATTTTTGTTAAAACCGCGTTCGTCGACGTTTTCATCGTCGTCCTCGCCGTCCGCGGTTTTTGCAAAATCGTCCGGCACGCCCACTCGCGTCGCTTTCTCGATGGTTGGTTCGTCTTCGACTTTTTTCAATCCCGCAAATACTCGCGCCGTGAATCGTTGGTTTGGCGACCAAATGATGCGCAACTTTGGAAACTTAAGTATGAGCAACGTCAACTTAGTCTGCAAAGAATCCGGATTGATTTGTGCGGGAATTTCGCCTTTTGGTTGCAACGCGAACGAACGATCTTTGTCGAATTCAATCAACAAAATTGCCGTCTTGTAGTGTTTACACATCGCTTCGGCTTGCGTGTATAAACGACCGGATTTTAGCGATTGGACTAAATCTGGAATAGCTTTTCTTTCAACGCATATGTCCGGAGATAACACGTAATCGCCAACCTCGAGCGTGCACGGTAGAAGAGTGTATCCGCACTGGTGTAAAACCGCCGGCAACGTGGACATGAACTCTCGAATATCGACGACGACGTGGAGTAAAGTCAGTCGTTTCATGACTCTTCCGCCTGCTTTGCGCGTCGACACGGCATCGTCTTCCATCTTCTTTTTCAAATCTAAAGCGTCGTTTGCAAACAACGGTTTTTTGAGTTTCATCTGTCGCTCTTTATAAAGCGCCAACTGCATTGGGTTCGTGCTCGTTTGCCGCTCTTCCTTTTCTTCCTTTTCTTCCTCTTCGTCGAGTTCGTACAAGCGGCCTTCTTGTTCTTCTGGCACGGCCATGTGTTGTTTCATCATGAACAAGCGCTCGAACGCCGCCGTTTCGCGTTTAATCGCGGCGAGATATTTCTCCTCTTCCGTCGAGTTATCGTGCATTAAGAAGTAGACGGTCAGTTTCCTCTGCGGTCGAGACGCGGCAAAGACCTCGAGTTCGCGAATAAAGGCAGCGTCTGGGTCGTACACGATGACGTAGCTTGGTGCGTAGATGGCTAACTGCGATGGGTCGCGCGCGTCGATGGGAACGAAGTAAATGCCCTCTTTACGATTCTTCTGAGAGGCGAGCGCGACTTCGTCTTCTTCGTCTTCTTCGTTGTCTTCATCGTTTCCCTTCTTCTTTGTCTTCTTTACTTTTGCATCGCTTTCATCGTCGTTCTGTTCTTCCGTAGAGTTTAACGAAGAAGGGTCGATGTCCGGACGTGCGGCTAGGCGCTCTACCTTTCTCTTCTGTTTCTTCTCCTCGGCGCGCCTCAAGGCTTCTTTCGCCAGCGCGTCTCGCTCGTCCGCAGGCATGGAGAATCCACCGGCTAGCCCTTGGGCGTTGTTATACCCCATGACGCGCCCGCCTCGACCGATTCCAGGTCCAGAACCTCGTCCGCCTCTTACTCCGCCTCTGCCTCGACCGTACGACGCGGAGTAAAAATTCCCGCCTCTGCCGCCGCCGCGACCTCGTCCTCCAGCGTGTTGTTGCTGAAGCTGTTGTTCCTGCACTTTCGCCGCCGTGGACGCTCTTCCTACTCTCGACTTCAAAAAGTCTTCCCACTTTGCGTTCGAAACCTTTTCCGATCCGTGCACTAACAACATCTCCAACACTCTCACCGCTGCCTCGTCTTTCGCCGCGACGACGATCCTCTGATCGTCCTTCGGCAACTTTCTATCCGAGGCATCTTCGCGAATCTCCTGAATGACTTCCTCCAGTAACATCCACTTCGGCATCGGTTCAAACGTTGGGACAACACTCGTCTCGTACTTCTTCTCTTCTTTAATGTTCAACGCTCTCAGCTCTTCTTTCTTCTGCTTGGAAATTTCAATTGGTTTCCTCTTTAATCGATAGACGCGGTCTTTCGCTCGTTTGAAAATCTCCCCAGCCGCATCCGAAAACATCCAATACGAGTCATACCTTTCGGTGACTTTCAACATTTCGCAATGTTTTAGAAACGATACCGCGTCTATTTTTAACACTAAATCGGCTAACCGTCGCAACGTTCGTAAATCCCTCACCAACTGTTTCGTCTTCCTCGGAACGATGTTCCACATCGGCTCCAACTGTCTCGAAATCGTCGCGTCGAACGATTTGAACAGACCAGATTGTACCGTCAACTCCGCCACGTCCACAAAATCGCTCTTCCGCAACTCTTTCATGCACTGATCCATCACCTGCACGATAGCTTCTTGAATCTTTTTCATATCCTCCGTCATCTCTTGTCGCAACTCGACGACGTTCGGTTCGTGCGGGTCTAAACAGCTCTTCACGTTCATCCGAAACCGAGGCCAAAACGTCACGTTCCTCACAAACAACGACTTCATGGACCTCTCCACGCCTTCAAACGCTTTCGACGCGTCGTACGGGCGATCGGTCAAACCTCGCATAAAACCTCTTCTGTTCTTTTCGCGAAACAATCTGGCGCAAAAACCTTCGCCAGAAATATCTTCCACCGAGTGCGCGTTCGCGACAATCATCCCGGCCACATTCTCCGCCGGTAACCTATTCGCCAACAAATCTACCGCAAATATCCTACTCGTGACAAAACACGGCGTTCCTATGGCGTAATTCCTCGCCCGAATCGCCATCGAGACGTCCGCGGTGACGTCTAAAGGCGCGTGCGCGACTTCCGGATACAACCGTTCGTATTCTCGAATCGTCGCCGTTCGTAACGTTTCCGACGCGCCAACTATGACAACCACTTTCGGTTTCACCATATTGTTATTAGTATTGTCTTCTTCTTCTTTCTTCGATGTCGTCGTCTGCATCGTCGTCTGCGTCGTCGTCGCAGTTTTAGCAGCAGCAGCAGGAAGCACAAACGCCTCTCCAATCGTCTCCTTCTTTTCCTCCTCAAACACTCGCATCTTCTCTTTCCTCCTCGTCTCTTTCCTCGTCGCTTCTTCGTGCGACTTTTTTATCGTCATCGCCAAAACCGTGGCTACACCTAACCCTTCCGCGAGGACCGCGATGCCGTCTTTCGAGAGTAATTCGGACACGATTTCTTCGTGGAATTCCAAAGAAGGCACGGACGACAACTGTGGAGGATGTTCTTTTCCCGTCATCGTTTTCACGTCAATAACACCTTTAGTACACGCAAAAGCGCAGAAAAAGAGAGTAAAGAGGAAACGGCCAGAGAGAGGAGGAGAGTAAACAAAGTGCTTTGTCGCGCGTTGATGCGTGTGTTTTCTTTACGACGAATATAAAGTGTTTTTTCTGTGATGGATTTCAACTGTTTTCTTGTGTCAAAGACTTCTCTCGAAATCACAACGCGACGCTCAACTTCCGGACGCAGTCCCGCAAAATGAACATCTTGTGCCGTCTGAACGCATCCACGACGTTTTCTATATCAATTCTGTTATTCGTATTCGTATTATTACTATTGTTGTTGTTGTTGTTGTTATTCTTATTACGGCTTTTATTACTGCTATCCTCCGAGAACATCTCCTCGGCTTCGCCTTTGCCGCTTTGCTTTTGGACGGTTTGGATCAACTGTTCGCATCGCAAGGCGACGTCTTTGCGCGCGGCGTTTAAGGATTCGCGGTCGGTTTCTTGGTTGTTTGCGAGTTCGCTGTCGCCGGCGTATAAAGCGGCGAACGCGGCTAAGACTCTCGCGTCGACTCTCCCGTCTGATAAGACTTTCAATCGAGGTTCGGCGTCTATCAAAGCGCCGTCGGAGGTTTCTCGGAGCATTTTGCTGGTTTCTTTGTACGCGCGAACGGCGTTTTGTTCTCTGATGGCGATGTCTTCGCGTCTCCAGAACTCGTCGAAGCACATGGCGTGCCACATCATTGCCGAGTCAAAGTTTTCAAATATGATGACGTCGTCGTGCGGGTTTTTTCGCGGCACGAAGCCGTAGTAGAGCAAAAAGTGGTCGTTGGAACGTTCGCCGTACGACATCAACGCTTCCTCTCCGGGTTCTAATGTTTTTTGCGCCGTAAACGCAATCTCGCTCTCGTCTTCCTCGTCGGTGATTTCCGACCACGCGACAGTTTCGGTCGAAACCGTCGACGTGCTGCTTCTCGTTTCGTCGATATACTCGTCGCCGCCGTGGTTCAATAAATCCGCCAACGGTAAAAGCGCTCGAAAGTATCCCTCCCCGGTATCCCCGGAACTCACCCCGTACGTTCGCGAATGCACCACCGCGACGGCACACTTAAACTCCTCCTCCGAAGCCCCTGCTAACGCCTCCTTCCCTTCGCCTGCATTTAAGTCGTCGTACCATTTCTTCACCGCTTTTCGCATCTCCTCGATTTCCTTCTCCATCGGCGGGTAACAGATGCGCGATACTTCCTCGCTTGCGTAATGCAAAGGACTCGTTTCCACATTTTCCGGAATCAACTCTAAATACGCCGCGTACGCGCTCTCTGCTCCTTTCTTTCGCTCTTGCAAAAGCCTACACGCCAATCGCACGCCCCAGGGTGCTTTTTCAATCACTTCTCGCGTGTGTTCCGGATGTCCTTTCGCCTCGTCTACGATCCCGGATCTCAACGGGAGCGTCAACACGCACTCGTCCTTTTCGACCAATCTCGTCGCTTCCAGACCTCTGCCTTTCCCACTCGTGCTTGGTCGCACGCCGAGCCCGGAACCGCTGAATCCGTTTTCTATGCACCACCCGACCAGGTCTTGAACGATGGTTTGTTCTCGAATGAGTGCAGTTTCCAGTTCTTTCGATTGACACTTGACTGGTGTTCTCGTTGGTGTTCTTCTCCTTCTCCGTTGACGCTTCTTCTGTTGCTGCGATGCAAACGATGCAAATGATGGTGTTCTCGCACTTTTTTTACGACGCAGAACGAAAGAAACCCCGCGATGCGTCGACGTCGTCGTCGTGGTCATTTTGAACGCGCTCGAAAGTATCTCTCCCTTTCAAAAGTGCGCGTGCGCGTGTGAAGTTTCTCGCGCTAAAAAGTGGATAAAATGGAGGAAAATTCACCTCTTTGCGTGACTAAATAACGGACAGAACTTTGATGATGAAACCTTTACGAAACGCGAAGAAGAAGAAGAAGAAGAAGAGAAACGCAGCACTCCTGATGATGACGGCGTTGCTCTTTTTCTCTCTCGCGTTGTTTTTCTCTCGGAAGCATCGTCCGTTTTCGTCGGTTTCGTCGCACCAAAACAACGACCAGAAAGGATCGTCGGACGATGCAAAAGAGGAGGAACCGTCGTCTTTGTCGTCATCATCCGCGGGAGAAAGAAGCGCGTTATTGGAAAAAAAGGAGAACGAGAAGGAGGTTCAGAAGAAGACAGAGCGTTACGAATGTCCAGACGTGCACAAAAACTGCGAATACGACGGCGCGGTCGTCCTCGATGGCGTCGCCGTTGGACCAACGAAAAGTATCTCGGACTGTTGTGAAAAGTGCGCGAATACGAGCGGATGCAACGTGTACGTCTTTTGCGACGAGAGTTGGTGCAAAGGACAGTGTTGGTTGAAACGCGTTGAAAACCCAGACGTGGAGAGACCAAAGTTACGGAACGGGGCGACGGAAGGCGACGCGAACGTGCCTTGGACGAGCGGGATGTTGATGAAGGATTTCGTGAAATCCGAAAACGCAGGGGAGGAGGGCGGAGGCGAGACGCGTGTGAAGACTTTGAAGGAGCAAGTATCCATTCAGACTCCAGTTGGAAAGTTTACGATTCACTTGAAACCGGAGTGGCACAGGAAATCGGTGGAGTATCTCACAGATTTAGCGGAGACCGAGAACGCGTGTCAAGGGAAGAGTTGCAAGTTGTATCGCGTGGAACCGGGTTTCCTCGTCCAAGGCGTGTTGCGGTCCTTCGTCGTTCGAGCGAACAAAGAAACGTTTCAGTTTCAAAAATTGATGGAATACGGCGACGTCGGGTGGGCCGGAGGCTCCGCTGGGCCGGATTTCTTCGTCTATTTAGGCGAAAAACCAGCCACGTGGTTGAAATTCGACCACACCATCTGGGGAACCGTGGAGGATCCCGCGAGTTTAGAAGTGTTGGAAAAGATTGTTAAGACGGACAGTCACACGCCGGGAGGGCCGAATACCATGAGGTTTTTGAAAGAAGAGATGCCAATTAGTGTACTTTAGCGCGATGTAGCAGCGCGTAGAATTGTAAAAAAGATAGAAATCTAGTAGTACTTATGAGCGAAACATTTTTCACTCGCGAGGACAACGGGGAGTCGCGCGCGTGTCTTCTTCTAAACTATGAATATTTAAAACTACTATATAAACTAAAACGTAACTATGCATGTGTGCGCGCCTATTTCTTCTTCCCGGAAGGTGGTCCTCCAGGCGGCGGTTTCGGCGGCGGCGGATTTTTTCCTCCTCCTCCCCCTCCTCCTCGCTGTGTTCCACCACCCCCAACATTAAAACTCTTCATCCTCTCTTCGTGCAACATCGCGTCTTTCCTTTTCAACTCGAGTTTCGCCGTATCGTATAAGCTCGATATGTTCTGCATTAAAATCCTATTCTCTTTCGTTATCCGTTCGTTTTCTGTTTCCAACTGTTTGACTTTTGCTTCCAACTGTTCGATCCGTTCTGCGTGGTGTCTCTCGCTCTTCTCCAATCTGTCTCGCGTGACTCGTAAACTTTCTCGCCCGTCCTCGCCTTGACTGGTGACGATGTCGCCGTAGAGTAAATCGTCCTCCTCGTTGTTGTTGGACATATTTCTCTCTTGTTCTCTCTCTCTAGATCTCTCTCGTCGCGAGTTTAAGAGTGTTGTTTTGTTGTTGTTATCACACCTTTTAGGGGAAACTTTAGGGGAATATTCGCGCGTCATTAAAAAGGAGAACTTTACGCGAGAGACGACGAAAACCTAACGGCGATGATGATGGAGGAGGAAGACGAGCAGAATGATGAGATACGAAAAGAAACGAGCACGACGAATGAGAAGAGCGCGAAGAAGGGGAGAGTGTTTTATTTTTGCGAGGTTTGCGAGAAGATGTTTAGAGCACCATACGATTTGGCCAGACACATGCGTATTCACACGAACGAGAAACCGTATGAATGTGATGTGTGCGGGAGACGTTTTAGTCAATCTAGTAGTTTGAAATCGCACGTGCGTACTCAACATGCTAAAGGAGTGAAGAGAAAGAGAGAGCGCGAATGTGATGTTTGCGAGAAGGTGTTTGTTAGCGCATCTAAATTGGCCGTACATATGCGTATTCACACGAAAGAGAAACCGTACGAATGTGAAGTGTGCGAGAAGCGTTTTCGTCATTCTAATGCTTTGAAAGATCACATGCGTATTCACACGAACGAGAAACCGTATGAATGTGATGTTTGTGATAAAGCTTTTCGTAATTCTAGTGCTTTGAAAAGGCAT
>ENA-OWPI01000091-OWPI01000091.1-marine-metagenome-genome-assembly--contig:-NODE-91-length-127214-cov-15.438653_pt1 | contig 127214 bp, 122 predicted proteins | sample MGYA00238138_ERZ651775 | MGnify/ENA primary metagenome ERZ651775 (study PRJEB26906, sample SAMN06265043) | marine metagenome | isolation source: Helgoland LTER site | place: Germany:Helgoland, sampling... | reverse complement strand
CAATCGCATTACGCATCTGCGATTGATTTAATTTCATCAGTAACGCCGCGCTAACCGCAGCGCCAACGACGCCGCACGTAGCGGTGATGTGATATCCCTTTTGGTAGTGCTCTGGGTGAACGGCATTACCGAGGCGACACGTGACCTCGTAACCCATGAGAATCGACTTAATGATTTCTGAAGCGGTTGATTCACGTTCTTGTGCCAATGCCATTACAACTGGCAGAATGACAGAGGATGGATGAATGATCGTGGGGACGTGCGTATCGTCGAAATCTTGGGCGTTCCCGGCGACAGCGTTTAAGAATACGGCATCGCGAATCTCCAAACGATCCTTCAGACCAACACACCAGTGCGGCCCAACGTGAGATCGCAAGGCGATGCCTTTTTGAATGTTTTGCCAGACGGGGTCTTTCCAACCGTAGGCCGCCGCGGCAGAATAGCCCAACAGCGTTTGTTTAACGGCATCTGTAACTTCTGTTGGCCATGTAACGCTCGTGTCGCAAATAAATGTGGTCAGCGCTTCTGTTAAGTTCTCTGATGTGTTGCTCATAAGACGGATGTATTTTTTTAGATTGTGTCCGTTCTTGGACAGGTGTTGGACGTATCCTTAATTATCATTGATCAGCACTCTAACTGAGTGCATGTAATCGACATGAAAGCCATACGAGGTGGAAATGCGCAAAGCTGATTTTTTGGGGTCGCTGATTTGGTTGGGTTTTGGTTTATCCATGCTCTTTTCCATTATTCCAATGCACGTTGAGTCGGGGCGCTGGTACGGACTGTCGCCGCATTTTTATCCGCAACTGATTTCGACCTTAATCGTGGTTTTCGCACTGCTCATGCTTGTGAGTTGTGTTTTAAAACCTGATCGATACAAAGGGCAGACACTTGATTTGAACTGGAATCGATTTTTTCAATTCATTGTTTTTTTATCTACTGTATCAATTGGTTTCGTGCTGATAGCGCATTTTGGCACGCTAATCGGAGCGCCGTTGCTGATTGCTGCGATCGCGTTGCTCATGGGTGAGAGATCGTGGGTAAAGATTGTCGCAACAGCGACGGCCCCCGTCATCTTGGCCTACCTGTTGGTTCGTTATGTCCTCGGCACCTCACTACCTTAAATAATATGTTGGATGCACTTTCTCAAGCCATCGACAGTGCCTTTAGTTGGCCGGTGGTGTGGTATTTGATTGCAGGTGTTTTCATCGGTTATTTGGTTGGCGCATTACCTGGAATGAATCGAACAACGGCGATTGCATTGTTGCTGCCGTTTACGGTTGAGTTGTCACCGTTAGTCGCTTTGTCTTTCTTGATTGGAATCAACAAGGGCGGTGCGGCGGGTTCTGCGGTCTCGGCGATTTTGATTAATGTGCCTGGGGAGCCGTCTTCGGTGGTGACGACGTTGGATGGCTATCCGATGACGCGCCAAGGGAAGGCGGGAAAAGCGTTGCAAATTGGCTTGATTGCGTCGGTGATCGGCGACCTCTTCGCAACGATTGTGTTGATCCTACTGACCGCGCCGCTAGCAAAAATAGCCCTAGGTACAGGGCCAATCGAGCTGTCTGCACTGCTCGTTTTTACGATGACGTTTATTGCGGCTGCATCGGGTACCTCATTTTACAAAGGTATCCTCTCCGGGTTGATGGGATTGCTGCTCGCCACGGTTGGACTCGACCCAGAGACAGGTCTACCGCGTTTAACCTTTGGCTACTTGGAGCTGCAAGACGGGATTCCTTTATTGGCAGTCGCCATTGGTACGCTTGCGCTCGCTGAAATATTTGCGCAAACGGATATGGGTAAACACGGCTCGTATGACAGGCAGCCTCCTTCAGCAAGCTCGAAACTGGATGATCGGTTGAGTTGGATCGAGTTTAAAGCGATTTCACCGGCTATTTTAAAAGGGTCACTCGTCGGTATTGGCGTCGGCATCTTGCCTGGCCTAGGCGCCACCCTGTCGTCCTTCCTTGGTTACAACTGGGTCAAACGGACGTCAAAAACGCCTGAGCTATTTGGAGCAGGCGCTCCTGAGGGTGTTGCAGCGTCGGAGTCTGCAGATAATGCGTCAGTGCCTGGCAGCCTTGTTCCAGTCTTTGCGATTGGCTTGCCTGGTAGCTTGTCGACGGCATTGCTCATGGGCGCTTTTATGATGCACGGGATCACGCCAGGTCCCTTTTTATTGCGTGATGATTCGGTATTGGTCTATGGCATATTCATCGCGATGATGATGGCGTCACTGGTCCTACTTGTTGTCGGGTACGTGGGTCAACGATTCTTTTCAAAAATAATATTGGTCGGTGATCGCGTCATTCTGCCCATCATTGTTTTCTTCTGCTTTATGGGCGCGTATCTAGAAAGCGGCAGTATGTTCAGCGTTTTCCTTATGTTAGGTTTCGCCGTCGCTGGGTATTTGATGAAAAAATTTAATTACTCTTTCGTCACTTTTGTTGTGGGCTACGTGTTGGGGCCAATGGCAGAGCTATCTTTCCGTCAAGCCGCTATTTTGTCTGATGGAAACCCAATCGCTTTGCTGGATCATCCCTTCGCTATTCTCTTTCTCGTCTTGGCGATCTTTTCTGCGTGGAGACTCATTAAGTGGAACACTGAAGCATTGGCCCAGACAGATGCAAACGCGAAATCGAGGGTCTAACTCAACCCAGCTGTTTACGGTACAGGGCGATTAAACGCTCCCAATGACGCTCTGCGGCGGGTTGGTCGTAGCACCAGCGGCCAGGAAATGCAAAACCGTGGTGAACGCCTGGGTTGATTTCAAGCTCGCCTGAGTTGCCTGAGGCATCGAACAAATCTTTTAGTTTGGCAACCATGTCTAGTGGTGCCAATTCGTCGTGCTCGGCACAAGAGATGTACAGCGGCGCCTTCGCCGCACCCAAGTTGCGGTGAGGGCTTTCTTCGGCCGCGTCGTTGACCAGCCACGTGCCATAAAACGAGGCTGCGGCAACGATGCGGTCAGGGTAACGTGCGGCAGCGGCAAGCGCGTAGGGGCCGCTCATGCAGTAGCCGTGTGTGCCGATGCGCTCACTGCTGATAGCGGGCTCTGCATCGACAAAAGCGAACATGTCCTCTAGGTCTGCCATCACGGGCGGAATGGTCATTTTTGTTCTAACCGCGCGCATACGGGTGTGCTCTGGGGAGCCTTCTTCGAGCACCGTTGCCGGGTCATATTTGGTGTCGAGACCGGCTCGGTAATAGAGGTTGGGTAGCAAGACGGCGTAGCCAACAGTGGCTAGCCGACGCGCCATGTCGTGCAGTTCGTCTCGGATGCCGGGCGCATCCATCAACATGAAAACGGCTGGCGCTGGTGCGCCGCGCTCGGGTCGACAAATGAACGTCTCCATCAGACCATCACGCGTTGGGATGTCAATAATTGTCTCGATCATTCGGTCACCCCAATAGAGAGGATGGTTCTAGGATGGTCGTGCACGCAGCAAAGTGCTGTGAACGTACACGGAGACATTGATCTTAACGGCTCTTGGATTTTATTTCAGTGCATCGCTGTCGCAGATGGGCGACTTGATAGCGATAGGTGTTGTAAATTTTGAGGGTGCGAAAATTTCTTACTTTGTATGAAGCGTGGTTGTAAATTTTAAGGACAGAAATGACACAGGAAATTTCCCGTTTACCAGTGAGCGAGTTAACTGCATTGTCTATCAGCGTTCTAGAGGCGCACGGCTTATCTGCAGTGGACGCAAAAGATGCCTCTGAAATCTTGGTGCTAGCCGATTTGTTTGGCTTGTCAACGCATGGGGTGTCGCGCTTGGTGTCGTACACCGATCGGTTGCGACTGGGTGGCATCAACGCGGAGCCTAACTTAAAAGTAGACGCACTCGCGCCTGCACTGTTGCGAATAGATGCTGACAACGGCGTGGGGCCCTTGGTGGGGGCACGTGCCGTCAGGGCAGCGATCAAGGCGGCAGAGCAAACTGGAGTTGCGCTCGCGTTGGTGCATGGCTCTAACCACTTCGGCCCGGTTGCGCCGTATTGTTACCTTGCAGCGCAAGCGGGATTCGCAACCATTATTGCGAGCAATGCAACGCTATCCATTACGCCGTGGGGTGGGAAGGAGACGCGGTTGGGGAATAATCCGATCGGCTTCGGTGTACCCAGACCTGATGGCGATCCCGTTATCTTGGATATGGCGTTGAGCGTAGCGGCGCGGGCGAAGATTCGTAGTGCGGCTAAGGCGGGCGAATCCATCCCGATGGGCTGGGCCACAGACGCGGAAGGGCGACCTACGTCGAATGCAGCCGAAGCGCTAAAAGGATTCTTATTGCCCGTTGGCGGTCACAAGGGATATGGGCTCGCCATTATGGTGGACCTGTTTGCGGGGCTCTTGTCGGGGGCATCGTATCTCACACGTGTGAGTTCGTGGCAGGACAACCCAGATCAGCCGCAAAATTTGGGGCATTTCTTTCTGGTCGTTGACACCAAGCGGTTGGGCGACAGCGATTGGTTGATTGAAAGAATGAGCGACTTTTCTGCAATCGTGCACGACACGCAACCGGCGGTTCCCGGGTCAGCGGTGCAGCTGCCCGGCGAGCGGGAGTTCATGAGAATGAAGGCACAGATAGCAGAGGGAGTCGACATCCCCAGTGATTTGCTCCATGAGTTAGGCACGTTGGCAAACAGACGTACTTAGCGTTTATTTCGGTACTGATTCAGGTGCTTATTTTTGGGAGACGGTGATGTTGATAGAAAATTTTCCACGTTTAAAGCCGACGGTGATGCCCGTTATTCGTCCCGTGCCCGAATACGAGGCGACAGGTCGTTTGAAGGCGGTCTATGAGTCAACAAAGCAGGGTTTGGGCGTGCCATGGATGGGCGTTGTTTCAATGGCCTTTGCGCGTTATCCACACTTTTATAGTGCGTTGTGGTCGGCGCTTGAGCCGCTAGCGACTACCCAGTTGTTTCAGACCGCCTGTGCCGAGTTGCGTGCAACGGCTGAGTCCAATGCCGTTGTGTTGCAACCGACGTCGCTGTCTGATTCGCTCAAGGCCATGGGCTATGCACCTGCCGAGCGAGATGAGGTTGCCGCGACGATAGCGGTTTTTTCCAGCGGGAACATGCCCTATGTATTGATGGCGACGTTGGCACGCCTGCTGTTGGAGGGCCATGCGTGGGACACCAGCGGGGAAGCGGGGCCGTTGGTTAGCAGGGCGTCGGATGCCGGGGTGCCTGCCAGGCCGGTACTGATGGAGGCGCATCACGCCGACCCTGAAACACAAGCGCTTTACGCTCGGATGCGGACGTCTTTGGGGTTGCCGTTCATCAATACCGACTACCGTGCGTTGGCGCGCTGGCCCAGTTACTTCGCATTGGCCTGGGACGACCTAGAGCCCATGCTTTCCTCTGCCGCTTACGTTACGGCGACCCAGTCGGTTCATGACAAGGCGGCAGCGCTGGTGTTGTCACTACCCAATCTGCGTGGGGTAAGCGCCTTGGACTTGCAACAGGCAGCTGCTCAAGATGCTCCATTGGAAGAGGTGTTGGGCGTGGTCCGCTTGTTTCAATGGTTGTTGCCCGGGTTGGCCATCAACGTGGCTTATCTGCGTGGGCAATTAAGGACGGATGAGCGCTAGCAGCGCGCTCAGGGTTGCACGCCCATCACCAGACCCTCTCTGCGGGGGTCAGCGCCACCTTCCCATTGGTCACCGCGCTGAATTAATATCTGCGTGCCGCTGGTCAGATCGACGGCGCGCACCGTTGGCCCCCGTGCAGCCAAGCTTGCCTGCGTAGGGGCATCAAAGCGAGCACGCTCCAAAAACGTGGCCTTGCCAGTGGTGCCAAAGTTGGGCGCGGCGGCGGCTTGCTGGGCATCTAAGCCCCAATGCGCCAGCGACCACAGTGACTTAGCGACATAGTGAATGATGAAACTGCCACCCGGGCTACCGAGGCTGGCGATTGGCTTCCCCGACGACGGGTCCAGCACGACGGTCGGGGCCATAGAGGAGCGTGGGCGCTTTCCCGGTTGTACGCGGTTGGCGATGAGGCGGCCTTGCGCGTCGCGAGGGCGAAACGAGAAGTCGGTAAGTTGGTTGTTTAAGAGGAAACCAGCCACCCATTGTTTTGAGCCGAATGCGGTTTCAATGCTGCTGGTCATGGCCACCACGTGGCCCCGGCTGTCCACCACGCTGAGGTGGCTGGTGCCGTATTCGGGTTGCGTTGGCATGGGGCCCCATCGTGATTGGCGCTCGCCGGGCTGACCTGCCGTCGCGGGCGAGAGGCTGGGCGCATCTGAGTCGGTGTTGATAAGGGCCGCACGCGCTGCCAGATAGCGCGGTGAGAGCAGGCTATGCCAGTCGCCACCGGGTGCCGCTACAAAGTCGGGGTCGGCGACGTAGAGCGCGCGGTCGGCGAAGGCCAGGCGGGCACTGTCTAGATAGGCGTGCAACCAAGGTGCGTCTGGCGCTTGGCGGGTGGCTGACCAGCCGGCATCGATGTGAACTGCGGACAAAGTGCCCAAGATTTGCCCGACGGCTAAGGCGCCAGAGCTCGGTGGCCCCATGCCGCAGACCTGCCAAGGCCCGGTGTCTGCTTGGTGGGCAAAGCACACGGCGGGACGCACCTTCGCGCGGTAGTCAGCTAGGTCACGCAGGCTTAACAAGCCCGGGTTGGTGGGGTGCTGCGCCACTTTCTCGACCATCGCTTGTGCGGTCTCACCCTCATAAAAACCGCTCACGCCTGCCGTGGCGATCCGCGCTAGGGTGTCGGCGTAGGCGGGGTTGCGCAGCAGGTGGCCAACCGGCCACGCCTCTCCTTCCGCGTTGTAAAAATAGGCCGCTGCTGCGGGGTCTAACGGCAAGTCTTTGTTTGCACGCAGCAGGGTATTCAGGCGCGGACTGACCTTAAAACCGTGGGTGGCTAGATCAATGGCCGGCGTCGCCAGTTGGGCCCACGGGAGACAGCCGTGTTGCTCGTGCGCGAGCGCCAACATACGCACCAAGCCCGGCACGCCGACGGCACGCCCACCGAGTACGGCGGTGCGAAAGGGTAACGGTGTGCCATCGGCTTGCATAAACAAGTTTTCATCGGCGGCCATGGGGGCGGTTTCGCGCCCGTCATAAGTGACAACGGCCTGTGGGTCGGCGTAGACCAAAAAAGCCCCCCCGCCCAGACCACTGGACTGCGGCTCCACCAGCCCCAATACCCACTGGGCCGCGATGGCGGCATCGACGGCACAACCGCCGGCCTGCAAGACAGCCATACCCGCCTGCGTGGCGAGGGGGTTGGCTGTCGCAATCGCAGGTGGCTGTCCGCGCCAAGCGGCTTTGCGTGTTTGCTCAGAGGCCGCCTCTGGCTGTACCCTCGCGTCCCCTGTTTGGGCGTGCACCCCATAAACGCCTAAAAGCAGGCCAGTCAGGACAAGCGTCCTTCGCAAGGTCTTGTGAATTTTCATGATGGGCGCTCTCTTGTCGGTGGCGGGTTAGAGAAGTTGACTATAAGCGGCTACCGTGTGCAGGATAATCGGGGCTTGCTTTTAAAAGGTAGGTGCTGCGGCATGGACTTCTCATTATTGATTTTCTTTATTCCTGTTTTTGCCGCGATATCTATTACCCCCGGTCTTTGTATGACCTTGGCCTTGACCATGGGGATGCGGATTGGGGTTAGACAGACCATGAAAATGATGGTGGGTGAGCTCGCGGGTGTCTTGCTAATCGTCACCGTCGTGGTGGTGGGCGGCGGTGGTTTCATTGCGTCTCATCCCTTGCTACTGACTGTCTTTAAGTATGTTGGCGGTCTTTACTTGGTGTTTGTCGGCGCGCAGATGATGCGTTCGCGTGGTGTGATGGCGGTGCGGCCAGATGGCAGCGCCTCATTCAAACTGGACTTTTTTAGTTTGGCCGGGCAGGGGTTTATTACCGCCATTGCAAACCCCAAAGGCTGGGCCTTTTTCTTAGCGCTCGCGCCCGGATTTATTAATTACGACATTGATATTTGGCCGCAAACCGTGGCCATGCTCAGCATCGTACTGGTGTTTGAATTTACCTCGCTGATGTTGTATGCCGCTGGTGGTCAGGCACTGGGTAAGTTGCTGCTGCAAACCAACAATGTGGTGTTGATCAACCGCGTGGCCGGCACCATGATGATGGGAGTTGGCGTGTGGCTGGCGTTGAGTTGACGAGCGGGGTTTGGTTGGGCACGGCCAGTGCGGTTGGCCGTGCCTTGCACCGCTTAGTAGCCCGGGGGCGGCTGAAAGCCGCCGACCACATCGGCCATGAGTCGGGCGAAGTGGATGGACGACAAGTCGTTGAACCGCTTGGCGACAATCTGTAAGCCACAGGGCAGGCCATCACGGGTCAAGCCAGCGGGTGCCACAGTGGAGGGCAAAAACGCCATGTTTGGATACCCGGCCCAAAACAACTGGTCGACAACGGGCTCTTGCTTGCCGTTGATGACAATGGTGCGGTCTGCTCTTACCCCTACGTGGTCGTGAACGAAGGCGGTGGAGGCGGCGGTGGGACATAACAAGAGGTCAAAATCATTGAACCACGCGTCCCACGCTTGCATCATCTCGTAGCGTTTTTCATTGAGTTTCAGCCATTCGTGGTGGCTGATAGATACCCCCCGGTCGACCACGGTTTTGTAGGACCAATCGTCGGGGGGTGCCGCCAGCGCACGGGCGGTGTGCGCGGCGAAGTCTTCTGGCGTGGCGTGCGCGCCGGTTGCGCTGCGCAAGAGCAACAAGTAGGTGCGAAAGGCATCTGCCGTGTCGATGGCGGGTCGGGCCCCTTCTACAACATGCACGCCGGCGCGGGCCAGCGCGTCAACCGTATTTTGGAGTTGGGCCGTTAGGGCATCGTCTTGTGCACAGCTGGGGTCGGTCAGCATCACGCCGACCTTGAAGTCTGACAAGCGACGCTGTGTGGGTGCGGGTAGGTTCAGCGTCCAGCCCAGGCCATCCGCTCTGTCGGGGCCTGCCATGACTTTTAATGCCATCTCTAAGTCATCGGCTGCACGCGCCAATGGCCCGATAGCGGCAAGGTCGTCTTCAGCGCGTTGCCCTGGCCAGAGCGCGCCAGTAGAGGGCACCGCGCCCCATGTTGGTTTGTGACCATAGACGCCGCAATAGTGCGCGGGGTTGCGTATGGAGGCGCCAATGTCACTGCCAAACTCCAGCGCGGTCATGCCGGCAGACAAGGCCGCAGCCGAGCCGCCAGACGACCCACCGGGTACACGCGTGACATCCCACGGGTTGTTGGTTGTGCCGTAGATGTCATTGAAGGTTTGCCAGTCGCTCAAATGGCGTGGCACATTGGTTTTGCCGAAAATCACGGCACCCGCGCTAAGTAAGCGGTCAACGGCTAGGGCGTTGCGCGTGGGGATGTTCTCCTTGAATGCGACGTCCCCCCAAGTGGTGGGTGAACCGGCCCAGTCATAGGCCTCCTTGATGGTCACGGGTACGCCGTGCAGCGGGCCCCAGTTGTCACCAGCGGCAAGGGCGGCATCGGCCGCATCAGCGCGTGCGCGCGCCGCCGCGGCGTCTTGCCAAATGATGGCGTTTAAAGCCCCATTAAAACGCTCGGTACGCGCCAAAAAAACCTCTAGTGCCTCGCGTGCAGAGATGGATTTGTTTTGAATTTGTTTTGCCAATGACGTGGCGCTGTCAAACCATATATCGGTCATTACAGGAGTCCTAGAGTGTGGGTTGGCGGATTCGCCAACGTGATGGGCTGTCCATGCGGGGTTTGTTCTGCGGCGGCGTGCCATGCCTCGCCTAAGCGGTGAAGTTGGTCTGCGGTGCCCAGGCCTTGCCGACACACAATGTCCTCTAGTGCGGCCAGCCAGTGGTCGTAGTAGGTGAGGCCGTCATCGGCATCGCCAGCGGTCTGAGCCAACTGGATGTGGCGGGTGAGCGTCGCCGCCCATTCTGGCCAGGTGAAGGTGCCGCGCTCGTGCAACAAAACGGTCATCGCAAAGGCTTGCGCTTGCCATGGCTCGTCAAAGGGGGCTTCGCGCCCCGCTGGCGGCAGCGGCAGGTCGCCGTTACACGCCACGCGTATATCGGCGAGTGTTCGTGGTGTGCTCACGCGATGGCCTCCAAATAGCCTTGCCACGCATCCACACTGACCCGCGCCGTTGGGTCGGCGTCGGCGCCCCATAAGTCAACGGCGGCGAAAGACACCGTATACAACCAATCTGCTTGGGGGTCGGCGGGTACTTGGCTGTTGGCGTCAGGTAGCACATGCGCACCGTGGACGCGCTCGATGATGCCTACGTGGCCACGCACGTAGCGGGGCAAGCGGGTGTGCCCCGCTGGGTGCAGGTTACGCGCCATGACGCGGGTGCCAATAGCAAAGTGGGGGGCACCTGCCATGGTGCGTTCGCTAGGCGAGCCTGCCGCCAATGCGGCCCGCACTTGGTCGGCTTGCAGTACCCGTGCCACCGGCTTGGCGGGGGTCTGTAGTTGTCCGCTTGTTAGTTCGGCTTGGGTCACCAGATCGCGCGACAACATCAGTTGCTCTAAGCCGCGAATCCAAATCTCGTAGTAGCTGCTTCCGAGGTAGGTGGCGGGTGGTAAGGACTCACGCGTGGAGCGACTTTGGTCAATATTCCATGCGCCGCTGGCGCCCATGGCAACCGTTAGCGCCAGCGCTTTACCCTCCCAAGACGCGTGGAAAAGCGGCTCGTTTTGCTCGGGCAACACCGGGCCAAAACACTGCATTCCGCCCATGTCGTGTGGCCCGTTCATGACACGGCCTGCAAGAGGTCGGTGCCGATCATGGCGTCACGTGTGACGAGGGCAGCCAGTTGCGCCTCGGTCCAGTCCTCTGTGCCCTCTGGGCGTTGGGGAATGACCAAGTAGCGGACCTCGGCCGTGGAGTCCCACACCCGAACGTGGGTGGAAGCGGGGAGTGTTTGACCAAAGTCAGCGAGTACGCCACGCGGGTCGCGTACGACCTTGGATCGGTAGGGAGCGCTTTTGTACCAAACCGGGGGTAACCCGAGAACCGGCCATGGATAGCAACTACACAGGGTGCACACCACCATGTGGTGTTCGGTTGGTGAGCACATCAGCGCCACCATATGCTCGCCTTGTCGTCCGGTATAGCCCAAGGAGGCGATGGCGGCGGTGGCATCTTTGCTTAACCAATCGTGGAAGGCGGGGTCAACCCACGCCTTGGCGACCACGCGCGCGCCGTTGTGGGGGCCTACGTCGGTCTCATAGGTTTCGATAATGCGGTCCAGCGCAGCGGGGTCAATGTAGCCCTTGGCGCTCAGCAGGCTCTCGAGTGCGCGAACGCGCAAGTCCATTGGTGAGAGGTGGCTATGTTCGTGGTCATGGTCATGGTCATGGTCGTGACCATGGTTTTCTGTGTGGTTAGAGCTCATGGTTTTTTATCCCCTAGGCGGGCTTACCTGTCAAGCGATCGGGTGACTGTGCCAGCGACGTGGTCGCGCGCTACACGCCACCTGCTGGGTGGGTGGGGTCTATCCAAAGTACCTGTTCAGGCTTCTCAACGGGTTCAATGTCGAGGTTCACCGCGACGGCTTGGCCGTCACTTCGGCACAGCACGCACTCGAGGGTCTCGGTGGGGCTGGCGTTGATTTCTTGGTGCGGGACATAAGGGGGCACGTAAATAAAGTCACCGGGTCCGGCCTCTGCGGTGAACTCTAGCTTGTCGCCCCAGCGCATGCGTGCCCGCCCTTTAACGACGTAGATGACGCTCTCAAGCGGGCCGTGATGGTGGGCGCCCGTTTTGGCGTCGGCATCAATGGTGACGGTACCCGCCCAGAGCTTCTGTGCGCCCACGCGCGCGAAGTTGATTGCGGCCTTGCGGTCCATGCCGGGTGTGCTGGGCACGTTGTCATCAAGCTGATTGCCCGGGACAACGCGCACGCCGTCATGCTTCCAAGGCGCATCAGGCGATGTCGCATCGTGATGGGGATGGTCGTGGTCGTGGTCGTGGTCGTGGCCCATATCGTCTCCTTGTTCTCTTGGAGCTAAGTGTGCCAGTGAAGCGTGGTTTTTGCACGCCAGGATGTCGCCCGCGTAACGGCGGGTGACACGCCCTTGCGGGTTTGGGAGTAGTCTATGTCCGTCGTGACGTCCAGCCAGTAGCAGACGTCACGCCCCCCGCCTGCATAGGCCCGCCATGAGAGTAGCCGTATTTTGACAATTGCCACCGAGCCCAAGCAGCGGCCCAAGGGTCTCTTGATCGCCAACTTAATGGCTCAGTTGGCGTTCGGTCTGCTCGCGATGACGATTTGTTTGCCGTCCATGCAGGAGTGGGGTGCGATTTTTGATGCAGGTCAGGCCGCTGTTCAACTCACGTTCAGTGGCTTTGTTGTGACCTACGGGTCATTGCAGTTGATCTACGGGCCGCTCTCCGACCGCATCGGTCGTAAGAAGGTGATGATGCTGGGTCTGAGCGTTGCTGTGGCGGGCTCGTTGCTCGCGGCCTTAGCGCCCGATCTCAACAGTTTAATTTGGGCGCGTGTGTTGCAAGGGGCGGGTGCTGCTGCGAGCATGGTGGTTGGCCGAGCCATGGTGCAAGACTTGTTTGATGGTGCGGAGCGCACACGGGTGATGGCGTTCGTCAGCATGGCGATGGGGCTTTGCCCCCCGTTGGCGACCATCTTGGGTGGCCAGTTGCACGTTCAGCTTGGCTGGCAAGCCAACTTTGTCGTCATTGCTGTGCTGGGTGGCTTACTCATCGTGGCGGCTTGGCGTGGCCTACCCGATCACCAAAAGCCGGTTGAGGTACAACCGCATTGGCTACGGACGATGGGTACCGCCTACATGACCCTGCTGCGCGAACCGACCTTTCTGCTGTACGTCGCTATTTTGGCGATGGCAACGGCGACGTTTTATGCCTTCTTGGGCGCGGTCCCCACGGTGATGGGCAGTTATGGTGTTGGCCCCGATGGGGTGGGTTTCTACATCATGGCCATCCCGTTTTCATACATCGTCGGTAGTTACCTGACCGCACGCCTGATTCGCTCAGTGGGTAATCGCCGGATGATGCAGTTTGGCCAAGGCCTCACCCTGGCCAGTATTGTGTTGATGCTGGTATTGGCGTTGATAGGATTAGATTCGCCGCTTGCCTTTATCCTGCCGCTGCTCTTTTTGGGCATTGGTCATGGCTTGATGGTGCCGCCATCGCTGTCGGGTACGGTGGGCTTGATGCCTGCGCTCGCAGGCTCGGCGGCGGCGGTGGCTGGTTTGGCGCAGCAGTTAACAGGGGCTCTTGGCGGGTTTGCTGTGGGCTTGTTCCCGCAAAATGGCGCTGTTAACCTCGGTTGGCTGATGCTGTTTTTTGCATCTTGTGGTGCGCTGGCGCAATGGTTTCTGCATCGACGAGCGCCTCGATAGGGTGCGCCGCCTGCGGGAGTGGCCCTTCTGCGAGTTATCAGACGCGCTGCGTTGTTGATTTTTAGTTTTGCCCCAGCCCACTGGCCTGTTCAACCGCTTTGATGATGGTGGCATAGTCCTCGTCGCCATCGCCCTGCGCCACCGCAGAGAGCAGCCATTGTTTAGTGGTTGCGATTTGTGCGAGTGGGACGTTAAGGGTGTGCCCAGCGGCAAGGATTAAGTCAACGTCTTTGATCATCTGGTGCGCCGTGAAGGTGGGTGAAAAGTCTCGGTGGGTGATCGGTCTAGCCAGCTGTGCAGACTTGGCCTTGACAATGGGCGATGCGAGGGCGCTTGCATTGATGACTTCCCACATCGCCTCCCAGTCGAGTCCTCCTTTGCGTCCCAAGGTCAGGGACTCTGCGAGCATGGCACTGGTTTGGGCAATCATTAGGTTCAAGACCAGCTTCATGAGGCGAGCCTGCTCGGCGTCACCTAAATAAAACCGATGTGGACCCCAGCAAGTTAGGAGGGGCAGTACGGCGGTGTAGGTATCGGCGGGACCGGAGGCGAGCATGGTCAACTGCGCGGCCTCGGCCATATGGTTGTTACCTGAAACGGTGACACGCAAGTAACGTAGTGCCTGATGGGCGCAAATTGCGGCGACCTCGGCGGACGCGGTGATGGAGACGGTGCTGGTATCCACCCATATCGCATGGCGTGGCGCGGTATGGCAGAGTTGCGTGGCAACCGTGCGCAGCGCGTTGTCGTCTGGCAGGGAGGAGATGATTACATCGGCATGGGCGAGAGCAATGTCAATGTCCTCGCTGATCGTTAGTCCCGCTTGGGTGGCTTGAGATAAGCGTGTGGGATCAGGGTCATGCGCGGTCAAGGAGAAGCCAGCCTCGTGTAGGTGCCTGGCGAGTGGTAGCCCCATTTTCCCGATGCCCAAAAACACGATATTCAAAGCGATCTCCGGTTGTGATCAACAGAGCAACGGCCTCATTGGTGTACCTACGCCATGGTCAATAACAGGGCGGCCAATTCCGTTGGGCGGTTGATGGGGAGCATGTGATTAGAAGCGATCTCGTGATAAGACCAAGCGCTAGAGGCCTCGGCGTGGGCCGCTGCTTTTGCAAACTGCTGGTCGTTATCTTGGCTGTGGTCATCGGCCGTTGCCCGAATGTAGGTTCGACGGAATGGATAGGACTCCAGCGGTTGCGCTAAATGGACGGGTTGCGAGAAGGTAGCGACGGGTTGCGCAACGCGGCGGGGGTTTTGAAACTCAGACTCTGCCGGGTCTTCATAGTCACGCGCCGCTGGTGGCATGAATGCCGAAGCGCCTAATCCAGTGGCCGGACGCCGCGAGCGGGCCATGTCGATAACGGCCTGACCATCTTGCGGTACGAAGGCGTCTAGAAAAACCAAATGCTTCACGCGCTCAGCAATATGAGCCAGAGACCCTGTGATGACCATGCCGCCGTAGGAAAAGCCCAACAACACGATGTCTTGGAGGTCTTCGTACAGCACGTGATTCACGAGGTCTTGAATATGCGTGTTTAAGCCGACTTGGGGGCTGGCTAGGTGCACGCGCTCACCAATGCCTGTGAGCGCTGGTGTGAACACCTCATGTCCTGCCGCCAACAGCGGCGGTCTGACCTTGCGGAATGCATGTGCGCCAGACCATGCCCCATGAACCAATACAAATGTGGTCACAATAAAAAATCCTCAACCAAATATTTGCAGCGCGACCAACGCGATGCTGGGGAAAAATATGAGCAAGCCAATACGCACCACGTCCGAGAGCAGAAACGGCAAGATGGATTTAAAGATATCTTTCATTTGTACGTTTTTCGCCATGGCGCTGATGATGAAGACATTCATGCCCACAGGTGGGGTGATGAGGCCAACCTCGACCACCATCAAGGCCAAGATACCAAACCATATCGCTTTGTATTCGGCGCTGAGGCCCCATAGATCGATGCCCATGATGATGGGAAAGAAAATCGGTATCGTCAGCAAAATCATGGACAGGCTGTCCATGATGCACCCCAAGACCAGATAAATAAGAATCACGACCATGAGAACAGCGAGCGGGGGTAACGCCAAGCCAATGACCCAGGTCGCTAGCTCGGTGTGTACTTGGGTGAGCGCCAAGAACACGTTCAGGATGTCGGCGCCAAGCAAAATTAAGAAGATCATGCCCGTTGCGCCTGCCGCACCGTACATACAGTCTAGGAAGCCTTGGCCTTTGAGGCCGCCAGAGGTCCAGGCAACGATGCCGGTTGCCAAGGTGCCAATGGAGGCCGCCTCGGTTGGCGTGAAAATGCCGCCATAGATACCGCCAATGACGGTCACGAAAATCAGGATCACTGGCCACGTTTCCGACAAGGCTTTTAGGCGTTGCGCTACGGTGAATTTTTTACCAGCGGGCGCGTCTTGTGGGCTAATGCGGGCGACGATGCCGATGACCACCATGTAGCCCACTGCAGCGAGTAGCCCGGGCACGAAAGCCGCTAGAAACATCTTTGCAATGTTTTGCTCGGTAATGATGGCGTAAATGACCAAGGGCACGGACGGGGGAATCAGAATACCCAAGGTGCCACCGGCTGCGATGGCTGCGGCGGAGAGCCTTTCTGAATAGCCGTGTGCCTTGAGTTCGGGAAGGGCGACTTGCCCCATGGTCGCAGCGGTCGCTAACGAGGAGCCGCAGATCGCGCCGAAACCAGCGCAGGCGCCAACGGCGCCCATCGCCATACCACCGCGCCAGTGCCCAATCATCGCGTTGCCTGCCTTGAACAGGCTTCGGGAGAGTCCCCCGTGGGTCGCAAACTGCCCCATTAACAAGAACAGGGGTACAACGGACAGGTCGTACACCGAGTAGCGGGCGTAGGCCGCTCCCTTGAAGTAATTCAGCAAGGGGTCGATACCCGCCACTAAGGTGTAGCCGATGGAACCCGTGAGCAGCATGGCGATACCAATATGAATACGCAGTGCCAGCATGACCAGCAATACGGCGAACATACAGGCGCCTAGTTCAATACCGGTTAGCCCCATCATCTTTTGATTCTCCTGATGTCAGCCACGCAGGTGTACAAGGCAACCAGGCCGAGCAATGCGAAGGAGGGAACCATGGGCGCGTAGCCCCACCAAGTAGGAATATTGAGCATCAGCGAGGCATCCCAGCCACCAATTAAATCCAGCAAACCAATCGTGATGCGCCACGTAAATATGAACGCCACAATAGCCAGCAAGGCCGAGGCGATGGCGTCAAGAACCAATACCTTGTTGGGGCTGGACTTGGCCGTAAAGAAGTCAACAATGACGTGGCTGCGTGCCCACTGTGTATAGGGTAGGGCCAAGCTGACTGCCATGCCACTGGCGATTTCGACGAGCTCGTAGTCGCCAATAATGGCGCTCGCGAACAGCGAGCGGCCAATAATGCTGGCTAAGGACATCAAAGCCATGGCGACCAAGGTGATGCCTGATAAAAAGGCGAACACCTTACAGGTCGCGCCGAGCGTGCGGCCATACCATTCGGTTGGCTCCTGCGCACGGGCAGCAGGGCTTAGAACATCAGCCAAAATTGTCTCCCAAAAAACGACGCGTACATCAACCTGATTTGGTCACAAAAAAGGCGGAGTTTCCTCCGCCTTTTCAGACCCGATAGGTCAAACGGTGCAATTACTTGGTGAATTGTTTCACAAGATCACGAGCAGCTTGGAGCATTTCCTTGCCGTTGAAGCCACGCTGGTTCATTTGTGCAACCCACGCTTCGTCCAATTTCTCGGTCGCTTTTTGTAGCTTGACCATCTCACCCTTGGGGATTGTTGAGATGGTATGGCCAGCCGTTGCTTGGAAGATTTTCTTTGCGCCAACGTCCGCACCAGACTGCGTCTTGCCCAAGAAGGCTGAGTACTCTAGGCCTGAGTTCTTGTCGATAACGGCTTTCAAGTCTGCGGGCAACGAGTCGTACTTGGCCTTGTTCATAGGCATCACGAAAACCGTTGTGTACAAGGCGTTGAAGCTGGGATCAGGCTCGGAGGTGAACTTGGTTAATTCGTTCACCTTCAGACCGGGCGCGACCTCGTAAGGAATCACCGCGCCGTCAATCACGCCCTTGGATAAGGCCTCGGGTACCGCAGGTACCGGCATACCAACAGGGGTGGCACCCAGGTCTTTCAAGAGATCAGTCACCTGCTTGGTTGGACCACGCAGTTTTTTACCCTTGAAGTCTTCCAGTTTGAGGATAGGGGCATCACGCGTGAAAATTTGCCCTGGGCCGTGCACGTGTACGGCCAGCATCTTCACGTCCTTGAATTCTTCTTGAGCGTATTTCTCTGCGTACGTCCACAGCGCGCGGCTGGTCGCCTCGGCATTGGTCATCATGAAGGGGAGCTCAAAGACTTGTAGGCGTGCGAAACGGGTGCCTGAATAGCCTGCAACGGTCCAGCCCACATCCGCGATGCCGTCCTTCACTTGGTCGAACAGTTGAGGCGGCTTGCCGCCCAATTGCATGGAGGGATAGATTTGGCAGTTCAAACGGCCTTTTGAGTCGCGGTCGATGTTGCGACACCACTGGCCCAACATGGTGGTGTGTTGAATCGTCTGTGGTCCCAAAAAGTGCTCGACTTTGAGGGTGATGGTTTCGGCTTGTACGCTGGCGCTGGCAGCGAGCAACGAACCGGCCAATAAGGCCATTTTTGTACGCAAAATCATTTGTATTTTCTCCAAGAGTCACAAGTGCAAGCAGGTTACTAGAAATACAGGGCGGTGTCGCCTAGTGGAAACCATATATTTAGGGCTTATCTGGCCTGCGGGACCTATTTTAGGTTGGCGAGAACCGCGGTGCTGGCCTGAATCGCGCTGCGGCGGTGGTAGAAGTTGAGGGCACGTAGGCCGCCGAGCTCTTCGCCGCCGCCAGCACGACCGGGGCCGCCATGCAACGACTGTGGCATCACGTTGCCGTGACCGGTGTGCAGCGCGGCGACATCGGGTGAGACCACATGCAGTCGACCATGGCTGTCGCTGAGTTCGGGGATGACGCGGGCTAAGGCGCTTGCATCGCTGCCATAAAGCGACGTGACCAAGGAGCCTTGTCCGCGCCGAATGAGCGCCAACGCGTGGTCGATGTCGCCGTTGCGGTAAGGGACTAGCGTGGCGACGGGACCAAAAACCTCTTCGTCATGGACGCGATCAGCCGCGTCGCTACCTGCCGCATCCCGCGTGCCAAGTAATGTCGGACCGACACAACATGCGATGAGGGGGTCGGCGTCAACCAATGCGTGGCTTTGGCCGTCGTGCAGTCTCTCGGTTTGGGGTTGTAGGTAGGCCAACCCGTCGCTCACGCTGTTAAATTGCACTCGGTTGACCAAGGCGCCCATACGTACGCTCTCGTTGCGTGGGTTGCCGACGGTGGTTTTAGCTAAGCGCGCAGATAAGGCCTGCGCGACCTCGTCATAAAGTGATTCGGGTATCAGTACCCGGCGGATGGCCGTGCATTTCTGGCCCGACTTCACGGTCATTTCACGGGCAACCTCTTTGACCAGTAGCGCCACGGCCTCGCTATCACGCGTTTCGGTCGGCAGCAACAGTGCCGAGTTCAGGCTATCCGCCTCGATGTTTACGCGCACGGACTTGTGCGTAACGGCTGGGTGTGAGCGAATGAGCGCCGCGGTTTGCGCAGAGCCCGTAAAAGAGACCACGTCAAACGGCTCGAGTTGGTCCATGAGGCCATCGGCGCTACCGCAAATAATGGACAGAGCGCCTACGGGCAATATGCCCGCATCCACCACATCTTTGACCATGCGTTGTGTAAGCCAAGCGGTCGCGGTCGCGGGCTTGATGATGACCGGCACGCCAGAGAGCAGGGCGGGCGCGGCTTTTTCCCACAAACCCCAAGATGGGAAGTTGAAGGCGTTGATGAACAGGGCTACGCCGCGCGTGGGGGTGTAGACGTGTTGGGTTTGAAATAAGGGGTCTTTTCCTAGCCGTGTGGCATCGCCATCGTGCATGAAGTGAACGTCGCCTAGGGCCTCACCCAACTTGGCGTAGGTACCTAGGGTGTAAATGCCCCCATCGACGTCAACCGCCGTGTCGTTTTTGACCGTGCCACAGTTGGCTGTCGATATCTCGTAATACGCGTCGCGATTGGCTTGTAACACCTTGCCCACGGCGCCTAACATCGCCGCCCGCTGGGCATAGGTGAGGGCCCGCAGGGCTGCGCCGCCGTTATGCCTAGCGAACGCAAAGGCGGCCGCTAAATCAAGACCCTCTGCGTTCACACGCACCAGCTCAGTACCCAGTACGGGGTCATGCAGGGCGGTGCCAGTGCCTTTGCCAGAGAGCCATTGGCCGGCCACGTAGTTGGGAAGAAGTTCAGTCATAAATACCTTTTAGCGTCTGCAGGGTGAATGCACCTGTCGTGCGCACTCAATATAAGTCATCCGGACAGGTGGCGTCTGCAAAGACGTGGGTGCACCAAGGCCTTAGCTGGGAATACGTACCTTGGCTTTGCCCTTGAGCTTGAGGATTTGTCGTGCCTCATCCGGTGTGGCCACCGATAGACCCAGCCCTTCAATCATTTTTCTAACCGCGCGGACTTGGTCGGCATTACTCACCGCCAACTGGCCACGGCCCAGCCATAGCGAGTCCTCTAGGCCGACACGGACGTTGCCGCCCATGGACAGCGACTGGGCAGCGATGGGCAACTGATTTTTGCCTGCGCCCAAAACGCTCCAGCGGTAGTCGTTACCGAACAAGCGGTCAGCGGTGCGCTTCATGTGGCTCACGTCTTCAGGGTGAACGCCGATGCCGCCCAAAATACCAAATACCGACTGGATGAAGTAAGGCGGTTTGATGAGGCCCTCGGATGCGAAATACGACAGCGTGTAGAGGTGGCCAATGTCGTAGCACTCCACTTCAAAGCGGGTGTCGTTCTCACGGCAGGTTTCTAAGATGTTTTTAATATCTTTGAACGTGTTTTTAAAAATACGCTCGTCAGAGCCCTCTAAGTAAGGCTGCTCCCAGTCGTGTTGAAACGTTTTGAAGCGCTTGAGCATGGGAAAGAGGCCGAAGTTCATTGACCCCATATTGAGCGATGCAATTTCTGGTGCGAAGGTGGCGCACGGCCGCAGGCGTTCCTCAACAGACATGGTTGGCGCACCGCCCGTGGTGATGTTTATGACTACATTCGATTGCGTGTGTATGGGTTGCAAAAACGGGATGAAGGCCTCGGGGCTCTGATCGGGTTGTCCTGTTTGTGGGTTACGCGCATGCAGGTGAACGATGGCAGCGCCAGCCTCAGCGGCGCCCAAGGCCGCTTCCGTAATCTCTTCCGGTGTGACCGGCAGGTGGGGTGACATGGAGGGCGTGTGAATCGCACCGGTGACGGCGCAGGTGATGATCACTTTTCCTTGCAGATCGCTATGTGGTGTGGGCGTGCTCATGTTGTTTTCCTTGTGTCTGGGTTAAGCGCAGGATCTGGCGCCGTTGAAGGTCGTTTGGTTCTGGAATATAGCCAGATACAGATGGTGAGGTTCAGTAGGTTCCACGCGATGCCATTCCAAAAGGCAGCGGCATAGGTGCCCGTGAGGTCAAATAATTTACCGGACATCCAGCCACCAAACGCCATACCGATGAGGGTGCCGAAGATAACGGTTCCAATACGCCCGCCGACTTTTTCAATGGGGAAGTAGGCTCTGATCACGATGGCGTAGGCGGGTACGATACCGCCCTGAAAGAGGCCAAACAAACCGGCAATCACGTAAAGCGCGACCACACCGTCAAAGGGTAAAAACAGCGCCAATGCCAAGCCTTGGAGTCCCGAACTAACGATTAAGGTCTTTAAGCCGCCAATGCGGTCGGATATCCAGCCAAAGAGCAGGCGACTCACCACGCCAAGCCCGAGCATCAACGACAGCATGTTGGCCCCTTGGAGTGGGGTGAGCCCCAGTTGCATGCAGTAGGCGACCAAGTGCACTTGCGGCATGGCCATGGCAACACAGCAGCCGATGCCCGCGACGAAGAGGGCCCATTGCGCCACATTGGGAGGCAGACCAAAGGGCCTCGTGCGGTCGATTGCCTTGCCAAAGTGGGTGTCGGCTTCGGGCGCAAGCGCGGGCGGTGGCTGTCTGATGAAGCGGTTAAGCAGCCACATACCGATGCCGCAGAATATGCCAATACAAATATAGGTGGTACGCCAACCCACCGTGTTGATGCCATATTGAATGATGGGTGGCCAGACCGTGCCCGCTAGATAGTTGCCGCTGGCACAGATCGCGACGGCGATGCCGCGGTACTTATTCCACCACCGTGAGGTGTCGGCCATCAGCGGTACAAAGCCGCTGGCAATACCGAGGAAGCCAATCAACAGACCGTGGGCGAGGCAAAACAGCCAAATATTGGGCGACAAGGCGGACAAAATGAAGCCACTGCTCACGCCAAGCGCGCCAATGTGCACCACGCGGTTGATGCCCCAGCGATCGGCGACCCGCCCAAGGTAAATACCGCCGATACCAAAGGCCAGCATCGTGACGGTGTAGGGCAGCGAGGCCTGAGCGCGCGTGACGTCAAACTCGTGCTGTATGACGGGGAGTACGACAGATAGCACCCACATGCCGCAGTTGCCCAGAATGGAAATGCCCAAAATGATCATTAGGCGCCGCGCTGCGACCCGTGAGTCGATCAGAGCGGTTTCATCGTGTGGACGTTCTGTGGATGCCATAGGCGGACAGGCCTGCGTGATGGAGTGGGCCGTGCGTGCGCTTTAGCGCATCTCAAAACCACGGTAGTTGTCTGCGGCAACGGCATCACAGGCGTCACGATAACGCTTGAGACCACCGGCATAAGGCATGAACATACGGGGCTTGCCTGGCACGTTGGCGCCCAGGTACCAAGAGTGCTTGACGCCAGCGAGCAGGGTGGCATTCGCGGCGCGGTTAACTTCCGCGCCCCAGGTGTCTGCGGCTTCTTCGGTGGCTTCTATGGTGCGCACCTTGTGTTGGCGCATGTGTGCAATGCAGTCGGTTATCCAATCAACGTGTTGTTCGATTTGTGGTGGTAAGTTGGTCAGTACCGAGGGGCTGCCCGGGCCCGTGATCGTAAACAAGTTGGGGAAGCCGGGTATTTGTAAGCCCAGGTAGGTTTTGGGCCCGGCATGCCACGTGTCTTTTAGTTGCCGCCCGTCGCGGCCGGTGAATTCAATTTTATTGAATGCGCCTGTCATGGCATCGAACCCCGTGGCGAACACAATGATGTCGCAGGCGTGCAGAGCGGATTCAGTTTGAATGCCGTCAGCTGTGATTTGCTGGATCGGGTCCTTGCGCAGGTTTACCAGATGGACATGGGGTAGGTTGTAGGTCTCAAAGTACTGGCTGTCGATTGGCGGCCTTTTTGCCGCGAACGGGTGATCGAAGTCGGTGAGGTCAGCGGCCTTTTGCGGGTCGGTGACGACGTCTAAGATGCGCGCCTTAATAAAGCCTGCTGCGGTGTCATTGGACGCTTCACTGGTCAAGAGATCTTTAAAGGTGGCGCGAAATTGCAGGCCGCCTCTGTCCCATGCCGCTTGGTATTTTGCTTGCCTCTCTGCGTCTGTGACATCAAACACATTGACGTCATCTATCCAAAAAGCATGGCCATTGGTGTTGTGCGTCATCACGTGGCGAAACTCGTCGGCGTGGGCCTTGGCGTATTGCTTTTCGTCGTTGGTTAGCGGTGCGTTACGCGCCGGAATGCTGTAGTTGGCCGTTCGCTGGAAGACGGTGACCTGCGCGGCTTGTTGGGCAATCACGGGGATGGCTTGAATACCGGTTGAACCCGTACCGATCACAGCGACGCGCTTACCTGTGAAGTCCACGCCCTCGTGTGGCCATTGTCCCGTGTGATACCAGTCTCCGCCGAAGGTATCGCGACCCGCAATATCGGGTACGTTGGCCGATGACAGGCAGCCAATGGCGGTGATCAAGTAGGTGCATTGGCGTTGCTCACCCGTGTCGGTGGTGACGGTCCAGCGCTGTGCTGACTCGTCGTAACGGGCGCTCTGCACGCGGGTATTGCACTGTATGTTGGGGCGCAATCCGAGCTGATCGGTCACGAAGTTGAGGTAGCGCTGAATCTCTGCCTGTTGGGGGTAACGTTCTGACCACTCCCACGCGTTGATAATTTCCTTGGAGAAGTAATACATGTAGGCATTGCTCTCTGTGTCACAGCGCGCGCCGGGGTAGCGGTTCCAGTACCACGTGCCGCCGACGCCGTCGCCGGCTTCCAAGACAAGGCAATCTAGATGCAAGCTGTCGCGCAGACGATGCGCCTGATATAGGCCAGAAAAACCCGCGCCAATGACGATGGCGTCGTGTACGGCTGGGGTGGTTAGTGTCGGGGAGGGAGCGTTCATTCCGCCATATTAGTGAGCCCTCCCTAGGATAAATGTCACCGGTGGTACATGCTGCTTAACTAAAGATAGCCGTATGACCTTGTGCAGAGACCGCACCGACATCGCGGCGCGGATTGAACGAGGTCCTCAATCGGAATCGCCTGCGAATACCAATAAGACAATTGACAATATTTGTCCTATTGACAGGTCAATAGGACTATATCTAGACTGCGACCATGTCTGTCACCATGCCGTTGCCCAAATACCATCAGGTCTACTTGGTGTTGCGTGAGCGCTTGCTAGAGGCCGGTAGCGGATCGACTTTTCCCAGCGAGTTTGAGTTGATGGATGAGTTCAAGGTGGCCCGTGTCACCATTCGACGCGCTCTGAGTAACTTGGTTTCGGAGGGGTTGATTTCCAGAAGGGCTGGACGGGGTACGACGGTTCGCGCCGCTCCGGGTCGGCTCTCAGACTCAGATGCCACAAACGCTTCGGCGGATTTGCTGGCCAATTTGGTACACGTTAGTTTGGGAACCAAGGCGCGTGTCATCTCCATTGAGAACGTGCTGGCCTCCGACGGCGTTGCATCAGCGCTGCAGCTCGATGCCCATCGCCAAGTGCAGAAAGCGGTGCGCGTGCGTAGTACGAAAAACGGACCGGTTTCCCACATCACGACGTTCGTGCCTCAGGGCCTTGCCACGGCGATAAACAGGCAGCAGCTCGCCAAAAAACCTATTTTGACGCTACTAGAGGAGTCGGGTTTGACCCTCGGCAAGGCGCAGCAAAACGTGTCTGCGAAATTGGCGGACGGGTCAGTGGCCGATTTATTGGGGGTCTCCGTGGGGTCCGCTTTGCTCTCGGTCAGGCGCTTAGTCTTTGACGCAAATGAGCGCCCCATACAGCTTTTATTCGGCCTTTATAGACCGGATCGTTATGAGTATCAGATGAAATTGTCCCGAATGGGCGGCGTAGATGCGCGCGTTTGGGTCGATGCGGAATTGGCGGCGAATGTTTTGTGATGACATGCCATGGGGTGCATGACGCAAGCGTGTGTTGCCAGTGCGTGCTGCGACGGAGGGTGTCGCAGCACAAAAACGCCACAGGTGGGCGCTAACCATAAGGGCTTTAAGTCCGTTTATTTAGGAGATTTCGTATGACAACACGTCGCAATTTCGTAGCGGGCACTGCAGCCGCAGCTTCGTCACTGATGTTCCCCTTGGTTGGCAGAGCCCAACCCGCCCCTGTCAAGGTGGGCGTTTTGCACCCTGTCACAGGTTGGGCAACTTATTCCGGTACGCAGTGCCGTTTAGGGGCCTTGCTGGCGATTGAGGATATCAATAACGCAGGCGGCATTAAGTCGCTGGGTGGCGCGAAACTGGAAGCGGTCTTGGCCGACGCCCAGTCCAAGCCTGAAGTAGGTGTGGCAGAAATAGAGCGTTTAAATTCGGCAGGCGTGAGTGCTGTCGTCGGCGCGTATGCATCGGCCATCTGCTTGGCGACCACGCAAGCCGCTGCCAAGTATGACTTGCCGCACGTGGTGGACATCGGCGTGGCAGATTCTATTGTTCAGCGCGGTCTTAAAAACACCTTCCGTTTTGGCCCCGGGTACAAAACCGTTGCCGACTTGGCGGTCGAAAACTTAAACAGTTTGAATACGGCGGCAGGCAAGCCCATTAAGTCTGCCCTCATCATTCACGAGGAGTCGTTATTTGGCACGGGCACTGCGGGCTTGTTGTCCAAGGCGTTGCCGGGTATGGGTATCGAAGTGCGCGAGGTGATCAAGCACGCGAACCCCACGCGCGACTTCAACAACATTGCGCTGCGTATTAAAGCCATGCAACCCGATATTGTGATCCCTGCAAACTACTACAACGAGTATGCGCTGTTGGTTCGGACGATGCAGCAGCAACGGATTGTGCCCAAAGCGATCTACTCGGTTTTGGGCGGCGCCGCGTCACAGTACAAATTTGTACAAGAGTTTCCTGAGGCGTCGAATGGCATTATTGACTGCAACCATTGGTTCAACCCCAAGGATCCCCGTGCTCAGGCATTGCGTAAGCGTGTTGAAGCACAAGGTAAGTTCTTCAACTACGAGGTGTTCTTAACCTATACGGCCATGATGTATTTGGCTGATGCGATTGAGAATGCAAAGTCACGTGATCGTGGCGCAATCACGCAAGCTTTGGCGAACAGTACCTACAGCGACCACATCATGCCTTACGGCCAGACCAAGGTTGTGGACGGTCAAAATATGGGCGCACGCCCACTGATGACGCAGGTTCTTGACGGTGATATCAAGGTTATTTTCCCGACGGATTACCGTGAGGCAACGCCGCTTTTCCCAATGAAGGGTTAAGCGAAATGGCCCCGTTCATGTTTGATCTTTCGATTCTGATTCCATCAGTACTGAATGGTCTCACGACCGGGGCCATCTACGCCTTGATCGCTCTGGGCTTGACGCTGATCTACGGCGTGTTGCACATCATTAATTTCGCGCATGGCGCGGCATTGATGTTGGCACTTTATGGGGTGTACCTGTTGCACACCAAAATGGGTATCTCACCCTATTGGGCGCTGCCCATATTGATACCGGGGATGTTTTTCCTCGGTTATGCGCTCCAGAAAATTGTCATCAACCGCTCTAGCCACGGGCGCGATGAAAACATATTGTTGGTGACGCTTGGCATTTCCATCGTGATGGAAAACCTAGCGCTTCTTTTTTTCAAATCCGATACGCAGACCATTGAGACGTCGCTTACCTTGGCGGTTGTGGAGATCGGACCTGCTTTTATATCGACCCCAAAAATTATTGCGTTTGGTGGCGCGTTGGTGTCCTCGTTGGTGCTGTATCTGCTGATCGCGAAAACGGATCTTGGTCGCGCAATCCGCGCCGTCTCTAAGGAAAAAGACGGGGCGCGTCTTATGGGGATTGATGTCGATCACGTTTACGCAATGACGTTCGGCATTGGCCTGGCGGCATTGGGTGCAGCGGCCTGCTTTCTTTTACCCGCTTATTACGTGAACCCGCAGGTGGGCAGTGGGTTTGTGTTGATTGCCTTCACCATCGTCGTGCTTGGTGGCATGGGCAGCTTTCCGGGGGCCTTACTGGGCGGGTTGCTCATTGGGGTGGTGGAGTCCATTGGTGGGCTTTATCTGGGGGAGTCATTGGGTCAAATAGGTATTTTCCTGATCTTCATTCTCGTACTGCTTTTTAGACCACACGGATTTTTTGGAGCGAAGGCATGAAGGCGTTTGGATTGATCGGCCTGTTTGCGTTGGTGCTCGGCGCCTTGCCGTTGCTCACAGATTCTGGCGTGCACATTAACTTTGCGATGATGGCACTGTACGCCGGCTTAATGGGTATGGCTTGGAATATCTTGGCGGGTTTCGGCGGTCAGTTTTCGTTTGGCCATTCGCTTTTTTTCGGCTTTGGTGCCTACGTGCAAATCATCGCGCAGTTGAGTTGGGGTATCAACCCGTGGTTCGCCATATTACTGGCGATCGCGGCGAGCGCGGCGGTCGGCGCTTTTGTCGGCGCTCTGAGTTTCAGGTATGGCCTGCGGGGCTCGTACTTCGCGCTGGTGACACTGGCGTTTGCAGAGGTCGCACGCATATTAGCGCTCTCCGTTGACATTACCGGTGGCGGTGTCGGGCTGATGTTGCCGCTACAGACATCGGCCGCGAACATGCAGTTCGAGTCCAAACTGGGCTTCTTTTATTTGATTCTGTTCATGGTGGTCATCGCGTTGTTATTGACGCAGTGGCTGAAAAATTCCCGTGTGGGTGCTTACCTGCAGGCGGTTAGGGACAATGAAGATGCCGCCCGTGCGGCAGGTGTGAATCCGTTTCGGGTGAAGTTGAGTGGCATCGTGCTTTCTGGTGCCATGATGGGCGCAACCGGCGCGTTTTATGTGCAGGTTTTTCAGTATGTGGATCCCGCCATCGCCTTTGGCCCACAAAGCTCGGTTGAGGCCTTGGTGGCCGCGATTGTGGGTGGCTTGGGAACGGTTTGGGGGCCGCTTTTGGGGGCGCTTGTTTTGCACACGCTGTCTGACGTCACGCGCAACCTTTTTGGTTCTTTGCCTGGCATCAATATGGTTATTTACGGCTCCGTCCTTGTGTTGATCGTCATGTTTTTGCCACGCGGTATTGCGGGGATCGGGGTCTCTGTGAAAGAGCTTTGGGCGAGGTCCCGCTCATGAGCGAGTCGTTGTTACGTGTAACGGGCATTTCTAAAACCTTTGGTGGGTTGCGGGCTGTCCAAGATGTATCCATCGAGGTCCCGGCGGGTGAGATCACCGCGCTCATCGGACCGAACGGCGCCGGTAAGACGACGCTGTTTGCGCTAATGACGGGCTTCATCAAACCCGATAGCGGGTCCGTGATTTTTGACGGTGCTGACATTACAGGGCAGGCGCCGCACCTTAATGCGCGTCTGGGCATGGCGCGAACGTTTCAAATTGTCCAGCCATTTGCCGCCCAAACCGTGAGAGAAAACATTGCCGTCGGTGTGCACTTGCATGAGTCTCGCCGATCTCCTGCATTGCAGAAGGCGGGCGAAATCGCCGAACAGGTGGGACTGTCTAGTCACTTGGAGAAGCCGGCTTCTGACTTGACGGTGGCGGGTAGAAAGCGCTTGGAATTAGCGCGGGCGTTGGCGACTTCACCGAAGTTGCTGTTATTGGACGAGGTTCTCGCCGGGCTTAATCCGCAGGAAATCAGCGAGATGATTCCTGTCATCCGCGAAATATGTCGGGGCGGGGTAACCGTTCTTCTCATAGAACATGTGATGCAAGCAGTGATGAGTTTGGCCTCACACGTATGGGTGTTATCGCAAGGGCAACTGATTGCCCAAGGCTCGCCCGACCAAGTGACACAGAATGACGCTGTGGTTGAAGCCTATCTCGGTAAGGGTGCCGCCGAGCGCCTACGCGGAAAGGGAAAGTTGTGACATCCCCACAGTCTGATTTACTGGTTGTCAACAACCTGCGCAGTGGTTACGGGCGTGTCGAGGTTTTGCGTGGCATTAACTTGGCAGTCAGAGAGGGCGAGCTGGTTGCCTTATTGGGTAGCAATGGTGCTGGGAAGACGACCTTCAACCACACGGTCTGCGGGCTGGTGCGGGCGTGGACTGGCCAGGTGGTTTTTGCAGGTGAAGAGCTCACAAAATTGACCTCTCGCAAGATCGTGCAGTCTGGCCTTATTCAGGTGCCCGAGGGGCGAAAGATTTTTCCGAATTTGAGCGTTATTGAGAATCTAGAACTCGGTTCATTCGCGCGGGCTAGGGAGCGTCGGGCCTCTAATTTGGATCGCATGTTGACATTATTTCCCCGCCTCCGTGAGCGCAGCAGTCAGTTGGCCGGCACATTAAGCGGCGGAGAACAACAAATGCTGGCTATTAGCCGTGGTCTCATGGCCGAACCCAAGCTGTTGATACTGGACGAGCCATCGCTGGGTTTATCGCCTTTGTTGGTTGAAGAAATGTTCGACCTGATTAAGCGGATTCGCGCCGAAAATATTTCAATATTGCTGGTTGAGCAAAACGTAGCGCAGGCGTTAGAGGTTGCAGACAAAGCCTACGTTCTTGAGAACGGCACCATCCGGTTTGAGGGCGGGCCGCAAGAGCTCCTAGCCAGCGATGCGCTTCGTCAAGCCTACTTGGGGCTGTAGCGTGCGCGTCATGAGTCATCAAGAAAAAACACCTCAAACGCTCGCTCAAAAACTGATTGCGAAAGCAGCGGGGCGCGATTCGGTTGAGGTCGGTGAGATCGTTAATTGCGGCGTGGATCTCGCGATGTTCCATGACTCGTCAGGACCCCGACGTTTGAAACCGATGCTCGAAGAACTGGGCGCATCGGTTTGGGATAAGAGCCGCATCGTGCTGGTCATGGACCATTACGTGCCTGAGCGCGGTGACGATGCCAAAAAAATCGTCCGTATCGCGCGCGACTGGGCGCGCGAGCAAGACCTCCCCAATGTGTACGACAGTCAGGGTATTTGTCACGTGGTGCTGCCTCAGAAAGGACATCTCAGCCCCGGCATGTTTTGCGTTGGTGGTGACTCGCACTCGCCTACAGGGGGCGCGTTTGGCGCGTATATGTTCGGGATCGGGAGTACCGAGATGCTCGGTGTCGTCGTCACGGGAGAAATATGGGTGCAAGTACCTAGGACGATACGTATGCTTTGGGACGGCCGTTTGCAAGCCGGCGTGTGCGCCAAAGACATGATGCTGTTAATGGCTGCGCAGTTCGGGATGAACGGAGGCGCGTATCAGGCGATTGAGTATGCGGGTGCCACGGTGACATCGCTGGGGATGGCTGAGCGTATGACGCTCTCAAATATGAGTGCTGAGCTGGGCGCCCAAGTGGGATTGATCGCGCCAGATGAGACAACCCGCCGTTGGCTATCTCAGCTTGAGAAGCCAGTGGACTTGCCGCCGTTGGCGCAGCAAATTTGGCAAACAGACGCAAATGCAACGACCGAGGACCACCATTTTGACGCCACCAAGTTAAGCCCGATGGTTGCTGCACCGCACAGTCCTGCCAATGGGTTTCCGGTGGATGAGTTCACACATGAGCCCATACAGGTCGCGTATGTGGGTGCCTGCACGGGTGCCAAGCTTGAAGATATGCAAGCCGCTGCCAGCGTGCTGCGCGGTAAAGTGATTGCGCCCGGTGTTGAGTTAATGGTCGCGCCCGCCAGCCTGCGTGATTTGTCTCTGGCCAAGGCGGACGGGACGTTTGCAACGCTTGCGCAGGCGGGGGCTCAGTTTTTACCCAGCTCCTGCGGCGCTTGCGCGGGTTACGGTAACGCGATTAAGGGTGACGTAAACGTGATCGCAACCACCGCGCGAAATTTTAAAGGGCGCATGGGCGATCCCGCATCAAAGGTGTTCCTTGCCTCCCCATTCACCGTTGCTGCGAGTGCCTTGCGTGGGTATGTAACAGACCCAAGGGAGGTGTTGTCATGAGCGCCGACGCCAGGACCGTTACAGGTGCAGTGTGGCGCGTTGGCGCCAATATAGATACCGACGCACTGGCACCGGGACATGCGATGAGCAAGGGTCTTGAGGTGGTTGCCCAGCATTGCTTAGAAGCCATTCGCCCTGATTTTTCATCTGGTGTGCGCCAGGGAGACTACCTGGTTTCTGGGCCCGCTTTTGGTATTGGCTCGTCTCGTGAGCAGGCGGCCTCTGCCTTGGTGGCGTTGGGCGTATCGGCGGTTATTGCACCGAGCTTTAGCGGGCTCTACTTTCGAAATGCCTTCAATGTGGGTCTGTTACTGGTCACTTGTGCGCGAGCGGAGGAGTTGGTGGATGCGGACCAGTTGACCCTGCACCTCGCGCCTGCATCGGGCGTCACGCTAACAAGTGCGCGCTTGGGGGAACTACCCTGTGCGCCGATACCGGATTTTTTAATTCACAGGGTATTGGTTGGTGGCCTTTTAAACGAACTTAAACAACGTAAATCGAGAGAAAACCATGGCTGAGGATACGATTGATCCGGTTACTTTGGCGGTGCTAAAAGGGCGACTTGAGCAAATTGCAGATGAGATGGACGCCACGCTGTATCGCAGTGCGTTCAACCCCATCATTGCCGAGGCGCATGACGCATGCCATGGCATTTACGATGCCGTCACTGGCGACACCCTCGTGCAAGGGAAGTCCGGTTTGCCTGTATTCGTGGGCGCCATGGCATTTGCGGTTCGCGCGGCTATACGCGTTGCGACCGCAACGGTGGGCATACAGTCAGGCGATATTTGGCTATTTAACGATCCCTACGAAGGGGGTACACACGCCAATGACTTTAAGTTGGTGATGCCCGTTCATCACGGTGGCGAGTTGGTGTGTTTCATTGCCTCCGCTGCCCATTGGCATGACGTGGGTGGGGCCGTGCCTGGAAATTACAACCCAGCCGCAACAGAGTGCTGGCAAGAGGCGGTGCAAATTCCACCCGTGCGCATCGTCAAGAATGGCCGCATGTGCGAAGACGTGTTGGCGATCTTAAAAGCAAACACCCGCTTGCCAGATAGCTTGTGGGGCGACCTTAACGGACAACTGGCCGCTCTAGAGCTGGGGCATGCGCGCTTGTGTGAGTTGTTTGATGCGCAGGGCAGCGGTGTAGTGCTTGGCGCGTTGGGCGCGTTGCGGGTACGCGCGAAACGAATGATGCACGCCAACATCGCGACGATGCCCGATGGTGACTACGCGTTTGAAGATCTGTTGGACAACGATGGTGTATCCGATGAGCCCCTGACAATCGCACTCGATATGACCGTGAAGGGTGACGCGTTAACCCTAGATTTTTCGCGTACGTCGCCGCAGTGCGCCGGTCCCGTCAACATCTCCAAGGCCACTGCAGTTGCGGCCTGTTACGTGGCTTTAAAACACCTGTTTCCCGATGTACCTGCGAACGCCGGGGTGTTGGACGCCGTTACCTTTGTGATGCCCCCCAGAAGTCTCATCACGGCTGAGCACCCCAGACCCGTTGGTGGCTACACCGAGACCATCTTGAGGATGATCGATGTTATTTTCAGCGCCGCCGCGCAAGCGGATCCCAAGCGTTCGATGGCGCAGGCGTATGGCACGATTAACGCACTGTCTATAGCGGGTCACCGAACTGACGCTGCGCGCGCGGGGCAACGCTGGGTGATGTTCAGCTTCTTCGGTGGCGGTCATGGTGCTTACGCGGGCGGCGATGGCTTGAGTCATGGCAACGCGCCGATTTCAACCGCTACCATTCCACCAATGGAAATTTTGGAGGCGGCCTATCCGGTGCGGTTTACCCAATGGGCGCTTCGTACTGACTCGGGTGGTCGAGGTGAATTCCGAGGCGGCTTGGGTGCCGTCTACGAAATTGAACTCTTGGAGTCGGACGCGCAGGCGTTTATTTTTGGTGAGCGCGGGAAGTCGGCGCCCAAAGGTATCGCTGGCGGTGGTAATGGGGCATTGAATGTCTTTTCTTACACCCAAGGTGCCGTGCGCCACACGCCGCCCATGGTTTCTAAGATGGTTGGTATCACCCTCAAGCGGGGCGATCGCGTGCGGCTCGAGACGCCTGGTGGGGGCGGTTTTGGTCACGAGGAGAACCGTCAAAATCAGGCTCACATGCGTGACTTAGATAACGGTTACACGACGCAGGAGCAGTCATGATGAAGGCCAAAGAAAAGGCGCAGCGTATCCTCGGCGTTGACGTCGGGGGAACATTTACCGACTTATTTGTTTTAGACGAAACGTCGCAAGAGGTTCTGATTCTCAAAGTGCCATCTAACCGCGGGGCCGAAGCGGCGGGGTTCATGACCGGTATTGCACGCGCGTCTGGGGAGTCGGCCTCTGGCAGTGCGTCTGGACTGGCAACCATCGTACACGGCACAACCGTCGGCACCAATGCGTTGTTGGAGCGTAAGGTGGCGCGCACGGGTCTGATCACGACACGTGGCTTTCGCGATGTGCTGGAAATGCGGCGACGCGATCGCCCTCAGACATGGGGTCTGCGCGGTGCGTTTAACCCCATCATCGCGCGGACTAACCGGTTGGAAGTGGATGAGCGCGTTTTGGCTGATGGTACGCTGCACACGCCCCTCGATGAGGACGGTGTGCGTGCTGCGGTTGCGCAGTTGCTCGAAGCGGGTTGCGAGGCAGTTTGTGTATTTTTTGTAAACGCTTATGCGAACCCAGTGAATGAGCGGCGTGCAACTGAGATCGTGCGGGAGCTTTGGCCCAACAACTGCGTGACGTCGGCGGCCGAGGTCTTACCCGAAATCAGGGAGTTTGAGCGCGCGTCAACGGCCGCGTTAAATGCCTGCTTGCAGCCAGTGGTGGGCCGTTATTTGAATCGACTGAGTACCGATTTGGCCGCACAAGGATTTGACGGAGAGTTCTTAATTGTTCAGAGTAGTGGTGGCGTGATGTCCCACGACACGGCCAGTGAACTACCCGTAAAAACGGCGTTGTCCGGCCCCGCTGCCGGCGTGATCGCTTGTGCAGCGATAGCCCACGCGGCGGGTTACCCGAACGTGATCACAGGTGACATTGGTGGTACGTCGTTTGACGTTTCCCTGATTGCGGATAGCCAGCCAGCGGTGGCGTCGCAAACCAGTATCGATTTCGGCTTAGTGGTGCGCTCACCCATGATTCAAATTGAAACCATAGGCGCGGGTGGTGGGTCGATTGCAAGTATGGATACGGGTGGCATGTTGCAAGTAGGGCCGGAGTCCGCTGGCAGCGTGCCAGGGCCAGCATGCTACGGGAAGGGGAATACGCGCCCCACGGTGACCGATGCCAACGTGGTTCTAGGGCGGATCGCAGCGAGTCGCCCGCTCGGTGGTGGCTTACTGGGATCACTCGACCTTGCTTTGGCGACGGCCGCTATTAAAGAACATATTGCGGATCCGCTTGGTATGGATGTCCTCGCTGCTGCGGAGGCGATATTGGTTGTCGCGAACGCAAAAATGGCGGGTGCCATGCGGCTGGTCTCGATTGAGAAAGGGCATGACCCAAGGCAGTTTGCCTATATGCCGTTTGGCGGCGGCGGCGGCTTGCACGCCTGCGCGATGATGGACGAGGTCGGCGTGACAACCGGTATTGTGCCGCGATATCCCGGTGTCACATCCGCGCTGGGTTGTGTGATTGCTGACATGCGTCATGATGCGGTGCAAACCGTTAACCGGGCCTTGCTCGGGCTGGATATGACGGCCATCATTGCACAGGTTTCTGACTTGCGTGAGGACTGTCAGGGGCGTCTTGATTCGGCGGGTGTTATGTTTGAGGCGGTCTCAGAAGTCATCGCCTTTGATATGTTGTATCAGGGGCAAACCCACACCATCTCGGTGGCCATTGCGGCGGCCGAGCTAGACGGTGTCGCGCTTGAAAAAGCCTTTGAGGCAGCCTACAAAAAAGATTTCGGTCGTGTGTTGAGTGGTATTCCCATCCGGGTGCTCAACCTTCGATACAGCCGCATTGGACATCGGCCGAAGTTTGACTTACATCTACTGGCGCCCAAAGGCTTGGGAAATTCAGAGCCTATTGGCACGCAGCCGGTTTATGTTGGTGGCGAGTGGGTCGAGGCGCGACGCTACGATCGCATGGCCTTACCCGTCGGTAAAACCATTGTTGGCCCAGCCATTTTGGAGCAACTTGACACGACGGTATGGCTTGAGCCTGACTATCAAGCCACGGTGGATGACTACGGTAACTTGATTCTGAAACGCGCATGAAAACAGCATTGATTATTGTTGATTTACAAAACGATTTCCTCCACGCTGATGGCGCTTACGCGCGCGGCGGTCTGAGCAACCCGGCAGCGGCGATACTGCCTAGCCGCTTGCGACCGTTGGTTAACCACGTGAAGGCGTGCGGTGGCTTGGTGGTTGCAAGCCAATTCACGTTATGGCCAGATACGGATGGTGAACCCATGGTGTCTCCGCACCTGAAGCAACTCCGACCTTTTTTGAGGCGGGGGGACTTTGCCCCCGGATCTTGGGGGCAGGCCTGTGTTGACGCATTGCGTGGCGACGTTGATGTGTCGGTGCAAAAGGTGGCGTACTCAGCCTTCTATCAGACGCAGCTGGAGTGGCTGCTGCGAAAGGTGGACGTCGGGCGGGTGATTGTGAGCGGTATTGTGACCAATGGCGGTGTTGCGAGTACGGTGCGAGACGCGCATATGCGTGACTTCGAGACATGCGTCCTGTCCGATGGCTCTGCCGCCTTTACCCTTGACCGGCACGAGACCGCACTTGCCGACATGGCCAGCGTGTGCACGGTGGCAACGGTTGAGGCAATGTGTCAGGCGGCGCTATGACGTTCGCGCCTCAAATTTCAGTCGATCCGTCGTTCACTGCGGAGATCGCGGTAAGTGCCCTGATCATTGGCGGCGGCGCTTGCGGTCTGACCTGCGCGTTGCGTTTGGCGGATGCGGGGGTTGACTCCTTGGTGATTGAGCGTGATCGCCAACCGCTTGGGTCAACCAGTTTGTCTTCGGGGTTCATCCCGGCGGCAGGGACGCGTCTTCAGAAGAAATTGGGTATCGCGGACAGCCCTGAGGCGCTGACACGCGATATTCAAGCAAAAGCACATGGTGCGGCAGGCGCAGAGCTGACGCACGCATACACCAACGCCATTGGCGAGGCGCTGGACTGGCTTGAACAGGCGCACGGCTTTCAGTGGGAGGTCTTAACGGATTTTCTATATCCAGGCCACAGCGTCCACCGCATGCATACGCTGCCGCAACGACAGGGTATTGCGCTGATTCAGGCATTAGATATAGCGGTTAACCGAGCAGGCGGTACGGTGTTATCGGACGCACTCGCTTTTGAGTTGGTTGTGGATACGGACCGACGCGTGATGGGTGTTCGCGTGCAGCGCCCTGATGGGGCGATTGAATCGATCGCGTGTAAGGCACTGCTACTCGCTTGTAATGGTTATGGCGGTTCCGCGAAGATGCGTGAGCGCTTTATCCCAGATATGTCCCACGCCAGCTTCGCAGGTCACTTGGGTAATGACGGTAGTGCGGTCGAATGGGGGGAGGCCTTGGGAGCGCGCTTGGCTGATATGAGCGCCTACCAAGGACACGGCTCGTGGGCGGTACCGCATGGTAGTTTGGTGACTTGGGCACTCATGGTGCAAGGCGGGATACAGGTTAACGAGCGCGGCGAACGTTTTCACGATGAGTCTCAGGGGTACTCAGAGGCGGCCGTACATGTGGTCGCGCAGCCTAACCAAACGGCGTGGTGTATTTTCGATGAACCGATTGATGCGCTGGGCCTGACGTTTCCAGATTATGTTGCCGCAAAAGAGATGGGGGCGGTAAAGGTCTGCGAGGACGTCTCAGCGTTGGCCGCTGTAATTGGCTGTGGTGCTGAGACCATAGGACAAACACTGTCGGCGATCGGTTCCGGTGTAACCGATGCGTTTTCTCGAACCTTCGCCCGTGGACTTCAGGCGCCGTATTACGCTATACGTGTTACCGGTGCGTTGTTTCATACACAAGGCGGTCTGGATGTAGATGCATCGTGTCGCGTCTTAGACGTGACGGGCCAGCACTTCCCAAATATGTGGGCCGGAGGAGGTGCTGCGCGCGGCGTTTCTGGGCCCGATGTTAGTGGCTACCTCTCGGGTAACGGTTTGTTGAGTGCAATCGCTGGTGGCACGATCTCGGCCGATAGTATGGCGACATTTTTAGACCAAGGTTAATGCATGAATTTACGTGAGCGATTGATACGCGATCAAGCGATCTTATGTCCGGGTGTTTACGATCCACTCTCTGCTTTGCTCGCCGAGAATGCGGAGTTTGAGGCGGTTTATCTCTCAGGCGCATCCATTGCCTATACCAAGCTGGGTCGATCTGATGTGGGTTTGACGACCTTCTCTGAGGTGCAAGACACCCTTGCCCGCATCACCGAGCGCGTTCGGTTGCCAGTCATTGTCGATGCGGACACCGGCTTTGGAAATGCCTTGAACATGCAACGAACCGTGCGTGGATTTGAGCGAGCGGGTGCGGCAATGATCCAGATTGAGGATCAAGATTTCCCCAAACGCTGTGGTCATTTAGACGGTAAGACACTGGTCAGTTGCGCTGAGATGACAGGAAAAATAAAGGCGGCGCTCGATGCACGTCATTCAAGTGACACCCTCATCATGGCACGTACCGATGCGCTCGCGGTGGAGGGGTGGGAGGCGACAATGGCCCGCGCAGAAGCCTATCTCGCTTGCGGTGTCGACGCCCTATTTATAGAAGCCTTGCGTGACCCTGAGCAACTTACCGCAGTGGGTAAACAGTTTGGCGCGCGTGTCCCGTTGTTGGCCAACATGGTCGAGGGGGGAAAGACGCCGATTAGCCCCGTACCCCAATTAGAGGCTGCGGGCTTCAAGATCGTGATCTTTCCTGGGGGAACGGTGCGTGCATTGGCGAAGCAGCTGCAGGCTTACTTCGAGAGCTTAAAGGCCCATCAAACAACGGATCCTTGGCGTGACCGCATGTTGAATTTCGATGCATTAAACGAGGTCATCGGTACCCCCGAATTAATGCGCACTGCACAAAAATACGCCGAGTAAGCAAAGCGAGTTTGGCGAACTTAAGGAAGGCTTATTCTCATGCCCGTGACTGAAATTACCTTATTGCCCGGCTACTCGGAGGACGTCCGCGCCCGTTTGGTTAACCATGTGTCAAAGGCGGTTCGCTCCGTGATCGCGGCACCCCCTGCAGGGGTGACGACGGCTATCTTCGAAGCGGCCACCTACCAACGAGATGGCCGTGTGTTCACCAGCGGTAACGCGGCGCATCCACCAGCTTCCATGCTTGTCGAGCAGTTTTTGAAGGCAATGGCCTCTCGAGATGTGCAAGAGGCGGAGCGCTATTTAGCCCCAGAGTTCAGCATGGTTTTTCCTGGCGGCAAGGCGATGGGAACCTTGGCAGAAATGATTCAGTGGTCGTCTGTTCGCTACCAAGCGGTCCAAAAAACCTTTGAGGGCTTCGATGAAGCTTGGACGGATAGCTGCACCGTCGTCTATGCGCGTGGGACGCTTTCGGGAAATTGGCTAGACGGAGAGCCCTTCTCTGGCATACGCTTTATCGATCGCTTTGAGGTCGTGGACGGCTTACTGGTGCGGCAAGACGTCTGGAATGACATAGGCGAGTCCTTGCAAAAGAAGGCGATACCGTAGCGGTTCCCGCAGGTCGAACCAAGGGTTTACCCGGGATTCCCGGTGCATTATTTGATACATAATTTAAGAAATTATTTTATTTATGTAACATAAAGTGCAGTCAATGCACCCAAAAAGCCAAAGTCCCTTAGGGACTCTGGGCGTTTTGGTTCACGAGGGAGCCGCCACTATGTCCGATGAACTCGTCCAACTGCACGTGGACAACGGGGTCGCGCAGGTCGTTTTGAACCGCCCTGAGAAGATGAATAGTTTCACCGGAGAGATGCACATCTTGCTGCGCGAGACCTTGGCGCGTGTTGAGGCAAACACCGCTATTCGTGCGTTGGTGCTGACGGGTGCTGGTCGCGGTTTTTGCGCGGGACAAGACTTAGCGGACGAGGCGGTGCGCTTCACGCCAGGGGAGGCGCCGCCAGACCTTGGTGACGTGGTGCGCACCTACTACGCGCCGTTGGTCATGCAGTTAAGTCGTATGCGTGTGCCCACCATCGCGGCGGTGAACGGTGTGGCCGCTGGTGCCGGTGCGAGTTTGGCGATGGCGTGCGATTTGGTTGTGGCGAGTGAGACCGCGTCTTTTGTGATTCCATTTGCAAAAATTGGTCTCATTCCCGATACCGGCGCATCGTGGCACTTGCCGCGCGCCGTGGGGCAGGCGCGCGCGCTGGGTCTTGCCATGACCGGCGGCAAGTTGGGTGCTAAGCAGGCGGCTGACTGGGGGCTCATTTGGGAGGCCGTTAGCCCCGACAACTTTGAGGCTCACGTGAGCGCGCTGGCGCAGACATTGGCGCTGATGCCAACGCAGGCGCTGGTCAAGACGCGAGAGGCCATGCGGGCATCCGCGACCCAACCCCTTGAGGCGCATCTGGGGCTAGAGGCCGAGATGATGTCAGAGCTGGGTCGCAGCGCCGACTACGTGGAAGGCGTGCGTGCATTTATGGAAAAACGTCCACCACAATTTGGAGCTGCGACATGACGCCTACCCCATCAGAAACAGACGAGGCGCTGGCAACCGCGCTTGCACAAGATGCCGTCAACGCGATGTGGTCCAGAGACCAGGCTGCCCAGGCTTTGGGCATGGAGATACGCCAAGTCCTCGCGGGCTCCGCGACCTTGCGCATGCGGGTGCGCAAAGACATGGTGAACGGGCATCAAATATGCCACGGTGGATTGATCTTTACGTTGGCAGATACCGCCTTCGCCTATGCCTGTAACAGCTACAACCAAAATACCGTTGCCTCAGCCTGCCACATCGATTTCTTGGCACCAGGCCGTGAAGGCGACGTGCTGGAGGCCGTGGCCATTGAGCGCTCGAGCGCAGGACGCACAGGCGTTTATGACGTGGAGGTGCGGGTGGTAGACGGTCATGCGGTGGCGCTATTCAGGGGTAAGAGTCACCGTATAAAAGGTGAGGTGATCGCCAGTTTTGAGCCGCCCTTAACAAGCGCTTGATGTGACAACAGCGGGGTACCGAGATGCGTAAATACCAAAGTCCAAATGAAGCTATTCTTGAGCCGATTGAGAAGGCGAGCCGTGACGAATTGCAGGCGTTACAGCTACAGCGTTTGAAATGGTCGATCGGTCACACGTATGCCAATGTGGCGCCGTTTCGAGAGAAGTGCCTGGCGAGCGGGGTGACGCCTGATGACTTAAAGCAGTTGGCGGATCTCGCAAAGTTTCCGTTCATGACCAAAGCGGACTTGCGCGACCATTATCCGTTTGGCCTTTTTGCGGTGCCGCGCACGGATATCCGGCGTCTGCATGCATCGAGTGGGACCACGGGGAAATCGGTTGTGGTTGGTTACACGGCGAACGACTTAGCGGTATGGAGCGAATTGGTTGCACGCTCTTTGCGGGCGGCAGGTGTGAAGCCAGGAGACATGGTGCACAACGCTTATGGCTATGGCATGTTCACCGGGGGGCTTGGCGCACATTACGGCATTGAGCAGTACGGCTGCACGGTGGTTCCCGTGTCTGGCGGACAGACCGCAAAGCAAGTACAGCAAATCATTGACTTCCGCCCCGATGCCATTATGGTCACGCCGTCGTTTTCTCTGGTGATTGCGGAGGAGTTTGAGCGCCAAGGTATCAAGCCCCATGAGATTTCTCTGAAGACGGGTATTTTTGGTGCGGAGGCGTGGGGTGAGGGCATGCGTGCCGAGATTGAGGCGCGACTGGGCATACATGCCATCGATATCTACGGCTTGACGGAGGTCATGGGGCCGGGTGTCGCGTCTGAGTGCATAGAAACCAAGGACGGCCCGGTGATCTGGGAAGATCACTTTTACCCAGAAATCATTGATCCGGAGACGGGCGAGGTGTTGCCCGATGGGGCGGAGGGTGAGCTGGTCTTTACCTCCCTGACCAAAGAGGCATCGCCGGTGATTCGCTATCGCACACGTGATTTGACGGCGCTGTTGCCGCCAACGTCACGCGCCTTTAGGCGGATGAAAAAGATAACCGGGCGCACCGATGACATGCTGATCATTCGTGGTGTCAACGTGTTTCCCAGCCAAATCGAAGAGCAAATCATGGCGGATGCCGCGCTGGCAGCGATTTATGAAATTCACGTCACCCGCGAGGGGCACCTTGATGCGCTTGCCGTGCATTGCGAGGTGAAGCCAGAGACAGGCGCGGTCAGCCCGGCGGACTTAGCCGCCATGGGTGAACAGTTAAAACAGCGCATCAAAGCACTGATCGGCATATCCACTGCCGTGACTGTTCTCCCGGCGGATAGCCTAAAACGCATTGAGGTCGGAAAAGCCAAGCGTGTGTACGACACACGGACGCAGCAAAGTTAAAAGCGAGGAATACAGATGTACACATCACCCACCATGACCACACCCGCCGCGAGTGCGCAGGCTGGCACCAACATCGCACCGATAGAGCCACCGGAGAAGATGCAAGCCTTTGACCGTGTCATTGATGCGGACGGTCGCATCGAGCCACAGGACTGGATGCCGCAGGCCTATAGAAAAACCTTGGTGCGTCAAATTAGTCAGCACGCGCACAGCGAAATCGTTGGTATGTTGCCCGAGGGTAATTGGATTAGTCGTGCGCCCAGCCTCAAGCGCAAGGCGATTTTGCTCGCCAAGGTTCAAGATGAAGCGGGTCACGGTTTGTATCTATACAGTGCCGCCGAGACATTGGGGGTGAGCCGTGACAGTATGTTGGATGCCCTGCACACGGGGCGTGCCAAGTACAGCTCCATCTTCAACTACCCCACGCTCACATGGGCCGATGTTGGCGTGATTGGTTGGTTGGTAGATGGCGCCGCGATCATGAACCAAACCCCGCTGTGTCGTTGCTCGTACGGGCCGTATGCGCGGGCCATGATTCGGGTATGTAAAGAGGAGAGTTTCCATCAGCGGCAGGGCTATGAGTCCCTGTTGGTGATGATGAAAGAGGGGACGCAGGCACAGCAGGACATGGTTCAGGATGCGGTTAACCGTTGGTGGTGGAAGTGCTTGGCCATGTTTGGCCCACCCGATTCAGAGAGTCCAAATAGCGAGCAGGGTATGCGATGGGGGATCAAACGCATCAGCAACGATGACCTGCGTCAGCGGTTTGTGGACGCCACTATTCCCCAAGCAGCGGTGCTGGGTGTTAGCGTGCCAGATGAGGACCTCAAATGGAATGAGGAGCGAGGGCACTACGATTTTGGACCGATTGATTGGGACGAGTTTTGGGCCACCGTGAATGGCAACGGCCCCTGTAACAAAGAGCGGCTGGCTACACGGGTGCAGGCGTGGCGCGATGGTCAGTGGGTGCGAGACGCCGCAATGGCAAGCGCGCAAAAAAAGCGCGAAAAGGAGCAAGCGGCATGACACAAAAAACGGAATCAGCGCCGCCGCTGTCTGAGTGGCCGCTCTGGGAAATTTTTGTGCGAAGTCGACAAGGGCTAGAGCACAAGCACTGCGGCAGCTTGCACGCCAGCGATGCCGAGCATGCACTGCAAATGGCGCGTGACGTGTATACCCGACGCCAAGAAGGTGTGAGCATTTGGGTGATCCCGTCGCGCAGCATCACAGCGAGTTCGCCAGATGACAAGGGCGAGTTGTTTGATCCTGCGAATGACAAGGTATACCGTCATCCCACGTTCTACACCATCCCTGATGAAGTGGGGCACATGTAATGTCGACCAGCGATTACGTCTTGCACCTGGCTGATAACGCACTGGTTTTGGGACAGCGGAACGCCGAGTGGTGTGGTCACGGCCCGATTCTTGAAGAAGATATCGCGATGGCCAATAACAGCCTCGATCTGGTTGGTCAGGCGCGCATGTTGTATCACTATGCGGCCACGCTAAAAGGGGCGGGCGCTACTGAGGATTCACTGGCGTACTTCAGAGACCCACCCGCGTTTAAAAACTTTACCTTGGTGGAGTTGCCTCACCACGGTCCGTTGGTCGGCTATGCGGTTGATCGGCGTGACTATGCCGTAACGATTGTGCGTAATTTTTTATACAGTGCCCTGATGGGGTTGGTATGGGAAAAGCTACAGGACGGAAGCGATCCCGACCTCGCAGCGATCGCAGCGAAGGCGTTGAAGGAGACGCGGTATCACCTGCGCCACGCAAGCGACTGGTTAATCCGTTTCGGCACTGGAACAGGTGAGTCCGCGCGTCGTGCGCAAGAAGCGCTCAACCACCTGCTGCCGTATACACAAGAGTTTTGGTTGCTTGCCGACTATGAAGAACAGGCGGTTTCTGAGGCGGTCGCGGTTGACCCACGCACGGTGGAGGCGTCATGGCACGAGATCGTTGCACACGTGGTCAGTGAAGCGGGGTTGCGCTTGCCTGACAGCGGGGGGCACCGTTCAACCGGCAAATGCGGGGTGCACTCCGAGCACCTCAGTTATTTATTGGCGGACATGCAGAGCTTGGCGCGCGCGCACCCAGAGGGGGTCTGGTGAGCGCGGATACCGCGACCAGCGTGGCGGACACGGAAGCCGAGGCTTGGGCGCTGTTGGCAACGGTGACCGATCCAGAAATCCCCGTAGTCACGCTACAAGAAATGGGCATTATTCGTGACCTGCAACTAAACGATGCGCACGAAATTACGGTGGTGATCACGCCCACCTACAGTGGGTGCCCGGCCATGGATCAAATACGCGCCGACATTGCCGATGGCTTACGCCCTTTAAATAGACGGGTGGTTGTCCAGACGCAGTTGTCACCCGCTTGGACAACGGATTGGATGACCGCCGCCGCAAAAGAAAAATTGCGAGGCTATGGTATCGCGCCGCCTAATCGCCGGTGCGGATCTGAGACCGAGCCCGTCTCTATCCTGCGCTTCATGCGCGAGGCCGCGGTTGCCAGCGATGAGGTGAGTTGTCCGCAATGCGGATCCACAGACACCGTTGAGTCGTCACACTTTGGGTCAACGCCTTGTAAAGCGCTGTACAAGTGCCTTGCTTGCACGGAGCCCTTTGACTACTTTAAGCCTTTTTAAAATGGGATCAGCAAGTATGCGTGCAGTCGGTTTTCAGGACTTATACGTCAAGCGGGTGACGCCAGAGGCGGCGGGTGCCGTTGCGCTCACGTTTGATGTGCCAGCGGCATTGCAAGATAGCTTTCAATTTGAGCCTGGGCAGTTCATTACCTTGCGTACCGCCCTGAATGGTGTGGACGTGCGTCGAAGCTATTCCATCTGCAGCTCAAGAAAACAGTTGCTCCGGCATGCCGAGATAGCGGTTGGCGTGCGGCCCATTGTGGATGGCCTTTTCTCAAACTGGGTTGCCAAGGACGTGCGGCAGGGGGATGTCATCAGCGTCATGCCACCCGATGGTCGCTTCGTTATCAAGCGACCACAGGCCATTCATCGCGTGGCCTTCGCTGCTGGCTCGGGTATCACACCGATACTGTCGATTATTGCCACCACCCTAGAGGAGCAGGCCAACGCGAAGTTCACGTTGATCTACGGTAACCGGCGACTGTCTAGCGTGATGTTTAATGAGGCGTTGCAGGATCTAAAAGACCGCTACCCGGATCGCTTTACCCTGTTGCATATTTTGTCGCAACAGATGCAGGAGGTTGACCTCTTGCAAGGTCGCATTGATGCGGAAAAAGTCAAGCGACTGACCGCCTCCTTGTTGCCGGTAGCCAGTATGGATGAGGTCTTTGTATGTGGTCCCGAGGCCATGATTGAATCGGTGACAAAGACGCTAGTCGACTGCGGCCTGTCTGAGAAACGTATCCACAGTGAGCGCTTTTACGCGCAGGGCTCTGCGGCGGAGTCGACTGCACGCAAGGCCGCGACGGTCGATAAGCACACCACCATCACCACGGCGTCCACGGCGAAAAAAACCAATCTGTCGTTGATGGTTGATGGTAAGACCCATGAGCTGACGATTGACCGGGGAAGCTTGGTCTTGGACAGTGCGCTAGATGCGGGCTTAGATGTGCCGTTTTCTTGTAAGGCGGGTGTGTGTAGCACCTGTCGTTGCTTGGTCATGGCGGGCACAGTGGCCATGGATAAAAACTTTACCTTGGACCAAGACGAGATAGACCGTGGCTATGTTTTGAGCTGCCAGGCCCGCGCGACCAGTGAGGCGGTGACGCTTGACTTTGATCAGCGCTGATCGCTGAGCGCAACGGGCAACGACTAGACTCCGACACACGCGTTTGCAGCAATCTGCCCCTATGTCCCAAGCCATCGACGATGCCCTAGCCCAACGCGTCGACGCGTTTCTATTGAAAAAGGACACCAAGGCGGGTTCCTTGATCGTGTCCATCTTTGGGGATGCCATTCTGCCGCGTGGCGGCGTGGTCTGGTTGGGTAGCTTGATTTCCTTGCTAGCGCCTTTTGGCGTCAACGAGCGACTGACTCGGACTGCGGCTTTTCGGCTGGTGAAAGACGATTGGTTGGTACAGCAACCCGACGGGCGGCGCTCGAATTATGCGCTCTCACCGATTGGTCGCCTGCGCTTTGAAAAGGCCGCTCACCGGATTTACGCCGCCAACACGCCGCCATGGGATGGCCAGTGGCGTTTGTTGAGCCTGTCGCCCCATACCGCGACGTCCCTGCGCGATGCCTTGAGGCGATCCCTTTTTTGGCAGGGGTTTGGTCAGTTAAGCGGTTACCTGTTCGTGCATCCAAGTGCGGCGTTCCCGGCGGTTTTTGCAGCGCTTGAGGGGGATGGCTTGCAGTTGGCTTTGCCGCATGTGATGCCTTTCGCGGCAAGGAATCCTGGCTTGCCTGGGTTGGGCTCAGATCGGGACGTAGTGGCGAGCGCTTGGGACTTAGAAAAGTTGGGCCAAGACTATGCGGCCTTCTGCACACGCTATCGTTCCATACACCGCGCCGTGCAGGCGTTGAACGGTGACGAGCGGGGGAACGTTCCCAATGAGGCGCTTGCGTTTAAGGTGCGGGCGATGCTCATCCATGACTTTCGGCGGCTGCTGCTACGTGACCCCGAACTCCCGGATGCACTGCTGCCACAACAATGGCCGGGACTAGAGGCGCGGGCCTTAACGCGCGCGGTGTACCGCTTTTTATTGCCAGCGTCTGAGCGGTTTTTGTCGGCTACGTTGTGCCTCGCCAACGGGAGCCCTCTAAAACAAGGCAAGCGCATTGAACAGCGCTTTCTGCCATCCGCTAATTAAGCGGGTGGCATCGCGTTACGCGGCGTAGACACATTATTCCAGCAGGCTGGGTAACCAGAGAGAGATCGCGGGAAATGCGCACAGTATCACCAGGCGTAGCAAGTCGACAGAAATAAAGGGAAGCGTGCCTTTGTATATCCGCGTCAATGGCACATCGCGAGCAATTGAGTTGATAACGAAAACGTTCATCCCCACAGGCGGGCTAATCAAGCCTAGCGTGACCGCCATGACCAAAATGACACCGAACCAAACGGGATCAAAGCCAAGTGCCATGATGGCCGGTACCACGATAGGCACGGTAAGTAGCAGCATAGCCAGTTCATCCATTACCGCACCGAGTACGATGTAGCAGAGCATGATGAGCGCTAACACCCCATAGGCACCGATGGGCAAGTCAACTAAAAAGTCAACGGCATGCTGTGTAAATTGTGTGATTGTTAGGAAGTACCCAAACAAGTAAGCGCCGATAACGATCAGCATAATGGCCGAGGACACACGCAAGGCCTGAATCAAGGCGCCTCGAATTTCGGCCAACCCGAGCTTGCGACGCACGATACCAATGCCAAGGGCGCCGATTGCACCGACACCAGCGGCCTCCTGAACAGTGAAGATGCCGCTGTAGATACCGCCTAAAACCATCAGGAACAAGGCAAATATTGCCCACAGGCCGCGTACCGATGCCCAGCGCTCAGCCCAACTGTGCTTGGTGCCGCGTGGCAATAAATGGGGGTATTTATACGATAGAAAAACAATGATCAGGCTGTAAAACGCGACGGCTATCAGGCCGGGGAAAACGCCAGCAGCGAACAACTGCGTGATGTCGATCTCCGTCATGATCCCGTACAGCACAAAAATGACCGATGGTGGAATCATGATGCCTAGCGTTCCACCGGCTGCAATCATGCCCGCCGATAAGCCGGCATCGTAGCCGCCTCGGCGCATCTCTGGCAAGGCGATTTGTGTCATGGTCGCCGTGGTCGCCACAGAGGATCCATTGATCGCCGCAAAACCAGCGCAGGAGAAAATAGAGGCGAGGGCCAAGCCACCGCGGAAGTGTCCCAGCCAGGTGCGCCCTGCGTTGTAGAGTTCTCGACTCATGCCTCCGTAGGATGCGAATGCCCCCATCAGGACAAACATGGGAATGACACTGAGGTTGTAATCGGTGATGACAGAAAGCGGAACATTGGCCAGCAAGTTGATCGCGGGCGACCAGCCTGAGACCGCGGCAAAACCGAAGATGCCGGTGACGCCCATCGCAATCCCGACAGGGACGCGCAGCGCCATCAGGCCGAACATGCCGGCAAAGCCCAGCAGGACCATGAACTCACGTTCCATTTAAGATATTTCCTCAGGTGCCAAATCGTCAACTTCCCCGCGCCACACCTTGAGCAATCGCACAGCGCACAGGACAGCACCCACGGACATACCGAAGGAGGCAGGAATAAAAAACCAGTCTAGCGGAATCAGGAGATCCATCGTCGTTTGTCCGCCGACACCCAGTGACTTGACCCACATCATCCACGCCATGGCGATTGAAAACACCAGGGTCACGAAGGTTGCGATTAAGTCAATACGCCGCTTAGATCGCACGTTACTGAATTCCCAAAACACATCGACACAAATGTGACTGCCGTAGTAGGTTGCCAGCGCAAAGCCCCACGACAGCGTGACCGCTTGAATCATGCTCGCGCCGTCAAACCAGTCAGGTATTTGAAAATTAAAGACATACCTAACAAAAACGTTGCTCGCAGTTAGGAGCGCAATCAGCAGCAAAAATATAGCAGCCGTCACCTCAGTTGCTGCAAGCAAACGTTTCATTAGGTCGGTCCTTTGTGGTCGTTAAGTCGCAGCTTACTCTTTGAGGTCAGCGAGCATTTTCTTGCCGTCAAGACCCAGCTTCTGCATGCTGGCTTCCCACTGGCCATAGACCGGCTGCGTCGCAACTTTCCATGCGTTGACCTGTGCATCTGACAGGGAAACGATGGTGTGGCCCTTCATTGCCGTGATCTTTTGCTGACCAGCATCTTCGTAATCACCCCAGTCAGCGCCAATCTTCGCGGCCCACTTGTTGTTGCAATGGTCATCCATTACCGCCTTTTGGTTGGCGCTCAGCTTGTTATACCAAGCCTTGTTGATCGGCCAAACAAAAGCGGCCGCATACAAGCGCATGTCGGTGTGGTACTTGGTCACTGAATCAATTTTGAAGCTAGCAATCGACTGCCATGGGAAGGTGATGGCGTCTGCAACACCCTTGGAGAGCGCATCGCGTGACTCAGGCGCGGAGACCTGAACCGCAGAGCCGCCCAAGAGGTTAACCATCTGGGCAACCGTTCCATTCGCTGGACGAATTTTCATCCCACGGATTTGGTCTGGTGACGTGATGGCCTTCTTTGAGTGAATGGTGCCGATGTGCAGGTGAGCCAAGCAGACCTTGACGTCTTTCATTTCGGTGGGCGCGTACTGGCTATACCAGCGATCGACTGCCGCAGAAGCAGGGCCGGGCTTTTGAAACATGAAAGGCAGTTCCGCCGCGCCAAAAATAGGGAAGCGTCCGGCTTGATAGCCTGGGTTTACAAACGCCATGTCGGCAATACCATCGCGAACCATATCGTAGTGGTCGGGTGCTTTGCCCAATTGCTGCGACGGGAATATGCTGACTTTGATTGAGCCGTTGGAGGCCGCTTCAATTGACTTCGCCCAAGGAATAATACCCAGCGTCGCCAAGGCATGTTTCGCTGGCACCCAGTGTGCAAACTTTAATTCAACCTGCTCGTCCGCGGCTTGGACCGCAAACGAGGTGGTGAGCGCAAGGCTGGCTAATAAAGCCGTCCGTGTCAAAGTTGTCATTTTTTTATTCATGATGTGTCTCCTTTAGTAGCACGTTAAAAAACCGTCTGTGTATCAGCGAAAAAGGCCGTTGATAGCACGTGTGAAAACGTTAGAAACGTAGTCGTTTATTAGATAGATTTGTTGATGCATTTGCAGCGGGGATTACCCTCCATTTGTAGTCTTGGGGACAGTGATAGTGCCTCACGTGGGTACCTTCGCAAACCACTTGATTGGATGTGCTTTCAAGGGGAGGTTTAAGTGGCCATCCGGATCTTCTAGCGTGGCCTTAATTGCTTGGTCCAGTTGCGTTGCAGCGACGTGCAAGTCAAGCTGCGCGCTAAGCGCCGGGGCAACGCAGGTATTCCACAGGCGCTCGTAATTCGCCCGACCGCGTTTTTGGGTGTCGCCATAGCCTTTTAATACCTGTGGCAGTTCTGCCAATGCGCGTCCCATGTCGGGTGACTTGGGGGTCAACGCTTGCATGGCCGCCCACCAAGCCGTCATGGCTTGACTCTCTTGTTTAAAGCGCAGGCTGCTGCGGCGGAAACCGCGCATGCGTGCGAGCGAACGGAGCATCAGATAGCCCCATAGGCTGGTTGAGCGTATGTGTAAACCAACGTGCCATTGGCTACGCTGATTTTTAGATGCCCATGAAAGCAGGCGTTGGCCCAGCGTATGCGGCAACACGGAGGCGACCTCTTCAAGACCTGGCTTGAAGTGCTCGGTGACGTAGACCAACTGCTCAGGGGTGGCCTGCGCCTCGTTGCGTACGCGTGTCAGTCTGTCGGGTTTGGTTTTCAAGTCCGCAACGCGAATCAAGTCTTCGTAACACATCCATAAGGCAAGGTGACGCGCACCGGCTGTCCACGCATCGATGGTGGCGACATCGGTCAGATCTGTGGGGATTGCTTGCGTGAGATACGCGCGGTACTGGGCGGCGTATGACGCGTCTTGGTAGTCGAGACAACGGGCTTCGCCTAGCTGGATAATTTCTGCCAGCTTGACGGTGCGTGCTGAGGTGTCAACCGCTGTAGAAGGGCGATTTTCGTTGGAGGCCGCAAGCAGTCGTGCGGCATGGAAGCCAGCCAAGCTGGCTTGTACGCCTTTACCTGAAGCCTTGATCACGGCCTCGCATGCCTCGATAGACCATCCAAGCACGTCGGCCCCGCACAGGGCGCCAAACATCACGGCGGATACCGCTGTTTTGTGTTCTTGTCGCAGGGCTTCCATATCCATCAGAATGGATTTTTTTGCCAACGTTTTGGTGAGGGTGTTGATCAGGTCATCGTCAAACCGGCCGTCTTCCATGTGCATTTTTTCGGCCGTGGTGTAGACCCGGCTGGTCGATGCAATCAAACACGTTTTCTCTGGGGTAACAAACCCGCGCTCCATCATGCGCGCCGCCTCTAGTCCCTCACTCGCAATGACTACATCGACGCGTGCAGGCACCGGTGACAGCGCAAAGGTTGGCGCCGTTTGGTCGCTGCCAATAGGGGTTTCCGTCCACTCTAAGTAGTAGCTGGTGGCACCAGTCCTTTGTGCAACGCCGGGCACAGAGGTCGCCTGAACGGCTCGCCCGGAGTTGCGTGCACAGGCCACCAACCAGTTGGCGAGTACGCCGCCGCCTTCGCCGCCAAGTGCGGCGATTAGAACGGTTTTAATTGGGCGTGTGCTCATGACTGCCCCTGCAATTGGCGAATGGTCCATTGGTTAAAGCGCGCGATAAAACGCTCCCACCAGCTTGGGTTGGTGACGATCTCAATTTTGTGAAATGACGGACACAGCACCGCGGCGTCGGCGACTTCACCGCATAGACCGCAGCCCACGCAGTCATTGTTGACGTGGGCGACGGGCGCTGACTTGAGCGGATCGGTGGCATCCTTGATCGTGAGGGTGGGGCACCCCGACAAGCGAATACACGAGTGGTCCCCCGTACACGTATCTTCGTCGATACCGTAACGCGTTCGCAGCATGCGCAACCCTTGCTTTAGGCGCATGGCTTGAATCGGTTTCAGACGCCGCTGCCGCTCAAGCTGGCATTCGCCCTCCGCCACAATCACCTTCAGCCCCTTAAACGGGGAGGACAACGCCTCACGCAGCGTGTCCTGCACCTTAGACACTTTGTAGTTGTGAACGGTGCGCAGCCATTTCACGCCCATCCCCTCTAGCGTGCGCTCGATCGTCATTTCAGTACTGGTGGCGCTATGACCTTGCGCGATCAGCTTGCTTGCCGAGTCGGGTGAAGAGACGGTTTCTTGGGTGCCTGTCGCAGAGGTGTAGCCGTTTTTCATGATCACCAACACGCCATCGCCTTGGTTCAATAAGGTGGATGACACGCCAGACAACAGGCCGTTGTGCCAAAACCCACCATCACCCATGATGGCGATGGGGCGTCGGGCTGAAAAATTCTTAACAGCGGCACTCGAGGCCATGCTCATGCCATAGCCCAAAATGGAATGGCCAAAAGAAAACGGCGCAAAGGTAGCCAAGGCATGACAGCCGATGTCGGCTGCGATGTGCAACTTGCCGACCTCCCGCTCCACGAGCTTGAGGGCGGAAAACACAGGCCGCTCAGGACAGCCCGTGCAGAAGTTGGGTGGACGCGCGGGCAAGGGCTGCTTCAGTATCTGCGTTGCCGTTTGGCGTGTTTCGTCTAAGCGGGGTAAGTAGCTAGGGACAACAGCGGGAACCACGTTCGCAGGATAGGTGTCTGTAAACGCCTGAATACCGCGTATCAAGATCTCAGCCGTGTATTCGCCGCCCATGCTGAGAAAGTCTTTTCCGTGCAACGCGGTGCGCGACTGGCTTCTTTGCAGGTGCGTGGCAACCTCTTGCTCAATGAACTCAGGTTGGCCTTCCTCTATGATCATGACGCCCTGTTTGTCTTTGCAAAATGTTGTGATTTGCTCGGGCACTAACGGATAAACAACGTTTAACACCAAGAGGGGAATACGCGATTCACCCGCCTCGTTGGTCAGCCCCAGAACATCGAGCGCTCTAATCAGCGTGTTGTACAAGCCACCCTGAACAATGAGGCCGACGCCCGTGGGCTCACCAGCCCATTGCTCGTTGAGCGCCGCGTCCACAATGAAGCGGCGCGCCGCGGGCATGCGTGACTCGTATTTCAGCTTCTCTTGTGCGTAGGTGGCGGGTGGATGCGCGAGCTTTGCATAGCTGAATTCGGGTGCGCTTTGTTGCAAGTGCACGCTGGAGATTTTGGGTGCAATATTGGCTTTGGTTTGGAAGCTACCCTGCACATGACAGGTACGAATTCGCAGCTCCATCATGACGGGGGTGTTAGACGCCTCAGACAGCTCGAAGGCTTTCTCTACGAGATTGACAATGCTGGTTAGGTTGGGGCGTGGGTCAAGCAACCAAATAGTCGACTTCAAGGCGAACGCATGGGTGCGTTCTTGGATGACGCTAGCGCCCTCGCCGTAATCCTCTCCCACGACAATAACGGCGCCGCCCATCACCCCGGGCGATGCGAGGTTGGATAGCGCATCAGAGGCCACGTTGGTGCCGACAATCGACTTCCAAGTCACGGCCCCACGCACGGGGTACATGATGGACGCACCCAGCATGGCCGCTGCCGAGGACTCATTGGTGCAGGCCTCCACGTGCACGCCCAACTCGTCGAGATAGGGGCGTGCCTGCACCATGACATCAAGCAAATGCGATATGGGCGAGCCTTGGTAGCCGCCAACGTAGGTCACGCCAGATTGCAGCAAGGCCTTGGTAACCGCCAATATGCCCTCCCCATGGAAGGTCTGCCCGTCGCCGAGTTTGAGATTTTCGATCTCTCTGCTGAAGGACACTTCCACTGCGATCTCCCTTTTTTGTTTACGGCTCTAATTTAGGTTGCTTCAGGGCACATGGCAAATGCACGTTTTGAATTATTATTATTCGATATGCGAATAATAACTAATTCTCCGTATGCGAAAAATAAATGAAATTTAACCAGCTGGATCTCAACTTACTGCGCGTGCTCGTTGCGCTGCACCGCACGGGGTCTGTCACGCTTGCCGGGCAGTCGCTGTCGTTGTCCCAGCCTGCAACCAGCCACGCACTGGCTAAGTTGCGGTATGCGCTTGACGACGAACTGTTTGTGCGCAGTGCAAAGGGGCTCAAGCCCACCAAGTTATGCGAGCGTATTGCGCCGCGTTTAGTGGCCCAACTGGCGCAGTTGGAGTCCACGTTAGGAACGGCTAAAGCCTTTGACCCCAAAACCAGCGAAAGCCACTGGCGGGTTTCTTTGTCTGATCTTGGCGAAATGATGTTCCTCCCCGCGCTCGCCAAAGCGCTGCGAGAAGAGGCCCCCATGGCGCACGTATCAAACGTCGCTGTCGGCGTGGAGGAGGTGTCTCGCGCCCTGATGGCGAGAGAGATTGATTTTTCTATCGGCATTTTGCCGAGCAAGCATCCAAGCGTTCGGTCTGAGAAACTATTTGAAGAGCGCTATGTTGCCGTGACGTCCCAGCAGTGGCGACCGAGCAAGGCGGTGACTAAAAGCAAGCTCCAAATAGAGCAACTGCAGCGTGCGAAGTTGGTGGTGGCGGCGCCAACGGCGACGTTTCATGGTGGCGTAGAAAAAATTCTCCAAACCCATAATCTCACGCGTCAGGTCGTATTGCGAACACGCCATTTTGGTGCGATTCCTGAATTGACCTTACACACCGACTTGCTCGCTATCGTGCCAGCGATGTATGCACACAATATGGCACGCACGCACCAGCTGCGGGTTTGGGAATTACCCAGTAACTCGGTGAAATATGCCGTTAATCTGCTGTGGCATGCCAGTACAGACTCTGAAACTGAGCAAGTGTATGTGCGAGACAAGGTGAGGGCGCTGTTCGCTCGCGCCAGCTGATTGGGTTCGATGGCCGGCGTGACCTCGTTACAAAGGCTCACCTATGTATTGCAGCGCAAGCGCGCGTTGTGCATCTTCGTTTCGACGCAAGTAGGCCAGCTCGCTTTCCTGCAATCGCTGATCGATCGGTGTTTGATCTGGAAAACGGTGCAGTAAATTAGTCAGCCACCAAGAAAGCCGGGTGGCACTCCAGACTCTACGCAAGGCGGTTTGTCCGTAATCATTTAACAGCGCTTCGCTGTCCTGCTTGTAATACGCCATGAGGCCACGCGAGAGGTAGTGCACATCTGAGAATGCTAAATTCAGCCCCTTGGCACCTGTTGGGGGCACGATATGCGCCGCATCACCAAGCAAAAATAAACGCCCCCAACGCATAGGCTCTGCGACGAAGCTACGAAGGGGTGCAATTGATTTTTCTATGGAGGGCCCCGTCTCAATTTGTGCGGCAATCCGGGGGCCCATGCGTATCTTCAACTCGTCCCAAAATCGCTGGTCACTCCAATCGGCCAAGCCATCTGACAGGGGGCACTGCACGTAATAGCGGCTCAACATGGGGTTGCGCTGCGAGCACATGGCGAAGCCATGTTCGTGGTTGGCGTAGATGATCTCTTTTATGGGCGGCGTGCGCGAGAGGATACCGAGCCAGCCAAATGGGTAAATTTTCTCAAATGTCTTGAGGGTTGCCGCAGGAATGGTCGACCGACTTACGCCGTGATAGCCATCGCATCCCGCGATAAAGTCACCTTCTATTCGGTGGTGGAGACCATCTTTTTGATAGGTGACAGACGGTGTTGTGCTGTCGACGTCGTGCAGCCTCACGTCCTCTGCGAGATCAATTGGCGCCGTGCCTGCCGCATCGTGGGCGGCATATAGGTCTTCGGTGATCGCTGTCTGGCCGTAAGCCATCATGGTTCGACCCGTATGCTTTTTGACGTCAATAAAAAACTGCTCATCGCCAGACCACACAATACCCGTGCCGTTGTGTACGCTGCCCTCTGCATTCAGTCGATCGGCGAGACCATAAGCCCTGAGCATGTTAACGGTGCTGTCTTCTAGTACGCCTGCGCGTATGCGTTGCAAGACATGTTGGCGTGAAGCGCGCTCCACAACGACGCTGGCGATGCCTTCTTTGCGTAAGACGTGCGAGAGCATCAGGCCTGCAGGTCCGCCACCAACGATGATGACTTGGGTTTTAATCGTGTGCATGGTCTGTGCGCCCTTGGTGTCTGATGGTGAGAGTCAGCGATGGTCCCTGTGGTTTTACCAGATGTCGTCGTTTAAGACACCGGTGACGCTCGCCTTGGCCTTGGCCCTGGACTTAGCGGGAGCGCGGCGGAGGGTTGTCTGCGGCCATCCTCATCATAATTAGATTTCGGGCTACACTTTTGAGTCACCCACGGAGTACAACGGAGCGACATGAAACCTGAGATCAATGAGCGTCTCACCCGCATCGGGCCACAGGCACCGTGTGGCGCACTCATGCGTCACTACTGGCAGCCGGTCGCCTTATTGGCGGAGTTTGATCCCGCACTTGATCCGCGCATGCGTGATCGCCCGGTGAAGGCGGTGCGCGTGTTAGGGCAAGATTTCGTGCTTTTTAAGAATGCGGCAGGCACCTTTGGGTTACTGGATCGTGACTGCCCGCACCGAGGTGCCGATTTGGCATTTGGGCGTAACGAGGGTGACGGCTTGCGATGTCCCTTTCACGGGTGGAAGTTTGATGTGAGCGGCCAATGTATTGAGACGCCTGCTGAGCCCGAGGGAAGCCGGCTGTGTAGCCGTATTAAGCAGCGCAGCTACCCCCTCATGGAAAGAAGCGGTGTGCTATTTGCTTGGTTGGGTGAGGCCGGTAGCTCGCCACCCCCCTTCCCAGAACTGGACTGCTTTACGGCGCCCGACACCCATACATTTGCCTTTAAAGGGCTGTGGCAATGCAATTGGCTGCAAGCCTTTGAGGTGGGCGTTGACCCGGCGCATGCATCGTTCTTACATCGCTTTTTTGTTGATGAGTCAATGGAAGACAGCTACGGCAAGCAATTTAGAGGTGCCAGTGCGGGCGACGTAGACGGCGAGCAGTGGCCCATGACGAAAGTCATGCGTGAATTTGATCAACCCAAGATATCGGTGGCGTCTATGCCTTACGGCATGCAACTCACGGCATTGCGCGCCATGAATGCGTCGCTCACACACGTGCGCGTGACCCATTCAATTTTCCCGCATACCTTCGTCATTCCGCTTTCAGAGACCATGACGATTACCCAAATGCACGTACCCGTCGATGACACCAACACCTATTGGTATGCGGTCTTCACCAGCTTTGATGGACCTGTCGACAAAGAGGCCATGCGTGCACAACGTCTGCAGGGGATCAGCTTGCCGGATTACATCCCCAAGACGGGGCGGCACAACCACTGGGGCTTCAATGAGGAGGAGCAGTTGACGCGCACGTATCTTGGCATGGGTGAGAGTGATATCAACGTACACGACCAATGGGCGTGTGAGAGCATGGGCCCGATCCAAGATCGTAGCCGCGAACACCTGGGCACCACCGATGTCGCCATCATGGCGAATCGCCGCGTATTGATGAAGGCAATCGACGATGTCGCCGCTGGGCGTTACCCACCCGGCGTGGCGCAACCGGAGGTAGCCGCTCAACGCGTTGGCCCCGATACCGTCGACGGTATTGCCCCAGCAGATAACTGGGAGCAGTGGTGGCAAACGGCGGTCGATGCCAAGTGCCGCCGCGCCGCTTGGCACGAAAAGCACGGGTCGTAGGCCGTGCGAGCACGAACGTGATGAACAAAGAAGAAGCCATTGTGGGCGTCGCCGAGCAGATTCAAGCCCATGATCTAGAGCTGATTCGCTTTGCATGGTGCGACGTGCATGGCGTTGTGCGCTGCAAGAGCCTGAGCGCCGCCGCCGCCATGCGGGCGCTAGACAACGGCGTTGGCATGGTGAGCACCTTGTTCCTAAAAGATGCGGTGGGTCGTACGGTTTACAAGATTTTCGAGCCCGAAACGGCAGCCCAACTTCCTGACTTTGCCTTCGCCAGCAATGTGCAACTCATGCCGTTGCCGCACACGTTTAAGGTATTGCCGTGGGCGGAGAAAACCGGGTGGATACTGTGCGATGCGGTGTTTCCAAATGGTGAGCCGGTTGGTTTGGATACGCGCCATCAACTGAAAACCGCTCTGGGGAATTTGGCCAAGCGTGGCCTAGGGATGGTGTGTGGTCTGGAGGTCGAGCTGCACATTTACCGCTTGGACGAGGCGCGTAATAGCGCTTACCGCAACCCTGATTTAGCGGCTTGGCCGGGGCCTGCACCAGAGGTTAGTTTGATACACCCGGGGTTTAACCTGCTGTCAGAGTCGTGCCTAGACATGGCTGACGAGCCTTTGCGGATTGTGCAGCGAACGGCACAGGCCTTGGGCTTGCCCTTGTTGTCACTTGAAATTGAGTTAGGCCCCAGTCAAGTGGAGGTGGTGTTTGATGCAACCGACGCCTTAACTGCAGCGGACAACATGGTGTTGTTTCGTAGCGCGGTCGGTCAAGCCCTTGGTCGGGCGGGTTATTACGCAACCTTCATGTGTCGCCCGCCGTTTGAAAACATCATGGCCAGTGGTTGGCATCTGCACCAATCGCTGGTGGACCTTGCGACCGGAGAAAACGCGATGATGCGCCCGACCCCCACCTCAACCCCTACTCAGACAGGCGAGGCCACTGAGCTGTTATCTGATCTCGGCGCGCATTACTTGGCAGGCTTGTTAACGCACGCCAGAGGCATGACGGTCATGTGCACGCCAACCACCAACGGTTTTGAGCGCTTCAAACCCAACGCGTTGGCGCCGCATGCGATTGTGTGGGGGCGCGATAACCGCGGTGCCATGTTGCGTGTCATCGGGCAAGCCGGTGATGCCGCCACTCGCATTGAGAACCGATTGGGTGAACCGGCTGCCAATCCCTATTTGTATATGGCTGCGCAAATTCACGCTGGTCTAGCGGGTATCGATCAGCGTTTAGTCCCCCCACGTGCAACGGCTGACCCCTATGGGCAGGGGGCGACAGACGGATTGGTTCCAAATAATTTGGGCGAGGCCTTAGATGCGCTGACGGCCGACCCCGCGATGCGAGCGGGTTTTGGTGACGCGTTTATAAATTACTACGAGCAGATAAAACGCCCTGAGCAGCAACGCTATGAGGCGGCTGAAGACAAGCGTGCATTTCATACACGCGCGTATTTTTCTAGGATTTAGTTTAGGCAATGACAAAGACCAACCAGATGATCACCATCCATTTATTCACTGGCCCCGCCGATACCGAGGGGGTTGCCGTGCAAGCCACGGTGGGACAAACCTTAATGGCTGCTGCGGTTGACGCCAACGTCGATGGCATTGCCGCCGACTGTGGCGGCACGCTCACGTGCGCGACCTGCCATGTGATGGTGCGCGAGCCGTGGTTGTCGCGTTTGGAGGCGATGCCGTCCGATGAAGACAGCATGCTGGACTACGCGGCGTGTGCGCGGGAGGCTAACAGCCGCCTGTCATGTCAGGTCAAACTGACGGCTGACTTGGACGGCATGCAAGTCGATTTACCGGCTAGTCAGTACTGACCAGCTGAGGGCGCAGTGCATTGGCTTTTGCTCAGTGCGTCGCGCTCTTCAGGGTGGCCAGTAAAGCGTTTAGGGCGGCCATCGCAAAGGCCTGCATGTTGTCGACGCGCTCAGATTGGGCTGTCTCCAGCGTGGTCGCGCGGTCGAGTGACGGCATGGTCCGACTGCTCACGGCTAAGCACGTGTGTCCCGGGGCATCGCCGTATCGGTTGCCAGTCGGGCCGCTGGCGCCTGTTTCGGCCAGACCCCAGTCGGCGTGCGCGTGCTCCCGAGTGCGTAAGGCGAGTAGCGCCGCATAGGGTTCGGAGGCGGAGCGTATGTCCGACATGTCATGGTCCTCGATGTTTGTGAGGGTGCGGCGTGCGTGTTGGGTGTAGACCACTGCGCCAGAGACATAGTAGGCCGATGCCCCTTCCACACTGAGCAGGGCAGCCGAGATCAGTCCGCCAGCCGACGATTCGGCAACAGCAATGGTTTCTTGGCGGGCTTTTAAAATCTCGGCAATTTCGCGTGCAATGGGGTGTAGTGTGTTCATGGTGTCCTTCTTGAATACCTGTCATCGTAGGCGGCCTGATCGCTTCGTCAAGCCCCTTTTATAGCGGCAAGTGTCGCTTAGTTAACTTCTCTTGCCCGGCAAAACATGCGACTATGCGGCGAATTAACAGGGGACATCAATGGCTAAAAATATCGTCGGTATCTGGAAGATGGTGCGAACGGAGTCAACCGGTGCGGATGGTCGTCCCATGCCCGCGCCTTATGGCGGAGCCGGCGGATTGGGCATCATCACCTTTACGGCGGACGGTCGCATGGCCTGCGTCTTGTGCGACAGTCGCACCGACCTGCCAGCGGATGCACCGCGTGAATACAACTCCTACTGCGGCGCGTACGTATTTGATGGCAAGCAATTGAGCACCAAAGTCGATGCCTGCTCCTTGCCCAAGTGGTTTGGTACCGACCAAGTTCGGGACGTCTCGTATGAGGGTGACTTGATGGTGTTGCGTCCGCCCCTGAGGGCCTACGCGGCACAAGCCGAACAGCGTGTGCTGTACTGGCGAAAAATGAGCGACTGAGCTCTGCCCTCCCAATCGTTTGCGTGGTTGGCGTCGAAAAGACGCTGTTTTTCGACGATGATGGGGGATGAATACAACGCCATCGCTGATCACCTGGGAAGACGCCGGACAAACCTGTGAGGCCGCTTGGCGTTCCCCCACGCAGCGCATGCCCAGCGAGCTGGTGCCCGCGGACGACACCTTGAGTGCAGACAAGGCCTACAAGCTGGTGAATGCGGGCAAGGGCCTGTTGTGGCGCGGGGACTTTCATAACGGCCGCCAACTGTTGCAAGCGCTGTCACGGCGCTTAGATCGTAAGCCGCGTCGTCGCAAGCCCGCTGCTGGCGCGACTGACGTCGACACACCGACCGATGCCTTGAGCGCGACGCGTGCAGCGTTCATGCGCCACCGTGCATTTCAGGCGCGTCGGGCCGAGGTGTTGGGCCGCGTCTTGATTCGCTTTGAGCCAGACCACAGCCTGAGCTTGCGCCGTGCCCCGGACGCCCGTACCGCGTTAACAGAGGCGTGGGGTGCGCCTGACGGTCATGCGTCCATGGTGTCTATGCGGGATTTGCAGGGCATGATTGGTGCCCACGAATGGCGTAAAAAGGGTGTTGACATCCCTTTTCTGAATGACCGCATCCATCCGCACTATGGGGTGTATTCTCCACTGCGAGGTGAATACATTGACCTGATCGCGCACGCACCGTTACCCGATGGCGCCAAAACGCTGGCCTTTGATATCGGGACAGGAAGCGGCGTGATTGCCGCTGTGCTGGCCAAGCGTGGCGTCGCCCGCGTGCTCGCGAGCGACATTTCACCCGCAGCCATCGCCTGTGCGAGCCAGAATATCGCCCGCTTGGGGTATCAAGCCCAGGTGGAGCTGGTGGCCACTGACCTTTTCCCGGAAGGACGGGCCCCACTGATCGTGTGCAACCCGCCGTGGTTGCCCGTCCCAGCCAGCGCCGCAATAGAACGCGCGGTGTACGACCCAGACAGCGCCATGTTGCGTGCGTTTTTAACGGGTCTCTGCGCGCATTTGACACCCAACGGGGAAGGGTGGTTGGTCATGTCTGACCTCGCGGAGCACTTGGGCCTGCGTGGGCCAAGTACGCTCACCGACTGGATGGGTGCGGCCGGCTTGCGTGTCTTGGCGCGTCACGATGCGCGTCCGTCGCATCCGAAAGCCACTGATCCCAGCGATCCGTTGTTTGTAGCGCGTCGCAAAGAGGTGACCACGCTGTGGCGTCTTGCCGCCGCGTAGATACCCATTCAGCGAGGGGTGGTGACTGAACGGTCGCTGGGCAATTGGCATCTCAGACTGGCATAATCCACTCCAAAGCAACGGCTACTCGTTGCTATTTTTTTGAACTGAAGGACTGCTATGAACACCCACCCCTCTGGACTGCAATACGAAGACACCGTGATCGGCGAAGGCGATGAAGCGGTCTCTGGAAAAGACGTGGTTGTGCATTACACCGGTTGGTTGTTTAACGACGGTGTGCAAGGTGAAAAATTTGATTCCAGCAAAGACCGTCGCGACCCCTTTATGTTCGCGTTGGGCTCGGGCATGGTGATTAAGGGCTGGGACGAAGGCGTGGCGGGTATGCGCGTTGGCGGTGCGAGAACCCTCGTTATCCCTCCTGAAATGGGCTACGGCGCACGCGGCGCGGGCGGCGTTATCCCCCCAAATGCGACCTTAAAGTTTGAGGTCGAGTTGCTAGGCATTCAAGGCTGAGATCGCGGAATAGCTTCCCCTAGGCTTGCACGCTCACGGGGTAAGCGGGCGTTTTAACGCGCACGGTCATGGGGCCAAACACGATGGGCGTGGCCGTACCTGCCAAAGTCTGGGCGAGGGCTTTGGCCGCCGTCATGAGTGGCATCACAAACGGCAAACCACGCGGCGCCCCGTCAAACAACGTGGGGGTGGCCGCACTGGCGTAGGCGGCACAGTCGCCTAATGCGTAAACGTCTGGCGCGGATGTCTGACCCCACGCGTCAACGACGATGCCTCGGCCTATGTGCAAGTCGCTGCCCTGTGCCAACTCAGTGCGGGCGCGCAGTCCAACGGCGGACAGCACCACGTCCACACACAGACACTCACCGTTAGACAGGGTGACCCACTTGTCGCGCGGCGCTTGCGGGGTCTGCGTGTCGGTGTCTACCCGGTGGTCTACTCGTTGTGCGGTCATTCCAAAGTGAAATTGCACGCCCAATGATGCCAATGCCGTTTGCAATGCATGACTGTCCTCGGCCGACAACAGCGCACCCAGAACGCGCTCGCCAGGATCAACCACGTGCACCGTGTGACCGGCCTTGGCCAAGTCGTTGGCAAACTCGCACCCAATCAGGCCCGCACCCATGATCAAGACGCGCCCGCGCTCGGGGTGCGCCGCTTGGGCCAACTGCGCCCTAAAGGTGGCGTAGGCGTCCAGATCGTTTACAGACAAAATATGCTCAGAGCCCGGCAGATTCAAGCGGATGGGGTCGGCACCTAAGGCCAAGACCAACTGGTGATACGGGATAGTGCCTGCCGTGGTGGCGAGCGTTTTTTTCGCCGTATCGATGGCGGTCACCGAGGTGTGTGCCCGCAGCGTTACCCCCAGTTTTTCTGCGTGCGTTTGACCGCTTGCAGAGACCAAGTTCGTTGCCGTTTTGTTGAGTGCGAGGGCATTGGATAGCATCGGTTTGCTGTAAAAATCGCCTGTCCCCGCACTGATTACCGTGATCAGGGCTTCAGGGGAACGGGCGCGTAGCTCCCGCGCAAGCGACCACCCCGCTAGTCCGCTGCCCACAATGACAGTCGCTTGTGGCGTGGTGGTTGTGGCAGGTTCGGACATGGGTGTGGCAGTGGGTGCTTGCATGGTGTTTACTCTCGCAGTGGATTAAATTTCGACGGCTTCAAAGTCGGCTTTTGCAACGCCACACTCTGGACATGCCCACGTCTCTGGGACATCTGCCCACGCGGTGCCTGCCGCAATGCCATCTTCAGGCCGTCCTTGCGCCTCGTCGTAAATGAAGCCGCACACAATGCATAAATAGGTTTTCATGGTTTTCTCTCAATGGGTTGAAGGGGGTAATAACGTGTGCCGGTTGGCGGTTTAGGCCGCTACGGTCTCATGATCTGCAAAGGCTTGCGCGCTTTCTAATGCTTGAGCGCGCTCTAAGGCCTGTTTGTAGTGATTGGCATGACGCTCCTCGACCTTCGCCAGCGCAGCGAAACGCTTGGCGGCTTTTTCAAGTACCGCTTTAAATTGCGCTGCGTGCTCTCGGCTTTCGGCAATTTGTTCGTCGAATTCAGCGACCGCTGCCTGGTTGCCTTCTTGGACTGCAAGGTGGCGAAAGGCGGGATACATCTCTGTGTATTCATGCGTCTCGCCCTCAATGGCGATCTCCAACGCTTTGGCGGGTGTCATCTGGCTCTTTGGATAAAGTAAGTCAAGGTGACCAAAGGCATGTTGCACCTCCTGATCGGCCGTCGCCTCAAAGGCCTCGGCGGTTGCGATGTCACCCGCAGCCCGAGCAATTTTGGCGAAATAACGGTACTTGATATGCGCCATAGACTCGCCGGCAAAGGCGGCCTCAAGGTTTTTAATCGTGACGGATGTAGCGGGTGTAGCTGATGTGGGGTTCATTTAGAGCTTCCTTTCAGGGGTTTTTCAAGTTGCGATGGGCCTATTGTTGTTCCTTGCTAATAATCTGTAAAATGGATTGTTTAAATGATTACAATCGGTTTATCCAATCATTAGTATGACAGCTAACAACCCAAAAACGGGCGCTTTTCAGGCGGCCAACCGCTTGTCTCTTAAACAACTGAATTACTTGGTTCAGTTGTCTGACACATTGCATTTCACCCGCGCGGCAGAGCGCTGTTTTGTGACGCAGTCAACGCTGTCCGGCGGCATACAAGAGCTGGAGAGCCAGTTGGGGGTCCAATTGGTTGAGCGCAGTAATAAACACGTGATGTTCACGGCGATTGGTGCCGACGTGGCGAGCCGCGCGCAAGCGATGCTGGCCATGGGCGCTGACTTGATTGACGCCGCAAAGCTAAGCGCTGACCCGGCAAATGCCAGTATCCGTCTGGGGGCGATACCGACGATTGCGCCGTTTATGTTGCCTGCTCTCATGCGTGAGCTCAGAGCACGGCGCGAGGTGTCAGGGGCGGGGGGCACGCCTTTGCCGGCCCCCCGCGTTTTGTTGCGTGAGGATCAGACGGCGGTTTTGCTGCATGCGGTAGAGACGGGGGCGCTTGATGCGGCGCTGATTGCGCTGCCAATGGATGTGGGGCGGTTGGCGGTATGGCCACTTTTCGAGGAGGAGTTGTGGCTCATCGCCTCAACGAAAGAGGCGACGACACACACCCAAGCGCCGACGGTGCGTGACCTTGATATGACACGCCTCATGCTGTTGGGGGATGGGCATTGCCTCAGCGAGCACACCTTACGCGCGTGCAGTACAGCCATGCGCGGTAAGGCCATGACGCCCTCTGATATTGAGGCGACGAGCTTGACCACACTCATTCAGATGGTGGAGGCGGGTTTGGGTGTGGCGATGTTGCCGAGCATGGCGGTGAGGGCGGGGCTTTTGAACGCCAGCGAGGTCATTGCTAAGCCGTTTGCATCGCCAGCACCCAAGCGAACGATCGCACTGGTGCACCGAGCGACGCAAAGCCCGCACCACGTGCTGTCGCAGATACGCGAATTAGCTCAAGCCTTCGGTAAGCCGAGCACGGGCGGTGCCAAACGAAGCAAGCAGTCGGCGTTAGTGCCCGGGTAGCCCCATGGATCGGCTAATGAGCTCTTTCATGATCTCGTTCGTTCCGCCATAGATACGTTGCACACGGGCATCGGCGTACTGGCGCGTCACCGCATACTCCAGCATGTAGCCATAGCCACCGTGTAGCTGAACACAGGCATCCATTACCTTGCACTGCAAGTCCGTGCACCAGTACTTGGCCATGCTGGCGGTGGCACTATCCAGTTGCTCGTTGGCGAGTAAATCTAAACACTTGTCGACAAATACTTGGGCAACTTGCACCTCGGTTTGTAACTCAGCCAAGGTGTATCGGGTGTTTTGATAACGAGCGACGGGCTGACCAAACACCTGCCGCTCTTTGACATATTGCACTGTCTGATCGATCACGGATTGTGCGGCGGCCACACCGGTGATAGCGATTTGTAGGCGCTCCCAAGGCAGCTGTTCCATGAGAGCGACAAACCCACGGTTACACATGGCTTCGCCACCCAGTAGCTGCTCAGGACCGACGCGCACATTGTTAAAGAACAACTCGGAGGTGTCTTGCGCCTTGTAGCCGAGTTTCTTTAAGCGCTTTCCTTTTTCGAACCCAGGCATGCCGCGCTCCACCAGAAAAAGGCTGGTGCCCTTAGCGCCGATTGCGGGGTCTGTTTTGCACACCACAATGACCAGGTCTGCATGCCACCCATTGGTGATGAATGTCTTGCTGCCGTTGATGATGAAGTCATCACCATCGCGTGTGGCGGTGGTTTTGATGCCTTGCAGGTCGCTACCCGTGCCGGGCTCAGTCATCGCTATCGCGCCAATCATTTGACCAGATGCCATGGCTGGCAGGTAGCGTTGCTTTTGCTCCTCGGTGCCGTAATGCAGCAAGTAGGGGGCGACAATCTCGCTGTGCAGGCCAAAACCAACGCCAGAGAAACCGCCAGCGGCGAGTGCCTCCATTTGGGCGACGGCAAACAGCTTGTCACCGTCACTGCCGCCGTAGGCCTCGGGCATGCTCATGCATAAAAAGCCGTGTTCACCTGCTTTTTCCCATACGGCGCGGTCGACGTAGCCTTGCGCCTCCCACGCCTCGTGGAAGGGCGCGATTTCTTTTTCGATGAAGCGTTGAAACCCATCAATAAATGCCTGATGGTCAGGGTTGAAAAGGGTACGGGTAATCATTGACATGTCTCCAACGTGATTTTTTTATGATGTGTAGCGGGCAAAATGAAAACATAGCGTAACCCATATTTTGTGAAAGACAGCCAGATGACCGATGCGTTCATATTTGATGCGGTGCGTACGCCGCGCGGCAAGGGCAAGAAAGACGGCAGCTTGCACGAGGTCAAGCCAATTGACTTGGCTGTTTGCGTGTTGGAGGCCCTGCGAACACGCAACGGCTTTGAGCCATCGGAGATCGATGACATCGTGATGGGCGTGGTCTCCCCGGTGGGTGAGCAGGGGGCGGTGCTGCCCAAGGTCGCGGCGTTGAAGGCGGGTTGGGACGTTCGCTGCTCTGGCGTCCAAATAAATCGCTTCTGCGCCAGTGGCTTAGAGGCGGTGAATTTAGCCGCTCAAAAAGTTGCGAGTGGCTGGGAGGATCTGGTGGTTGCCGGCGGCGTAGAGAGCATGAGTCGGGTGCCCATCGGTGCCGATGGCGGGGCTTGGGCCCAGGACCCAACGACCAATATGGAAACGCTGTTTGTCCCGCAGGGCATTGGGGCAGACTTGATTGCGACGCTTGAGGGCTTTAGCCGGTCGGATGTCGATGCCTACGCCAGCGAGAGCCAGCGTCGTGCCGCGCATGCGCGTGATCGTGGTTTGTTTGACCGCTCAATCGTTCCGGTGTGTGACGCGCTGGGCCAAACGATCTTGGCACGCGATGAGTTCATCAAGCCGGGTACGTCTGTTGAGACGCTCTCAAAGCTCAAGCCTGCGTTCGAGCAATTAGGCGCGCTGGGCTTTGATGCGGTGGCGTTACAGCGTTACCCGCAGGTCGCGCGCATCCACCACGTGCACCACGCGGGTAACTCATCGGGAATCGTTGACGGCGCCACCGCCATGCTGCTTGGCAATGCCGCGAGTGGCAAGCGTTTAGGTTTGACCCCGCGTGCACGTATTGTGGCCACAGCGGTTAGTGGCGCTGATCCGACGATTATGCTGACCGGGCCGGCCCCGGCAGCCCGCAAGGCGCTAGCGAAAGCCGGTTTGACGGCCAAAGACATGGACTTGGTTGAGATCAACGAAGCCTTTGCAGCGGTGGCAATGCGCTTCATGAAAGACTTGGGCTTCTCACACGCGCAAACCAATGTGAATGGTGGTGCCATCGCCATGGGCCACCCGCTCGGTGCGACAGGCGCCATGATTTTAGGCACGCTTGTTGATGAACTGCACCGCCGCGAGCAGCGTTATGGCTTAGCGACCTTGTGTGTGGGTGGTGGGATGGGTATCGCCACGATCATTGAGCGCATCTAATTGAGGACATCAGAAAAATGACTACGCCAACCCCAACTATTCACTATGCGGTAGACGATGGCATTGCCACGTTGACCATGGATGAGCCGAATTCGCCAGTCAATACGATGTGCGAGCAGTGGCAAAAAGACCTGATTGCTTGCACCGCACGGGTGGTGGCCGAGCGGCAGACGCTGCGCGGCATTATCTTGGACTCGGCCAAAAAAGTATTTTTTGCAGGCGCTGACCTCAAGGCGGTCATGCGGTCATCAGCGACCGATGCGGTCGCCGTGTACGAGGAGGTTGAGACCATTAAGGGCTGCTTTCGACGCCTAGAAACCTTGGGGATTCCGGTGGTCTCGTGCATTAATGGACACGCGCTAGGGGGCGGATGGGAGTTGGCTTTGGTGGGGCACCATCGCTTGGCAGTCGATAACGACCGTATCGCGCTTGGCCTGCCCGAGGTGACGTTGGGTTTGATCCCTGGCGCGACGGGCATCAGCAAAATGGTGCGTTTGCTGGGGCTCAAGAAGGCGCAAGCGTATCTGGTGGAGGGCAAAACGTTTACCCCGGCGGTCGCCCATGCAATGGGTTTGGTCCACGCCTTGGTCCCTGATGGTGACGGTGCGCGGCAGTCGCTGCGCGATGGCGCGATGGCTTGGATTGACGCGCATCCTAGCAGTCAGCAACCGTGGGATGTTGCCGGCTATGAGATACCCGGTGGCGGTGCGAACGCGCCACAACATGCGGGTCTATTGAGTGTCGCACCGGCGATGCTCATGAAAAAAACCCGTGGTTTGTTGCCAGCGCCTGCGTATGCGCTGGCGTGCATGGTCGAGGGCTCGATTGTGGATTACGACACCGCGACACGCATTGAGAGCCGCTATTTGGCCAGACTGTGGACAACGCCGGTCGCTAGAAATTTGATCAGCCACTTCTTCAACATGAACGCGATCAAGTCTGGCCAAAGCCGGCCCAATGACGTGCCCCGTGCACGCTTGAGCAAAGTCGGGGTGTTGGGTGCCGGGATGATGGGCTCGGGCATCGCCTATGCGCAGGCGGCTAGCGGCATACAAACGGTCTTAAAAGACGTCACCATCGCGCAAGCGGAAAAGGGTAAAGCGTATAGCGCGCAGCTGACACAGACGCAGGTGGCGCGTGGGCACTTAGGTGCTGAGGCGCAAGCGGCTTTGTTGGCGCGCATCCAGGCCACCGATGATATGGCGGATCTCGCGGGGTGCGAACTCATTGTGGAGGCGGTTTTTGAGGCGCGTGATCTGAAGACCCGTGTGATCAGTGAGGCGGAACCCCAATTGGCGGCGGGCGGGTTTTTTGCCAGTAATACGTCGACATTGCCGATTTCAGGCTTGTCGCAGGGGTGCCAGAGTCCAGAGCGATTTATCGGCATTCACTTCTTCTCTCCGGTTGACAAGATGAAGCTGGTTGAAATTATTCGTGGCGAGCAGACCAGTGAGGAAACCTTGGCGCGTGCGTTTGACTACGTGCAGCAAATTGGAAAAATACCGATTGTTGTGAATGATGCGCGTGGCTTTTACACCAGCCGTACATTTGGCACCTTTGTGATGGAGGGCGCCGCGATGGTTGGTGAGGGCATACCCGCAGCCGTGATTGAGAACGCAGCGATGCAGTGCGGTATGCCGGTGGGCCCCTTAGCCGTGCTGGACGAGACGGCCTTGAGTCTCTCCGTGCAGGTGCTTGATCAAACGCGCAAGGACCTTGCCGAGCGCGGTGAGGTGTATCAACCCAGCGCGGGTGAGCGGTTGGTTGAACGGATGGTGAAGGAGTTGGATAGACCTGGACGCGCAGGCGGCGGTGGTTTTTACGCATACCCCGAAGGTGAGAAAAAACACCTGTGGCCAGAACTCGCAACCTTGTTCGAGCGCGCTGAGGTCGCGTGGTCGGTGAGTGACATACAAGACCGCTTGCTTTATCGCCAGGCCATTGAGACCGCGCGGTGCTTACATGAGGGCGTGCTGGGGACGGTTCACGATGCCAATATTGGGTCGATTTATGGCATCGGATTTCCCATGTGGACAGGCGGTGCCATGCAGTTTATCTACGGGACGGGTATCGCGGCATTCGAACGCCGCGCCAGCGAGTTGGCGAATAAATATGGTGCGGGCTTCGCTTTGAGTGACGCTGTGAAGGTGAGCATTCGGAAAAACGAACCCCAGTACGAGCACTAGCGGTTGGTCAGCGCCAGGACTGATTACGTGAGATCCAAGAAAACGCGACCGTTTTCAATTTTGACTGGCCACGATTTAGCGGCCTCGGTTGCCGGGCCACAGGTTACCGAGCCGTCTCGCAGGTCAAATTGAGCCTGATGAAACGGGCACTCCACGTTGTAGCCTTCTACGAAGCCGTCACACAGCTTGGCATTGCCGTGGCTACAGGCATTGTTGATGGCGAATACGCCGTCTTCCAATTTGAAGAGTGCAATGTCATGACCCGCAGGGGTCACGGCAATACCCGCCTCCTCAAATAAATCGCTCTCGGCGGCAACGTCTGTCCAAGTGGTCATGGCGTGTACCCAATCAAATGGGGTAGATGATGGAGTTGGGGATCATTTCACTGTCATAAACGCACACGCGCTCACTGAACTTTAATCCGTCTGGGGTCGTGACAACGGTGTCTATGTAGCGTCCGACGTTGTACACCGTACTTTCTTTGTCTAGTTTGGTACGAAACACGGCATAGTTGGCCTCGCTGTGTATCAGCCCATCGGCGCTGGAACGCACGATGGGCGTGCCCACCACGTGGCGCTGGTAGTAGGGATCATGAAAGATGGTTTCGCTGATGCCGTAGACGCGGTCCTTCAACATGCCTTTGCTGGTGAGCAGCAACGTTGCCAAAGGAAATCCGCGCTCGTGGTTTTCGCGCGGTTGCAGTTTGTACACGCACTTTTCGGTGAAAAAGTCGGGCCAGAGATCCCACTTTCCGCTATCTAGCGCAGTGGCGTAATCGGCGTAAAGTTGCTGTATCGCGAACCAGGTTGGCATATCTACCATCTCAAGCCTCCATTACTTTGCGCCAGTAGGCGTACATGCCACGGATCAGGGTTTCGGTCACCATGTGGTCTGTCTCGCCCACATCGCGCCCACCCAGTTCAGCCAGCGCCCTGTGTGCGGGCTTGGACTCAAATGCATGTTGAGAAAACTCAATGACTTCACCGTCGTCAGCAGATACGAAGCCCGCAGGACCAAATAGGTTGGCTTGGCGTAAGCGGCGCTCTGTCATTTCTGGCGTGTCATCTTCAAAGCCAAAGTGCGTCCACACGAAGTCAAAGGCACCGTGTCCGTCGGGCTGTATGTGTCGCGTCGAGACGCTGTTGACCTGCTGCTGAAAGATAACACTGGGAAACAGCGTCATCATGACTGCCGTTGGCCCATCCCACCAAGGCTCTGGCACGATATCCAGAAAGCTGGGGTCATGCAACTGCATGCTTTCCTTGAAGCTGCCGACCTGCGTGACCTGTGCGGCATCCGCGCCGTTTTTACTGCCGCTGCCGCGCGTTGAGCTCATGGCGGCGTGGCGGTGGTGCGCATCCATGCGGAGCTCAGACTCATTGTCAGCGCGCCATAGTCCAAACGTAACAAACCACGTGTGTAGCAAACCCGGGTGATAGGGGTCTTTGATGTTCTCTTGCATCAGCTTCCAGTTACCCGGAATGCGCTGGCGGTTGTAGCCCAAGATGGTCAGCTTGCGGCCATTAAATAAGCGGTCGAAGTAACCCAGTATGGTGGGGCCCATGTAGTCTTCTAAGGACTCCACCTCATGGTCAAAAGACGCGAACACCACGCCACCGCGTGTGGCCACTTTTAACTTGGTCAGGCCGTGGTTCTTGGGATCAAAGTCTGCGGGCATACCGCCGTTTACTTTTCCGCCTTGGCGAACACCGCGTCTAAAGGGAACGCCCTGTAGGTCGCCTTCTAGTGTGTAGCTCCACTGGTGGTAGGGACATACCAACTCTTTTTTGTTGCCGTGGCGCTCCCGACAAAAGGCCATACCGCGGTGGGCACAGACGTTTTCTACAACATGTATGACACCGTCCATTGCGCGCGTCATGATGACCGACCGCTCGCCGATAACGGTGCGCTTGAAGTCACCCGGGTTGGGGATCTCTGCGTCCAACCCGACGTAGCTCCAATGCGACTTGTAAAAAAGTCGCTCGAGTTCTTTTTTATGAAGGTCGTCGTCTGTGTACACCGCAAACGGTATGCGGCTGGTGCCGTCCGTCTCCCAATGGATGGGCTGTTCCTGCATGGGGTCTCCTCGTTGTCTTTATGGGCATGATGCGCAACTACTGCTATTTTGTAAATCGAATTATTTGTATACTTATTATTTGATAAACAAATAATCATGGATGTCGCGAAGCTGGACCTGAACCTGTTGGTGGTCTTCCATCAGTTGCTTTTACATAAGCGTGTGTCGGCGGTTGCTGCCGCGATGGGCATGAGTCAGCCTGCGGTGAGCAGTGCGCTAGGGCGCCTGCGTGCGCGACTGGGCGATGATCTTTTTCTTCGTACCCAAGCCGGCATGGAGCCCACACCCTACGCTTTGCGGCTGGCGGAGCCCGTGGCTGCCGCGTTAGACGGGTTGCAGCAGGCGCTCAATGTGCGGGCTGCGTTTGATCCGCTGTTGAGCACCCGGCGTTTCACCATCGCGCTCACCGACGTGGGTGAAATGTACTTCCTGCCGGTACTGGTTGAGGCTCTCAAGCGTGCAGCGCCGGCGGTTACCTTGGAGGTGCTGAGCGTGACACAGCCGCTGTTAAAGGACGACATGGCCGCAGGCCGTATTGACTTGGCCTTGGGTTTGTTACCGCAACTGCAGGCTGGGTTTTTTCAGCAAGCGCTATTCCGTCAAAAATACATTTGCCTGATGCGTAACACCCACCCCTTAGCGGGTAACGGGAAGCGTACCGGCAAGCTAACGCTGGCCGCTTTTAGTTCGGCAGAGCATGTGCGGGTGGTTGCTGCGGGTACGGGTCACGGACGGGTGGACCTAGCGCTGGCGCAGAAAAAATTGCACCGGCAATTCCGCCTAACCGTCCCCCATTACGTTGCGCTGGGTGATGTGCTGAGCCACTCTGACCTCATTGCGACCGTACCGGAGCGCTTTGCTGATCGTGTACTAGCGCCGTTTGGCCTCGTGAAGCGTGACTTACCCATTGCGGTCGACGACAGTGCGATTCACCAGTTTTGGCACAGCCGCTTACACCGGGATCCGGGTCACCAGTGGCTGCGTCAGTGGGTGCATACCTTATTCGGCGATGCCAACATGCCCAACCATGAGGAGTCGACCCAAGCGGTGTTTATTTCTCCGGGTCGACGTCGTTGATGGACGCAATGCCGTCTTCAAAGTTCAAGCCTATGTCGTTGCCTAACTTCTTCAAGGCGGGCAATTGAACAGCCATGCCGAGTAGGGCGTCAATGGCTTGGTTTACGGGCGCTTTTGTGGCGTCGCCACTGCCTGTTTGCCCAAAGCCGCTGAGTTGGTTGATACGGATGGAGTCGATTTTTTCGGCTGGTTTAACCATTTCAGCGACGACTTTCGGCAAGGACTCAATTTTTGCGATCTGCACTTGTCGCTGGCTGGCCAATTCACTCAAATTATTTTCGGCGGTGGTGACCGCTTGGCGCCCCTCTGCCTCCACCAATAGACGCTCGCGCTCGGCCTGCGTACGCAGTGTGGCCTCTTGCGCGGCGGCCTGTGCCGCATGAACCACGCTTTCTGAGCGCTTTGCGGAAATGAGCACATCGGTTTCTGCCGATCGCTGACGTCTAACGGCCGCGGCCTCTGCCTCTTGGCTGGCGGCAATGATGGCGACCGACTTACGCCGCTCCGCTTCTGCGACCACCTTGGCGGTGTTGACCGCCTCGACTGCTTTTACCATCTGAGCGCGGGTCGCTTCGGCTAGCGCCTTGGCTTTATGTTCCTCTTGATTCTGAACCGAAATAGCGATTTGGCGAGATTGCTCCGATAAATCTAACGCCTTCTTTTGATCAATTTCAGCCGACTCGATCGCGCGTTGACGACTCAAGTCTGCGACGCGAATCTTCTCATCCAACGCGATTTTTGCTAGCGATACGGAGAGCTCGCTCTCCACTTTGTGTCTAGCGACTTCTGCGACCTGAGCCGCTTTGAGGGTTTCGATTTGCTGCACTTGAGCGATTTGGGCTTGCTGCTCATCGAGATCAATTTGCAGCTTTAGTCGCGATGCCTCCATGGCGGAGCGACGAACGGCGACGTCCGCACCCGCATCAATCTCAGCGCGTTCGCGGCGACTCTTGGCAATGACCTCCGCCAGCTTGCGCATGCCCACGGCGTTGAAGGCGTTGTTTTCATCTAAGGCCTTGAATGGCGTTTGGTCTAAGGCCGTGAGGGACACCGAGTCCAAGTCCAAACCATTTCGGGTAAGGGGCTCCAATAGCGCTTCCCGTACCTCACGCACATACTTGCCGCGGTTCTCATGCAACTCGTCCATGGTGAATCGCGCGGCTACGGCGCGCATGGCATCCACGAGCTTGCCTTCCACCAAGTCTTGCAGCTTAGCGGTGTCAAAGGTACGCGCGCCCAACGTTTGTGCTGCACGTGATATGCCATCCGCCGTTGCGTTGACCGATATATAAAATTCGGCGCTGACGTCGACACGCAGCCGATCATTGGTAATGAGTGACTCTTCTGCGGTACGAACAACCTCTAGGCGTGTCGACTGCATGTTGATGCGAGAGATTTGGTGAAACCACGCAAAGGTGAACGCGCCGCCATCAATCACGACTTTTCGCCCGCCGATGCCGGTTCGGACAAAGCTCACTTCGCGCGTGGCACGCTCATAAAACTTGGCCAGTATCGCGGCGGCGCAGAGAAGCACCACGAAGAAAACGACAACCCAAATTATTAAATCAACCATAACAACCACCTTTAAACTGATAAGCCGCTTGACTCACACGCGAGGTGTGATGCCATGCCGCCATCGACGGGGATATTCGTACCGCGAATCCACCCACTGCCGTCGGACAACAAAAACAGAACCACTGGCGCAATGTCAGCTGGATTGCCGGGGCGGTCCATGATGTGAGCATCTTGAGCCGCACGCTCACCCAGCGTTTCTAAAAAATCTTTCAATATGGGCGTATCGACAGGCCCAGGGCTAACGCAGTTCATGCGTATGCCGCGGTCTCGCCATGTCCAGCGGTTTTTCATCGTCCATGCAATGAGCGCTTCTTTGCTAAAAAAGTAACTGCGCCCACCCGCATCGCCAGCGTCATGTGTTTTCACGAAGTCCTCGACACCATCAAAGTTCAAGTGCTCGGACTCCAAAATGGAGCTCACAACATTGGGCCAGCCCATGCCAGCCAGCGAGGCGAGGTTGACGATACTGGCGCCATCGGCCATTTTTGGGATCAAGCCGAGGGTGAGTGCCTTCAGAGCAACGAGATTCACGCAAAGCACTTTGGCCGCAGGCTGGGTGGGCGGCAGACCCGCGACGTTAGCCAGGCCATGAATGCCATTGGGCAAGACCTGCGTTAATTCGCGGATGGCGTGTGGGTCAGAGAGATCTGCTCGATACAGCTCATCGACGTGGTCATGCGTGACATTCACATCGACACCGAGGACACGGCCGCCGTTTTGCTTGATGAGTCGCGATACCTCTTTACCGATACCAGAGGCACATCCGGTAACAACGATGGTTTTTCCGTTTAGCACATTCGCCTCCCTTAAAACTGTGGTGGGAAGGGGCGCCCACCGCGGTCTAGCGTGATCCAGCGCGTCTCGGTGAACGTCTCCTGTGACCACCGCCCGCCATGACGCCCCATCCCCGACGCTTTAGAGCCGCCAAAAGGCACATGAGGTTCATCATTGACGCTACTGCAGTTGACGTGGCACATACCCGTCTCCAAGCGGTTGGCGATCGAGAGCGCACGTGATTCGTCGCGCGTAATGATCCCGCTGGATAGGCCGTATTCGGTATCGTTTGCCATGGCGATGGCCTCCTCGTCCGTCGCAAACGGTATGACGGGAACAACGGGCCCAAACGTTTCGTCTTTGTAGACTTTCATGTCACGGGTCACGTTGAGTAGGATGGTCGGCTCTACAAAACGCCCGTTAACGCCGCCGCCCAGAGCGATGGTGGCACCTTTCGCGACGGCATCGTCTATCTGATCCTTCACCCTTGCGACTTGTCTGTCATTGATGAGAGGGCCAATGATATTTGCAGCGTCACGCGTTGGGTCGCCGACCTTGAGCGCTTTCGCGCGCCTGATAAATTCGGGCAGGAATTGGTCAAAAATCTTTTCGTGTACCAACACTTTTTCTACGGACATGCAAATTTGGCCTTGATGCATAAAGCTACCAAAATTGGCGGCGCTTGTTGCGCGGTCTAAGTCGGCATCATCGCAGACAATTAATGCGTCCTTTCCGCCCAGTTCAACACACGCTTTCTTGAGGTGGGCGCCAGCTCTTGCGGCGATGACCCGACCAACGGCCGTACTTCCCGTGAAAGAAATCCCCTTTATCGCAGGGTGGTCCACGAGTTCATCGCCAATTGCCTGCACACGTTCGCGTGAGCAGGTGATGACGTTTAAGACGCCAGCTGGAACGCCAGCCTCTTCAAAAGCTTCCGCAAAAAACAAACCGCCGGTGTAAGGCGTCTCTTCAGACGGTTTCAGTATCACCGTGTTCCCCGCCGCCAACGCAAATGCGATCCCCCTTGCCGTTAGCACGCCTGGAAAATTCCAAGGACTGATACAGGTAATCACCCCCATGGGACGTCGCACGGCCAAGGAAAACTTCCCGTGTTCTGAGGGCATGACCTCACCAATTGAAGCGTAATTGCTCGCTGCGGCGGCATGAAAGACCTCAGGGACATAGCCCGCTTCGAACATGCCTTTGCCGATCCAGCCGCCACCTTCATACCGAAGCGCTTCAACGAAGTCATTTTTTCGCCGCTCGATGACGCTGGCGACCTTAATCATGAAATGAGACCGCTCTTGGAACGGCAACGCCGCCCATTTTGGAAAAGCCTCCTGCGCGGCCCCAATCGCCATGGCGGTTTCGGTTAGTGAGGCGTTTGGGGCGGTGGCCCAAACAGACCCATCGGATGGATTCAAATCGTCAAACTGGGTGGCAGTTCTGACCCATTGGCCACCGATATAAAGTCCTTTTAACGTGTTTGCCATATTCAGTCCTTAACCAACTTGCCGGCTTGATTGCGCCGGAATATTTCAACGGATGGGCGTCGCCATATCTGTACGCGAGGCGTCTCTATGGTCGGGGGCGAGGGCAGGGCGTGTTCTGGCTGGGCGGGGCTTGGTGCCACCGTTGCGCGCGCACGCTGCCGCTCGAGTGCGTGACGCACCACCGATTCAATGCTCGCGCCAACATCGACACCGTTTTCATGAGGTGGGTCAGCGGCCGCTGCCGCCCGCGTGAACGCCGGAGTGGGCCTGTCACGGTGGCTCAGCGACGCCGCAGAACGTTCAGTCGCGAGCTGCACCAGATCGGCCACGGATATGTTGAGAGTCGCCGTTACATCAGATGGAAGCTGCGCCCGCAACACTGGGGAGACAACGGGTGTCACAGGCAGTGCCTTGGATGCTGCGGGCGCCGTGGCTTTGCTGCCGCCGAGGTACGTCTGTTGAATGCTGACATCGTCCAACATAGCCGCTGCGGCGCGGGACGAAGAAATCTGACCGTTCTCCAACAAGTAAGCGCGGTCCGCGACAGATAGGCTGAGCCTGGCGTTTTGTTCCACAACCAACACGCCAACGCCGGTTTTGGCAATCTTTCTAAGCGTGCGAAAGACGTCTTTTGACAGCAAGGGGGACAAGCCCAGAGAGGGTTCATCTAGCATGAGAACCTGCGGCTTAGACATGAGTGCGCGGCCGATGGCGACCATTTGCTGCTCACCGCCACTCATGGTCCTCACGATTTGTTCTTGGCGCTCTTGCAAACGTGGGAAGAGCTGGAATATCTCGGCTAGACGCGCGGTGGTTCCTTCACGCGCGCGGTTGGCAAACGCCCCGAGTAACAGGTTCTCACGGACGGATAACTCGCCGAAAATGCCACGGCCTTCCGGTACCAAAGCCAAGCCCGCTTCTACCAGCTCGTGGGCCGGGGCGTTGGTCATATTGATGCCGCCGATGGCAACGTTTGCGCTGGCTTGCGCCGTCACCATGCCGCTGAGTGCGGACAACAACGTGGACTTGCCAGCGCCATTCGCGCCCAGAATCACAACGATCTCGCCAGCGCTTACCTCAAGAGATGCGTCAACGAGCGCTTGGTGGCGCCCGTAAAAAACCGATACGTGACTGGCTTCTAGCAGGACGTTTGCGTTAGCGCGCAAAAATTTAGACATCGCTGGCGTCCCCCAGATAGGCATCGATTACCTCGGGAATGCTAAGAACGCTATCCGTCTCCCCGCTAGCGATGACCTTGCCGACGTTCATGACCACACATGTCTGGCACAGACTGCGGATGGCATCCATGAGGTGCTCAACCAGTACGATGGTTGTTCCCTCCGCACTGATCGACTTAATTAGATCGATGCCCTCCAACAGCTCGGTTGCATTCAAGCCAGCCAGCCACTCGTCGAGTAGGAGAAGTTGTGGGTCAGAGATGAGGGCGCGCGCGAGTTCAACCCGCTTTTGATCGATGTAGGTGAGTGAGGACAGTGGCTCATGGCCGCGACCAGCCAAGCCGACTCTTGTTAGCATGCGCTGCGCAGCCTTTTCTGCTTCACGGCCCCAAAGGGGGTTCCTGCTGAAGACGACACCGGCCATCACGCTTTCTGCGGGCGTGAGGCCAGACAGGGGTTTAACCAGCTGAAAGGTGCGCGCAACACCACGTAAAAAAATACCGCGTGGCGGCATACCGGAGATGAGACGCTCCTGAAAATAAATGTCACCTGACGTCGTTTTGTGCGCGCCCGATATGAGGTTCATCATGGTCGTCTTACCAGAGCCATTGGGGCCGATGAGCCCAAAGACCTCATGCTTGTTGACCTGGAAGCTGACATCATCCACGGCGACCAAGCCACCGAATCGCTTGCTCACATTGACAACTTCGAGCATGCAACTACTCACGACTGCCTCCCTTATGCGACCACTTTTCTAGAAGTCCGGCGATACCGTTTGGTATGAAGTACACAATGACGAGGAAAGAGACGCCGAGCAACAGAACCGTTTGAGTGGGCGCGACCGCTGCAATAAACTCCCAAAGAAACGTGAATGGGATGACGCCAACAATGGGCCCCCATAAACGGTGGACGCCACCAAGCAAGGCCATGATGACGACTTGAAACGACAGGTCGGGCGAGAAAACCATAGACGGTTCGATGTAGGACAGTCGGGGCGCCAAGATGGCCCCGGTGAGCGCGGCGACCGCACCGGAGAAGGTGAAAAGCAGTATTTTGGCGCGTGCTGAGTGAATGCCCACGTGAGAGGCAACGACCTCGTCCCCGCCGATGACCCTCAGGGAAAAACCCAGGCGCGAGCGTTTCAGCCACAACCCAAACAAAGCGACAACCGCCGCAAGCGCCAGTAACTCCCAGTAGATATGCTGCTCTGTAATGTCAGTCAAGACATACACGCCCCGGCTACCTGTGAAGTTGTTTTGCACCCAGGTGATGACTTGGCGAATAAATTCGGCCAACCCTAAAGTAAAAATCACAAAGTAGACGCCAGATAATCTGAGGGTGGCCCAGCCGACTAAAAAGGCCAGGGCAGCACCAAATACCGTGGCGAGTATGAGCAACACAACGTAGGGCACCGACTCGATGCCAAGCCCGACGGTGTAGGCGCCCAACCCGTAAAAGGCCGCAGTGGCCAGCGATATATAGTGGGTTGGCCCAGAAAAAAGGGCCCATGACGTGGCTAAGACACCATAAGTTAATACAGAGATCGCTAGGGCGAGGTAGTAGGGCTCATCAAGCAGCGGTAAAAACGCCAGTAATACGAAGATGGCAACGCCGATGATCCAGCGGATGCTAGTGTTCAGGTTCATGACTTCGTCCCAAACAAGCCTTCAGGTTTGACCAATAGGACAACCACAAATAACAAGTAAGCCGCTGCTAGGGTCAGTCCTGGGTCGACCCAGGTTGCGATCACGCTCTCGGTCATTCCCAAGAGCAGCGCGGCGACAATCGCGCCCTTGAGGTTGCCAACGCCTCCCATGATCACAATAATGAGCGCCTTCATGGTGAAGACCACCCCAACCGATGCGTCAAGGGTTAAGAAGGTCGATAGCACCACGCCGCCCGCCGCGCTCATGGCACCGCCAACCGAGAAGGCAATAAGACTCAGTTTTTGAACATCAATCGCGACCAACTTGGCGCTGGAGGGACTCAGTGCCAGCGCCCGCATGGCCATGCCTGTGCGTGAGCGGACGAGCCAGAAGTACAGGGCCACGCCAAACACGATGGCCACCGCTGCTGCAAAAATCCGGTTTAAGCCAAATGCGCTGCCAAAAATTAAAACGGGCTCTGCTAAAAAAGAGTAGTTGAAAAACTCACCGCCAAAAGCCATGCGCATGAGGCCAACGGCGATGAAGCTCATGCCGAAGGTGGCCAAGATACTGTCTACTTCTAGCGCACCGCGTGTTTTAGCGCGGCGAATCAGGGGCGTCAGTAGGTACTGATAGATCAGCCAATTGAGTACAAACGCAAACGGCACTGCGAGGGCAAATCCCCATAGGGGGGACACGCCTTGTAGTGCAAAGCTCCAGTAGGCGGCAAACCCACCGACGACTATCCACTCGCCACCGGCGAGGTTCATGATGCGCGCGACCCCGTACTGCAAGGTAAGGCCCAATGCCATCAGGCAGTAGGTCGCACCAAGCAACAAGCCAATAATCAGAGTGTCCATAGGTTGTGCACGAACAAATAAGAAAGAGCCGTATACCGGCTCTTTCTATGCCCGCAATTTAGAGCGCTGTTTTACCAACCATTTTTCAGTTGTACAGGCTTCTCACCCGCTTTGCCGGTGGAGGCCACGCCGACGAACTTGCCGCCTTGCCACTGACCAACCGTCCAAAACTGCTCGATCACTTGGTTCTTGAACTTCCAGTCGCCGAGAACGGTTTTAAATGAGCCGGCTTTAATTTGCGCAGTCACTGCTTTGCGGTCGGTGCTGCCGACTGACTCGATGGCCTGCTCCAATACTTGGAGGCTCGCGTAGGTCACAGGACCGGCCCAGTAATCTGCGCCAACGCCAGTTACTTTCTGGTGGCGCTCAAAGTAGCCTGTGAGCGCGGCGGAGTCGACGTCAATACCACCCGCTCCAAGGATGTTTTCAGCACTGCCTTTGAACTTGCCAGCAAATGCGGGGAAGCAGGTGGCTACTGCCGTGTAAAACGCCTTCACATTCAAGCCCTCAATTTTTGCGAGCTCTGTCAAACCAAAGGTGTCTGGGGGATAAGACCATGCAACGAATGCGTCGGGGTTCGCCGCCTTAGCGCCTTTTACAACCGGTGCCAAGTCTTGCGCGCCCAATGGGTAAGACTTGTCGTAAACGATTTCCAGGCCGGCTTTTTCAAAGATGGGGCGGGCAGCCTGAGCCAGCTCAATACCGAAGGCGTCCGCAACGTTCACCATGGCGACCCGTTTGCCAATTTTGCCGTCCGCGACCATCTTCGCCAAGGTGTCGGCCACGGATTGCGCAAAGGCTGATGTGTTCCCTAGAGTGAAGAAAATGCCGGGGTAGCGCTTGGCTAGTTCGCCGGTCTTATCCGTAATGGCGCTAACAGCGATCTGCGGGTAGCCATACTTGGCAAATACAGGGGCTGAGGCCAGGTTCAAGCCGGTTCCATAGGGCGCGATGATGAAGTCGGCCTTGTCGCGGGTTGCCAATCGCTCAACCGCTTTGATGGTTTCGCCGGGGTTTGTCCGGTCGTCATACTCGATCAGTTCGATGGGGCGGCGTGAGCCATCTTTCATCTTTAAGCCGCCACGGCCATTGACGTCAGAGACCCAGAGTTTGATGGTCGGCCACTGCGTGACGGCAGCACCACCGGCGAGAGGGCCGGTTTTTGGCGCGACTGCGCCAATTTTGATGGGTTCGTTGGCGGCGTTGGCCGCGCCACCTGCAAGCGATAAGCTTAAGGACAGTGCGGCGAGCGAAATTAAATGACGACGGTTCACGGGTTGTCTCCTCAGTTGATTGTTTTTTGCTTTTACGTAGTGGCTTACGTTCTACGGAGAAAAGCATAACTTAAATTTATCAATACGGTAAGAGGAGTTTTGCTGAGCGACGTGGGTTGTCCGTGGTGCCGCACACGCTATTTCAACGGCCAAGCTCAGCCCGGTTTGGTAACGACTGGCACTAACAAACTTTATAAACGCTCAAAAATACGCCGTCTGGTTTGCGCACGCCTGTACCCAAGAATTGAAAGGTATGCAGCCATTGCCAGTCGGGATGCGCTGTTTCGAATGTGGGTTGGCAGCGGAAGTAAACCGCGGAGGGGTCGACGGGTATGCCTTGCATGATTTTTTTAGAGTCTTCTGGTGACGCAACGCGCAGTGCCGTGTTGGCCACAAAGACGGTGGCGCCATCCGCCATTTCAATGGCGTAGCGTGCATCGAGGTGCGCCTGAGCGCCGTTGGCCACAATGAGTTGAAAGTCAGCCCCACCCGCCAGCACACGACCTTGACCATGGGGGCCGTTTACGACACCGCCGGTGATGGGAATCATGCGGCGTATGCCTAAAGGGGTTTGCCCTATCTCGATGGGGTTGGCAATCGCGACGGCGATGTCAAAAACGTGGCTGAGGTCGGGTTGGGGGAGTGTTGTGGGTGTCATAGCGGCAGATCATAGCGCGCCGCGACGGGCTAGGCGTACAAGCCTTTGCCTCTCGCCATCAGGCGGGTGAGGCCAAAAATGGCATCGATGTTGGGGGTGGGGATGTGCAGACGTTGAGCGATTTCGCGCACCGCACCCACGATCGCATCCAGTTCAAGCGCGCGTCCTGCTTCGACGTCTTGAAGCATGGACGTTTTAAAGGCACCGAGCTTGGCTGTGACGGCGTGTCGCGTTTCTGGCGTGTCCGTGACATGGCAGCCAATGGCTTGTCCCACGGCCTGGGCTTCGCGCATAGCATCAGAGCAAAAGTGGCGTACCACCGGGTCTGCGAGCAGTCGGTCGAGTGTCGCGCCAGTCAGCGCGCTGATCGGGTTCATGGTGAGGTTGCCAAGCAGCTTGAACCAGATCTGGTGCCTGATGTCGTCGCTCGCCTCGGCGTTAAACCCCGCCGCACTTAGCATGGCAACGACCGTATCCGTTCGCGCAGACGGCCCCCCGTTCGGCTCTCCCACGATAAGACGGTTGCCGCCGGCCAGCCGGGATACCCCTTTGGAGGGAGAGCTAGCCGATGCGTGCACGACACACCCCAATACCTGCTTGTGGGGCAGCGTCTCGCTGAGTGCGCCGCTGGGGTCTACTGAGGTGAGTGGGTCATCAAAGTGGGGCAGGCCATTGCAGAACCACCACGGTACGCCGTTCATGGCCGGGATCACGATGGTGTTTTGATCGCATAGGCTCAGAAGTTGTGGCGCGATCTGGGGAAGTGCGGGCGACTTGAGCGCGATCAGCAGGACGTCCTGAACGCCGAGGTCACTGGTTTGATCAGACACGCGGTGCGCGGGCCCACGGATAACGCCCTCAGGCGTTTCCAACACAAAGCCATTGCGCTGGAGCGCCGACGCCGTCTCGCCGCGCGCGTGAGCGCAAACCGACATACCAGCCGCAGAGAGCCGCGCACCCAACCACGTGCCAATGGCACCGGTGCCGACGATACAGATTTTCATGGGTGTTTTCCTCTCTCTGTCTGGTTCGTCAGCGCAGTGTCTGCTGTCGGATCGCGGGTGTTAGGACTTGAAAACCGATAACAAATCTTGCGATGTTGCTTTTGGTTTGTGCAAGTCAACGTGCTCATTGATATGAACAATATGCTTTTTCATCAGGTCCTGCGCGAGTTGCTCATCCCGTGATCGCAACGCTTGGATGATGCCAGCGTGCTCATCATCGCGGCAGTTAACCACACCCGTGTCGCCGAACATCGCAATGATCAGCGATGACCGTGTCACCAGATCCTTGACCACCTGAATTAAGAAGGAGTTGCCCGTTAACTGCGCCAAGTCGGTATGAAACTGCCCGGATAGGCGAATGGCCTCTTGCCGGTTGCCTGCGGCGTGTGCCTCAGACTCCTTAAGAAGATGGCGTTCGAGTACCTTGAGGTTACTGGGCTTGGCTTTGAGGGCGGCTATTCGGGCAATAGGCGGCTCGATGGCTAGGCGCGCTTCAAAGATTTCTTGGGCTTGCTGTGGTGTGGGTCTGGCTACAAATGCGCCGCGGTTGGCATGAAGCTCAACCAAGCCCCGATTGGCGAGCAGCAGCAGGCTGCGTCGCACGCGCATACGGCCAACGCCAAAGGCTTCGCATAAAACGGACTCAGATAACTTGGTGCCTGGCGCGAGGCGTTGGTCGATGAGTGCTTCGTAGATGCGTCCTACGATGGCTTCCTCTTCGGCTTTTTCGATAGTTAATGTTGAGGCCATATGTAAATCATGTGCACAAAAAGCGGGCACTGGTACGCACCGTAAGTAAGCCAGCACCTCAACGGTGCAGGTGGAAAAGGGTTGAAAGCGCTCACGCGATCCGCTCGTCGGTAGAGGAAAACATTGTAATGGCGTGGGCTTAGCTGGTTTTTCTTCTGATAGGTGGTCTAAGCAAAATAGTGGCCTGCTTATTGCTGTAAACAAGGAGACCCGAAAGTGAAATCATCGGTGTTTACACTTATATAAATTATTGTTAACAATTTATAAGATGGCAACACCAACCTTAAATGGCCGATTTTTAAGCGGGTTGGATTTCCAACACTGACTCTAAAGGAGAAAAGTCACATGAAGAAACGTCACTTTCTGAAGACAACGCTAATGGCCAGTTTGGCCAGTTTGGCGTTTAGCCAAGCGGCGGTCGCTGCCAACCCCGTTCTAAAAATCGGATTCGTCGGTGTAACCTCTGGCCCCGCTGCGTCATGGGGTATTTCTAACCAACGGTCCATGGAAACACGCGCGGCGTGGATTAACGAGACGGGTGGCGTCAAAATTGGTGGGACGACGTACAACGTCGAGATCGTCGCATTCGACGATCAAAAAGACCCCAAGCGCGCGATCGCCGGTATGGAGAAAATGGCGCAAGAGGGCATCCACTACGTGGTTGGTCCTAACGTGGACGACGGTGCCGCTGCGGTGCGCCCTGTGGCTGAGCAGAAGGGCATCATGTACTTCCCTTACGCTTTCCCCAAATCCTTGTACACCAAGCCTGCTTCCAATGCAGTTTTGGGCATGGTTGCCAACTACCAGTCTGGCCCTGCAATCTACTCGTACATGATGAAAAACAAAGGGGTTAAGAGCGTGGCATTCGTCGCTGCGAACGAATCAGATCCCTTAAGCCAGCGTGATGGTGGCGTCGCTGCGGCGAAAGCCTTGGGCCTCAAGGTGACCTCAAGCAACGTGACCTATCAAGTGGACACGACAGACTTCACCCCCGTTCTATTGCCCGTCTTGAAGACCCGTCCTGACCTGTTGGTTTTGTCTGGTGTGTCGCCAGCGAATGCACCACAACTCATCCGTTCTGCGCGTGAGTTGGGCTACAAGGGCTTGATCTCGACCGAGACGGCGCAAGACGCGAACGTGTTGAAAGAAGGCGCGGGCGACTTGGCTAATGGCTTCGTATCAGTAGGCGGCGCTTCTACACCGCAGCTGGCATCGGACATGATGCGTGAGTTCGTCAAGCGTTACACCAAGATGTTTGGTGAGTACAACGACGAGTCCAACACAAAGGTCTACGCACTTGAGTACATTTTGGAGACCTTGAAGGCGAACCCAAAGGGTATGAAGGACGTGGCCGTGTTCCAAAAGACGATGGATACGTTTGAGGCGCCCAACCCCTACATGGTTGGCGATGCCAAGTTGAAGTATGTCGGCATGAGCTCGTTCGGTCAGAAGCGCCAGGTCTCCGTGCCTTTGGTCGTGAACGTCTACAACGGTGGAAAGTTTGAGACGTTGTTCGTCGCACAAGTTGACTAATCGTTGAGCGTTGTCATTTAAAACCTTGGCGCGCCCTCGTGGCGCGTCTTGGTTTTAATAAGGTAGTTTATGGAACAAATAATTGTTAATGGTCTTTATCTGGGCGCCCAGTACGCGCTTATTGCGCTCGGATTGACGTTAATTTTCTCCCTTATGAACGTGCTGAATTTTGCGCACGGTCAAATGTATGTACTTGGTGGCTTTGTAACCTATACGGCGGTTGCGCAGTTCAAGCTTCCCTTTGTTATTGGATTGGTGTTATCCGCGGTCGTCTTAGCGGTCGTGGGTGGATTAGTCGAAAAATATTTATTTCGACCTGTTATCAAGAAATCTCGTCGAGAAGAGAGCACCATGCTGCTCGCGGCGGGTATCGCGTTCTTTCTAGACGCCGTCATTCTGTTGGTGTTCGGCGAGAAGCAACGCGGCATCCCAAAAATTATTGACGGTGTATTTAACTGGGACTTCATCATCGTGATGCCCTACGACCGCATCGTGATTGGCGTGATCGCTATTTTGATCATTGCCGCGTTTATTTTGTTCATGCAGTATTCCCGAGCAGGCCGAGCCATGCGCGCTTTGGCGCAAGATAAGGTTGCCGCGACCTTGATGGGGGTTGCTGTTGACCGCTACTCCATGCTGGGTTTCGCATTGGGCGCCGCGCTCGCGGGTCTGGTGGGTGGGCTGTTGGTCACCATCACGGGAATCAACTTAGGTATGGGCGGGCCGGCGTCGATTAAGGCGTTCATGATGATCATGATTGGTGGCGCCGGTGTGATCTCAGGTGCCATCGCGGGTGGTTTCATTCTCGGCATGATGGAGAGCGTTGGCCTCACCGTTTTGTCTGAATACGGCGACATCACGTATCTCGTTATTTTTGCCTCGTTAATGGTTTTCCTGTCCCTCCGGCCGCAAGGTCTGATGGGCAAGCCGTGGGGTTGAACACATGCAAAAGAAAAACCTTGTTCTCATCGCGTTGTTTATGGCGCTTGCGTATATCGGCGTACCGTGGATCATCGGTGTGTCTGGCCGTACGGATTTTTATTACACGCTGACATCTGTCGCCTTGCTGTCCATCGCGTCTGGGGGGGTATGGCTGACGTTCTACATTGGCCGTATCAACATCGGGCAGGGCGCCTACGCACTGGCTGGCGGTTATGTTTCAGCCGTCTTGATGACGCAATACGGATTCAGTTTTTGGGCGAGCCTGCCCTTGGCAGGTTTGTTTTGCGCTGGCTTGGCGGTGTTGATTGGGTTGCCTATCTTGCGCTTGCGTGGGGTGTACTTTGCCATGGTGACGCTGGTTCTCACAGAGGTGATGCGTCTAACCGCGTTGGCCTTGTCGATTACGCAAGGGGCCAAAGGGATCACGTCGATTCCTTTGCCTGGCGAGCTCAGCGTATTTGGGGTGACCTTGGTACCCGACTTCAGCACCATGGAGAACCCAAAGGTTGGCTTCTATTGGATGGCCGTCACCTTAATGATCATCGCCTTCGCGGTACTCTGGCGCATTGTGAACTCACGGCTGGGTCACTTATGCCGTTCGCTGCAACAAAACGAAGAGCTGGCCTCGTCAATCGGCGTTAACACCGCTTATTTGCGGGTCATTGCTTACGCGATTTCCTCCTTTTTTGGTGGGATCGCAGGCGCGAGCTTCATTGCGATTTCGCAGTCCATTTACCCATCGTCCTTCCAAGTGGTTGACAGCGTGAACTTCATGCTCAATTGTTTCTTGGGTGGCTTGGGTTATGTGTTGGGTCCGATGCTTGGAACCCTGATGCTTTATTTCGGCTGGGATCTCTTGTTCACCACGGGTAAGTACCAACTGCTGATCTATTCATCGTTGCTGATTGCCTTGATGCTTGCCCTGCCAAATGGCGTTCTAAGCCTGTTGGATAGAAAGAAGGCTTGATCATGACCACTCTCCTTCAAATAAAGAATGTCACCAAACGCTTCGGTGGGCTGACAGCTGTCAACGACGTGAGCTTCTCCGTGAACGCCGGCGAGATACTCAGTGTGATCGGTCCGAATGGGGCGGGTAAGTCCACCTTGTTCAAGTTGATCTCGTCTTTTTTGTCCACCAGTAGCGGAGAGGTGTTGTTGGATGGACAGCGCATCAGTAATTTGGCGCCACACGTGGTGGCCAGACGAGGCGTGGTGCGTACCTTTCAAGAAACGACTATCTTCCGTGCCATGACGGTTCGAGAAAACATCATCGTCTCGCATCACTTGCGTTCCAATGCGTCCTTGTGGGGATTCTTTTGGGGCAGCAGAGCCGCGAGAGCGGATGAGGCTGACTTCGGTGCCTCTGCCGACGCGATCATCGAATTTTTGGGCCTGGAGTCTATTCGCGATGAGATGGCGGCGACCTTGCCACAGGGTCATTTGCGTGCTTTGGGCATGGCGATTGGGTTGGCAACAGACCCCAAAGTCTTGTTGCTGGATGAACCGTTTGCAGGAATGAACCATGACGAGACCATGCACATGGTTGACCTGGTTCGTCGACTGCGCGATGAGCGTGGCGTGACGGTGCTGTTGGTGGAGCACGATATGCCCGCCGTGATGAAAATATCTGATCGTATCGTCGTACTAAATTTCGGTGAAAAAATCGCAGAAGGCTCGCCTCAGGATATTCAGAACAACGAAAAAGTGATCGAGGCTTACCTCGGCTCCGAAGACGCAGCCATCGGAATGTAGCCCATGACAAAAATTCTTGATTTCCAAAACGTTGAACTTTATTACGATCACGTCTACGCCCTGAAAGGCGTCTCCATTAATGTGGAGGAGGGAGAGACCGTTGCACTGATTGGTGCCAACGGCGCTGGCAAGTCCTCTATATTGCGCGCTATTACCGGCCTTGCACCGATCAAGTCGGGTCAAATTGACTACCGCGGTGAGCGACTAGACGGGACCCCCGCTGCAAAGATCGTGGAGATGGGTATCGCGATGGTCCCTGAGGGGCGACGCGTGTTTCCGTACATGTCCGTGCAGGACAACCTGTTAATGGGTGCATTTACGCGGCGTGACCAAGTTGAGGTTCAGCGCAGCTTAGATAGTGTGTTGTCACGTTTTCCGCGTCTGCGGGAGCGATTTAAGCAACAGGCAGGCACGCTCTCTGGTGGTGAGCAGCAGATGATGGTTATCGGCCGTGCGCTCATGGCCAAGCCGACGCTGCTGTTACTGGATGAGCCCAGCCTGGGTATTGCGCCTAAGCTGGTGCAAGACATTGCGCGATCCATTGTGGCCATATCGCGCGATGAAAAAGTCAGTGTGTTGCTCGTGGAGCAAAACAGCCGCATGGCGTTGTCAATATCCAGTCGTGCTTATGCGATGTCCACGGGGTCGGTAGTCTTGACTGGCGAATCCAAGGCACTTATCAACGATGATCGAATTAGAGCCGCGTATTTGGGCGGGGAAGTGTGAGTAGTATGCGAATCTTAGTTGTAAACCCCAACACCACGGTGGCTATGACGCGAAAAATCGCGGATGCCGCGCGTCAGATCGCCTCTCCGGGGACGGAGATTATGGCGATAACGTCCCCGTTTGGCCCCGCTTCGATAGAGGGTTATTTTGACGAAGCGACCAGCCTGAACGGCTTGCTTCAGGCGATACATCGCGCTGAAAACTACGATGCGGTTGTGATTGCCTGTTTTGACGATACCGGCTTGGACGCGGCACGTTGCCTCACCGATAAGCCGGTGATTGGCATAGGAGAGGCCGCGTATCGGTGCGCCGCGATGGTATCCAATAAGTTCTCTGTTGTGACGACACTCGCGCGCTCAGTGCCCGCGCTTGAGCACAACTTGGCGCGCTACGGTATGGCGCATCAGTGCGTCAAGGTGCGCTCGTCAGAGGTGGCTGTGTTGGATCTGGAAGATAACAACCCGGCGGCTTGTCGCAAGATTGAGGCAGAGATTGAGGCGGCGATTGCCGATGACAAGGCGGAGGCGATTGTGTTGGGTTGCGCCGGTATGGCTGACCTAGCCGACTCACTCAGTCAGCGCTATCAACTGCCCGTCTTAGACGGTTTGGCATGCGCCGTGGCTCTCGCAGAGAGCTTGGTTCGCCTGAAGTTGCGTACGTCGCGTTTGGGAGGCTATGCCTCACCGCCTGCGCACAAGCTGCAACTGGCTTTCGGCAGTGATCCTGTCGCGGCCTAAGGGACAAACGCCGCTAGCTCACACTCTGCAATTGCGTGAGTGTCACGAAAGACAAGGCTTTTTCGTGCGTGCACTCCAGTACGACTGGCGGCGCGACGCCCGCCTCATAAGCCTCGCGCCAACGCGTGGCGCACAGGCACCAACGATCTCCTGGTGTTAAGCCCGCAAAACGAAACGCTGGGCGGGGGGTACTGAGGTCGTTACCTTGTTTCAGCGAGTAGGCCAAAAACGCCGCAGTGACCCGGGCACAGACGACGTGACTGCCCACATCGTTCTCGTCCGTGTTGCAGCAGCCGTCTCGATAAAAGCCCGTTAGTGGGTCGTACGAGCAAGGCACCAAGGCGGTACCGAGTACGTTTAATGGGGTTTGGCTCATGGTGGTTGGCTCAGGGTAGTTGCTTGGTTCCCGTATATTAATCTGCCGCTAAGCCGTGTTATTGCTGAAGGGGTTTTCGATAGAATTTTCCTGAGCGTACACTGTTACCTACCGGTACATCTCCATAATGCACTGGTTTGTTGATCCAATTGAAGACCTGCTTGGCTTACTGTCAGGCAGACCGTTGCGACGTAATCCATGACGAATACGAATCTATCTGGTAACGATCCGTTTGTGCACCTCCCACACCTTCGAGGGCGCTTTATTCCGCCATTGCAGTCCAAAGCGCGGGTGACACCCGAGGTGCTGGCGCAATGGGACCAGCGGGTGTTCGCGTTGGGTGGTGATCCCTCTTGGCGCTTGCCAGACGAGGAGCGCGAGGCAGCTCGGCGCATCGTGATGGCCGATGAGCGACATGCTGGCGATGTGTGGGTGTTTGCGTATGGCTCACTCATGTGGGATCCCGCCATTTATTTCTCAGAGGTTCGTTTGGCCGAGTTAGCGGGCTATCAGCGTTGCTTTAATTACCAAGTGATCGCGGGCAGAGGGACGCCCGAACAGCCGGGTTTGGTGTTGTCCTTGATGCCGGAGCGGAGTCAGTGTTGCCGCGGGTTGGCCTTTCGAATTCCCAAGGAGCAAGTGCAGGAGGAGACCACCCTGTTGTGGCGACGCGAGATGTTGCGCGGGGGCTATGCGCCTGAAACCCTTGCGTTAGACACACCGCAGGGCGTGGTGCAAGCCATTGTCTTTGTCGCGCATGCCGCTAATGCCGCCTATATGAACGATTTGAGTTTGGACGAAACAGCGCAAATTGTTGCGGCGGCGGCGGGTCACTTGGGAACCAACCGCGACTACCTCGTGCAACTCGCGGCTCAGTTGCAGGCGCTTGATATTGGCGATAGCTATATCGAGAACCTGCACCAAGCGGTTGCTGAGCTGTAAGCCAATGACTGAGGGCAAGTTAGGGTAAGTTAGGGTAGGGCTTTAGCGGTTCAGGTAGGCGGGGCCGCGTCTTTGTTGATGAAACCAAAGTAGCGCTTACTGCTCATCTGGTTTTCATAAATCGACCCTTGATGTTTGGCTGGCGGTAGCGGCATGCGTACGGGCACATCGCGCAGTCGCGCGTGATTGGTTTCCGCGCCGTATATCAACCGCTTGGTGAAGGTTGGCCAGTCCTCTTTAGAAAGCAAGGGATAGGCGTCTGCCGCCATCATCTCGTAGAGTAACAAACCACGCGCACGATCTGAGGTGTTTTGGGCGGACCCATGCACGGTGCGTGCATGGTGAAAGGTGACTGAACCTGCTGGGCCTTCGCAGGCCACGGCTTGGTTGAAGTCCAGGGCCGCGGTCTCGGGATCGATGGCACCACAGAAGTAGCCATCCGGGCCATGGTGATTGAAAATTTCGCCTCTGTGCGTGCCGGGGATGACGAACATCGCGCCGTTATCCACACGGGTGTCGTCGAGCATGATGCCTGCTGCCGTTACGTCGTCGTTGGTGTGGGGGTAAAAGGCCCAGTCTTGGTGCCACTCGACCGGGGATCCAAAATGTGGCGCCTTCACGTTGAGTTTGGCGTTGTGAAGGCGGACGTTTTCGCCCAATAAGTCTTGTGTGATGCGCTTGAATTTCTCTATCTGTAAAAATTCGCGAAACAAGGGGTGATGGGACGTCAAAAAACCCCTAAGAAAAACGCACCCACTGCTCGCGTGCGACGTTATCTTATTTCACAGGTTTCAGACGTGTCAATTGTCTGGCCATTTAGGCAGGTGTACCCAAGCAGGCGTCATTGACGCGAGCACATCATCTCTCAGTACGAGATAGTGAAAAATAGCGGCAACCGCATGCAGACCCGCCAGCCAAATCAAGGCGTCACCCAGCAGCGTGTGGGCTCCCACAACCAGACCCCCGAAGGTGTGGAAATTGCCCGCAAAGGCCGCGATGTCTGTCCCACCTAGCAAAGTGAGCGGGTGTCCCTCCAACCAGACGCCCATCACGGCGGTAATGGGTATGAGAAACAGCAGCGCGTAAAGCGCACGTTGCATGCTGGTTGCAAGCGCCTTCATCCACTCCGGGCCACCATCAATGGCCGGTTTATGTGCAAAAGCCAGCCACATCAAACGCAACAGGGAGACTGAAAAAATTGCTACCCCCAGTGTTTCGTGCAGTTCGCGTTTGAAATCGTTGCCGGACGCATACAGGCGGGCCTCGGAGCCACCAAGGCCGGAGGCGAAGGCGAGTAGGACTAAGATCGCCGTTATCCAATGGAGGGTTTGGGTAAAGCGGCCGTGTGTTTTTGCGGTGTGGGCGATCATGACGTGATGCGTTGGATAAAGCGCCTATAGTGCCTTAGCTCGGGTGTCATCACGACATGACTTTCAGATCTTATCTGTAAAGGTCTCAAAATTGCCGGGTAAAACAATCTCGATTAATTCGAGGTCTTCAGAGTGCGCGATCTCGCGGTGGCGAATACCCGGCGGCTGGTGCACACAGGTGCCTGCCTCCAGACGGTGTTCGCCGTGGCCGTCGTATTCAAAGATGGCCCAGCCTTTGAGTACGTACACAATTTGTAATGTCACATTGTGGTGGTGCCACTCGCCACTGGCGTGCGTTCCCTCGCGTGCCCGAATGACATGCATAACGGCTGCGCCCTCGGTTGATTGCTGAATCCCGAGATCACGATATTCGAAGTACTTCCGTATACCGTCGTGGCTGAATTGCCCGTCGTTTGCGTGTTGAATGCTAAATGCCAAAAGAGTCTCCCGAGTTTTAATGTCGTTGGATTTTATAGATTCAGACGTTAGACGTAAACGAGATAAACCCCACATCGCCACGCTGGGGGACATTTCACCCCGCGCGGTATCTCACGCGACGCCAATGCGTGCCTCCTTTTGTTACATTGCGATATGGACAGACACGGGTCATCAATTGGAGGGTTAAAGAGATGCTATACGTAGACACATCCCTGCTGAGGGTCGCGTATGAAGACCACCAACACCAGAGCGAAAAGGTCGTGGTGCTCATGCACGGTTGGCCAGATAGTCCTCGGACGTGGGCAGGCGTGGTCCCTGGTTTGGTGGCGGCGGGTTATCGCGTCATCGTGCCAGCGCTCAGGGGTTTCTCGCCCACAACGTTTCTGCACGCCGAGACGCCACGCACGGGTCAGTTGGCCGCCTTGGGACGCGACTTGATAGAGTTTGTCGCCGCCTTGGGTCTCGATCGACCCGTATTGCTGGGACACGACTGGGGGGCGAGGGCGGTGGCTAACGCCTGCGGCTTGGCCCCTGGACTCGCGTCGCACATGATTTTGTTGTCCACAGGGTATGGCACCAACAACCCGAGCCAGCCCATCAGCATGGTCCAGGCGCATCGCTATTGGTATCACTGGTACATGGCGACAGAGCGAGGGCAGAAAGAAGTGGCTGCAAACAGGCGAGACTTCACGCAAATCATGTGGGACACCTGGTCGCCGGCGGGCTGGTATGCGCCCAAAGAGTTTGAGGTCACTGCCGAGGCGTTTGATAACCCCGATTGGCTGCCTGTGACCTTGCACTCCTACCAGCACCGATGGGGGCATGCGCCAGGAGACCCGGCTTATGACGCCGATGACTTGCTACTGCAAACGCCCCCGCAGATTGACGTGCCGACGCTGGTCATTCACGGTGAGGCTGACGGTGTGAGTTTGTTACAAAGCTCAGCGAATAGCGCGCACTTTTTCCGTGATCGTTACGAGCGCACCTTACTACCCGGGGTGGGGCACTTCCCACAGCGTGAGGCACCAGAGCAGGTAACCCAAACGGTGTTGTCTTTCTTGGCGGAGTGATTACCCATGTTGCAAGTATGTTCAGTTGTTAAATCATGATGAGGGGGCGCAGCATGCTAATTGAACCCGCCGCACAGCCCGGCTCTCGGCTTGGCTTGCTGCGGCAGCAACTGGGGCGCAACCAACTGGTTAATGGTTTAGTGGGCTTCTTGTTCTCTTGCACAGGCCCATTGGCGGTCATTTTGGCCGTGGGCACGCAGGGCAATCTGACCTCGGAGCAGTTGGCCTCGTGGGTGTTTGGCGCCTTCTTTATAAATGGCTGGCTAACGCTATGGGCGTGCTGGCGGTACCGACAGCCGTTGGCTTTTTATTGGACGATTCCGGGTGCCGTGCTGGTTGGCCCCGCGCTCACCCACCTGAGCTTCGCCGAGGTCGTGGGAGCCTATTTTGTGACAGGCGCCTTCATGCTTTTACTGGGTGTGACCGGCTCTGTCAGACGGGTGATGGCGTCGCTGCCCATGCCCATTGTGATGGCGATGGTCGCGGGGGTGTTTTTACGGTTTGGCACTGACTTGGTTAAGGCGGTACATGGGGATTGGCTATTGGCTGGCAGCATGACCCTTGCATTTTTGGTGCTATCAGCCAAGTCAGCTTGGGGGCAACGCCTCCCCCCAATGATTGGGGCATTGCTCGTGGGTGTGGTCGTGATGGTTGTGGCACGCCCGTATACGCCCGCTTTCGGTTTGGTCAGCTGGGCGCAGCCGGTGTGGACCGCCCCCGTGTGGTCTTTACCCGCGATGTTTGAATTGGTGGTCCCTCTATCGATCACGGTGTTGGTGGTTCAAAATGCCCAGGGCCTCGCCGTGTTACGAGCCAATGGGCATGAGCCCCCGATAAACGCCATCAGCAACGCCTGTGGTGTGTGGTCGATGTTGGGGGCGTGTGTTGGTGCGGTGAGTACGTGTCTAACGGGGCCTGTGAATGCCATATTGACCACCAGCGGTGCGCAAGATCGGCAGTGGGCTGGCGGTATGGTGGTGGGTGTCATGGCCATTGGCTTTGGTCTCTGGGCGCCCTTGTTTACACAGGCGGCGTTGGCGACCCCCCCTGCATTCATTGCGGCCATGGGTGGCTTGGCTATGTTGCGCGTATTGCAAACCGCCTTTGTCGCTGCGTTTTCTCAGCGGTTTACCTTGGGGTCATTGGTTACTTTTTTGGTGACCGTGGCTGATGTGCCGTTGTGGAATATTAGCGCTGCATTCTGGGGTCTGGTCTTCGGTATTGCGACCGCTTGGTGGCTTGAGCGTGGCGACTTTGCGGCGGCCGCGACCAATCACACAACCACGGCTGCTAAACCGAAGTGAGGCGCTAGCTGGCAGCGCGGTGAGTGGCTACGCGACGCCCCACCCTTAGCAACGCAGCGCAGCGACTGACGAGCCTCCAGTGTCACAACTGGGGGCTTTTGTATTTTCAGATCATTTTGCAATACGAGTGAAAGATGACAAGCATATATAGATTCAAAAAATGTATAGTTCTTTTTAACTATAAACTGACGATAAATAAACCTTTAATAATTAATAATGAACTCTAAATGGTACGAAATTAAACGCAACAGGACTCGACTTACGGTCAGCGCGCAAGGTCTCGTTGGCGTGGTTTTTGTCGGCTTTTGCGCGTCGACATACGCGTTTATCAGCTTGATGATGGGTGGTGTCAGTGTCTGAACACATCGAAAAGTATGACGATGAAATTGATCTTTTAACGGTTTTTGAAGGTTTTTGGAAAAAGCGCTTGTTGGTCCTGGTGGTGGTGCTGATTGGCTTTGTAGGTGCCGGCTTGTATGGCATTGCAAAACATTCGAATAGCTTATTTGAGTCTGTCACGTCTGAAAAAATGAAGCTGAACTTTAAGGGCGCAGAACTCGGACAGTATCCGAATGGAACAAAATTTACGCCAACTGACGTCATCTCGTCCAAAGTACTCACCGCTGTGTACAGCAGAAATATGCTGTCCAAGCACGGTGTGTCGTTGGAGGCCTTTCTGTCATCTATCAATGTCTATGCTTGGGATCCGAACCAGCGCGCGATTGAAGACAAGTTTGCATCGCTACTTAGCAACAAAAAAATAGATTCGGTTGAGCGGCAAAAATTGACTGAGCAGTATCAACAAGAGTTGAAGAATGGTGCTGGGCGCTTTCTGAATTTGGAGTGGAGTGGGGCTTCGGCAACAGAGGTCTCGCGTTCGCTGGCTGCAAAAGTGTTGGCCGACATACCCAAGGTGTGGGCGGAGAAAAGCATACAGGAGTATGGCGTTCTAAATTTGGCGGTTGTCGTACCGAGTCAGTTGGACACTTATCTTCTGACGAACGCAGAGTACGTTGTTGTGGGTGATTACTTACGAGAATTTGCGAAGCAGCTCAAAGATGCAGCGAGAGAACTTCAAGGCGATTCTGTCGTTGGCGTTTTTAAAGACAAAGAAACTGGGAACACGCTGGGCGACGTGGTTGCTCATATAAATAATTTAGAGAACTTTCACTTAAACGTGCTGCAGCGTTCATTCGTATTCGCGCCAACAAGGGTGTCAAGCGACTCGGCAGATTTGTATTTGAGAAGCCGAATTCTCGTATTAGAAGAGGGCATCGCAGAGGCAGAAAGAAAATCAGAAATTGTTAGTCAGGTGTATCGCGAGTACACCAACACCACGTCACAGCAACGAGACCGCAACGAGGCGCCAAATGATAATTTGAGAAATTACTCGCCTCAGTTTGGGGCTGACTTCCTGTCTAAGTTGATGGGTATTGGGGATGAGCTATCTGATGCCAAGTACAAGCAAGCGCTTTTAAATGAAAGCAAAGAACTGTCTCTGCGCGGTGCAGACCTGACAACAGAAAAGCAACGCTTGGAGAGTATGTTGAAAGCGTTGAATCAGCCGAAAACGAGCAACGCAGATACAGAGTCCGTCACCAAAGCATTGAAAAAAGAAGTCGACTACGTTGTTGGAGAGCTCGCGACTCAAAGCGAAATAATGAAGCGCATCGTGGAGCTGTCTCGTTCGACGAGGTTAGGTAAGCTAGGTTCCCTCTACGAGCTTACTGGTGAGGCTCATGTGCAAGGGCATGGTTTCGAGGCGATAAAGCAATCCATTACGTATTCGATACTTGGGGCACTCGGTGGCTTATTTTTAGGACTCTTTATCGCTGCGTTAGCGATGATCTTTAGCAGCATGAAACAACGAAGAGCCCTAGAGAACTAGAGCCCTAGAGCCCTAGAGGCGGAGTAAGGCGCTTGGCATGGCGGATGTCATCTCAGCCACGCCGCGTTTAGGCGCAAGCCTGTATCGCTTCAGGCACCAAAGTCGCCCAGTCACGGGTGACCTTCACCACATCGCCCACAACGATCACGCTGGGGCTGCTGAGTTGCTGCTGCGCGATGGTGGTCGTGAGTGTGCCCAAGGTGCACAACGCCTCACGTTGGTTGGTGAGGCTTGCGTTCTCAATGACCGCTACTGGCGTGTCTGCGGGCAGTCCGTTTAGCAGGCCCGATTCAATCGGGGCCGCGCCGCGTATGCCCATGTAGATGACCAAGGTCAAGCGGCAACGGGCTGCGGTCGCCGCAATGGTGGGCCAGTCGTTGGTATCGTGGCCTGGTTTATTGTGGCCGGTCACAAACAACACACCTTGCGCGTGATCTCTATGGGTTAGCGGGGCATTCAAGCTACTGAGACCTGCGAGACCCGCCGTAATGCCGTTAACCACCGCTGCCTCTATGCCATGCGCGCGCAGGTACTCAACCTCCTCGCCGCCACGGCCAAAGATGAACGGGTCGCCGCCTTTCAATCGCACCACCGATTCGCCTTCACGAGCGGCTTTTAGCATGAGCTTCTGAATGAAGGCTTGCGGCGTGCTCTTGCAACCACCGCGTTTACCCACGTAGACAATGCGCGCTGATGCGTCAGCGTGCGCCAGCACAGCATCGTTGACCAAGTCATCAACGAAGATAACGCTTGCCTTGCCAATGGCTTTAGCGGCCTTGATGGTTAACAAGTCAGGGTCTCCGGGCCCTGCGCCCACCAAAGTGCAAGATCCCATTGCGCGAGGGGTTGATGTCATCAGCGAGGTGTGTTTCATGGCGTGGTTATCGAACCAGCTCGTGCAGTTTGGGTTGAATCTCGCGCCAATCATCGGCGTCAGGCTGGGGTTCTTTTCGCTTGGTGATGGTTATCCAGCTTGGCGCTCTGGCGAGTTCTGCGTTGAGTTGGATCATGTGTAGTTGGTCTGCAGGCAAGTCCTCTTCGGCAACAATGGCCGATACCGGGCATTCGGGGATGCAGACTGCGCAGTCGATGCACTCATCGGGGTCAATGGTGAGAAAGTTGGGGCCCTCGCGGAAGCAGTCCACGGGACATACGTCCACGCAATCGGTGTATTTGCAGCGAATGCACGCTTCTGTAACGACATGTGTCATGGTGTTTTCTTGTTAAATGCTTATGCTTACGTGCGCTGCGTTAGGACGCGGCCACCTCTGTGACGAGCACCGCACCCGCGGTGGCGTGCGTTGTGACATCAACCAAAATAAGGCTGCCCAAACCTCGGCTGATTGCGTATGGTTTGACCGGGAGTTTGGCTTGAAATTGAATGCGTACCTGACCAATGCCGTTGGCGTCTAGCTGCTGAACGGGTGCGGTGCCAAGCGTTTGGATATCGATCTGGTGATCGATGGCGGTCACACGCGCTTTGGTCCAACGGTGGCCATGGAGCGCCCAATAACTTCCGCCCACACGCATGGGGGTGTTGTCTAGCCAAGCGACGCTGGCGGTGACCTGCTGTTGCCCCAGGTCCGCTGCGGGCGCGAGTAGCCAATCGCCACGAGAAATATCAAGCTCTCGGTCTAAGACGAGGCCATAAGAACGGCCCGAGTCAACGAGGGTGCTGGCGAGATCCGCGCGTACATCACTCCACACTGTCGCGACAGTCGCCGTTTCACCACTGGTGTCAACGCGCAGCACGTCACCGACGCGTAATTGGCCAGCGACTAGCCGTCCCCAGTAAATGCGGCGCCCGGTGGGTTGCTTAGGTGTGGCCGCGCGTTGCTCCACCCACTGTACGTTGAAGTGCGGCGTATCCCCCGTATCCCTTGTGTCTGGTGATAAGGCCTTGACGTTGGCTTGAGCCGTGTCGAGATCAATCTGGTTACGCGTGGGCAGGGTCTCTAGTAATTCCAGCAAGCTGGGGCCGTTGTAACCTGCCCATTCTTCTGTGTGCGATACGACGTTATAGCCTTGTAGCGCGGAGATGGGCACGATAGATGGTGCGTTGATACCGGCTTCCTGACTAAATAAGCGCAAGGCGTTCCCGATATGCGCGAAGGCCATCGCCGCGTCAGCCACAGCGTCTAGTTTGTTAACCGCAAACACGACGGAGTCGACGCGGAGTAGCTTGAGTAGCAGCGTGTGCCGACGCGTTTGGGGTAGCAGCGACAGCCCTGCTTGTTGCCAATCTAATTTGGTGGCGTCAACGATAACGACGGCGGCGTCGGCATTGGTTGCCGCTGTCACCATGTTCCGGGTGTATTGCTCGTGCCCAGGTGTGTCACCGATGATGTATTTTCGAATTGGCGTTGAAAAATAGCGCCACGCCACATCGATGGTGATGCCTTGCTCGCGTTCGGCCTGCAGTCCATCGGTGAACGCAGCGAGGTCGGGTTGCTCGCCGTTTCCCGTCAGGCTGTTTCTGCGTGATGCACTCGCGAGCTGGTCGGAAAGGACGGCCTTGCTGTCCATTAATAGGCGACCGATGAGTGTGCTTTTCCCATCGTCAACGGACCCGCAAGTAATAAATGTGAGGGCGTTCATATTAAAAATAACCTTCGGTTTTTCTTTTTTCCATTGAGGCTTCTGACGTTTGATCATCCATACGGGTAGCGCCACGCTCGCTTACCGTAACGCCCAAGGTCTCGCTAACAATGTCTGCCGCGGTTTGTGCATCACTGCGGACTGGGCAGGTGCATGTTATGTCGCCAACGGTTCTAAACCGAACGCTGATGCGCTCCGTGACCTCACCCGGTTGCGGCGGCGTTAAGTCAGTAACGGGCACCAACATGCCCCTTCGGTTAATGACCTCGCGCTCGTGGCTGTAGTACAGAGCGGGCAGTGCGATACGCTCGCGCTCTATGTATTGCCACACATCTAGCTCGGTCCAGTTAGAGATAGGGAACACACGGAAATGCTCTTGGGGATGGAGCTTGTTATTAAATAGTTGCCACAACTCCGGCCGTTGCGCCTTGGGTTGCCATTGTCCAAAGCTGTCTCTGTGGGAGAAGATGCGCTCCTTTGCGCGCGCTTTCTCTTCGTCTCTGCGGGCACCGCCAATGAGTGCGTCAAATCGAAATTCGTCAATGGCCTCAAGCAGGGTGACGGATTGGTGTGCGTTTCTTGGCTCCGAGGGGCTTCGTAAGCGGACAGTTCCGCGCGCCATGGAGTCTTCCACATTGCGAACAATCAGGTGTGCACCGAGTTCAGCAGCCCGTTGGTCTCTGAACTCGGTCACCTCGGAAAAGTTGTGACCGGTATCAATCATGAGCAACGGAAAGGGAATGCCGCCGATACCAAATGCTTTTTCAGCGCACTTGAGCATCACAAGTGAGTCTTTTCCACCAGAAAATAACAGGGCGGGACGCTCAAAACTGGCGGCGACCTCACGCAGTAGAAAAATAGTCTCTGACTCCAAGCCGTCCAGGTGGCTGTTGCTCACGGCGCTGCCGAGTAAGGCTTGTTCTGCAATGGCGTTCATATCGTCGTTCCTTGCGATACCGTCGTTGAAGTGGTGGTCGTGGTAGCGGTAGTGGGTTGCACATGCAGGCCGCATTCTTTTGCTGGTGATTGGCCGTCATTGGCCTCCCACCACCAGCGACCGGCACGGAAGTCTTCACCTAGGCTGATCGCGCGCGTGCAAGGGGCACAGCCAATGCTGGGAAAGAAATCGTCGTGCAACGCGTTATACGACAAGTCGTGCTCGGCAATAAATGCCCAGACATCGCCCCAAGACCAATTGACAAGCGGGTTGAGCTTTAAGCGTGGGCCATCCTGCTCTAGGCTGTTCACCTGTGCGCGGCCCATAGATTGTTCACGGCGAAGTCCGGTGAGCCAGCCCACTTGGCCGGCTAAGGCCTTGGACAAGGGTTGCATTTTTCTAACGTCACAGCACGACAAACGCTTGTCTTTGGATTCAAATATGCCGTTCTCGCCGATGCGTTCGACCAGCGCAATCGTTTCAACCGCTTCAGGCTTAAATTGCTTTACCGTGATGCTGTAACGCCGCTCGATTTGTGAAATAAGTGCAATGGTTTGTTCGTGTAGTTTTTCTGTATTCAGTACGAACACGCTAGCGTCTGCCTGATGTAGCCAGCCGCTCAGGTGCATGAGGTGCGTGATCACCACATCTTCGGCGCCCAAGCTGTTTGCCTGGGTCCAAGCGCCTGCGTGGTCGTGACGCGTTTGTGTCAGCAGGTCAAGGCTGGCCTGTACTTTCGCGGTGTAGCCGACGCTCGCCTGTGCATAACGACTGATCGCATTCATGCCGTATCTCCCACCACCGCAGCAGCGTCGCTTTGTTCGCGTATGAAAATGGGGTCGGGCTCATGCACATCGCCTTGGTAGAAAGCGGTGAATTGCGCTAGCACTGACTGGGCGACATCCAGTGACTGGTCATCGCGCAAGAGCGCATGGCTAAAACCCAATCGACGCATCTGAGGCAGTTGGTCAACCAGAACATCGCCCCAAGCGATCAGTGCGCCACCAAAGCCGGCGCGCACGCGCAGGTAGTGCGCCTGAGAGTAGGCTCTGCCATCGGTAAATTTCGGAAAGTGCAGGGCGATTGCCGACACCTGTGAGAGATCAAGCGCGGACACCTCTGTGTCATTCGCGACCTGTAAGCTGGCCGCCAAGGTGTCTTGCGCGCTGTTGGATAGGAGTAGTTGCATGGTGGACACCCTGGTTATGCGGTAGAGGTGGCTGTTGGCGGTGCATCGTGAGCCGTGGCTGGCTTGCTTCGATTTGTCGAGGTGCGCACGGCATTCGCTGACGCTTTGAAGGGGTCGTGCCCAATGCGCTTCAATGTTTGTATGAAGTATTCACCCGCCAGGCGTTGGCCGCTGTAGGTTGTGATGAGGGCGTCAATCACATCGACGACCTCATCAGCCGCAAACGCGGGCCCAATAACTTTTCCGGGTGTCGGGATACCAGAGAGGCGTGTGCCATCTGAGCCACCCAGCGTGACTTGATACCACTCTTGGCCATCTTTATCGATGCCGAGTATGCCGATATGGCCGCTGTGGTGGTGACCACATGAGTTGATGCATCCACTGATGTGCAGATCAATCGGGCCAATGTCATCCAACTCGTCCAAGTCTTTGTAGCGATTGGCTATCAACGATGCAAGCGGCAGTGAGCGGGCGTTGGCGAGACTACAAAAGTCACCGCCTGGGCATGCAATCATGTCGGTTAGCAAGCCGACGTTTGGCTTGGCTAGTCCCAACGCGCGTGCGGCGCGCCATAGCTCAGGGAGTTCGTCACAGCGAACCCAAGGTAAAACCAAGTTTTGCGCGTGCGTGACGCGTACTTCGCCAGAACTAAACCGCTCGGCTAAGTCGGCCGCGGCGTCGAGTTGCTTGGCAGAGGCGTCACCCGGTGCGAAGCCGAAACGCTTGAATGACAAGGTGACGGCGCGGAGATCTGGGTTTTTGTGACTGCGTACATTGTGCATAAGCCACTGACTAAACTCCGTGTCGTCGCTTGCCGCCGCACTTAAGATGCTGTTTATTTTTTTCTCAGCAGACAGTTGGTCGCAACGTCGGTCGGCTGCCGTAAACATCGCGCTAACACGCGCAAACTCGGCGTCAGTGATGGTGTGTTTTGCACCGTCTTTCAACACAATGTCTTCGAACTCTTGGTTGACCTCTTCGATGTAGGTGGCTCCTAGCGCCTTAACCAGTATTTTTATTCGGGCTTTATAGATGTTGTCACGCCGCCCCCAACGGTTGTAGACGCGGACCACGGCTTCCAAATAATTCATGATTTGGTTGGCGGGTAAAAACGTCTTGAGTACCGTTCCGATAACGGGGGTGCGGCCCATACCGCCGCCAACGCTGACTTGAAATCCAATGTCGCCATCGACACTGCGTAGCAGGCGTAAGCCCACGTCGTGCCAGCCGGTGGCCGCGCGATCCTCTGTACCGCCACTGATGGCGATTTTGAATTTGCGGGGAAGAAACGCAAACTCTGGGTGTAGGGTGCTCCACTGTCGAATAATCTCGCAGTAGGGTCGTGGGTCAGCGACCTCGTCAGGTGCGATGCCTGCAAAGGCGTCGGTGGTGATGTTGCGGATGCAGTTGCCACTTGTTTGAATGCCGTGCATGGATACGCTGGCGAGCAAGTCCATGACATCGGCACTTTTGGATAGGGGAATCCAATTGAACTGCACGTTTTGACGCGTGGTGAAGTGGGCGCAATGGTCAGGGAGCATGGCGACGTCGCTCAGCCCTGCATTGCTGGTGTCCATCGCCGTCAGGTCCTTATGGTCATAGTCTCTCGCGATGGTCGCCAAGGCACGCAGTTGTGGGCTGGATAGCTCGCCGTAGGGGACAGCCACACGCAGCATGGGAGCAAAGCGCTGCACATACCAACCGTTTTGTAGGCGCAAGGGCTTGAACGCATCCTCAGAGAGATCGCCTGCCTGCCATCGCGTGAGTTGGTCGCGGTATTGCGTCGCGCGCAGTTGCACGAATTGTTTGTCGAAGGGGGTGTATTGATACATAGGTTTACCGAGGTCACCAAGCAAGGAGCTTGATGCCAATGGTTGCAAGCAAAGTGGAAAGGAGGGTGCGGGTCACCTGCGGATTGAGTGATTTGAGTAGTCGGCTACCGAGCCAAATGCCTGGTAGCGAGCCGCATAAGAGCAAGCCCAAGAGATGCCAGTCAACCTGACCGAGGCTGGCGTGCCCCAAGCCAGCGAACAACGTCAACGGGACCGCGTAGGCGAGGTCGACGGCAATGATGCGTTGGATCGCCAACCGTGGAAATAAGATGAGTAACGCGGTAACCCCAATGGCACCAGCACCGACGGAGGTGAGCGTGACCACCGAGCCTATGAGCGCGCCAAACAGAACGGGAAGCGCCCAGTGTGCGGGCGTCGCATTCGCTGTATCGGCTAAATCTGCTGCCCCTGCTGCCCCTGTTGGGCCGTTGTTGGCAAGCACCGCGTTTTTTTTACGTTGGGAGGCGAGTACGTTGTGCAGTGTGGCCAGCGCAGTTAGCAATAACGCGACGCCAAGTACCTGCCGTATGAGTTGCTCGGTTTCTGCGCTGGATGGGCCTAGGTGCTGCAAAACCGCCATGGTCAGCAGGGCAGCGGGTAGGGAGCCCACACTCAAGAGGCCAACGGCACGCCAAGCGATCAGGCGTTCGCGGGCTAATCTAACCGTTCCTCCCAACTTGGTGGCGGCGGCAAACAACAAGTCGGTTCCGACCGCGATGGCCGGATTCACGCCAAACCCCATAATCAGCAAGGGGGTCATGAGCGAGCCTCCCCCGACACCGGTGAGACCGATGATGGCCCCGATGATGAGGCCGCTGAGTATGAGCGCGGTGTCTTGCATGCCCCGAACTGTATCGACGGGGCTTTATATCTCAAACTACATATTAATCATATCCTTATGTCGATATCACTATATGCATCGGCTTGGTCGGCCTTAATTGGCTTGTTTGGCTATCTGGACGATGGCTTGTTTCAGCAGGGGGTGTTCGCCAACGGCCGGTTCACATGTCAGGGCCAATTGCGGCCATGTGGCTTGCAGTGTGCGGATGATCTCTGGCAAGTCTTCGCGTGCGTGTTTGCCGACACCAAAGAACATGGGCAGTACCGTTAACTGCTGTGCGCCCTGCGCAACCATCTCGGATACAACGTGTTCTAAATCGGGCTCGCACAGCTCAAGATAGGCGCATCGCACCGACGTCTGGGGTAAATCGTGGGCGATGGCGGTGGCCAAGCTCTCTAGTGGGAGGCGCCATAAGGGGTCGCGAGAGCCGTGAGCGAAAAGAATGAGACCGTTTTGCATAAGGCGTTAATCCGTGTCTGTGCAGGAACGTTGTTTGTTAAGCGCCCTATCGTAATCGTTTGTCGCCCAGGGCATCCGTGACCGGTTTCAGTGTTCATGGCGCGTGCGGTGTTGCGCAGGAGACGGGGGACTTTTCAGGTGCAGAGGAAGATGTCGGCGTAGTAAGTTGGCGTGACCTTGGTGCTTGGGGCACCGAGCGCCATAGACTGCGTTTCAGGCATAAACAAAACAGGAGACCTTGGTATGCAAAATTCTCTCAATGGGCAAGTGGTGTGGATCACCGGCGGTGGCAGTGGTATTGGTTTAGCGGGTGCGACGGCGCTGGTAAAGGCAGGCGCACACGTGATTATTTCTGGCCGTAATAAAGAGACCAACGCCAGTGCACTAACCGCGCTGCAGGCGTTGGGCAGTGCGGAGGCCGTCTTGCTTGATGTGGCGGATAGCGCGGCCGTTAAAGCGGTGGCTGATGATATTGTTAGCCGTCACAAGCGCATTGATATTTTGGTGAACAGTGCAGGCATCAACACGCCACGTCGTAACTTAGATGTGTTGGCTATTGACGCTTGGGACGATGTGGTTCGGGTAAATCTGTCAGGTTCGTTTTATTGCGTGCATGCGGTGCTACCCACCATGCGTGCGCAGGGCGGCGGGCTCATCATTAACGTGTCATCGTGGGCTGGTTTGTACGCTAGCAAGTTAACGGGACCCGCCTATAACGCGACTAAGCGCGCGGTGATCGCACTCACCGAGTCAATCAATATGGAGGAGTGTGGCAACGGTATTCGAGCAAGTTCAATTTTGCCGGGTGAAGTCGCGACCCCCATCATGCTCAAGCGGCCTGTGCCGCCCTCGCAAGATCAGCTCGATCAGATGGTTCAGCCTGAGGATATGGGCGATGCCATCGGGTTTATCGCCTGTATGCCCGCGCGCAGCTGCATCAATGAGCTCATCATTTCACCAACGCACAACCGCTTCTACCTGGGTGGGTTAGAGGTTGCACCCAAGCCTGCATAAGGCGCGGGCCTTAGCCGTCCGGCTTTGGAAGGCGGACGGCGGCTTCATGCATGCCGATTCAACTCATAAAGTAACACTAATATATTATTTATAATTAGGCTATTGCTTGGATTAGTCCATTAGAAAGGTCTAAATAAGTTACAAATTAGACACTTAGATATACATTGTATAAATATAATGTACCTTTAAATAATACAAATAGCTATTATTTTTATTACAAAAATACTATAAATTTCGCATTCGCTAGAATATGATATCTTTTGAGTTAACTTAACTTATTTGATAACTATTTACTAACAACTTCCAAAAGAGTGCGAAGACTAGCCTTACACGCTGACCAGACTGCAGGTATTGCTCAGACCGTTGGCTTTTTTACGTAGCCATATGCTGAAACTGTCCACGCTCCGTTTCAAAGCTTTCCGCATCTTGTTGATGACGGCGAAAGGCGACCCCAACCAGGTACTGACGGCCTTTAATCTCTTGGGTCTCGCCATCGTGTTTCCCTATCTGTGGCTGTACCTCAGCGAGGTAGCGATTGGTTTTGTAAAGCTATTTCTCGGGATAGTCTTGCTCATTTTTATTGCAAGACAGTGGCTACATTTGCCCTGGCGAGTGGCGGCAGTTGCGTTGGCCTTCATCACGTTCTTTCATGCCTTTATAACGGCGGTGCATGACGGCGGTATTTGGGGCGTTGGCGCCATTTGGATGGTGGCGCTGGGTACGCCAATCCTTTGGATATTTGGTGTTCGAACGGTCTACCTTGTGGCCGGCATTGGGGTTGTTGGCGGCATCGCGCTGTATGCGGTCGGCAATGTGGGTCTCATCGATTGGGCACCTATCCATACGACGCCTGTCGCCGTCGCGGGGATTAAATTATTCCTTCTGGCGATATTCTTGTTTGGACTGCCAACCACCGCTTTGATGATCCAAAAATGGCTATTGGTTTTTCAGGCGAAGCGCATCAAGAAGATTGAGAACACGCAGCGATCAATTCTGAAAGCGCGTCAAGCTCACGCAAATTTTGTGTCCGCTGTGAGTCACGAGCTCCGAACCCCCTTGAATGCGGTCATGGGGTTTATACAGACCCCGCCAACCGGACTCTCGTTGACGAGTAGAAACCGCGAGTTGTTGAGCGATTTAGGGCACTCCTCTAAGCACCTGGTCACGGTTATCGACGACTTGCTTGATCTGTCGCGGTTGCAGGTTGGTTCGTTTGTTTTGAGGGCGCAACCAAACGATCTTGAAGAATGGACTCAAAAATTCCCCAAAATTTTTGGTAAGACCTCACGTCAAAAGAACGTGTCGTTTCTCGTTAAATACGACGAACGTATCCCCCTGCGACTATTGTTTGATAGCGATCGCCTGACGCAAGTGATCATCAATTTATTGAGCAACGCGTCGAAGTTCACGAGCAAAGGTCAAATCGTGCTGCAGATTGATTTGATGGACATCAATCAGGCTAGTGGTATCGCATCCATCGGATTTCTCGTTACCGATACAGGGATAGGCTTAACGGAAGAGCAAATAACAGCCGTCTTTGAAAGGGCATCGAAGACGAGTCTCTCCACACGTGAAGGCTACGGTGGCAACGGTATTGGTCTGTCTGTATCGCAGGCGATTGTCAGGGTGATGGGCGGAAATATATCCGTCACAAGTCGTCTCGGTGAGGGCTGCGCATTTGGCTTTCAGCTCGATATGCCCATTTCAAACCTGCCTGCCGTCAGCCCAACACTTATCCGGACGGATGTCGCTGTTCGGCTGAAAGGCCTGCGTGTCTTGATTGTTGATGACGTGAAAATAAACCGTACGGTACTCACCAGGCTCTTGCAGTCACGTGTGGTGGATGCGGTGGTGTTTGAGGCCGAGAATGGCTGTGAGGCGATTGAGTTAGCCAAAGCCCACGACATAGACATTATTTTGATGGACTTATTGATGCCGGTGATGGGCGGGCTTGAAGCGACCCGACGGTTACGTGCCTCTGGTGACTACATGGGGCCTGTGCTGGCCGTGACGGCAGATACCAGTGATCAAACAGCTAGCGCCTGCGAAGCCGCCGGGATACAAGGGGTGGTAACGAAGCCGTTCGTACATGCCGCAATACTCGAAAAAATGGTGTCTGTGTTGACACCGACGGTACCTACCGTTTCTACTGGCGCCGCCTTACGAGTCGCGCCGCTAGATGCGGCTAAGTGGAGCACACCGAATCTTAGGCAGGGCGCGCAGGCCACGCAGGCCACTGGGGGGGCGGCTAAGCGCAAGGGTAGCGAGGGTGATGAAGACGGTGATTGGTTTGCGCAAAACAAGCCTGCTTGGTTATGGGCACTTGTAAATAGTGGTGTGCGCAACGTTATTGATCTGGTGATTTTGGCCGGAGCCGTTTTTTCTTTTCTGTATGCAGTTTTTGCCCCCGCACCCTTGCTTCAATGGATGTATCTGGGATTGGGTGTGATTCAGTGCTTACTGTTAATGGGCGGCCGTATTTTTAAATGGCGTGACATCGCCGTCATTTATACATTCGCCGTTTCTTGCCACTTGGCTACCACGGTACTTGTTCTGTGGTCGGGGGGCATTGGAAGCAGTGCAACGTGCTTTTTCTTTGCGGTCCCCTTGCTGATGGTTGTGCTTGAGATACCTTGCATGAAAATTTTCGTACCACTGATTTTGGTCACGATTTTTGGTATAGGTTGGGTGCAAGGTAGCGGTTATTTGATGATCCCCAGTGTGGAAGTCATGGAGGCGAATGCTTTTTGGCCCTTGCTCCTTTACTTTGGTCTTGCGGGCAGCTTTTCTCTGGTTCCTGTTTTACGTGTGGCGGTGTACGGGCGCTTCTTATCCGATCTGCGTGCCAAACGTAAAAAGTTGATTGACTCCATTCAGGTGCTCTCAACGGCCAACTATCACCAGCGCGAATTTGTTGCGAGTGTGAGTCATGAGTTGCGCGCGCCGGTTCACGCGATGTCTATGGCGCTGGAGGATGTGGATACCGCGGGTATCGACCCCATTAAAAATGAGGCGGGACTGGGTGAGGTGCAAGTGTCCATCTGGCAGCTATTACGCTCGGTCGACAACTTGCTTGACTATGCCGCATTGTTTGCGGGTAGGCTGGGTTTAAACGTCGTTCAGGTGGCGTTGCCTGGGTTCTTTGACAACCTTGTAGCGGTCTTGGCTAGTCCAGATTTTGTGCGGGAAGAGTCCCAGATAACACGCCGTGTGACACTCAGCGTAGACCCTGACTTGCCGTCGTGGGTGCGATTGGATCCGCGCCGTTTGACCCAGGTATTAACCGAGCTATGTCGCAATGCGTATGCGTCCTCGCGGAACTCGGCGATTGCTATTGATGTCGGTTCGGTGGTTGATGCAGCCGCAGGCGTGGTGCACGTGTCTATCGCGGTCACCGATAGCGGTGGTGGAATCAGTGAGAAAGATCAGCAAAATATATTTGATCCGTTTTTACCGCTGAGTGGCTCGGTTTCTCGTGACACGGGCGGCGTTGGCCTGGGCCTACCCATTGCCTACTCTCTGGTGCGATTAATGAATGGCAATGTGTTGCTGCAAAGTGAGATGGGCGTGGGAAGCACGTTCACAGTTACGTTGCAGCTGCCAATTGTTGACGCGCCAAAACCGCCGAGCGCTGCGGCAACATTGCCCGTTCAGCGCACACAGCACGGTCAGGTTTTGGTTGTCGATGACAGCGAGCAAACCCTGCTGATTGTCGGGCGACTTATCAACAAAAATTTTCCGAACGTAACGGTCTTGGTCGCCAGCGATGCCGAGGACGCCATTCGAATGTTTGCCTTGCAACCCATACAAGTCGTTCTGATGGATATGCTGATGCCGACAGTAGACGGGTTAACTGCGACGCGACGTATGCGTTCCGAGGTCGAGTCTTCCCGGGCCGAGAAGGCTTGCATTATTGGCTTTACGGCGGATGGTAGTGATGAGGCGCGCATGGCCTGTCTATCCGCCGGCATGGATGACCTTATCTTGAAGCCCTTTCATCACCAAGCTCTTTTAGACCGCATTGGTAAGGCATTGAGCGATAGACAGTAAGTGCCAAGCGACCCGCTTGCTCACGCCTTTATTACGGCGACGTTGACGCGGGACTGCGGTTCAAAATAACAATGGTGGCGATGATGCAAAACGCGCCCAACCAGTCGAACACGCCAAATGGCACGCTGAGCCACACCACGGAGGTAATCGCTGCCGATAAGGGTTCCCCACAAGCCAGAAGGCTGGATTTTTCTGGGCCAATTTTCTTGACCGCATTGAGGTAGCCTACAAAGGAAATGACGGTGCCGAAGATCACGATGAATGCGACAGCAGCGACGGTGGATGCCTCCCAGGTGCCTTGGACCGTCCACGGGTTGTGCAGGAGGCTAAAGCCCACGCCACCAATCAGCATGGCCCAGCCAACCAGTACCGTTGCCTCGTAGTAGCGCAGCAAGCGCATGGGTTGAATACTGCAAAACGCAAGCGCAACGGCAGAGGACAAGCCCCAGAATAGGGCCCAGCTGGAAATCTCTAGCTTGCTGAGTTCACCATGTGTGGCGAGCAGCAAAGTGCCCACGAACGCCAATACAACGGCCCCGGCTTCTTTTGGCGTTGGGAGGCGGCGGCGCAGGATGACAAAGTAAATCACAATCAGCGTCGGACCGACGTATTGCAGCACCGTGCCTGTCGCGGCGTTGGAGTGGCGGATCGCTGCAAAGTAGGTGTACTGAACGCCAAGCATGCCGATTAACCCGAAGATGAGCAGACTGGGCCACGCACGCTGGTCTCGCCAAATCGCACCCACAGCCCGCCCACGTAGCTTCGCGTACAGCAGCAAGATGCCCCCCGCGCTCAGGAGGCGAAAGCTGACCAACCAGTCAACGGTGAGGCCTTTGTTTTGAAAGACATATTGGGCGCACGCGCCCGCGACGCCCCAGAAAATAGCCGACATGATGGCCAGTCCGGCTCCGAGCTTGCTGTCTGATATTTCTAGGGGTAGCGACATGCGCCTTAGGCTTTGGTTGGGTGGGAGAGAGGCCTGAGGGGCTGCCAGCATGCGATTTTACTGTCTATTCTCGCCCCGGTCTGGCCCCGGCGCGAGCCAGCATCGCAATGCGATATACATCCGAGCTTGGCAATGTTTCTAGCATTTATATACTACAAAATTATAATCTAATGTAAAATAATAATTAAATAATAATATTATGCAATTATATGACTATTACTAAAACACCAAAACGCGATGCGGGACCTGTCATGCCAAGAGCAGCTGTCTTTTGTGAGGGGCAGTTTGCCAAAATTGACGGTAAAACAGCCAATGGTTTGGTGCGGCATTCAGAGCGCTATGCCGTGATCGGGGTCGTGGACAGCACCCGCGCGGGGTTAGATAGTGGCACGGTACTGGACGGTAAGAAAAACGATATTCCCATCTTCGCGTCCTTGGCTCAACTCATTGCGCACACCGGCTCGACGCCAGAGACGTTTATTTACGGTGTCGCACCCTCCGATGGCAAGTTGCCCAGCGCTCATAGGGCGGTGGTCCTTGAAGCGATCCGTTCAGGCATGAACATTGTTTGCGGGTTGCATATGTATTTGGGCGAGGACACAGAAATGGTGCACGCCAGCAAAGCCTCGGGTGTGTCCATACACGACGTACGCAAGCCGCCGCCCATCCATGAACTGCGCGTGTTTGATGGCTCAGTGACGAACGTGCGGGCGGTTCGCATTGCGGTGCTAGGAACCGATTGCGCCATAGGCAAGCGGACGACGGCCACCATTTTGACGGATGCACTCAATGCCCATGGGATTCGCACGGTCCTCGTGGGCACTGGGCAAACCGGCTTGATGCAGGGGGCGCGATACGGCGTGGCGATGGATGCGATACCGCCGCAATTTCTTTGTGGTCAGCTCGAAGGGGAGGTGGTCAAGGCCGATGACGAACAACAGCCTGATGTGATTGTGGTTGAAGGACAAGGCGCTTTAAGTCACCCCGCTTTTTGTACCTCGGCGTCTATCCTGCGAGGCAGTCAACCACAAGGCGTGATCATCCAGCACGCGCCTGAGCGGGTATGTCGCGTTGACTTTCCTACGATGCGTGTCGCCAGCCCTGCCCAAGAAATCGCACTCATCCAGTCATTCGCCGATACCAAGGTCATTGGTTTAACCTTAAACCATGAGGGAATGGGCGACGATGCGGCGATTCAAAGCGCCATCAATCAACTGACGACCGCGTTGGGCTTGCCTGTCACCGATGCGTTGCGGCGCCCAACGCAGGCCTTGGTTGATATGGTGTGCGATGCCTTCCCTGTGCTTAAGGCGTGTCGTGAGCCGCTGACGGTTTGAACCCGCTACCACGCATAGATATCGATACGCAGGTCATACGCCGGAACGCCCAGTTCTTGTGTGACCGTCTCGGACGCGTTGGAATCAGTGTCACAGGGGTCACGAAAGGGGTCGGTGGCCACCCAGCAGTCGCGCAAGCCATGCTAGACGGCGGTGTGGTTGGGCTAGCCGACTCGCGGTTGGACAATGTGATGCGGTTGCGCACGGCTGGGATCACCTGTCCGATCAGTCTGATTCGCGCGCCAATGCGTGCTGAGATGGCCGGTGTGGTGGCGTATTGCACCAACAGCTACAACACCGAGCTGGAGACCATTGCCCTGCTGGGCGCCGCGGCACTAGCGGTTGGCCGCGTGCACGGTGTCATGCTGATGGTGGAGGTTGGCGATAGCCGCGAGGGGCTGTTGCTGCGTGATTTGCCCGCCTTTGTCTTAGCGGTCCATAGGCATAGTGGCTTGAGGCTAGACGGTGTGGGCGTCAACTTTGCGTGTCTGTCTGGCGTGCCACCCACGACCGCAGCGCTGCTGTGTTTGTGTGCGGCTATTGCGACGGCGGAGTCGGCCTCGGGCATCCGCATTCCCCAACTTTCGGGTGGTAACTCGGCCTCATTACCTCTGCTACTCACCGGGCCAGACCACGCGCGGGTGAATAACCTGCGGCTGGGCGAGTCCATTTTGCTCGGGTGTGAGCCGGTGAGTGGGCGCCTGATCAACGGGCTGTCGGATACCGCTTTTGGCCTGGTTGCTGAGGTCATTGAGTCCAGCCACAAATCGCATCGCGTGACCGTCGCCACCACCAGGCCAGTGGACATATCCAACCAAGTGGTTTTAGCGCTGGGCTCGCAGGACACGGATATTCAAGGGTTGGGCTTCCCTCTGGGGTGTACGCTGGCCGGTTCAACCAGCGACCATTCGGTGCTGGATACAGGGAAGCGCAGGCGCACGGTTGGCTCGGAGGTGGCATTGACCATGAACTACAGCGCACTCAGCCGCGCCATGGCCGTTACGGCTATTTCCAAGCGCCTGTGCGTCAAGCCACAACCTGCGGTTGGCGTTGCGAGGCGTCCGTCTGTTTTGCTGCGGGCCTAACAGAGTAGCGCGTCAAAATAACGGGCCAGCTCGTCCGTTGCATCTAGCGGCAAAATGTTCGCCGTGTATTGGTCGGGGCGAACAATCACCATGCAGCCCTTGGACCGACTGATACCCCTGGTTTCGAAAATGTCTGCACCACTGCGTGTGTCGATAGTGAATATCTTTTCGTAGTCAACGAGTCCGAATATCCCTTTTCTAGGCAAGAGTAGGGTGGGCATATCCGCGATCTCAAGCGCACGGTTACCTTGTTGAAAAATGGCACGCACGTCAATCACGGCATCGAGGTCGCTATCGGCTGGCGTGTATTTCTGGGTGGGAGACGTGGGGTCCTCCGCGAGATAACGACACAAGCGATCAAGGGCACTGTTTTTTGTTGCGCCCGCCTCGTCGGCAAAGACAAAGAGGCGCCAACGCGCATCGGCCTGGACGGTATGTCCCAACTGCATGGGTTTGCCATCTGCTAGGCGCGTGACCAGCGAAGAATGAAAGCGTTTGCCCAGTTCAAACCCAGTCGCCAAATGCTGGTGGGTCGACGCGGCGGTGAGGGAAGAGGGCTGGTAATGAATCGCCGTGCCAGCGGTGTAGCGTCCGCTCTTTATGAAGTAGCTTTCAAACGTGTCGGGACTGACGCCTTGCGCCGTTGTCGCCGCCCCAGCGACTGGTTTGGCGCTGAGTATGGCCGCCCACTCGCGGTCAAAATCGATGAGGTCTTGTGCCACCGCTTGACGTTCTTCTGAGTAAGTGCGTAGTAGCTGAGGGCGACTCTGGCCTTTCAAGACGCTGGCTAGTTTCCAGCCCAAATTGAAGGCGTCACCCATAGAAACGTTCATGCCTTGTCCCGCCTTTGGGCTGTGCGTGTGACAGGCATCACCAGCAATGAACACATGGGGGTGCTGTGTTGAGCTTGCCGCTAAGGCGGCGTCGTCGAAGGCGCGCGTTAACCGTTGCCCAATTTCATAGACCGACCACCAAACGACGTCCTTGACGTCTAGTGTGTAGGGGTGAAATACACGGTTGGCTTTGGCAATGAGATCCTCGACCACGATCTGCCGGTCTGCGACACGCTCTGTCTTCTCGAGCTTGTCCATCTCAACATAGATGCGCACTAAGTAACCGCCTTCGCGTGGAATCAAGACGATAGCGCCTTGATCGGTCGATTGAATGAGCGACTTCATGCGAATGTCAGGGAAGTCGGTGACGGCCAAAACATCCATGACCCCCCATGCTTGGTTGGCTGAGTCGCCTTCGAGCGTCAAGCCAATGGCCCGTCGGACTTGGCTGCGTGCGCCATCACAACCGATGACGAAGCGCGCAGAAACCGTCTCAATCTCGCCAGCATGCGCCGCGTCTGATCGCTCAAAGCGGGCGCTCACAGCATGGTCAAGCGGCCCAGCAGCCGGGTTGACCTCAAGGTCTAGCAGGCGCCTCGCGTAATGGGGGTGGAGCTGCGCTGGCCCCGTGCGCATGGCCTCCAGGTAAAAGTCATGCACCCGCGCTTGGTTCAAAATGACGTGTGGGAACTCCGAGAGACCCTCTTCGGTATCGAAAATTTGTCCCGCCCGCTTGATGTGTTGTGGTGCGCTGGGATCTGGTTTCCAGAACGTTGTCTCGTTGACCCAGTAGGCCTCCTGCAAAAGTTTCTCTACGAATCCAAAGGCATTGAACATCTCCATGCTGCGGCATGACACACCGTCGGCCTGCCCCTTCTCTAGCGGCCCCGTTTTTTGCTCCACGATACAGGTGCTTATTTCAGGAAATGCGGCGAGCTGCGTGGCCAATGTGAGACCAGCAGGGCCACAGCCAACAATCAATACATCGACCGTTTCGGGCAGTTTCCCCGGCGCACCTTGCTCGGCTGCGCGTGATTGCGCCTTTTCTGAAGGCGATAAGCGTGGGTCGCCGGCGGTGTAGCCGTTTAAGTGAAATTGCATAAAGGTCTTGTGTTGATCTACGGGTTGGCTTGGGTCGCTTTGCCGTGTAAATATAGTTTAGTTTTATTGGTTGGGCTGTCAGGCGCGCAGAGACGGGGGGAAGGGGATGGGCATGGGAGAATGTGTTTTTCTCAAAAGACCTCGTCGGGGGCAAGCCACCATGTCCATGCGACCATCGCGCACCCCATCGCCATCGTTGTCTTTTGTGTTGCTGATGGCGACCATGATGTCGGTTGCGGCTATCTCCATTGACGCCATGTTGCCCGCTCTGGGGCAAATTGGACAAGACCTGGGGTCAGCGTTCCCTAACCAGTCGCAGCTCATCATCTCGGCGGTGTTTGTTGGGATGGGGGTCGGGCAGTTGATCGCAGGCCCCATATCCGATGCTGTCGGCCGAAAGCCCCTGCTGATGGGGTGTCTGTTGTTGTACGTGTTGGGTGCCCTGATATGCCTATTCGCATCCACGATGACGCCTATGCTGATTGGGCGCGTGATTCAAGGCTTGGGGGCGGCGGGCCCCTGGGTGTCGTGCGTGTCGATATTGCGTGACAAGTTTGGGGGTCGGGAGATGGCCAAGGTGCTCTCTCTGGTCATGACGGTCTTCATCACTGCCCCTGTTTTGGCACCCGCCTTGGGTCAAGGATTGATGCTACTGACCCACTGGCGTGTGATCTTTGTGTTCTTCGTTGTCTATGCGGTGGCTGTGGGCGTGTGGGCACTGATTGCATTGGACGAAACCTTGCCCCCAGAGAAGCGTGTGCCGTGGCGCGTGAAAACGATTTGGCATGGCTTTAAAGAGGTGCTGGCCCACCAAGCGACACGCCAGTACGCCTTGGCTATGGGCTTGGTCTTCGCGTGCTTTATTGGCTACCTCACCTCGATTCAACAGATCTTCCAAGTCCAGTATCAGGTGGGGGGTGTGTTTGTGGTTTATTTCGGCCTGCAAGCGCTGGGGTTTGGCGTCTCGTCGCTGATCAATGCGCGGTTTGTCGAGCAATTTGGCATGCGTTACATCGTGATGCGTGGGTTATTGGCGGTCGTGCTGATCGGCGGCGTGGTCGCCACGTTAAGCGCCTTTTTCATTGTGCCTTTTTGGATCTTCTTTACGTTTGGACTGGTGTCCTTGTTTTGCATTGGTTTGCTGTTTGGCAATTTGAACGCGCTCGCTATGGAGCCGATGGGGCACATTGCAGGGACCGCAGCGGCCATTGTGGCGGCCATTGCCAACGTGATCTCCATTAGCTTGGGCACGCTGGTCGGGCAGCTTTATGCGGGTACCTTGCTGCCGGTGGCCTTGAGCTTCGTTGTACTCGGATTGCTGGCCTTGCGCTTGGTGCTTAGCGCAGATCGTGTGGGTTGATTAAAGGATTGATCAAGGGGGTGATGAAGGCGTTTGTGCGAGCAAACTCTCGATCACACGCTGCACTTGGAAGGCAACATCAAAGTCAGGCAGGCTGTGAGATTGGCCACGCATAAGGGCGGCCAGCTGGCTGAGCTGGGCTTGATAGGTTGCGCCGCGCGGATCGGCGTCTTGCGTGAGTACCAAGCCATCTGGGTGCGTGCTGTCCCGACGCGTCAGTTGATACCAATTTTCTAACCGCCATTCCGCTTTCGCAGTCAAAAAACGTGCGCTAACCGTTTCTTGTGGCTCGCCCCCTGTGGTGGCCACCAGCGTAACGGGCACGTTGCCGGCGTGCAGAAATGCGCTGAGTTGTGTCTCCGCACGCTCTGGGCTCGGGCGTTGACCTTGCACAGCGTCAATGTGTACCGAGCCGAAAAGACGAAACAGCAAATAGATAAAGTGTGAGGTCACCTCGCGCGTGAAGCCGCCTTGCGCGGCGCCGCTGAGCCAGTCAGCGTGGGCTTGAAAGGGGCGCGGCCACTGGTGAAAGTGCAGCCGAATGTGTATGTGCTCTAGGGGGTCTTCGCTTTGCGCAATGTCGCGTTGCAAATGCTGCACGGCGGGGGCAGAGGCGAAAACGAAGTTGACGGCATGTGGCAAACCGCTTTGTTGCATGACGGACACGAGGTCTGCCGAGTCTTGAAGGTCTACGCCTAGAGGCTTCTCACACAAGATCGCTTTGCCGTGTTGAATGGCCAAGCGCACCAGCTCAGCGTGGTACAGCGGTGGGGTGGCCACGTATACCGCATCGCACGCTGACGCCACAATCGCCTCCTCGGCGCTGGGGTAGCAGGTGACGTTTGGGTATTGCGACTGCGTTTGCGCCACAACGGGTGCAGCTACGTCGAAGCCTGCGACCACGTCAAAATCTGGGTGCCCCGCGCTTTGCTCCAGCATGCGTTGCCCCACAGCGCCAAGGCCGAGTACGCACATTTTGTATGGTTGGTTGACTGTCATTTCATACCCTTTTAATCAAATGTACCTTCGCCCTCGAGCGAACCCAATTGAGCGAACTCAATTGAGCGAACCCAATGGCGCTTAAGCCAGCGCTGCCACCGGTGCCACGCTCAATCCCTGCACGTGGTGCTTGGCGATCAGTGAGGCCACTAAGCCGCTACGGATAGCGTGCTGCGAGAAGGCTTGTAAAAAAGTAGCCGCCGCCTCGTTGCCTCTATGGGTCCCAATGGCTTGTTGTATGGCTGTAAATTGGCCGTCAATGATGCGCGTTCCCGCAATCTCCTGCACGTCTTTGAGCAAGGCGGGTCTTAGGCATGCCAAGGCATCTAGGTGGCCGTCCACGAACGCCGCCTTTGCGGCGTCAAAGCCTTGGCGATGCACCAACTCGGCGGCGTGGATGTTCCTCACCAGCCACAAGTCGTAAGCCGTGCGCTCTGACACGGCGATCCGGACGCCGGGTGCATCAAGGTCGCTAACTGTTTTAAAGCGCGCGTCTTCCCACACCAAATAAGTCGCCTCAATTTCAACGTAGGCCGTGCTGAAGGCAATATGCTCGGCGCGTTTGGGCTCTGCGCCAATGAGGCCAATGTCCCACACCTTGTCGACGGCGGCATCGGCCAGTAGGCCCGGTGCGTCAAAAGGGACTAAGCGCAACGCGACGCCTAAATGGTCTGCAATCGCCTGCGCCATGTCTGGCGCAACGCCGACGGGATCATCTGTTGGCGTTCGCCCCGTGACGAGTAGGAAGTTGCTCAGGTTGATGCCCGCGCGTAGGACACCCGTTGGCGCCAGTTGCTGAAGGATCTCGGGGGTAACGGTGAGCGCGGCAGGTGAGGACATCATGTCAACTTGGAGATAAGGTAAAAGGGCACTATAGCGGCTGTGGCGCTAAGATATTTCTCATTCATTACCTGATTGTCACTATGTCTACTCCCCCCTCTGTGTCTCTCACGTGGCAAACCTTGCACCAGATGGTGCGCAAAGCGCAGCAAAAGCTCGATCACGATGCGTGGGACTACATCGTCGGCGGTACCGAGACCGAAACGACGCTGAAACGTAACCGCCTTGCGTTGGATACGGTCGCCTTTCGCCCTCGGATATTGCGGGACGTGAGCCACACCCGCGCAGACACGACATCCTTTGGAGACGCGCTACGCCTGCCCATTTGTTTGGCACCGGTGGGTAGCTTGGAATTGTTCGCGCACGGGGCCGCTGTGCCCAGCGCCCTAGGGGCCAAGGCGTTCGGCTGTGCCACCATGTTGAGCTCGGTGTGCCAGCCAGGGATTGAGGCCTTGGCTGAAGCTGCACCCGATGCGGCGCGGTGGTTCCAACTGTATGTGCATGGCGACCCCTCGTGGGTGGATGATATGGCTGACCGCGTGCAGGCGGCGGGTTATCGCGGGCTGATCCTCACCGTTGACTCTGCGGTGTATACCCGCCGCGAGCGGGATATTTCAAAAGGAAATGCGCGTCGGGTGTCGGTGCCTGGCCGTGAACACCAAGAGCGGCTGACTTGGGCGGATATCGTTCGCCTGAAAAAGCGCCTGTCCATTCCCATTGGGCTAAAAGGCATCATGACGGGCGAGGACGCCGCGATGGCGATTGATCACGGCATCGACTTGATCTATGTCTCCAACCACGGTGGCCGGCAATTGGATCACGGCTTGGGTACCTTGGCCGTTTTGCCCGAGATTACCGCTGCAGTCAAAGGCCGCGCGCCGATTTGGATTGACGGAGGCTTCTACCGAGGGAGCGACATTGTGAAGGCCCGTTTGATGGGCGCTGAGGTCGTTGGACTGGGGCGCATGCAGTGTTGGGCGCTGGCTGCCGGCGGTGAGGCTGGTGTGGTGCGTATGCTTGAGCTGCTCGAAGCGGAGGTGAAGCAGTGTATGAGCTTGTTGGGCATAAGCGATTGGTCGCAGGGGCATGCCGGCTTGTTGCAGTCGGCGCCGCAGGTCACTGACCCCAGCGTTTTCAGCGCCTTCCCGTTGCTTAATGTGGGGTCGTCTGACTGGTACGCCTGAGCCGGCGGCGCGCATGCAAATTGTCTAACGTGGAACCTCGCGGTGGCGTACCATTGACGTGGCGATTCCGCCGTTTTAATGAATGCCCCTTATGACTATTTCTATGTACCAGGCCAGCGTGCCCCGGTTGGTAAACATGTTGACCAACCTCAGCGCTATTTTGGACAAAGCGCAAGCCCATGTTGATGCAAAGAAGATCGACGCTACCGCGTTGACGGCGTTCCGTTTATTCCCCGACATGTTGAGCCTGAGCCGTCAGGTTCAGATTGCCAGCGACACCGCTAAGGGCGTTGTTGCGCGGCTTGCGGGCGTGGAGATACCGGCTTATGCGGATGATGAAGTCAGTTTTGCCGACCTCAAGGCACGTGTCGAAAAAACCATTGCCTTCGTCAGCGGCTTTACGGCCGAGCAAATTGATGGCACGGAAGACAAGGCCATCGTGACCAAGCGAGGTGACAAAGAGACCCACTACACGGGGATGCAGTTCTTACTTGGCCACGCGATGCCCAACGTTTATTTCCATGTAACGACCGCCTACAACATCCTGCGCCACAACGGTGTTGAGATCGGTAAGCGCGACTACTTAGGCAAACCCTGAGCGTTGTCTGTGAGTTTGTAAAGCCCACTTCGGTGGGCTTTTTCTTGTCTGTACATACCGAGGCTGCTGTGTTGTGGTGGCCTACCGTCGCTGTCACATCGGGTGAGGGTAGGGCGAAGGGCTTCCCATAGAATGAGGCCCAAGATGCCATATCAAGCACGGTTAGCCCATGTTTTTAGACGCCGACAGGCGCTCAAGCGCGGTGCGCGTGACGCGCTGGGCTCTCCGATGTTGGTCTTGTTGGCTGGCATGTTGGCCTACGGGTCAGTCGCCCATCAGCAAGGCCTCGATGTATGGATTACGAGTCTGGGGAGTGTGTTCATTTTTGCGCTCCCGGGACAAATCGTCATGCAGGAAATGCTGATTGCTGGCGCACCGCTCTACTCGATTGTGTTGGCGGTGTTTGTGACCGCTACCCGCTTTGTCACGATGTCGATTACCTTGATTCCGCAGTTTCACCGACGCGACCGTGGGCCAATGCTGTATTTGTTTGTGCACTTGGTCGCAATGACGTCCTGGGCGGTGTCGATGCGCGCGTTCCCCACGCTGAAGCGGGCGGAGCGGTTGCCGTATTTTGCGGGCTTTGCCTTCACGGTATGGCTGGTTGCTTTTCCCGGCACTTTCTTGGGCTACGTTTTAGCTGAGGATGTGCCGAGGTGGATGGGGTATGGATTAGCGCTCATAAACCCGCTATTTTTCCTCATGTCCTTTGCCGAGCTACGCGCCAAAGTCAGCTTACTGGCTGTCTTTTTAGGCTTTGTGTTGGGGCCTATCACCTATGCATGGGACCCCGCAACCAGCTTGCTTGCCAGCGGCTTTATTGGCGGGACGCTTGCCTATTTTGGGTTTGAGCATCTCGCACGGTGGTCTGCTAATTGGCGCGAGGCGCGGCGCACGTGAGTACTGCGGCGGCACTGCTTACGCTGGTTTTGGCCAGTCTTGCGACGTACGCATGCCGTGCGCTTGGGGTTGTGTTGTCCTCGCGCGTGTCCAACACGGGGGCTGTTTTTCAGTGGGTGTCGTGCGTGACCTACGCGATGATCGCGGCCTTAACGTCGCGCATGATTTTCATGCCCAGCGGTGTGTTGGCCAATGTGCCCATATGGGTGCGCGTCACCATTTGTCTGCTGGCGTTGCTGGTGATGGTGTTTGGTCGCGCCAACCGCTTGGTGTTGGCGCTGACCACTGGCGTGATGTTGGTTTCTGTCTATGCGCACTACTGGCTGTAAACAGACCCGCCAACGCGATGCGGTCTCACCGCATGAATTGCTTCACGTAATCACCGCCTAGACCAACCGCTTCGAAGTGCGCGCGGTACTTTTCTATCCGCGTAAACACATCGTCGTAGCCTGTGGCCTTGCCATCGGGGTCGACGAATATCAGGGCACCATGTACGAAAAACAAGGTCAACATTTCATTGCAGCCCTCTGGGACAACGAGTGTATGCGTCTCCCCGGGTGGCTCAAAAACGTAGCCACCTTCTTCAGCGACCCAATCATGCTCCAAATAGTGCCAGCGTCCCTTCAGGGTATGGGCGTGTACCGCACCGGAGTGGCGGTGGCGCTGGATAAGGCCGGCTTTGTTGACCCGCAGCAAATGCACGTAGTAACCAGCGGTCACGTTCAGGTGAATCGGGCGCGACCAACTGTTAGCGCTTAACGGTGCCCAGAGTCGCGGATCATCCGTTAGCAGGTCGTTGATGACCATGTCGGGGGGCATGCCCCAAGGCTGCGTGCCTTGAAACGGAATCAGGTCGGGGTTGTTGGTTTGGGGGTTGCTGGCGTTCATGTGTGCGTCTCCTCTAGCCTTGGATGGTAAGGCGCACACGCAAGCCCTCTGGTTGCCCAAGTGACAGGGCGTGTTGTTGTCGATGGGGCACTAGACTGCGAGCGCAGGGGCCCCCACGGGTAGCTTTGAGACCATGACTTGGTCGATGCGGTAGTTGTCCACGTCCAGCACCTCGAAGCGATAGCCTGCCCAGATGATGAAGTCGGTTCGCCTAGGCACGCGGCGCAAGCTGGCCATGAAAAAGCCCGCCAACGTCTCGTAGTCGCCTTCTTCGGGGAAGCTATCAATCTCCAAGGCTTGGATGACATCGGTGATGGGGGTCACGCCCTCCATCAACCAAGAGTTTTCGTCTCGCTTAACGATCAGCCCCTCTTCTTGGAAGGAGACCAAACCACTCATGACGGTGCTCATCACGTCATTGAGAGTGACCACGCCGACGACCAAACTGTATTCGTTGACGATGAGGGCAAAGTCTTCTTGCGCCACGCGAAATTTTTCTAACACTTCTGCCAGCGTGAGCTTATCGGGCACCACCAGCGGCGTGTAGAGCAACTTCTCGCTTTTTAGGTTAATCGGTTGCCCCGTGAGCACAAGTTGAAACAGGTCTTTCGCATCCACATACCCAACGACATGATCAATATCGCCATCACAGACAGGATAGGTTGAAAACGAGGCGGCGATGATACGAGCGCGCACGGTGGCATCCGAGTCGTCTTGGTCAAACCAAGCAATACGCTCTCGGTCGGTCATGGCGCTGTTAACGGTTCGTGTGTCGAGGTCAAAAATGTTTTTGATGACCTGTTGTTCCCCACGTGCCAGCAGACCCGCCTTAGCGCCTGCCTTGGTCATGGTCAGGATGTCTTCGGAGGTGATTTGCTCAATTCGCGTCTTCGGTAGCCGAAACAAGTTGAAGATAGCGTCCGTGGCTTTGCTGAAGATCCAAACGATGGGGTTGAGCACCGACATCAAAAACAGCATGGGCGTGACGCACCATAGGGCCAGCTTTTCTGGGTTGACCATACCCAAGCGTCGCGGGAACAGGTCAGCAAAAATAATGAACAAAGACGTGATGAATACAAAGGCGCCCAAAAACCCCACCGTTTGCGCCGTATCGTTGTCCACTATGCCCAAGAGCAGGTTGCTGAGATAGGGCGACAGATTACCCTCGCCCACGATACCGCCCAAGATGGCGACCGAGTTAAGCCCGATTTGAACGACCGTGAAAAACTGACCAGGCTGTTCATGAATACGGAGTACCCGGATAGCTTTGGGGTCGCCTTTCTCCGCTAGCTGTGTGAGGCGCAGACGGCTAGAGGCCGCCAGAGCAATCTCTGATACAGAGAAGAAGCCGCTGACGAGGAGCAGCGCTAAGAGGGTCAGTAGACTTTCAGAAAAACTCATACATTTTTTGTAGCCGCGCGTAGGCGGATAGCACCCTGTTTGCAGCCCCCTAGTGTAACGATCCTTGGGTGGGCGTGACGCTTGTCGCGTGCTACGCAGGCCGCTAATGAGTGCCGCACTACAATCGGATCGCCTTGTTGGCAAGTGACCGATATCCTATGACGGAGAGAGCCATGCGCGCTGCAGATGCCCCCGATTCCGACGACGTGATACAGACCGATGTGGTGATTGTCGGGGGAGGGCCTGTGGGTATGGGGCTCGCCATAGAGCTCGGCCAACGGGGCGTGCGGTGTGTGGTTGCCGAGCGTTATATCCAGCCACAGCCGATACCTAAGGGGCAGAACCTCACCCAGCGAACCATGGAGCACTTTCATTTTTGGGGTGCTGAAAAGGCGTTGCGCGCCGCTAGAACCATACCGCCAGAGTATGGAATTGGTGGCCTGACTGCTTATGGAACGCTTTTGGGTCCTTACTTCTATGACTGGTTGCAACGCGACTTGGTGAAGGCGTACTACTTCGCAAAAAATGAACGTCTCCCGCAGTATGCAACTGAGGCGGTCATGCGCCAGCGCGTCAGCGAATTGCCGGCGGTGGAGACCCTTTATGGGTGGTCAGCGGCCTCTGTGGCACAAGACGCCCAAGGGGTCACGGTGACGCTGACCGAGCGTAACGATGGCGCGCAACGCACGGTGCGTGCAGCCTACGTGGTGGGGTGTGACGGTAGCCGATCCGTTGTGCGAGAGCAGGTGGGGTTGACACAAACCCTCAGCGATCACGACCGCATGATGGTGCTGCTGGTGTTTCGCTCGCGCGCCCTGCATGATCTGCTGGCGCGCTATCCCGGGAAGTCGTACTACAACGTGCTGCACCCTGAGCTCGAAGGCTACTGGAAATTTTTGGGGCGGGTGGATCTGGGGAACACGTGGTTTATGCATGCGCCTGTGCCGGTCGGGACCACGGCGGATAACTACGATTTCAAAGGGTTTTTGCACGATGCCGTCGGGGCGACCTTTGAGGTTGAGTTTGATCACATCGGATTTTGGGATTTACGCTTTGCCGTTGCGGACTCTTATCAAAAAGGGCGCGCGTTTATTGCCGGCGATGCGGCGCATAGCCACCCGCCATACGGTGGTTACGGAGTCAACTCTGGGTTAGAGGATGCGCGTAATCTGGGCTGGAAAATAGCGGCAACGCTACAAGGCTGGGGTGGTGAGCGGCTCTTAGCCAGTTACGACGCCGAGCGTCGACCGGTGTTCCGCTCAACCGTGGATGACTTTATTGCTAAATCTATAGAGAACGACAAACAGTTCTTAGCGGCGTGTGACCCCGCCGTTGACAAAGAGAAGTTTGAGAGTGCCTGGGAACAGCGTGCCAAAGGTGCGATCGGCGAGGTGAATGCATTTGAACCGCACTACGCGGGCTCGCCCATCGTCTCCTCAGGCCATGCAAGCCCGCAGCCATGTAGTTCGGTGGGCTCCCACCAATTCGATGCGCGGGCGGGCCACCATCTCGCACCGGCATTGTTGTCTTCGGGCAAGAATGTGTTTGAGTCGCTGGGAGCGGGGTATACGCTACTGGCGCTGGGTGAGGGCCTGTTAGAGGCCGACATAAGCCGTTTCGAGGCTGCGGCAAACAAGCGCGGGCTGCCGCTGACCATTATTCGAGAGGCAGGCACCGAGGAGACGCAGCGTTATCAAGCACGCTGGGTGCTTGTACGACCAGATCATTTTGTGGCTTGGGTCGCGCACGATGCCGTGCTGTCAGCCGCCGTGGTGGAGGAGGTTCTTGCCGTGGTCAGTGGCGCTAACGACTAACTGGCGCTAGCGGATGGGGCATAGGCGCAGCGAAAGCCTATGTACACCGCATAAAAGTGCGCAGGCTTCCACGCGGCATCGCTGGCTTGCATACGGAAGTTGCCGTACCACCACGAGCCGCCCATGGTGCGACGCTCATCGCCACGTGCGTCAGCCACCCATTCCCACACATTGGCGCCCATGTCGTACAGCCCGTTGACGCCCGCCTTGGTTGCACCCGCAGGTGCCGCCCGCTTCCAAGGGTCATTGCCGGATGTATTGGCGCCAGCGGGTGAATCGCCTGTTGGCCAAGGGTAGGTGCGCCCGCGCACGAACGGTGCCGGGGTTGTGGCGCGTTGTTCTGTAAAGGCGGCATGTAGCCATTCGCGCGCGGTGGGGAGTCGACCGCCACGCCACGCGCAATACGCAACCGCTTCTGCGTGATTTAGATGCACGGCAGGTAAGTGGGGGTCGGCGTCGGCCTGGCCATCGGGCGATTGCCAGCTCCACCCCGGACGTCGCTCCCAACCCGCGCCATATTCAAACCCGCCCCCTTCTTGCTCTGCTTTGCTGCGTTGCTTGGTGGCCTTGACGAAGGCGCCGTACTGCGCAATGGTGACTTCTGTTTTGTCTATGGCGAAGCCTTGCAGCTGGACGGGTTCGCTCAACGCATGACCTGCTGCACTGGTTGGCCCGGTGATCATCAGCGTGCCGAGGAGGGTGATCGCAGACAACAGGCGCTGGCGGGGTTGGGTTCTTCTTGTGTTGTCTGTTTGTCTCATGTGGTTGTTACCCCAGCGTTTGCGCGATGCCGACGTAGAACGGTATCCCGAAAATAATATTCAGCGGAAAAGTGACCCCCAGCGATAAGCCAAAGTAAAGGGACGGCTGGGCCTCTGGAATAGCAAAACGCAAAACCGCTGGTACCGCAATATAAGACGCGCTTGCGGACAAGACCATGAGCAGCGCTGCGTCTCCCACACTGAGCGAGAACCATGCGCTGAGCGCAAAGGCGATGCTGGCGTGCAGCAACGGTCCCAACACGGCGTAGGCAATGAGCTTGGTCGACGCATCCTTCAAGGTTGACAGGTTGCGTGCGGTTAACAGCCCCATGTCTAGCAGGAAGAAGGCGAGCATGCCCTTGAACAAGTCGACGGAGAAGGGCGCCATACTTTGTTGACCCGCCTCACCAGTCATAAAGCCAATCAGCATGGCGCCAATGAGTAGCAGCTGCGCCCCATCGGTGAAGGCCTCGTGCAAGACTTTGCCGAATGGCGTTCGGGTGCGAGACGCGTCGGGGTTGGCTTGTTGGCGCACCATATTGGCCAACAAGACCGCCAAGATGATCGCGGGTGACTCCATCAGCGCCATGGCCGCGGCCATATGGCCGGAATAGGCAATCCCGTTGGTATCCAAGTATTGAACCGTTGTAATAAACGTCACCGCGCTAACGGAACCATAGGTGGCGGCCAGCGCGGCGGCGTTTAGCGGGGAGGTCACACGGCGCAGATACTGATAACCGATGAGTGGCACCGCAATCGCCAACAACACAGCCGCCCCCAAGCCTTTGAGTACATCCAGTGAGAACCCGGACTCGGCGAGTGCAAAGCCACCTTTGAGCCCGAGTGCCATGAGCAGGTACAGCGACAAAAATTTGGAGATCGCAGGCGGAATCTCTAAATTGGAACGAATCAAACCAGCCGCAATTCCGAACAGGAAGAACAGAATGGCGGGGTCGATTAAATTGTGCAAGGGAAGCTTCCGATCCTGTGAATCTGGTGTTGCAAGCGCAACGCCGCGGATTCTATCAAGCGGGTTAAATCCCCCTATGCGGTGGGTCCATTCAGAACAAGTTGACGTGCCTGAGCGCGAGGCGCAGGCGTATCGGGTCACCCGCCCGCACGGGGTCATCACTGGGAATACTCGCAATGAGTGGTTGGCCGCAGGGGAGTTGCACCGTGCAAAGCGCATCAGCGCCACGGAAAGATCGCTTAACCACCTGTCCCTGAATGGGGCCTTCGCTGTCCGCAACCAGCTCCTCAGCACGGACGCGCAAATGCGACGTCTCTGTTGGCAGCGTCTGCGCCGACACCGAGAAGGTGCCCAGCGCAGAGTCAATCACCCAGTCGTCACCGTGGGCGCGAGCGGTGGCGGGCACAAAAACGCTGTCGCCAATAAACTCGGCCACAAAGCGCGTCAGCGGTTGGTTATAAATCGTTTGGGGGGGTGCCCACTGCACCAGTCGACCGCCTTGCATGACGCCCACGGTGTCCGCGATGGTGAAGGCTTCGCGCTGATCATGCGTCACAAAGAGGGCCGTGGTGCCAGCACGCTTCAAGATGGCACGCACTTCTTCGGCGAGTTGCTGGCGTCGATCAACGTCTAGATTAGAAAACGGCTCGTCCAGCAAGAGAATGTTGGGCTTGGGTGCCAAGGCACGCGCCAAGGCAACACGCTGTTGCTGTCCGCCCGATAACTCATGAGGCAGTACCGCGTCCGCACCGACGAGGTCGACCAGCTCGAGCATCTCTGCGACGGTTTGCACACGCTCGGCCTTGGATTGATGACCGAGACCATAGGCCACATTGGCGGCGACGGTGAGGTGGGGGAATAAGGCGTATTCTTGAAACACCATGCCAACCGGGGACGAACGGCCAGCGCGCATGGCCGGCCCCGGTGCGCCATCGACCCCCAAGGGGGAGAGGGTCACCGTGCCGCTTGCGATGGGCTCCAGTCCGGCGCAGGCGCGGAGCAGTGACGTTTTGCCACAGCCTGAAGGGCCTAATAAAACGCCAATCTCACCCGGCGCCAGTGACAGGGATACCGCATCAACCGCTGGGCGATCGCGTTGCGCGTAGCGGACGGACAGTTGGTTAATGCGTAA
>ENA-OWPI01000090-OWPI01000090.1-marine-metagenome-genome-assembly--contig:-NODE-90-length-127257-cov-7.012942_pt1 | contig 127257 bp, 99 predicted proteins | sample MGYA00238138_ERZ651775 | MGnify/ENA primary metagenome ERZ651775 (study PRJEB26906, sample SAMN06265043) | marine metagenome | isolation source: Helgoland LTER site | place: Germany:Helgoland, sampling... | reverse complement strand
AACCATCCGCTGTCGTGCATATGTGCGGCGAGTTTCCCGCCCTTGTTTACACTAACTAGCCAGCCATAAAGCCGATAGTTTTCTGACCAGTGACGAATGAGTCCCTCGTTATAAGCAGCAAAATGTTGCCGATATTTTTCGATCTCATCTCTCAGTATTGCTTCGATTCTTTTGCCAAGTTCCCCGCCTTGAGTGAAGCAATTTCCAGCTGTCTGAATGCCATTTGTAAGGAGTGTTTGCGCTCTTAGATCTGTCGCCTCGTTGCTTAGAAGGTCTGACGCAAATTTGCTAAAAATATCTGAGAAATTAACCGTCTTCGAAAGTGAAAGGTGGCTCACAAAATCCAGAGGGTTCTGGCAGTAGGGGTTGTGCAAATTGATGCCATATTTATTGTTCACCCTCGAAATATAAGAGCCAATCACAGCATTGTGTTCGCCTTTGGCACAGAGTTTTTTAATCTGGCCTACAACTTCTTCCTCACGCTTTTCCGCATAAAGGCACTTTAAAAAGTAAAGTTGGCTTTCGCTAGATTGATTGAGCGCGAAGATTTCTGCCGCCTGCTCATACTGCTGATTCTCGTAGAGCAACTTGGCGATGCTGATTGCAGCGCCTGAATGATGGGGGTTTAATTCTAGGGCGCACTTATAAGCGTCGTGCGCGTCACCGAGATTTCCACTGTCGTGTAATACAGTTGCGAGAGAAAAATGAACGTCGGCCGCGTTAGGGTCAATAGCCAAGGCGCTCTTTAAGCACGCGATCGAGCCTTTTAAATCTCCTAGCTCATGTAAAATCTGGCCGCTTTTTACTTGCGCGGGTGCGAGTGTCGCATTGATGGCATAGGCCTGTTTATAGCTCCTAAGGGCCGCGGCGAGCTCGCCCTTCTGGTGCATAACGCTGCCCAGATTGTAGTGCGCTGGGGCGAATCTTGGATTTATTGCCAGCGCCTTATCACAGTGAGCGATCGCACTGTCAAGATTTCCGATTGCTTGCAAGGCGCTCGCCATATTGGAATGCGCATCAGCATAGTTAGGGTCGAGTGCTAGTGCGTGAGTGAAGCAATCGATCGCCTCTTGCCATTGCGCTTTCTCTTGCAGCGCTAGGCCAAGGTCGGAATAGGCTTCTACATAGCGCGGATCTATCGCAATTGCTCTGCGATAGCTTTTTATTGCTGCATCGAGTTCGCCGCAATCGATTTGCGCACTTGCCATATTGAAATAAAGGTCAGCAAAATCCGGCTCCAGTTCGATAGCCCTCTGGTAATTCTCGATAGCTAAAGCGTAGTGGAACAGGGCTGCATGAATCGCACCACAGAGGTTATAAAGAGTCGCTGATCTAGGGAAATTAGATTTCAGCTCTTCGGTGATAGAAAGAGCCTTTAGTAACTCGCCTTGAGAATAGAGCTCCACAATAAAGTGGAGCTCCGATTCGGAAGGCTCTTGAGTGGCTTGGAGCTTACTCAACTCCTGTGCTCCTAAAAATGAGGTGTTGAATAAACGTCGAGCGGTTAAAGCTTATAAGAAGGGTCTTTCTTCTCGATAACGCGTTTCATCGCGCCGAATTCCAGCGACCCTGCCGGCTGTCCCATATTTTGTACTGCGAGTAACTTCGCGCTGCGATTGAGAATGTCATCGCTAATGGGGATTTGCTTAACTCCGCTCTGATCGACCGATGTCTGAATCTGGCACGAGCGCTCCATAAGCCACAGATTTACGAATGCTTCGGCAATGGTCCTTCCGCCTGCTAGCAGGCCGTGATTTCTCAGAATCATCATCGTCGCTTTATCGCCTAGATGCTCTACTAGTCTCACCTTTTCATTCTCATCGACTGTGAGGCCCTCGAAATCATGATAGACGATTCGATTGTGGAGTAGGGCAGAATAGAAATTGTTCGGACGCAGGCCGCCTTCTTGGCATGCGACGGTCATGCCTGCGGTGGTGTGCGTATGCGCGATGCAGGTTATGTCGTGTCTTGCGGCGTGTATGCAGCTGTGAATCAGCATGCCCGCTGGATTGACGAAATGCTCGGTTTCCTCGACGATATTTCCCTCAATGTCGACCTTAACCAAATTTGACGCACAGACTTCGCTATAGTGGAGCCCGTATGGGTTAATAAGAAAGTGACCTTCATCGCCCGGTAGCTTAACGGTAATGTGGTTGAATATGAGCTCGCTCCATCCTAGATGGTCGAAGATTCGGTACATGGCTGCAAGATCTTCTCGCAGGCTTTTCTCTGTTGCGGTCATGGTCGGCCTTTGGTTTTCTTATAAATGGATAGCGCAAATATAGCAGATATTAAGCAGTTGGGAATTACTGCACGCTATGTACTTTGTTTAAGGCTAGATCGAATCCAGCCCTTCGGTTAATTCAATATAAGTCCCCCAAGGGTCGGTAAAGAAAGCAATCGCTAATCCTAGGGCGGGGATTTCGGCATAGGGTCTGTCGAAAACTACCCCTTTAGCTTCGAGCTCTGCGCAAAGTGCCTTTAGGTTGTCTACTTCGAATCCGATATGATCAAGCACCGTGCCTTGCGTTGGCGCGAGGCGCGTCTCGCTGGGCCCAAAGGTGAGGTTGACGTTGGGGAGTTGGCCGGCCGGCTGTCCGATGCGTAAGCCACTTACCGCACCTAGGTGTTCGGCATACCACTCACGCATGTCTTCGCCTGCCTCAGACGCCCAGTGAATATGATGCATCTGTATTGGGTGCGCTATGTCTTTGTTTTCGATGAGTTCGACTTTTATGTCATCGGGCCCAAGTACATAAGCGATGGTGTTTCCCGCAACACGTCGACCGATGCCGCCGGTCACCTCGTAGGTTGGGGGGAGTTCTTCACGAGTAATCATGCGATAGCCTAGCGCTTGTAGTCGCGCCACATCGGCGTAGATGTCTGTCGTCTCGAAGCCAACATGATTGACGATCGTGCCTCTTGTTCCGCTCGTTGGTGCAGCGTCTGTGAGAAAAACTAAGACATCAGGGAAAGCGATCACCTCGCGACCTGTTTCACCGAGTGTTCGCACAGTCCCTCCTAGTCCTTCGAGCCAGAACCGTTGCTGGGATTCGAGATCCTGTGTGTTGATGTGATGATGCCCATAGATGATGCGGCCTTCGTCGGCAGAATAGAGCTGACTCCATGCCATTGGGCTCACGAATAGCCCGCAAAGTAGAAGTGTAGAAAAACGTCGCGATTTCAGGCTCGACTTCATAAGGGGGTCTCTTAATCAAGGTGGATTTATGAAAGGATGTAGCTATTCCTAGAGTAGCACGAGCCAAGCTTGCTCGGTCAATGTGGCTTTGCATTAGATGAATGAAGGGTCGCGGTTTGACTAAGGTTATGGTTTAGTCGAGGTGATAAAACCGAGCTGCGTATTCACCATCCAATCCATTACTTCCAGCATCTGAGCATAATCGTTTCCAGCGCCTTCTAGAGTCTCGAGTATCGCTACTATCGATTCCAGAGTTGAAAGAAAGTCGGGCGAAGACGCCTTGCGTATTCTGTATCTTGAGGGTCGCTCTGTCTCGAAACTGTATCTTGGCAGCGATTGCAGATAGGGCGAACTCAATAGCATCGCTTTGCTTTTGCGCCAGGTACCGTCCAGCACTACGAGAGGGCGAGGCGATGTACCAACTAATTCGGCAATGTCTTTGTTTTCGGAGTTTGGATAAATGAGCACCGGGTTGCACCAGAAGTCACTGTCATTTTCGGGCGGTGTGAAGGGCTCGCGATCACCGAGCTGAATCGTTCTGAGGTTTTTGAGCGAGAGCTGGGCAATTCGTGCTGTGCCTTTTGCATGGCTAGATTCATTTAAATGTTGAATGAGACACACAGGCCACGCGTTCGCTTTTTTCTCTATGAGGTGGCAATAACAGGTAGAAAGAGGTTTAGCGCATTGCTGGCACGTCTGCCGTTTAGCTTTAATCACTTACTCGCGCTCACTGATTTCACGGAAAAAGCCGCTTTTGGAAGAGTAGGTGAATGAAAATACCTTAACTGCCTTTCTATTCCTAGAGCCAGAACACTTAGCAAGAGCACTTAGTAAGAGCACTTAGCAAGAGCACCTAGCAAGAGTCAGTAAACAGCGAATAGAAAGAGTGAATAGTTTGCTTTGATTTGCAATGTTTGCTGTTATGTATATTACAGTTTTGTGAATTATTTGTGAAAGGAGTGTCAGAGTGACAGTAACAAGGCGGGGGGCATGAGCCAGCAAAGAGAGCGTAAAGGATGAATGCGCCGGGGTGGCGTAGATTCCTCGGCCAGAGTGTTTGGCTCGTCATATTTGCATGGCCTGCCCTATGGTCAGTAGTGGGTTTGGGTGCCAGCTGGCATTGGCTTCTCTCAAGTTTGCTTCTGGCCAGTCTGTTCGCGTTTATTGGATTTCGCGGGCAGCTGCGTCACTGGCTACCTAGGGCAAGTTTAAGCGTGTTTGGTTTTATTGTTATTGTGCTGAACTGGCTTCTGGCGGTTTCTTTTTACACACAAGGCACGGGCTTCAACGATCAGCTATTCTTTCACATAACCCCAAGCAGTTTGGGTGTCGCGTGGAGCACAAACCGGCTGCAGATGATCACCCAGTTTTCTGCACTTGCGGTTGTGCCGTTATTCATCTGGTGGTTTTCGCGGCCGCTTGATTCGCGTGATTCGGGCGTCTCTCAAGAGAAAGGCGTTAACCGAGAACAACCTAGCGCGCCTCTCATTAATTCGGCCGTTGTCTCGGTTCTTCTGCTTATTGCAGCGGCGCTATCCTATCCTGCGTTGGATCTTGCGGGTTATCTCGCAGAGCGTGCAGCGTATTCATCTGCGCCGCGTGTGGCTAGTACCTCCTATACCGCTATCGAAGGGAGCACGCCCAAAAATATTATCCTTATTTATGCAGAGTCTCTTGAGGCAACCTATTTCGACACGAGTCTTTTCGATGAAAATTTGCTGCCCGAGCTGACCAAGTTAAAAACCGAGGCAACCGTCTATACCGATGTGCGGCAGAGGCCGGGCACGGGATGGACGATTGCAGGAATGGTCGCGAGCCAATGCGGCTTTTCCGTGCAAGTTAACACGCCGTTCAGCGGTAATACTCGGCTCGCGGCGAGCGAGCGGCCCTACGAGTCGGCCAAATGCCTAGGTGATGTGGCCAAAGAGTTAGGGTATCAGACACTTGCATTGGGCGGAGCGAATAGCGCGTTTGCAGGAAAGGGTAATTTTTTGCGCACTCACGGTTTCGATCGGGTTTTAGGGCGGGAAGAGATCCTTGCACAGACCCAAGAGGCGTTGGAACTCTCCCCTTGGGGAATTCACGATGACGATCTCTTCGCGTTCGCGCTGGCCGAAATTGAGATTTTTGAAGCGAGTCAGCAGCCGTATCTCCTTTCACTGTTAACACTCGATACTCACCACCCCGATGGTTACCCAGCAGCGAGCTGTCCCCAATTCGCAGGGGGCAACCCGATGGATACTGCCTTGTCTTGCACTGATTTTCAGATTGGTGCGTTTATCGACTCGTTAAGTGAAATTGTCGATTTGGACAATACGGTGATCGCTGTGTTCTCCGACCATCTCGCGATGCGCAATAGCCATTGGTCGCAACTAGCGGCTAACCCACTGCAACGACGCCTGTTATTTATGGTGATGGATGGGGAGCGAGCAGAGGAGGTTGACACGCCAATCTCACACTATGAAATTGGCCCCACACTCCTTGCCAAAGCTAACGCGGTGTCATCAATCAACATCGGCTTTGGCAGAACAGCAGGCGCTATGCTGAAGTCGCCAGTCGACGAACGGCATTTTCGTCGGGCGCTCTATGCCGAGGAGTCTCTTGATCTCAATTTATTTCGAGATCAACTCACCGTCGATGAAACGGCGCTTCTTATAACCTTGGGAGGCGCTGAGTTCTCAATAACTGAGAATGGAGGCCCATTCCTTTATGGCATTTACATGCTTGTTTTTGACAACGACGGTCAATTTCTCGATGTTTTATATGCACGCAGTCTTGCTGATGTGATGCCGCAGATGCGCGGCAAGCTTGTTGCTTATTTCGAGCGAAAAACGCGAGACGGCGAGCAGAGTTTTACTGTAGGTAGATTGTCCCCTGATCCTGACGCCAGTCGCCACTACTCGCAATTTGGCTCGCTCGAAATCATAGGGATCAGCCCAGACGAGTTTAGCGACTAGCTCGCTTGATTGTAATTCGCGTTAATGCGACCTTTAGCCCTCGCTAACAAAGCACCGAATGAAAGGGTTAAAGCATGCGCGAGTTACAGGCAGATTACGTAGTGGTTGGCAGCGGTGCCGTTGGCATGGCGTTTGCCGATATCATTCTTACCGAATCAGACGCGTCAGTCTTAATAATCGACCGTTACGCGAAGCCCGGCGGTCATTGGAATGTTGCTTATCCCTTTGTCGAATTGCATCAGCCGGCCGCGTTTTATGGTGTGAGCTCAAAAGAACTGAGCGGCGGGCGATTAGAGCAGGGCGGCCTTAACGATGGCCTTGGCGAACTCGCTACCGGCGCGCAAGTGAGTGCGTATTTCGATGATGTGATGCGCCACCAGTTTTTGCCAACGGGTCGAGTCCAGTATTACCCTTCCTGCGATTACCAAGGCGACGGTCAATTTGAATCGAAGATAAGTGGTGAGCGGTTCAGCATCACTGCGAACAAAAAGTTGGTCGACTGCACCCATTTAAATACCGAAGTGCCCTCGACTCATCTCCCTAATTTTAGCGTCGCCGATGACGTCCGGTTCATGCCTCTCAACGATCTCCCCAAGGTCTGCGAAGCGCCCGCAGGCTACGTTGTTATTGGCGCAGGCAAAACAGGTATAGACGCCTGTCTGTGGCTGCTAGGCAAGGGTGTTGACCCCGATGCTATTACCTGGATCGTGTCGCGTGACGCCTGGCTGCTCGATCGTCGTAACACGCAAATAGCCGATAAGTTTTTCTTTGAAACGATGGGCTCTTACGCGAATCAGATGGAGAGTCTCGCCGAAGCTGAATCTCCTGACGCGCTTTTCGAAAAGCTCGAAGAAACGGGCTATTTCGTCCGCATTCATCCCGACGTGAAACCGTCGATGTTTCATGCCGCGACTATTTCGAGACCCGAGATCGAGGAATTAAGGCGAATTAAAAATGTGATCCGCCTCGGTCGGGTTAAGTCCATAAGCCGCGATCAGATCGTGCTGGACAAAGGTGTGGTTCCAACCTCGCCTGAGATCATTCATGTTGATTGTTCGGCGAGTGCCTTGGCTAATATCGGCATTAAAACGATTTTCACGGGAAAAATCATCACGCCGCAGATGGTAAGGCCGTATCAGCCCGTTTTCAGCGCTGCGTTTATCGCCCATGTTGAACTTAGTTATGCAGGCGACGACACCAAGAATCGGTTTTGTGCGCCGGTGCCCCTGCCTAATCACGACACGGATTTTCTGCGTTTCACTGCGGTATCCCTCGCCAATCAATATCAATGGAACACAGAACCTGCACTGCGGGCGTGGATCGCTGGTAACCGTTTAGACGGTCCGAGCAAGCTGTTACAGGGTCTCAAGCCGGACGATGCGGAGAAAATGCAAGTTGTAAAGCGAATCCAAGAGAGTGTGCCTCGCGCCGCGGCTAATTTGCAGAGGCTGCTGCAGCAAGTCAGTTAGCTTCAAAGGTGCAGCGTGGCAATGATAGAAACTATTCGTTACGAATCGTCGATAGACTCAAGTATGAAGATGACGAAAGCATCTAGATAATAAAAGCATCGAGATAACAAACGCATTAACCAAAGTGGAGTGAGCATGTCTGCAGAATTACAGGTCAGTAAAACGAAGTTAGCCTCGCATCGGGTAGTCGATCGCGCAGAAAAGGTGCTTGGTGAAGGAGAGGTAAGACTGTCGGTTGAATACTTTGCCTTTACAGCCAACAATATTACCTACGGCGCTGCTGGTGATCGTTTAGGCTACTGGCAATTTTTCCCAGTAGATAATGAAACTGGCGAAGATTGGGGCATTATACCTGTCTGGGGGTTTGCTGATGTAAGCGAATCCAATTGTGCTGACTTGCCTGTGGGCGATCGTGTCTATGGCTATTTTCCCCCTGCGGCGTCGGTGGTTATGCTGCCCGTAAATTGTAAGCCACATTCGTTCGTAGACGGCGCGGTGCATAGGCAAGCGTTACCGCCACTGTACAACCGTTACCAGCGGGTGAGTGCCGACGCGAGCTACAGCAAAGAGGGAGATGTGCCGCGCATGTTATTGTCGCCTCTGCATCTCACCTCATACTGCATCTGGGACCATCTCAAACAGCAGAATTGGTTTGGTGCCGAGCAGGTTATTATCGTCAGTGCGTCATCTAAAACGAGTTTAGGCGTTGCTGTGGCGCTCGATCGAGACGACGCTGCGCCTACAGTAGTTGGTCTCACCTCGCAGGCTAACAAGCAGTTTGTTGCCGATACTACGCTTTACGCGGCGACTATCGCCTATGATGAAATCGCGGCATTGCTCGATAAAAAGAGCGCAGTAATCGTCGATATGGCCGGCAACCCCAATGTACGACACGCACTACAGGCGCAGTTGGGAGATCAGCTCCAGCATTACATCAGTGTGGGGTTAACGCATTGGGACGAAGAGGCGAAGGGGAGTGCGGGTGATGCCAGTCTCGTGCCCATTAAGTCACAAGAGATGTTTTTTGCACCAACCTACATTCTCGAGCGCATGAAAACACTTGCCCCTGGCGAGTTCGAAAAGAATTCGAGCGAATACCTGAAGGCGGCAACCGAGGCGACGTTCGGTTGGATGGAGGTGAAAGAGCTCGGCGGTATCGAGGCGCTCGCCGAGCTCTATCCGAGTTTTGTCGAAGGCACATTGCCACCTTCGGCGGGTTATGTCGTCAAACTCTAGTTAGAGTGGCGACCAAGCAACTTCCGGTATTGCTGACTATCTAATCGCGCCTTGCGGCGTGGTCTGCCAATGGAATAGGCTTAAGGTGGCCGTGCCAGTAACTTCCTCGCTTAAATCGCCCGCGCGATACAGTCGGCCGTTGATCATGACATGGCTGATTCGATCGGTGTTGCGAATGTCGTCGAGTGGGTTTGCATCGACGATAACGAGGTCGGCAAGTTTGCCTGCCTCGAGCGACCCGATGTCTTTGTCCATGCCAAGGTGGCGCGCCGGATTAATTGTCGCGGTAGCAAGCGCCTCCATCGGTGAGAAACCGCCGCGTGCGAAACTCCACATTTCCCAGTGACTCGCGAGTCCTTCGCGCTGGCCATGGGCACCGATGTTTACCATGATACCTGCGTCCATCAGAATCTTCGCGGCAGCGGCTGAATCGTCATCTCGATAGTCTTCCTCTGGCGCTGTTACGCGGCGCACCGAACGCGCTTGCAGTTGCGACGGTGGCACAAAATTGCTGAGGATAGGGTGTTTCCATACTTCGGTATTCTGATAGAAATAATCTTCTGAGGTGAGGCCACCATAGGTGACGACGAGGGTAGGCGTATAGCCCGCGCCCGACTGACGCCAGAACTGATGCACATCGTCATACATTTTGAGCGTTGGCACGTTGTGCTCAATGCCGGTTATGCCATCGGCGATCATGCTCATGTCTAGTTGATAAAGCGACCCACCTTCGGCAACGCTGATCAACCCCTCTTGGCGTGCTGCCTCGATTACCTGCTGACGCTGTTCTCTGCGTGGTTGATTGTAATTTTTGACACTAATCGCACCTTGCGCTGCGAGTCTGCGTACGTGGGCCAACGCATCGTCTAGGTTGTCGATCGGTGCCCAGCTCGTGCTTTTTGCGCCATAAACAATCTCGCCAGTCGAGAAAATACGTGGCCCCAGAATTCGATCTGTGCGCGCATATTCTGCTGCTGCGAAGGCCGACTTCGCGCTACTCGAGGGGTTATGTACAGTGGTGACACCAAGCGCTAAATGGGCGAGCAAATTCCAGTTTTGCTGCGGGATTATATCGTCGCCTGCATACGGCCCGTGTGCATGCGCATCAATGATGCCTGGCATGATAGTTTTGCCTGCTAGATCGATTTCGGTGTAGTCCTCGGGCACAGCAGTGCCTCTGGCTATCGACTCGATACGATTGCCTTTGATCAGCACAGTGGCGTTTTCTATAACGGCGCGCTCGTCGTTCATTGTGATAACCCGCGCATTAGTCAGCGCCACCGCGGTGTTAGGGATGGCATGTGCAACCTGCATGCTCAGGTTGTTGCCAGTAGCAGGCGTCGCGTAGTCACCGTTCATCAGTGTATTAATATTTGCTGTTTTAAACTCGGCGCCAACCGACCAGCTAATCGACTCGCTGTCTGGCGACCAGGCGATATACGTGGCACCTACCTTGCTTGCGCGGCGCACGGCGAAGGCCGGCTTCGCCGCATCGAGATCGATACCTGCACCGAACTGCGAGCGCGCGGCAACGTGAAGCTGAAACTGATTGATAAACGCAACATAGTTTCCATCGGGCGAAAGGCGCATCTCACTAGCAAATTCGGCCTCAGCGACTGTGCGCTTATCTTGACCCGCACGGTCAACTGACACTAACTGCGTAATCGCGGTGGAACTGCCGCGGCCCTCGGCGCTTTCGTTGCGCTCCTGTAGATAGATCCTGCCCTCTGGGCCGAAATGGGGGTTGTTGCCACTGTCGGTCACAAAACTGAGCTGCTCGGAGGCGACATCGTAGAGATAAATGCCAGGCTTGTTATCGAAATTGGGGTTAAGCAGATCGCTGCCGCGACGCTTGCGCAGCAAGAGTTCGGTGCCATTCGCATTGATCGCAAGGTCGTCGTATTGTCCTTTAATAAGAGCCATCTCTCTTGGCGCGCCGCCTCGAGTGCGCACGCGGTAAAGCGTACTCAGGGTGTCGTCGTGCCAGCGCAAAAAGTAAATTGAGTCGCCGTCGGGCGAATAGATCGGCGAGTAATCGAAGCCTTCATGGTCGCCTCGAGTCAATCGCTCTGGTAGCGATTCTCCGCGCTTGATAAACAGTCTGCCGAGCGACTCAAACACAACCGAGGTGCCGTCGGGAGAGGGCTGAGGATAGCGCACCATTTTAGTCGCGAAAGTCTCAGGGGCTACCTCAACAGTGCCGCGCAGCGGAGGGTAAATTTTGCGCGTATCGGCAACATGGAAAGGAATTTCTGTCGTTGCTTCGGTCGCAAGGTCTAGCTTAAATATTTTGCCTTTGGCCCAGAAGACAATAGCGTCGGAGTCTGGTGTCCACTCCATCGTTGGGTAAAAACCATGCACAGCCCAGGTCTCTTGCATGTCTGGGTCGAGCTCTGCGTAAACCATGCGCTCTTCGCCGGTAGCCAGATTCATAACAAAGAGGCGTGATTCCGCGCGGACGCGTTTCACATACGCAAGCTTGCTACCGTCGGGTGATGGCGTAGGGCGCACTGCGCCGCCGGGCCCGCCTGCAACAGTCGTGATCTCGGTAGAGGCGAGATCGACACGGCGAATCTGAAACAGTTCGGTATTGCTGTCCTCATGATAAATAAACGTGTTGCCCGGTGAGACATTACGCACATAGTAAATCGCGCTGCCGTCAGGTGCGAAAGCAGGCTCGCCCTGTTCTTTCTGAAAGTTTTCACTCGGACGCGCGACAATACGCTGACCCGCGATAGCGTCATCACCCGTGCTGTCATAGAGCCAAATCTCGCCGGTGCCAAGCGATCGCGAGGTGGTGAAGTGTTTGCGCGCAGCGATAAAACGGCCATCTGGACTCCATGTCGGGCTATTCAGAAGGCGGAAAGACTCGTGCGTTACCTGATGCGTCGCACCGCTTTCGAGGTCGAGTGTCCAAATATTATCGCCACCTGCGCTATCGCTGGTGAAAGCAATACGCCGCCCATCGGGGCTATACTGCGCCTGCATGTCCCACGCGAGTCCGCTTGTTAGTGCTACGGCTTCGCCGCCATCGATAGGCATCTGATAAATGTCGCCGAGTAAATCGAACAAAACCGATTGGCCATCGGGGGAGACATCGACATTGAGCCAAGTGCCTTCTGTAACATCGAGCTGAGCCGTCATGGCTTGGGCGCCGAATGAAGGGGTGTTTACATCCCACGTGTCAGCGGCCGCTGTGTGTCCGGCAAGTGCAGCGAGTCCTGTCGCGATAAACAGTAGGTTAAATCTGAATTTCATCGGTGTCGCTCCTGACTATCGAGTCTCTGCCTGACAAGTAGTAAGCGCTTGTAGTCATGACTGCGGGTCGAATTGGCCAGCCCACCGTGAGTGATGGGCGCATGAGTTCAATTGTAGCTTCGCTTGCGCTGAGAAAGCGAATTTGGCGAATGCGCAGACATTGAGATATTCTCGATCACTCGCGAAAGACACGAGTTAATTTGCTTACAAGGACATCGAGCCAGGACTATGAATAAAGAAAAACTGTTGGTCATTTTTATGTGGGTTACTGGGATCGGTACAGCGCTTGTTGGTCTTGGGTTAATCGCACCCTCCGAAATCCAGCAGTCGATGTTTGGTGCGCCATCGGCGGATCCGCTCGCATTGCTTCTGGCACGTGGTTGGTCAGGCCTTGTAGGACTGATGGGCATACTTCTCATAATCGGCGCGCGTAGGCCTGCATTGCGCACTTTTTGTCTTAATGTCTCTGGTGGCAGCAAGGCGATGTTTATCGGCATGATTCTAATTTGGGGTCAGGCGTATGTCCCAACGCTTGCAGGCGCGCTATTTATCGATGCGCTTGTAGTCTTGGTCGCTATCGCCAATCAGGTTCAAGGTAAAGAACGTCGATGACATTAATAGCTTTGCAGAAAAACCGATAATCACGTCTCAATAATAGCCATTTGGTTAACAAAAGAAGAGTTCTATGAAAGTGCCCTCCAGACTTTATCCGCCGCATTATCTTGTTCTTAGCATTGCGTCGATCATTGGCATTGATTGGTTAGTTCCTGTGCCATTTGTTGCCGCCGCTTTTGCTCTAATTGGTGGCTTACTCTTTTTAGTTATTGGACTCATTCTCGCAGCCTCGGCCGCCAGACTCTTTTCCAAAGCAAAGACCGGCATAGTGCCCTTTAGTGAATCAACAAAACTGGTCGTCAGCGGAGCCTACCGTTTCACCCGCAATCCGATGTATCTAGGGATGTTCTTTTGCCTCATCGGCGTCACACTGCTGGTCAATAATGTAGTGGGGTTGCTCGTGCTTCTATTGTTTTTCCTCATCATCAGGCAGCGATTCGTGCTGAAAGAAGAGGTGCAAATGCAAGAAACCTTTGGAGACGACTATGCCCAGTTCAAAGCCCGTATCAGGCGCTGGATCTAATAAATTCAGACGCATAGTTCGCAAGAGAAAATAATTATGAGTTGGCAAAAAGAAGTCGATGAACTCAGGAGACGCGAGGCGCTCGCGTACAAAATGGGCGGTGAAGAGCGAGTCGCCAGGCAGCATGATAATGGCAGGCTAACTGTTCGTGAACGTGTTGCTGCGTTAGCCGACGACGGGAGTTTTCATGAGATTGGGGCGTTAGCTGGCAAAGCGACCTATAACGACGCAGGCGAGATGCAGGACTTCGTGCCGTCGAACTTCGTTCTGGGCACGGCGCTGATCAACGGCCGAAAAGTGGTGCTGGGCGGTGATGACTTTACCGTGCGCGGTGGCTCCGCGGACGCAAAAGTAGGTGACAAAAGCGGCTACGGCGAACGCTATGCTCTGGAGATGAGACTCCCGCTTGTCAGGTTAATCGATGGCAGTGGCGGTGGAGGAAGCGTCAAGACGCTCGAGATGGTAGGCCACTCCTATGTTCCAGCGCTCAAAGGAATCGAAACCACAATGCGCCTGCTCGGTCATGTTCCGGTTGTCTGCGCGTGTATGGGTTCGGTTGCTGGGCTTGGGGCAGTGCGAACGACGATTTCTCATTTCTCGCTTATGGTGAAAGACACAAGCCAAATGTTTGTTGCTGGCCCCCCAGTTGTAGAGCGTAGCTTTGGCAAACCTGTTGGTAAGAATGAATTAGGAGGCTCGCAGATTCATGCGCACGGCAGCGGCGCCGTTGATAACGAGGTCGAAAGCGAAGTGGAGGCCTTTGAACAGATTGCGCAGTTTTTGTCGTATCTGCCCCAAAGCGTATGGCATCTGCCGCCGCGTGTTAATTCTCAGGATCCTGCCGATCGTAAAGATGAGTCGCTGCTCAGCGTGATCCCGCGCGATCGTCGTCAGATGTATGAGGTGCGGGAGGTTATCGCAGGGATCGTTGATAAAGACTCGTTTTTTGAAATTAACGCCGGCTATGGCTGCTCGCTCGCGATAGGGCTTGCACGCCTCGATGGTTACGCCGTTGGGATTATGGCCAACGACACGAAGTGCCACGGCGGCGCTGTAGATGCGCAGTCATCAGAGAAGATGATGCGCTTCGTCGATCTTTGCGACACGTTCCATCTCCCGGTTATCAACCTCGTCGACAATCCTGGATTCCTAATTGGCATTGAAGCGGAGGAGGCGGGCACGGTAAGACTCGGTAGCAGAGCACTGATGGCGTGTTTACAGGCGACCGTGCCCTGGGTGTCGGTGATTATCAGACGTTGCTACGGCGTGGCGGGTGCGGGCCACGGAAACTCCGATGGGCTTAATTTGCGTTACGCCTGGCCCTCCGCCGACTGGGGTTCCCTGCCTATCGAAGGCGGTGTGCAGGCGGCGTATCGGCGTGAGATTGAGGCTGCTGACGACCCGGATGCCAAACGCCGAGAAATCGAGGCAATGCTCGAGCAATACCGGTCGCCGCTGCGCACCGCAGAGGCGTTTGGTATCGAAGAAGTTATCGATCCCCGTGACACGCGTCCGCTACTGTGCGATTGGGTGAAACTTGCCTATGACTTAACAGCGACGCAGCTTGGGCCGAAAGCGCGCACGACAAGACCTTAGTGCTGTGTGTTCTTCATGCGCAAAACCCTTTTTCGTCTTATACTCCGACGCTAACAAAAACTGCACGAATTAGAACAGCGACAAGCTGCCGAGACTAATCGCATGATCTGCTTTACCTTTCACTGCCCCGACAGACCGGGCATCGTTGCCGAGCTGTCGGCTTACCTCGCTCTGCATCGTTGCAATATCTTAGCGCTGGAACAGCATGTTGAGGACGATCGCTTTTTTATCCGTATCGAATGGGAAGACAACGGAGCATGGGCGGATGCCAAAGCATTTAGCGACGAGTTTTCGTCGCTGCCTGTGGGCGAAGGCGGCGAACTCGATATTCATTTTTTCAACAAACCTCAATCGCTCGGACTCTTTGTGTCGCGAGAGCCGCATGCGCTGCTTGAGGTATTGAATAAGATTGAGCTGGGGGATCTCGTTGACGCTGAGGTGAGTTTCATTATTGGTAACTTCGACCACAGTGCGATTGCGGCGAGACTCGGCATCCCTTTTTATTTTATTCCTACCATCGATAATCCTGATTTCGAATCTCAGCAGCTTAAAATAATTGCAAGGTACGCACCCGATTTTATCGGGTTAGCGCGTTATATGAAGATTTTGAGCGCTGAATTTATCGATAAAGCAGCCTGCCCTATTGTTAATATTCACCACTCATTTTTACCCTCATTTGTCGGCGCTAAGCCCTACGAGATGGCGTATGAGCGAGGCGTCAAATTGATGGGCGCGACCTCGCATTTTGTAATTCCGGCGTTGGACCAAGGACCAATCATCGAGCAGGATGTGTCGCGCATCCGGTCGGGCTATTCAGTCGACAAGCTTAAACAGATTGGCCGAGATACTGAGAAGAAGGTCTTTGCACAGGCGCTTAAAAAAGTGCTTGAGCACAAGGCAGTGGTCTTTCGTGGTCGTACCGTTGTCTTTGAATAGGCTTGCCTTCCCGCTATTTTTCTAAGGAATTTGGATGCTCGACTTTTTGCGAGTTAAAACAGTGCCCACGGTAAGCTGGAGTTCTCCACGGCCGCTTAATTTCTTTCCGGCCTTGCGCACGTTTGTGCTGCTTTGCATTGGCCTAGTTTTGTTTGGTGTCGGTGAGGCTCTTCTCATCAATGCCGGTGTCGGCGTGAGTCCATGGACCGTTTTTTCGCAAGGCGTCGCTAACACCTCAGGTTTGGGGATTGGGATGTCGACATTCTTTATTGGCGTAGGTGTTTTGGTGTTATGGATACCCCTGCGGCAGACGCCAGGTCTTGGCACACTATTAAATATTATAATTATCGCGGCGGTGATGGAGCTATCACTACCGTATCTTCCACAGATGGCAGGGACTGTGTCGGGTATTATCCAAACCATGCTCGGCGTGTTTATTGTCGGTCTTGGGAGCGGGCTCTACCTCGTCGCTAACTTGGGGCCTGGGCCTCGCGATGGAGTGATGACAGGGTTGCAGCGCGTAACAGGGTTGCCTGTTGCGCTGGTGCGGATGAGCATCGAGCTAACAGTGGTCGGTATAGGCTGGTCACTCGGGGGCGTTGCGGGACTTGGGACGCTGTTGTTCGCCGTGTTTATTGGCCCAGCAGTGTCCATCGGCCTCTATCTTGTGGGTAGATTGAGTAAGCAGAGATCGCTATGACTGATTCGGCGGACACGCCAGTATCCATTGCGCAAGACACCGCGTGGATGCGACTTGCCATTGAGCAGGCGCACCAAGCTGAGTCGCTCGGTGAAGTACCCGTTGGCGCGGTGTTGGTAATTGAGGGTGCGCTTATCGCTGCCGCTTTTAACGCACCGATAAGCGGCTGTGATCCGAGCGCGCACGCCGAGATTGCTGTCTTGAGAAAGGCCGCTGAGCTGCGCAAAAATTATCGGCTCCCTTTCTCGACGCTCTACGTCACTATTGAGCCCTGCACCATGTGTATGGGAGCGATGATTCATTCTCGGGTTCAGCGCGTCGTCTTCGGTGCGCGCGAGCCTCGGGCAGGGGCAGTGGTTAGTCAGCTGCAACTCGCAGGACAGCCATTTTACAATCATCAGATTGAGGTGACCGAAGGTGTCCTCGCAGACGAATGCGGCGCGTTGGTGTCGACTTTTTTCCGCGCTAAGCGAAAACGCTGATTTAGATTGGTAAGCCCCATGAATGCTTGCCTCGCAGCGCGTAAAATTGTACTTTGCGGTTCGATATCGATACACCAGTGCGAATACTTCCCGTCTTTTTTGAGCGTGAACCATGAATTTACAAGATCGCAAAGCAACGCAAAGCGTGCCCCGTGCACTGCATGTGGTTCGGGCGACTAAAAAACTTGCACTGATTCTCGCCCTCGGAGCGCTGCTTGGTGGCTGTGTCACCAATGCGCAAGCGTTTAAAGCCTACGTTGGCGAGGTAAATTCGCAAATGCAGGTGTCGGTTATCCACGGAGGACAGTTAGTCCGAAACGATCTGATGAATCGCTACGTCGATGTCGTCAGGTTTTTGCGGGTTGATGATATGCAGCTTAATTCTCGAGAGCAGATCGCCGCGGTGGAGGTAGTGCCGGGTTATCGTGAGATAGAAGTCTACTATTCATGGGATCATGGCAGCCAACGCGGTCTTGGCCCCGCGCTTGTTGACTACGCAGCCGCTCAGACAGAGGTAAGTCGTGTCCTTCGATTTACCGCTCAGCCGGGAGAGATCTACACAGTGCGCGCGGAGCCTACGTTTCAGGGCGACCGCCAAGACATAACAACGCTTGCAGCAGTTGATTTCTGGGTCGAAGACTCAGCTGGAATAGCTGTTGTACCTCCTGAAAAGGCCAGAATCCAGCCGCTTCTAGGGTTTAATTAGCTCGCGCTTCTAGTTGTACGCTCAGCACTTTCTTGACCCCCATTCCTTTTCACGCCCCTCGCCTCGGCGTCTTTTGGCATCAAATTGAGCGCAATTTGATGCCATTTCGGCTATCATGGCGCGCTTCAAATTCAGAGTCTCGTCACAAGGACACATACGATGCAGGCGTTGTTTGGAGCGGCAGCTCTATCGGAATTCAAAACCTCACGGCTTCTCGTCACCCTCCAAGCTGCAGTGCCCTCCGTTCTCGCGATCGATGCACGTTTCCTTCACTTGGTCGAATCCTCGCCTCTCACAGAGTATGAGTCCGGCACACTTGGATCGCTGCTGCAGTACGGCGAGAACGCGCTCGACACTAGTGAGCCGCCACAATCTACTCCGCTGTCCGTTCATAGGCTGGTCGTTCCGCGTAAAGGGACACTCTCGCCTTGGTCGAGCAAGGCCACCGATATCATCCACAACTGCGGTCTAGATAAGGTGCGCCGCGTGGAGCGCGGTATCGTTTATACCCTGACGCTTAGTGCCGAACTCGATACCTGCGAACAGTCGACTGTCGATGCCTTACTGCACGACAGAATGACGCAATCGGTGCTCGACAGCGTGCAGCAAGCAGAGAGTTTATTTCAGCATGCTGAGCCGCAAGCGCTGCAGTGCGTAGATTTATTAGGGCAGGGTAGAGGTGCGCTAGAGCAGGCGAATAAAACGCTGGGCCTTGCGCTGGCCGAAGACGAGATCGATTATCTGAGCGAGCAATTTACAAAACTGGGGCGCAACCCAAACGACATCGAATTGATGATGTTCGCCCAAGCCAACTCCGAGCATTGCAGGCATAAAATTTTTAACGCGAGTTGGGAAATCGGCGGAGAGCAGATGCCACATTCGCTTTTCGGCATGATTCGCAATACGTATGCGGTGTCACCCAGCGGGGTGCTATCGGCTTATTCGGATAACGCAGCGGTAATGAAGGGCTATACCGCCGAGCGTTTTATGCCCAGTGCTGCGAATCAGTGTTACGGGTTTAGCGCTGAGCCGATTCACATTCTAATGAAAGTGGAGACACATAATCACCCAACGGCGATAGCACCCTTTCCTGGTTCGGCGACGGGCTCTGGCGGTGAAATTCGAGACGAAGGCGCAACCGGCACGGGCTCTAAACCTAAAGCCGGCCTCACTGGTTTTTCTGTGTCGAACTTAAAAATCCCTGAACTACTGCAGCCGTGGGAAGTCGACTTCGGTAAACCAGCGCATATCGCCTCGGCGCTAGATATTATGCTCGATGGTCCTATTGGCGGCGCCTCGTTTAACAATGAATTCGGCCGGCCGAACCTCTGTGGTTATTTCCGCAGCTTCGAAGAGGAATGGGTTAACGAGGCAGGCGAGCGCGAAGTGCGCGGCTATCACAAGCCGATAATGATCGCCGGTGGCCTCGGTAATATTCGCGACGGCCATGTGGTTAAAACAGGCATCGAAGCAGGCGCTCAGCTCATCGTCTTAGGTGGCCCTGCAATGCTGATTGGCCTTGGTGGTGGCGCAGCTTCGTCGATGGCAGCGGGGGCTGGTAACGAAGATCTCGACTTCGCCTCGGTGCAGCGCGAGAACCCGGAGATGGAGCGCCGTTGTCAGGAGGTCATAGACCGCTGCTGGCAAATGGGCGACGACAATCCGATTGCCTTTATTCACGATGTAGGTGCCGGAGGACTGTCGAATGCATTGCCCGAGCTGGTAAAAGATGGCGGTACCGGTGGGCGCTTTAATTTGCGCGCTATTCCTAGTTCCGAATCGCAGATGTCGCCACTCGAGATTTGGTGTAACGAATCACAAGAGCGCTATGTGCTCGCGGTTAGGCCCGAAAACCTCGATGTATTCGACGCTCTCTGTCAGCGCGAACGCTGCCCTTATGCGGTAGTCGGCGAGGCGACGGAGGAGAAGCGTATCGAGCTTTCCGACGCGCATTTTGGCAATAAGCCGATCGACTTGCCGATGGATGTGCTCTTTGGCAAGCCGCCTAAAATGCATCGTAAGACTGATCCTAGCGCAGTGCGCGTCTCGACTTTTGATACAGCCTCGATCGAGCTTGGCGATGCGATAACGCGTGTACTCAGCCTGCCTTGCGTTGCGAGTAAGAGTTTTTTGATTACGATTGGCGATCGAACCATTACTGGGCTTGTGCACAGGGATCAGATGGTTGGGCCATGGCAGGTTCCGGTTGCCGATGCGGCGGTTACTGCCAATTCATTTAATGGTTACACGGGCGAGGCGATGGCGATGGGCGAGCGCACACCGCTGGCACTGCTCGATGCGCCGGCCTCTGGCCGGATGGCAATCGGCGAGGCGTTAACCAATATTCTCTGCGCAGATGTTGAATCGCTGAGTGAGGTAAAGCTGTCGGCGAACTGGATGGTCGCTGCGGGCTACGACACCGAAGACGACAAGCTTTACAAGACCGTCGAGGCGGTGGCGATGACCCTTTGCCCGCAGCTCGGTATCTGCATTCCCGTCGGCAAAGACTCGATGTCTATGCGCACAGTCTGGGAACAAGAGGGCGAGGCGCTAAGTAATACTGCGCCGCTGTCGCTGGTTATTTCGGCGTTTGCACCGCTGCAAGATATTCGCGATACGCTAACGCCCGAACTAAAAACTACTGCCGGCGACACGCAGTTAGTGCTGGTGGATTTAGGGCGCGGTAAGAACAGGCTGGGCGGTTCTGCGCTCGGGCAAGTATTCCGCACGCTCGAAGGCACAGCGCCAGACCTCGACTCGGCGAGCGATATGCTAGCGCTATTTTCGCTATTAAAAGCAGCGCGCAGCGAAGGGATCCTGCTTGCCTATCACGATCGCGCCGACGGTGGCCTTCTTACTACAGCGGTGGAAATGGCCTTCGCCGGTCGCTGCGGTGTCACGCTCGACTTGGCTGGCGCTGCACCAATCGAAGCCTTGTTTAGCGAAGAGCTTGGTATAGTCGTGCAGATCGGTCGCGCAGATAGTGAGCGCTTTACCGAACTAGCCAATGAAGCAGGACTAGGGGACTGCACACACACTGTTGCGGCTGTGGAGGCAAACGACGCTGGTCGGGAAAATCCTCGTCTGACAGTGCTCTCGCGTGGCGAAACACTCTACTCTGCCTCACTTTCTTCGTTGCAGCGCACGTGGGCAGAGACTAGTTATCACATGCAAAAGTTGCGAGATAACTCTGACTGCGCGCAGGAAGAATACGATTTACTCCTCGACACGAGGAACCCAGGTCTCAATGCGGCGCTGAGTTTTGATGTAAATGAGGATATAGCGGCGCCGTATATTGCGACAGGCGTTCGTCCCAAAGTTGCAGTGCTGCGTGAGCAGGGCGTGAATGGCCAGGTCGAGATGGCAGCGGCATTCGATCGCGCGGGTTTTGAGGCGATAGATGTCCACATGACCGATCTGTTGCAGGGGCGGCGCAGCCTTGAAGAATTTTCCACGCTCGTCGCCTGTGGCGGTTTCTCCTACGGCGACGTTTTAGGCGCCGGCGGCGGCTGGGCGAAAACGATTCTATTTAACGACGCACTGCGCGCGCAGTTCGAGGCGTTCTTTGCTAATCCCAACACACTCAGTCTAGGCGTGTGCAACGGATGCCAGATGTTGTCGCATCTTAGCGAACTCATACCCGGAGCTAACAACTGGCCCTCGTTTCAGCGCAATCGCTCGGAGCAATTCGAAGGACGCCTCTCGCTCGTTCGTATCGAGAACTCGAACTCTGCGTTTATGCACGATATGCAGGGCTCGCGTTTCGCGATTGCCGTTGCACATGGTGAGGGTCGAGCAAGTTTCGCCTCCAGCACCGATGCCGAAGCCTTCGCCGCGTCCAACTCGGCAGCGATGCGCTATGTAGACGCAAGCGGCGAAAAGACGATGCGCTATCCCGCCAACCCAAACGGCGCGAGCGATGCGATCGCCGGATTAAGCAGCGTCGACGGTCGCGTAACCTTGATGATGCCGCATCCGGAGCGCGTATTCCGTGCGAGCCAGAATTCATGGCATCCGGAGGATTGGAAAGAAGATGCGCCGAGTATGCGCTTATTCCGTAATGCACGGCGCTGGCATGGCTAGCAGCCACGAGTAGCGGACAAACGGCTGACACGAATTACTGACATCCGAGCTTGCCAGGCTTCGTCAAGTTTCGGAAACGCTGAGCAAGAGTTAGAGCTATTTATCAGACACTTACCGAAAATTAGGGGTTCTGCGCTAAGCAAAAGTCTCTATAATGCAGTGTTTTTCGCGGGGCGTCCCGCATAGCAACGGCGGGAGAAGCCAATGCCAGGTTCAGAAGTCGCAGACCAAGTCGAGAGCAGCGGCGTTCGAGTGGCGATAATCATGGGATCGAAGTCAGACCTCGAGACCATGCGCGCAGCGACTACACCCTTGTCTGAGCTAGGGGTCGAATTCGAGCTCAAAATAGTCTCAGCCCATCGCACCCCTGCGCGGCTTTTCGAATTCGCAACGCAGGCGCACACGCGCGGCATCGATGTCATTATCGCCGGCGCCGGGGGCGCAGCTCATCTTGCCGGCATGGCGGCTGCGATGACCCATCTTCCTGTGATTGCCGTCCCTGTATCGAGCAAGCAGCTAAAAGGAATGGATAGCCTGCTTTCGATGGTCCAGATGCCCAAAGGTGTCGCGGTAGCCTGTCAGGCGATAGGCGAGGCCGGTGCTTACAATGCAGGACTCATGGCTGCGCAAATACTCGCGCTTAAAGACGCAGGCCTAAGCCAGCGACTGATCGCGTGGCGCAAAGCACAAACCGACAGCATTCCGGCGGACGTTGAGTGATGCGGATAGGAATTATCGGCTGCGGCCAACTTGCTCGGATGCTTTCCCTTGCTGGATGGCCCTTAGGATTAAAGTTCTCTTTTCTGGCGGAGCCCGGCGATACTGGTGACTGTGTTCGAGGACTCGGAGAGCTCGTGCCTATGCCCGATGGGTTTGAGGCAATGGCCATTACCGAACTCGCAGAAAAAGTGTACACCTCACTCGAGAAACCCGATGTAATCACTGTCGAAAAAGAAAGTGTGCCGGTCGATTTGCTCGAGGCATTAAAGAAACACTGTGCGGTATATCCTGATCCCAAAGCGGTGAGGATCTGCCAGAACCGCGGTTGCGAGAAAGAATTTATCGAAGGCGTTGGTGCTGCCATGGCGCCGAAAATCGTTGTTAACACAGCGGCCGAGCTTAAGCTGGCGATCGAGCAACTCGGCTTTCCCGTTATCGTTAAAACCTGCGAAGACGGCTATGACGGGCTCAATCAATGGAAGATGGATGCTGCCGGTGATTTGACAGAGTTTCTCGAATCGCGCAACTCAATTGTTGAATCGGTTGTAGAGAAACGCGTGAATTTCAGCCGCGAAATCTCACTGATTCTTGTCAGGGCTGCAGACGGCAGGACTGCCTCATATCCTGCTACACAGAACTGGCACGAAGGCGGTATTCTTCGCGCCTCACTTGCCCCCGCGCAAGATATAGATGAAGGCTTAGCCAAACAGATCCAAGATCTTACCGAAAGGGTTCTCGGCAATATCGACTATGTGGGCGTGCTCGCTATCGAGTGTTTTGTCGTCGACGGCAAACTCTTGGTGAATGAGCTGGCCCCGCGTGTGCACAACAGCGGTCATTGGACTCAGCAGGGCGCAGCGACTAGTCAATTCGAAAACCACCTGCGTGCGATTGCTGGCTTGCCTCTGGGAAGCACCGAGGTGCATGGTTTTGCGGGAATGGTTAATTTATTGGGTGTAGAGGTTACCGCGCAGACTGCCCTGAAGCCCAACGCGTTTTTCCACACCTACAATAAGTCTGTGCGGCCTAATCGCAAAGTCGGTCACATTAATATTGTGCACAACGATGCAGAGGCGATGAAAAAACAGCTAGATGCGACAATCGCAGCGATTTACAGCGACTGAGAGTTTTAAACAGCTAATAAGCGCTGTTGCTGATTAGCGTCGTGGTGATTTTGCGTTCAGGGCTGTAGTGAACATCAAACATGCGCACGGGAAATTTCTGCTCCCGGCGATCGGCAAAATAGTGTTTAAGTGTGCTGTGAACTACGGGAAATGCCAGTTCGTCCCACGGGATGTCCTCTTCGGCAAACAGAGCAACCTCAAGAGACTCGACCCCTGCCGCGAAATTTAAGTCCGCAAGTTCTGCGCGAAAGAATAAATAAACCTGATTAATTTTGGGCAGATTAAATAGCGTGTACAGGCTGTCTTCTCGCACACTAATTGTCGCCCCAGCCTCTTCGCGAGTCTCGCGAATAGCGCCCTCCAAACTCGACTCTCCGTTTTCCATAAAGCCTGCAGGCAATGTCCATTTCCCAAGCCTCGGTTCGATTGCGCGCTTACACAGTAAAACCTTGTCGCCGTAATAAGGCAGCGTCCCAACGACGTTGTTTGGGTTCTGGTAAAAGATGGTGTCGCATGCGTCGCAGCAATGGCGAAGCTTGTCATCCCCTTCGGGGATTTTATGGATTAGTTCGGCGGCGCAGTGGTGACAGTATTTCATAGGGTCTCAATCGGCAGAGTAATCCTGCTCAGGCTTTTCGAATCGATGCTCGCTACTCGTCTCTACGATAGCGCCATGATTCTAGTTCGCTAGCAGTTTACTCGCTTGTCCGATTTGAGCAAAGGCTGTGAGCGCACTCTAGATCCGATTGATCTCGCAGTGCAGCCTAAATCGTTTCGAGGTCATATAGGCTTCGATTTCGCGCAGTCTAAGCTCAAGTATCCGGAAGGCTTCCGTACACTGGGCTTCGTCGTAGCGCGGCCTCATGCTTTCGGGCGCTGAGTGTGCGGATTCATCAGTGCCAAATTTAGCACGGGTGTCTGCAAAGGCCTCTCTGCGGTGCTCATCGCTTTTAGCCGATTGCTCTCGATGAAATGTAGCGTTTCTACGCGCCTCTTTAGCTGCTTTTCTCTCTGCGCGGCGGCGCCGCCGTTCAGCACGACGGCCCGTGTAAGCGGGTTCATTGGGGTCGACATCGAAGGCTACCCAGCAGACGATATAACCGAGCAGGGTAAACGGGCCGAACAGGAAAAGTGATCCTAGCGTTGCAAGTCTGACCCAAAAAGTTTTTATCTCAAGGTAGTTGGCGATGCCCGCACAAACGCCTGCAATGCGGCCTTGCCTGGGGTAGCGGTAGAGTGGCTTGCGGTAGTTCAACTTGCGAAAGTGCTCTGCGGTGTCGGCGCCGCGAAAGTAGTCCTGTACCGAGTCAGGTGTTATGCCTCGGTCAAGGACGAAATAGGTAATAACGTACGCGATGAGTAACGTCGGCCAACTAATAACACAGATAACAAAGATGACGCGGACCAGAGCAGTGGGGAGGTCGAGCCAGCGTGCTATGCCGGCACAGACGCCAAGCCAGCGAGCATTGTCCGAATCGAGATTAAGCGTCGCGCGCAGTCTAGGATTGCTCATTGTTAGCCCTCCAGTCTGGTACCTCGGCATCGAGAATCGATTCGAGTATGTCTATGCGCTCGGTAAGCGACTGCGCCATCGACGAGAGATCATCTAAGTTGTACTGGCTGCCTGCCTGCACGGATATTTTGTGTCGATCCTTGCGGGCAAGCAAAATCCAGAACGTGACAAAAGAGAGGACCATGCCGACGATTGAGATGATGAAAACGAAAGCATTCATAATAGGTGCCTGTTTTTTACAATTGCCCCGAGCGTTAAGGAGGCCATTGGATAAATGGGTTGCCGAGGTGTTGTCGCACGCAAGTACAGTGAACACTGGCGCTAAGCGCTAGATTGAGAGTCTAGCGGTTCGCAGCGCCATCGCCTATGGCTGCTCGGCAGCGTTAGCAGCCGATTTCGCCATCTTTGCCTTAAGTGCGGCGAGTTCGGCATCAATTTGCTCCTGGCGCTCTAATTCTTCGAATTCGCTCTGTAAGCCGCGCTGTTCGACATGCCCCGTCTCGAGTTGTCCTTCCATCTGATCGATTTTGCGCTCGAAATGCTCAAATTTGTTGAGCGCGCTGTCTATGGTGTGGCTTTTGAGTTTGTCGTGGACGCTTAGGCGGCTTTCTGTTGCTCGGGTGCGCAGAAGAATAGTCTTCTGACGCGCGCGCGCATCGTTAAGCTTGGCTTGAAGGAGTTCGATCTCGCTGCTGAGTTTGTCGAGCGTTTCATCGAGCTTTGCGAGGTCTGTCTCGGTAATCGCAACGCTTGAGTTAATCGCCGAGCGTTCGACCAAGGCTGCTTTAGCGAGATCTTCTCGTCCTTTCGACAGAGCGAGCTCAGCTTTTTGTTCCCAGTCGTGCGATTGCTTATGCAGGGTATCGACGCGACGCTTGAGTGTCTTTTTGTCGGCGATCACTTTCGCAGTCGTGCTGCGAACTTCAACGAGGGTTTCCTCCATTTCCTGAATGACCATACGGATCATTTTTTCGGGGTTCTCTGCTTTGTCGAGCAAGGCGCTGATGTTGGAGTTTACGATGTCCGAAAGTCGAGTAAATATGCTCATTGCTGTTTTCCTCTGTCTGTCATGTGCCTCGTTTGTGAGGCAGCCGTTTCGCTTTATTGGCGGGTGTCCTGTCGGTATTTGATTCAGCCTTCGCATGTGCTGGATCGGGCCGAGGCACCCTTTATTGCTGTCTGGTATAGGATTTGCATAGACTGTGCCAACTTAGTAGTTCTTAGTAAGATACTGATATTATTACTGTAAATTTTCTATCTGAAAGTTTATCCGCCCCGAGGTGGTCAAATAAGCTACCTAGTAGTAATTTTGGCCACACAGGAATAGTTCAGCGAGTTCAGCCGGGCGAACCTAGTTCGCTAAAACTCATGGGCGCCAAATTGCGCTTTTGTTGTCATCGAGAAAAAAGGAAAAGAAATAGCATGGATCAAAAAGCGGCGGATAGAGACACTGCGGGAGGCACGGCGCCTGCCCAAGTGCCTCGAATGATCGGCGAGTCAGCGTGTTTCCTGGAGATGCAGGAGCATATTTCGCGTGTGGCACCGCTCAATAAATCGGTGCTGATCGCAGGCGAGCGAGGCACCGGCAAGGAGTTGATCGCAGCGCGCCTGCACTACCTCTCCTCGCGATGGGATGCGCCGTTTCTCAAAGTTAACTGCGCAGCGATGAGCGAGTCGCTGCTCGAAGCACAGCTGTTCGGGCACGAGGCAGGGGCTTTTACTGGTGCGACGAAGCTGCGTAAAGGCTATTTCGAGCGCGCCGATGGAGGCACGTTATTCCTTGATGAGTTGGCAACGACTGCGATGGCCGTGCAAGAAAAAATACTCAGGGTAATCGAATACGGTGAGTTTGAGCGGCTCGGCGGTAACGAAACATTGACGGTCGACGTTCGCCTTGTCGCAGCAACGAATGAAGACCTGCCTAGGCTTGCCCGTCAGCGTAGGTTTCGAGAGGACCTATTAGACAGGCTCGCTTTCGACGTCGTCACGTTGCCGCCCCTGCGGGCGCGCGGCGAAGATATTCTGATCCTCGCTGAGCATTTTGCAGTGGGTATGGTGAAAGAGCTTGGTGGCGAGGCCTTCATGGGATTCGGTGATCGCGTGCAAAAAGCACTCGTGCGGTATTCGTGGCCGGGGAACATTCGCGAACTCAAAAACGTGATCGAACGTGCGGTCTACCAGAATGAAGAGGGCGCGATCAATGCGCTTGTTTTCGATCCGTTCGATTCGCCTTACCGCCTGGGTAGTGCGAGTAATGCAGTCGGGTCTGAAGAGGGCGGAGAGATAGGCGGCGGCAGTGGATCAGGTGATTCGAACCCCTCAATCGGCAACACTGCTGCATCTGGTCTGAATGCTGGAAAAGTTTTGGATGGAGCGAAGATAGACTTTAAACAAGAGGTACAAGATTTCGAAATAACACTGCTCAAACAGGCGCTTGAGCGTGCGCAGTTTAACCAAAAGAAGGCCGCAGAGCTGCTGTCGGTAAGCTATCACCAGCTCCGCGGCTATCTTCGCAAATATGATTTGCTCGGCTAAAGTGAAAGAAAAATTCAGCCGTTTTGTTACTTGGGTGATTTAGTCGTCCTTAGATACGGCAGCACGACATTGATCTCGCCAAATTTTTCTCTCGCCGCCGCATCATCCAGTGACAAGGCTACGATGACGTCTTGCCCCTGAACCCAGTTCGCCGGTGTTGCTATCGGCGTTTTATAGGTGGTTTGCAAGGCGTCTAGTGCACGCAGTACTTCGGCGAAATTACGGCCTACCGACATAGGATAGGTCATTGAGAGTTGCAACTTCTTATCGGGGCTGATGATAAACACCACTCGTACACTAGCAGAGTCTGCGGCGGTGCGGCCATCAGGTAGATAGGCCTCGGCGGGAAGCATGTCTAGCGCTTTCGCAACGGCGAGTGACTTATCCGCAATAATCGGAAAACCGGCTTTAGCCTTCGCGAATTGTTCGATATCGCGTTTCCACACCACATGCTCCTCGACGTCATCAACCGACAGGCCGATTACCTTGGTGCCGCGTTTTTCCCACTCGGCTGCTAGCTGAGCAACAGCGCCGAATTCGGTTGTGCAGACAGGCGTAAAGTCTTTCGGGTGGCTGAATAAAATAGCCCAGCTATCTCCAATCCAGTCGTGTAGGTCGAACGAGCCCTGATCTGTTTCCACATGCAAGTTTGGTATTGTGTCGTTAATTCGAAGTCCCATGATGTTCTCCTTAAGGGATTTGTGTGAGGCATTATCGTCTCACTTGCGGACACAATAGACCTGTAATCAAGATCAATAAAATGAATAATATCGCAGCTTTCAATCGTTTTTAACGATCGAAAGCGCAATTTGAATCGGTTTGAGCCGGCTTAGTTCAGCATGGCTTTGTACACGGCAGCCTGCGCTTTGGTGAGATCCATTGGCGCGCCGGTTGGGCCGCCTCGAACCTGCGCCATGTAGAGCATAAAAAAGTCATTAGTCGGGTCGACGATAAAGACCGTGCCACCTACGCCTTGCCAACCGAAATTGAAAGGGCCCTCATTGTCTGCGCCTGGGATCGGCTGGAGGTGAAATCCAAGCCCCCAATCGCCGCGTGAGCCAAAGAAGTAGGCACTGCGGTCAACACTATCGCCGATGAATTTCTGCTGCATTGCGGTAAGCGTGTCAGCCTCTAGGATCCGAGTGCCATTGTATTCGCCGCCGCCGAGCAACATGCTCGCGAAGCGCACATAGTCTTCGGTCGTCGAATGCAGGCCGCCGCCGCCGCTCAGCATCGGCGTCACGACAGTAGGGTCAGCCATCTCGCCATGGATAGGGTGTGCGATTCTAGCGGCTTTGCTGACATCGACGAAAAAGGTTGTTTCATCCATGCCTAGCGGCGCGAAAATTCGCTCATTCAACAGCGCGTCGAGGGGCTTGCCCGCCGCGACTTCGATCACTGCGCCGAGCACATCGGTTGAGCGGGAATAGTTCCATTTAGTGCCGGGTTCGAAACGAAGGGGAAGCGCCGCCAAGTTTTGTGCGAGCGTTAAAGCGGTGATGTCGGAGCGCAGCGAGCCTGCTTGAAAGTACATTTTCCCGAGCTCACTTTCTGGGTCGAAGATGCCGTAGATGAGGCCAGACTCGTGTGTTAGGAGGTCTTGCACTGTCATCTCATTCGCGGCGGGAGTGATTGCGCCGGTCTCTTCGTTGATAATCGTCATGTTGGCAAATTCGGGAATGTATTTTGACACCGGATCCGAGATTGCGAGGAGGCCATCTTCGACGAGGGTCATTGTTGCAACGCTAACGATGGGCTTGGTCATCGAATAAATGCGGAAAAGCGTCTGCTCATCCATCGGGGTAGATTGCCCCGGACCCTGTGTGCCTGCGGTTTCGAGAACACCAACGCCTTCGCTATTGCCGACTAGAAGAATGTTGCCAGCGATAAAACCGCCGTCTACCGCTGCCTGCATTTGCGCGTTGATATCGGCGATTTCTTTGGAATCGATACCAAATTCATTCGAGTCTATTTTTGTGATCGAGCTCGCATGGGCGCCGCCATGATGATCTGCTGATACGAAAGATGAAGCGAGGAGGGCTGCTGCCGCGATCGCGGTAGCAACAGAATTTAAGCGGGTCATTTTAATTGTCCTTGGTGATCGGGCAGTCGAGTTATTCGCTCGAGTCTACCCGATCAACCTGTTAGGGACAATTAGCCCGCTGTGGCGATCAGGATACGTCGCCATGCAAACAGCAATGTCTAGTCGAAATCGCGCAGCAGAGATTCACGAATCATCTCAGGAACTGGATCGACTGCCACTTGGTAGTTTATGTGCTCGCTGCGGACGACCCACTTTGCACCGGCCTTGGCGGCGGCGATCATCTCATCACTAAACTCGAAACGTAAAAAATGCACAGCCGAGGTTTTCTCCTCAGTACTGCGCTCGAGATCTTCGTTCGCTATCGGATAGACCGCTGCAAAGCCGTCTATCTGGATAGAGACCTGAGTTTCGATTCCGATGAGTTGGCCCAGCCGTTCGCGGCGCTCCCCCTCATCAGGGAATTCGAGCATGAAGGTTGCTTTGAGGTTTTTACCATCGGGAATGAGCGGGTTGTAAGCTTCGAGTTCACCTTCAAGGTCCTCAGTTCCCCGTATTTTTTCAGCGCGAATGAGCTCGAGTACTTGATAGCGCATAACCATATAGTCTTCGAAATGAATCGATGCGTTATCTCCAAGTGGGAGTCGACGCGTTTGCTTGTGATCCATCATCGACTGACGAATTGCAGGGCGCTGTGCGTTGTACTCTTCGATTGAGAGCAGATCTGTCAATGCTATTTTCTTCATAGTTATCCTATCTAAAACGTTTCGGTGATGCGCCGAGTCTTCGCCGTTAAATACCGTAAGCGAGGCACAGCAGGTCAAGTGGGTGAATGGCGTCTTGGCTATCCTTGGCCTTATTTTTTAGGTTGTTCTCGATATGACGACCGGCGACAGGGCAGTCGCTGCCGTAATGATCCGGCGCCTGTTGCTCTATCTGTTTGACAATCGGGCGAGCGATTTTGTTGGCGAACTCGAGTGTCTCCGACTTAACGCCATAGGTTCCGTCGTGGCCCGAACAGCGTTCGATGTTTTTCACCATAGTGTCTTGAATAAGTTCGAGTACGAGCTTAGTTTTTGGGCCGATGTTTTGCACACGTTGGTGGCACGCGACGTGATAGCTGACGTTGCCAAGTGAGTGTTTGAAGTCTAGTTTCAATCGGCCTTCTTTATGCAATTTGTGCAGGTATTCAAAGGGGTCGAAAAATGCTTTGGCGACCGCCTGCACTTGCTCGTTCTCGGGGAACATCAACGGCAGCTCTTGCTTAAACATCAGCACACACGAAGGCACTGCTGCTACGATTACATTGCCAGCCTTCACTGTCTCGTAAAGCGCTGGGATGTTTTTCTCCATAAGTTTCTCGACGGTCTTGAGGTCGCCGAGCTCGAGTTTTGGCATGCCGCAGCAATGTTCGCGCGCAGCGAGGTCGACCCCGACACCATTGTGCTCGAACACTTTAATGACGCTATCGGCTATCGAAGGCTCGTTGTAATTGCAATAGCAGGTCGTGAACAGTGTGACGCGTTCGTGCACGGTCGCGTTCGCAGCCTGATTCTCGATGGCTTTGTCCGCGGCCTTTTGAGGATCGAAAATGAGCGCACCATGTGTTTGCCGCGCCGGCTTGCTGGTGTATGGAGGCAATTTGGCGTCTTTATGAATGCCAAGTGTTTTGTCGAGCATCGCGCGGATGGGTGCTGTCTTATTGCCAACATTCACAAGTGTGTTGATACCCGGCAGTGAGGCAACTTTGCCGATCATATCTGTGCTGGTAATGATGTTATCGCGGAATTTGGTGTCGCCCTTTTTGAAATTTATCGCCTTCGCGCGCAGCATGAGATGAGGAAAATCGACATTCCACTCATGGGGTGGCACGTAAGGGCATTTTGTCAGATAGCACAGATCGCATAGATAACACTGGTCGACCACTTTGTTATAGTCAGCAACATCGATGCCATCGACTTCGAGTGTTGGACTTTCATCGATCAGATCAAACAGGGTAGGGAAGGCATTGCAGAGACTCACGCAGCGTCGACAGCCATGACAAATATCATAGACGCGCTCGAGTTCTTTATTGAGATTGTCTTCGTCCCAGAACTGTGGATCGTTCTGATTTAGAGGGTGACGAGTGGGGGCGTCGAGGCCACCTTCTCTTCCTTCGTGCGCCATAGCCAAACTCCGAGAGATCCTGTACGCGATCTTCTTCCGTGTGAATGCGTTTTTTGGGTGTTTTTAGATTAGCTCGAAGGTGTCGAGCCTTGCCGCTGCCAGCGTCGCCAATAACCACTCGAGCCCGAGGGGTTATTGGCGTTCGCTACGCGTATTAGTCGTCCAGCGCGTCCAGAGCCTTCTGGAAGCGATTTGCGTGTGAGCGCTCTGCTTTAGCGAGAGTCTCCATCCAGTCAGCTATCTCATCGAAGCCTTCGTCGCGCGCATCTTTCGCCATACCGGGGTACATGTCTGTGTACTCATGCGTCTCACCGGCCACTGCTGACTTAAGATTGTCTTCTGTGCCACCCATAGGCATACCAGTGGCAGGGTCACCTACCTCTTCAAGGTATTCGAGGTGGCCATGAGCGTGTCCAGTTTCACCTTCGGCAGTTGAGCGGAAGAGTGCTGAGACGTCGTTATAACCTTCCACATCGGCTTTCTGCGCGAAGTAGAGATAGCGGCGGTTAGCTTGAGACTCGCCTGCGAAGGCGGCTTTCAAGTTGTCTTCGGTTTTAGAACCTTTTAATGACATGGTGTTCTCCTAGTTTCATTTGCAAATAGAGCGAAGCGAGCTGGCCTCGACAGGATAACGATTAAACGCGATGGCTAGATGACCCATCACGAATAGGATGGCAGTCTAGGCGATGCTCATTCAACACTCAAATTGAATTTATCGAGTGCCAGCATCGTTTTTTTCGATTACCATCGGGTCATGTCTCCTTCAATAAAACAGCTTAAATACCTTTGTGCCGTCGCTGAGCATAAACACTTTACCAAAGCCGCTGACGCGTGCTTTGTTACTCAGTCGACGTTGAGTGCCGCCATTGCCGAGCTCGAATCGCAGCTCGACGCAAAGGTTTTCGAGCGCAATAAAAAATCCGTCCTTATCACGCCTTTGGGCGAGAAACTATTGAAGCAGGCGCGGGTGATCTTGGGCGATGTCGAAGATTTTGTAGCGCTCGCCAAGGCGCATGCCGAACCGCTGACCGGTGATCTGCGTCTTGGGGTGATTCCCACTATCGGCCCCTTTCTTTTGCCGCCGATGCTTGGCAGTTTGCGCCGAAATTTTCCTAAGCTGAAACTGTTTCTCAAAGAAGAGATGAGCGCCCAACTCGAGCGCCAATTGCAGCAAGGCAAACTCGATCTCATTATTCTAGCCTTGCCTTACCCGCTGCCCGATATGGAAGTGATTAGTTTATGTAAGGATGAGTTTTTGCTTTGTCTTCCACCGGGCCATGCCTTTGAAAAACTCAAGCAGGTCGAACAAGGACAGTTACGCGGCGAAAGCCTGCTGCTTTTGGAGGAGGGCCATTGCCTTAGGGATCATGCACTCGAGGCTTGCCAGCTAAAGGCGGCAGCGACCGACATCGTATACCAAGGCAATAGCCTGCATACTCTCGTGCAGATGGTCGCCAACGGACTCGGGCTTACACTACTGCCTGCCATGTCTGTGGCCGCCGACGTTTTAGGCGACACGCATTTGAGTATTAAGCATTTCAGTAATGAAAGCGTAGATCGAGAGATAGGCATGGCATGGCGTAAGACTGATCCGCGCCGTGACGATTATTTGCTGCTCGCTGAACACATCAAAGCGCATCTGGCGACATCCAGCAAACTCAGCGCGAAAGCCCAGAAATGATGTCTATCAGCGTCGAGGTGAAGCGCTCGCAACTCTCGTGGCGCAATAATAATTGGAACGGCAATACTCACACCAAGCCTAGAGAAGGGCGCTAGGTGAGGGTTTACGCGGTCTCTGATATCCATGTTGACTACCCTCAGAATCTTACATGGGTACTGGGTATAGATCGTCACGAATACCAAGCAGATGTGCTGCTGCTCGCAGGAGATGTCTCTGAAGACCTGATGCTGCTCGAACGTGTGCTGCGTGGCTGCGCTGAGCGCTTTGCCAAGGTTGTGTTTGTGCCAGGCAATCACGACCTTTGGGTGCGCCGCTGTTCCTATGATTGTTCGCTTGCGAAATTTAAGGCGATTCAACGCCTTTGTAGCGAAGTAGGCATTGCCACAGAACCCTTCGAGTACGCAGGCGTCGAATTTATTCCGCTGCTGTCTTGGTATGATTTTTCTTTTGCCGCGCTGGATAGGTCGCTGCGTCTCGGTTGGCGCGATTTCTCTGCTTGCAGCTGGCCGGCTTCGCTACCAGATAGCCAAGCGGTGACGCGCCATTTCCACCAGCTCAACGTAGGCGTTTTCGAGTGGACCAAAGCGCGGTCGGAGCAAGGGCTCGCCCAGCGAAGCGGGGAAAAAGTATGCCCGCGAATCAGCTGTTCGCATTTTTTACCTTCTATCGATGTCATGCCCAGCTGGGTGCCTGAGTCTAAGCGTACAGTTTATCCAGTGTTGGGAAGTGCCGAGCTAGGCGCGCAGGTGCGTCTCCTTGCGCCAGACATTCACGTGTACGGGCATAGCCACGTTAATCAAACTATCGAGATAGATTCTACACATTATGTGAATAATGCCTTCGCAACGCCAAAGGAAACGCGCATCGCGGCAAAGCAGCTGCGCTGTATTTACGACAGCGACGATGGCAGAGTGCTCTCGCGGCTTAGTGAGCTCGCGAAAAGCGGAGGACTATGGTCATGAGCGAGAGTATTGATGTGTGGATACTCGACTCGTCTGAGTTCGAGTTGGCAGACCTCGAGGCGAACACCATAAGCTTATTGAGTGCTGCGGAGAAGGCTCGGTACGCGCGCTATGATCTTGCGCGCAGCAAGCGGCAGTTGCTGCTTTCGCGCGCCATGCTGAGAACCGTACTTGCCCGTTATGTTGAAGACGAGGTGATACAGATAAGCCTCGGGGCGCATGGGCGTCCACAACTCGTTGGCGAAAGCGACCTGTCGTTTAACCTGTCACATTCGCGCGACCGCGTCGTGGTTGCTGTCACTCGGCTGGGAGTGGTGGGTGTGGATGTAGAGTATGCGGCGCGACAGCGCCGAGTCGAGAAGTTGATAGCGCGCTATTTTTCTCAGCGCGAGCAGTCTGCGCTTCTCGCGCTTCCTGAGTCTTCTAGGTTGCCCCGATTTTATGCGCTGTGGGCGCTCAAAGAGGCGTATATCAAGGCGAGAGGGCTAGGTCTAGCCATACCGCTTGCTGATTTTAGTTTTAGTTTTGCCGAGGATGCTAGCGCGAGCGAGGCCTATGTCAAACCACAGGGCTCTGTGAGTATTAGTTTTGAGGGTTCTTTGGCTGCCCAATCGCCGACGCCATGGCGTTTCTGGCGGGGAGCGTTGGCGGGCGAGGAGTACGCATTTGGTCTTGCCCTACATTCTTCTGGCGAGCCTCACCTGGGCGGGGATCTCTCGAGTGATGCAACGGCGGGCCACAAACAACGCATCGAACTCACTGTGCGTTACTGCGATGCCGCGCTGGGGCTCGAGCATTGGCGCGACGCTTAGCCCCGCGCCCAACATCAATGCTTAGCCGTCCACTCCATCATCGAAAGTCGCGTTGGGTGCGCGCCACATCTTCACTGTTTTAATGACATTGTCTTTAACCTGAACTATCTCCGCGTAATAGCCCTCAAGATTAATGCAGACCGATGAGTCTGGAATCGATTCAAGTGATTCGGTTAGCAACCCGTTTAGTGTTTTGGCGCCAGTGCTATCGAGGTCCCAAGAGAGCACCCTGTTGATATCGCGCACACTCGCAGAGCCGTCGATTAAGAAACTGCCATCGTCCTGAGGGTGAATGTCTTTGCTGCTTGCAGCGAGATCGGTCGTAAATTCGCCAACAATTTCCTCGAGAATGTCTTCGAGAGTAATAATCCCTTTGACCGCCCCGTATTCATCGACAACTACCGCCATGCGTTCCTTCTTCTGCTGAAAATTGAACAATTGTGTGTGTAGCGGCGTGCTCTCGGGGATGAAATAGGGCTCGGCGGTTTCCTGCAGCAATGCTGATTTGTTCAGTTCTTCGATGCCTATTAGTTTGCCCGTACTGCGCAGATGCAGCACGCCAACGATATTATCGATATCGTGTTTGTAGACTGGCAGACGAGTATGTTGAGCGCTGCTAATCTGCAGAAGAATGTCATTGAGATCGTCTTCGATATCGATACCGACGAGCTCGTGTCGGGGGACAAGAATGTCGTCGACTGTCACGCGTTCGAGATCAAGGATGTTCATTAACATTCCGTGGCGACGCCTTGGAATGCGACCGCCAGATTCGTAGACCACGGTGCGGAGTTCATCGGGGGTTAGTTGGTTCTCATTGCCGCTCGCCTCGGAGCTAAAGCCGAGCAGTCGGACAAGCGCATTGGATACCACGTTGACAATCCACACTACCGGATAAAGCAGTTTGAGCAGCAAGGCGAGTAAGAGGCTCGAAGGGTAGGCGACTTTTTCGGGATACAGCGCCGCAATCGTTTTAGGTGTGACCTCGGCGAAGATAAGTACGACAAGGGTAAGCACAACAGCTGTGAGAATTGGGGAGGGGTCGCCGAACACGGCAATCGCAATTGAGGTGGCGATTGAAGCCGCGAGAAAATTAACGAAATTATTACCAATAAGGATAACGCCGATCAGTTTGTCGGGGGTTTCCAATAGTTTGCTCGCCCGCTTTGCGCCCGCGTGATTCGTGCGCGCCAAGTGGCGCAGGCGATAGCGATTGAGGCTCATCATTCCGGTCTCGCTCGATGAAAAGTAAGCCGACGCGATGATGAGCGCAAGAAAAGAGAGCAGGAGAGCGAGTAACGAATTGTCGTCTTGACTCATTTTTTATGTGGTTGCCTAAGATGGTTGCTTGAGAGGGTTGCGTAAAAAGTGTCTATTGGCTCTACAACAAAGTATTTGTAAGCAATGCGTTAATTATCGAATGAGGTATTCGAGTGCAAATTTTGACCCGTAAAATCCGAGTATTAACAGAGCAAAGCCGCTTAGCGTAAAGCGAATTGCTGTCACGCCTCGCCAGCCTAAACTACTGCGCCCCCAAAGGAGTGCCGCGAACACAGTCCATGCCAGTAGAGAGAAAAAAGTCTTATGGATGACCCCATTGATTCCCCAGATATTATCGAAAAAGAGGAAGCCGGCGACTATGGCTGTGCTGAGCAGAAGTTGGCCTGCCCAGAGTAGCTCGAACAGCAGTGCCTCCATATCCTGCAGGGGAGGAAGTTTGCTAAGCAGTCCGCCCGGGTGATGATGTTTTAATCGGTTGTTCTGATAAGCAAGCAGCAGCGCCTGCAGAGCAGCAATGGTTATTACGCTGTAAGCGAGTATGGAAAGCAGCACGTGGCTTGCCGAACCGCTGTCGAGCTGCGTGGGAGGGAACTGGCTACTGATATTCATCGACATGACGATCGATACGATAGCGAGCGGGAAAAGCGCTAGAAAGAGGTTGTCGAGCGGCTTTCGAAGGCTGCTAAAAAGGACAAGCAGTGAGATGACCGCGCTGATAAGTGTACTAATCTCGACAAGGCCAAAATGCCATCCGCCGGGTGCATGCAATAGGGCGAATGCGCTTGTCGCATGAGCCGTGGCAGCAATAAAGCCGCAGCCGAGCATAATTGATCGGCGCTTATCTCGGCGCATCCCTGTTACCTGCAGCACAATGCTTGCTAGGTAGAAGAGGATCGCGATTGCGCCAGCGGTTTGTTGCATGTTTTTCGGGCCATTCCGTCGCTTTAATGCGACTAATACGTGTGAGTTGGAAAGTGTCGCACATGTGTCATGGGCGTTGAAGCAGTTTTTGAGCGTCATTTTGCCGCGCATCTGCGCTATACTTGGGTCTCGATCGAGTACGGCTCGACATTTTTAATCACCCGCTAGTCGGGCAATGACAGTATTAGGTGGTAATTCACAGGTGTTCGATACCCTTAGCGAAAGACTCTCAGGCACATTCCGCAAGCTTACTGGTAAGGCGGTGCTGTCAGAGGAAAACATTCAGGACGCGCTGCGCGAGGTGCGGCGTGCGTTGCTCGAGGCAGACGTAGCGCTTGCCGTGGTCAAAGACTTTACCGATCGCGTGAGTCTGCGTGCGGTAGGCCAGGAGGTCAGTAAGAGTCTGAGTCCTGGTCAGGCCTTTATTAAAGTAGTTCAAGCTGAGCTTGAAGCCGTTATGGGTAATGCCAATAGCGAGCTCGATCTGAAAGCCGCCCCACCTGCGGTTATCCTGATGGCAGGTCTGCAAGGGGCAGGTAAAACAACATCGGTAGGAAAGCTTTCGCGCTACCTCAAGCAGACTGTCAAAAAGTCGGTCATGGTTGTGAGTGCTGACGTCTATCGACCTGCGGCGATAAAGCAGTTGCAGACGCTCGCCGCAGAGGTCGAGGTTGAGTTTTTCGAAAGCAATGAGCAGCAGAAGCCGCGAGATATCGCTGCGGCAGCGTTAGCAGAGGCAAAGCGCAAATTTATCGACGTGCTCATTGTCGATACCGCAGGTAGGCTCGCCGTCGATACCGAGATGATGACCGAAATTGGCGACCTGCATGCGTTGCTAAAGCCTGTCGAAACTCTATTTGTTGTCGATGCGATGACCGGTCAAGACGCCGCCACCACTGCGAAGGCCTTTAATGACGCGCTGCCGCTGACCGGCGTGATTTTGACTAAGGCAGACGGCGATGCAAGAGGCGGAGCGGCGCTGTCGGTGCGCCATATTACTGGCAAACCGATTAAGTTTATTGGTATGGGTGAGAAGAGCGATGCTCTCGAGCCTTTTTACCCCGACCGGATCGCCTCGCGCATCCTCGGCATGGGCGATGTCCTTTCATTAATAGAAGAAGCTGAGCGCAAGGTCGATAAGGCGCAGGCGGAGAAGCTCGCCAATAAAATTAAGAAAGGTAAGGGTTTCGATCTCGAGGACTTTCGCGAGCAGCTCAAGCAAATGCAGAATATGGGCGGCGTGGCGAGCATTATGGATAAAATGCCGGGTATGGGCGCCTTGCCGCCGGGTGCAGCCAAGATGGTGGATGACTCTAAATTTAAGCGCATGGAATCGATCATTAACTCGATGACACCACGTGAGCGCCGTAATCCTGATGCGTTAAACGGGTCACGTAAGCGCCGTATCACCCAGGGGTCAGGCACGCAGATACAAGACCTCAATCAATTGCTCAAGCAGCACAAACAGATGCAGAAAGTGATGAAAAAGATGAAAGGCGGCAACATGGCAAACATGATGCGCGGCCTAGGCGGCATGCGCGGCGCAGGCGGCATGGGTGGGCCGGGCGGTAATTTCCCGCGATTCTGAGTGCTCTGCGTTCGATTTATGCAATCGTCTTTTTGCCTGTGCAATCGGATTGTGCACAGGGGCTGCGAAAGAGGAGTGGTCTCTAATTGGACTCGTGATACTCGCTTCCAATCTCCAGGTATTTAACATAGAATACCCGCCCTTTTATCCAGGCCGGATATTTCGCGCGCTGTTTATAAGAAATGGCAGGTGCAGGATAACGGTTCGTCGACGTAAGTCGCGGATTTAATAGAATATTAGCTAAGTAAACTTATAAGTAAACCTAACAGGAATTAAGTATGGTCACGATTCGACTATCTCGTGGTGGCGCTAAGAAACGTCCTTTCTACCACATCACGGTTACTGATAGCCGCTCATCGCGCGATGGCCGCTTCATTGAGCGCATCGGTTTCTTCAACCCGCGTGCGACTGGCGGCGAAGAGCGTTTGCGTCTAGATCAAGAGCGCATGGATTACTGGCGTTCGCAGGGTGCTCAGATGAGTCCTCGCGTCGTTACGCTTGCTCGTGATGCTGCAAAAGCGCCAAGCACTGAGGCTTAAGTCCTGAGCTTGAATGGTTCGCCTGCTAATGAAGCTTCGAATGAAGCTTTGAATGAAGCTTTGAATGACGACTCGAGCGGCGCTTGGGTAGTTCTTGGCAAAGTCGGCAAAGTTCACGGAATCAAGGGTTGGGTGCGGGTCATCTCGTTTACCGAGATCGCCGATGGAATCCTTGATTATCCGCTGCTCCGAGCAGATTTCGATGCCAGCGTAGCTCCAACTTCGGCCACGCGGCAGTTAGAAATAGATGACTACAAGCAGCAACCGAAGGGATTGATTGCCCACTTTAAGGGCATCGATAATCCAGAGGAAGCGAGGCTGCTCAACGGAGCCACTTTGTCGGTCGAAAGAAAGGCGCTGCCGCCGTTAGAGAGCGACGAATATTACTGGTATCAGCTCGAAGGGCTTACGGTAATAAATCAGCACGACGAATGCTTCGGCATCATTAAATCGATGCTCGAGACGGGTGCCAACGACGTCATGGTCGTTAAGGCAACGCAGGAGAGCATTGACGACCGAGAACGACTTATTCCGTATCTGAGTGATTCGGTGGTGCTGAAAGTTGATCTCGACGAGCGCGTCATTCGCGTCGATTGGGACGCAGACTTTCTCGCATAGTTCGGGCTGGCATAGATTGGGTTGTTTGAATCAAGGCGACACAAAGACAGTATGTCGAGAACGCGGGCATTCCAAACGCGGGCGTTCTAAATAGAATAAAAGTTATAAAGAGAGCAAAGAGAGCAAAGAGATCAAGAGATGAAAATTGGCTTGATCACACTGCTCCCCGAAATGTTCGCAGCTCTAAGCGACTACGGGATCTGCGGCCGGGCAATCCGTGACGGCATCGTAGAACTTAATTTGGTTAACCCGCGTGACTTCACCGCGGATAAGCATAGAACGGTGGACGACAAGCCTTTTGGCGGTGGTCCGGGAATGCTTATGAAAACCGAGCCTCTCGTGGCTGCGATAAGAGCAACGAAAGAGGCATTAACCGAGCGCTCAGGCAGCGTGCCGAAGGTGGTTTACCTTTCGCCGCAGGGAGTTAAGGTTAATCAAGAGAAAGTGGTTATTGAGGCGCAAGCAGAATCACTGATTCTCCTTTGTGGCCGATACCAAGGCATCGATCAGCGCGTGCTAGAAAGCGAGATCGACGAAGAATGGTCGTTAGGTGACTTTGTGATCAGCGGAGGCGAGTTTGCCGCTATGGCAATAGTCGACGCGATGATTCGCCGCCAAGCTGGCGCGCTAGGTGATAGCGAATCGGCGATGCAAGACAGTTTTGAAGAAGGCCTGCTACATTGCCCCGAGTACACGCGGCCGCAGAGCTTTGAAGGACATGACGTGCCAAGCGTCTTGCTCAGTGGAGACCATGCCGCAATAAAGCGCTGGCGCCACAAGCAGGCTTTAGGAACGACATGGCGTAAACGCCCCGATTTGCTAGACGCGAGGGAGTTAACGTCGGAGCAGAACGATCTGCTCAAAGAATACCAGAAAGAACACGGCGACCAGTAGATTTGGCGTCTTATAGCAAAACCAAACATGACACAGAATAATCCTCAGGCGTGAGCCGCGGGGCCCAGAGAGTTTAGGAGCAGGCACGATGAGCAAGAACAAAATCATTCAGCAGATCGAACAGTCACAGATGGCTCGCGAATTACCAGACTTCGGTCCTGGTGACACAATCATCGTGCAGGTAAAGATCAAGGAAGGCGAGCGCGAGCGTCTCCAAGCATTCGAAGGCGTAGTGATTGGCCGTCGTAGCCGCGGACTCAACTCTGCTTTTACCGTGCGTAAGATTTCACACGGTGTTGGCGTTGAGCGTACTTTCCAAGAGTACAGTAAGCAGGTCGATAGCGTGATTGTTAAGCGTCGTGGTGACGTTCGCCAAGCTAAACTCTACTACCTTCGTGACCTCGCTGGCCGTAAGGCGCGCATCACCGAGAAGCTTGAAAAGAAAGCATAAGCTTCTTTTGCAGCAAGCAGCCTAGCTCTCGTTCCAGCAGCTAAGCGCATTGATCAAGCCGGCTATTGCCGGCTTTTTCGTTTGTGCCGCGGATCGATGCAACAAGGAGCAGCCAAAGCCTTCAGCGATTGAGCCTTGTGCGTCCAAATGCTATAAATCAACTCCTCGATAGCGGTCAACGATTGGCCAGGAGTAAGGACATGACAGTTTCAACAGCTACCCTTCGACGTGCACTTCGTGCGGCGACAAAACCGCTGCACTCGAGTATTCCTAAGCGCTGGATTACAGCCGTTTTTGCCGTCGCTTTGGCTTTCGGTATTGGGCAGGTGAATGCGCAGCAATCCCTACGAGACAAGCTTTCGGCTGCGATCGAGACGGCCTCAGGTAATCAGCTCAAAATCATCAATTTAAAAAAGACGGTCCTGCCAACAATTTATGAAGTGCAGCTCAGTACCGGCGAGATTCTCTATAGCGATATCTCAGGCGATTATTTATTTGCAGGAGATATGTACAGAACCAGCTCAACTGGCCTGATTAATCTTTCGGCAACGTCGAGGCAGGGCGCCAATCTTGAGAAACTTAACCAGATCGCCGAAAGCGAGATGATTATTTTTGAGCCTGAGGAGGTCAAAGCAACGCTCACGGTGTTTACCGATGTTGATTGCACTTACTGCCGCAAGTTACACGGAGAACTCGACCAGCTGTTGGCCTATGGTATTCGTGTTAGATATCTCGCTTACCCGCGAGGCGGCGCTGACTCTCCTGCCTTTCCTAAGATGGTGTCTGTCTGGTGTTCAAGCGACCGTCATAAGTCATTTAATCAGGCGAAGAATGGGCAAAACTTACCTGCTGCAGACTGCGAAACGCCGATACTCGAGCACTACGCGCTTGGCAATGAATTCGGTGTAAACGGTACGCCTGCTTTAGTTTTTCCAGACGGAAGACTTGTCCCTGGTTACATTGAGGCGACTCGCCTAGCAGGCATGTTAGGCGTACTCTGATAGGGTTTAATTAACATTCTAATTGCATCCTAATTGCATCCTAATTCTTCAATTCCAGTATAATTCGAGGCTACGCGCGAGCGCGCGTCTTCTTCTTACGAGGCTATGCGTTGAACTCTGACAAATCTAAAACACTGAAAGTGGGCATCTGCGGCTATGGCACTGTGGGCAGCGGTACGCTCGCTTTGCTACAAGGCAATGCCAAAGAAATTACGCGTAAGACAGGCGTCGAAATCGAGGTCTACCGGGTTGCCTCGCGTAGCCTGCAGGTCGATATAGCCGGAGTAACGCATTCGGGCACAGACCCCTTCGAGGTCGCAAATGATCCTGATGTCGACGTTGTTGTTGAAGCTATGGGCGGCTTTGATCCGGCTTATGACGTGGTGCATAAAGCGCTCGAAAACGGCAAACACGTTGTCACCGCAAACAAAGCATTAATCGCCGAGAGAGGAGCTGCGCTCATCGAGCTAGCCGAGCAGAACGACGTCACGCTCGCCTATGAGAGCGCGGTGGCAGGCGGTATTCCGATCATAAAAGCGCTGCGCGAGGGTCTTGCTGCAAACAGAATTGACTGGCTAGCGGGCATCATCAATGGCACTGGCAATTTCATACTCTCCGAGATGATGGATAAGCAGAGAGAGTTCGCCGATGTGTTAGAAGAGGCGCAAGCACTTGGCTATGCCGAGGCCGATCCTACCTTCGACGTCGAAGGGATTGATGCGGCGCATAAGCTAACTATTATGGCGTCAATAGCGTTTGGCATGCCGCTGGCGTTTGACAAGACTTATACCGAAGGCATTAGCGCGCTGACCCCAGGGGACATAGGCTACGCCAAAGAGCTTGGTTATCACATTAAGCATCTAGGTATTGCTCGGCTCGAAAACGGGTGGGTACAAACACGCGTCCATCCTACGCTGATTTCAACGAAGCAACTGCTTGCGCATGTTCATGGTGTAGGTAACGCCGTCGTTGTTCACGGGCATGCGGTAGGGAGCACGCTTTATAATGGCCCAGGTGCTGGCGCCGAGGCGACTGCCTCATCGGTGGTAGCCGATATTATCGATATCGCGCGTGCGAAAGCGCAGGGGCTCTCGAAGCCAAGCGTGCCTATTCTCGGTTTTGAAACACTACGGACCGATTTTAAGGCGATGACTATCGATGAGATAGAAACAGAATATTATTTACGCATTACCGCACAAGATGTCGTTGGCGTGATGGCCAATGTCGCCTCAGAATTAGAGCGCCACGGTATTGGTATCGATGCGCTTATACAAAAAGAGAGCGACGGGAAAAATGTACCGATCGTTATATTAACCGACAAGGCGCGCGAAGGTGAGCTCAATCAAGCAATCGCAGCGATCGAGAAACTTGCCAGTGTCACCGCGCCGGTAATGCGCATTCGAGTCGAGAGCTTCGGCGAATAAAGGAATTAAACGTGAAATACGAAAGCACGCGTGGCGGTTGCCCCCAGCAGAATTTTGAGCAGGTATTGCTTACCGGTTTGGCGCCGGATGGGGGACTCTATGTGCCTACCGAGCTCCCGCATTTTTCAACCGAAGAGATCGCGTCGTGGCGAGAGTTAAGCTACCCAGACCTCGCCATGAAGGTTATAACGCCCTTTATCGGTGATGAAATTCCTACGGCCGATTTGCGCAATATCATCGAAGACAGCTATGCGGCGTTTAACCACCCTGAGGTCGCTGCGCTTGAGTCTTTGGGCAACGAAGAGTACGTGCTTGAACTTTTTCATGGGCCTACACTCGCGTTCAAAGACTTTGCGCTACAAGTGCTCGGGCGTCTCCTAGACTATGTTCTTTCTAAACGTGATCAGCGTGTGGTTATCCTCGGCGCAACGTCGGGGGACACGGGTTCTGCGGCGCTTGAGGGCTGCCGCCATTCCGACAGAGTCGATATTTTTATTCTTCACCCACACAACCGGGTTTCGGATGTGCAGCGCAAGCAAATGACGACGGTGACGGGTAATAACGTGTTCAATCTTGCGGTCGAAGGTAATTTCGACGATTGCCAGCGCATCGTAAAGGCAGCCTTCGCCGATCAGAGCTTCCTTGAGGATGATCGTCAACTAGTCGCGGTAAATTCGATTAACTGGGCGCGCATTCTCATGCAGGTTGTCTATTATTTTTCGGCGTCGCTGCGGCTCGGAGGACCTGATCGTAAGGTGTCATTTTCGGTGCCAACGGGCAACTTCGGCGATATCTATGCCGGCTATCTTGCTAAGAAGATGGGGCTGCCGATAGACCAGTTAATCGTTGCCACAAACAAAAACGACATACTGCACCGCTTCATTGCGAATAACGACTATTCGGTCTCCGAACTAGCAAAGACGCATTCGCCCAGCATGGATATTCTCGTCTCGAGTAACTTCGAGCGTTTCCTCTTCGATGTATTCGATCGCGAAGGCGCGGCGGTTGCTGATCTAATGGCTAAATTTGGCAAAGAACTACGCAGCGTGTCAGACGCGCATTGGCAGCGGGTGTCCGCTATTTTCGACAGTGCTGCGATAGACGATGAGACGACCTGTGCGGTTATTGCGTCGGTAAACGCAGAATCAGGCATGTTGCTCGATCCCCATTCGGCTATAGGCGTCGAAGCGGCCCGTCGCTGCCGCCGCGATCCCTCTGTGCCGATGGTGACGTTGGCAACAGCCCATCCTGCAAAATTTGGTGATGCAATTACGGCAGCGGGACTCGCGTCGCCAGAATTACCCGCACACCTATCGGATCTCTTCGACCGCGAAGAGCACTTTAGCGTTGTCGCCAACGACCTGCATGCGGTGACTGATTATGTCAAAGCGCACGCGCGGCGCTAGGGGATGCCAATACAGCTTATTACCCGTACGCCCGGCGATCTAGTCCTTCCCGAATCATTGCCGCCGCTGGTGCGCCGAATTTATAGTCAGCGACCGCTGGCGGCACTCACAGAGCTTGAACTGACACTCTCCCAACTTATCCCCCCCGCAAGGCTTAAGGGCATCGATGCGGCAGTCGACCTGTTGGAAGCTGCGCTTAAAGAGGGTGAGAGACTTCTCATTGTGGCCGATTTCGACGCCGATGGGGCGACCAGCTGCGCGCTCGCGCTGACTGTCCTGCGCGCCTTTGGCTGTGCGCATGTCGATTATATTGTTCCCAATCGATTCGAATACGGCTATGGCTTAACGCCCGAAATCGTTGAGCTTGCGAAGGGTAAAAATCCCGATCTCATCATTACCGTCGACAACGGCATTTCAAGCATTGAGGGCATCGAGTCTGCACGCGCTGCAGGTATTAAAACCCTCGTCACCGATCATCACCTCCCGGGCCGCGAATTGCCCGCGGCCGATGCTATCGTCAACCCTAATCAGCCGGGGTGTGAGTTCCCGAGTAAAAGCATCGCAGGCGTGGGGGTCATCTTTTACGTCATGCTCGCTCTGAGAAGTCGGCTTCGCGATAACGGGTGGTTTACCAGCAAGGGTATTCCCGAGCCTAATCTGGCCGAACAGCTCGATCTTGTAGCCCTAGGTACTGTCGCCGACGTGGTTGCGCTCGACCATAATAATCGTATTTTAGTCAGCGAAGGGATTAAGCGGATTCGAGCGGGGAGGGCGCGTCCCGGGATTCTGAGTCTGTTGACCCTCGCCAAACGCAATTTTTCCACCTTAGCTGCCAGTGATTTGGGCTTTGCCGTGGGGCCGAGGCTCAACGCCGCAGGACGCCTCGACGACATGTCGACAGGAATCGAATGTCTTCTCACGCAGTCGGAGTACGAAGCGCATGAATACGCGCTAGAGCTCGATGGCATGAACAAAGATCGCCGTGACATCGAGGCAGGCATGCGAGAGCAGGCTTTTGCGCTCGTTGATCAGTTGGCGTTCGACGCCGATGACTTGCCTGCGGGTCTTAGTCTGTTCGATGAGCGCTGGCATCAGGGCGTTGTTGGCATTGTTGCATCACGGATCAAAGAGCGCTGCCACCGACCGGTCATCGCCTTCGCGCTCGCGGATGCCGATGATCCCGAGTCCGAGCTCAAAGGCTCGGCGCGCTCGATTCCTGGGTTCCACATTCGCGATGCGCTCGATGCTGTTGCTGCGGCGAATCCCGGTCTCGTGACCAAATTCGGCGGCCATGCGATGGCGGCGGGCCTGAGTCTGTCGCGCGCCAACTTTGACGCCTTTGCCCAGGCGTTCGCGGCCGAGGCGACTCGTGTCTTAAGTCCAGAATTGCTGCAGGCAACTATTGTCAGTGATGGCGAACTCTCTGCAGAGGAACTTACGCTCGGGTGTGCGGCAGATCTCGCTGCGGCAGGACCTTGGGGGCAGGCGTTTCCTGAGCCGACTTTTCACGGACGATTTAAGCTTCAGCAGCAACGCCGTCTCGGCGAGAACCACCTTAAGATGGTGTTGAGTCCGCTCGGTGATGACGGATTTCTCGTCGATGCCATTGCTTTTGGCGTGAGCGAAGCTGACTGGCCTGCGTCCTCTGCGACCGAAATCGAGCTGGCCTATAGGCTCAATATTAACGAGTTCAGAGGCGCAAGGACGTTGCAGCTCATGGTCGAACATCTGCTGGGTAGTCACTAGGTCGTCGTGTGAGGCGACGCTTATTCTGACACCAAGTGCTGCCTTGGCCGAGGAGGCTGATGCGAATCGATTATAGGTCTACAATGACAGCATTGGGCGTATTTGTTACCTTCTGTCTCTTACTCGCCCGCAAACTCAATGGTGGCGCTTGCCGATGACTACTGCGCAAGCAGCGCGTCGGGCTATGTGGCTAACTCTGCGCCTAACTCTGCGTCGATAAGCGGCGAAGTGTCTCTCTAGCAATGGAATAATGCATGTTAACTAAGTCTTATAAGCTGTTGTTATTAATCGTTTTAAGCTTAAGCTCGTTCTCGACTTTTGGGCAGGTTCACCGTACCGATCAGATCGAAGTCGAGCTGCTGTCAGAGACCACTAACGTGGTGCCCGGCGAGACTCTTTGGCTTGCGATCCGCCTCAAGCCTATTGAGCACTGGCACACTTATTGGAAATTTGGCGGCGACAGCGGCGAGGCTACGAGCACAAGCGAATGGCGTTTGCCCTCTGGCGCGAGCGCCGGCGAGATTGAATGGCCAATCCCTGAGTGGACGCCGTTCCCCGGCAGCGACCTTGTGACCTTCACCTACGAGCGCGAAGTTTATTTGCCTCTCCCAATTACCATTCCAGCCGACTACGCTGACTCATCATTTAATCTCGCGACCCAGATCGATTGGCAGGTGTGCGATGAAATCTGTATCCCGGGCGCAGCCGAGTTCTCGCTCACGCTTCCCGTTGCCTCGCAGCTTACAGCGGATCCGCGCTGGATAGACGGCTTTGCAGAGGCGCGCGCGAACACGCCGCTGAAGCGCGACGAGCATCAATTGGCCGCTACATTCAATGCGCACGGCGGCGAGATTAATGTCATGGTGCAGGCGCCCGATGCGCGCTTCGCCGACGCTGACGAAGCATGGTTTTTTCCACAGCAGCGCCGGGTAATGAAATACGCCCCAGTGCGCAAGGTCATGCTCGACGGTGACCGTGTTCAGATCAGCACCCAGCAGCATCGCCGTTTCGAACCTCAGCAGGGCGAACTCGAAGGCATGCTCGCTTTTGTCGATAGCGAGGGTCAGCTGCACGGCTATGACCTGCTCGCGCAGCGCACTGCCATCGCTTGGGATAACAGCATTGAGGTTGAGCTGTTAAGTGAATCGACAACACTGGTGCCTGGTGAGACACAGTGGTTAGGCCTGCGCCTAACACCGGCGGCTCATTGGCATACGTATTGGAAAATGGGCGGCGACAGCGGCGAGCCGACAAGCCTAACTGACTGGTCGGTTCCTGCGGGCACTCGCATTGGTGAGCTTGAGTTCCCTACGCCACATTGGCTGCCCTTCTATGAGACCGACCTCGTTAATTTTGGCTACGAAGAGGAGGTAGTTATTCCGGTCGCTATCACTCTGCCTTCGGGCTATAGCGAGGCGAGCGCAACGATAGCTACCACGGCTTTCTGGAATGTGTGCGAGCAGATTTGCATCCCCGGCGAACAGCGCCTTGAGCTAACTCTACCGGTCGCGCAGAGCATTCAGCTAGACGCCATTGCTGAGAAGTTTTTCGCCGATGCGCGGGCGCAGCTGCCCATTGCCGACCACGATATAGAGCAGAGTGTTGTTGCAGCAGGTGAACGGGTCAGCCTTGGGTTCAGCTCGGAGCAGGGCTTGTTCGAAGGCTTTACCGATGCCTATTTTTTCCCCGAAAAGCGCCGTGTTATCAAGCCCGGGCCACTGCGCGATGTCACACTCAGCGCCAATTTACTGCAGATTACCCACTCGCAGCCCCGGCGTATGGTCGAAGACCTGAGCGAGGTCTATGGTGTTCTCGTGCTCGAAGATGCGCAGGGTGATCGCGTAGCTTATGATTTCTCTAGTCCTGCCATCGAATTGAGTGAATTCTCAATGATGCCTTTGGCGGCAGCCAGCCAACAGAATCAGGCGGGCGGTGGTCTGCTTCTCTATGTCGCTTTCGCTTTTCTTGGCGGTCTCATTCTTAATCTAATGCCGTGTGTGTTCCCCGTGCTGTCGATGAAGGCGCTTAGCCTCGCTAAGAATTCGGGCGCCACTGCACACAAGCAACGCATGGATGGCTTGGCTTACACGGCGGGCGTACTAGTGGCGTTTATGGCACTCGCCACCGTGTTAATCGTCCTTCGAGCAGGCGGCGAGCGCATCGGTTGGGCGTTCCAGTTTCAGCAGCCGTGGTTTTTGGCGCTGATCGTCTATGTGTTTTTCATGCTCGCGCTGAGCCTGTCGGGTGTGTTCGAAATCGGCACTAGTCTCATGGGCATGGGCGGAAATCTTGCGCAGAAAGAAGGCTATAAAGGATCTTTCTTCACTGGCGTCCTGGCGACGACAGTAGCGACTCCCTGCACCGCACCGTTTATGGGGCCTGCACTAGGCTTTGCTCTGACCCAGCCCTGGGCGCTGGCGATGGTCGTGTTTGTCGCCCTTGGGCTTGGTATGGCGGCGCCGATTCTATTGCTGTCGTATGTGCCAGTGCTAACGCGATTTTTACCCAAGCCTGGGCAGTGGATGGAGACCTTTAAGCAGTTTATGGCTTTCCCACTCTACGCCTCTGCGCTCTTCTTCCTGTGGGTGCTCGGCAATCAGGTCGGTATCATGGGTATGACGCTCGTGCTCGGTGCGTGTGTTGTGCTGGCTTTTGCGGCATGGTTATACCAGAAGCGCTTTACGATGGGGCCGATTGCTTTAAGCCTCAATTACGTCACTGCTGCTGTTGCGATTGGCTTTGCGCTCTATCTCATGCAAACGCCGTTCTTGCAGACTCAGGCGCGGGAAGCGAGCGTTGCCGAATACGACGAAGAGGGCAATCTCGTTCTGGGCGCTGATAATTTCGAACCTTTTTCGGCGGCAAGGCTTGCAGAGCTGCGCGCCGCAGGTAAGCCTGTCTTTATCAACATGACCGCCGATTGGTGTATCACCTGCCTCGCCAATGAACAGACATCGCTTAGTGGCGACTCGGTCAAAAAAGCGCTAGTCGACAACGACATTACCTATTTGAAGGGTGATTGGACGAACGAAGATCCAGAAATCACCGAGGTACTCGAGCGATTCAATCGACCTTCGGTGCCACTTTACCTCTTGTATCCAAGAGAAGGTGAGCCTACGATTTTGCCGCAGATTCTTACGCAGTCAACGCTCGTCGACGCCTTCGACGGCGTCTAAATAGCGGCCCAGCCCTCAACTGGCGCGTGAATTATTTATCCCGCGCTGAGCGGTAACTCGCAAGGACTACAGTGACATTGTCCCTGCCGCCATTGCGGTTAGCATGATTGATCAGCGTGCGGCAGGTGAATGCAAGATCGCCCTTACAGTCTGCGAGTGTGTCGCTAATCTGCCAGTCGGCAACCAAATCGCTTAAACCATCGGTGCAGAATAATAAGAGATCGCCTTCTTGCAGTGTGCAGCTGATTTTGTCGCTGTCGATAGCAGCCTTAATACCAAGGGCACGGGTAACCACGTGGCCTACGCCGGTCGAGCGCGACGTGCGTTCTGTATAGAAGCCATCATCTATGAGGTCTTGCAGAAGGCTGTGGTCATGCGTGAGTTGTTCGAGGATGCCGCGCCTAAACAAATAAAGTCTGGAGTCGCCGATATGGGCAATGTTTAGCTGATCGTCGAGGAGGTGAGCGGCGATGGCAGTTGTGCCCATCCCTGCGTTTTCAGGTACCGCTGCCTGCGCGAAAATCGCGGCATTTGCTTCGGTCAGTGCAACATGCAAGCACTCTGCAGCCGAATGATTTGAGTTGCTTTGTGCTGCGGCAAAGTGCGCCGGAATGCGCTCTACCGCTATCTGGGCTGCTAATTCGCCCGCGCGATGGCCACCCATGCCGTCGGCTATCACAATGAGCGAAGACTCGGCGTCGATATAGAATCTATCCTGATTGGTTTTTCGCTTGCGCCCAGTGTCGCTTTCCGCGGCGAGACAGAAATGCCCGCACGTGACTGCCAAGTCGTCGCTCATTTCTGATACGGCAGCGTCGTTTCTGGCTACGCTATTGTTACCCTTGCTGCGCAAAGACGCTTTTCCTTTCGCGTTGATTTGAGGCCTAGCATTCTAAGGTGAGGAGACTGGCCAGTAAACGGTTGATTGCGGAGTGTTTGGTGTTCGTGAGAGTGTGTTAATCTCACGATTTGGCCAGTGCAACTGGCCAGCCCATCAAGCTAGTCCAACTAAGGAGAGCAGGACATGAAGATTCCAAGTTTCGCGATGACACTCCTCGCGGTCGTCCTCGTGTTCTATCTTCTGATCGTCGGTGAGGCACTGCTGCTCCCCTTGGTAATAGCCATTGCGATTTGGTATCTGATCAATACATTGGCGGCGATGTTTGGTCGGCTGCACTTGAGTGAGCGCGAACTGCCTCGGTCGATCTGTTTGGGGCTGTCATTTCTGACCTTCGCTCTAACGCTCTGGGGAATAGGCGGGTTTCTCGGAGGCAGGCTCGAAGAGGTGATGCAGGTAATTCCTGTTTATCAAGTTAACCTAACCACGAGACTCGAGAACCTCCCTTTTCTCGACATGGCCGCCTATCAAGAGCGGGGTCTCATGCAGATGGTCACCGAATGGATTGACCTGCCTGCCTACGCCGCGTCGATCGCGTCTTCATTCGCCGGCATTCTTGCGAGCGGCGGGCTGATTTCGATTTATGTGCTCTTCCTCTTTCTCGAGCAGGGTAGGTTCGATGATAAAATCTCTGCGCTCTTCGGCGCAGGCGGGCAGGAGGGTGACGTCCGAAAAATCATCGACCGAGTCCGCAACGACATCCAGAAATACATTAGCATCAAAATGTTCACCAGTTCGCTCACCGGTCTCCTCAGCTACCTCTTTCTGCGCGCCGTTGATGTGGATTTCGCTGGTGTGTGGGGGCTTGTTATCTTCCTGCTAAACTTTATTCCAACGGTAGGCTCAATCGTTGCAACTATTTTTCCCGCGATGATCGCGTTGGCACAGTCCGACGGTTATAGTTTGTTTTTGCTTGTGCTGGCAGGCATCGGGATTTTGCAGATTGGCATTGGCAACATACTTGAGCCAAGGCTGATGGGCAGTTCGTTTAATTTAAGCCCTATCGTGATTCTCTTGAATCTGGGGCTCTGGGGTTACATCTGGGGTATTCCGGGCATGTTCCTCTGCGTTCCTTTTCTTATTATTCTCACTATTATTCTCAGCCATTTCCCGCAGACTCGCTATATCTCGGTAATTCTCAGCAGCGATGGCAAACTTCGCGTCCCCGCGGAGGAGGTTATCGATGATTTCGAATTCAAGCCGAATATGGCTGCACTGTTGGGTCGGGATAAAAGTGAGGGTAGCGAGTCGAACGGTGTGAAGACCGGAAACGACGAGTAGCTTGTCCTCGTTTTTCGGTCCGCCTAACTCAAAAAACGTCTGCAAAATCCGCTCGCTAGGCGTTATACTTCCCCACTTTTGTACGCAGCTGGACCAACAAGCTCACGCTGGCCTTGCGCCAGCAATAAGCTGATTAAACAAGCCGATAACACAAGCCAATAAGTAGAGATTATGAAAAGCGCAGAAATTCGCCAAAAATTCCTCCAATTCTTCGCCGACCGCGGTCATGAGATCGTGCCCAGCAGCTCGCTAGTGCCAGGTAACGACCCAACGCTGTTGTTTACGAATGCGGGGATGGTTCAATTTAAAGATGCTTTTCTGGGCGATGAGATTAGAGCGGTCAATCGCGCAACGAGTTCACAGCGCTGTGTGCGCGCAGGCGGGAAGCACAATGATCTCGAGAATGTGGGTTACACAGCGCGGCATCACACCTTTTTTGAGATGCTCGGCAATTTCTCTTTTGGCGATTATTTTAAGCGCGACGCTATTAAATACGCGTGGGAGTTTCTAACGGTCGAAATGGGCTTGCCAGCCGAAAAGCTGTGGGTGACAGTTTATCAAGACGACGACGAAGCGGCTGCGCTATGGCTAGATGAAATGAAGATTGACCCTACACGCTTCTCGCGTCTCGGCGAAAAAGACAACTTTTGGGCGATGGGTGACACGGGTCCGTGCGGGCCTTGTTCCGAAATTTTCTACGACCATGGCGAAGAGGTTCCGGGAGGCCCGCCAGGCAGCCCCGACGAAGACGGCGATCGCTATATCGAAATCTGGAATCTAGTTTTCATGCAGTATGAGCGGAAAGCAGACGGCACGCTTACGCCGCTGCCGAAGCCGTCTGTGGACACCGGCGCTGGGCTCGAGCGTGTTGCTGCTGTGATGCAGAATGTGCACAGCAATTACGAGATTGATCTCTTTCAAGCACTCTTGGCAGACATTGGCGAGATTACCGGGGTTAAAGATCTCTCTAACAATTCATTGAGGGTCATTGCCGACCATATTCGTTCATGCTCGTTCCTCATTGTCGACGGTGTGCTGCCGTCTAACGAAGGACGCGGCTATGTGCTGCGCCGCATTATTCGCCGCGCCGTGCGCCATGGTTACCAGCTAGGTGTTAAAGAGGTGTTCTTCTATAAGATCGTCGCCGGCCTCGTGAAGGTAATGGGCGAGGCATACCCCGAGCTTAAGGCGAAGCAGACAATTGTCGAGAAAGCACTGCGCGATGAAGAGCAGCAGTTTGCGCGCACGCTCGAAAATGGCATGACGATTCTAGAAAAAGCGATAGCCAATCTCAAAGGAGACACGCTAGCCGGCGAAACGGTGTTTAAACTCTACGACACCTATGGATTTCCTGTAGACCTTACCGCCGACGTTGCTCGCGAAAGTAACATCATGCTCGACATGGAAGGCTTTGAAGCTGCGATGCAAGTGCAGCGCGAACAAGCGCGTGCGGCGGGTAATTTTTCGGCGGTAGATAAGCTCGAGCTCGATGGTGTAGAAATTACCGATTTCCGCGGCTACGAGGCGCTAGAGGCAACTGGTGATGTTGCGGCAATCTATGTCGATGGCGAGCCTCGCGACGCGCTCAAAGCAGGTGAATCCGCGACGCTGGTACTCACGCGTTCGCCGTTTTACGGCGAGTCGGGCGGGCAGGTTGGCGATAGCGGTACGCTGTTTGCCGACGGTGTTGAGTTTCGTGTGGACGACACCCAGAAACAGAACGACGTGATGCTTCATATCGGAGAGCTCGTTATCGGTTCGCTGAAACTAGGTGCGTCGCTCGGCGCACAGGTTGCAGCGAATGCGCGTAAAGCGATCACGCTGAATCATTCGGCGACGCACTTAATGCATTCGGCGCTGCGCAATACGCTCGGTGAACACGTGACGCAGAAAGGTTCGCTTGTCGACGCTGCGCGGCTGCGTTTCGACTTTTCTCACTCGGCCCCAATGACCGCTGACGAATTAGCGACAATAGAAGCGGCAGTGAATGCCGAGATACTGGCGAACACGGCGGTGGCTAAAGAGGTAATGGCATTAGAAGCGGCACAGCAACGCGGCGCGATGGCGCTGTTTGGTGAGAAATACGGCGATGAAGTTCGTGTGGTGAGCATGGGCGGCAAATTCTCCGTTGAGTTCTGCGGTGGCACTCACGTTGAGCGCACCGGCGATATTGGTCTATTCAAAATAGTAGGCGAATCAGGTATCTCATCGGGCGTACGCCGCATCGAAGCGGTCACAGGGCAGGGTGCACTTGCGCTTGTCGCTCGCGAGGAGCAAACGCTTAAGCAGCTTTGCGATCTGGTGAAGGCGAATCAAGAAGATTTGCTCGACCGCGTAAAACAAATTAACGCGAGCAATAAGGCGCTAGAAAAAGAACTCGATCAGCTCAAAGCCAAAATTGCGTCGAGCGCAGGCAGTGACCTTGCCTCGAGCGCAAAAGACGTTGCTGGTATCAAACTGCTCGCCTGCGCAGTCGATGACTTTGATCCTAAAGCGCTGCGCGAGACAGTGGATCAGCTTAAAAACAAATTAGGCAGTGCGGTTGTGCTGTTGATTAGCACAGCTGGTGGCAAAGTGAGCATCGTCGCGGGCGTGAGTAAAGACCTGACAGATCGCGTGAAAGCAGGCGAGCTCGCAAACATGGTCGCCACACAGGTGGGTGGCAAGGGCGGCGGTCGTCCCGACATGGCAATGGCGGGCGGTAGCGACGTTGCAGCAGTCCCTGCGGCTGTAGAGAGCGTTGAAGAATGGGTTGCTAGCAAGCTTTAAAACGCATGCTAGTCAGTAGCTAATGCAAACAAGCTCGCGAAGTGGCGGGCTTTTCGGCCCTTAGGGGCATCGAGTACAAGAGAATGGCGCTGTTAGTATTGAAATTCGGTGGTACCTCGGTAGGTACTGTAGAGAGAATTGAGGCGGTGGCGGATAAAGTTGCCCGCTTTAAGGCTGCAGGTGACGATATTGTGGTCGTGCTTTCGGCAATGAGCGGAGAAACGAATCGGCTTACCGATCTCGCGCAGCAGATTATGGAATATCCAACGCCACGTGAGATGGACGTATTACTCTCTACGGGCGAGCAGGTGACTATTGCGTTATTAAGTATGGCCCTAGAGAAGCGTGGGGTTCCCGCGCGCTCGTTCACAGGTAACCAAGTCCAGATTCGCACCTGTGAGACACACACCAAAGCACGCATTAGGGAAATAGACGGCACTCGCATTAGCGCGCAACTGCAGCAAGGCAATGTAGTCGTTGTGGCAGGTTTTCAGGGCGTCGACGAGCACGGCAATATAACGACGCTTGGCCGCGGCGGGTCTGATACGACCGCTGTCGCATTAGCAGCAGCCTTAGACGCCGACGAATGTCAGATCTATACCGACGTGAAGGGTGTCTACACCACCGATCCTAGGGTCGTAGAGGACGCTAAGCTGCTCGACAGCATTACGTTCGAAGAAATGCTCGAGCTTGCGAGTTTGGGTGCCAAGGTTTTACAAATACGTGCGGTCGAGTTCGCGGGCAAATACAAAGTGCCACTGCGAGTATTGTCTAGTTTCGAAGAGGGGGCAGGTACCCTCATTAGTTTAGAGGGTGAGTCAAAAATGGAAGATCCAACTATCGCAGGTATTGCATTTCAACGCGATGAGGCAAAGCTGACTGTCGCAGGCATTCCCGACATTCCGGGTCTTGCTTATCAGGTGATTGGCCCTGTGAGTGCAGCAGGAATCGAAGTGGACGTGATCGTGCAAAATGCTGCTGCAGACGGTAACAACGACATTACCTTCACAGTTAAGCGAAGCGATAGTGAGCGCGCGAAGAAGATACTCGATGGGCTCGCAGCGTCGCTTAAGGCTGAGTCTGTCTCTCTCGATAAAAAAATTGGCAAAGTCTCTGTTGTTGGCGTCGGCATGAAGTCTCATGCCGGCATCGCGAGTAAAATGTTCAAGGCACTGGCTGATGAGAACATTAACATTCAGATCATCACCACGTCCGAGATCAAGATATCAATAGTAATCGAGGAGAAGTATTTAGAGCTTGCCGTTCGCGCCTTGCACAGCGCGTTTGACCTTGGTGATCCAGATTATGAGAAGGAGAGTATAACCTAAGAGCCCAGCCTCCCGCGCTTCGCGTCGTTAGCACGTCGAATTTATCGTCAAGGTTGGTGCCTGAAATCAGCCATTGCCGTGAGCTTGCCCCGGTGTGTAACTGAGGTAGAACAATGGTAATGGAGCTAACTGCTCGGGGAGAAGGATTATGTTGATACTGACGCGCAGGATTGGCGAAACACTGATGATTGGTGACGAAGTAACCGTAACTGTGCTCGGCGTCAAAGGTAATCAAGTACGAATTGGCGTCAATGCTCCTAAAGACGTCGCCGTGCATCGTGAAGAGATTTACGAGCGCATTGCAAGCGAGCAGACAGTGGCAACCCCCGAATAGCAAACCCTTAACGTTTCCGGGCCAGCGATGCGATCTTCCCTTCTCGTTTCGCCCTAGGCTATGTTACTATGCTCGCGATTTTTGGAGAGGTGGCCGAGTGGCTGAAGGCGCGCCCCTGCTAAGGGCGTATAGGAGAAATCTTATCGAGGGTTCGAATCCCTCCCTCTCCGCCATTAAACAAACAACCCGGCTTCAGCCGGGTTTTTTGTTTAACGCGAAGCGGTCGGGTGAGAACCCTCCGGTTCGACAGCTGCGGCAGCAGCGCACACGGCCAACGGCTGCCCCGAAGGGGATACGATGCCGACTGGTTGGTGATGCCCTTCGGTATTCAACAATTCCAGTAAGCCATCAGGTTTTAATGGAATTTGGCTCAGCCAAATTATGAGTCAATCCCTCCCGACGCATTCAAACACAGCTCACAATTCAGCGACCTCCACCAATTAACCCTCCACCACCAAAAACCCAACCCAACTCCGTCACCCAATTCCAGTTATAATCTAAGACCAGCTAATCCAATCAATATCGCACCCCCTATCATGAGCATCGGTTCAAACATTTGGAAGCTTTACGTCATCAAGGCATCCAAATGGATGACGCTTTTCATGCCGATTATTTGGTTATTCTATGAAGAGAATGGGTTAACTATCACCGACCTGTTTGTGATTCAGGCGATCTATTCTGTAACCATAGCGCTAATTGAGATTCCTTCCGGTTACGTTGCCGATGTCTTCGGGAGGAAAAACTCCATGGTCATAGGCACATTCTTCGGGTTCGTAGGCATTCTGATTTATTGCCTGTCTTTTGGTTTTGATGGTTTTCTATTAGCAGCGCTTTGTCTTGGCGTTGGGCAAAGTTTCATTTCAGGATCAGATACTGCCTTGATGTATGACTCATTGGCTGAGTTAAATCGAAGTGATGACTTCATCAGACTCGAAGGAAGAACAATCTCAATGGGAAATTTAGCCGAAGCGATGGCTTTTATAATTGGAGGACTGTTAGCACAAATTAGTTTGCGCACACCTTTCTATTATCAAGTTGGTATTGCTCTCGTTGGATTTGTGGTTGCGCTGCTCTTGATAGAACCCAAAGTACACCGCTTAGAGGACGGGAGAAGCAAACCCTGGAAAAACATTAAGAAAATAATCCACTACTCGATCATAGAGAACACTATCTTAAGGGCATATATTTTCTACTCAGCAATTATTGGGGCAGCAACGCTGACGATGGCTTGGTTCACCCAACCTTACTTCAAAGCGCTGGACATAGGTTTAGTCTATTTTGGTTTGATCGGTGCAGGACTCAATCTGGCTGTTGCTATCCCTTCCTTCTATGCCTATAAAATAGAAAGGATAATAAACACTAGAATATTGCTCAGCCTAATTTTGCTATTAATTATTGCTGGCTATTTTACTGTTGCTTACATCAGCACTCTATGGGGCTTGTTGATTTTATTCCTCTTTTACATTACTCGAGGGGTGGCAACACCGGTACTACGCGACTATATGAACAGACACATTCCCTCCAACATGCGAGCGACAGTAATGTCTATCCGTAGCTTTATCATTCGCGTTTTCTTTGCCTCAACATCTCCATTTCTGGGTTATGTGGCAGACTTGTATAGCCTCCAATATGCTCTCTACCTATCTGGAATTCTATTTCTTTTCTTCGGGCTCATCATCTTGACTTACTTACTTAGTCAAGAAAAAATATAAATCTAACGAAATGGTTTGGCGAATTAGCCCAACGAGTTTCTAGTGTCAATTTGCTGATGACTTCGCTAGAACAATGAATAGAAAGGATGCGAGAAAGGATAGATGTTTCGAACTGCATATTACGCTGGCCTAGCAATCGATTAGCCAGCAACTTCACGAGCCAATACCGTGACTAGCTCCAACTCAGGATTCCAGCTCATGAAAATATTTACATGCACGAGACCTCGGCCAAACATATAAACGAAATCAAATTGCACTAAGTCCGCAACATCAGAAGCTAGTAGTTGCTGGTACCTGCCCAAGAAATCCTTTACCTGAGTACAAGGCGCGATATCACTGAAGAAGTTTTTTCCAATCACATCTTTTCGATCGAACCGGCTCAAGGACTCTTCCATTTTATTGTATTTCACGACTATCGCTTCGCGGTCAAGCATGAACCCACCAAAGGGCAAAAGATCAAATTCTTCTTCGCTCAATAAAGACAAAGGTTTATCGATGAATTCACCCGAGTAGCACTCAGCACAAATGCCATGAGTTATATTTTTTGTGTCAACATTAGCTGCACCGGCCTCTACCAGGCTACACCAGGCGCACACTTGCATAGATGGTTTCATTGAAGATCTCTTCCGTAAATTTTACCCATATAGAGGTCAGGAAAACAATTAGTTGCCGCCTTTAGGATTTCAGCTTACACCTTTATATTGGTAGCATAAGAAATCTTCTATTCCATGCCTCCACGCTCTCAGTTACTGCCCACACAAGAGCCGAAGCAAAAAAAAACCAACTCTCGCTGGTTTTCCCAAAAATCCTATTAGCCGGCAAAAATACTACTCGGCCCCATCCTCGTCATCAACCCCAGCAACATCTCCATCCTTCTCCTTCTGGATCCGTTGGTAGATCTCTTCACGATGTACAGCTACATCTTTAGGCGCGCTCACCCCAATTCTTACCTGGTTACCCTTTACGCCTAGAACGGTTACCGTTACTTCGTCTCCGATCATCAATGTTTCGCCTATTCGGCGTGTCAGTATTAACATTGCAATCCTCCTTTAACTCGTTTCCTTGTGCTTTCGTACTCACCGTTGCAGTGCTACTTCAGTCGTTTATGACTGTCTGCGAGTTCTCTACTTTCAAAGACTACCCCGTACTATTCTACGCGGCCTTGATCGAGGTCTCTTTTACTGCATTTGATCCGCGCAGAGAGACACTTCAAGAAAATAGCGCAAAACTCTTTAACTGCGTGGTAAATAGCGCCAACGATTACCAGTATCTGCCTTAACGGAGAACATTCCAACTAAAATGAGCAGAATTTCATCCGACAGAATATTGGGACTAGGCGTCTTCTCCCTTGCCGTAATCAGGATCGCCGAGCTCGAAGGCGCTATGTAGGGAGCGAACAGCGAGTTCAAGATATTTCTCTTCTATCACCACAGATATTTTGATCTCTGACGTAGTAATGATTTGAATGTTGATATTCTCATCCGCAAGCGCCTTAAAGGTCTTGCTGGCGACACCCGCGTGGGAACGCATGCCTACACCGACTACAGACACCTTGCCTATCTTCTTATCCAGCAACACTTCCCGGGCCTGCAGCGAGGGCAGCAGCTCGTCAAGAATCTTCTTCGCTCTGTCGCTTTCGCTGCGCTTAACGGTGAATGTAATATCATTGGTACCGTCTTCCGCCGCATTTTGCACGATAACATCGACTTCGATGCCAGCCGCACTCACCGGACCAATAACTTGATACGCGACACCGGGCACATCTGGAACGCCCGCCATGGTTAACTTGGCCTCGTCTCTCTCAAATGCGATACCCGCAATAGTAGGGTCTTCCATCTTCTCTTCTCCCTCTAAACTAATCAGGGTACCCGGACCCTCTTCAAAACTTGATAGCACTCGCAAGGGCACCTTGTATTTGCCCGCAAATTCTACCGCGCGTATCTGCAAGACCTTGGCACCAAGACTGGCAAGCTCAAGCATCTCTTCGAACGTAATACTGCTAAGTAACTTCGCATCTTCCACGACTCTAGGATCAGTAGTGTAGACGCCTTTAACATCGGTATAGATCTGACACTCATCCGCGTCCAGTGCCGCCGCTAAAGCCACAGCCGTCGTGTCTGAACCGCCACGACCCAATGTGGTGATACTGCCATGCTCATCAACACCCTGAAAGCCCGCAACAACCACAACATTGCCCTGCTCTAACTGCGCATGAATTCTGGTTCCATCGATCTCGCGTATCCTGGCCTTGGTGTGAGTCTCGCAAGTCAATATTTTAACCTGACCACCAGTAAAGGAACGCGCGCCAAAACCGCGTTTCTCCAAGGCCATGCTCAATAGGGCAATCGTAACCTGCTCGCCGGTAGACAAGAGCACATCCATTTCACGGGGAGTCGGATACTCCATGATGTCTTTGGCAAGAGCCGTTAAGCGGTTGGTTTCTCCACTCATTGCAGACACAACGACGACGATATCGTCACCGCGCTCACGGAAATCAATAATCTTGTCTGCCACCGCTTCGATTCTCTCGACAGTGCCAACAGATGTCCCACCAAATTTTTGAACGATCAAGGCCATATCTAAACTATTCCGATTCTCTTAACGTACTCTCAAACTGTTATTGGTAAAACCCTTATCGAGCCTTACGCTAACAGGACTCTTAGCCCTGAAGTTTTTCCGTAAGCCAGGGCTTTATGCTCGCCGCAGCCCCTGGTATGGCAGCCGCATCACTACCACCGGCCATGGCCATATCGGGACGACCACCACCCTTTCCACCGACTTGCATTGCGATCATATTCGCCAATTCTCCGGCTTTCACCTTGCCAACCAGGTCTTTGCTCACGCCTGCAACAATACTCACCTTACCTTCCGATGCCGTGATAAGAACGACAACGCTACTGCCAAGTTTGTTCTTCAACTGGTCGGCTGTATCGCGCAGCGTCTTTGGATTGAATCCTTCCACTACTGCGGCCAGAACATTTACGCCAGCGATTTCTTCTGCCTGAGAAGCAAGATCACTTCCCGCGCTAGAGGCCATCTTCGATTTGAGTTGCTCTAGTTGTTTTTCCAGCGCCTTGGTATTACTCGCCAATTGCTGCACCTTATCGAGCACATCGTCTGCATTCGATTTCACTATCTCGCAGACCTGCCTGAGCGTCTGCTCTTCTCTTTCGATCAGAGCCAGTGCCCCCTTACCAGTCACCGCTTCGATACGGCGTACGCCAGAGGAAATACCTGACTCCGATATAATCTTAAACAGGCCAATATCTCCCGTGCGCGACACGTGGGTACCGCCACAAAATTCGATGGAATAGTCACCACCCATAGAGACTACACGAACCTCGTCTCCGTATTTTTCGCCAAACAGTGCCACCGCGCCCTTCTCTTGAGCCTTGTCTATGGGCAATACTTCCTTGCTAACAGATGAGTTTTTCAATATCTCTTCGTTCACCTGATTCTCAATTAGCCTAAGTTGATCGGAAGAAACTTGTGCGCTGTGGGAAAAATCGAAGCGCAACCGATCTGCATCGACGAGTGAACCTTTTTGTAGCACATGCTCGCCAAGCACACTTCTTAGCGCAGCGTTCATCAGATGCGTCGCACTGTGATTTAGCGTGATAGCGGCGCGAGCTTCTTCGGCTACCGTAGCTGAAAGTTCATCGCCCAGCTTCAGAGTCCCTGTGCGTAATACGCCTCTATGAACCAGGGCATCCCCCTGTTTCTGAGTATCTAAAACTTCGAACGAAGCATTGGCATTGCTGAGCAAGCCTGTATCGCCAACCTGACCGCCGGACTCGCCATAGAAGGGGCTACTATCGAGCAGCAGTAGCACCTCATCACCCTCGCCAACACTCTCAAGCTTCTTCGAGTCTGCGAAGATAGCTAGCAGCTTCGAACTACCCTGTAATTTTTCATAACCAATGAAATCGGTAACCTCATCGGCGGCGATCTCTAGCTTTGCGACCGAACCGAAATTGCTCGCCGCCCGCGCCTGATTTTTCTGCACCGCCATGGCTTGATCGAAGCCTTCCATGTCCAGAGACAGATCGTGCTCTCTGGCAACGTCGGCGGTAAGGTCTACTGGAAAACCGTAGGTATCGTAGAGGCGGAAGACAGTCTCACCAGGAACAATATTTCCACTCAAGTCTTCAATCGCCTTCTCCAGAATTGACATGCCGTTCTCTAGAGTCCGGGCGAACTGTTCTTCCTCATCCTTCAAGGCTTTCTCGACAAACTGCTGCTTCTGTGCGAGTTCGGGGTACGCCTGCCCCATGGCATCGACAAGTGCAGCCACGATTTTGTAGAAGAAAACATCCTTCACGCCAAGCTGGTAGCCGTGCCGAACCGCGCGCCGGACTATTCTGCGCAGTACATAGCCTCTACCCTCATTCGAAGGCAACACACCATCGACGATGAGGAAGGAGCACGACCGTATATGGTCTGCTATAACTTTTAGCGAGTTATTATCAAGGTCACTCACCCCGGTTATCTTGGAGATGGCTTTCAGTAACTGCTGGAAAAGATCTATATCGTAGTTGCTGTGCACCGACTGCATGACTGCCGCCAATCGCTCTAGCCCGGCACCCGTGTCTACAGAGGGCTTGGGCAGTGGCGTCATCGACCCGTCAGCCTTTCGCTCATACTGCATGAACACCAGGTTCCAGATTTCTATGTAGCGGTCGCCGTCTTCATCAGGGCTTCCCGGAGGACCACCGGGCACATCTTCGCCGTGATCGTAGAATAATTCCGAGCAAGGCCCACAAGGGCCTGTATCTCCCATGGCCCAAAAATTGTCTTTCTCTCCCAGGCGGGTGAAACGGTTCGGATCGATCTTCATCTCATCGAGCCAGATAGAGGCGGCCTCGTCATCATCCTCGTAAACCGTTACCCAGAGTCTTTCCGCAGGAAGCCCCAAATCGACAGTTAGGAATTCCCACGCATATTTGATGGCTTCTCTCTTAAAATAGTCACCAAAGGAAAAATTACCCAGCATCTCGAAGAATGTGTGATGCCTGGCCGTGTAGCCTACGTTCTCCAAGTCATTGTGTTTGCCGCCAGCTCGAACACAGCGCTGAGAACTAGTTGCCCGGTTATAGTCGCGGGTTTCATCACCGAGAAAAGTATCCTTAAACTGAACCATACCGGCATTGGTAAAAAGCAGCGTTGGATCATTGCCGGGCACGAGCGAGCTACTGGGAACAATCTGGTGTCCCCTGCTGGCAAAAAAGTCTAAAAACTTCTGTCTAATCTCAGCACTAGTCATGGATCAATCCGATTCTCTGGCCTGACCCTGAGTTTGGGGCCGGCTAATAATAAAAAAGGACAGGATTATAGCGCGTAATACGCGGATATTGCAGGGTTTTTTCGCTGCGACGGTAGCTTTGCTGTAGCCTGCGAGCTCAGTCTTCGTCGCGCTCCTTGTCTGCGGGCAACATGCCGGCATGATCAGTGCCGAAGTTGAATTCCTCGAACACAGCATACTTAGTAACCCTTAGCCTGCCATCACTGGAAAGAATAATGGCGATAGGTCGCGTTCTTGGAAAATGACTAAGGATGATCGTCAGGATGATCAGGAAAGGAACACACAGAAACATTCCCGGTATTCCCCAGATGTATTGCCACAGACCCAGGTTGAGGAGAATGACGATCGGGCTTAGATTAAAGGAATTACCCATCAATCGCGGCTCCAGGATATTACCGATGCATATCTGCAGGGCGCCGATGCCCACCAGAACCAAAATGAACAGGGTATAACCATCGGATTGCGCGAGGGCGATCATCGCCGGGAATATAGTAGCGATTATGGAGCCCACTGTAGGAATGAAATTCAGCAGGAAGATAAGCAGCCCCCAAACGCCGGCAAAATCAACATCTACGATGCGCAGGAATATATAACTGAGCAATCCCGTCATGGAACTGGTGAACATCTTTATGCTGATGTATTTCTGAATATCGTTGCGGATTCTAGTGATAATCTTGCGCACGTCTTCTTCAGAACCCGAGCTGCTAAACAGTGCGGTGATCTTTTGATCGAAATTACCCTGCTCCAGGAACAGAAACAGGATGTAGATCATGATCAGCCCTCCGCTCGCCAGAATTCCTGCGAAGGATGCGGCAACCGATGTCGCATAGGCAGGCAGATCGATCCAGTCGGTGATTAGCTGATCTTGAAATGCAGATACAACTACCAATGGCAGGTTTTGCAGGCGCTCGGTGAGATTCTCCTGATAGATCGGAATCACCTGAAGCACATCGTCCGCGCGACCGCTGAGGAAGTTAATCAGCCCCCATATCAGTAAAACAAAGGTGAGTAGCGATGCTATCAGACAGACCAGACTAGGGAACTGAAATCCCCCAATCTGAATACGCGCGAATGCCGCGGCTAGCGTATTGATCAGATACCACAATGCAATAGCTATCACCAAGGGAAGCAGCAGCGCCTCGCCTACGATAAGGAGGTACAAAACCAACACAACGGCGAACGTGGAAAGTGCGAAGCTTGGTATTCTCATCTCAATATTCCTTGCGCGCGGTCTCGGACTGGCTTCCTAACACAGTGATTTTGCGAAGAATATCACATTTTCGTAAGCCCACCCTCATTAGGCTAGAGATCACACACCAATCCAGTGCATGTAGTCAGAAAAAGATGGGATCCTGATGCAGTTAGAGGGTTATTCAAAACTACTCAAAATCGGCGAAGGCGGCATGGCCTATGTCTATCGGGGCATTCAGGAGTCGCTGCAACGACCTGTAGCCATCAAGCTATTGATCAATGACCTCAGCCGTGACGAAGAGGCTAGACGCCGTTTCGACCGTGAGTCATATATTATCGCGAGATTGACACATCCGAATATTATTCATGTTATCGACCGCGGAATTAGCGCGGATGAGATGCCCTACTTCGTCATGGAGTACGTAGAGGGCGTCGATCTGGGCACGGCATCCAAGATCAATGAGATCTCGCATACGGACAAGATCGATATCATTATTCAGCTGCTGAAGGCTCTGGCCTATGCTCACCAGAATAATGTGATTCATCGGGATATTAAGCCAGAGAATATTCTCATCGATGAGAATGGCAACGTGAAAATCCTGGATTTCGGTATAGCGCAGTTTTATGAAGAGAAGAGAGAGGTAACCAACCAGACAACATCGGGCACCGTGATGGGGACATACAACTACATGTCGCCAGAACAGCGCGAGTCATCGGACAACGTCACGGAACGAAGTGATCTGTATTCCATTGGCGTGGTCATGTACGAGTTGTTCACTGAAAAGATCCCCACCGGCGTTTTCCCCGAACCGTTCCGACTAAACATTGAGATCGAACCCGAACTGAACCAGCTAATCTTGAGCTGCCTGAATCAGGACTCGGAACTGCGCCCACAATCTGCAGAGCAATTGAAAAATGATCTTCTGGCAATATCACAAGGTTCCCATATAGATGTCGAACAGCGACTAAGAGCCGAGCAGGGAATCACCAAGATCAAGTCCAAGTTCCTGTTATTAGATATTCTGCGCGAAGACAAATTCGGTTCAGTCTATCTCTACCAACAAAAAGATAGAAACAACCTTCTTATCATCAAGAAGAAGGTGAGCACCAGTGGCGGCTATGAGGCAAGCAACCTATTGGCGTCTCTAGAACACGAGAACATCGTGAAAACACACGGCACTTCTCGCAACGACAGACACTTTATTCTAGTGCAGGAATATCTTAGCGGTGGGACACTAAACGACAAGCTCTCCTTTGTGCTTAACTGGCAAGAAATTCTGAAGATCGCCAACCAGATATGTCAGGCGATGATTTTTGCGCACAATAACCGCATAGTGCACGGACACCTTCGCCCCACGAATATCTTATTCACCGCTGATGGCCGGGTAAAGCTCACCGACTTCTCCCTGGAGGATGATCTCAGCAACGTCGAGAACGCACAGTTCTATCATCTGAAAGATGAGGAACGCAGCAAGGCAGCTGACATCTATGCGACCGGGGTAATTCTCTACCAATTGTTTACCGGCTCGCTACCAAGCAACGATCAGCAATCCAGCTTCGTAGTGCGAAAGTCTTTCACAAAACTACCGGACGATATTCAGCTACTCATCGCGAATATGATATCGACAGTGCCGGAGGGTCGAGAAAGCGACAGTCTACAAAGAGCAGTGGAGCTCTTCCAAAGGCATATCCAGAACAAGCATCACAAAACCTTTACTGACAAGTCCTCTAGCGCTGACCCAGACGCCAGTATTAAGCATCAGAACCCCGTGGCCACACCAACAGACAGCGCAACATCGATGGCATATCTCAAAAAGTCTCCAATAAACGCTCGAATGGGCTTTTTATTCGGACTGCTGCTACTGATTTTTGTACAATACCTGTACCTCTTTGATGGTCAGGAAAAGATTAACCAGAGCCTGCCAGAGGTCTATTCCATGTTGGTTGATCGCATTGAAGCATTCAGGACGGATTGATGTCGGAAACTCAGACACTATTAAAAATAGCAGGATATACAGACACGGGATTACGCCGTGAGTATAACCAGGATCATATTGGATTCGACCAAGAACTCGGCATAGCCGTCCTTGCCGACGGCATGGGTGGCCATAAGGCTGGAGAGATCGCCGCCCACATGGCCGTCAAGTTCGTGTTAGACAAGCTTCGCAAATTTGTTTTGCAGGAAAATTCAGTATCGATAACTGGTTCTCAGTTATTGGAATTTGTCTCCAATACAATTTCTTCAAGCAATGCAGAGATCTATAGCGCTCAAGAGGCTGAAGAAGCCTACAAAGGCATGGGCACGACGATTGTAGCTACCGTGGTCATAGGCTCTCAGATCTATGTGGGACATGTGGGTGATTCACGCCTGTACCTATACAGAAACCGCACCGTGCAGCGGCTCACTAAAGACCATAGCCTGGTGCAGGATTTAATCGATAGAGGCTTTTACACTGAAAGAGAAGCACGCAGCGCAAGTGTCGGTCATGTTGTAACGCGAGCCTTGGGGACACGCCCCGAGGTTGAGGTAGATGCAAACGAAGAGCCGCTTCAGGCCTACGATCTACTGCTACTGTGTTCTGACGGATTGACTGACATGGTTTCCGATTGGCAGATTGCTGAAGTTATTGATGAAAACATTGCTGACTTGGAAGTTGCCGCTAAGAAACTGATTGCATTAGCGAATCACTACGGTGGCAAGGACAACATCTCTGTCATTCTTATGCAGACCTAGCAGGAGAATAGAGCTCAGAAACCGAGAGGATAGTAATTATCATGCCAGGTAAATTGGAATTCAGTTTTAACTCTTCGCGATTGGGCGATTTTCCCCTCGACAAAGAAGTTATGACAATTGGTCGCAAGGATGATAATGATATTCGTATCGAGAATCTCGCCGTGAGCGGACATCATGCAAAGCTCCTCACAATCTTTGATGACTCGTTTTTGGAAGATTTAGATAGCACCAACGGCACTTACGTCAACGGCCAAGCAATAAGAAAGCACCCACTTAAGAACGGCGATGTCATCGTCATAGGCAAACACGCACTGCGCTATATCAACGAATCTATGTCAGCAGGCGACGACGATAAGACAGTTCTTATCAGGCGCCAATCCGGACTGACCCCCCTCCCAACCCAAACTTGCACAAACCCATTGATATGCCCGTCTCCTCACGCGAGAGTCTGGGGCCGCAAAGCTGCAAATTCTAAAAGGCAAGGGTGCGGGCAAGGAACTAGCCCTTGAAAAACCTTCTGTAAAACTTGGAAAGTCCGGCGCTGAAATTGTGCAGATAAACAAACGACCAGACGGCCATTTCATTGTCAGCCTGAATCAGGAAAGCGCAGAGAATCTGCTGATGATCAACGGTGAAGCGGTTGGCTCTCGGGCAGTCAAGCTGCACAATCATGATGTTATCGAGATCAATAAGCTCAAGATCGAATACTACCTCTCCGCCTAGCAGCCTGGGCGCTAGCCCTCTATTTCGATTACCCCATGCATAAATAAGACTGCCTTGCCGGAGATGATGACTCTTTCGCCAGCCAGTTCGCAGCTCAGCTCTCCTCCCCGCTCAGAAACTTGCTTCGCACGAAAGTTGATCTTGCCCAGCCGCTTAGCCCAATAGGGCACCAGCTGCGTAAAAGCAGAACCCGTAACAGGGTCCTCCTTTATTCCAGTTCGCGGACCAAACCAGCGCGCGATGAAATCATATTCCTTCGACTCGGCCGTGATAATGATTCCTCGGCAATCCAGCTGCGCCAATAGCTCCATATCTGGATCTGCCTTGCGCACCAAGTCTTCCGAGGGAAAGACCGCGATAATATCCGCAAACTTCAGACAGTCTTCTGGCGTTGCGTGAAATGCTTGGACAATTTGCGTGGGCAAGTCAATGGGTAGCGGCGCCTGTGCAGGAAAATCCATGCTGAGTAGTTCGCCACTCTTGCCACTGCGGATCACAGAGAGCGGCCCAGACTTCGTGCTGAACCGAATCTCTTCTCCCTGAAAATCTAGCTCTTCAAACAGGACATGAGCCGCAGCGAGAGTCGCATGCCCACATAGATCCACCTCTGTGGCTGGAGTAAACCAACGCAGCTCGAAACCGTCTTCGGCGGGAACAAAGAAGGCTGTTTCCGACAGATTATTCTCCGCCGCCAAGGCCTGCATGGTGTGCTCTGGCAGCCAATGCTCTAACGGACATATCGCCGCAGGGTTGCCCTCAAAGACTCTATTGGCAAAGGCATCGACCTGATACACAGGAATGTTCATCTGTTGCTTTCCTTCTACTTACGCGATCGTTGCTGACTGAAATACGGGCTAACCTGAACTTGTAGGGGCACAAATAGGAATACATGGGATTTTAAGAGCAGCCAAGACTGAGCGAGCTACTGCCTACAACTTACTTAGCTGCTGTGTTTTCGCAGCCAATAGCACATGGTCTTCGACCAGATCGTACAGACTACGCAGATGCCCTCTTCTCGAGGGTCCGGGCGCACTCTCAGAAGTCGCGACAACGACGAGATCTAGCTCCTTCACGACGAATATTAGCTGGCCGCCATAACCCCAGGCGACAGGAACCTGCATGCCTGCCAAGTCTCGAAGCCACCAACCATAACCGTAGAAGCGACCCTGACCACGAGGCGATGTGGCGCGGGGCTGATGCGAAGCCTGCACCCAGTTTTTGGAGATCACCTGATCACTGCCGCGCAGGCCATCGTTTAGATACAGGCGGCCAAATTCCAACATCTGACGCGGCGTCATCTCCATATCGTTGCCGCCGAAATAGATTCCCTGAGGATCTTGCGGCCAATAGGACATGGAGAAGCCAAGCCGCGAACTTAGGTTTTCCTGAGCGAACTGTTTGGCACTCATGCCGCTCGCCTTCGTCAGGATCGCTGACAGAAGGTGGGTACTGCCGGTACTATAGAGCATCCGCGTCCCGGGGGCGGCTACTAGGGGCTGCTTGAGAGCGAACTCAACCCAGTTGTCGCTGAGCACCCACTTCCCGTAATTGCGATTACTGGTCGTCTCCAGACCCGATTGCATGGTGAGGAGGTTCTCGATGGTGATCTGCTGTTTTACTTCATCATCGCTGGAAGAGATGATTTCTGGAAAATACTGCACAACTTTCTCATCCACCGACGCGATTATTCCCTGATCTATAGCGATTCCAACTAGAGCAGATATAACGCTCTTCGAGGCTGACTTCATATTCGCAGGACGCGATGGGTCGCGGCCATTGTAGTAGTGCTCAAAAACCAACTCATCACCGCGGCTGATCAACAGGCTGTGAAGTCTGGGTAATTGCCTGGCCGCGTCATGAGCGGCGGAATACTCCAAATCCTGAGCTGCTGCTGGCGGCGTAGACAGGAAGAAGAGAAGCGCAGTTATCAGAATGTGAAGCTGATATTTCATAGCAAATAGGCTGAACGAAAAAGGAAGACTAGTTAAGGCGATTATCACTCAAATCGAAACACAAGCAAGAACCAATGCAGTGAATTTGATCTATGGCATGGGAGCCATAGATCATACCTCTCGGACAAAGCCAGACAGGCTCCCTAGATACTCGCGAAGACGTCCGCCACCATAGATGGAGTAAGAATCTGCGGCAAGATTATAGGCTCTTTGCTGGTATCACCCGGGTAGAGGACATACAGCGGTACGGAGGGACGATTGAACTTATCCAGCATCGCCGTGATCTCCGGATCCTCATTGGTCCAGTCGCCTTTCATGTAGGTGATATCGTTATCCAGCAAGGCTTGCCCTATCCGATCCGTGCTAAGTGTCGTCTGCTCGTTAGCGAGACAGGTAATACACCAGGCTGCTGTCATATTGACAAACACGGGGCGACCCTCTGCCTGAATCTCATCCAGGCGTGCCGTACTGAAAACCTCGTAGTTCTGCGTGGAGTTACCTTCTGCATCAACGCTCGCAGTTTGCACTGGGGCCAGTGTTTGCAAGAACGGTGTCTGCATCAGATAGACTGCAGCGACCAGTGCTGTGACGCCAACGGCATAGTTAACCGTGCGCAGTATCGGCCCCAGAGTGAAGCGGCGTTGATACAACCAGGCCGCGAAGGCTAGCAAGATACACACGCCTAATACCAACGACATACCCATGACCCCAACCTGCGTTCCTAAAACCCAGAGGAAGAACAGTGCTGAGGCATACAGCGGGAATGCCATAAACTGCTTGAATGTCCCCATCCATGCGCCTGGCTTCGGCATGTACTTCGTTAGCGCCGGCATAAAAGAGAGCAACAGAATCGGCAGCGCCATACCCAGGCCTAAGGATATGAATACCAGCATCGCCACGGCCCAGGGCTGAGTTAAGGCGAAGCCCAAGGCAGGCCCCATAAACGGCGCCGTGCAAGGTGTAGCAACAGTCGTTGCCAATACCCCGGTAAAGAATGAACCTTTGTAACCCTTCTTCTGTGCGAGCCCGCTTCCTGCTCCCATGAGTCCGGTGCCTATTTCAAATACTCCGGAAAGACTAAGCGCCATCATGAAGAATACATAGACGATAAAGGCGAGGAACCAAGGCTGCTGAAACTGAAACGCCCATCCGATGCGCTCGCCGCCGGCTCGAAGGATGATTAGCACAGTAGCCAGCGCAACAAACGCACCAACCACGCCAGCGGTATAGGCTATACCACTCATGCGTTGCTTGTGCACCGACTCACCCGCGTTCTTCGCGAAGCTGAGTGCCTTCATCGATAACACTGGAAAAACACAGGGCATTAGATTCAGTATGAGTCCGCCCATCACGGCGAAAAGCATATACAGCAATAAGCCACCGCCGGTGCCACTATTGCCACTTGTTTTATCAGAGGCAGCGAACGGCACCAGAGTGGTTTGATTGGCATCTGCAGTAGGATTCTGAAAATCGTAGGCGACTCGGTCTCCTAGCTCGTTCTCAAGAACCAGTACTCCATAGACCTCGGTCAGGTCTTCCAGCATGCGGCGGGGCTGCTGGTGAGTTATCTGAATTAGATTTCCCTGAATACTGACATCTCTTAGCGGACCAGGCTTGATGATGCGGCGCTGTTCCGGAAAGAAAAAGGCTTCACTGTAGTCAGTAAAAACTGCATCTGGCGCCTCGAAGCCCAGACTCACTCTCTCCCCGGCTACGGCGATGATTGACTTAATGTCGTGATCGACGATCGGAAGCTGCTCTCTGGTAGAGGCAAATAGTTGCGCGTTAGCCGCATCCAGCTCTACAGATTGTGCAACTGGCAAGCTGATGCTCAGCCTCTGCTCGCCAGGTATACAGATTTGCTCACACACGTTCCAGAAGGCCAGCGTGGATAGCTCGACCGTATCGCCCTCGTAGTCAGCTGGTATGTTGACCGCGACCGGATGCAACACTTCTTCTTCGTAGCCGAAGTTCACCAGGTCGGTGTCATAGAATGGCAGCCAATGTGGCGCTGGCCACTGCAGCTCAGAGATGTTGGTTCCCTCTGGTGCGGTCCATTCATTTGCACTGGTAGGTTCGCCACTATCGCCACCCATCTTCCAATAGGTATGCCAGTGTTCCGCTGGATCGAGGCGCAGCCCTAACCAGATAGTTTCGCCGGGAACAATGTTCGTAGTCTCTGCTATTAACTCGACTTCAATACTGTGATCCCAGGCGACATTCGCATAGCGCGGTTTTATGTCGTAGCCATGCCATTGCCCGTCATCATCGATATAGGCAAGCAGGCCATTTAGTTCGTCCAGACTCGTATCGAAACGGCGGTGTTGATCCGTAGAAATCTGCAGCCTGTTTCCGTCCTTCATGACTTTGCGGAAAGGCGCGTACTTCATAATGCGACGCTGCTCGGGAAAGAACCAAACTTCATCGACGTCATCGAATAGATTTTCTTCTGCTTCGATCATGACATTGAATTTGCCATCGAAGCTGTTGAAGTTCGCCTGCAGAGAGTGCCCATCGATGGGTACAGGTGTCATCGCCCTGGTTTCGGCAAATGCTTGCTGCCACTTGTCATCAATTGATGAATCGCTTGCCACCGGTAATGACAGAGCAAAGTCTGCCTCGCCTGGAATACAGATTTCATCACAGACCTGATAGTCAACATGGGTGCTGATATCAAAGGTAGAGCCGCTATAATTAGCTGGCACAGTTACCGGTATGGGCAGGAAAACCTCGCGCTCGTAGGTGAAGGTAACCAGGTCGCTGCCAGGGAAGGGGGTCCACTCGGGTATTGGCCAGACGATTTCGCCGGCACTGCTGCCCGCCGGTAATTGCCACTCACTGGCTGCGGTAGCCTCCCCGCTATCGCCACCGAATTTCCAGTAGGTATGCCAGTGCTCAATGGGGTCGAGTCGAATGGCCAGCCATAGCGTTTCGCCGGGAACCACATTACTGGTTTCGGAGATTAACTCGACTTCTATCTGATCGGTCTTGTGTATCTGCGCCTGAGCTATGCCAGACACTAGAATAAAACCTATTAATATCAGAAAGTTATGAAAATTATTACGCATTTTGACTCCCATCAAATCATGCTTAAGATGATACGCGAGCGAGACCGTGCTTTGTGTGCCAAAAGGTAACAAATACAGAGGATTCTGTCATTTAAAGACCGTCAAGATGAGACTTTATTTCAAACATTATCGGCGGTAATCAGACTTTTCTGGACATGCCTTTCTGGCACGCTCGATCATTCCCAGCCGAGTATGCTCTCAACCATCAGTTGCAGGGTCTGATTACCGCGAAACTCGTTGATGTCGAGCCTGAAGGCGATTTCGATATCTGTCATGCCCGGATCCGGCCAGTCCTGTTCATCTATGTTGAATGCAATAGCATCGATGGTCTGTCTGGGGGACTGTTGGGGCGCGAGAACCAACTTCAGATGATTCTCCCCGACCCTGCGCTGCTGGATGACCTTGAACTTGCCGTCAAACACCGGCTCGGGGAATTCCTGCCCCCAGGGGCCCGCCTTAATTATCTCTGCGGCGGTGGCCATCGAGAATTCATCTTGCTGTATCTCTCCGTCGCTCAATAGCTTTGCCTGCAACAAATCATCATCCAATAGCTTCGCAGCCTGACTCTGGAAGGCCTCGGTAAACGCTTGCAGCTTGCCTTTCTCGAGGCTTAGACCAGCTGCCATGGCATGGCCGCCAAACTTAGTGATCATTCCCGGATTGCTGCTAGCCACAGCATCCAGCGCATCGCGAATGTGAAAACCTTTAATCGATCTGGCCGAGCCCTTGATTTCGCCGTCGTCAGTCTCGCCCGCATCGGCGAAGGCGATGACCGGTCTATTGAATTTCTCCTTCACCCGCGAGGCAAGAATACCCACCACTCCCTGATGCCAACGTGCGTCATAGATGCATAATGCGGGTGGAAGGTCGCCTCCTTCCAGGGAAAATTCCTGCAGAAACTTAAAGGCCTGCTCCCGCATATCACCCTCGATCTGCTTGCGATCCTTATTCATGCCATCGAGTTGTATGGCCAACTTGTAGGCGCTGCCCTCATGTTCAGTTAACAGGCATTCGATGCCCGTGGACATATCATCCAATCTTCCCGCCGCGTTTAATCTTGGCCCTATGCTGAAACCTAGGTCGGTAGCGGTGAGCCGCGCAATGCTGCGGTTAGCGATCTCCAGCAGGCTCTTGATGCCAGGCCTGGTGCGACCGGCTCTGATTCTGCCCAGCCCTTCACTTACCAGAATGCGATTGTTTCGATCCAGCGCGACGACGTCCGCCACCGTACCTAGAGCAACCAGATCCAGCAGGTCCGCGAGCTTTGGCTCGGCGATGTCGTTCTCTGCAAACCAATTCATTTCTCGCAGCTTGGCCCGCAATGCCAGCATTACATAGAAAATTACCCCTACTCCGGCGATGCTCTTACTCGGAAAGGAACATCCCTGCTGATTAGGATTCACTATGGCCGATGCTTTTGGCACCTGGGCAGCGGGCAAATGGTGATCCGTAATGAGAACCTTAATGCCGGCGGCGTTAGCAGCATCGACTCCTTCTACGCTGGAAATCCCATTATCGACTGTGATGATCAGATCTGGGTTTTTTGTCTGCGCGAGCTCAACTATCTCGGGCGTAAGCCCGTAGCCATAGTCAAATCTATTTGGAACTATGTAGTCGGTGTGGAGAAATCCAAATTGCCGCAGCGCCTTTAGGGCCACGACGCAACTAGTCGCGCCATCGGCATCGAAGTCAGCAACAATAAGTGTGCGTTGCTGCTGCTGGAGTGCCGTAATCAGCAACTTCACTGCCGCGTCTATACCCTTAAGCTGAGCGGGGGCGATCAGATTGGCAAGACCCAACTCCAATTCTTGAGCATCTTTGATATTGCGCTGGCTGTACACACGCCGCAATAGCGGGTGCATTGATTCGGGTAGGTCTAAGCTGTTGTTGGCTGATCTGCGTTTTACGAGAATAGGCATCAGAACATTCAATTATGGGAACGTTCTTTTACGAAGTCTGTCACCGCAGTCAGATTATTCGTAACAATGCTGTAATGTTCTTCCTTCTCAAAGAGGTCAGCTAGGTGTGGCGGAAGCTCCGGCGCATCTAGCCCGGCTTTCATAATAGCATCGCTGAATTTCGCGGGGTGAGCGGTAGATAGCGTAACCATAGGCACCGAGGCTTCAGTATTACAGTCTCTCGCGGCTCTGATTCCCACAGCAGTATGTGGATCAATTAGCTTACCCGTATCCGCAAAAACAGTGGCGATTGTTTCACAAGTAAGCGCATCGTCTACGCTGGCACTGGCAAAACATTCTCGCATCTGCCGCCACTTTTCATCGGATATATGCAGCGACTCTTTGCCAAGTTTCGACATGAAGTCGGACAGTTTCTCGGCATCTCTATCGAACAGATCAAACAGGTAGCGCTCAAAATTACTCGAGACCAGAATATCCATACTCGGCGAAAAGGTATGATGTAAATCGGTTGTGGAATATTCATTGCCGTTGATAAATCGATGTAGGATATCGTTGCTATTTGTAGCAACGACTAGCTGTTTAATTGGCAGGCCTAGACGCTTGGCAAGATAGCCCGCATAGATGTCGCCGAAGTTTCCGGTTGGCACCGAGAAGGAAACGGCTCTCTCAGGAGCTCCCAATTTAAGTGCCGCCGAAAAATAATACACGATCTGCATTAGTATCCGCGCCCAGTTTATCGAATTCACGGCAACCAGTTGAGTCTGCTCGGGGAGAAAAGACTGGTCGGCAAAGGCGGCCTTAACGATACTCTGACAATCATCGAAATTTCCCTCAACCGCAAGATTAAATACATTGTCACCGACCACAGTCGTCATCTGTCGACGCTGCACCTCAGAGACTCGCTGATGCGGATGAAGAATAAAGATGTCGACTTGTTCCGAATGCCTGCAGCCTTCCAGCGCGGCGGAACCCGTATCGCCAGAGGTAGCACCGAGAATCACGACACGCTGATCATTCTTTATCAGCACATAGTCGAGCAGACGGCCTAGAACCTGCAGGGCAAAATCTTTGAATGCGAGGGTGGGACCATGGTACAGCTCTAGCATGTAGTCGTTCTCAGCGAGCTTGGTCAGCGGGGCGACGTCAGGGTGATCGAATTCTGCATAACTTTCTTCGACTATCTTGCGCAAAGCATCGGCTGGAATTTCATCGCCAATAAAGGGAGCGATAACTTTAAGCACTAGGTCTGGATAGCTCAGTCCCTGCCATGAGGCGATCTCTTGTTCAGAGAAGCGCGGTAATTCGGCAGGTACATAAAGGCCGCCGTCGGGCGCCAGGCCGGTGAGGAGTACCTGCTCAAAGCTTTGTGGGCTACACCCCCCTCTTGTGCTTATATATTTCAATTCTCTTTCCCTTCTATCATCTGTTCCGGGCTTGACGCTGCCTTGCAGACCTCGCAATGTCGTTGCCAAGCATAGCCACGGCTGCGCTAGTCATCAAATGTTTCGACCCTGATTCGCATAATTTCGCCACTCACATCACTCAAAGCCTCAATCGCGGCGATCGCAGAATTCAATTTCGATTCCAGCGCCCTGTGCGTAAGAATGACAATTGGCACTGTCTTACTGTCCAGTTCTTTTTGAATTACCGCCTCTATGCTGATATCAAAGTCTTGCAGAATGCTGGAAATCTTCGCCATGACACCAACGACATCGTTAACCGGAATACGCAGGTAGAACTCAGTTTCGACCTCATCGATTGGCAACACAGCCAGGTTGTCGTGCATGGACAGATAACCCAGGGCAGGAAGTAACGGCTTGGACAGACCGGCCAGCTTCTGCCTTGCGATATCGATTACATCGGCAATGACTGAAGACGCCGTGGCTTCCGCGCCGGCACCGGGGCCGTTATACAGCGTAGAGCCTACGGCATGACCATGAACCAGAACGGCATTACCCACTCCATCCACGCGAGCCAACAGGCGCTTGCGTGGAATCAATGTGGGATGAACACGCATCTCGACTCCTTTTTCGCAGCGGCGCGCGATGCCTAAATGCTTAACCCGATAACCAAGCTGTTTGGCAAAACCAATATCCTCTGGCGTTACGCGGCTGATCCCCTCGGTATAGGTTTTATCGAACTGCAGCGGTATACCAAATGCAATTGAGGCCATGATAGTCAGTTTGTGTGCAGCGTCGATTCCCTCAACATCGAATGTCGGATCGGCTTCGGCATAGCCCAGCTCCTGCGCTTCCACCAACACGTCCGCGAACTGGCGCTGCTTTTCCGCCATCTCGGTGAGAATAAAATTCCCGGTACCGTTAATGATGCCTGCCAACCAATCGATCTTGTTCGCCGCCAAACCCTCGCGCAGCGCCTTAATAATGGGGATGCCGCCTGCCACACTACTCTCGAAGGCCAGCGTGACGGAATTTTGCTCGGCTACGGCAAATAGCTCGTTGCCTCGCTCTGCAATGAGCGCCTTGTTGGCAGTTACCACATGTTTCCCATTCGCCAGGGCCTGACGAACCACCTCAAAGGCGGGGTCGAAACCACCGATGGTCTCGATAACGATATCCACGTCGGGGTCGTTGACCACGTCGAATGGATCATTGCTGATGCTCGCCGTGGTATCGATGTCTTCAAGCTTAAGGCTACGAGACGCGATTCTCACAACATCTATGGAACAGCCAACACGGCGCGAGATTTCATCACCGGCGTTTTGCAGAAGATTGTAGCTACCGCCACCTACAGTGCCGAAACCGCAGATTCCGATTTTTATAGAGGAAGAGTTGATGGTATTGGCTGATTCAGAATTCACAAAAGGCCCCAGACTTATTTAATACAAGCGCCGAATTATACTGGAAACATTGAATAAACCCAGCAATCCCGCACAGGACGCTGATCTCAATGAAAGGGATAAATTGGGAGGCTGGAGCTCAAACTACGCGCTACGCGAAGAGACAGCTAAAGGATAGCTAAAAAAGAATAGCTAATCGATCTTGAGCATTGCCGCCAGTCGGTCGGAATCCAAATAACCGGGAATAACTCGGCCATCAGGAAACACCAGGGCGGGCGTGCCAGATATACCTAGCTCGTTTCCTAGCGCATAGTGCTCCATGATAGGTGTATTGCAGTCTGCTTCGGGCAGGTTCTGGCCGTTCTTGGCCTGAGTCAGCGCCTTCTTGCGGTCATCGGCGCACCATACGGAAACCATCTTCTCGAAAGAGTCAGCATCTACGCCACCACGAGGGTAAGCCATATAGCGAACCTCAATACCCTTCGCCATCAGGCTATCGAGCTCGCTGTGCAGCTTACGACAGTAAGTGCAGTCAACATCTGTGAATACTGTAATAGAAGTCTTGATCTCGTCTGGAGTGAAGATAATCATCTCCTCAGCAGGAATAGCAGCGACTTTTGCCAGGCTTCTTTGCTGTCGCTGACCCGTTGAAAGGTTTATCAAGCCTGTATCACTGGTTCTATACATATCACCGGCGAAAAGATAGTCGCCTGAAATATCGGCATAGAGAATCTCTCCCGTGTTCAGCTGAACCTCATAGATAGTGGAAAGTGCCGTAGCCTTTACACTTACGATCTCTAGCTGGTTCTGCGAAGCCACCTCGATAGCCGCGGCCAGCTTACCGCGCAGTGACTGATCACGATTCTGTGCCTGAGACGCGGAAACAGCAACCAACATAGCTGCCAGTCCGAACATGGCTAATACTCGTTTGAGAGTGAATGTCATGGTGTGTCTCCTTACTAAAATTGCTCTGTGAAGCCTGCATTTATTGACTAAGTGCTAAGAATACTAGTTTCGACAGTTTATAGCACTTAATAATGGACTGCTCAAACCAGGCGGTGCCACTCCGAATGTCATTGCGCTACCCCTGACCATTCCTGGGTAACGGTTATTAATCTCTATGAGTCTACAAATGGGTATCGGCAGAAACGAAAATGGGAAGACTGCAAGCAGGCTCCCCATTCTAGGAAATTGATTGCATCGCCCGAGCTTAATCCCGAGCAGCAACCAAAGTTCTCTAAGTCGTTTTCTTTTCCAGCTTTTCGGTAATTCTTGCTGCTCGACCGGTCAACTCGCGCAAGTAGTAAAGCTTGGCTTGACGCACCGCACCGCGGCGCTTGACGGTAACGCTATCTACGACGGGGCTATAGATCTGAAATACTCGCTCAACACCGACGCCGTGAGAAATTTTTCTGACAGTGAAAGAAGAATTCGAGCCACGACTGCGACGCGCAATTACAACACCTTCGAAAGCCTGTAAACGCTCTCTGTCGCCTTCCTGGATTTTTACCTGCACGACAACAGTATCGCCAGGACCAAAATCCGGTAACTCCTTGTTCATCTGCTCGTTTTCTATCTGCTGGATGATTTTATTCTTGCTCATCGTCTTGCTCCTGAACTCTTGTAGCGCTTGGCCGCGGCCAAATTCTTAGTAAATCTAACAACCGTTTTGATCAGCTCATGCTACAGCGCGTGATAATGCGCATATTCTTGCTTGAACTGCTCGAGTAATTCTATTTGTTCCTGCTCCAACTCTCTGTCTTTCAGCAGGTCTGGTCTCTTCAACCAGGTTGCCCCTAAACTCTGTTTTAGACGCCACTTTCTAATCGCTTCGTGATCACCACTGAGCAACACTTTCGGGACATCCTGACCATCTATGCTCTGTGGTCGGGTGTACTCGGGGCTGTGCAGCAAGCCGTTTGTAAAACTGTCTTCCAGTGCCGAGTCTTCATCACCCAGAGCCCCAGGCTGAAATCTCGTCATAGCATCGACCAATGTCATCGCCGCCAACTCACCACCGCTGATAACAAAATCACCCAGCGACCACTCTTCATCGATCTCGCTCTCAACAAGGCGATTGTCTATGCCTTGATAGCGACCGCATAGCAGAACCATGCTCTGAAGCTGCGCAAGTTCGATTATCGAATCCTGCTTCAGGGTCCTACCCTGTGGTGACAGATAAATCACTCTGGTCTTGTGCGAGGCCGAATCCTTCTGCCTGACTGCCTGCCTGGCCGCGGCAATTGAGGCCATTAGCGGTTCGGTCTTCATCAACATCCCTGGACCGCCACCAAATGGCTTGTCATCCACGGTGCGATGCTTGTCAGTGGTGAAGTCGCGAGGGTTAAAGAACTCAAGGTTCATTAATCCGGCGCGCACCGCCCTGCCACTGATGCCGTAATCCGTTACGGCTGCAAACATTTCTGGGAACAAAGTGACTATTCCAAGCTGCATCGCTTATCTCTCCGTCACCCCTGGCCAGCTAGAGTTCAGCCCAATGGCCTAATCGCGCTCAATCCAGATATTCTGCTTCCCAATCTACTTGTATAGTCTCGTTCTCGAGATCTATCTCGCGAATCACCGAATCCATCAGATAGGGGATTAATCGCTCCCGGTCATCGATGCTTTCACTGTCTGCCTTAATGACCAAGACGTCATTGGCTCCGGTCTCTAGCAAGTGACTAACCCGACCGAATAATTGGTCGTGCTGATTAATCACCTTTAGACCTTCTAGCTGGTGCCAGTAAAACTCACCACTCACGAGCTGCGGTAAATTCTCATTGGCTATAGCTAGTTCTGTGCCGGTCAGCAATCTTGCAGTTTCCGGGTCATCGTAACCCTTGAAATGGACCAGCAGAGCCTTGTTCTGACGATTGTGATCATCCAGCTCCAGTTCCTGCGCCCTGCCCCCGAGAACCGCGTGAAATCGCGAATACTCGAGTATATTTTCAATTGGCGAGGTAAAAGAAATTAGTTTTAACCAACCCTTTAGGCCATGCACACGGCCAACTTCGCCCAGCACTACCCATTTACCTTCTGCTTCGAGCTTACTCACCACCCAGACAACGCGATAACAAGATCACGCCTCTGTGGTTGCAGTCTCTACAGCAGTGTTCGCTAGAGTCGAAACGCGAGGGCTAAGTTGTGCGCCCTGTGACTTCCAGTAGTCCATGCGATCGCGATCAAGACGCAGACGCTCTTCCTGACCTTTAGCACGAGGATTAAAAAAGCCAATTCGCTCAATAAAACGCCCATCACGCGCATTGCGGCTGTCACTTACTGTGATGTGATAAAAAGGCCGTTTCTTAGCGCCACCACGAGACAATCGAATCGTGACCATAAGTATTTCCTGTCATTCTAAAGTGTAAGAGTTACGCGAGCTTGGGCTGATCTGCCTCTAAAACTGACGTGCTCGGGTAAAAAGGCGGGTATTCTATGTTAATTGAGATGCGATTGGAAGCACTGAAGCACAGTATTTTCGGGGCTTGGGCAGCAAATTTGGCGCTTGGAATCCAGAGCCTAGCTCGCCACTATCTAGCAAGGCATTAACGCGGGAACTGGCCTGGTCCACCCGGGAAGCCGCCGCCTCCTCCCGGCCCCTGCATTCCACCGAGACCACGCATCATATTGGCCATATTGCCGCCCTTCATCTTCTTCATCATCTTCTGCATCTGCTTGTGTTGCTTCAGCAGTCGATTCAGATCCTGAATTTGGGTTCCTGAGCCAACCGTAATCCGTCTTTTTCTCGATCCATTCAGAACATCCGGGTTGCTTCGCTCCCGTGGTGTCATTGAATTGATGATCGCCTCCATCTGCCGAAACTTGGAATCATCCACCATCTTCGCGGCTCCCGGCGGCAGCGCGCCCATGCCAGGCATCTTATCCATGATACTGGCTACGCCACCCATACTCGCCATCTGCCCGAGCTGATCTTTAAAATCTTCAAGATCGAAGCCCTTGCCCTTCTTAATCTTGCGCGCGAGCTTTTCGGCCTTGACCTTGTCGACCTTCTTTTCCGCCTCTTCGATCAGCGAGAGCATGTCGCCCATGCCGAGGATTCTGGAAGCGATTCGGTCGGGGAAGAATGGCTCGAGCGCGTCCATCTTCTCGCCCATGCCGATAAATTTGATTGGCTTGCCGGTAATATGACGGACGGACAAAGCGGCACCGCCCCTGGCATCGCCGTCCGCCTTGGTGAGGACTACACCGGTTAGTGCCAGTGCATCGTTAAACGCCTTGGCCGTATTGGCCGCATCCTGGCCGGTCATTGCATCGACGACAAACAGGGTTTCGACCGGATTCAGCTGGCTATGCAGCTGCTGGATTTCACCCATCATCTGCTCATCGATAGCGAGTCTGCCCGCTGTATCAACTATCAATACATCGATAAATTTGCGTTTCGCCTCCGCCAATGCGGCAGCGACGATTGCGCTTGGCGACTGACTGCTGTCACTCGCGAAAAACTCTACACCCACCTCTGCTGCAAGGGTCTGCAGCTGCTGAATGGCTGCAGGACGGTAGACATCGGCACTAACCACCATCACCGATTTCTTTTCATCGTTCTTCAGCCAACGCGCGAGTTTGGCCGCCGTTGTGGTCTTACCCGCACCCTGCAGGCCCGCCATTAGTACGATCGCCGGTGGTGTCGCCTTTAGATCCAGCTCGGCGTTGGCAGAACCCATAATGAACTCAAGTTCCGCCTGCACTATCTTGATAAACGCTTGACCGGGGGTCAGGCTCTTGGATACTTCCTGGCCTACGGCTCGCTGACTCACCCTATCGATGAAATCTTTAACCACAGATAGGGCTACATCCGCCTCCAGCAGAGCACGCCGCACTTCGCGCAGGGCATCCTGAATGTTGGCTTCGGTAAGGTTTGCCTTGCCCGTAAGTTTTCTAAACGTACCGGAGAGTCTATCTGTAAGGTTGTCGAACACTGTGGGCTACCACCTGACTTGGTTATTAAGGGACCAGCTCTGCATTATAGCGAATCCAGAACGCTTTAAAAAAGAACTTCAACCGCTAGTATACATGTGCGACACTTTCCTATTGAACTTATTAACCCGCACAAAGCGTCTCTGGCCGCGCTCCAGCTATAATTCATCATGCAAGTTACCGTAATATCCGGACTATTCGCTGTCTTCTTCTACTTGATGGGCTCAGTCTTTCAAGGCATGAACTTTGCCTCGAAAAAAGACAGCCGCCAACTGGTATTCCTTTTTGGCGGCCTCGCCGTCCTGACCCATGCAATCAGCGCCTATGGCGTTATTCGGAATATAGACGGCTTTCATTTCGGCCTCTTTGAAATCAGTAGTCTGATCACCCTGTCGATCTCCCTAGTGGTTCTTATCAGCAGCCTGCGCAAGCCGCTAGAGATTCTATTCCTGGCCCTATTTCCTCTGGCTGTGCTTAGCATCATCGCCTCCCTGGCGATTCGCAGCGAATATCCGCCTACGAATATGAGCCCGAGCCTGGCCAGTCATGTGCTCATCTCAATTTTAGCCTATAGCTTTATCACTATCGCCGCGCTGCAAGCCAGCTTTCTGGCTTACCAAAACCATCAGCTCAAGCACGGCCATGCCGGTGGAATAATTCGCAAATTGCCGTCGCTACAAGATATGGAAGCCCTCCTCTTCGAGTTAGTTTGGGTAGGGCAACTTCTGCTCACTCTCGCTATCGCCACTGCGTTCCTATTCTTCGATAATATTTGGGGGATCGACGGAGTCATACACAAGACCGTCTTTTCCCTACTATCCTGGGTTGTATTCGCCGTATTGCTTTGGGGGCGGCATCAACTCGGTTGGAGAGGTCAGACCGCAATCCGCGGAACCCTGGCTGGTTTCGCCCTGCTCATCATTGGCTTCTACGGCGTAAAGATTGCACTGGAATATATAATCAGTTGATAGCCCACCTTAGCTCAGACCTAGTTATGTCCCCCTATCCCCCGCAAGAGACAAACATTAAATGAGTAGCGACGAACCCAGCCTAACCATGCTGCTAGTGTCCTTCGGACTCCTGATTGTGGCCTCCGCCTATTTCTCGAGCTCTGAAACAGGGATGATGAGCCTGAACCGCTACCGGTTAAAGCACCTTGCCCGAAACGCTCATGCAGGCGCCAGTCGCGCGAGCAAGCTGTTGGAAACCCCGGACAAGTTGATCGGGGTTATTCTAATCGGCAATAATTTCGTCAATTTTCTCGCCGCATCGATCGCGACGACGATAGCGATCCAGATATTTGGAGAACCATCACCGCTAATCACTGCAGTAGTCCTAACACTCGTCGTATTGATCTTCGCCGAAGTTACCCCAAAAACAATTGCTGCTCTGTACCCTGAAAAGATTGCCTACCCCTCTAGTCTAATTCTTATTCTGCTGCTAAAAATTCTTTATCCTGTGGTGTGGGTGGTCAATGTTGTTTCGAATGCTTTGGTTCGAGTCCTTGGGTTTAATTCAGAATCCGACGACAGTCACCAACAACTATCCGCCGAAGAGTTGCGTACGGTGGTTTACGAGTCGGGAGAAAGACTGCCGCGACCCAGGCAGGGCATGTTGCTTAATATTCTCGATCTGGAACACGTTACCGTAAACGACATTCTCGTGCCTCGAAACGAGATACTCGGGATCGATATCGAAGACGACATCGATGAAATACTGAGTCTGATCGGCAGTAGTCAACACACCCGCATGCCCGTCTACAAGAAGGAGATCGACAATCTTATCGGCATTCTTCATCTGCGCAGTGTAGGCAAGCTGATCAGACTGGAAACCGTCAACAAGGCAGCAATCCTGCGCGAGACAATCGAGCCCTATTACATTCCGGAAAGCACGCCGCTGCACATACAGCTATCAAAATTTCAGAGAAAGAAATTACGCATGGCGATCGTAGTAGATGAGTATGGTGCGATCAAGGGGCTGGTTACACTCGAGGACATACTCGAAGAGATAGTTGGTGAATTCACTACCGATCTTGCCGACAGCAGCAAGGATTTTCATGCACAGCAAGATGGCAGCTTTCTCATCGATGGCTCCACCAGCGTAAGAGATATCAATCGAGTTCTATCATGGGATCTTGATGCCTCCGGCGCCAAGACACTGAATGGATTACTTACTGAGATACTGCAATCGATTCCCGACTCCTCTGTGGGAATCAGGCTAGAGGGCTATTTTGCTGAAATCGTGCAAGTGCAAGACAATGTCATTCGCACGGTGAAAATGTGGCGAGCGGACAGCGATGAACCTCAAGCGCACGAAGACTAAGGCTGCTTGCTACGAATAATCTGCAGCTGATGCCCCACAATAGAATCCAGAGACAGCATTTGCCAACCTACCAGTTTATTCGGCTGCGCCTGCGCACCGGTTTTCGCGGCTAGCGCAAGTTTATAATCCAATCCTGCCTCGAGCTGCCAGAGTTGCCAGGCACTCTCACTATCACCGCGCTGCGTATCGAACTCCAATGCGAGTTTGCCGCCACTGTGAAATGAATAAGCAAAGTGTTGCAAGGGTATCGCCAAGCCCATGCCGCAGGCCTTTATGTAAGCCTCCTTGAGAGTCCACAGCTCATAGAAGCGTATCTGCTGCTCCTCGGCTGGAAGTGCGAGTAACTGAGCCACCTCACTACCGGCGAAGTAACGATGAGCGATCGCTTCGACGCGGCGCTGCTTGTCGGAAAACTCTAAATCCACACCGATGTCTGCACATCGCGACACCGCAAGAACCACCTTCTGCGCAGAATGAGATACGTTAAAATACAGTGAATTTGAATTCTGCTCGGTGCTTATCTGGGGCTTGCCATAGGCGTTGTAAGTGAAAATCCAGGCCTCGGGGCTTATCGAATTATCGTAGTTGGATAGCGCCGCTCGCATGAGAATTCGCCCCAAGAGCAACTGCTTGCGGTGACGATCGAATTGAAAACGATGATAGCGCAGCAGCTCAGCCTCGGTCAGCCATGACAGACAGGCATCCTGCACTGAAGGCAGATCGAAATCGGATTGATCCAGCTGCCATAGGTGAATCTGCGCATTGTCAATTCGCATAACTGCCACTACTCATTCCTCAAATTCTCAAACGCGCCGTTCTTTCTCGCACTCTTTCGGCACTCTCTCGGCACTCTTTCCGCAACCCAACTTTAACTCTCATAGATACAGTGAAGCTGCTTGCGCGCGATACGCGACTCCCGGGGATAAGCAAAGGCGTTGTTAACATAGCAAACATCATCGAGCAGAACAGATTGATTTACATGACTATGTCCATAGACATGAATAGCGGGATTCAGTTGCTTGACTTGCAGGCCCAGGGCCTCACTGCCCAGCACCGGATAAACATTTCTTCGCTCAACGGGTATTCTTTCTGGCATAACATCTATTCTTGGCAAAAAATGAGAATAGCTAATCACAGTCTTGTTCATTGTAGACAGCTTCTCGAGGTTTAGATTCAGAAAATAGTCTGAAACATCCCTGGCCCCTGAAAGATGGTCGGGCCAGGAACATGCACGAAAGTCGCGCCAGGCGCGTCGCAGATACCTGTCAGGCTCGCCAAATGAAAAATCATACCAAGAGAACAGGGGCACAAAACTAATATCGGGCATCTCAAAAATGTCCGCATGAACCCCACAAAATTTACACAACTCAGTTATGGCATCAAACTTCGTTAGAGAGCAATCGAAGTCTTCGTCCTGCACCCACAGCTCATGATTGCCAGGCACGAACAATACGGCTTTAAAGCAAGCCACCAGAGAGTCAAACACCTGCCGAAGCAGCGGCATCTTATCCGTCACATCACCGGCAAGAATCAGCACATCTTCTGAAAACTCGCGCGCGTCGAGACTAAGAATCCAATCCAAATTCTCCGCATAGTCAACGTGGATATCCGAGACGGCAAAAACTCTCATCAAGCACTCTTAGCCGATTTCGCCGATGGCCCAATATGCTCCTTAACGAATTCCGCCAGGAGCAGATATTCTTCTCGGCGCGGGTCAGACTTGCGCCAGGCCATACCAATCTCTCTGGACACATTCTCATTGGAGAAATGCTTTAACTGCAGATGCGTTTCCCCCAGCACATCCGCGTCAACCGACATGGCGGGGAGCAGTGTCATCCCCAACCCATTCGCCACCATCTGTACCAATGTATGCAGGCTAGTCCCCTGATAAACCAGATCCGTGTCGCCGCTTTCCAACTTACAGGCCTCCAGCGCATGATCACGCAGACAGTGCCCCTCTTCGAGAAGCAGCAGACTCTGCCCGCGCAGCTGATGCTGTTTCACTTGCTGCACCTTCTCTAGCTCATGACCCGGAGGCAGACAGAGCAAGAACTCGTCTTTGAATAGGCTCACCGTCTCCATGTCCGGTAATGGAAACGGGAATGCCAGGATAATCAAATCCAGCTGCCCCTGCTGCAATTGCTGCACTAGCTGAGCGCTCATCTCTTCTTTTAGATAGAGCTTCAGCTTGGTAAATGTCTTGCGTAGATCGGAAAGAATCGACGGCAGCAAGAAAGGGCCGATAGTCGGTATAACACCCAGGCGAAGATCTCCAGACAGGGGCGCTTCGTGTGCCCGAGCAAGCCCCACGAAGTCCTCAACGTCACCCAGAACTATACGTGCCTGAGCAAGCAGCTTCTCACCTAAAGAGGTAATCAGCACCGTCTTCTTGTTACGTTCAAATATCTTGGCGCCTAGTTGGGATTCTAACTCCTGAATCGCGGCACTAAGCGTGGATTGAGTGACATGGCAGGCCTCGGCGGCCTTACTGAAATGTCGATGTTCCGCTACGGCGCAGAGGTATTTAAGCTGTTTAATCGAGGGATTCATGGTGAAAATACTAATCGATAAAAACGATCAATGCACCCAATAAAATCAATTAGATTTGATTATGAAATTGACGTAGAGTATCTCCCGATCAAGCGATTCTAGTTTTGTTTCGTGCAAAACGACGAGACAAGACGGGATCCGCATTAGCTAATTAGTAAACCACTAGGAGAAACACCATGTCATTGAAAGGTTCAAAGACAGAAGACAATCTAAAAGCCGCGTTCGCTGGCGAATCTCAGGCTAACCGTCGCTACCTCTATTTCGCCCAGAAAGCTGACGTAGAAGGTTACAATGATGTATCCGCTCTATTCCGCTCCACTGCGGAAGGCGAAACAGGACACGCCCACGGCCATCTTGAGTATTTAGAGGAAGTTGGCGACCCGGCTACAGGCATGCCTATTGGTGGCACCGAAGACAACCTGAAATCGGCAGTAGCTGGCGAAACCCACGAGTACACAGACATGTATCCTGGCATGGCAAAAGATGCGCGTGACGAAGGCTTCGATGAGATAGCTGACTGGATGGAAACTTTAGCCAAAGCCGAGCGTTCGCACGCCAATCGCTTTCAGAAAGCATTGGATGCATTGGACGACTAGTTAGGCATTCCTTTTCGAATAGCTGACACCGCTTCGGTGTCAGCGACATCGAAGACCGCAATATGAGCCGGACCATGTCACCCCACAGCTTGGCAACCTCGTTTTATCTTTCGACGTTCACACACGTACGGATTTCTTATGTCTGACCAAAATAGAGAAGGTGGTCTGGGCGCGCCTACCCGGCATCCGCTCAATCAAAACGACCCAACATTCTGGGACGAAGATGATTTAAACAAAGAGCTAGAGCGCGTCTATGACATCTGCCATGGCTGCAGACGTTGTGTCAGCCTCTGCAATGCATTTCCAACTCTGTTCGACCTCGTGGATGAAAGCGAAACTCTGGAAGTAGACGGTATCGATGTGGCCGATTATAAAAAGGTAGTAGATCAGTGTTATCTCTGCGACCTGTGCTATCTCACCAAGTGCCCCTATGTACCTCCCCATGAATGGAATGTTGATTTTCCTCACCTCATGCTTAGGGCGAAGGCAGTCACGTTCAAGAAAGGCGAAAGTAAATTTCGCGACAACCTCATAACCAGCACTGACACTATCGGCAAGGTGGCCTCCACGCCGGTTATCAACTCCCTCGTTAACGGCGCAAATAAAAATGGCGTCCTGCGAGGCATGCTCGATACGGCTATGGGCATTCATAAGCAGGCTAAACTGCCTGAGTACACGAACAAGCCGGCTCGCAAGCAGCTCGCCGCGCACATCTATGACCCTGCGAAGTCAAAAAAGGCGATCGATGATGATAGAGCGCAGGTTACTCTGTTCACCACCTGCTATTGCAACTATAACGAGCCGTCTATTGCAGATAGCGTCGTAAAGATTCTCGAACATAACAACGTTACTGTGAATCTAGCCGCAAGAGAGCACTGCTGCGGCATGCCGAAACTCGAACTCGGCGATCTAAAAACTGTAACGCATCTAAAAGAGAAGAATATTCCAGTGCTGTACGAGATGGTTAAGGCGGGCAATGATATCGTAGCCGCCGTACCCTCATGCGTACTCATGTTCAAACAAGAACTGCCCCTGATGTTTCCGGAAGATGAGCAAGTCCAAGCGGTCGCGAAGGCATTCTATGACCCCTTCGAATACCTGCACAAAATGCACAAAGAAGAAAAGTTAAGCCTGGATTTCAAAAACTCCTTAGGCAATGTGAGTTATCACGTAGCCTGCCATCAGCGGGTCCAAAATATCGGGCCCAAGACAAAGCTAATACTCGAACTCATCGAGGAGACGGCGGTTAAGAATATAGAGCGCTGTTCTGGTCACGATGGCACCTACGGTGTTAAATCAGAGACCTTTGAATTCGCGAATAAGATAGCGCGCCCTATAGTCAAACAGATTCGTGAACAGAAACCCGACTACTACGGTAGCGACTGTCCAATCGCTGGAAAACATATCGAAAACAATCTGGACACCGATCAAAAAGCTATCCACCCCCTAGACCTTTTATGCCTCGCTTACGGCATTTAGAAACACAGTTTCCAGGAATAACACGAATGAAAAAAATTAGTATCAGCGATCTGATGAGTATAGCGGCCTACAACGAGCAACGACCTGCTATTCGGCAAGCTATGATGGAACACAAGAAGACACGGCGTCTGCCCCTTGGGCCAAATGCGATGCTGCACTTCGAAGACTATATGGTTATGCGCTACCAAGTACTGGAATTAATTCGCGCCGAGAAGATCAGCGGCGAGGATGAGCTCCTCGAAGAACTTGAGGCGTACAACCCACTGATTCCTGATGGAAAGAATCTGAAAGCAACTTTCATGCTGGAATATCCGGACGAAGCGGAACGCAAAATACGCCTGAGCCAACTAATTGGCATCGAAGAACTCATCTCAATCCAGATCGAGGGTTTTGATCCGGTGTACCCTATCGCCAATGAAGACCTGCCCCGTTCCACCGATGAGAAGACGTCATCGGTGCATTTCCTTCGCTTCGAATTTACAGACGAGATGATAGCTGCGGCGAAACAGGGCGCATCGTGGACCGTGCGTAGTGAGCATCAAAACTACCAACACAGTTCTGACTCGATACCGGATGAGATTCGCAATTCCCTGGTACGCGACTTCGACTAGATGTCATTCAAGCCTTTCGGATCAGAGCCGCTGACCCTTTCGCGCATTTGTTGTCACTGCGCCGCTCGGGTAGAATCTGGCGCTTTACCAAAGCATCTATAAAATCAACCTGCCTAGACGGCAGATAAAGTGAACCCGCAAGAATTCTGCGCCTGTATCGCCGGATTAAGCTATTCGAAGGCGACCCCTAAAGGAAAGAGATGATGATTACCAATCTACCACGCAAACTACTCTGCTTGAGCGCTGTGATCTGCTTTAGCACCGCGACACTTGCCGATCACCATGGCGATGACCATGCCAGCTCAATCAAGATGATTGACTCTAGCCTATTCGGTATCGACCAATCCGAGATTCAAGGCATACGCGAGCAGATGCAGGCGGCTGTAGATGGCGGCTTCGTGTCAGGCAACATTATCCTTGTAGGTAACAACGATGGCGTAGGCGTTTTAGAAACTGTCGGCACACAGGGACCGAAGCAAACAACGGCAATGAACGATCAGACAATCTTTCGCATCTATTCTATGACAAAACCCATCGTGAGCGTGGCAACGATGAACATGGTAGAAGACGGCCTGATAGCCATCGAAGACCCTGTCTCAAAATATATTCCTGAATTTGCGAACATGAGCATCATCGATGAAGAGAGCGGCGCTATCACTGCCGCCAAGAATCAGATGACCGTGCAAGACTTGCTTACTCATGAATCAGGTTTAATCTACGGCACCTTCGATCCGCAAAGCGTTTTGGGTCAGCAATACCTGAATGCAGGCTCGGTGCGATTCGACATAACGGCACTCGAGTTAGCCAAGACTCTAGCGGCACTTCCCCTGCGTTTCGAACCAGGCACGAAGTGGCATTACTCGCGGTCTACCGATGTGCTCGGCGCAGTAATCGAAGTCGCTGCCGGCAAGTCACTGGATCTGCTGTTAAAGGAAAGAATTTTCGACCCATTGGGCATGGATGAAACAACATTCTATGTTGATGCGTCCAAGGCAGATCGACTCGCGAACCCTATTCATGGTGATATGGCAGACCCCCTTGATGTTCAGCCCATGTTATCTGGCGGCGGCGGACTACACTCAACAACAGAAGACTACGTGCGCTTCGCCTCTATGCTGCTGAATGGCGGCGAGTACAAGGGTGCCCGCATCATTAGCCAAAACACATTAGATGCGATGAATCAGAAATTCATAGGCGATGATATAAATCGCGATGCCTTCTTCTTCGGACCCCGCGGTGATTGGGGTCTGGGCTTTCACCTACAGCCTATCCCCGGCGCTGATAACAGCGGCCCATTCAACTTCGGTTGGCAAGGTGTTGGCGGCACGGTGTTTATCGTTGATCCGGTAAATGAATTCTTTATGCTGTATATGGCGCAGGTGCGTGGCGGCCCCAGAGGCGCGCCTATGGACCTTACTAAATCGCAACGAGCTGTTTATGAGGCGATGCTGAACTAGCACGCTGTAGAAAAAAACCTAGCGCGCAAAAAAGCCAGTGTTGTCATCAACACTGGCTTTTTTATGACGGCGGCCCAAGTGAGGGCAGAAGGCTTAGTTCAGTAGATCGTACTTACGCAGATAGCCGCGCAGCTGGTGATAACTCAAGTTTAAAAACTCGGCAGCCTTCTTCTGATTGAACTGGTTCTGTTCCATCGCCTGATTCAAGAGATTGATCTCGAATTGCTGTACCTCATTCTTGAAATCGAATGAATCTGTTGCAGACAGATCGGGACTAGCAACTAAACTGCGCTTATCGGGACCAGAATTTTCACTCGCCAAAGTTTTTGCACTCGCCTTTAACCGGAAAGGCGACTCGAAGGGATTAAACACAAGCTGGGTAATATGTCCTTCTCCATTCTGATACACCGCCCGCTCGATCACGTTCTTAAGCTCTCTAATATTTCCCGGCCAGGAGTATTTACATAGGGCCTTCTCCACCTTGTCTGAAAAGCCCGCGAAGAATTCGCCGCCAATTTCCTTAACCATACCCACCGCAAAGTGCTCGGCGAGTATCAAGATATCTTCGGCCCGCTCTCGCAGCGGAGGCAGAGTGACAACATCGAAGGCGAGCCTATCCAATAGATCCTCTCGAAAACGCCCCAGACTAGCCAAGTCTGGCAAGTCCTCATTGGTTGCCGCTATTATTCTTACATCCACGGTGAGAGTCTCGTTACCTCCCAGTCGCTCGAATTCTCCATACTCTATAACTCGAAGAATCTTTTCTTGCACCGCCATGGCCGTATTAGCGAGCTCGTCCAGAAATAGAGTTCCGCCATGCGCACGCTCGAAGAAGCCCTTTCTCTGTTTGGTCGCCCCGGTATAGGCCCCTGCCTCGTGTCCGAACAGCTGGGCCTCCAGCAGGGTCTCGCTCATCGCAGCACAATTAATCTTCAGAAAAGTCTGCTCCCAACGCTGGGACAGATAGTGCAGACGCGCCGCAACCAATTCCTTGCCCGTGCCGCGCTCGCCTACGAACAATACCGGCTTGTTTAGGGGCGCCACATGGGAGATGTGCTCCTGCATTTCTAGAAAGCTGGCAGACTCACCGATCATCCTCGGGGCTGATTTTTCTTGAGACATATTATTCAATAATATCAATAAGTTAAGCTAAGACGTCTAGCCTGCTACCAACTCCTCGTGAATGAAGCGGCATTGCTGAGACATAAGCCGTCACGAGTAGTGAAAATTACCATTAGTTAAGCTATTTAGCTATCGCGTCAGCTACGAGGCGTAAGCCCTGAATTTAAATCGTTTTATATCAATGTGTTAGAGAATATGAATTGTTGGCACGCTATCTGCTCCTTACTTACTAAGCCAACCGACTTGTTGGCATTAGAGACTAACGGTACATTCGAGGTATCAACGATGAGCATATTTAATAGACTATCCGACATTATCAATTCCAACATCAGCTCTCTGCTGGACAAGGCGGAAAATCCGGAAAAGATGATTCGCATGGTAATCCAGGAAATGGAAGAGACCCTGGTTGAGGTCCGCAGTGGGACGGCTAAGGTAATTGCCGAGAAGAAGACGCTGAGTCGTCGCGCCGAGCAACTTAAGAAACAGGCCCACGACTGGGAAGGCAAAGCCGAACTTGCGCTGTCCAAAGGACGCGAAGACTTGGCGAAAGCCGCTCTGCTGGAGAAGTCCAACATCAACTCAAGCGTGGCTATCACGGAAAAGGATTTGTTGAAGCTTGATGAGACATTGGATAAGTTGAGCATAGAGATCGAGCAACTCCAAGCAAAGCTAAACGATGCACGGGCTCGCCAGAAGACGATTGTCATGCGCACCACAGCGACCGAGTCCCGACTCAATGTAAATAGACAGCTACACAGCTATTCTATTGACAACGCGATGGACAAATTTGAGTATTACGAAAAAAAGATTGACCAGATGGAAGGTCAGATGGATAGTATTCACATCGAAAAGCGTGGATTGCAGAGCGAGTTTGATGAACTCGAGAAACAAGAATCCATAGATAAAGAACTGGAAGATTTAAAAAATAAACTTAAAGACCAATAGGCTTTCAAGATGGGCATATTCGAGTTCATTATAGCGCTGGTGGCAATGGTACTGGGCGCCGTCACTTTCTGGATACTTCTACTACGCAAAGGTAGACGCACGGTACGAATAGAGCCAGATGGCAAATACAATATGGGCGAACTATCCGCGATGGCTGAATCGCTGACTGAACGCATCGACATTCTGGAGTCGATACTAGACGCCGAAGTCCCGGATTGGAGGTAGCAGAATGAACACGGGCACGAGTAGATTGAAATTGAATCGACGCGATGCCCGCTGGCTTGGGATATGCGCCGGTATTGCAGAGTGGCTGGACGTTCCAACTTTTCTTGTCCGGGTGATCTTCGTGATTTGTGTAATATCCTGGCCCACGCTGATTATCGGATATTTCCTGCTCTACTTCTGCCTAGACAAAGATATTACGCCAGACAAGATGCGCGATTATTTTAAGAGCGCTTCCACGGCGGAACACTTCAAGCAGCTTAATTATCGCAAGCCCATCTACAGGAATGAGCGGAACAAACGCGTCGCCGGAGTATGTAGCGGAATAGCCGACTATTTCGAGGTAAGCGCATTCGCGGTGAGAGCGGTGACCCTTTTCTCTCTATTCCTATTCGGCCCATTCACATTCTGGGCCTATATAATCTGTATCTTCGTATTTGAGCCAGACCCGCATGTCGGGCCCAAAGCTCGACACGAGAAGCGAGCCCAGCGTAAACAGCGTCGCGCCGAGAGACGCGCACGACGCAAGCAGCGTAAGAGCTATATCAACGAAGAGTATGAGCAATTTGCCGAAGACGTCGCCAATGAGGCCTATGCCGAAGCTACTGCAGCCTTCGATGAGATGACGCAGGAATTTGATGCCGAATCAGGCACGCAATCGAACACTGACTCAGAACAGCCCGACAGCGCGCATTCTCGCGGCAAGTGCACCGAGATCTATAACTCCATGGAGCTGCGCCTTCGCGAGATAGAAGCCTATATGACATCGAAAAGATTCCGCCTACACTGCGAAATCAACCGTATCTGATTACCCCCTTCCTAACTCCTCTATTACGGGAAGGGTCTCTGGTTTTCCCAGGGCCCTTAAAGCAGTACACTAAGACACCCTCGTTTGAACCAATAGTTTAAAGCAACAGCTCGCAGCGACCAAAACTCTGCGAACAATAATCGGTGTTATTCATGAAATATTGTCATCAATGTGCAGAGCCCCTAATTCTTCGTGTACCTGAGGGTGATGATAAACCGCGCCACTGCTGCACGGCCTGTGACAGTATCTTCTATCTAAATCCGAAGAACGTCGTTGGCACGGTTCCCTTCTTCGAAGACAAGGTCTTATTGTGTAAGCGTGCCATTCAACCCCGCATTGGGAAATGGACGCTTCCGGCCGGTTTTATGGAAAACGGCGAAAGCAGCCTCCATGGAGCGATCCGTGAGACACAGGAAGAGGCTGGAGCCTCTGTCATTATTCAGAACGACAGCCTCTACACTCTGTTTAATCTGCCAAAGATAAATCAGGTCTATATGTTTTTTCGCGCCGAGCTGGCGAACCTGGACTATGCTGCGGGACTGGAATCGGAAGAGGTAGCACTTTTTACAGAGCAAGAAATTCCTTGGCAGGAGATCGCGTTCCCGGTGGTGAAGAGCACCCTGGAACACTATTTCGAGGATCTAAGACGAAATCGATTCCCGGTCCGCATGTTCGATGTGCACCATGGGGAAGACAGAAGCTTCACCACCAGCCTCATCAGCGCCAGCGACTTCGAGTAGGCCTCTAGATTCGATTTATGTGTTAGCAATCCTTAGAAGGATTCGATACGCAGCACCGCGTAAGCCACTTCCTCGTAGGGGTGTGACGACTTCAGAGCGGCTATGACCTTCACGATTAGCTCTTCGGCGCAGACCATCTCTACTTTGAATTCTTTCAGAGTCTCTAAGCGGTCTCTCTCACCCGCGAAGGGTTTACTCCCAGCCCCGGGTCTGAACTGGCCCACTCCCACTGTCTGCCAGGCACAGCAATCATAATTACCAACCTTGCCAGCGCCCGCTTCGAACATAGCTTGCTTTACCTGTTCCAACTGCTCTTCAGGTACGTAGAACTCAATCTTGCGTAAGCGCTTATTGCTCATAATATTCCTACGAACCTCTGACCAGAGCCCGACCTTAGCTGAAATTCGCCTTTAGGCAAGAGACTAGCCCAGCCATTTTCTCGCATTGCGAAACATACGCATACTTGGAGCGTCTTCTAGCCAGTCACTTGGATGCCAGGAATTTTGGCTCGCGCGAAATACGCGCTCAGGATGCGGCATCATAATAGTCACACGACCATCGACACTGGATATTCCTGCTATCGCGTCGGGAGAACCATTGGGGTTCGCCGGATAGCGCTGGGTCGGCTCTGCGTAGTTATCAACATAGCGCAGCGCAATGCCACCGGCCGACTGCAGCTTCTGCAAGTCGCTGGAATTCGCAAATTCGGCCATTCCCTCTCCATGGGCTACCGCCAGGGGAAAACGGGAACCTTCCATGCCCTGCAAAAAAGCAGAATTGCTCGCCTCGACTCGAGTGAGACTTAGACGCCCCTCGAACTGTTCCGATCGATTACGGACAAAGCGGGGCCAATGGTCTGCACCGGGTATCAAATCGTGCAGCAGGGAAATCATCTGACAGCCATTACACACACCAAGAGTTAGGGTGTCGGGGTTGGTGAAGTAGGCTTCGAACTGCGCACGTAGATCCGGGTTGAAGAGAATCGACTTCGCCCACCCTCCTCCTGCTCCGAGCACGTCACCATAGGAAAATCCGCCACAGGCTACCAAGGCATTAAATTGATCCAGTTTCACCCTGCCGCTAATTAAATCTGTCATATGCACATCGATGGCATCAAAGCGCGCCCTATCAAAAACGGCACCCATCTCGATCTGACCGTTAACACCCTGCTCGCGCAATACGGCAACACGCGGCTGTGCATCTACATTTATATACGGGGCCGTAATATCATCATTCAAGTCGAAGGTCAGCGCGATCGAAATGCCCGGATCTTTAGCATCGAGAATCTGATCATACTCTTCTCTGGCGCAGATCGAATTATCACGAATACTCTGCATGTGGTAGCTGGTCGCAGACCATTGGCGCTGCAACTCTACCCTACTTTGTACATACAGCTGCTTCTCGCCTAGCGCTATAGTCAGCGTTCCCAGCTCGTTCAGTTGAGCTATCTCATGCACGCAGTCGCCCAATCCGCTCTCCTGAGCGAACTCCATGACAAGTGTAAGCTGATCTTTGGGAACCTGAATTACCGCACCCAACTCTTCGTTAAATAAGGCCGGTATCACAGAGCACTCTGTCGCTATTTTCTCCAACTGGATATCAAGCCCACAGTGTCCCGCGAACGCCATCTCGGCGAGCGTGGCAAATAGACCGCCGTCGGATCGGTCGTGGTAGGCCAATAACAGACTCTGATTTCTGCAGCGGTTGATGAACTCGAACAGTCCTAATAGATCGGAAGGCTCATCCAGATCGGGCACCGTACCCTGCATTCGGTTATAGACTTGACCCAATGCGGAACCGGCCAGACGATTCTTACCCCTGCCCAGTTCGATCAGAAGCAGGCTGCTCTGTCCCCGATCGGTCTGTAGTTGAGGAGTAAGCGTCTTGCGAATGTCATCCACCGGCGAAAACGCAGAAACGATAAGCGACAGCGGCGCCGTATTACTTTTCTCGCCGTCTGCGTCGTTCCAGACCGTGCGCATAGACATAGAGTCTTTGCCAACGGGAATACAAATCCCAAGCTTGGGGCACAGCTCCATCGCTATCGCTTTTACCGTCTCAAAGAGTTTCTGATCTTCACTGCCGTGTCCTGCCGCAACCATCCAGTTCGCGGACAGTTTAATATCGCCAATTTTTTCAATCGAGGCGCTGGCTATGTTGGTAATTGACTCAGCAATAGCCATGCGGCCAGACGCTGCCGCATCGAACAGAGCGAGAGGCGTGCGCTCACCCATGGCCATGGCCTCACCGGTATGGCCGCAATAAGCACTGGCGGTAACTGCGGCATCCGCCACTGGAACCTGCCAGGGCCCAACCATCTGATCTCGATGAACCAAACCGGTAATCGTGCGATCGCCGATGGTTATTAGGAAATTCTTACTCGCTACGGTGGGTAGTGCTAACACACGGCTAATAGATTCTTCCAGATCAAGGTCTGAGGTATCGAAAACGGTCTCGGCAAGTTGACCGGACTTTACATCACGGTGCATCTTGGGTGGCTTGCCGAACAGCAAGTCCATAGGCAGATCGATTGGACTATTCGAAAAATGCGCGTCATCCAGGCGTATGTGCTTTTCTGCGGTGGCCTCACCGACAACGGCAACCGGGCAGCGCTCACGCTGGCAGATGTCCTTGAATTGCGCCAGGTGCTCTGGGTCCACGGCGATAACATAGCGTTCCTGCGCCTCGTTACACCAAATCTCCAGTGGCGACATCTGACTCTCGGCATTCGGGATATCGCGCAGATTAAATACACCGCCGCGGCCGCCATCCTTGACCAGTTCAGGAAGCGCGTTGGACAGACCACCGGCACCCACATCATGGATAAAGGCTATGGGGTTCTGATCCCCTAATTGCCAGCACTGATCTATGACTTCCTGACAACGCCTCTCCATCTCGGCGTTCTCTCGCTGCACTGACGCAAAATCTAAATCTTCATTCCCCGAACCCGAGGCCATCGAGGAAGCGGCACCGCCACCAAGGCCGATTAACATAGCAGGCCCACCCAGGACGATCAGCTTGGCACCAACCGAAATCTCACTCTTGTGTACATGGGGCTCGCGGATGTTACCGATTCCGCCCGCAATCATTATGGGTTTGTGATAACCCCGCACCTGATTCTCGCCAGCCTCATTCACCACTGCCTGTTCGAAACTGCGGAAATAACCACATAGCGCCGGGCGACCGTACTCGTTATTAAACGAGGCTCCGCCTATAGGCCCTTCTAGCATTATCTCCAGCGCCGAGGCGATATGTGCAGGCTTGCCTAGCTCTTCTTCCCAGGGCTGGACAAACGCTGGAATCTTCAGATTGGAAACACTGTACCCGGTTAGACCAGCCTTCGGCTTGGACCCTGTGCCTGTGGCACCCTCATCACGAATCTCACCCCCCGAGCCTGTCGATGCGCCGGGAAATGGGGCGATAGCCGTTGGGTGATTGTGCGTCTCCACCTTCATCAGAATATGAATAGGCTCCTCGACAAATCCATATTGCTTGGAATCGGAGGCGGGAAAGAAACGCGCACTGTCATGCCCCTGCATCACTGCCGAATTGTCGGAGTAGGCCGAAAGTACCCCCGCTGGCGATTGCTTATGGGTGTTGCGGATCATGCCAAATAGAGAATGCTCTTGCGCCTGACCATCTATAGTCCAATCGGCATTGAATATCTTATGCCGACAATGCTCGGAATTAGCCTGAGCAAACATCATCAACTCGATATCATTGGGATTACGGCCCAGTTCGCTGAACTGCTCAAACAGGTAGTCGATCTCGTCTTCTGCCAAAGCCAGACCAAGCGCGCTGTTCGCAGCACTGAGCGCTAACCTTCCTTGCCCCAATATATCTACAGACGCCATCGCCTGCGGCTCGGCGTGACGGAACAGGCAACTGGCCTTGCTAACATCACTCAGTATCGCCTGAGTCATACGGTCATGCAGCATGTCATCGAGAATGGCAAGTTCAGCAGTCTCTAATGGCCGGCTCAGCTGCACTGTGAAAACTGTGCCACGCTCAACGCGCTCAACCTTTGCCAAGCCGCAGTTATGAAGTATGTCACTAGCCTTACTGGACCAGGGTGAGATTGTACCGGGACGTGGCACCACGACTCTGCTTAGCGACGAGACAGTATTTTCAGATTCGGTGGACGACGTGAAGCTTGCTCCATAGAGCAACAGTGCATGTATAACTTCTAGATCGTGATTCGTCAGTTCCTCAGTACAATCGAGGAAGTGCGCGAATTGGGCGCTGAACGCTTCTACCTGGGGAAGTCTGGCCTGGAGGTTAAGTAGTAATTTGGAAGATTTAAAAGCAGAAAGAGCCGCCGCTCCAAACATTACCTGCATCGATGGTATCCCAATTTGTGGCGCGAATAGCTTGGGCTAGACCGCTATATTATGGAGCGGCAATGATAATTGATTTGGGCAGTGAATTCAGAAAAATGTGCAGTAATTTGCGCGATTTGTCGAGTGAATTGCAATCACTCGAATACTACTGAGGATTGTAGCGCCCGGCTTCTTTTGAAACGATCTCGTTACCGTCTTCGTCTTCCAGCCAAAAATCCACATGGGACAGGGTGGTTATGTCGTGTCTATCTCCATCGAACACAGGATTCGCCAAGACCTTATAGGTTTCCCCCGCCCTCGCATTGAAGTGCAAAGTTCGGCTTATATTATCCCGGGCTCGAGCATAGTCGACCATAGCCGGAGCCAGGCCTCGCTGACCGCCAAGGTCCCAATAGAAGTAGACCTTTACGTCATGATAACCGGGGGCTATTTGTATGGACCGATGTTGATCGCTGTTTATAACCGGAAAGTCATCGACTTCGATGAAGCGGATAGTGTCCATGTAGCGATTCAGCAAATCGGTGCGAACGAAACTCCCGCCTTCAATAGTGGAAAGCTGCATATCAGCACGAGGATCACCGAAATAGGCTTTATAGGGAGCTGGTGCCGTGCATGCCACTAACGAGAATAGCAGCAAAGAAAATAAGAGCTTTTTGCGCATAGATATAGTGATGGTCATAGAGATTAGTAAGCCTTTCACATCGGCAGCAGAGGAGACTTATACAAGCTACTCCGAATTTTCGCAAGCTAACTGCCTTTTCGCCTGCTCCTAAAGAAACTCTGCAATAGAGCAGAACATTCATCCTGCAACACACCCTGCGTATAACTTAACTGATGATTAAAATACTGGGCATCGACCAGCGAGGCCTGACTCACTATCGCTCCGGCACGCGGTTCTGCCGCACCAAAGACTAGCCTTCCTACACGAGCATGAATCATCGCTCCCAGACACATCGTACAGGGTTCGAGCGTAACATAGAGTGTTGTTTCCGGCAGACGATAATTCTGACGAGACTGTGACGCACTTCTTAAGGCAACGATCTCGGCGTGTGCCGTTGGATCACAGCTGCGGATTGGCTGGTTGAAACCTGAGCCTATAATCTGCTCGCCCTGAACCACAATAGCACCAACCGGCACCTCATCGACATCTGCTGCCTGCTGTGCGAGCAGCAGTGCTTCTTGCATCCAGCGCTCGTCATCACTCTTGGGAGTATCTAGATCAGCTGCCATGAATCACTTAATTCGACCGTGTGGAGAAATAATTAACCAGATACAGCCCCATGGACACCGCCGGCCCGATGCCAAAGGCGAACATCAATGTGCCAAGACCCAGCGTACCGCCCAGCAACCAACCGAAGAATACGACAGTAATTTCAATCGCTGTACGCACTCGCGCCACAGGCAGATTGGTGACGCGCTGCAAGCCTGTCATAAGCCCATCTCTAGGCCCGGGCCCAAGATTCGCTATCAAATATAGGCCACTACCAAAACCGACTAGCAATATACCGAAAACTGCCTCTGTGACTCTCAATAGAAAGACGTCTGTCTGCGGCAGATACGGCAAGGATAAATCTATGGCGATAGCGATAATAACGGCGTTCAGTATTGTACCTATACCCGGAGTCTGCTTAAGAGGTATCCACAACAGTAATACGGCTAGACTGGTGAGAAAGGTAGTAACGCCTATACTCCAGCCACTAATCTGGGAAATCCCCTGAGACAGAACCGTCCATGGACTGTTACCCGCTGCCGAGGCAATCAATACCGCCTCACCGAGGCCGAACACTGTTAGCCCTGCACATAATACGCAGAGCGTAGAAAGTCGTGGCCGAAAATTCAGCGCCTTATCGGAACTCCAAGACACTATGGGTATGCTTTTTACTGCGAAGAGCTTCATCGTTGCTTATATCTACCAAAAAAAAGAAAAGGATAGAAGCCGGCGGCGCACAGCTTCTAATAGGCATTGTAAGTTAATCGACCTGTATCGCCTATTGCGATCTCAGATGCCCTCTAGTTTTATCGCTACTTGATTTGTAAAAAATGAAACCGCTAGCACTTCGAAGCTGCATTGATTAGTCACGGAAATACATCGAGCGCCTTGACTCGTCTTACTCTCAAAACTCATTAAACTGTGAATTCATCGAAGATCAGAATCGTATGACTATTAATAACGACTTCGCTAAAATTGGCGCACAAATTGTTGAGGAGTAAAGATCTGCATCAAAGTTAATCACAGAGGCGATAGACCGAGGCTCGGAGAAACAGATGGCTAAGAGACCTGAAACTCAGCAACTATAATCCTCTCTCGCAACTTCGGGAGTATTGCCCCACTCGAATGAGCACCCGCCTCCTCTTCGCGCCAACCCTTGAGCAGGTCTTCAAAGGTGTCAAAACCGAACCCATTTCCTAAAGCAGTAGCCAGATACTTGAACGACTCGCAGGTAAAGAAGCTAAACGAATAGAACGTTCTAATTTGCTAGCTTGATTCTATGATGCTGCCGATCAGCGTCTATCGATGTAACTACAGTTAAGGTAAACTGGGCAGTATAGATACCCATACCATAAAGCGCGTGGATTACTATCATCTCAGAAATGATAGCGATTCATTTTTGGGGTCGGTGCCTGGCTCTGGGCGCTCATATCTAGGGTCGAAGCCGAGCAAGCCAGCTGATAGAAAACATACTATAATCAGGCTACATACCAGCACAATCGCATACCATGCTATCACTCTGTAATCTCTATGGTACAAAACCAATGACTCGACTAACATCTCTTTCAACTCGTCTATCATGCTTGTGTCTCTCTATTTTAGCGGCACTTACCGCAACCACAGCGTTGGAAGGCGGGACGATAGAGCTAAGGCTAGACGGGGCACCATTGGCCTACCAACAGGTCACTGATTACAGAGATGGTTCTCGCTATACTACCGACGCAGGCGGGAGGATCGAATTGCCGTATTCCTGTGCCAGGATGGAGTATACCGATGGCAGCGGCGTGCGATACAGGATGTTGAATTATTGTGGCATCTCCTCCGACCTCCCAGTCTATAAATTTGATCTTACGAGGACTGTTACACTCAGTGGCCGTATCGAAATTGACGAACTATGCAACCACGGCTGTAACCTTAAGTTCTTTAATCTTGACAACGGACTTAGCCTAGAGACGGGCTCGGGGTTAAAAGTTAATACGTGGTACACCTTCTCTGAAACGGTGCCGGCGGGGCGCTATAGAATTGTCCTCGAGACCAACACGGGGCCCACACCTGGTTCAGAATACCTGATCGATTCGGTAGGCGTAGATGCACGAGACGGCAGCGTGTCAGATATTTCGCTCAATGTCTCACGCAATACTCAGAGCAATCGCTTTGGCTCGACGCCTCCTCGAGCAGACCTCATTCAAGTAGAACACACCGACGACGCTCGCTTTTCCTTAATCAAAGGCGCTCCCGGCGCTGCCCTGCCTCTAGTGCCTGTCAGCGTTCTCAACGTGCAGACCGGCCAAGCTTTAACCGGCGCATCGGACGGTGACGGTAGCTTTGAATTACGTTTTTTCGCCCCACCTGGCTCCTACATTCAGGTTTCACAGGATCCCCATGCAGTCGCTTATAACGGGTTCACTTCAAGCAATTCAAGCACTGTAATTTCAGTCCCAGTAGAACAATCCCGACATGCGATTTCGACTGCCCAGCGGCTTAACGAGAGCTCTCAAACACCGCTCGCACGCGACCTCAAGATTAAGGGCGGATTTGACGCAGGGGTAGCCTGGCTCTACGGCGAACTTAACTCATCCAAGTGGAGCGCCGGGAGCAGCGGTAGACTTTCCGGTCAGATAGAGATCCTCTCTAGAAACCTAACCGAGAAGACTGTGGTCGAACTCAAGTCAGGAGATGCTTTCCTTGAGCAGGTTTTTAACGAGAATGGAGAGCAAAAAGCTGCTGCGCCTGAGGGTTCGTCAAGCGACATGACTGTCACGGGATTGCCAATTAGCAGATCCGAACCAATGTGGGCGGAGGCGATTAAAATTGGTCAAATCAAGCTCAGCAACTATCGTTTCATTGAAATCGGAAAGGGGCTCGTTGATTGGGAACTTAACTATTCCGTTCCCAACCTTACACCCAACGGTATCTACCAGCTTGTTCTTACTGGAGAAGGCTATTCCATGAGACCGCTAATCAAAGGACTTAGGGGTGAAAAAAGATTCTATGAAGACGTTTATGGTGAGCCATCATTTCATCTCAGCAGCGTCCACGGGGCTACTCAGATAACGATCGGCGATTATAATTCGCCACGCCTTTATGCAGCTCTATTGATGAACGAACTGAGCAACGGTTCCAGAGGGGTGGTTGCAAATGAAGATAAAGCGAAATTTGGGATTTCAAGTCGTCTCGTCACAAATTCAAGCACTGCGATATTCCCTCCTAACACAGCATCTTCTCTAAACAAAAGCTACAATATCGAACCATTTATTCCATTAACTGCGTACAGTAACAAGGAATGGATCAGCAATCCCAAAATACCTTTTAAATTTCCTTCGGGCTCGCTGACCGCGACTGTTATCTCCCCGTCCGGGAAAATTTCAGTAATCGGGCCATATCCTATTTTAGGCAGCTATCTGCAAAAGGCTTCCACTTCGGTGGGAGAGGACATTCATCGCAATAGTAATGCGCCGGACCTTCACTATGGGTTAACGACTTATCGAGACGAATTTAATGTAATTTTCTCCGAATATGGCGACTATGTTGTCCAACTCAAAGGCGACATCAGCGATACGGCTGGTCATAAGCTCGGTATAAGTGGTAACTACGCGATCACCATCGCAGAGACATTAGATTTTGAAACGGGTGTCTTTCCGGGTACGCCCTTTGAAGTCGATGATCCCTTTTCTCCCGCTGTTGTTATACAGCCGGGTGTGCCCGCCGAGGTTGTTATAGAAATCGATCACTATCCGTTTTCTGATGAAACTCAGAGAGTGAATAAAAAATACAGGGGCTGGGCAAATAGATTTGGCTATTTTCAAAGCGATGGCGAGGCCCTGCGTTTCGAGAAACCGGGCGAATACCGCGTAAACTATGAGTTGAGGTATTTGGCGGCAGACGGGACTCTTTGGGCAGGATCGCGGCAGTGGGGATCGATTGTCGAAACGCCCGATAGCCGAATTAGCGCAAAAGGCGCGCGCGGAAGCGAAAGCGGTAACGAGAACCGGCAGTGGTATTTATTTAGCGACACATCGTCTGAGCGCAACGCCCACTTTTTCTCACCTTATCAGACTGGAGATGTGATCTGGACGGCCAACTTTACCGACTGGAATGCAGCTATGCAAAACGTCACGACGATCGAGGATGCTGGCACACAGCTTTCTTCTATCATGGGCAACCGAAATAATCAGTATCACAATGTTAACGGCTCGGTTGCGCTCGTCTCCAGTGTTGAACAAAAGCAGAACATGATTCCCCCGTTTGTAAACCCGGACCAGTCCGATGCGCATTGGGGCTATTACTACTCAGCCAACGGCAGACCCGGAGTTAGCGTACGGGAATTCGTGGGTACCGCGCAGAGCAGTAACGGATATTGGCGATTCAACACTCCCTACGGATATCAGCTGGGGAATGGCTATGAAGGCGACCAAGAAGACGATTTCAAATTTCTGTTTGGCGGCGCGGTCTATCGCGCACCTGAATCGGAATTTTCGTTTTATGGTGCCTACGGCGGGCTATGGGTCATGCTGCCTGATGATGATGTTCAAGGCGGCAGGGTGATGCCACCTTTTCAAGGTGCCGCTGGCGGTCCGTCTGGCGGTCCTCTCATGACCATTAAGGGTAAGGAGATCGACATCTTCGCGCACCCCATGGGTATTCGACCTGGCACCCTTCTAGAGGTCGGCGACATGGTAAGTTTTTCTGCGCAGATAGCACCCACCCTGCCGTCTGAGGTTGAGGTAATTATTACCACACCTAATGGGTCTGTCCGATCTATTAAGGGTAACGCCAATAAAGTCGGATATTTTTACGATCCTTCAGCGGATTTTGTCGCAACCGAAGCGGGAGTCTATAACGCTGCTGTAACTGTGACGCACACGGGTATTACGTCTGCAGGCCTGGTCGAGGCCCCCTATCCCCAAGGCAGTGTATTAGGTGCTGACAATGGAAGCTTCGACTTCTACGTGGCCAGTGCCGACGCCGCGCCCGCTGTCGTCACCAGCCGGTTACCGCTAACCCTGCCAGACGACACGCGGCTTGCGCTAAGACTCGCTCCCTCTGGAGCGACTGCCACGAGTAAGATGCACAGCTCCGTTACCATGCCCGGATTCTTACTGGCACAGCATGAATCGTCGAGTAGCGAATTTAGTTACGATGCAACCGCGCTGCACGCAGACTTCCCTAACCTTGACCTCCCAGGCGGACAACTGCGAAAGGCCAACGGAGCAGATACGGTGACGTTAAGCTTTTTGCTAGAGACATTAGGCGACAACGGTGAGACAAGATTCGAAGGACGCATGGCCACTCTTCAGGGCGAAGTGCTTCAATTCGTGGAGCATAATCAGGCTCCGACGGGCGACTTTAGTTTGGTTCTAGCCGATTCTACGCTGTCTGTCGGCGATATACTTGACGTAAAGCTTCAGCTAAGCGCCGAGGGTGATGCAGATCTCTACGTGGCCTTGATTTTGCCAGACGGAAATTTCCTTACCCTCGACAGTAAACTGAACATAAGTGACGTAAATAGCGTAATACCATTTATGCTCAACACTAAGCTTGATAACATTAAAGAGATTCCTGTCGTCAAGCTGCCACTCGGCGACTCTATTACCCCTAGCAGCTTCAAATTTATTGCGGTGATTACGCGAGCAGGTGCAAATTTGTTTGACGACAGCCAATGGCTTAATTGGTCTGAAGCCAGTTTCACATTTGGATTATAGGTAACAACGGTGAACGCACTAAACCCTTGTCGGCTTATCTGGCTTCCTTTGCTGCTGGCATCATGGATGAGCGTCAACGCAAGCACGGTGACTAAGACCTCTTCGATTACGATGGCGGGCGCTGAGCTTGCGGTAGTCGCCAATCAGTACTCTGACAGCGTAACGGTGCTGCTACTGAGCGACAGAGTCCAGCCGCTCGTAGAAATTGTCGTGGGCGTCTCGCCCCAGACCGTCGCTTACGACTCAGACAGACGCGTGGTCTGGGTGACTAATCAGGGTGAGAACAAGGTATCGGTACTGTCTGTCCCTGACGTCGCTTCGGGCGAAGCGCCGCAGTTACTGGGCGCAATCGATACCCGTGAGGCGCCTTATGGCGTGTTGATTGGGGGCAAGTTTGCTTTTGTGTCGGCTCAGCGAGCAGGTCGAGTGCAGGTCTTCGACAAATACAACTATACTCTGCTCGCGGAAGTTGAGGTTGCGGGCTCTCCACGCGGGATGACTCTGTCGGACGACGAACGTTGGCTCTATGTGTCTCACTTTGAATCAGGGGTCATCTCCAAGATAGAGACCAACACATTCGCCGTCGTCACCGAAATTTCACTAGGTTCACGGGCAGGGTTAGCACAGTCCATCACACTCGATGAAGCCGCGCAATTGGCGTATGTGCCCAATACCATTCGCAACACCGACAACACCTCGCTTGAGTTTGATACGAGTGTGTTCCCGTTCGTCTCGATAATCGACTTGCAGCGCGGAATCCATCTCCGTAGTCAGCGGCTTGCGCTCGACATTATCGATAAGCCAGTTGGACTGCCGCTCGAGTCTCTTCTTAGTGGCGAGAATCTTTATGTTGTAAACGCGGCGAGCAATGACATAACGGTAATCAATGTCGCGAACTCTCAGCTACAAGCACATATCGAAGTTGGCGGCTTTCCAATTGGTATCGCACAAAGCCTAGATGATGCTTTTATATATATTGACAACGCAGTCGATGGCTCGGTATCGGTAATAAACGCAAAGAGCCTTAGTGAGATTAGCCGCGCCGTGGTCACTCAACTGCCGTTCGATGACAATGTTAAACAGGGATTAAAACTATTTCATTCGTCTGATGTCACCCGCATGGCCAAGGACCAGTGGATTTCTTGCGCAACCTGCCACTTCGACGGCGGCTCCGATAACCAGTTGTGGCATTTCCCTGATGGGCTACGCAATACCCCCTCGCTCATCGCGACCTCGGTTACCGGCCCCTTTCATTGGTCTGGTAATCTCGATGAAGTGCAAGATGTAGAAAATACGATAAGAGAATTGCAGGGTGGCACTGGGCTCGTGAGTGGCGAAGACAATTGCACACCGACTTGCGATGGCGCTGACAAAAATGCGGGACGATCAGGGGCCCTCGACAATTTAACTGCCTTCATTGCATCCTTGCGGTTCGGAGCCGACGGCATGAAGACTAGCGATATAACTTCGGCCGAACAACGAGGCGAGGCTCTTTTCACGTCTAACGAGCTTAACTGTACTGAGTGTCACCAAGCGCCCCTTTTTACCGATAATCAGAATCATAGTGTAAACTTGATCGAAGATATAACCCAGAGCATTAATACCCCTACGCTTCTCGATCTTCGACATTCTGCCCCGTTCTACCATGACGGACGATTCAACTCGCTCGCCGAAGTTTTACAGCGCCACCCCGCTGATATAGATGGGCAGAATCCGCCGGACCTCAATGAGGCGCAACTCACCGATTTAATGACTTACTTAGAGCGCTTAGAGAAGCCAGACACCCTGAGAGCGCTTCCCCTGCTCTCGGGTATCGAACGGCCCGCGAGCGAAGATCCACCTAGCGCCGCCGCGCTTGTCTCGATTGAGGTGTCTTTTAACGCTGGAGCAGGGTCTACACATTCAGAAGAAGGCGACTTGAACGTCGCATTTGCCCACGCGTCTAATGTGGGCTTTGATACCTATCTCGTGATTGAGCAGCCTAAGGCAGGTGCCTATTGGTACTTTGATACGGCTTGGAAGGTCTCACCGCTAGAGCTAGGTGCTCCGTTTGCGCCTCTGGTTGAGCATACAGAGTCCAGCTCATATCATCCGCACGCCTTAGAGGCTTTAAGGGTGGATAAACGGGACTTGGCAAATGAAATATTCGTGATGCACGCTATAATTGTCGAGGCAGGGAAGTCGCCATACGCAGTGGAAAACTGGCTTGCCTACAACGCGCAGCAGTTTGAGCTTTAGTTACAAAGCCCAGCTTGGGTCCCAGATTTACCCCAACCTCAATAAAACCTGATTACTCTGTTGGGATTTTAACTAATCATATGTCCAGGCACTACTGGTTGAAGAAGCCCAGTTACCTGTATCATAGACGTTAGTGTTTTCCGCGACGAAAATCGCATAAAAAGTATATATCCCCTTGTTCAACCCAGTTGGCAAATTCAGATTGATGAGAGGTAAAGTATCTACGTTAGATAAATTGATCGCCTCTCTGAAAGGGATGACTTCCCCGATTTCTGAGACCAATCTGGTCTCACCTAGACTCAGATATAGGCCGTTAGGCATCATTAGAACGACGTACAAATCTCCGATTCCCTGGCCATTTATTGCTAAATTTGATTTCAGATCTTTTCCGGCCCCCAGTTCCGATTCATCAATTACGATGTCTAGTGTACCGCTAAGAGCTTGACCCCTTTCTGACCTTATGATCTCGTCACCTTGTAACACTATCTGCTGGGCCTCGTATTTAAGCTGCCCTTTTTGATCCTTGGTCTCCAAAAGAAAACTGTAGGTGATCGTATCTACATTGCTCTGCGGCATATTGTCCAAGTCAATATCAAGGTTCGGAAAATTTAAATTCAATTTTTTTGCATTATAAGAATACATTAACGACTTCGACTCAGCCTGAGAAAGCACAAAACCTGGCATGACCGTAGATTGGTTCAGTAGCTGGTCGATAGAAGCTGGTTCACTTTTAAACGAAAAATTGAGAATTGTAGAGTTCGGCAACTCATAGGGTAAAGGCACAGCTAATTCCGCTTCCTCGCTCTCTTTTGTTACGGCATAGAATTTATAAGAGTGCACGTCCTCGCCAAGTATACCTCCTACAGGATAAGGCGGCTCAACAAGCCCAGAGGACGTCATGCCCCGGTGAGTAACTGTGATATCTACGACATAGATTCCTGGTTCAGTAATCAGGAAATTCATATTTGGTTTGTAGAAATAACCAATTTTGTTCGCAACCCCTTCGATAATTTTGATTTCATTTGAGGGCGTAGTAACCCTGATAGAGACTTCTGAAGAAAGTGTTGGAGCTATTTGTCCCGAGAACGCAGCTGTGTCCCCAACCTCTAGGATTGACCCTGGCCGCACACCCATAGGATGAAAAAAGATATCTACATCCTCTCCTAGTAGAGTCATCAGTGGCCCCCCGCTAGGCCCTCCTGAGGCTCCTTGGAAAGGAGGCATAATTCTGCCCCCTGTTTTATCGTCCGAAGGCAGATGGACCCATAGTGATCCATAAGCTAAATAATGATTTTCGTTAGTCTTGGGTATGCGGTACACGCCGCCGCCAAATACGAATTTAAAGTCGTTTGGATTGTCTCCTTGGAATCCGTTTCCTAATTGATGGTTGTAAGTATCAGAAAAACGCCAGTAATTGTCTCTAGTGCTAAGCTGACCAATATGTTCCCTTGCGGAAATACCTGGCCTCTCCGCTGCATTATAGTAATAGGCCCAGTGATCATCCGAATTATCTAATTCGAAGAACGGGTTTATAGTCGAGCCCAAAGCTGTTTTCAAGTTCGTAGTCGAAACAAACGGCATGCCTGTATTATCTAAATCTAGCCCAGAATAAGCAGATAGCCTGCTAGATACTCTGTCTTTAAATTCACCACTCTTGTCAAAAATAGTATAGAAAGCCGTCATAGCAGTATTACTTCGATCCAACTCCTCGGCAAGCATCCAACTTACGTCGCCCGTTTGGTACGGCGGTCCCATGTGAGTGTTGCTTTCCCCTACTCCAAGGGGCCGTGAGTCAAAATCAAACCACTGCCTGTAATTCGTCCCGCCTTCTGTACCCTTGACCCCGCGCATTTCGAGCTCTTTCTCTTCTGACTCAACTATTCCACCCCAAGTTCGACTCGCTGCCCAGACGACGCCGCCCTTGTCTTGGTGGCTCGCAAGGATGTCCACCCTGTATTCTCCAGCTTTATCGAATTTATATTCTTGATTTCCTCCATCGTAATATCCGAATCTGTTTGCGAAGCCACTGAATTTTGTTGTTTCGACCAGCGTTGGATCAGAGTTTGGATAGTGTGTCACGGTGATCTCTACTTTCGCTGGAACACCTGGTTGAATAATAAGTTGAGGTGAGAAATGGTCTCCGATTTCGTAAGGTGTTCCAGGCATTACGCCATACTCGAGATCTAATGGCTCTGCTCGTAATATATTAAAGTCACCATTGAGCGAATATTCCCTGCCGTCCATATCAAGAACAGTCCCGCTCAAGCTTACTTTGTACTCCCCGTATTCTGTAAAGTTATAGTCAAAATCATCTGCCAGTGTAGTCAATTTCATATACTGCTGTGGCGCTGCGCCCCCCATCCCACCGCCGGTATTATTGAGCATAAATGGCTCATTCATATAGGTCCCCCTAAATGGCATAGGGCCTACATTAGAGGCCTGGCCAGTCGGGTCGACTATAGTCATTTGCAGTCTGCCAGAAGGAAATTTGAATTTTATCGGAAGCGGGACTTGATGGCCCTTGGTGGTCCAACTTACCAAAGGTATAAACGGCTCAAGGTTATAGCTAGCTCCCTCTTTTCTCCCGGGCATGGAATCATCGATTATAAATTTATGCGTATTAGTGATGATACCTGGGGTTATTCCAAATTCACCCGACCGATTTGTAGGGACCACCCCTCTCGATCCGTTGCTATATTCGTTTACAAGTAGAGCTATATCTATCTTCGTTTCACTAGTGTTCCCTATTTCAAACTCGCCAATACGCCCGTCCAATACAGACGTGCTTGGATCTGCGACAAAATGACGTGAGAAAACCGTTTTTGAAGAGACGTTAGAATTGATCGCTGATTTTAGATGTATCTGATATCGACCTTTCGATAGCTGTGCTGGGATATCATAGCTAGCATTAAATTTTGCTCTCCATAAATTTGGGGAGACTTGCTCTATATCTGAATATGTTACGGCACCGATGCGGGTCCGATTTACTTCGGGCTCTCCATTTATTGGTAGCCCGCTAACTGTCATAAAGTTAGAGCTATTTTCTGGATTTGCGGCGACTACCCAGCCATCTGCTGACACTATTTTTTCCAGAAACAGACTCGAGGTGCCCCAAGAAATAGTCACATCCCAGAGCGATGGGCCCACAACATCGACGATACCGGTGAATTCGCCAGCGCTTCCAGCCGAAATTCGGGCAAAATCAAACTCCCCATGATACTGCGCGATACCTCCTACTCGCCCTCCAAGTAACTTCGAGTCTGAAGGGTTATTAGGCGTATGGTTTGTATTTGAAACAGAATGTTCAGTTGAAAAAGCGTGACTATTTGTTGAATTAAAGGGCGCCTGGATCGTGGTGCCCACTCCCAGCTGATAGTTATTCCAACCGTCGATTTCTGCTCGCTGATAGATCGCGTACTCACTTCCGGGTTGACCATTAAGGAGCAATTCAAACGATCCGTCGTCCTTAGATGAACCCCAAGTATAATGTCCGGTCTGAAGGTTTAGGATGGTTAATGCCATATTTGGAGATGCTGCACCTTGGATACCGCGTATAGTAAGATAGCCCTCTAACTCGTCAGAGCTAATGACTATTTTTGCGGGATCAATGATCCTTACTTCAGCAGGGTATGAGGAATACTCATCTTGCGGTGTTATTGTTACCTCCTTAGTTTCACCGGTCACCTCGAAGCCAGACCACGCAATAAAGTTCTCACCACTGACTTCAGTTTGGGCGCTTAGAAGCGCTCGATAGACTCCTTCAGGAAGATCGTAGCTTTTCTGATGTGAATAGCCACCTGATGGTAAGGTTGAAAGGGGCAAGATTTGCAAGTTGGTATTAAATAAACTTTCTGACGGGGTTACTGCCTCGTAGATTCTCAGCCAGGGGCCGTATGTACCGGCGGGTAATTCAGAATTAATTGTAATCCTTCGTAAGGGTGCGATATTTAGCTGTACTGTAGTATCCGTGGAGACGTTAATTTGCCTCGGTATGCTCCGCTCAATACCATTGGCTAGATTCAATTCAGCATATATTTTAATATTGCTTTCAGTTACCTCTCCTTGAAAGTAGCCGTCATCTGAAGCTATAGCAATTCTTGTTCCATTGGCATAGACGCTGGCGGGGCTTGGGCCGGGAGAGTTACGAATAACGAAGCCACTAATTTCAATTCCAAAAATTACGTTTGTTTGTAGAATGAGTATCGATGCAAATAGAAACTTAGCGGCGTTCATTAATAAACTTTCTTGTAAGCATTGATAGTCAGTTAACAGTAAACGAAATGGGTTCTGCGTTGAAATAAACATTACTTTGCCCTCTCGCTTGATAACCAACCCTAAAGTCGTAGCTGCCTACCTCTGCTCGGCTCAATGAAAATCCGTCAAGGATCTCTACAAGCACCCTCGGTGCAGCCAATTTTGAAAAGTAACTAGGAATTTTAGCCTCTCCGCCATAGGTGATAAGCCCAGAAGGCGTAAGCAGCAAAGTCATGCCTTGCTTTACGTTGATTATCGCGACAATCACATCGATCTGCTCGCCAACGTGCTCAGGTTTGGGCTGTATTAGCGCTGTTATGTTGATTCGGTCACCGACCTCAAACTCATTCTTGTAACTCTTTCTGTCGTCGCTCGAGACACCTCCAGAAATTGAGATCTCAGCTGTTTGTGACTCCAAGTCGCCTACTGCTAACTGTGGCAGGACGGAGGGCGTTAGGGGCAATTGAACTGAAAAATCGAGATTCTCTGAGCCATAAGCATTGTAGAAGCTCGGGGCAAAGATGCCGTTGTAGCCCTGCTCCCAGTTAAAGAAGTCACGATTATCAGCCCGAGCAACGATGATCTCTTCGAAGGAGGAGACCAAAGCTGGGTCGTCGAGCGCAATCACCGAATCCTTTAAGTCATAAAGATAGGGTGGGAGTTCATTTTGGGGGAGCACGCTAGGCGCAGTAGCTTGGTAGAGATCTAGACCGAGACTCTTTACGGCCCCAATATAAGCAGGAGCGAATTTATTAAACGCGGGGCAGGAGTAAAGGTAATTCGCCTGCTTATGATTTTTTGCGGTGAGATTTAATCGCGCATCAAGGTAACGCTTGCGTGTAAGCTCGATTCGTTTCTCTAAAGCGACGATGAGCGAATCGCTTTCAGAAAATATATTGTGCCACTGATTGTCAATATCGAAGGACTGTTGTCTTTCATAATCATCAGAATCTTGTTCATAGCCGCCATTGGGATGATCTGACGCGATGTAATAGTCAACGTAGGGGCAAAATGTCGCTAAGTCCGAGAATCCACCCTTGCTACACGGACCTCCGAAATCGATAAAGATAAGCTTCTTGCCGATGATATCGGTCCAAGTTCTAAGCATTTTCGCGCTGTCTTTAGGCGAGATTAATCCCTGATTTGTCGCGTCACTTATTAGTATGTCTCCACCCGGCCCTCCATGCCCCTGATAGCTGAAAGCGTAATCCGATTCAGGAAAGCGTGAGTAGATTAGCTCCACGAATTTGATTATCTCGTTACTAACAGCCCTGCTGAGCGCCACTCGTTGCGGCCATAGCTCTGATTCGAATTCACCCTCGAAGTCGAGATCTAACGATGCTTTAAACATCAAGAAACTCTCTCGGTAGTCTATCTGTTCCGCCTCACTCAGATTATTCCAAGCCCAAACAGGGTCGTATTCATTGGTAAACTCGTAGAAGTGAATCGCAGAGATATCGTCGTAGAAAGCGAACTCAAAATATTTCGCATACTCCGACTCTTTCTCTTTGACCGCATAGTCCCACGTCATAAAGCTCGAAAAACTCGCGCCATCAGATGGGCTGATCTGAACGCCCCTAACCATAATGACATGATTTTCTAGCGCATTAACTAAGCCAGAGGCAGCGAATAAAAAACAAACGAGCAATCTAAGAAAGATGTGCATATTTACCTGAAAAAATTTACGCTAAATCGTGCTGCTGAGAGCTTGAACAACTTTTAACACGTCGTCTCATTTCACACTCAATATCTCCGACCGAGTTAAGCCAAATTTCAACCTAGCAGGGTCGAGTAATTGCCAGCTGGTTTCAATCGTGCTGCCATCGACCGAAATAGTGTCGGTGTAAACGCCTGTTGTTGTTTCAAATGTTCCGCTACAGTCGGGCGCTTGCCCGTTCTCATTAAGAGCCCCACTTAGGTTGAACTCTCTAAACTTCACTATCTGCACTGTCGCTTCCCCGAGAGACACTACCTCAAGCCCGATATCAAACTTGCTAATGCCGCTTGCTGACCCAGCTAGGCCGCCAGTGAGGATGCGTACACAAGTGTAAATAGTGGACTCAGCCGTATCGTATACAGCGACGTTGTTGAAAGCTTACCCTAGCGCCTTATCGGGAGCCACACCGCTCTATGGTGAAGGCCATAAGGGCTTATAGGCGGCGTGGTTATTGTCGCCTATAACGCTACTTCTGAACACCAAGAATGCCGCTCAGTGCAGACTGATGAGCCTTAGGCTTGGGTTGCTCAGGAATAGCGTCTAGGAGGCCACGCAAGGCGCTGTGAGACCTTCGCTTGGGTTCTTTGATCAAGTTCTTAGAATATCCGCATTAGCAGCAACAGAAAAGCAGAGTAGAATTGTTAATTAGCAGTCAGTTCCTTAAAGCTATCTAGCTTAAGAATTAAATTCGTGGGATCAATTAAGCTCCATGTAGTATCAAGAACGCTGTCACCTGCCACGATAATGTCGGTATAAATGCCGGTCGTCGTTTCAAATATACCACTGCAATCAGGGGTTTCTGCGTTCTCGTTAAGCGCACCAATAGTGTTGAACTCTCTAAACTTAGTTATCTGTACTGTAGCTTCAGATAGAGACAATACTTCTAATCCCATATCAAACTGACTAATGCCATTGACTGAACTAGGTAGTCCATCGGTAAATAATCTTAAACAAACATAGATTGTTGCATCAGCCGAATTAAGGACTCCAACGTTATTAAAATCCAGCCCATAAGATAAGTCGGGTGTTACGCCATTAAAGGGTGCGGCCCATTCTTCCATAGGTTCATGGGCGGGAGATGCAACAGTAATCGTTGTCGTTGTTGTTGAACTCGCACCATCGTCATCTATAGCCTTAAAGGTGACCACTGTTGAACCATCCGGCAATGAAAGAGTGGCGCTTAAACCAATAGCCACTTCAGAACCATCGACCAGCCACTGCGTTGATGCAATCGTGCCATCGGAGTCTGTCGCAGTGGCTGTAAAACTGACTGTCTCTCCTGCGCTGTCATCGGTGTCTGCAATGGTGCGGTCACTTCCAGAAATACTTACCGATGGAGAGACATTAGGCGCTTCAACAGTAATGGTGGCTGTGATTGTAGTAGACGCCCCATCATTGTCGGTGGCTTTAAAGGTTACAACTGTTGCACCGTCGCCTAAACTAAGAGACGCACTGGTACCGGTTGCTACTTCCGAACCTCCCACCAACCATTGGGTGGTTGCAATCGTTCCATCACTGTCTGTTGCAGTGGCTGTAAAACTGACTGTCTCTCCTGCGCTGTCATCGGTGTCAGCAATGGTGCGATCACCTCCAGAAATACTTACAGAAGGCACAGTTAAGGAGCTCAAAATCCGTTCTACCTTCTCGCTCATGATCTGTGAGTACACAGCATCGTAGTTTGCCAAATAATAATCCCACCTCCCTACCGAGCCAGTGGTACTTCTCAACCTAGTAACTATCTTTGCGTAGTCGTCTCTGTCCGCAGGAACAAGCGTAAGATAAAATCTTAATCGCTCTTTAAACGCTTCTGCATGGGGTAGTGCCGCCAACTCAGAAGCCAGGGGAACAGTGACGGGAACACCCCAAAACTCAAACACAGGCGCGAGATTAATGTTAAGCGCATAGGAGGCAGCCTGGATAAAATCATCGTCTGGGTAGCCATAGTTGGGAGCGTTTCCATTTCTGATATTTTCCTGCGCGCTATTATGGATTTTACCAACCGCTTCCCAGCCGTATAATTTAGCGATCTCCACCAGTCTCGCCCAGGAGCGCGTTTGATAACGAACTTCGTTGTCCCAGGGGTCGATACATAATCGTTTGTCCGTTTGCCAGTTCGGCGAGAACATTGTGTCAAGCGCTGCATCTTCGAAGTCATACTGCTGGAACCCTGAGTACTTGAGCGCAGTGTCGATATCTGCGCCCAGCACCTTGTTCGCTACCACCGCGTAGAGTAAGTGAACATTGGACTCTCCTTCTTGGCAACCAAGGGTTGGCAGATTGTGTAGATGCCCCCACTCATGCCAAAGCACAAACGCATCATTCCTTTGTTCTGATTGGCCAGAAGTCACATCGGAAGAGAAGTAGTCTTTTCTCAAATATTGAAGCGGAGACCATGCGAACTCATCTACCTCCTCGAAATCAGACGGTTCGCCAACGTCAACAGCGCCATGAATAGGATAGCTTGCCGCCATCGCGGTTCCCGCAACTGGAATCATCCTATCGCCGGCAAGCCATTCGGCCCGTATACCAGCCGGTGGCCTGCCCGTCATTACATCGATCGCTGCAAAGGCACTGTCCATTTTCGCGAGAACAGCTTTGGGATCTGAATAGAGTGCACCAAATCTATTCGGATGCGTAAAGTTGAATCTACGCCCTATCAGCTCAAAATACGGAACGTGAGCTTCATCAATCCCGCGCAAAAACTGATCAACAGAATGGTTTAGCCCTACATGCTCTTCAACGGCGTAAGTAGGCATCTCGACTGCGCCATGAACCTCTATGCTAACCTGACCAAGTGCAGCGCCATCAGGGACCTCAATATAAAGCCCTCCGCCGAAGGGATTCGCTATCTGGACAACTTGGGTGTCAAGAGAAAACCGGTTCCCGATTCTCGGAAATCGATTATAGGCAGTCCATGTAGACTCGAGATCAAAAAAAGAGATGCCGATACGTACTTTCCAGTTCTCTCCAGACAAACTAGCAGGAATAGACACTGTAACAAGCTCTCCCGGCGGGACGTAGAGCCCCGTAGGCTGAAGAACTGAATCTTGACCATTAAGGATGTATGCGTCATCTGTTTGGTAAGTCCCGTTGATCGAGACAGTTTTAGTAATACGCGGCGCGCTGTCTGCGACCGGCCCAGGATAAATAACCGCGTCTGGAAACTGAGGAAGGTCGGCGGTTTTGGTTAATTTTTCTTTGGTATAGAGATTGTCGAATATCCATTGCTGAAGGAAGTAGGCGAGTTTTTTCGATGGGGCAAATTGCTGCACTTCAAGCTGGGTGTCCGTCGGAAAGATTTCGCCTTTCTTTTCAAAATAGAGCTTCAAGAATGCTATCGCGTTCGTCTCGATTGGATCCCACTCATTTGCAAAGCCGGATAAAAACTCTTGGACATTGCCAGAGGAAACAGCGACGCCGCTAATAAGATCCGAAGCCGCCTGATTGAGTATTTGATTCAGCCTTGGCGAATCTTGCTCATCGCCTGACTGAATCGCAACGTTGTCAACCGACAAAACGAGCCCCTGGTTAAGTGGATCACCGTAGGGGAATCCACCAACGAAGATGCCTGCTGGCGTACCAGCAAGCCCATTGTAGCTTGGCGAATAGTTACCACCCGAGAAAAACTCGATGAGACGCTCGTTGTCAACCCGTTCGCTCTCTGACAAATACAATTTGGAAGGGCCGCCGTCAAAGACGATGTCAATGCGCGGATTATTTCCCTCTAAAAAGAACCGTAGGGATAACTCGTGCCACTGTCCAATAGCGACATCACTCGCGATGTAAAAAAGATACCCTTCACGGCCCGATCCCTCGCCGACCATTAACGCGATAGCGCCAAGTTGCTCCTCTGTTTTTTCAAAAAAAACGTTAAAGCCTAAGGCATTTCGAGCGCCTTCGTGTGTTCCTATGATGTTACGAAAAACGTCAGGGTTATTTATGTCTTGATAGAAGCCCGGTGCACTGTCATTTAATTTGAATCGAATATTGATCTTGAATGGGTCTGACGCATCCAGACCTTGCTCGATGAAATTCGGGAGTCTGAGGTAATGATTCCAATCCAGCGCGATAAAATCGTCTCCATCTTGTGTTTCAAACTTAGGCGCACTCAGTGCGAGGCTCGGCGAATCGTTATCTGCGACGAAACTTCGCACACTTGAATTTAGCGATACATCCGAAAGATCGCCGGAAAACTCATAGAGGGACCCTGATGCTAGCCCCTTACTACTCAGCAATAACAGCAATAAAAACATCACTGCGAGGCTTGCCGCCTCCTTAAGACTTATCGGCCTCAAGTGAGCTCTCACTCCGACAGTTCCCCGGGTGCCCATTTCTCAACCATTTCCTTAATATAATTGCTCGGAGCACCCGAGGAAGTCTGCGGACTAATGGGAATATCCTCTCGCTCAGAGTAGGGAGCGGGGGTAATTCCGACTGTGTCTATCTCCAATTCAAGTGCGAATAAGCCGTATTTATTCGTTAAAATAGAGGTCTTTTCATAGCCGCTTGCCGTGCCTCCATAAGCTATCTGTCCGACTAATTCGCCAGAAAGATTGACGACTGGACTCCCGCTCGCACCTTGAGCGGCCGGCAAATTGTAGGCTTGATCAGTTTGATCGAAGTAGTTGCCGCCAACAAATGATCCAACACCGGTAACCCATGGCCCTGTCCTTGTCATAGCCGCAGGATGCCCAACAGTGATCAGCGGCTGCCATGCTTCCAATTTGGAGGAGTCCGCAAATTTTAGCGGCTGAACATCCAGCATTGGCTGTACTGTTCTGAGCAGGGCTACATCGCCACGATGGAAACCCGTTGACCCATTCATGCCATATATTTCTTTGTAAGCGTCGGTTAATTCTGCGACACCATCGAGTGACGATTTTCCGACCAACTCAGCCTCCACTTCTTGTCCGTAAAAGGTAAGAAATGTCGTCTTAGCCCCAACCGACAAATCAGTCACGCAGTGATCATTTGTCACGATGAGCGTCTGCGTAATAGCAAATCCTGTGCAAATACATCCAATATTGAAATTTGAAGTCCGCCTGTTCTCGTCGCATGTTGCGCACCCAGTTTCCCGAAGGAACGCAACCGTAGCCTGTTTAGCGATCTCAATTGCGGGAGCATCAAGCTCAGCAACAGGATAGGCTGACTCCGTAAATTGCGGGCTTAGAATTGGTATTTCGAATCGCTGCGCAGTCTCTATTGCTAATCCAGGCCTGAGAATATCCTTAGTGATTGGAGCGGGTGAGCTTGTACCAATCGAAGGATCTAATTCTTTTAGTTTACTAATCAGTTCAGATGTAATCTGTATTCCTTCTGTTACATGAGAGCCATCGGCATAATAGCGCGACAGCGGACCCAAAGAATTCTTTATGGTGCTACTTTTATTCGAAGCGCAAAGCCCACCGTCTGTGTCGACCCGTGAATTCTTGATAATAGAAATTACTGCCCCGGATGGATCTACAATAGGCCCACCATAGCTGCCAAAATCACTAAAGTGATCCAAGTAAAGGGTAGAGCCTTCTGCATTCGCAAGACATGCGGACGCATCCTTTATTGAGACAAACCAGCCTCCCTCAATCCTTGCCAAGTCAGGGCTGTGCACTGATGCCGTGGTTTTTACTTCAGAAAAACTCGTTGGCTTTAGATTCAACCATTGCTGATCGCCATCAAGGCTACCTCGCCATGGAGTCCAATCTTGCAGCGGAATTTTTCGATCACTAGTTTCAGAAACTAAACGAACGGCCCCAAGACCGCTCACTTTGTCACTCCAGACTATTTCACCTCGGGCCCAACGACCGTCGAAGAGCTGAACAAATGGACCATACCCGCTCTGTGCAGGTGTTCCAGTTTGTTCGCTGTAATCTTCACAGACATTCGTGCTGAGATATTGGCCAGCAAGATCCTCCATATTCTTCAGTGCATTCGCCGTAGTCATTATGAGCGAGTCGCTCACAAAGAAACCAGATTCTGCGTCTGTTTTCAAAAGAACGGGGTCTGAAAATATGTTCACATCGGGCATACACCAGTCGCCAAATACGACTACTGTGCTAAGTGCAGCTTCATGGCCGGCTCTCTCTATATCAGACCTAAATTCTTTCTTCTGTTGAACAACGAGGCTACTCAACTCAGCTGGATCCCAAGAAATCTGATTTGGTCTGCTTCCGAGGCCTTTTTCTATATACCCATCTACTGCGCCCTCTAATTTGGTTAAGAGCCCGAAGCACCCATAGTCACTACATAGCTGTTGCCGGCTTACTCCGGCTGGCATAGTTGATTCAACTGCTTTTTGAAGGCCGAAAACAAATTGTTCAGGATCGACAAGGCTTAGCTCAATATAATAATTCGATACGACGGCTCCGCCTGACTTGATGTCTACACTTGGAAGGGTAAGCAAACCCGTCTGAGGATCAAATGTATTTCCGGCAGCAATACTGGCATTGCTTGGTTGAGCTCCTGTAACGCGCAAAGAAGAGTCGTCTGTGAGCACAAAACTCACGTCATAATATCCTTGGCCAAAGACATTTACGGAAAAGACATTAAGATTACTATTGTCTGCATCGAAGTGATCGGCATCAGCCTGCTTTGCGTCGGCATCTACCACCAAAAGGAATGCAAGTATTCCAAAGCCAAAAAAGCAAGTTAATTTGATGGATCTCGTTAAAATCATTTACCTGCCTCTCCTAAAATTCCTTCGAAGCCACACCCACCATCCGCGAGTCTTTAGCTCTTGGTGTTCCGTGGACTACGCTTTTTCTCAAACGAGCTTTTCATGAATTATTTCGTGAATAAGTAATGTGAACGTCCCATTATCTGCACGCTCTCCGCAGCTTTTATTAAAGTGAGCGAGCAGCATTTTCCTTTTTTGCATTCAAGTGTACATGCAACCTATCAATAATAATAAACTTTGCTCAACTAAAAAACCGAAGTTTATTTTATTGGAGCTAAGCTTTATATATACTTACATTTTTATCAACTAACTAGAGATTAGCCCAATGCCATACTACCAAAGTGGAGAACTCGCTGAGTATTCCAGCGGCACCGAATTATATGACCGATCTCTGACCGTGCACGGAATTAAAATTGTCGCAGGCGCAGAGGTAGGTGGTAACAACGCTGTGCCCGACGCTTGGGTATATAAGACAGCTCGAGTAATACAGCTACTTCTAGACCCTAACGGACAAGGAATAGACAGAGTTGCGCAAGAGAATGTCATAAAAATACTGCAGGGGGAAAGCGGCACGTTCCACGCAGGTCGGCCAACTGTTCAAAGAACGCTTTACGGCAGTGGGGACAGCTACGAATCAAATCCATTGCGTTCACCTGAGCTGTGGGCCGGCTTAGATGAACACAATGACAAATATGCCAGTGACGATATGGTCTGGTACCGAAACATCGAATCTCCGGATCCTCCTACCGGTAGAAATGATATCGGTGAAATCATGGAGCATATTCTTCATACAATACATATGCTTGGAGCCAAAGGAGCCATAGAGGGCTCATTACAAGCTCTCGATGGATCAGATCAATCCAGCGAAGTTTATAAGGCGATGAATGAAGCGGTTGAGAATGGTGTATTTGATCTAGAGGGATATGGTGGGAGCTTAGAAAGAGACCTTGAGTTTACGGGAAAGGTAATTTTAAAAGAATATCTCTATGTCTTAACGTTTGGAATGTGGGAATACAGTGAATTTTGGGAAATGGGGTCGTTAGCACCTGAATGGTCAGATTCAGCTAGAACACCCGAAGGGGTTCTAGAATTGAACCCTCTGGGTCATGCCCTTTATACAAAATATCTCGCTCCAGTTATCTCTCAGCCGAGCAAAGAAATTTTGTTAGATATGTTCCAAGATAATGACCAAGGAGATCATGGTTATCTCTCTGATACAGTCGAGAAGAACGTTATTTCGCTGATCGTAGAAGAGGGAATTGTTGCAGAGTCGGCGCTAACCGTTTCTGACTTAAATGAAGTAATAGTGCGTAACGGTCAGGACGTTTTGAGCCATACAATAGAGTATGGAGGCCAAGCCTATAAATATCAGGATGTTGATAAGCTTACTATGGTTTATCTAAGGAACGATGAGTTCTCCACTGAGTTCCAAAAAGAAATAGCAGATAGTTTTCCCGATTACAGTACCGTTAGCTATTCTGAGGTGGTTTCAGCTGTTGGGCTAAGCGGACTAAATGAAGTGATATTGCAGGTCGCTGGAGCTGACGGGCTCTTTGTCGCCTAGAACCACATGAATCATCCACCCTATGGAACGCCTTCGTTTAGTGTTTAGCTTCGAGAGACCGTTGCAGACGTATGTGCGGCAAGTATAGCCTTTCGATTTGGTGATGGGGTGGGCAGTCAGAGCTTACCCTCAGGCTGGATTTTTGCAAAGAAACAATTGTTGTGAAACCCCCTTAGTTATTTAGGTCTGTGATCGCTGAGCCGCAGTGATTATCTAAATCGTATTATGCAAGACTTTAAAGCCCATCAAAAAGAATAACTAGGGCCAGTCCACTTCGTGAACGAATATCACGAGTGCCGTGGAATTCCTGCCACTCGAGTTGAATTCTATGCATTGGCGTAGGAGTCCAAGTCCCACCAATCTTAAAGGCTACGGTTGTTTTGTCGTCGAATGAAGCCGTCATATTATTTTTGAATTCGTAATCAACGTGCCCTTCGATGAATAACGTTGTCTTACTCAGCCCTTGAAACGGCCATGTCTGATTAAAGCCCGTTCTTAGCGTACCAATTTGTTCTCGGTTGCCGAACGGCTCCTCAACAGCTCGACCAAGGTTATTTAACTGTTTTCCATAACTACTATCAAGAAAATGGATGCCGCTCCTCCACTGCCCGACTCCACCCAATGTCGACATTACTTGTATTAGATCAACATTATGATATTTTCTTACTTGATCTACCATGTTGGTGATCGGCATGGGCAAAGGGGATATGTTAGCGACGTTATCACCTTTCCAATCTAAATAATCTGTCCTAAAAGAAAGTGCCCAATTATTGGTTATCTGAGCACCTCCCTCTAGCCTGAAACCACTGCCATTCCCTATTCGATAAGCATCTACGAATTGCGGTCTGCCAATATTTTCCTCTGATATAAAGCTGACTCCTAAATATTGCACTAAGTTTGATTTCGAAAGTTGCATGCCGATTACACCAACATCTAGCCTCTTTGAACTTGCTTGTAAAAGGTCGGCTTCTTTAAAATCTACATGCCTAGCTGTTGTTTTGAAGAAATATGAAGTGTCGCCTTGAGTCGTAAAATTAAATAGTGAATTGAACTGACCGAGAATGATCGAAGAAGAATAATCTTCCTGGTCTGAATTTGATAGGGCTGCGACGCGGTGAGTTCCAGTTCTTGAGAGTAAATCACCTATTGGCGCGTCGAAAGCTATGCTTTTTCTAAGTCCTGACATGCCAGCCGCGGCATATACTTTTCTTGCCTCCTCATTTTGGGGAATTTGAGCGAACGAAGTGGTTTTAATTATTAGAATAATGGGCAGGATACACAGCCTGGATGCTCGTAAGGCCATAATTCAAATTTCCTTTCTACGCGGTAAGCCAGTTTTCGGGCGGACCTATGGAGCGGCAGATCATTCTCAGATTTTAAATATAGGACCATTTGGTTCTATATTCAAGAAAAACTTGGGATGATATTTAGATGATAAAAATGAAGACGCAAATCAGTAGTGATATTGATCGTATCGTTGGTTTTGGTTCGGCTTGTTAGGCAAGATGTTTCTATAGAAGATGTCACGCCAGTTATGCCAACCATCTTCTTAAGCTAACGTTTCTAATGTTTTCTAATACCTACGCTTCAGTGCAATAGAACTTCTGGCTGAAGCTAAACTGATTTGTCATTGCTCTAAACAACCTTTAAGCATTATTTACTGGGTGAATCGCTATCACTGATTGAATCGCTATCACTTTACTAGACACCTTTCAGTCATACAAAACGAATACGGGTCTAGATGCGGCAAAGAAGATTCTTAGAAAGTTCTAGGTAAAAAACTGTACCCTTCTTACCAAAGGTGCAATGAGACGAAAAGCCCATCCAATATAAGATGGGCTTTTTTTATGATCGAAAATATTAGTAAGTCCATAAATTGATTTTTCAGACGATATATTGCTCAGCGAAAAAATTTTTGAAAATTAACTGGGATACAAACACTAGCACCCACATATACGCTGATATAGATATTCGCTGTAGATGGAAAAGCATTCTTCGGTTTCTGGGATGTACTAGTTCTCTATCACAATGATCGTGACTTCTTTACCTTGAGTTACCTTTTGATCTACGAGACGAGTCAGAGATTGGTGCTCCTGCTTCTTATTCATTGGCGTATCAGTTTTACGCAATGTATTCGCTGTGACTTTGTTGGATGCTTTAAGGATTCTTTCTGCTTCTTGTTTCTGGATGTTCAATTAGGCTTCTCCTCTTGTGATTTCTCGTAGTACTCGTAAAGCTTGTCTCGCAAGTATTCAGAGACATTATTGGTACCAAATGACTTAAGGACTTGATCTTTGTCTGTACGATTGATTCTGATTAGCAATGTCGAATCTAGCTGACGCATTATTGTTGCTCCTGAGAGTGTTAATGTTCATGAGTATTTATAAGACGGACACGCTTCGCCGCCACTAGCAACCAAGCCTTCGAATTTGAGCACTTTATAGAGCTCGACCGGTTCACGCAGCAGCTCAACCGACCGCGGTTTAGCCTGTGCGCCCTTAGGAGCTTCACTACTCTTGGCACTAGATTTAGTGCTAGTTTTGGCAATATTCATTACTGCATCCTTTTGATTCGCTTTCGACGCGGGAGGCTTCGCGCGCCACGCTAGATCAATACCTGCGCAGTATATCAGCCAATGGGTGAGAAGATCTGAATTCCGTGAACAGTTTGAGTCGTCGACGGCCTAATAGCCTAACCCGCCTAGTCGTCTAGATTCCAGGTATAGCCGACGAAGTCTTCGACCTCGTCAGGTGCCAGTTTCTCATAGAGTTTCTGTGCGCCGGTGTTAGTTTTCTCGGTGCCAAGCCATAGCTCGTAGCTGTCGGTTTCGTCAGCCAGTTTTTTAATCTCGTTCATTAAGGCCGTGGCGACTCCATGCCTTCGATAGTTGACCGCTGTATCCAGCTCGTCGACATAGAGCGTGCTGTGTTTTCCGTAGGCGCGAGGCAAAAGCTGAGCCGAGACCATACCGGCGAGCTCCGATCCCGCGAAACATGCGAAAAAGAATGTTCCCTCTCTCTGCAAATACCATGCTAAAGACTCGGCCGTGTATTCGCCCTCGGGCAGCTCGTTGCCCTCGTCCCACTCCGCAGCATTAATCTTACCCGCAAGCTTTTCAAGATTCGCTTTGAGCGTAATACGCTTCACAAAGAGTTCGTTGTCCATAAGTATCCCTTGAGTTTCAGACTCAAAGGATAACAGATTGTGACCCCGCTTGAATTTTCCTCGAGTCCGGCAGTAAAAACTCGCGCACAATAGCATTGCCATCGCCGCGCATGCAGTGATTAGACGCCATCGACGCGGAATAGGCACCGGCGTTAATTAGTACTAGGTATTCTTGGTCGCTCAACTCTGGGAGCCACGCATCGCGATACCAAACGTCTAACGCCTCGTTTATATTGCCCACCA